>OCVQ010000006.1_pt1 | contig 246558 bp, 228 predicted proteins | sample 1539061 | NCBI WGS metagenome assembly OCVQ01 (sample SAMEA3355526, study PRJEB22509) | marine metagenome | biome: marine; feature: river plume; material: water | place: USA | collected 2010-08-08 | depth 0.5 m | reverse complement strand
CTGGGGCTCCCTGCCTGTCGGCAGACAGGGAACCAGAGCGAACGAAGTTCGCGAATACTGAGGCTCGAACAGGAAGTTCGAGAAAGCCGAAGTGACCGGTCCGTAGAGAGAGCCCTAAAATGCATCATGAAAATAAAGGGAATAAAAAAAGGAGTCCAAAACTGAACTCCTTAAAGTGATCTGGCTGGGGCTCGAACCCAGGACCCATACATTAAAAGTGTATTGCTCTACCAGCTGAGCTACCAAATCATCGCTAACGCGGGTGCAAATATATGTGTAATATTCTTTTATGCAAGGGGAAATAGCGTTTTTTTTCTCTTTTTTTTGGAGTGTTTGATAGAATGACTAGAAATGAGGTGTTTAGAGTTTTGCTATTTCCAGGTTGAATATTCACTGTTTTTTCATTACTTTGTACGGTATGAAGCGAATCATTCTAATCGGTTTTATGGGGTCAGGAAAATCTACTCTTGGAAAGAAGTTGGCGAATCGACTTGCAATTCCTTTTATAGACTCAGATACGGAGATTGAAAAGGAATACAATAAATCAATTGGCGAGCTATTCGGAGAGTATGGTGAATCCAATTTTCGAGAGATTGAGGCGCACTTTATTCGATCGCTTCAATCCAAAGAATCATTTGTTCTAGCAACAGGCGGAGGAATGCCGTGTTTTCATGCTAACATGTCCTTGCTGAATAATTTAGGAACCACTTTTTACTTAGAGCGTACGCCTAAGGAATTGATGAGTCGATTGATTAATGCAAAGCAACAACGACCATTAATTTCCGGATTAGCAACCGAAGATTTACTTCAATTTATTGAAGATAAGTTGAGTGAACGGGAGGAGTATTATAAACAGGCCTCTATTGTATTATCTCGCGAAGAACAAACCGTTGATGCCATGGAGCGTTTTACGCTTCTTCTTCATCCTCAATAGCCCCGAAGAAATTGATGCTTCCTCCATTACTTTCATTGCGCATTAAGAAATAATGCAGAATACTTCCAGCAATAATTACCAACAGTGCAATTTTATCATAGGTTGTAGTGTCTTCAATGAAGTAAGAATAGCTGATATAAAAAATACTCATTCCAACAGAAAATACAATTGGTATCACGGTGAAGTATACGAATTGAATCATTTTACGATAGAGTAGTACAATACCAACAAAAACAATTAGCCAGCATATTACTGATATAGCATGGAAAGTTAGCAAGTGAGAAAGGAACTGACCATCTTCAAATCCCAATTCTCCTCCACGTTTTGCGATTATTTCGTCTACTGAAATTCCTTTTTGCGCTTCGATAAAGTCCTTCATCGAGATGGAGAAATAACTGATGATATTCCAAAATAAGAAACTGCTGCAAATGATCAAATTGATAACAAAAGTCAACATTGTAAAGGTATCCGGTTTTACCTTTCCGAAAATTAAATTTCGAAATTGAATAATAAACGGAAGCGGACTTTGGAATTTAGTTTTCGCTTTTACTTCTTGTTCCTCCATTCAAATTAGTCGATAACGACCACTAAATATTTAGAGATTTTCCAAAATTGAGAAGCATCCAAAATAACGATAGTCGTTCGAGCACCGTTGACTTCCAATTTATAGGACGATCTCGGGTGATAAGTAACAAATTGTAGATCGGATCCTTCAATATTAATTTTCGTCTTTTTCTTCGCGTTAATTTTAGTGAAGTATGAATCATTAATATTTGCAGTAAGTTCTGTTTTCTTACCCATTCCTAAGAATCCATTTTTCTTCTCTATAATTTTATTGTCCTGTAATTCTTTACTTGAGCCATAAGCGTAATAAACAGAATTCATTTCTTCTGTCACTTCATCCAATTGAATAGCTTGCTCTTGGTAGGCATCAAATAATACAGAATATTCTTTATCTAGATTATCTAGTTCATTTTGAAGGAGAGATATTTGTTCATCTTTCCATTGAATATCTTTCATTAAAGATTCGATCATTAAATCCAATTCTTGTATTTTTAATCCATTCTTCTTCATTTGGGACTGTAGCTGACGAACCTTACTCGCATTTTCTTCTCGTAAGTGATTGATGTGCTGAATTTCCTCTAAAATCCATTTTTTGTCATCTGCTGTTACCTCTTGGTTTTCTGATTTCGCACGGATTTCATCTTTACGAATACCTATTGCTTCTAGGTTAGATTGAATTTCATTGAAAAAAGCCAACGATTCATTGATTACAGAATCTTTCATCGCATTGTTCAACTCCAATTGCTTTATTTTATTCTCTAACTCTGTGTTATCTCCAGAATCGTTACCGGTTGTTGGTTCTTGTTTACAACTAAACACAACAAATACTAAAATTAAAACAGAAAGAAACTTGGACATTATACGGGTTTTTGAATGAATATTAATACAAATCTTATCTTTGAGGGATAAAATACAAATTTATGTTTAAATATTTAATCTACACTGTAATTTCCTTAATAGGTTTTATGTCTTTTGGACAATCAATTAAGTATAACTTAAAAATGCCAAAACCTCAGAACCATTACTATGTTGTAGAAATGGAGTTGGAAGGGTTTTCTAAAAAAGAAATTGAAGTAAAAATGCCAGTATGGGCACCAGGTTCTTATTTGGTGAGGGAGTTTGCTAAAAATGTAGACATGGTAACGGCCAAAGATGAAAATGGTAATGCATTAGAGGTAAAGAAAACGTCAAAAAGTACATGGAACGTAGCAAAAGGAAAAGCGAAAAAGGTAACGGTAAGTTATGAGGTGTATGCTTTTGAATTGACGGTCAGAACTAGCTTTTTGGATTTAACACACGGATTTGTAAGCAGTGCTGGTGTATTTATGTATGTCGATGGTTATAAGGACAGCAATGGTTCATTGGAAGTCTTTCCTCACGAAAGCTTCGGAGTAATTACTACCGCCTTGAAAGAAAAGGGAGAAGGAGTAACGAAAGATGGCTCAAAAACCTTTGAATTTGATAATTATGACCAATTAGTAGATTGTCCAATTGAAATCGGAAACCAGGAAGTATTTTCTTTTACATCATCGGGAGTAAAACACAATGTTGCTATTTATGGATTTGGCAATTACGACATCGAAGCATTGAAAGTGGATATGGCCAAAGTAACGCAAGGAGCAACGGATGTTTTTGGTGAAAATCCTAATAAAGAATACACGTTCATCATTCACAATGTTGTAGATGGACAGGGAGGTTTAGAACATTGTAATTCAACTGTTTTGAGTGTAAATCGTTGGACGTATTCAGGTTCAAAGTATACTGATTTTTTGAAGTTAGTAGCACACGAATATTTTCACCTTTGGAATGTAAAACGAATTCGTCCTGTGGAATTAGGTCCATTTAATTATGATGAAGAGAATTACACATCTTTGCTTTGGGTGATGGAAGGATTCACTTCGTACTATGAAAAGCTAATATTGCTTCGCGAAGGAATCTATACAAAAGACCAATTCGTATCAAAAATGTTTAGTAGCTTGAATTATATCGAAGGATCAGTTGGAGCGCGTGTTCAGCCTGTTTCGCATGCGAGTTTTGATGCTTGGATAAAAGCGTATCGTCCAAATGAAAACAGCTCAAATACTACACAGAGTTATTATTCAGGTGGATCTGTGAAAGCGATGATGCTCGACGCAATGATCATTAAAAAATACAACGGAGAAAAATGTTTAGATCACTTTCTTCAATTGCTTTACACTAAATACTATAAAGGGAAAAACAGAGGCTTTTCAGAAGAAGAGTTCAAGTCAGAATTAGCAGGATTTTTAGGTCAAAACATGGATGAATTCTTCGATAAATACATTGATGGAACTGAAATACCTGATTACAACGCTATTTTTAGTCCAATTGGATTGAATGTATCTTATACAGGGGAAGCAAAACCAACAATCGGAATCAGTATGCGAGATTCAGGAGGTAAAACGATCATTACTAACGTTCAAAGTGGTTCATCTGCTGAGGATGCAGGTTTAAGTGTAAATGATGAGATTATTGGCGTTAACGCTATGAGAGCAGATAAGTCTTCGTTGGATAGTTTCTTTGAGACCGTTCAAGAAGGTACAGTAATGAGTGTTCTTTTTGCTCGTGAGGATGAATTGTTTTCAACAGATCTGGTTGTGAAGCTATACGAACAGCCAAAATTCAATTATTCAATTCCTGAAAGTGATGTAAATACTAAATTGTTGAATTATTGGTTGAGAGGGAAATAATTCGCAGAATTGATTAAAATGATTGAATTAATAGACGTTTCTAAATCGTATGTTGATGCAGATAAACCTGCAGTCAATCATTTGTCTTTGTCGATTAATAAAAACGAGACATTCGGTTTGTTAGGACCAAATGGAGCAGGGAAGACGACAACCATTTCCATGTTGTGCGGTTTAATTGAACCAACTTCAGGTTCGGTTTCAATAAAAGGGTTAAATTTTAAGAACAATCTAAACGAACTAAAACAGCTCATTGGGGTAGTTCCGCAAGATATTGCACTTTATCCGACCCTTACTGGAAAAGAGAATCTAGAATTCTATGGAGCGATGTACGGTGTTCCTAAAGTAATTCTGAACAATCGTATCGCAAATTGGTTGAAGAAATTCGACATGGAAAAAGCAGCAAATAAGCGCGTTTCTTCTTATTCAGGTGGAATGAAACGACGAATCAATTTAATCGCTGGAATTCTGCATCAGCCTGAAATATTGTTTCTAGACGAACCAACTGTGGGAGTTGATGTTCAATCGCGTTCGGATATTATGCATCACTTAAAAGAATTGAATGCTGAAGGAATGACGATCATCTATACGTCTCATCATATGGAGGAAGCGGAGCACTTTTGTTCGGATGTAGCGATCATCAATAACGGTGAAATTATTACAAGAGGTAACCCGACTGAACTAATTGAAAACCAAAATGATTGCAGGAATTTGGAAGAGGTATTTTTGAAGTTAACTAAACCTAATTTTCAGGCAAAATGAGGAAGTTAATTGCTGCAATGAGAAAGGAGTTTTTGCTCCTGATTCGCGATAAGATGGGATTGTCTATTCTTTTTATCATGCCGATGGTGCTTATTGTGATTATGACTTTAATTCAAGATGCGGCGCTGAGAACTTTTAATGAAGAAGGGATTCCTTTACTTGTTGTGAATGAAGATCAAGATTCGCTTGGATTTCGAATTGAAGCTGGATTAAAAAACTCTGATTTAGTGGCGTTTCATAATGAAATTAACGGTAAACGAGCAACACGCGATGAATTATACCAAGCGGTAAAAGAAGGGGGATTTTTGATTGGAATTGTTATTCCGAAAGGCACTACTGCGACAATTCAAAATGAAGTGACGCGACTAGTAGACGAAAGTCTTGGAGAGGATGTTTCCGAGGTTGCACAGACCTCAACGGAAATTGAAATGGTGATTGATCCAATTGCCTCAAAATCATTTGTAACGTCTGTCACAAGTCAATTAAGAGAGTTTATATCGTCTCTGAAAACACGTGTGATGTTTGAAACATTTAACGCACAAATTGCAGAGTTTATCCCAGAGGATATGACTGTCAAGAAAAGCGAATATTCAAATCGCCAAGCAGTAACCTATAAAGAAGTTTATGCTTCTGAAGTATCAGGCGAAATGAAACCAAATGCGGTGCAACACAACATTCCCGCATGGACAATTTTCGCAATGTTCTTTATCGTTTTACCTTTGGTAAGTAGCATTATGAAGGAAAAAGAGGAGGGAAGTGTATTTCGTTTTCATACCATTCCAGCTTCCTACTTTCTGCAGATTAATGCCAAATTGATTGTTTTTATCATCATCTGCTTAATTCAATTCTTCCTAATGTTATTGATTGGATTGGTATTCCTGCCTATGCTCGGTCTTCCTGTTTTACAATTGGGAAATAGTTATGCTGGAATTTTAATCATGGCTTTGGGATGTGCTTTGGCAGCAGCGGGATTTGGAGTGCTGGTAGGTTCTTTAGCTTCGACACAACAACAAGGTGCAGTGCTAGGTTCGCTTTCCATTCTAATCTTTTCTGCAATAGGTGGTATTTGGGTTCCGGCTTATGTGATGCCGTCCATCATGCGAACGATAAGTGAAATATCACCTCTAAAATGGGCAATGGATGGTTTTTATGGACTTTTCTTACGTGGTGAGGGATTCGTTGATATTATTCCTCATTTCTTCAAATTGGCTGTATTCTTTGCCGTTTGCCTGCTGATTGCCATTCGTGTACAGAGTAGGAAGCGAATTGGTTAAAAGCTCAATTTAAACGACGGTTTCACCAAGAACGTGTAATATTCCCCAAGTCCTGGAGTTAAGCGCCATGTAAAGTCCATGGAAGCAATTTTGAAAATGTTTTCGATGCCAAATCCAACTTCCACATAAGCATTGTTTATCGCTTGCATACCGGCAGGGAAAAGATAAGTCTGTTGATTGTTTCTAGTAGATAAATTACCAATAAACGATTTTCCAAAAACAAACGTTCGCCATTTTAACTTATTGATCAAGGGAATTCTGTCCAACAGCAAACCGTCAAAATGATGGTCGAATTGCAATGCGATATATTGGTCAGCTCCAAATTCCATGAAACGCATTAAGTTGAATGCTGCCGCATCATTAAAGATCAGTTGGTTACCGAATGGAATATCAAGCGAGGTATGAGGAACTGTACCAATTGTTTGTCCGCCTTCGATGGAATAGTTGAAATAACCCAATTTCTTTGCGTTCACACGTTGGTGAATGTTCACTTTTATTTTTTGATAGCTGTAATCGGATTTGAAGGTTGCTCTGTCAGCGAATTCATAACTAAGGGTAAGGTCTGGGAATTTTCTATTCTCCTTGAAAAGGTCTTTTTTGTCATAAAAAGTACCTTTAATTTCCTTGTACAAATAGCTGAATTTAACTGTTGCATTGAATCCTGAAGTAATGTAATTATCCTCAAACGTTACACTTCCATCGTCATTCCATCGCCCAAAAGTATTACTTAATGTTGGAGATGTGTTTCGGTTAAAATACGTCACTCTGCCAATCAGACCGGTGGTAATTTCCTTTTCAAAAAAAGCTTCAAATTGACGAAGGTAATTACGTGAATTTGAGTTTCCTATCTGCGATAATGAACCGACAATATGGTCCAAAGCAATTTGATTATAACTTCGTCCAAGTTGATCAATGTCATATTGATAACTCGCGCCAATACGAGTTGCTTTATGCTTCGGCGTTAGATTGGAAAAAGTTCCAATTCTATATTTCCATTCTTTATCTCGCGTTCCGTACGCCAAATAGCCATCAAAGTGGACGGGAAACTTGTTGTTAGGGTCTGTTCTCAATCCAAATTTAATGCGTGAATATTCTACTTGATTATAACTGTAAAAGGTGTACACATTTCCAATCTGAATTCCTTTCAGCGGAATGAATCCCGTTCCAATCGTGTAAAATAGGTTCTTTCGAAATTTGAAAGCAGGATCTTCCAAAACACGTTGAGTCACATCAATCAGTTTCTTTTCTTCTTCTGAAAATACTGCTGTGCGTTTACTTTCCCAAAATGCTTCATCTTTAATTGTAGCACTATCTTCATAGGTCACTATTTCAATACCTTTTAAAATTTCAGGATCAATCGGCTCATTGATTTTGTAATTGCTATAAATCGCTTTCTTTCGACCAAAAAAACCAGTTAAGTCACTTGAGTTTTCAATGACTGTAAAATCACCAAGTACTTGTGATTCAGAGAGCATCCAACGATTCGGTTCAACTTCGCTATAAAATTGTGAGATGTAATAACTACGAACAAAATTGACATTTGCTTGAACATCAAAACGCAAGTTGATTTCGGTGATTGCATAACTGGCAGAATCAAAAAGCATTTCTCCTGTAAATGCTAAATCACGCTGGAATTTAGGTCGAAAGCGAATTTTATAAGTCATTCTACCATTAACCAAAAGGCTGTCCATGATGTAGAATTTGTAGTTGCTTTTGTAATTGTCGTTCAATGGACTTGGGAACGATTTCCCTAAAATCGTGAGGTAATTATCGTAGATATTCGGAGTCAGGTATAAATCCTCTGTAAACTTTACCAAATTCGGCCCTGCTAATCCAGTTGATTTCTCTCCAACTATAATGTTTTTTTCATCTCGTGGATTTCCAACAAAATAATGATCCGTAGCTTTCTCAGTCAATAGAGTAGGGAGATACGATATTCCGTCTTCTGTTTTTTGCGTATTGTCCCAGATGTAATCAAATGGTTTTAGAATGATGTTCTTTTTGATTTTATCTGTGAAGTTGTTTAAGTCGAAGCGGATTTTTGAATATTCACTGGATGAGTATGAATCTAGATTATCCGGATTGTTTTTCTCTTTGTTTTCAATGATTTTACGCATGTAGCGCCAAGCAACATTTTCTCCAGCCACCGCGGTAACCTCATCCATATCTAAAAACAAACTCGATTTCAATTGGATGGACAATTGCTGTTCAATTCCCTGAGTAAAATGAATACGTTGAGTTGTATAACCTAAGATTGAAATGATTAATGTGTCATAGAGTAGCGATTTGTCAGCTATCTTTAAGTTGAAATAACCAGCAGTATCTGTTGTAGTTCCAACCTGTGTCCCCATGAAATAGACCTTTGCAAAAGGAACAGGTCTATCTGTATCGTCCTCCATGATAGTTCCGCTAACAATAGTCGTTTGTCCCCAAGAATACTGAGGAATTAGCGCTAGAAAAATGATCAATATGGAACTAAATGTTAATCGTGTCACGTATGAACAAAATTAAACAATCTTTTCGGATGGTGAGAGCGATTAATTCAAACCTAAAAGATTGCTTAAAGTCTTCAAATTAATCTACTTTTGAAAAATGAAAATGACAGATTTTCTTCGTCCGCACATTTTAATGGGATCTAATTTGATTCATTTTTTTCGTGTGGTTTTTAAGTTGAATTTTAGCATGAAGGGAAGTGCTATTCCTCGATTATTTTTGTCTTTTATCATTCTAGTTTTATTTACACCTTTTCGCCTTATTGAAGCATTTCTATACCTTTTCGCAAAGAGGGAACAAGTAAAACAACCTATTTTTATTGTAGGACATTTTCGAAGCGGTACAACCTATGTGCATGATGCGTTAAATGAATTAGATACTGTTGTTGCGCCAAGAATGGTTGATTGTTTATATCCATATTTGAATAAGTATTTCAAATTTATGCTTGTTCCGATTCTAAAAAAAGCATTGCCGGAAACGCGCCTAATGGATAAAATGAAGGTAACTTGGGATTCTCCACAAGAAGAAGAATTTGCTCTTTCATTAATGACTTTTGATACATCGGTTAGCTTTTTATATGCGCCAAAAAGCAATTCGAAACAGTTGAATAGTTCAGTTCTATTAATCGATGAACGTGCAAAATCTAAATGGTTGAAAGCACATTTGAAATTTGCAAGGAAGCTCCAATCAATGAATAAAGGGAAAACCTTAGTTTTTAAAAGTCCTTCGGACACGTCAAGAATAAAGGAATTGTTAGAGATTTATCCTGATGCAAAGTTCATTCATATCGTTCGAAATCCAATTGATGTGATTCCATCCACCTTGAATTTGTATAAAAAACTACTTCCTGAGTTTAGTTTACAAGATGAATCACAAATTGATTTGGATGAATTTGTTTTTTCCTTTTATGAGCAAATGATGAGTAAATACTTGCGTACGAAAGGAGAGTTGAATTCAACACAATTATTCGAATTAAAATATGAAGAATTTGTAGAACAACCGATTGAAAATTTAGAAAAAGCATTTCAACAGTTAAATATTCCTATTGATGTATATTCATTAAAGCCATTTTTCGCTTCGAGAAAAAGTTTTAGTCGTAATAAGTTTGAAATGGAAAAAGGATTGAAAGCGTCAATAACCTCAAGATGTATTGAAGTGTTTGAAAATTATAATTACTCTTCAGATAACAAATAGGATCGAATTCTTTCATTGATGAAATCTGCATTTTCCTTATTGATACTGTTTTGATCATAACAAACTTCAATGCGCAGGTTTGAATCATAATACATACCTCCGATTGTAATAGGCGGGTTCTTCATTACAGGAGGAATGTGAATCATATCTAAAATTTCTCTATTCGCAAATGAATCGATAATTTTGGCTTCTCCGATAAATGTATAGGCAAATGATGTCATTTTAGCTCTCGCAGGAAGATGTATCATTGCAAGGTGTATATGATGATTTAAAAATCGAATAATAGATTCAAAGTCCATTGATTTATATGCAATTCGATCTTTCATCTGTTGCATCGTTTGTTTGTTTATCTCATTCTGCAATTCTGATACAGTGTTGATTTCCTCTGGTTGCAGTTTATAGTGAAGGAATGAAAATCTGTTACCAATGATATAGGCAGGTTCTTTTTTTGATATAAGTTCAAAAGGTTGCTGAAATGTGAATTTATGTATTTTTTTACCCTGCTGGATTAATAGGTCTTGTATTGCCTTGCAACAAGCTGCAAGTAGGAGTGAGCTCATCGATTGAATGTGAAAAGAGCGCTTAATCCTTGATTTTATAATTTCGGTATCTTCTCGAGTGAAATTTTGAATAATATAATTCTTCTTGACGATTTCCCCTTTATTTGCGGAGAGGTTCGAAATTGGCGCTGTCCAATTCGTTAGCATTAATTTTGCAAATTGAAGTGCGTTTTTTAATCGAGGGTAGAATTTATCTTGTTTAATTGCTTGACTTCGATGAAAATCAAACTTTTCTCCGCTAAACGACCGGAGAAGATTTTTAACACCGTTATTGTCAATGTAAATATGATTGAATTGAAACAAGATTCCACTGGTTTCAGGAAGTTGAACTAGTGTAACTTTTACGGGTGTATTGCCAATATCATCGTTTTGAAAAAGCGTTGATGGTGAGAACAGTTCAACTTTCACTTCCGAAAAGTCAAATTCCATATCAGATCCTAGATGATAGAATTCCTTCTTGAGAAATGGTCTTTTTACTCTTGTGTTTACTAGTTGAAGGAAATATTCGTTTTGAATTAGGAAATCCCTTAATTCATTTGCAGAAATAAAAGAAGAAAGCTTAATGAATAATTGACTTGTATTTGCTGTGCCCTTTTCTCGCTTTATCTTTTGATCAAACAAGAGCTGTAGGTGGTCACTATTGTTTAAACTAATTTCCTTTTGCATTGCGTTGGCTTGTGAATACAAAAATAGCCAAAGATTTACTCAGTGCAATCTTCAAGAGCAAAAGAATGTTAATAAAATGAAGCATGCCCACCTCTTAATGAACACGCTTCACACTAAAACTTACTTTTTAAGGTGAGTAATTACAACCCTAAATCCAATTGCTGGATGTCCACTCGTTACACCTTCATAAGGATCGGGACCATTGATTTTAATTTCGTCTTCTGAATTCAACCAACCTCCACCGGCTGTTCCTGGTCTATTTTTTGAATTGTAATCTTCATAAACCATCTCAGCGACATTTCCGCTTAAATTATAAATTCCCAAACCATTAGGATTATATGTTCCTGTTTTTGCTGTAAACATCGCGCCATCTTGCGCTAGTGCATTTTCTTCTGTCACTTCTGCAGTGCGTGGTTTAGGACTGAAATTCGCTAAATAACAATCGGTTTCGTTTGTTGGACTTGAACCTTCCCAAGGAAATGGAAGGAACTTTCCTTCGTTGCTGGCTGCTTTGAACCATTCAACTCTAGTTGGAATGCGAACGTCATTTATTTTCACGTCTAATGTGGCATTTACCGCTTTCGTTAACCAAGCGCAATACATTTCCGCTCCTGCTCTTGTAACGTTGCAAACTGGATACTCATTGAATGCTTCATGAGAAAAATACAGCTCTTCCATTGATTTTAAATCACCACTGAGTAATTTAGTCCAATTTTCTTGTTCAGGTTTTGCAATATCGAATTCCGCTTTTCTATCTTGAATTAATAAATCAAACAAAAATGTTCGGTATTCAAGATTAGTAACTTCATTCACTTGCATCCAAAAGGATTGAGTAGAGATTACTGTTCCCTTGTATTCAAAACTACCAGCAGGAATGTAAGAATAGGCTTTCTTATCAAATTTAGCCAAAGCCTTCACCATTTTCTTTTTCTGCTTGTGGTTATCAGTGATTTCTTGTTCGGTTAATTTTGGATAATACTTATAATCATTTTTCACTGGAGCTTTCATATACTTTTCCTTTCGCTTTAAAACAAGGGGAGTAAGTATTTCTCTCGGACGAAATGACTCAATGGGTTGTAAAGATTGTGTTTCTATTACAGGCCAAATAAATTCTTTCGATTTTTTAACTTCTTCTTCTTCAATAAGAAATTCAACCTCTTTCAGTTGTGTTGTTGGTTGAACTGTTTTTTCTGAATGATTTTCCTTTTTTGTTGCTTCGTGGGATGGAAGAAGCAAAACCACTGCTAAACTAATTGCACTAATTGAACTGATCATAATAATTACATTTTTCAAGGTGAAAAAAGAACCTTTCCCGTCAGTTGGAGGTGTTTTTCCTTCTGCAGAAAGGGACTTTAAGAATTCATTTTTTGTTTTCTCAAAGGATACTGCAACAGGCTGCGTCTTGGCTTTTTGGAATAACTGATCGATGTTTACTTGCTCTTTCATACTTCACCTCCAGTTTTAAATGTTGATTCAAAATTCATGAGTTTAGACAGTTTGTCACGACCTCGTTTTAAACGTTGTTTCACGGCATCTTCACTTGCTTGTTGAATTTCAGCTATTTCTTTTATGCTGAAACCCGATATTTCAAACAGAATGATGCTTTCACGCTGGTCATCGTTTAATTTCTTTAGTAACTCATACAAGTAATGAACGTCTGTGTGAAGTTCGCCGTTTGATGAATTATCTTGTATTAAAGTTTCTTGTTGGTCGCTCGAAAATCGTTCTTCTCGTTTTTTTTGATTTTTACTTCCTAAAATGCGGACGCAAATGCCAAATAAGAAAGATAGAAAGGCATCTTTTGATTTTAGCGTATCTAATTTTTCAAACGCTACCAAAAGTGCATCATTCATTAAATCGGAATATTCCATGTCCCCATAAACCCGTGCTCTGCAGAAGCGTTCGAACCTATCATGAATTGGTTCGTAAAGTTCAAGAAAACTGTCTTGTTTCGATTTCATTCTAAATTAGTGTTGCTCCTTACTAGGTAAGTTTGATAAGTCGCATAAAAGTGACAGGCCAATTAAAATTAATTTGTATTGGCTTTTAATAAGGGAGATAATATGAAATAATTAATCTACAGGGTCTCTTCTAACCACTTAAAGAATTCAGAATGCCAAATCACACTGTTTTGGTAATCCAATACCCAGTGATTTTCTTCTGGGAAGTACAACAAACGACTGTTCAATCCTTGTAATTTTGCAGCTTGGAACGCCTCTAAACCTTGTCCAATTGGAACACGGTAATCTTTACCACCTTGGATGATTAAAATAGGAGAGTCCCACGATTCAACACGCTCAGCTGGATTAAATACAGTATGACTTTTTTGCGCAACAGCATTATCTTTATCCCAATACGCACCACCTAAATCCCAGTTTGTGAAGAAGATTTCTTCTGTCGTACCGTACATGCTTTTCCAGTTGAAAATACCATCGTGCGCAACAAATGTTTTGAATCTTTTTTCGTGAATTGCTGCTAAATAGAACGCTGAATAACCTCCATAACTTGCACCAATGCAACCCAATCTTTCAGTATCCACATACGGTTCTTTCGAAATATCATCAATAGCAGAAAGGTAATCTTGCATATTCTGCCCGCCATAATCCGTACTAATTTGTTCGTTCCATTCAACACCATAACCAGGCATTCCTCTTCTGTTTGGAGCGATGATGATATAACCTTGTGCTGCCATCAATTGGAAATTCCAACGGTATGAATAAAATTGACTCAATGCACCTTGTGGTCCACCTTGACAATATAGGATTGTTGGGTATTTTTTTGTTGGATCAAAGTCAGGAGGATAAATCACCCATGATAGCATGTCTTTACCGTCAGTGGTTTTCGTGATGCGTTTTTCCACTTTACCCATTTTAATATTGGAATAAATTTCATCATTCGCATGTGTTAATTGCTTCATGCTTCCGTCTTTCTTTAAAACGATATAAATCTCAGCAGCGTGATTCATGTCTTTACGAGTCGTAACGATTTGAGTAGCTGTTTCTCCAACCACATCTCCCATGTCGAATTGTCCTTCAGTAATTTGTTTCACGACAATCGTCTTCTTTTTTGCAGTAGGAACATTTACCTCAAACAATTGTACTGTCCCTCCAATTGCAGCATTAAAATAGACCTTAGTTCCATCATTTGACCATCTGAAACTGTTTACTGTACCATCCCAATTTTCGGTTAGATTGATTTTTTGACCATCGATCAAGGCTATAATATCGTTTTTATCGGATTCATATCCATCGCGCTTCATTTGAAGGTAACCCAACGTTCCATTAGCCGAAAACGCCGGTTGAGTATCATATCCCTTGTTATCTTCGGTTAAATTTGAGGTTGATTTTGTTTCAATGTTATAAACGTAGATATCAGTATTCGTGCTGATTGCATAAGCGGCTCCACTTAATTTCTTCGTTACGTACAATACTTGTTTTCCATCAGGACTCCAAATAAAATCTTCGCCACCGCCAAATGGTTTTTGTGGACAGTCAAAAGGTTCGTTTGGCATAATGTCAATGCGTTCTTTCGTCTCCAAATTTTCAATGAAAACATGAGAGAATGCTCCGTCTTCCCAAGTATCCCAATGGCGGTAATTTAAATCATTGTAAATCTGAACATTTGAGTTTTTTAATTCAGGATAAAAGTCCGTACCAAAAACACGATCAATTTTAACATCTTCAGCAACTAATTTCCATTTTCCATCTGCCGAAACTTTATCTTTTTCAATGATAAAATCAGAGACATCCGTTATTTCTTTTGGATTCCCTCCTGATAGCGGAAGTATATATGTTCTATTCGATTTTTTATTTGCTAGTACATCAACTTTGGAAATAGAATATAATACGTTCTGTTTATCTGATGAAAGTCCAATAGGAGAAACGCGGTTCAATTCCACTAGTGTCTTTGGATTCATTACTTCCTGTGCCGAAAGTTGAAATGAAAACAAGGAAAAGCATGCGATGTAAACAATTGATTTTATCATGACTTAGTTACTTTAATTTTATTGAAAAGCCGAGCTATTCGTCTTTAAGTGCTAAAGATAAAAAATCAAATTGAACCGAGGCTTGATGTAATAAACGAAATTTAAGACCTATTGAGTTATTGGTCCTTGCTGAAATTGTGTGCCTTTGTTGGCAATGTTCGGAAAGAAATATTTGAAATCTAATGAGAGATAGGAACCATCCACTGGCTCAATAACTTGACTTTTATATCCCTGATTCTCATAATTCAAAATCATATCAAACAGAGGTTTAAACGGAACATTTGCGGATCCGCCTAGATAAAAGAATCCATTCTTTTCAGTTCTAAATTCGAAGCCAACATTGGCATTAAAGTCAAAACCAAATTTCTTTTGAGCAACACCAATGTGCTGAAATTCATTGTCTCCGCCAGGTTTTGTTACAACGGCAACATCTGTTGGTTTAAAGTTTACGGCCACTCCAATTGAAGCATTCATATACCATTTTTCAGCGAGCTTGATGTAAAAAAGTGCGTTTAGAGGAATATCGTAAGATATAAATCGAATATCATTTGTAGCCATTATGGAAGAGTCAGGAATTTCCATATCGATTCCAAAATTCCGTTGATAGAAATTGATTCCTGTTTCAATTGCAATTAGCTTCGTTACTCCAGCTCGCACAGTTCCTCCGAAGGAATAACCCATTTTTTGCTTTAGTGTTGAAGAGTACAAAACAGATTCTCCATCATTCTGTTGAAAGTTAGTTATAGAAGATCCTATAAATTGAGTTGGAAAAATGGGGCGGATTTGAATTCCAAAATAGGAGGGAACACGTTCTCTTTTCTTTTGACCAAATGCAGTAAAAGCAATTAAAAAAAGGAAAAGTAAAATGCGTTTCATTCAGATTGTTTTGTTGTAAATAAAGGGATTATATTTTATTTATTCACTGATTTGCGTGATTGTTGATTGAAACGCCATTATTTTCATGTGAAGCGAGTACATTTTGACGTTTGCAGTATCCAATAATGGCAAGAGTTAATAATCCACCAGTCAATAGTAATAAACCAAAGCGCAATGTTTTAAATGGAATTAGAGGCTTTTTGTGCTTAGCTTCAACAATGTAGTTTATATGAACAGTTTTTTTGTAATCGTTTTTATGAATTCCAATTAAATGGAAGGTTCGCTGCCCTTTTTGCTCTTCACTTCGTTCAAACCAAATGTTTTTTTGCTCTAATTCAAATTGAAATGAGTCAGCCCGATGGACATCAGGAAATCGATAAACGATATAATTCGGATTTGTTGGATGCTTGACATAATTTACTAGGCCTAAGTCAACAATGCTGTCTATTGGATTTTCCATTCTGTTGTATATTCAATTGGTTTTCTATGAGCTTTTGGCCATTCAATTGCAGGATAACCTATGTAGAACAGGCCTAAGCACTTGTCTTTTTCTCCTAGATTTAGAAATTCATTCATTTGAGTCGAATAGATTAGCTTAGGAGTTGACCAAAATCCTCCTAATCCATAAGCCGTTGCTGTTAAATGCATATTCTGGATGGCACATGCGACAGCTTCAATTTCTTCAATTTCTAATATTTTCTCTTCAGCTTGCCGTTCCATACAAACCGCTATTACGACAGAGGACTTTAAAGGTCTTGTAAGTAACTTTGCCAATTTCATGTCGTTTTGCGCCTCTTTTGGCGTTTGTTCTAGATATGTTTTTGCTAAGAAATCACTTAAGGTGGCTAATCCATCTTCCATGAAAACCTTAAACCGCCATGGCTGTGTGTTTCCATGTGTTGGTGCCCATTGCGCATTGGTTAAAATTGTTTCCACTTGCTCTTTATGAACCTTTCTATCACTAAATTGCTCGGGATAAATTGTTCTTCTTTCCCGAATAAGATCATTGATTTCAGATAAGTTGAATCGCATAGAATGAATTTGAACTGTAAAATTAAGAATCTAGCCTTAATTTACTTCACGATTGATCAATTTCTTTGATCTCCTTCACCATGCTCATTTATCCGCGCTTTTTTCAAATAGAAAAAGGTTTTGTCAATTGTTTCATACTGACCATTTGGTGTAGGCGCAAGCGCTGGACTAGCCACAATGTATCCAACAGCGTCAATTAAAGTGTATGAGGGAAAAGTCTCAATTGAATAATTTTTCCAAATTGCATTTGAAGCGGGGAGTCCATATACCTCCCAATCAATATCAGTAATTCGCTTTTTTGCATCTTCGGATAATTCAGACTTTCTGTAAACAGAAATAAACTGTACATATTGACCATACATTTCATTCAACTGCTTGATTAAAGGAATTTCTTTTGAAGTTTGCTCACTTTCGGGATCAAAGAAGTGGATATAGATATGACGCTTTTCATAATTGAAAATTGTTTTTGTTGGCTTTCCATCTTCAATCAACACAAAATCAGGTGCTTTCCCTCCAGGATTAAGTTTTGTAACACGTGCTTTTAAGTTTTTTGCAATTTCTTCATGCTCCTTAAATAGACTTCGAGTTCCTAAACTATCAAGAATGGTTAAAATGTTTGTTTCGGGAAATTGACCTGAAATATATTCCTCAGCCAATAATTGTATCATTACCAATTCTCGTAATTTCAAGTTGGAAAGTGTGTATTCACTTCCTAATGCTTTCATTACACGAGTTGGACTGCTTTGAAGAACACCTTCATAAACGGCTTGATTGGCCTCAGTGGATAATCTTGGAAGCATTTTTTGATAGAAGGCAGTTGTATATTCCATGTAAGTTTCGTTGGAATATTCTACGGGACTTTTCTTTAAATAGAAATCATATTTTTCATAACGATTTCGTTCAGCAACATGATGAATATTATCTAATCCTGCAATTGAAAAACGAACATGCGTTTTAAAGTAATAGCTTGTGTCATTTTTATACGCTTTTTCAACATTTGATTTAAAACGATCTAAACTTTCGATAAACTCTTGAGGTTTAGTTGTGCTTTTATAATAATTGTTCCCCATGAAATTGTCCATCCAGCGCTGAAAACTCAACATTTTGTAATTGATATCCAGACTGTCTAAATCAAAGAAGGCAACCTCTACGTTATTTCCTGCAGGCCGATATGGATCGTATTTATCTCTATCTGGAAAGAAAATGGAATAATTACCATTTGGTTGAACGAACAAAAAGCTTTCGTTGTTTTTTGATTTCAGAATAAGTTTTTCTACGTCGGTAACGTTTAGCCGCAATTTAAATGTACTGTCCTTGTCTACGGTGGTTGTTGCTACTAGACGCTCTACCTTACTTAAATAGTCTTTGTATGCATATGCTTCGATTGGGAATCCAACATACGCTGGAGCAATTCCACTGATAGTAACGTTTTGAGCGAAAACTGTCGAAATACTGACAACTATAAATAAGAGAGAAATAAGGCTTTTCATGTATTCTGGTTTTTAACAACAACACAAAATTGTAGCATTTATTGTACCACTTTTCTTTTAAACGAGAATCTGTGGGTTTGTTACGAACGCATCAATTGGACCGTTGTTTTTATGAATTTCACGAATAATTGAGGAGTTGATAGCAGAATACCTCTGTTCTGTCAAAAAGAAAACAGTGTCAATTTCTGAAATATCAAAGTTCATGTGAGCAATTGATTTTTCATATTCGAAATCCTTAGAATCTCTTAATCCACGTATGATGTGAGTCGCTCCAATTTCTTTGCAATAATTGACTGTCAAAGTTTGAAAATGACCAACTCGAACATTTGTTTTTCCTTCAAACAATGATTCAATGTGCGCGATTCGTTTTTCCAACGTAAACATATATTGCTTTGTACTGTTTACACCAACGCCAATAATAATTTCATCAAAAAGAGATAAGCTTTTTGCTATCACTGCTTCGTGTCCTTTGGTAAAAGGGTCAAATGATCCTGGAAATAAACCTATTTTTTTCATTCTTCTGTTGTATGATCAAAGAAACTAAAATGAACGTTTCCGTATGTACGTAAAAACTGAAAATGAGTTATGTTTTCAAGTTTCGTTTCTCTTCCGTGCTCAATAATCAATCCGCCATTATCAGTTAGCAAATCACGTTCAAAGACTAAATTAACGATTTCTGGGTGCAAATCATATTCATAAGGAGGATCAGCAAAAATAATATCATATTTTCCATCGACTTTTTCTAAAAACTTCAGTATATCGGATTTGACAATGGTGATTTTATCTTCGCACCCCAGATCTTTTACGACCTTCTTCATATGACGCACACAATTGAAGTTACTATCAACTGCGATTACTTCACCACATTCTTGGGATAAAAATTCAATGGAAATATTTCCAGTACCAGCGCACAAATCCAAAATTTTGATATCTGACATGTGGTAATGATGATCGAGAACGTTAAACAGTCCTTCTTTGGCCATATCTGTTGTAGGCCGTGATGGAAAACCCTTAGGGAATTTATAACGACGCGTTTTATAAATACCTTTTATTATACGCACAATTGATGGGCTTTTTGAATGAAATCGATAGGAGTGTTTATTGTAAACGATTTTAGGTCATTAATTTTATTGAAACCTGCTTGAATTAAGCCGAGTGTTTCATTTGTTGAACCTAAAGCACTAATTAATTCAATGGAACCTTGTTCAGTCAATAATTCCTTTTGTTGCAATACGAACATTACATGATAAATAATATCCTCCGGTGCTTGATATTCAAAGTTCGAATAGAATGTTAACTCGTTGTGTTTTGAAATAATAAATTGAAAATGATTTCTATAAATAATGATAGAGCATTTTAATTTAAACGCATTTTCATTTAATACCTTGCGAAGAACCATGGATCCTTCGTGTTGAATGCTAATCTTAGGGAATTTAATAACAAAAAAACGTTTAATCCATTCTGGAATTTCATATACATTGACAACACTCAATTCAGAAATTCGATTGTAGTCAACATCAGCTTCATTTTTACCATAGCACAATTCAAAAATGGCTTGTGGTGAAGATTCACTGAATATTGAATTTGGGACTAAGGTAGTTTTGTCTGACGACCATGATAAAGTGACTTCATCAAAATCAGTTGAATACATTGAATTTGACTCAAACTCCGTTGATAACTGCCCCTTAATTAGGTCCTCATTAGATGACTCAAATAAAAGCGCACTATTTGAAGTAGAAATCCCGTTTTTTAGAACAACACAATGAATTCCATCAATTGCTACCTGTATAGCAAGGTGATTACTCATCATTTATTCATTCTCCCAAGAGCCAGAAGTATCGTTTGTTGACAATGAACCGAAATACATTTCTTCCTGATCATCATTTTTACCTTTAATGTTAGCAAAAGGAATCATTCCAGAAACTTTTATTGCAGGTAATTTAGCTTCTCCAACTTGAACAGAATCTTTTGTTTCCAACTTCCATTTTTTTCTTGCCCCAGTGTAAGGGATATAAGGAAGTGAATCAGGAGAGAATTTATGAAAACCAGCTTTTAAACGGCTTTCAATATATGCTTTACTTTGGAATTTTGATTTTAGAAGGCTAATTTGAATTGTATCACGCTTAAAATCTTTGAATTCTGCATAGTTTGCACCAGCTGTCCATTTAGATAAACGATACGCCTCGTCATCCGTCATATTGTTATCAATTGGAGGATTGTTCGTGTATAAGTATTTATTTTCTTCTGGTGTTATTTTTCTAGATGGTACTACTCCTTGAGCATCAACGAAAGGAATTGTTCCATTGTTCGCGAAGTCAATCATATCTTCCCAGTTATCGGCGTATTTTCCATTAGCTTCAGCATACGCTTTTTGAATAAAACGAATATCTTCTAAATTTTGTTTAGAGATACTTTTACATTTTACATAGTTCTCGTTATAAGTAGCAGTTTCTTCAACACTAACATAAGAGAAATATAGTGTAATTGCAGCAGCAATACCCGCACCAATTCCAAGTACGTAAACCATTCCAGCTTTAAATTTACCACTACTATATCCAATGCTCAATACACCAGCGATAAACATTAATCCGGCAGCCATCATGAACATTGTGCCTTGATTACTTCGTATTCCAATTATTAACATCATTATTCCAAGTACAAAAAACAACGCTGGAATTGAATATTTTTTCAATAAGACTGAAAGATTGCTGGTCATATTATTTTCGTTTTAATATTTGATTTCAACAAATCTACAATTTTTTCGATTTCATGGGGTGTCATTCAGTAGTTTTTTTAAACCTTTTAATCAATGGTTGTCATATCTAATTCTTGATTAACTTCGCTTTGGAATAAAAATTATGGCTGAAGAATCTTTTTATGGTACGTTTTTAGAGCATTTTGGCTGTGTTCCAACCGAAAGTCAATCTGTACTTTTTAGCGAACTGGAAAAATTTATTCGCAATCGAGATACGAAAGAAATTTTTATTGTAAAAGGTTATGCAGGTACAGGTAAGACTTCAGTTTTGTCTGCTTTTGTAAAAGCATTGCATCATTTTAAAGTAAAAACGAAGTTACTAGCACCAACAGGAAGAGCTGCCAAGGTATTCAGTCATAAATCAGAAACGGACGCATTCACCATTCACAAACACATTTACAGAAGAAAATCGAAAGTAGACATTACTTCTGGATTAGATTTACAACTGAATTTATTTAAAAATACGGTCTTTTTTGTGGATGAAGCTTCAATGATTGGAGACTATACACTTTTGAAAGATGGCCAGATTAATCCACGAAACTTACTGGAAGATTTAGTTGAATATGTTTATTCTGGAGATGGATGTAAACTGATTCTAATTGGAGATGAAGGACAACTTCCTCCAGTTGGAAGTGATTTTTCTCCAGCGTTGAATGAAGAATACATGGCAAATCATTTTCCCAATATAAATATTTCTTCGTGTCGTCTAAAGGAAGTTCTGCGACAATCAGAGGACTCGGAGGTATTACGTAACGCTACTTTGCTTCGTAATACAGATTGGATTGATTATCCAAAGTTTGATTTAAAGAAAGGCGGAGATTTAATTCGAATTACCGGATTGGAACTGCAAGAAACCTTGGAATCGAGTTATTCGAATTACGGGACTGAAGAAACGATTTTAATCACGCGATCGAATAAAAACGCCAATGAATACAACAAACAAATTCGCGGTAGAATTTTATGGTATGAAGAACAATTGTGTTCAGGCGATATTTTAATGGTGGTGAAGAATAATTATTTCTGGCTTGGAGATGAAACAAAAATAGGTTTCATCGCTAATGGAGAAATGATTCGAATTGTGCGCGTGCGGAAAGTAGAAGAGTTGCACGGATTTGAATTTGCGCATCTACTAGTTCGCTTTTTGGATTACGATGAACTGGGAGAAGTAGAATTAATCATTCACACTGAATCATTGAATGTGGAAGGACCTTCGCTTTCTAGAGAGCGATTAAAGGACTTGTTCTTTTCCGTAGAACGCGATTACTCCCACATTCGAGAAAAGAAAAAACGCTATGAGAAAATTTTAGCCGATCCTTATTTTAACGCGCTTCAAGTGAAATATGCATACGCCGTTACCTGTCACAAATCACAAGGTGGACAATGGGCGGATGTGTACATTGATCAAGGTTATATCACCGAAGAAATACTAAATCCTGATTATTACCGTTGGTTATATACAGCGTTAACGAGAGGAACAAACCGCGTGTATTTGGTGAATTTTGTAGATGAGTTTTTTGAGTGAATTAAAAATCCTCTACTTTAAACAATGTACGCCCAACATTGATCCTTGTCTTTAGCCATTCTTTATTAAAGCGATCTATAACGATTTTTGCTTCTTCACGATTTAAATATTTCCCTGCAAGAACATTGATCTCAGTTTTTAATGTTTTCAAAATAGTTGCCGTTCGATACGCGCTCAAAATGTCGTTTTTAGAAAGCTTGTACTTAGACATTGCCGTAAGTATTTCTTCATTTGAAATGGATAATGATGATGAAACAGGATCTGTGAATGAATTGACTTCCATTGTAATAGCTCTGTCAATATGAATTAACACTTCTGATTTACGAAGGCGAACAAACGTAGAGTCCATTTTTCCTTTATTACCTGGATAACGAGAAAGTTCTTTTGCAGAATAGTCTTTTACCGTTTGAATGCCATTCCAGCTTCCGACTCCTTGACCACGCGCTATGATTTCAAACGGTATTTTTTTATCCAACATTCCTTCAAAAAAGATGCGCAGTGCTATGCTGTCATTATCTTTGAACAATGAACCTGGTAATTCCCATTTATCAGACTCAAAAACGTCCAATAATTCCAAGTTGATTCGCGCATCATAATTGGGTTCAGCATCCATTACGTTGATATGCAGCATAACTTCATCTGCTAAACGCGATAAACATGATTCTGGAATAGCAATTAAGCGTACTTCAAAGTCTTCTGATTCCTTAGAAGGTTTAAATTTGAATTCCTGCGTGATGATATCAAAAGTCGTTGAGTCCTCGAAGGTATACAATCCATTTTCTTCCGTAAAAGTTGCCCAACGAATACCCATTGCTTGTTTATAGATGTCCAATTTACGCTGATATATTGCCATTAAATCAACTGCTTCAGCTTTTTCTTTCTTTAAATCAGCAATTTTCTTTTTGTAAGCTTCATATAAATTGTACAATCCCACAATTGTGCTTTGTAAATCTTTTCTTTCTTTTCTATTTGAATTAGTTGTTGGTGTACCGTCAAATTCAAAGGCACCGTTTTTAATTGCTTTGCGTTTCGATTTTTTGACTTTAGCAGAGGGTTTAGATGAAGTGGTGATAGGGGAAAAGCCTAAATCACTGTATTCTTTTTCTCGTTTTTCAATTTTTAATTCCGTCGCGTCCCTTTTCTTTTCGTTGTAATCAATCCAATAATCATATCCTTTTTTACCATAAATAAGTTCGTTGATTTTGGCAATCTTATTAAATTCTAAATCGTTGATGATGGATTGAAATGTTGTTCCATCAGAAAATGTTGAGTCGGGAGAAAGAAAACGTGTGTCTTTTGATCCGAAAAGGTGATAATTCAAACCATTTTTCTCAATCACAACAGTCGTTTGCTTTTCGGAATTGTAGCCCCAAACGTCGAAATGTAGATTCGTGAATTTGTTACTACCCGGTGTTTTAAAGTTGTTTGTGGTGATTCGAAGTGGCTCAATTTTCTCGGTCACTTTCTTTTTTTCTTCTGTTTTTTCAATGAACAACTGATAAGGAAAAAGTCCAACTGCTTTTGGTAAACCGCGATTCCAGCGACCTCTCTCATCCTTTTCACGCTCCTCTAAAAGTCCTTCAGTATTACTTCCATCACCTGCAGCGACAAGAATGTTTTTAAAGCTTGTGGCTTTTCCTCCAAGTGCTTTAAATATTTCAAACGCTCGTTTTTCTACATACTGATTAATGGCCTCATTAATTGCATTTAATGTAACTAATTGATCATTCGTTGTCAGAAATTTGAGAGCACCCAGTTGCATAGCTTTATCGTCCAAGGTCATGTTAGGATTCATAATAACATGCATTTTTGGATGCGGTTGATTAATATCATTTTTCACCTTTGTCGCATTAGGTGGTAGTTTCGCCATCAATAAAGATTCGAAGTAAGCATATTCATTTTTGTATTGTTTTAAGTCATCTGGCTCATCTCGTTTAGCTGATAAAACGTTGTTTAATTCCCAAACGGCCATTTTATTGGCTGCTTCAGCAATTAATCCTTTTGCTGACTTGGCAATTTCTTCTTTTCGAACAAATAGTAAATCAGGTTGATTGATGATTAATAATTCAATTGAATCGTAATTAAGTGACTTATTTGATAAAAGAATTTCGGGCCCTTGATAATCGAAAAAACGACCGAAATTGTTATTTAAGATTGGACTTTTTTTGACAACATGAAAAAGGTAAGCTCTTTCTTCAGGTGTTAGGTCTTCATTGATTTGTCCAATGGACGGAATACTGATTAAACAGATAAAAAAGAGTAGAAATTTTTTCATAATAAGATTTCGATGCTCGAATATAACAAGAAAAACCTTTTTTGGTAACAGAAAAAGTTTGATTAGTTACGAACAAAAAAAGAGTCCCTTGTTCATATGAACAAGGGACTCGTTAGATTTCTAGTATGAAGAGTAATTATTTTTTTACAATCGTTTTAGAAGTTGTATTTCCATTACTATTGATGTTTAAGAAGTACATTCCGTTTTCGAAAGTAGAAATATCAATTGTAGCTCCGTTAGAGATAGAAGAATTTGAAAGTACTCTTCCGTTTTGGTCAACTAATGAATATATTGCATCAGCGCTAAATTCACCGGTAACTGTAATTTTATCAGTCGATGGATTTGGCGAAATTGTAAAGTTAACTTCTGTAGCGTTGTTTAAACCTAAATACTGCATTGGATCATCCTTTGAAAGAACTACAGTTTCTTCTTGATTTAATACTGAAGAAGTCATTTTAATTGTAGTTATTGCAAAAACAGGTAGGTTAGAAGCGGTGTGATCATAATATTCATATTGCGTTCTTTCAATAATCACTTCACCTAATCCAGAAATATTTGCATTAGAAGAGTCTGTTGTTACAACTCTAATTACATTGCTGTATGAGCTGTTAGGAAGATTTAATGTTCCTTGACCATCAATCATAACGATAACTCTACCAGATAATGGGGTAGTGGATGGTACTCCTAAAGTATAATGAAGAGTTCCACTAAAATTATCCGCAGAGACTGCTCCGAAAGCCATTGGATATGTTGCTAGGATACCTTCATCAGTATCAAAATCAGCAATAACGTCACCAATTGGTAAACCATCGAATACAAAACCTTGTGAAACACGCTCAGTAGCAGTTGAATTATAATAGCCAGTTATGTTCGCCGTTTTAAACGTTTTTACTGAAGTAGTAAAGTCACTTGCGTAAGGTGCTGTTGTAGCATCGCCAATTTCATAATCTCTCGTTTGACCGCTGTATGCCGCTAAATCAGTATAATCCCACGTTATTCCATTCCCAACTACATTTGACTGCTTGTCAATGAAGGAATCACATAGAAACATAGCTTGAGTTTCACCGATTGCAGCTTCATTTGCTTGAGTTAAGGATTGCGCGTTACCTAAAAAGGCAACTGTTAGTGTAGTAAAAAGTAGTGTTTTTTTCATGATGTTTTTTTTCTAAAATTAAGGTTTTCCAAAAAAGAACCTGTTTAAAAGCTAATTATTATTTACAAAATATATCTTTGATACCTCCCAAACGAATAATAATTAAAAATGGTTGGCGAAAAAAAGTTTAAAAAAATAAGTTGGATAGGATTAACAGTGTTTATTCTATTAACAGCTTTTCTTGGCTATCATCTAAAGGATATTCGATTTGATTATAATTTCGAGAATTTTTTTCCTTCTCATGACGATGAGACCTCTTTCTTTTATGACTATAGAGATGATTTCAAATCTGACAATGATTTTTTACTTATTTCAATTGAAAATGAAGCCGGTGTTTTTGAACCAAATTTTTTAAAGAAGGTAAATGATTTCAGTCAAAAGTTAGGGGATGTTGAATATGTTGAAAACGTACTATCAATCACTACAGAAAGTGAACAGTTTATTTTTCCAGGTGGTTCAACTTCTTCAAAACGATATATCGACTTTACGGACTTCGATGCTGTAAGAGATTCTGCAAGAATATATAAAAACGATGAATTGATCAATACTTTTGTTTCAGAAAATGGTAAGGCAATTTGTATATTTATTAAGCATGAGGACTATTTATCAAAAAAGAAAAGTGACCAGCTAGTTAAAGATGTCGATAAAATCACTAAAAGTTTAAAACTAAAAAACACAAGAATAGCAGGTCGGGCTGTTGGTCAAGCTTATTATATAAATAAGATGATCTTTGAATTAAGCCTATTCCTTGGTTTAAGTGCCTTTCTAATCATATTATTCTTGTACATCGCATTTAAATCAATTTGGGGAATATTGATTCCGCAGATTGTTATTGTTGGTTCATTGATTTGGATTATTGGTGGAATGGGATTGTTTGATGCTCCCATTAATATTATACTAACTGTACTTCCTTCTATAATGTTTGTTGTCTGCATGTCGGATGTCATACATCTTGTATCGAAGTACCTGGATGCTTTGCGAGTTGAGAAAGATACATTTACTGCAATTAAAGTGTCTGTAAAGGAAGTAGGATTAGCTACGTTTTTAACGTCAATCACAACATCCATTGGATTCTTCTCTCTTTATTTTGTAAGGGTACAACCAATTCAAGTTTTTGGAGTTATTTTGGGAATTGGCGTGTTAATCGCCTTTGTGTTAACCTTCTTGACACTACCAATTCTGTTTTACATTTTCCCAGGGCCAAAGCATGTTCTGAGCGCTGAGCCAAAAAATCATTTTTGGAAAAACTTTTTGGAAAAGGGATTTGTATTTGTCATGAAAAGGAGAAAATCCATATTGATTACTTCAGGTATTGTTCTTATAGTAAGTTTTGTTGGGATGCTTCAAGTTGAAACGAATAATTTCATGATGGATGATTTGAAGGAGTCGGAACAGATGAAGCAAGATTTCAATTTTTTTGATGACAATTTTGGTGGCATAAGACCATTTGAGTTGGCTATTAAAGTAAAGGGAAAAGATAGAAACGTGTGGGATAAGGAAATAATTCAAAAACTTGATTCTGTTGAAACTTATTTGGAAAATGAATTTGGTGTTACTGTAAAAAGTTCTTTGGTAAAGATTTTAAAAACACTTAACCGTTCAGCGCACGCTGGAAATGCAGATTCATATGAAATTCCTACAGCTAATAGTAAAATCAGATCTTTTAAACGGATTATTAAAGTTGCTGATAAAGGACGTTTTGTATGCGGCTTTATAGATTCAACTGAGCAAAAAACTAGAGTTAGTGGCACAATACCTGATTTGGGCAATGTTTTAGCAAGGGAGAAAACGGAAGCTTTATTCGCTTTCATAAAGAAAAACAACTTAGATCAAGATATTGAGTTCAAGGTTACTGGAACCGGTTATTTACTCGATAAAAACATGAGGTATTTAGCGGTCAGTTTGATCAAAGGACTTGGAATTTCAATTATTCTAGTTGCACTAATTATTGGTTTTGTCTACCGTTCTGGTCGAATTTTAATTATTAGTATAATTACAAATGTACTACCACTGTTTGTTATTGCTGGTTATATGGGATTCACCGGGGTAGAGCTTAAGACAAGTACTTCAATAATTTTCACGATTGCCTTTGGGATAGCCGTCGATGACACCATTCATTTTCTTGGAAAGTTTAAATATGAATTAATGAAAGGTAAAGGCAAGTTGTATGCTTTGAAAAGAAGTTATTTGACAACAGGAAAGGCAATGATTTTGACTACATTAATTTTGAGTTCGGGATTTTTATTGCTCGTTTTCTCTAGTTTCTTGGGTACATTTTATATGGGGTTATTATTGTGTATCACATTTGTAGTAGCGCTTGTAGCTGATTTAACATTACTTCCGGTATTATTGCTTCTTTTTTACAAGGAGAAGCCAAAATCAACGAAAGATTAATTTTTTAACTTTGGGCAAATTAGAACCATAAAATCACCACTCCAATGACAAAAGAAATCAAAAAGCCTTCCTTTATATTAGCAATGATTCCAATCGTTGTACTTGTTGGACTTTTGTATTTCAATGTGAATATTTATGGAGAAGATGCAACATATGGATCGAATCAAATCGCTTTAATCATTACAACGTTAGTAGCTTCAATTATCGGAGTTTCGTTAGGTTTTAAATGGAATCATTTAGAAGGTGGGATAGTAAAAAGTATCACTTCGGCATTACCTGCAATCTTGATTTTACTGTTAATTGGAGCATTAGCAGGAACTTGGATGATTTCCGGAATTGTTCCAACAATGATTTATTATGGACTCGAAATATTGAATCCAAAAGTATTTCTAGTTGCAGCTTGCATTGTTAGCGCCATTGTTTCCATGGCGACAGGTAGTTCTTGGAGTACAATTGCCACCGTTGGTCTAGCGTTAATAGGCGTAGGAGATGCATTAGGATTTAGTCTGCCAATGGTTGCTGGAGCAATTATCTCAGGAGCTTATTTTGGTGATAAAATGTCTCCTTTATCGGATACAACTAACTTGGCGCCTGCCATGGCTGGAACGGATTTATTTACACACATTCGTTACATGGCTTATACAACTATACCATCTATTGTAATTACACTGATCATTTTTTTAATTCTAGGATTTACTATTGAAACAAAGACGGATGCGGCAAATGTTCAATCGATTTTAGATACGATACAGTCTAAGTTTTATATTTCACCGGTGTTATTATTGGTGCCAGCAGTTGTCATATTTTTAATTGTTAAAAAGGTCAGTGCTGTTCCAGCATTGTTAATAGGAACATTGTTAGGAGCTGTTGCCGCCATTATTTTTCAACCAGGTATTATTGAAAGTGTATCTGGAGTTAAAGGGAACTATGCTTATGCTTCTTATAAGGCTTCTGTTGATTCAATGTTTGGGAGTGTAACGATGTTAGAAGATGGTAACAGTATGCAACGTTTGCTATCCACTAGAGGAATGGAAGGGATGATGAATACCATTTGGCTTATTATTTGCGCAATGACTTTTGGCGGAGTAATGGAAGCTTGTGGACTACTTCAAAAGATTACGAGTACTGTAGTTTCTATTGCAAAATCTACTGGTTCATTGATAGCTACAACTGCTAGCACTTGCGTTTTCTTTAATGCAACAGCAGCAGATCAATATTTAGCAATTGTAGTTCCAGGAAGGATGTTTGCAGATACCTATCGCGATAGAGGTCTGGCGCCTGAAAACTTAAGTAGAACATTGGAAGATTCAGGAACAGTAACCTCTGTTTTGTTTCCTTGGAATACATGTGGAGCTGCTCAATCATCTATTTTGCATGTTGCAACAGGTGAATATTGGATGTATTGTTTCTTTAACCTAATTAGTCCATTAATGACAATTTTGTTTGGTTATTTAAACATAAAAATTCGTCGTTTTGAACCTTCAGAAATAGCTGAAAACAAAGCCGCTGATTTATTTGTGAACGATTAAGTTGCTGACTTGAGTATTAGAGAAAATAATAAGTGTAGTATTTGCACTAGCGAAATAGAAGGTGCTTATTGTTCAAATTGTGGACAGAAAAAAGGTGAAAAACCTACTAATATCTTTCAGCTATTATTGGATTTTGTAGAGCAAGTTGTTTCTATTCAAAAATCAGATTTTGCAACGATGTTGCAAGTTGTAAAACGTCCTCGCTTCATAATTGAAAATTATTACCATGGGAATAAAGGATATTATTCCTCTCCTGGAAAGGTAATGCTTTTTGCCATTTTGATATTAATCGTTCATATGACGTTTGTATCTAACCTAATTTTAGGAGTGGACTTTTCTGCTGAAAGCCTTAATTTAGAGTATACTTTTTTATTTCTGTTTATCTTGTTTTTTTCGATTGTAAGTCAAATCGTTTTCTTTAGGCGAGGCATGAAAATATCAAAGCACATAATTGCCTCAACTTATATCACATCCACTTTTATTACATTTTATACCGTGTTGTATTGGGGAGTTATCCTAACAATCGGTGAAGATCCAGTTTATACATTTCTAAGTTTTATTTTGTCAATTGTTATTTGGCTGTCTATAGTTTTTACTGAAAAGAGATCATTTCTTCACTTTTTGCTAAATACAATTTTCCTTTTGGTTTTATTCATTGGGTTAGTTTTAGTTCTTAGTAATGGTTTTACCTTCAGAACTGCCAATTAATTGGTTTTTATAGTTCCTTAGATTAGTTCATTTTCTTTAGAAACATTAAATTTGTATTCTAATAATTGTGATTCTATGTTTGAAAATTTAACGGAAAAGTTTGATAGAGCGTTTAAAGTCTTAAAAGGACACGGGCAAATTTCTGAAATTAATGTTGCTGAAACCCTAAAGGAGGTTAGAAGAGCGTTATTGGATGCCGATGTAAACTTTAAAACTGCAAAGGAATTTACAACTACTGTTAAAGACAAAGCGATAGGTCAGAATGTTTTGACTTCAATTTCTCCAGGTCAGTTAATGATTAAGATTTGCCATGAAGAATTGGTAGAATTAATGGGTGGTAATGAAGTTGACATCAACATTAAGGGGAATTTAGGTGTTATATTGATGTCGGGACTTCAAGGTTCTGGTAAGACAACGTTTTCAGGAAAATTAGCAAATTACTTAAAAAACAAAAAAGGAAAAAATCCTCTTTTAGTGGCTTGTGATGTATACCGTCCAGCAGCAATTGATCAATTACATGTTCTTGGGGATCAATTAGGAATAGAAGTTTATTCGAATAAGGAAGAAAAAAATCCGGTTAAAATTGCAGAAGCTGCCATTCAACACGCTAAGGCTAAAGGATTTAATGTAGTTATTATAGATACCGCAGGTCGTTTAGCTGTTGATGAGCAAATGATGGCGGAAATTGCTGACGTTAAAAAAGCAATCAATCCAACTGAAACATTGTTTGTTGTTGATTCGATGACGGGTCAAGATGCAGTGAACACTGCAAAAGCCTTTGACGAGCGTATTAATTTTGATGGTGTTGTATTAACGAAATTAGATGGTGATACACGTGGTGGAGCTGCCTTATCTATTAAATCTGTCGTTAATAAACCAATTAAATTTGTTGGTACAGGTGAGAAGATGGATGCTTTAGATGTTTTCTATCCTTCTCGTATGGCCGACCGTATCTTAGGAAAAGGAGATATCGTTTCGTTAGTAGAAAGAGCACAAGAACAATTTGACGAAGAAGAAGCCAGAAAGCTTCAAAAAAGAATTAAGAAAAATCAATTCGATTTCAACGATTTCCTTGGACAATTGCAGCAAGTGAAAAAGATGGGTAATGTGAAGGACTTGATGGGAATGATGCCAGGAATGGGGAAAGCCATGAAAGATGTTGAAATTGAAGACGATGCGTTCAAATATATTGAAGCGATTATTTATTCAATGACGGCACAAGAGAGAGCTAATCCAGAATTGATTAATATGGCGCGTAAAAACCGCATAGCAAAAGGAAGTGGAACGAACATTCAAGAAGTGAATAAACTCATGAAACAGTTTGAAGACACTAAGAAGATGATGAAAATGATGAGTAACCCTGCAAAAATGGCTCAAATGATGAAGCAAATGAAGGGGATGGGTGGAATGCCAGGACTATAATTGGAGCGTTTAGTTTTTAATTATTTTCTGCAAAGCTCGGAACAAATTCGTCTCAAGGATATCAACTTCTCCGTCTGCTATAAATAGATTTTTTATGTCACTTAACAAAGTTTCTATTTCATTATCAGAATAGTTGAATTTTTCAATATTGTATTGAATTTTTTGTATACTCTGATAGTCATTGTCACTTTTTAATTCGTGTTTAACACTTTTATAGGCATCAGAGGAAACTAAATCAAGAATAAAGTCTTTTTCTTCTTCAGTTTCAATATAATCCGTTTGTGCACAATAGGCTAATAAATAGGCTTTAAACTCGGCTTTTGTCCAATTTGTCTCCATAATTCAATTACTTTTTTGTTAAGCAAGCTACATGGATTTAACGTTAAAAACAATGATAAAAGTCATAAGTGGCTCATTTGCTTTTAGTTATTTTTAACCTATCAACTTATCATAACCTAAGGCTATGCCATTTAATCGATTCGATCATTCTGTACTGGGAGAAATAAGACCGCGATTTCAACTGAAAATTGATTTGGATGCTGATGTAGCATTAAACCATGTTCATCAGAAAATTTCCAAAGATCCTACTGTATTTGGAGAATTGTCAAATAGTTATCTATTTCTTAGGATTCCGAAGCAAAATCAACATTATTGGTCTCCGGAATTATCAGTAAGAATCGAAAAAGAGGAGTATACAGAACATACAACTGTATTTTGTTTGGTTGGACCGCGACAAGCGGTGTGGGCAATGTTCGCATTTCTATATGGATTTATCTTTTTTGCATCAACGTTTGGAGGAATTTATGGAATTGTAAAGTTTCAAAACTCGGGAGATTCGAATTGGCTTTGGACAGTTCCAATAGGTTTGATTATTACATTTTCAATATTTATAACCTCGAAAATAGGGCAAAATAAAGGTCGCGATCAAATGCTACATTTAATTAGTTTTCTCTATCACGGTTTGGATGAAGTGACAGACGTAGAGCGCATTAACGAGTGATTTGTTCTTAATTATCGATAGGTCTTCAGTTCAACAGAGCTTTCACTAACCTCCAAAAAGGTTTGGTAGTTAATCCATTCGCCTAAATTGAAATAAGTTGAATTTTCTCCAACTTTAACTTGCATTGGTAAATGGCGGTGACCAAAAATGAAATAGTCGTAATGCTTAAATGTCAATTGTTCTTTAGAGTATTGAACTAACCATTCATTGTCGTCACCAAGAAATTTTTCATCAGCAGTTCCGGTTTTAGCTCTGCTAGATTTTGACGATTTATCCGCTAGCCAAATTCCAAAGTTTGGGTGGAGGCGAGCGAAACACCATTGACAAAATTTATTAGCAAACACTTTTTTTAATAGTTTATACCCCTTGTCTCCTGGACCTAAACCATCTCCATGACCAATGAGGTATTTTTTACCGAAAAACTCTCGTTCTACTGGTTCACGATGTAAAATAATGCCAAGTTCTTTAGGTAAGTAATCGAAAATCCACATATCATGGTTTCCTGTAAATACATGAACCGGAATACCTTTGTCAGTAATCTCAGCTATTTTACCCTGAATTCTAGCAAATCCTCTAGGGATAGCACGTTTATATTCAAACCAAAAATCAAAAATGTCACCCACAAGGAAAATTTCACTCGCACTTTCCTTAATTTCCGTGAGCCAAGCAACGATCTTTTTCTCACGGATTAAACTATCTTCATAATTAGGCGCACCTAAATGAAAATCAGAAGCGAAATAGATTTTCTTTTCGATTGGAGTCATTATTTACCAAGTAATCGCTCAAGCTCAGCAGTTAATGCTTCTCCTCGTAATTTTGTTTGTACGATTTTTCCTTCCTGATCAATTAAGACGGTAAAAGGAATGCTTGAAACACCATAGATTCTACCAACGCGACTTGCCCATTGTTGCAGATCACTTACGTGGTTCGGCCATGATAAGTTGTCTTTTTCGATGGCTGCAATCCAGTTTTCCTTGCTCTTATCCAAGGAAACACTCATTACGGTAAAGCCTCGATCTTTGTATTTTTCATATAGACTCACAACATGTGGATTGTCTCTACGACAAGGTCCGCACCATGAAGCCCAAAAATCAAGTAGTACAACTTTTCCTCTCAAATCAGACAGTTTCATCATTGTTTTTCCATCGACCATTAACTCTTCAAAATCAGGAGCCATGTTTCCAGGTGCCATTTTATCATTTGCCATTCGCTGCTGCTTCATAGCTTCATAATTTTGTTGCAATAACTGGATTGTTGGCGATTCACCAAAAGAACTTGTCAATTGAGTTACGATTGATTCAAAACCAGCGAAATCGTTTTGAATGTCAATTGTGTTAAGTGCTGCGATTAAAGCTGGAGAATTTTGATTTCCCCCAACAAAAGTTCTTTGCTTTGTAAGAAATGCTTGCTGTTCGCCTTGCATTAAATTTGCAATCTCAGGTTGTTTTGCTGGATTCGATTTTATAACCATATTAGCCGAGTCCGTAAGTTGTTTCCAGTCTTCAACAATTTTTAAAAACTTATACATATTAGATGATTCATCCGAATTTACAATATTGACAAAGTTGTTTAAGTTCTTACCGTCACCGTAAACCTTAATGTCAGAATTATCTCTTAATACAAGGTTGATATTAGTGCTTCCTACCCGCAGAACGTAATAATCAGGTGCAGCAACTTTTCCAGTAATCTCAAAGTTTCCATCCTTTTTCAATGTTGCCGTTAAATCATCTACAAGGTTTTGACCAACGTAGTGGGAAATGAAAATTTTATCAGTAGGAGGGTTAAATATGTTTCCAGATACTTTTACATTGATTTGTGCAAAAGTGCTGATAGAAAGTCCAATAAATGAAAGAAGGTAAAAATATTTCATAGTTCATTATTTTTCAAAAAGTTCAATCAATTTCTGTTCCAAAGTAGCTCCACGCAAACCTGTTCCAATTATTTTTCCTTCAGGATTAATTAAAACAGTATGAGGAATTCCATCGAAACCATATAATTGGGGCATAGGAGAATTCCATTGTAAAAGGTCGCTCACATGATTTGGCCAAACAAGCCCATCAGCGGCAATGGCAGCTTTCCATTTAGTAGCATCGTTATCTAGAGAAACGGAATAGACTGTAAAACCTTTGTTTTTATACTTATTATATAATTTAACAACGTTAGGGTTTTCTTGACGACAAGGTGCGCACCAAGATGCCCAGAAATCTATCAAAACATACTTCCCACGAAGAGAAGAGAGTTTAATGATTTTTCCTTCTGGCGAAGGAAGTGAAATATCTGGTGCAACTCGTTCTCCAGAATTATTTGCTCGGTAATCGTTATAGGCTAATTCTATTTGATACACTTGATTAGCTAAAGTTGCAGCCATTGGAGAGTCCTTGTATGTAGCATTAAATGCCTCAGAAACTTTTTGCAATACAGCCAAATTGTTTGGATCCCAACCTTCAAATCCCATAGAAGGAGTTGCCGCTGAAGATAAAACTAAGTTAAAAGGATTTGATGGATCTTTTGACATCTGTTTAATTGCGTAGGCATCAACTGGAGCTTTTAGAGCAGTAAATTTCTCAGTCAACTCATCATCACTAATTTTACCGCGCAATTGCATAAGTTTCGCTTGTTCCGCGTGAAATGTTGAGAAAACGGCCATATAGCCATTCATTACTTTAGCCCATTTCGTCCCAGACATTTTTGGGTTGGTAGTGAATGTTGCAAAATCGCCTGAAACTTTCAAATAGTCATTTGGCACAAGAGTTACAGGAATAATTTTATCATTTCCTTGACCAAGGCGCAATTGGTACAATCCAAATCCTGGTATATTTCCAATCATTTTAAATTTACCATTACCATCTGCGGTCACTTCAGCCACATTAATATTTCCTTGTTGGCTAATTGCTTCTAGATAAAATACAGTATTTCCAGCACCAGAAATTGCTCCTTCAATTGTGAAGTTGTCGACCAATTCATCGTTTTCACCATCTATTGTTTCTGATGAATCATCGCCGCAAGAACTTAGTAAGGCTAGTGGTATTAAAAATGCTGCAATATATTTTATCATAATTTATCTAATGTTTGGCGCATCAGTTGATTTGCCGCTTTTGGATCCGCCTTTCCTTGGGAAATTTTCATCAATTGTCCCATAAAAAAACCAACTAATTGTTTTTCTCCATTTCTATAACGTTCCACTTCAGCAGGATGTTGCTTTACAACTTCCTCAATAAATGTTAAAATTGAGTCCTCGTTGGAATCTTGAATCAAATTATTTGATTCTGCAATTTCCAATGGAGTAGATGATGGGTTTTTTAACATCTCTGGGAATACTTTTTGAGAAGCAATCGTTGAAGAAATCTTACCAGAACTAATTATTTCAATCAATTCTGCAATTCTTGCTGGAGCAATGGGGAAGTTCTCAATTTCAATCCCATTTTGGTTCATGTAAGATTTAATATCTCCCATCATCCAATTTGCTGCTGCCTTATAATTTTTGGTTGATTTAATAACCTCTTCAAAATAAAGCGCAATTTCTTTTATGTCTGTTAAATTGTATGCATCATATGCAGAAAGCCCTAATTCATTCGTGTATTTCAAGAATAAATCTCTTGGTAGCGCTGGCATTTCAGCTTTAATGGTATCAATTTGTTTTTGATCAATTACCAGCGGTTGTAAATCAGGTTCTGGAAAAAATCGGTAATCATTTGCCGCTTCCTTTGAACGCATGGAAATTGTTGTTCCATTTAGCGCATCAAACGAACGCGTTTCACTCACAATTGTTTCTCCATTCTCAATTGCCATAATCTGACGTTCAATTTCAAAATCAATTGCCCTTTGAACGTTACGCATTGAGTTCATGTTTTTCACTTCGACTTTCATTCCATACTCTTTTGCATCAGCGAGCATGACAGAAATATTAGCATCGCAACGCAATGAACTTTCTTCCATGTTTCCATCACAAATATCTAAGTAACGAACTAGTTTTCGAACTTCAGTTACATAGTTGTAAGCTTCTTGAGAAGAACGAATGTCTGGTTCAGAAACAATTTCCAATAAGGGTACTCCTGCACGATTCAAATCAACTAACGTATCGTAAACATCAACGTCGTGAATGCTTTTTCCAGCATCTTCCTCCATGTGAATACGTGTTAAGCCAATTGCTTTTTCGTTTCCTTCGTCGTCTTTGATGTAGATTTTTCCGTTTGTACAAATTGGATGATGATCCTGAGTTATTTGGTACCCTTTAGGTAAATCTGGATAGAAATAATTTTTTCGGTCGAAATGTTGGTACTTTGTAATGTCGGATTCGCATGCAATTCCCAATTTAATTGCATATTCAATCGTTTTCTTGTTCATTTTTGGCAAGGTACCAGGATGTCCAAGTGTAACAACACTTACATTTGTGTTTGGAGTAGCTCCAAATTCATTAACATCAGAAGAGTATGCCTTTGTTTTTGTCAACATTTGCGCATGGACTTCTAATCCAATAATCACTTTATATTTTGCTCTAATTTCTGGAGTCATTATACTCTTGCAATAAGTTCTTTCATAATGATTGTCATTTTCGGCTCCTGACGATTTGCCACTTCAATAACGTCTTCTAAACTTGTTTCTTCAATCTTTCCTTCAACTCCTAAATCAGTAATAATAGAAATTGCGAAACAAGGAATTCCCATGTGACGGGCAACAATTACTTCAGGAACAGTTGACATTCCAACTGCATCAGCGCCTATTACACGTACATATTTATATTCTGCAGGTGTTTCTAATGTTGGTCCAGTCAATCCAGCGTATGTTCCTGTCGCAACACGAATGTTATTTTCTTTTGCAATTTCTTGCGCCAAAACAACCATTTTTTTATCGTACGCAGTTGACATATCAGGGAAGCGAGGTCCTAATTCATCAATATTTTTACCGATTAGCGGATGAGCGGGGAATAGGTTAATGTGATCATCGATTATCATGATTTCTCCTACTTCATAATCTGGATTAACACCGCCAGAAGCATTACTAAGGAACAATTTTTCAATACCCATGAATTTCATCACACGAACAGGAAAAGTTACCTCTTGCATATCATAGCCTTCATAAAAATGAAAACGCCCCTGCATCGCAACAACTTGTTTTCCTCCTAATTCTCCAAAAATCATTTTTCCAGAGTGACTTTTAACAGTGGAAACAGGAAAGTTTGGGATGTTTTCGTATGGGATTTCGTCTATGATATTGATTTCGTTCACTAAACCACCAAGTCCTGTACCTAGGATAATCCCTATTGTAGGTTGAACTTTAGTTTGTGTTTGAATATAGTCGAATGATTCTTTAAATTTCGTTAACATATTTTTCTAAAAGCAAATTAAATTTTTCCTGTTCATCAATAACGATTGAGATGGACTTGTAAAACCACTTGCGATTAGATTCTTTTACCTCCTTCATTTCTTGAAGTCGCATAAAATCTTTTTCAGTTGTGATGATCACTCCATCTCCGTCAGGTGCAAAAATATCAAATTTTTCATGAATTTCGTTAATATCTTGGGCACTAAAAGGATGATGATCTGGGTATTTAACATGTTTTATAGTAAAGTCCCGATTTAGCTCTGAAATTAATGGTGAAGGATTTCCGATTCCAGTTACCACAATTGCCTTTTTGTCAGTCGAATCAACACCAATTTTAAACGGAATTAAGTCGTTGTATTGAATTTTTGAAAAGAAGATGTTTTTATTTTTAAACTGAAGAGAATTACGAATTTCAACTTTTTTTTCTTGAGATAAATCAGCTGGACATTTACTTACGACAATTATGTCTGCACGTTTCTTCCCTGATCTAAACTCCCTTAGGTTTCCTGCGGGAACAACAAAATCATTTGAGAAAAGGCATGAGAAATCAGTGATTAAAATGTTCACCTTCGCTCTAAATCGTCTGTGCTGAAAAGCATCGTCTAAAATAAGTACTTCAGTTTCAGGATGTTTTTTAAACAATTCATTTGCTCCCAAAACTCGGTTTTCGGCAACATAAACAACAGCATTGTCTTTGAATTTGGTCTTGTAGAACAAAGGTTCATCACCACCCTCAGATGAAATTGAATTTTCACGGACTTCAATTATCCCCTTTGTTTTTCTACCATAACCACGACTTAATATAGCTGGTTTGACTGACTTGGATAAGAAGTAGGAGGTGATAAAATCTACGTGTGGCGTTTTTCCAGTTCCACCCATTGATAAATTTCCCACGCAAATAGATGGTATTGAAATTGTTTCAGATTTAATAATGCCTTTGTCATACAGATAGTTTCGAATGGCTAATATTGAACCATAAATCCAACTAAAAGGTAAAAGAATTAATCTGAGTTTATCCATTAATTAGCTGTTATGATAGTCTGAAAGGCTTTGTTCATCTGAATAATAGAAGATACGAACTTGCGCGGTATCGTTTAAGAAATCAATTTTTCCAATTTCTACGCGATTAATTGTAAGGCCTGTGCGAGTTTCTAAATCAGCTTTCATTTCTTCGTATTTATCAGGTGTAATTAAATCGATCCGTTCATAATTAATGGTCTTACGTGTCAAGTGCTTTACTAGCCATAGGTATTCAAGACCGTATAATAACGCTACCACAGTTACGTTAATTGTAGCTAATTCAATGACACTGATTTGTTTTGATGCTAGGGAGTTAACTACACTTAATCCGATGATTAAGAATAAATAGGTCATTTCTTTAATTTCAATTGCATCTGTTCGGTAACGGATAATACCAAAAATAGCGAATAGGCCGAGTCCCATTCCTGTATCAATATCCAGTTTTTTAAGTCCGAAACACAAGAAGAATGTTATGATTCCAATTAAGTAATACGTAAAAAGATAATCCTTTCTTTTCGTTATAGGATAGTATAAGTAACGTATGATAACAGTCAAGAACAACAAGTTTATTCCTAAACGAAAAAGAAGTGTGTAAATATCATTGCTAAACAATGTCATATCTAAAAAAACATTAGATGGGTCAATTATTTCATCGATTTTGGCTTTAAGCAACATTTTTTTGAATTTTTTTAATGAATAATAACTTCTTTTTGAAGCGGTTGTATTTTATGTTCTGTTTTTCACGTGTGGCAATCATTCCAATGCAATATTTACTTAGCTTCATTGGTCTGATCATAGTTTTCTTCATCAATTTATAGAAAGATGAATTCCTATCGGCTTTCGACTGTTTTAACTCGGCAATAACAATTTGATCAAGTTCGATTTTTTTTCCTTCCCATTCAAAGCTAATGTCAAAGTCAAAGGTTACTCTTTCTGAATGGTCTTTTCGAATCAATGTTACACGATTGAATTCGTTTTGGAGTGTAGGTGTTAAATCGCCTTTTATTCCAGTTTTATGCACAAATGTTTCTTGTTGGTTATTCATTTCTAATGGAATAGAATCGGAAGGGATACGTGTTTTAACTGTTCTTCCGTGAACTTTATGTTTCACTTCTAAAAACTGAATATTTGAGTAAACATACTTTCTAAATCGAACTTTAAACCGATTGGGTCTACTTCTTCGATGATCATTAAAAGCACTTAAAACCTCATTGTCGTAGTAAAGACTGTGGTATTTAGAAATGGGATTATTCTCAATAACTAATACGTTATAATCTGCTTCAAGCGATTTCAAAAAGGTGGCTAGGTGGTCAACATTAAATGAGAATTTAGTATCAACACGATCCATGAGTTTTACGTCATTTATGTCTTTCAAACCAATTGGTTCAAAAGAATTAAGGACAGCTTTGATAGTTGATTCTAACATTTAATCCAAATTTAACATAATCATCATAACATTAGCGATTACAATTAACAATTATTCAGCTTGCTCTATCTTAGACGATGAAAAAAAACGAATCCTTCTTAGAAAATTTAACCTAGTCTAGAAGTGCTAAACATATTTTCATTCGGATTATGCGCTTTGCCGCTGTATTTACCTTTTGTTGAAATTCTGAATTTGAAGAATAAAGTTTCGAAATTTCTGAATGTGCCTTGCGAGCATTAAGAGGCATCAATAAAATGTCGCATCCAGCTTCAATGGCCTTAGATGAAGCGTTTGGCACTTTTGCAACTCCTCCCATATTCATGGCATCCGTTACAATTAACCCATTAAATTTCATTTCATTTCTAAGTAAATCAGTGACGATTACCTTTGATGTAGTCGCAGGCATACCTTTTGTGTCGTAGATTGGATTGTTTTGGACGCCAATATGAGCAATCATAATAGAAAGAACTCCATTTTCAATTAATGGCGGATAAATACCTAATTCCTTTAATTCACCATCAATGGTTTGTAATGATTTGTGTGTGTCTCCTGTCACTAGTCCGTGACCTGGAAAATGTTTTGCAGTTGCAATGATGTTTTGTTTTTGGGATTGATCAATAAAGGCATTCGAAAAAGGGACGATATTAAGGGGGTCTGATCCAAAACCTCTGTAACCAACCGTTTTATTTGTTGACATATCAACAACAGGAGAGAAGTTATAATTGATTCCGATATCATTTAGGTCATTTGAAATAGTTTCAGCCACTTCTGTAACTTGCTCAGCGGTCGTTAAGGTGTTTGCTTTTGGAACTTCTTTCGATCCAATGATTTTTCGATTCACTAAGCTTGGCTCAGCATCTGCTGAGTATAGAAAAGGCAAATTACCAACCGACTGATTCAAATCGTTAAATTCCTTAACCCAATTTGTAAATTGGTCTTTTGTACCATTTAGTAGTAAAATTCCGCCAATTTGTTCATCACGAATTAGTGCTTTTATTGTATCCTCATGTTGTCCTAATCGGCCAACTGCTGGCATAATTAACTGTGAAATAATTTCATTTTGATTCAAGGTTTTAAAAACGCTATCTACCTTTTTATCTAACTCTGGATGATTCAAAAGGAATGCGTCTAAATTAATTTCAATAGGATCATTCTCTGGCGATTCGATTTTTTCTTGAGCCTGAGCACAAGAATGAAATATAAAGATTTGAAAAAGTACTGCTGGAATTAAAACTCTCATCGATTAACTATTTTATTGAAGTAGCTTCCAAAGTTAACGTGTTTCCACATGTTATTTTTTGGTAACTGCACTGTTTTGTTCACAGTTCCGTTGTCAATAACCATACCGTAAGCAAATAATGGTTCGGTCAATTTGCCTTCTGTAAATAGAGTTGTTGTTCCAAAACGCAAGTCGTACAAACAGAGGGTGTCATTTTTTAATTCTGTAGAGTAGTAGCCATTTGACAAAAACTTTAATGTTTCACCATAATTTTTCCCTTTCCATTTTAAAGTATCTAAGGCTTCATGATTTTTCTCTATAATTTCGATATCATTTGGATTGAAATCATAAAATAGCGATTTATAGCCAATGTAATAGCTCGAGTCACTTTCTGTTAGCATCATCCAATAAAACGAGGTAAATGGCATTGGTGTAACAATCGTGTTTTTACTGGATAAACCAGCAGATTGAAAATATTCGTCGGATTTATTTAGAATGGCCAATTTGACAATTACCCCCCAAAGTAAATACATTGAAGAGTATATTATTCCAGTGTAATTTAATCGTCTTCTCCAACGATTATCTCTTTTTAAAAATAAGGCAGTCACGAGTAAAATTGCAAAAGGAATGGTGTAGAGTGGGTCCACAACAAAAACGCTGTTGAATGTCCATCTTAATTCAAAAGGCCAAAAGAATTGAGTGCCATAACTGGTAAAAATATCAAGCATTGGATGTGTGATGATACTTCCAAAAAACAGCCACGTCCATGTTTTGTATTCGTAACGTTTCTTATAGAGTCGATTTAACAGATAGCCTAAAATTGGACTTGCAATCAACGCAAAAACTATTGAATGTGAAAAACCTCTGTGGAGTAAGGCACCATCTATGGGGTGAGCAAACGCTCTAATAAAAACGTCTAAATCGGGAATGGTTCCTGCAATGGCTCCCCATAATGCAGCTTTTCCACCCATTTTTTTTCCTGCAATTGCTTCTCCAACAGCAGCTCCTAGTACAATTTGAGTTATTGAGTCCATTTGATTTTTTATAAAGCGTAAAGATGGAAAGAAAATTAGGCAAGGAAGGAATCGATTTGATAATTTTCGTTAACTTAATATAAATGGAAAACAAAAAATTCATTTAACAGCTGATCAAAATGATAACCACTACACTAAAATCATGGGCGGAGGAAGACCGACCTAGAGAGAAAATGTTGCTCAAAGGGCGCTCTGCATTATCAGATGCAGAATTATTAGCCATACTTATCGGTTCTGGAACACGCGAGTTAACTGCAGTTCAATTGGCGCGTGAAATATTATCACATTCAAATAATAACTTGGGAGAACTAGCACAGAAGTCTATCAAAGATTTAATGAAGTTTAAAGGAATAGGAGAGGCCAAGGCAATTACTGTTTATGCATCCATGGAAATTGCTCGTAGAAAGGCATTTCAAAATGAACGGATTAAATTCAAAGTGAAAAGTTCTCGTGATGCATATGATTACCTGAAAGTTGATTTAACTGATTTAATGCACGAGGAGTTTTACGCTGTTTTTCTAAATCGTGCCAATGAAATAATTGGAAAAGAGCAAATATCCAAAGGCGGTTTGTCAGGCACGGTAGCGGATGGAAAGGTTATTTTTCATAAGGCGTTAGAAATGAAATCCTCGGGAATAATATTAGCACATAACCATCCAAGTGGTCAATTGAGTCCAAGTGAACAGGATATTAAACTAACAAAAGCAATGGTTTCGTTCGGTAAGTACATTGATTTATATATCTTAGACCATCTTATTGTTACTGACCAGAATTATTATAGTTTTGCTGATAATGGTATGATTTAATAGCCAAATTCAAGTGAAGAAAATTATTACAATCGTAGGGGCAAGACCTCAAATTATCAAATCATCAGCGATTAGCCGGGCTATTTCCAATTCGTTTAAAAATGAATTGACTGAAATAATTGTTCATACTGGTCAGCATTACGACGAGAACATGTCCAGCGTGTTTTTTGATGAAATGAAAATTCCTCAACCGAATTACAATTTGAATGTTGGTAGTGGTTCTCACGGAAATCAAACCGCGCGCATGTTAGAAGGATTGGAAGAGATTTTTCTCAGCGAAAAACCAGATGCTGTTTTGGTGTATGGAGATACAAATTCTACTATTGCGGGAGCTTTGGCAGCAACAAAAATATTTATTCCTGTAATTCATGTAGAGGCAGGTTTAAGAAGTTACAACAAAGCAATGCCTGAAGAAATCAATCGAATTGCATGTGACCACATGTCAACATTATTATTTACACCTACCAATTCTGGAGTTGAAAACTTGAAGAAAGAAGGTTTTTCTATTGATACGAGTAGGAAAGCAAATGTCAATCAACCGCATGTGTATCATTGTGGTGATATTATGTACGATAATAGTGTACATTTCTCTACCATTTCAGATAAGAAATCAACGTTTCTAAAAGAACTTGGACTAGTAGCAGATGAATTCATTTTGTGCACAGTTCACCGTGATTCTAACACAGATGTAAAGGAAAATTTAGAAAGTATTTTTAGTGCACTACTTGCAATTGCTGAGAATTCTGAATTGAAGATCGTCTTACCCTTGCATCCGCGCACGAAGGGCAAGTTGAATGATCAGTTGAACCCTGAAATATTGGAAGCAATAGAGTTAAGTGATTCGATTAAAATAATTCCACCGGCTGGATTTTTGGATATTATCGCTTTAGAGAAAAATGCACGAATGATTATTACAGATTCAGGAGGATTGCAAAAAGAATCCTTTTTCTTTGAGAAGCCATGTGTTATTTTACGTCCACAAACCGAGTGGGTAGAAATTGTCGAAAATGGCAATGCCATTCTCGCAGATGCCAGTTACGATCGAATCATTGATGCATTTAATGCCTTGGTAATGAAAGACGATTACACTTATCCTAATTATTACGGCGACGGCAGAGCTGCTGAGTTTATTTGTCAAACCATTGTAGATCAGATCTAATTATGGTTACGATTCTCGTTGATAAAATCACTACTCGAATCGAATATACATTTGATTTTATTTTTAAATCAAGAGGAATTGATTATTCGCTGGTTTTGAATGTCGACGAGTTCAATCAAGCATCAATTCCAAAGCTAAATTATTCTGACTTTAATACTGAGGGTTCAACTATTGATTCTTGCGGAATATTAAAAGAAGAAGGGCTTCGTGCACTTGAAATTTCAAAAAGTGAATTCAAAACAATCGAATGCTTAACCTTCGACGGAGTGCAAGATCCAATAGCTTCGATTTTCTATGTACTTACGCGTTATGAAGAATATATCTGTGAATCAAAAGATGAGCATGGACGTTTTCCTTCAGCGAAAAGTGCTTTAATAAAATTCAATTGGATCGAACAATGTGTTTGTGATCGATGGGCTTTGGAAATATTGAAATTTATCGATGCAGAGAATTTGATTGTAAAAACGGAACCCAAATTGATTCCAACGTTTGATATTGATAACACCTACGCTTACAAATTGAAAACGGGGAAGGTGAAGATTCTTTCAATTTGTAAAGATATAATGACCTTTAATTTTACTCGACTAAAAGAACGAATAGCAGTCAATAAAGGTCAAAAAGATCCGTATGACACGTTTGATGTAATTCGTGAAATTGGGGTTAAATATGCAGATATGAAACTCTTTTGGCTGATTGGTGAACGATCAGAGAAGGATCGTAATATTTCCATTGAAAATCTAGAACATCAACAATTAATTATTGCACTAGATCGTGATTTTGAGGTGAATTTACATCCAAGTTATAATTCAAATGGAAACACTCAAATAATTGAAAAAGAAAAGATTAGTCTTCAACATGTTTTAGATCGAGAAATAATTCGCTCCCGACAACATTATTTGAGATTTGATTTGCCAAGGACATTTAATGCATTGCTTTCTGCTGGATTTCAACACGAATATTCGATGGGCTTTGCAGAACGAGTTGGGTTTAGGAGTGGGACGGCACGGTCTCATTTTTGGTTCAATTTAGAAACTAATGAAATCACAAAACTTAAAATTCATCCTTTTGCATACATGGATGGAACCTTGAACGAATACATGAATTTGAGTATTTCAGAAAGCAAGCAAAAAATTAAAGATTTGTTCACGGAAGTTTCAACCTTTGGTGGAGATTTTATATTTATTTGGCACAATGAAACCATTGGTGATTACCAAAAATGGAATGGCTGGTCCGAAGTTTTAAATTATACATTAAGTTTAAAGGATGAATAAGAAAATTGTTTTAGCTGGCGCGATTTTTATTGTGATTGCAATAGTACTAGGTGCTTTCGGAGCGCACGCTTTAAAAGAAGTATTAGTTCCAGAAGAATTGACTTCTTTCGAAACGGGAGTGCGTTATCAAATGTATCATGGATTGGCTTTGCTGGCTATAGGGTTGAATTCAAATGCTCTTGGTTTTTCGTTGAAATGGATTTTTAATTTTATTCTTGCGGGAGTTGTACTATTTTCATGTTCAATTTACGGACTTTCTTTAGACACGTTAATTGGAATGAAGTTGAGCTTTTTAGGTCCAATAACACCACTCGGAGGACTACTAATGATAATTGGGTGGGTGATTTTAATTGTTCAATTGATTAAATCAAAAAAATAAAATGGCAAAAGCACTCATAACATTACTTGGTACAGGAACATCACAAGGAGTTCCAGTAATAGCCTGTAAGTGCAGTGTTTGTCAATCCTTGGACCCAAAAAACAAGCGTCTTCGCTGTTCAGTGATGCTTTCAGTGAATGGTGAAAACTATGTGATAGACAGCGGTCCTGATTTTCGCCAGCAAATGCTACGTGAGAACGTCGAAACCTTGAGTGGCGTTCTATTTACGCACGAACATAAAGATCATTTGGCAGGTTTAGACGATGTTCGAGCCTTTAATTTTATTGAAAAACGTGACATGCAAGTGTATTGCACGGAACAAGTAGAATTAGCGCTGCGACGCGAATACCATTATATTTTTGATGGAAACGGTTATCCTGGGATTCCAAAAGTGAATCTAAACAGGATAGATAAGTCTGCAGCAATTCAATTGAACAATAAACTGAACATTTTTCCTATTGAGGTGATGCATTACAATTTACCCGTATTGGCATTTCGAATAGGAGATTTTACCTATATCACTGATGCAAAAACAGTCTCAGAAGAGGAAAAAGCAAAAATAAAGGGGTCAAGAACATTGATTGTGAATGCCTTAAGAAGGGAGGAGCATATTTCTCACTTCAATCTAAAAGAAGCACTTGCCTTTATTGAAGAAATGAATCCAGAAATAGCTTATTTAACTCATATCTCTCATTTATTTGGTAAACATGAAGATATTGAAGCTGAGCTTCCCCCAAATGTGTTTGTTGCATATGACGGATTAAAAATTGAAATCGAGGTGTAAATTGTTAGATTATTCTAAATTTGCATTACTCAAAGAAGTGAACTATGACTAACGGAATACTTAAAGGAAAGAAAGGAATTATTTTTGGTGCATTAAATGACCAATCAATTGCATGGAAGGTAGCAGAACGTGCTCACGAAGAAGGAGCGACTTTTGTTTTGACAAATGCACCAATCGCAATGCGAATGGGAGAAATTAACGAACTAGCTGAAAAGACAGGTAGTCAAATTATTCCAGCTGACGCAACAAGTGTTGAAGACTTAGAGAACTTAATTTCTCAATCAATGGAAATTTTAGGAGGGAAAATTGATTTTATTCTTCACTCTATTGGAATGTCGATTAATGTGCGCAAGGGACGTCACTACACGGATGAAAACTATGACTTCTCGATGAAAGGATTAGATGTTTCGGCGTTGTCTTTTCACAAAGTATTGCAGACATCAATGAAATTAGACGCTATTAACGATTGGGGATCTGTTTTGGCATTAACATATATCGCAGCGCAACGTGTTTTTCCTGATTACAATGACATGGCAGATAACAAGTCGTATTTGGAATCCATTGCACGTAGCTTTGGTTACCACTATGGGATTGCGAAAAAGGTGAGAGTTAATACAATTTCTCAATCACCAACAATGACAACGGCTGGAAGTGGAGTGAAAGGATTCAATGAATTCATTAACTATTCTGAAAAAATGTCACCACTTGGAAATGCAACCGCATTAGATTGTGCAAACTATTGTATTTCAATGTTCTCTGATTATACCAAATATGTCACAATGCAGAATTTATTCCACGATGGAGGATTCTCTAATACAGGTGTAACGCAAGAGGTTATCGAGCGATTTAAAGATTAATTTATTAATATATATAGAACAAAAAAATGTAGCAGAATCTGTTACATTTTTTTGTTTAATAGCACTAATAATTACTATTTAATTATGCACGCATAATAAATTAAAAATTATTAACGTTTTACTACTACGAACCAAAAACAACAACCGAATGAAAAATCTATGCATCCTAATGCTATTACTAATTCCTTGGATAGGATTTAGTCAGCCCCTTCGAATCCGAAAGAACCAAAGTGGATTATTTTCCATGGGAGTTCGAACGACAATTAGTGCTTTTAATGACGGCAGTGCAAAGAATCCGGGAATGGGAGTAGGTGGTCAATTTAGATTGCAGGCTTCAAATCGTCTAAACACAGAATGGTTTTTTGATTACATTACTTCTCCTATTGATGATGTGGGAACCCGTGTTGATTACCATATTGGTTGGAGCGTAATGTATTATATATTAAAGAATCCTGCACCTAAGGTTCGACCTTACATTATTGCGGGACATTGTTTTGATCACTCTGAATTAAAAGAAACGCGAAACCCAAGTAATAAAATGAGTAGGGGGAGTTCTGCGGTGCAAATGGGGTTAGGATGTCATTTTAATCTTTCTGAACGATTAGATATTTCACTTACAACGCAGTACATGATGCACCTTGGGAAAGATATTCATGCGCACGTTCACGAAGATGGAGAATTAGAATTTGAAAAACACAAAGGGTCTTTACTTGAAGGTCATGTCTTATTTCATGTGGGTATAAACTATAAAATTGTTGACTTATGGGGAAAACAAAAATAATAGTGCTATTCGCAATTTTATCATCGATGATGGTAAGCGCACAAGAAGAAGCGGCAGTAGAGAAATATTATGTACGTCCGGGATTAATTACGGCAACTGCTACTATTTCTCCATCAATTATGTTGAACAGAAATCAAATAAATTATTACGTAACTGGTTTTTGGCAAATCCGATTTGATAAAAATTTAACCTTTAGAGGTGAGGCTCACTATTTAACGGGTGGAAATAAAGATATTCCTTATTTCAGAAATAATGCTCGGGCGCATTTTGGGGTGGAATACCACAAGTCAGTTAAGAATTTTGATTCTTACATTGGATTCATGCCTGGTTTTTCAATTTTGCAATTGACAGACGATAGATCACTGGCTGACGAACAAATGTTACGATTCGTTCCAACATTTAGTGCCAATATTGGTGTTACGTATTATGTATGGAAATTCTTTAATTTCTTTGCCAACTTTACGTATTTGAACACAACTGTTCGTGGAGTCACTCAAACCAACAATAGAGCAGACGAAATGATGCTTTCATTGGGATTAGGTTTTAATATAAATGCGAAGAGGTAATTTGAGAATAATAATTTTAAAAACGACAAACGCAGGATACAATGTTCTGCGTTTGTTGCGTAAGGCAATTAATACGTCTCTTTTATAATTGAAATGATTTTTTACAACTAAAGCATTTGTTACACTACGCGGCAGTATAGGTTTCGTTGATCAAAACAAAAATTATTTTGAAAATTCATGCATTACAATTGACTCGCGTGAATTATCTGTACTAACATTAGTGTAATTGTCATTAAACACTTTAAATATTAAACCTTCGGGGTCAACATATTTAGACCATCCATCCAAATAAATAATCTTTGATTTTTGCGCAAGAATAGAATCATTAATTTCATTTGCGCTACCAATGGGATAAATGTTTTCACTATTTAATTTTGCATTTATTTCTTTATAATCTTTAAAGTATTCAATGTTGTAATGATAGGCAAAGCCTAGATTCATCCAATTTGGACATAGGTAAATAGCTTCATCAACACTTTTCGATTGTTTTATTGACGTTACTATTTTTTTTAAGGAATTATCGTGACCACTTTTTATATCAGTTGTAAAAATCATCATACCTATGATTAATATAGATAAAGGATAGAAGATGTACTTAGATCTCCCCAAAAAGTCTATTGCAATGGCCAATGTAAGGTAGTATCCGATTGAAACAAAAACCAGATATCGATCTATGAACATTGGAATTAGAAATGATATGCAGAATATAAAGAGATAGGGGAAAAGAAACCAGATTACCACTGCTTTTGAATGGGATGGATCGTAATTGACATTTTTATTGAATAAAACAAGCACCAATGCAGCCAAAAATATCAGTAGAAAAATTACGATATTAACAGGAGCATTGCTAAAGTCCCATAAAATATTGTAGAGACTCTCAATTCTAGGAGTTGATACCCACGTACCTCCAGCAGAAGAAAAAAACCGACTTAAAAATATTTTTAAATACGGGGCATAGAACAAAAAGGTGATTAACAGACCTACCGAATATGTTTTTAGGATATTCCTTCTAAAATCCCGTATGCTCAAAATTGATAAGGCCTGTATGGCAAGAACGAAAAAGCCGAAAAAATGAGAATAGATAAGTAATACATTGGAGATCACCAGTAGGTAAAAGTACTTTTTACTCTTTATATCCATGGATAAGGATAAAAAAGCATACATCGACACAGCAGTTAATAAGGTGAATAGTGCATATACACGTGTTTCATGCGCGAAAAAAATATGATAATTGGAAAATGTATAAATCAATGATGCAATTATAGCAACTCGAATATTGAAACTCTTTTTTCCAAGCTTATAAATAAATACTACTGTGATGGAACTAAATATCAAGGATAAAAATCTTGTGGCAAACGGAGAAATACCAAATAATTTAATCCAAAAATGAAGTAAAATAAAATGTAAGGGAGGGTTGTTTTCATTTTTAAAAAGACTTAACATGTCGGCTAAGTCTTGTTGGGAATAAAAAATTGTAAATGGCTCATCACCAGATATACATCCAAAATCTAAATAAGCAATTTTTAATATGAAATTCAGTAATAGCAGAGTGGTTATTATATAAATATCCCTTGATCTTATCACTCTAATCATGAATTTATTATTAGTATAACCTTTAGCTAAAGATACATTTTAATAATTGTCTTGTGTATCCTTATTAAATCTATGGATTATTGCTTAAAAACAATTTTCCGATATACAATAGTTACAAAAATACTATTCATCGTACCGAGAATCAGCAATGCCAACATTGTAATTGTCATAGTTGTTGAAGCTTTAAACACTGCGCGCGGACTTTGAACCATCAAATCATAAATTTGGTCGCGGGTCATTACTTCGAAGTCGGGATTCGATGCTTTAATTTCAGCGAACGATTTAGGATCGTCTAAGTTTTTTGCAATTAATGCCTCAGCTTCGGCAATTTGATGTTGGTTGTATGCTGGATCAATTTTCTCGTAAAAGAAATACAAGAAAACAGCTACTAGAATAGCGTAAGGAACTCCAGCTGTCATACCATTCTTAATATCTTGTAACATACTTCCTGGTTCTGTTTCAGAGCGTTTTTGTTTGTACAAACCAATGGCAATTGCTAATAAAACACACAAAATATTGATCATCACACTCGGTAGAATGTTTTGTCCTAAAATTCCTGTGAAATAAAATGCCAATCGAATAACCATGTAGATTCCGGCAAATATTAGTCCTGTTTTTAATGTAATTCTCATGCGTATTGTATTAAAAAGAAAAGGGAAGAACTAAATTCTTCCCTTTAATAATTTAGCTATTCATTGTAACTAGGAACTCTTCGTTGGACAGCGTTGATTCCATTCGAGACTTCATAAACTCCATTGCTTCAACAGGATTCATATCCGCGATAAATTTACGCATCAACCAAATTCGTTGCAGCACATCTTTATCAACTAATAAATCTTCGCGACGTGTTCCAGACGATGTAATATCGATTGCTGGGTAAATACGACGGTTCGAAATTTTACGATCCAATTGTAATTCCATGTTCCCTGTTCCTTTAAATTCTTCAAAGATAACTTCGTCCATTTTAGAACCTGTTTCAGTCAATGCTGTTGCAATGATAGAAAGCGATCCTCCGTTTTCAATTTTACGAGCAGAACCAAAGAAACGTTTTGGTTTGTGTAGCGCATTCGCGTCAACACCACCAGAAAGTACTTTTCCAGAAGCAGGGGAAACTGTATTGTAAGCTCTAGCTAAACGTGTAATCGAATCTAAAAGGATACACACATCGTGTCCACATTCTACCATTCGTTTTGCTTTCTCCAATACCATGTTTGCCACTTTTACGTGACGGTCAGCTGGTTCATCAAATGTAGAGGCAATAACTTCTGCATTTACAGAACGTGCCATGTCTGTAACCTCCTCAGGTCGTTCGTCAATTAATAAGACGATCAAATATGTTTCAGGATGATTCGCTGCAATTGCATTTGCGACATCCTTTAATAGCATTGTTTTACCCGTTTTTGGCTGTGCAACGATCATTCCACGTTGTCCTTTTCCAATCGGTGCAAATAAGTCCATCACACGAGTAGATAATGTTTCTTGTGCATGTCCAGTTAATTTAAACTTCTCACTTGGGAAAAGTGGCGTTAAATATTGAAAAGGAACTCTATCTCTAATGTATGAAGGGTGGCGACCATTAATTGATTCAACTTTCACCAAAGGAAAATACTTTTCACCTTCACGCGGTGGGCGAATTGTTCCGACAACTGTATCACCAGATTTAAGACCAAATAATTTTACTTGACTTTGTGATACATATACATCATCAGGAGAGGACAGGTAGTTGTAATCCGAAGATCTCAAGAAACCGTATCCATCTTGCATAACTTCTAATACTCCTTCGGCAGAAACAATTCCAACAAGATTGTACATTTCTTCTTCCTCTTTCGTAGGTTTAGAATCGTTCTGTTGGTTATTATTTTGTTGATTTTTATGGCGTTGATTCGGGTTGTTCTGATTTGCCTTTTGATTATTGGTAGTATTTTTTGGGTGATTGTGAACAGGAACCTTTCTTTCCGGTTTTTGTTCACCTTCAACAGGAACATCTGTTTTTTCTATGCTCGTTGAATCTGAAACTGTTTCAGTTGATTCAGCCGCAGCTTTTGCTAAATCCTGCAATTTTTTTCCGGCTGGTTTATCTTGAACTGGTTTTTTTCTTGGAGCGGGCTTATCAGAAGAAACTGGTTTATCAGCAGAATTGTCGAATAAACTTATTTGAGGTTTTACTTCTTCAGGCGTATTTTCAGATGTATCAGTCATTACCTTTTTACGCGTTCTCTTGCGTTTTGGTGAATCGTCACTATCCTTCGAAGATGAACCGCCAGCGATTGCTTCAATAAGTTCGGGCTTTTTAAAAGTTTCAGTACCTTCTATACCTAACATTTTTGCTAAATCTCTTAGCTCAGGAAGCTTTTTGCTTTCTAAATCGTTTTTATCCATAGATAAAGGTGTAAATCGATATTAATTTGGGTGTTGTAATATTCTTTTGGAAATAATTGCGTTAAAGTCGCTAAAAATAGAATTTCAGCTGTGCAATGATACAAATATAATTAAATTAATGAATTAGTGACTAAAAATTGTTCTTAACAAAATAGTGTTGGTGAAGTTGATAAGTAAAATAGCTTTGATTGTTTTATTTAACCGCAAATTGCGCAAAGAAAGAAGGGAAGTGTGCTGCTGAAATTTTTTAACCTTTGTGACCATTACCTTGAAATCTCACCAGATTAATTTCTATTTATTATATTCACCACATGAGAAATATAGCGTTGCATTGGAAAATTTTAATTGCCATGGCTCTCGGAGTTATTTGGGCATTAATATCTGGTAATTTTGGGTGGAATGATTTCACATCAGATTGGATAGATCCATTTGGAACAATTTTCATTAATTGCTTGAAATTTATTGCAGTTCCGCTAGTGCTTTTTTCAATCATTACTGGAGTAGCCGGAATGGGAGATCCAACAAAATTGGGTCGAATAGGGGGAAAGACACTTGGGCTTTATCTGGTTACAACCGTTTTTTCCATTTCGATGGGATTAATACTTGTGAATATTTTCTCACCTGGAACACAAGGTAACGAGGAAACTCGCTTGAAGAATCGCTTACAATATGAATTATGGGCTCAAGAAAGTGGTATTACCGTTAAGGATGGTCGACATGAATTAAAAACAGCAACTCCAGCACAAATTGCAAAGGCGAATAAAGAATTAAGTGCGTCAAAAGAATCTAAGGAATATAAAACAGCTGAGGCGAAACGTCAAAAGGCAGAAGCAGCAAAAACAGGAGACGGACCGCTGCAACCATTGGTTGATATGGTGCCGGAAAACTTAGTTCTTTCCATGAGTGATGGACGGTTTATGTTACAAGTTATTTTCTTCGCATTGCTATTCGGAATATCGCTCGCTTTTCTGCCAAAGGAAAAAACGAAAACAGTAAGTGATTTCTTTGAAGGAATGAATGAGGTTTTCGTGAAAATGGTGCACATCATCATGAAGGCAGCGCCTTTCTTCGTCTTCTGTTTGATGGCTGGAGTATTAGCGAAATCAGCGGATAACTTGGATGAATTACTAGGGATCTTCGTGAAATTATTGGGCTATTCTTTGGTTGTTTTACTAGGATTAACGATGATGTTGTTTTTGTTCTATCCTTTATTAATGCGCTTATTTGGGGTGAAAATCGGTTATAGAAAATTCTTCCAAGGAATGAGTCCAGCGCAGTTTTTAGCCTTCTCAACAAGTTCTAGTGCTGCAACATTACCGGTGACAATAGAATGTGTAAATGAAAACTTAGGAGTTCCTGAAGAGTCAACTGATTTTGTCCTGCCAATTGGAGCAACGGTAAATATGGATGGAACTTCACTTTATCAGGCTGTGGCTGTGATCTTTTTAGCTCAGTTTTTTGATGTCGATTTATCTATAACGCAGCAACTGGGAATAGTGGTTACGGCGACGTTGGCTTCTATCGGTGCAGCAGCTGTTCCAGGAGCAGGATTAATTATGTTGATGGTTGTACTTGAATCTGTTGGATTAAATCCTATGTGGGTAGCAATTGTTCTTCCAATGGATCGAATTCTGGATATGTGCAGAACAGTGGTTAATGTGACCAGCGACGCTTCTGTTTCTGCAATTATCGCGAAGTCTGAAAAGATGATGGATTGATTTTTCTTTGTTAATTTTGCACACATCTTTGTAAGGCATGAGTGAACAAGAATTAACACGTATCAATAAGTATTTAAGCGAGGTGGGGTATTGCTCTCGACGCGCTGCCGATAAATTGATAGAAGAGGGAAGAGTTACAATCAACGGGAAAGTGCCAGAAATGGGAACGAAAGTAGCGCCAAACGACGATGTGTGTGTGGATGGAAAATCTGTTGTAGAGAAAACCAAAAAGCGTATTTACATTGCGTTCAATAAACCGGTTGGTATAGTTTGTACTACTGACAATCGCCGTGAAAAGAACAATATCATTGATTTCATCAACTATCCAGAACGTATTTTTCCAATTGGTCGTCTAGATAAACCAAGTGAGGGATTGATTTTCCTGACGGATGATGGAGATATCGTTAACAAGATTCTACGTGCTAGAAACAATCACGAAAAGGAATACATCGTTTCGGTGAATAGACCAGTTACAAAAAGTTTTATTCAAAAAATGGCGAGCGGAATTCCAATTTTAGACACTGTTACAAAAAAATGTGAGGTCGAACAAACTGGAAAGTTTGAATTTAGAATTGTGCTGACACAAGGATTAAATCGTCAAATTAGAAGAATGTGCGAATTCTGTGGATACGAGGTAACCGCCTTAAAACGTGTTCGAATTATGAATGTTTCATTAGATGTTCCAGTTGGAGAGTGGCGCTATATCTCGGATGAGGAGATGAATGAGTTGAACCAATTGGTATCAGATTCACTTAAAACGAATGATGCGGAATTTTAAGAATTCTAAAATCATGAACGTTAATCCTATTTTATTCACTAACTTCATCGTCAATGAAATTTACAGAACTCAACCTTGAAGAAGGATTATTGGAGGCAATCTCATATATGGGATTTGAAAATGCCACTCCAATTCAAGCACAAGCAATACCTTTAATATTAGACAATAGAGATTTAATAGCCTGCGCCCAAACGGGAACAGGAAAAACGGGTGCTTTTGTCCTACCTATTTTGAATAAATTGGTAGGCAACACAAAAACAGAAACCAATACATTAATCATCGTTCCTACCAGGGAATTAGCGATACAAATTGAACAACAAATTCAAGGTTTGTCTTACTTTGTTTCCGTAAGTTCTCTTGCCGTTTATGGTGGAGGAGGCGGAAAAGACTGGCAATTGGAAAAAGAAGCTTTGGAAAGTGGTACTGATATTATCGTCGCTACGCCAGGAAAGTTACTTTCTCACTTGAAGTTAGGATATGTGAAATTCGATAAGGTGCAACACCTTGTGATGGATGAAGCAGACCGTATGTTGGACATGGGATTTATTGATGATTTAACGAAAATCATGTCGTATTTACCTGAAAAACATCAAACTTTATTGTTTAGTGCAACGATGGCGGATGGCATTCGAAAATTGGCTCAGAAAATATTAAAAAATCCAGCAGAAATATCGTTGTCAATTTCTAAACCAGCGGCTGGAGTGGACCAAAAAGTCTATTTAGCGCACGACGATCAAAAAGTGAAAATTGTTGCTCACTTACTTGCAGAGCGTAAAGAATTTGATAGTATTATCGTGTTTACTTCAACGAAGAGTAAAGTCTCGGAAATTGTAAAATCATTGAGAAAGTCAGGTTTTCCAGCAAGTGGAATTTCGTCTAACTTGGAGCAAGATATGCGTGAGGAAGTCCTTCGAGGGTTCCGTTCGAAACGTATTCGAATTCTTGTTGCGACAGACGTTATGAGTCGTGGAATCGATATAAAGGAAATCAACATGGTGATTAACTATGATGTGCCACACGATGCAGAGGATTACGTTCACCGTGTTGGTCGTACAGCTCGAGCCAATACTAAAGGGGAAGCCGTGACTTTAGTGAATGAAAAGGATATGCAACGCATGCGTAAGATCGAGGAATTAATTGAATCTTCAGTTCCCAAATTTAATCCACCAGAGGAATTTGGTGAAGGTCCAGTTTGGAGAGAAAAAAGCGCAAATTCTGGAGGAGGAAAAAGAAAGCCTTTCCACAATAAGAAAAGAAAATTCCACAAGCCTAAGAGCTAGAAATAATAGTTTTAAAACAAAAAAGAGAAGTGTAAGCTTCTCTTTTTTTATGCAAAATCAAAATGTTTAATTCGTTTCAAAAGCATGTGGTTTTCGAGAGGATTGCGCCTAGCATCAGCAAAGAAAGTGAAGCGAATTGAAAGGTGTTAAAATTGGAGGAAGTTTGAAGCGGAGCGGAAAAATCACCGACTATTTCAACTTTCAAGAGAGAAGCTGAATTGTTGAATGCAGCGCTAGACCTTTTTGCTTCGTTTTTGGGGCGATGCCAAAAATGAAAGAATATATAATTACTTCTTCACGTATTCTGTCAATATCACAATCGTCTGTCCATCAACCTTTCCTTCAATGTGCAAGTGGTTGTCGTGCACCAAACGAATGTTTCGAACTGCTGTTCCACGTTTTGCCGTGAACCCACCACCTTTGACTTTTAAATCTTTAATTAGAAAGATAGAATCTCCTGTTTGCAATTCAACACCGTTGCTGTCAACGTGTTTTAAACCAGATTCATTTTGACCTTCTTTTGCCCATTTTAACGTATCGTCTTCCATGTACATCATGTCCAATAAATCGTTTGGCCAACCTTCCGCTTTTAATTTGTTTAGCATACGCCAAGCAACAACTTTCACACCTTCAACTTCACTCCACATACTGTCGTTTAAACATCTCCAGTGGTTTGGATCAATTTTGTCTTCGTCGTTGAGTTGTTCTGAACAAGTAGCGCAAACATGAATAGCATTATCCATAGTAGCGTTCGTACGTGGTGGAACGATATAAGTTGTTAAACCTTCAGTGGATCCGCAGATTTCACATACTCCGTTGCTTCTTTTCGCTAATTCTTTTTCCATTTCGCTCTTGTTTTTTTACAAAGATATTTAAAGGACGTTAAGACACAAAGATATTAGGATATTAAGACTCATTCTTAAGAAGGAACAGTCTTAATGTCCTAAAATCGTAACATCCTGAAGTCTAGTGTAATTATTCAAAAAAATACGTCAACTTGTCTATGATAATCGGTGCTTTTCTTACCATGTCAAGCGATGTGCTTAATTCTTGGTCACCATACAAACCTTCTGCTATGTCTAAATTTCCATCGAATTTTAAACCAAGTTTAATTGTTACAGGACAAGTGTTCAAACGCGATTTCGGAGTTACGAATACGCCACCTTCGTAATCCCAGCCGAAACCGGAGAAGTTGAAATCTGCGCCGTTCCATTTTCTTAAATCGTTGATCGACATTCCCGTATATAAACCACAGTCAGACAGTACTTTTTGTGTTCCTTTTACTTCGTAATCTTCATTGTAATCAAAATAATTAATCTCAATTGAATTCAGTTTTTTAGGATTTTCTTCGTTCCACACGTATTTTACAATGTGCTTGTTTTTTGGATTGGTCACTACTGTGTGTTTCATCTGAACGGTTCCTTCAGCGTACCATGAAGAACCATTTTTGATGTTTTCCTTTCCAAATGAGGCAATGATCTCTTCTTTCGTTTTCAATTGCCCATAATCTTCGATGGTGTTAAAAACCAATTCTTTTGGTCCCTCGGGAACATCTTCTGGTGGAAGTGGTTCTTCTATACTGTCTTCTAAATCGGGTGAAACGAAAACTTCCTCTTCGGGTTCTGTAGAGCAGCTAAAGAATAGGAGAGAGATGAGAGTGATTGTGGTTAATTTTTGCATGTGTGTTTAGGTTTTTTATTGTTTCAAATATAGTTGTTTTTCGTGCATCTATTGCTATTTTCGATTTCTCTCACGGTTATGAATCCTATAACCTAACTTTTGATGCGAAGCAGTTTAAGTAACGAGAATGGTGGAGAATAGGTGCCGTTATGAGCATTAAAAAAGCCCCTCATTTCTGAAGGGCTTAGCTGAATTTTTATTCTTCAATCTTCATTACGCGCTCTCGAGTTCCATCACTATAAATGAAAATAAGCGGGGTGTTAGGTTTGAATTCAATTACCCTCCCCATAAAGTCTACAATCATTATAAGTTCCTTCTCATTTTTAAGCAGATGCGATCCAATAATCTTGTAAAACAAAGTTTTGCAATCCATCTAGACTGAAAAAATGATGAGCAAGTACAACAACAGTGACAATTAAACTGAGGGTGTCAAAAAACAATATTTTACCTCTTCTATTTTTATCGATGTATAAATGTCGAATCGCTGTTGATAATATGCCTGTAGCCATTACAATGACATAGAATATGTTTATTCCTTTCTGTGTTAAATTGAATTGGTTATATCCAAAATCAAAGATTAATACAAACACACTAAGCAAGCTCAATATAAATGCAAATCGAATAATCAATCTTGGTTGCAATATCGTTTTTAAAAGCGTTTTCACACGTCTGAAATTTAGGTTAATATTACATAATATTCGTTCCCGAAATCAGAAATTAACAATAAAATATTGAAATTGAGTAGAGTGGAATAAAGTCAATTTTTAATCAAATTCTTCTTCTCAAATTGAAATGTCGATTCCACTCCATTTAATAGGAATGTTACATCTATCATCTTTCCTTTTCTTAATTCAGAAGTATGCAGGATATCGCACCATTTTTCAAGAGTCATTTCCGAGTAATCGACTCCATTTATGGCAATGATTTGATCTCCACGCTTAATCCCATTGTTCTCAGCATCAGAACCTTCGATTAATAGGCTCACGAGTAACTTATTATCCGTTAGGAAGTAACTGAAACCAAAAGATTCAAATGAAGAATTATCGTTTTCCTTTTTGTTGGTTAAGATCATTTCCTTTTCAAACCAATTGTAGGTTACATCATAGTTTTCAAAGAAGCTATTACCCAGCGTTAAGGATTTCCCTTTATTGAAGTCTACTAATTGATTTGTCAATTTAATTTCGCCAATTGAAACAGATGGAAATGTTGTGTAGTAATTGGTGTCAACTTCGCCTAGTCCGTACAATCCTGATGTTGTAGTTCCAATTCCAATGGCTACTGGCGCTAATGAATCTTTCGCCTCTCGGTATGTTTTTTCCGCCAAACTAAATCCTCCGTTTGAACCAGTGTCAATGGTCACATTTTTAACGATTGTTCCATTGATATTTATATCGACTATTGGTGTTCCAGTTATTTTTTGGTCGAATGCAATTCGTTCTCCATTTTCAATATCCAGGGAATCGATAGAATTCGAAATTCGAATTACTTGATTTTCATAATCTATTTGCCAAATGGCTTTTCGCATTAAGTTGGCCCCAATAATTCCGTCCACGTTGAGACAAGCAATGACACTGGATCGTTTCAAGTCGGCAACTGCTGCTCCTGTATTCAGAAAATCAACACAACCGATTCTGACCCTCGGAAGAATTAAATATTCAAGTTCTTCTTTTTTTCCTTGCGAATCGATTGTTTTATTGGTTACGTATGGTTTGATGTTTAATTCCTGAGCTAGTTCTTGTGAAATAACATTGGGTGCTCCTGTGTCGTAAAGAAAGTCATATTCCTTCTCTTCAATGGTAACTTTAATGATGATTAATTCCAAGCCGTAATCGAAAGGAATTTCGCTAATAAATTGTTGTTGTTCTATTTCTCCCTTGGACATCAACTTGACCATTTTTAAGCTTTTACAACTAGAAAGAGTCAATATTGAAAGGAAGATAAGAGCAGTGATTTTCATGTGATGACCAGGTTTAATGAATTTGGTAGATTAAAAGTACAAAACTCATTTAATAAAACGATTGCAAAACTGTTCATCAGTCGTTTTAATGACTAGCTTCACACACCTTTTTTTATACCATGGATTTTTATTCGGATGAAACGTATATCAGCTGGTTAGATCAGTTGGCTGAGAATGACTATGTCATTATTGATGATTTTATTTCCGAAGAATTATTTGGAATTATTTCTACCTATTTCGCTAAACGGTTAGATGAAAATGATTTGGCCAAAGCAGGTATAGGCGCATTAGGCGGATACACAATAGATACGCAAATTCGCGGTGATTATGTTTACTGGTTAGATAAAAATAATGACAGTGAGATTCAACCATTTTTCAATCAAATGGATGAGTTAGTCAAAAAAATAAAACGATTCTGCTTTCTAAGTATTTCGGATGTTGAATGTCACTTAGCATTTTATCCAAAAGGTTCCTTTTATAAAAAACATGTCGATCAATTCAAGGAAAGAAATAACCGTATTTTATCTTTTGTGCTATACTTGAATCCTGATTGGAAGCCAGAACATGAGGGAGAGTTAGTCATTTATAAAGGTGAGAATACAATAAAGGTTTCTCCGTTGAAGTCGCGTTTAATAGTTTTTAAAAGTGCTGGTTTAGAGCACGAAGTAGCATTGACGTATAACGATCGATTGAGTTTAACCGGTTGGATGCTGAATAATCCTGTTGGGCTTGGGTTTTTATAGAAATCGAACTAAAATGATTTTAATTGATCCATGGAAAAGTCCCACTCAGGTGTGTTTAAATGAATTAATCTTTCTGTTGAATACCAGGGATTTATGTCTTTATTGTTGAAGTTATACAATATCTGTAATTCTTGTGCTGGCATGTAGCTTTGCGCAAGCATAAATAGTTTTTCACCTGTTGAGTTATTGGTTGCCATATCAACAACTATAACTGCGTGACCAGGACTGCCTCCTTTGATGAATACATCTCCAATTTTCATTTTGTCCAAGGCGGTTGTTTTCAATTCCTTATCCAAAGACAATGTTCCTGCATAGGTAAAAATCAATTCCATGTATTTCCAGAAAGAAGCGTATGTATTTGAAGGGCTTCCTCCGCTTTTCCAAAACGTTCGATTTCCATCAATTCCAACACGCTGACCTTGCATCCATTTGGAATAATCCACCCTAAATCCATTGGTGAAATTAAAATGAATTTTATCGTACTGCTTTGTATTCCAAAGGTATTCTGCACGTATACGCATCACTGCATCTGCACATTGGTGAAGGTCGCGCTTTCCAATTTCCAAATCGACAACCGCTGCAAAAACTTGATTTGATTTTACTCTACCATCATAATACAAAACATTAGAACCGTTCGGTTTTAATGGCAAATTTCTTAAATAGGATTGAAAGCTATTTTCTATTTCTTCCGTTCGTTCGAATCCTACTGGTGGGTTAAATCGACTTGATAGCGTTGTTCCTTCAGGGTTTAGAATTGTGAATGCATTGCCTGATTCGATATTCTCAACTTCTTTATCGATAGTGGCTTGTGATGTACAAGAAGTGACCACCAGCAGTATAACTGTTATTGTGCTAAGAAATTTTATCATATCGAGTTCTTTTACTTGTTAAAGGTTCAATGTTGAAAGCTAATTCTCCCGTTCGCCTCAAAACGAATGCCATTTTGTACATTTACTTTCAAAAATAGTTCAATGTCAACAACATTAATTGTAATCGTCCTTATCGCATATTTTGCAGTTTTGGTAGGGATTTCATTTTTAACTTCAAAAAAAGCAGATAATTCTTCTTTTTTCCTAGGTGAACGAAAATCTCCATGGTATGTTGTTTCCTATGGAATGATAGGTGCTTCCTTGAGCGGGGTGACATTTATTTCTATTCCTGGTTGGGTAGGTAGCGAAACCAATCAATTCAGTTATATGCAAGCCGTTTTTGGATATTTGTTTGGATATTTCATTGTCGCTTACATTTTATTGCCTCTTTATTATAAAATGAATCTTACTTCAATTTATGAGTATTTAAAAGAGCGTTTTGGATTATGGACTTATAAAACAGGTGCTTCATTTTTCTTAGTTTCTCGCTTGTTAGGTTCTTCGGTTCGGCTTTTATTGGTGGCGAATGTACTGCAATCGATTTTATTCAACCAATGGGGGATTCGTTTTGAAGTTACAGTAGTTATTTCAGTGCTATTAATATGGATCTATACCAGTCGTGGAGGAATCAAAACCATCGTTTGGACGGATACATTGCAAACGACTTTTATGCTTGCATCTGTAATTCTTACAGTTTGGTTTATCAGTGATGCCCTGAATTTACCAGAAAACGCAACAATTATTTCAACTGTTAACAATAGCAACTACTCCAAAATCTTCTTTTTTGATGATTTTATGGGAAGCAATCATTTCTTGAAGCACTTTTTTGGAGGGATGTTTATCACCATCGGAATGACAGGGTTAGATCAAGATATGATGCAGAAAAACTTGACATGCAAAAACATTAAAGACGCCCAAAAGAACATGATTTCTATGGCTTTTCTTCTAACGGCCGTAAATTTCGTGTTTCTCTTTCTTGGTGCACTGTTGTACATGTATGCAGATGCGCATCCTGAAATCACGTACGCAAATTCAGATTTACTTTTTTCGTCTATCGCATTAAGTGATGGTGTTGGTCCCTTAATTGGAATTCTTTTTTTATTAGGGTTGATAGCAGCTGCCTATTCAAGTGCAGATTCGGCATTAACATCACTCACAACTTCTTTTTCAGTCGATTTCTTAGGTGTAAATGAAAAGAAAGACGAATTGATGGATGAGATTTCAAAATCGAAAAGAAGTCCTGAAAGTACAAGAAAGAGAGTACATATTGGAATGTCCATCGTAACCATTTTAACGGTAATACTACTGAATTATACTACTAATGAGTCGGCGATTGGTCTTCTTATGAAATTTGCTGGATTTACTTACGGGCCATTAATTGGTATGTTCTTCTTTGGAATCCTGACAAAGCGGGAGGTAAAAGATAAATTGATTCCGTTTATCTGTGCTGGATCGATTGCTATTACATTTTTTTCTTGGTACTTTTCTGCTGGTGCACCGGGAATTGTTCCTGGAGGGTGCGGAATATTTGGAGCGTATAAATTTGGATTTGAAATCATCATTTTAAATGCATTCATTACTTTTATTGGAATATTATTTTTTTCGAAGAAACAATTAGCCTAATTATGAATATTCAACTTCACGATAATAACAAACATTTAGAATTTGCACCATTAACACTGACGCGACCTGTAGGTGATTTACGGATGGGAATATTGACCAATGCAGAACGATGGAAGTTATGGTTAAAAGATGCTGTGATATCATTCGAAACTGAAGATTATTTGGCTGATAAATTTCCTTCTCAATCTAATGCAGTCAATGTCAATGCATGCATGATTCCAAATAATGATGTAGTTGAAGCAATAAAAAAATTAAAAGGAAATGAAGAGCTTGTTGTTGATGGGAATTGGATTGCGAAAATCGGAACAGGTGATGTAATTATTAATTTTAATGGAGAAAAACCTTTGTATATCAATGAACGTTGGGAAATTTTTCAAAAAAACGATGTGATTTTAAAATCCGATTTTGAGTTAATAACGAAAGGTCGGACATCAGTTCAACTTTCCTCTACAAACACGATCATAGGAGACCATCAATTGATTTTCTTAGAAGACGGGGCTAAAGTTGAAGCTTCAATTCTCAATACAACGAACGGTCCAATTTACATAGGTAAAAATGCTGAAATAATGGAAGGCTCCATTGTTCGTGGTGGATTGGGAATGTGCGAAGAAAGTGCATTGAAACTCGGAACAAAAGTATACGGGGCAACAACACTTGGTCCTCACTGCAAAGTCGGAGGAGAAGTGAATAACGTCATTTTTCAAGCTTATTCAAACAAGGGACACGATGGATTTCTTGGGAATTCAGTAATTGGGGAATGGTGTAACTTGGGTGCTGACACAAATACTTCTAATCTAAAAAATAACTACGGGAAAGTTAAGACGTATTCTTTCAGAACTCAGAAACAAGAACAAACGGATGTTCAATTTATGGGGTTGGTAATGGGAGATCATTCCAAATCAGGAATTAATACCATGTTTAATACAGCGACAGTTGTAGGTGTATCATCTAACTTATTCGGGGCAGAATTCCCTAATAAATACATCCCATCTTTTCAGTGGGGAACGTCTGGTGAAATCTACAACTTTGACAAAGCAATTGAAAGTGCAAACAGCATGATGGAGCGTAGAGGTCTGCAATTAACTTCTGCTGAAATTTCCATTTTAAAACACATCGCTGACACTGCGAAGTAACGTCAAAGGTAATAAGTAAGACAAAATTGCAGTCTTATTAGTCATGGCATAACCTTTGCCAAATAGTAGATACCGCTTAATTTGGTGATTTCAATAAATATACTGTGTATTTATATGACACTTTGACGGTAGATAAATTAATGATATGAGTGATTTTTTTGATGATAGATTTATAGCAATGGCAGGTGGGTCAGAACAAGAGGCGGAATTCATTCCGTTGATAACAGCAGAGGAAGAGGAGAACATGAATAATCAGCAATATCCTGATGAATTGGCAATTTTACCTTTGAGAAATAACGTGCTTTTTCCTGGTGTTGTAATTCCAATTACGGTTGGTCGTGATAAATCAATTAAACTAATACAGGATGCGAATAAAGGGAATAAGATTATTGGCGTTGTTTCACAAAAGAACCAAGAGATAGAAGCTCCTGAATTTGTTGATCTACATAAGATAGGAACTGTAGCGCAAATTTTGAAATTACTGAAGATGCCGGATGGAAGTTCAACAGTGATTATTCAAGGTAAAAGAAGATTTGAAGTTCTTCAACCGACGGAAACTGAACCTTACATGAAAGCAAAGGTCAAGATGTTAAGCGAGACGAAGGTTGACGACAAAAACAAGGAAATGAAGGTGCTGTTCAATACAATTAAAGATCTGGCATTACAGATTATTCAAGAAAGTCCGAACATTCCTTCCGAAGCTTCCTTTGCAATTGGAAATATTGATAGTCCAACATTTTTGGTGAATTTCATTTCATCCAATATGAATGCGGATGTTTCCAAAAAACAAGAAATGTTGAACGAATTGGATATCAAGAAAAGAGTTCAAATGGTTTTGGAGCATTTAACACTTGAAGTTCAAGTGTTGGAAATGCGAAACGAAATCCAAACGAAAGTTCGCAAAGATATAGACAAGCAACAGCGTGAATATTTTTTGCATCAACAGATGCGTACAATTCAGGATGAACTTGGCGATAATCCGCAAGAACAAGATGTTATGGATTTGCGTGAACGCGCAAGTTCAAAAAAATGGAATGATATCGTTGAGAAATTATTCTATAAAGAATTAGACAAATTAAGTCGAATGAATCCGCAAGGCGCTGAATATACAGTGCAAATGAATTATTTGGATTTAATGTTGGATTTACCATGGGATGAATACTCAAAAGATCAGTTAGATTTAAATCGAGCGGCTAAAATCTTGGAAAGAGATCATTACGGTTTAGAGAAGGTGAAAGAGCGTCTATTAGAATATTTAGCTGTACTGAAGCTTAAAGGGAACATGAAGTCACCGATTTTATGTTTTTACGGACCTCCAGGTGTTGGTAAAACGTCGCTTGGAAAATCAATTGCAGAGGCGCTTGGAAGGAAATATGTTCGTATGTCCTTAGGTGGGTTGCATGATGAGTCTGAAGTTCGCGGACATAGAAAAACATATATTGGTGCAATGCCAGGTCGTATTATTCAAAATATCAAAAAAGCAGAAATAAGTAATCCTGTATTTGTATTGGACGAGATTGATAAATTAGGTAGAAGTAATCATGGAGATCCATCATCGGCTCTATTAGAGGTGCTTGATCCTGAACAAAATAAAAGTTTTTACGACAATTACATTGAAACAGAATATGACTTATCACGTGTGATGTTTATTGCTACTGCAAATAACTTAGGGAATATTCAAGCTCCTTTAAGAGACCGAATGGAGTTGATTGAGGTTAATGGATATACAATCGAGGAAAAGATTGAAATTGCAAAACGTCATCTAATTCCAAAACAAATTAAAGAACACGGAATTACAGCAAAAAACATAACAATTGATAAGAAAACGCTTGAGAAATTAATTGAAGAGTATACAAATGAATCTGGAGTTCGTGGATTGGATAAAATGGTTGCGAAATTGGTTAGAAATCGAGCACGCCAAATTGCAATGGAACAAGAATATTCAGTGAAAGTTGGTGTTGAAGATTTATTTGATATTCTTGGAGCGGGAAGAGGAAGAACTAAATACGACAACAACGATGTGGCTGGAGTTGTAACTGGGTTAGCATGGACAAGTGTTGGAGGTGATATATTATTCATTGAATCTTCAATTACCCAAGGTAAAGGGAAACTAACGTTAACAGGCAATTTAGGAGATGTAATGAAAGAATCTGCTGTTATTGCATTAGAATATTTAAAGGCGCACAGCAACTTAATTGGTTTGGAACAAGGTGTTTTTGATACAAATAACATTCACGTTCACGTTCCGGAAGGAGCCACACCAAAGGACGGTCCAAGTGCTGGAATTACAATGCTGACATCTTTGGCATCTGTATTTACACAAAGAAAAGTAAAGAAAAACCTTGCAATGACAGGTGAAATTACCTTGCGAGGAGATGTTTTACCAGTTGGTGGAATCAAAGAAAAAATTCTTGCTGCAAAACGCGCAAAAATTAAAGAAATAATTTTGTGTGAAAAGAATCGAAAGGATATTGCCGAAATCAAAGAGGATTACTTGAAAGGATTAACGTTTCATTATGTTTCAAAAATGGATGAGGTATTAGAAATAGCTCTTACAAACGTTAAGGTCAAAAACCCAAAAGAGGTAATTTAATTTCATCAATTTAATAATTAAAAAAAGCATCAAGATTACTTGGTGCTTTTTTGTTTTTAATAATGAGTTAACCCAACGGTGTAATGAGGTGTGAGATAAGTTATTATATGATATATTAGAACAGGCAGATTTTTTTGAGTAAATAACAAGGATAATTACCTATTTTAGCGCATCTATAAATAAAACTAAATGAAAAGAATTAGCCTACTATTATTAAGTGTTTTCGCCCTGAGTGTGGCAAATGCACAAGTGAAAAAATCAGACCAATTTGATTTTTCTATCAGTGATCCATACCAAGTGGTTGATGGACAAAAAATATACTTTAGCAAAGGTGGCGAAGTATTAGCCATAAAAATTGTTCGCGGTGGATATGTATTTCAAAAATTTTCTGGCGCCAAATTAAATGAATCCAAACGTCAAAAGGATGAGATTATTCCAGATGGTTTTTTATTGGAAGGTTTTAAAGAATTTAACGGTCGATTTTTCATGTTTTATTCCATTTATGATAGACCAAATTTAACAGAACAACTTTTTGTTAGAGAGATTGATTTTGACAATGCAAATTTTAAGGATTTAGGAAAAATGCTTTTCAATGTGAAGGGTAAAGTAACAGGAGCTTTTACTTCAACTGGATTTGGGTTTGGATTTAAAGTAACTGATAAGTTCGATTTCTACACAACTTTTGATGAGTCTAAATTAATTATTCAGTACCGCAGAGCGCCAGAAGAAAAACGAGATGCATTAAATAAAGATATAATCGGAATGCACGTTTATGATGGTGATATGGTAGAGCTTTGGAGTGATGACGTTACAATGCCTTATACGGAAAAGAAGATGAATAATATCGGATATACTGTTGACAAAAAAGGTAATGGTTATATCCTAGCTGAAGTGTACAAAGATGAAACCACTCGTCGTGTTGACAAAGAAGGAAATGCAAATTATGATTTAGAATTAATCAGAATTGATGGAGAAGATAGAGAGATATCAACTTCAAAAATCAACTTGAAAGATAAATTCATTATCGATTTAGGATTCTTTGAAGGGAAAAATGATGAAATTGTAATTGCGGGTTATTTTGGAAAAGATTACCGTGCTGGAACAGATGGTGTTTTCATGTTCAAATTGGATGAAAATGGGGCTGTATCTGATGAAGTTTCTTATGAAGTTCCAGTTGATGTGATGTCAATGTACATGTCAGAAAGAGCTCAAGAGAAAATGCAGAAGAAAGATGATAAAGGAAATGTGAGTATGCCGAACATGGTATTGCGTGAAATAGTTTTTTCTAACGATGGAAGTTTGACGATTATTGGGGAAAAATACTACGTAGTTTCACATTACAATTCTAAAACAGGTCAAACGACCTACACGTACCATTACGAAGAAATATTAATGACAAGAGTGAATGGAAATGGTGAATTGGCTTGGATGAAAAAATTACCAAAACGTCAATCTGGTGGTGCTGGAAGAGGAGGAATGAGTTATTTTTTAATGAATGGGAAAGATAGCCAGTATGTATTGTTTCTTGATAATGTGAAGAATATGGAAATCGGAATCAACGATTACCCTGCGGGACATAGTGATGGTAGGGGTGGTTATTTGACTGGATTTAAAGTGGATGACGCAACAGGTGATTTAACTAAAATTTCAATTTTCAATACTGCTGATGTAAATGAAATGAGTTTGTATCAATTTAATACTGGAAGAATTGTTGAATTAAGCGACAACGAATTTGCAGTTGAGTTTTACAAGAAAAAGAAAGAAGACGTAATGGTTAAAGTGACCTTGAACGAATAAAATTCAGATTCTTATAATTTATCAATCCCGTGAATTTCATTGAATTCACGGGATTTTTTTGTGTAACTTTTTTTCAATTTTACGGTATACTATTTTAGGTATGAAATTTGAGTTCTCCACATCGAAAAATAAGTATTGTTACTGATGAAAAAAATCTACGTATCCCTATTTCTGATTCCATTTAGCTTGACATCTTTCGCGCAAGAAGAGTCTGAAGCTTGTGTTGATCCATCGAAAAAAGTAATGAAAATGATTGAGACTGCTGTAAATGCGAAAGATGCACGTACTGCAGTTTTGAGTTTTAATGAAGCCATTGAGGCCGATGAAAGTAACGCTACAGTATATTATGAATATGGAATGTACGCTTATCAGAGTGGTTTAGATTACTACGAAACGTATCCAAATCCTTCTATGGGGGATAAAAGTTTTCAAAAGGCGGAAGAAATGTTTGCAACGGCGTTGGATAAATGTTCGAATTACCATGCCAATTGTGCCTATTACCTTGGTGTGATTAATTACACTCAAAAAGATATGCCAACTGCTATTAAGTGGTTTAAAGAATTTAAAGCGTTTAAAAATTCAAATACAGATAGATATCCAGAAGATTTCTCGAAAAAACTCAACGATGTCAATGAAGTTTTGGCTGATTTGGAGAGAGATATTGCTGTAAAATCAAAGGAGGTTCCTTTTGCGCCAAAAATTGTAAGAAATGTAAGTACAGATAAAGACGAATACTTCCCAATGATTTCGCCTGATAATGAATTGATTTTTTATACGCGTAAATTAGACCGCAAGAATTTAGGGGACATTCAATCGAATGTTGTGGAAGAATTTACATTTTCAAAACGACCAAATATGGTAAGCGATTTTGACGGTGGAGCGCCTTTCAAGCATCCATTTAATGATGGTTCGTTCCAAAGTTATGGTGCTGCAACATTGTCTGTAGATAATAAAGAAATGATTATTTGCGCTTGTAAAAAGGAAGAAGTTTCCGGACAATCGTACATGAACTGTGATTTGTATAGTGCAACTTATGAACGCTCTGGTGCTGGGGGAAATGATTTTTCCTGGACGCCTTTAAAAAATATGGGGCCCAATATTAATACACCAAATGGTTGGGAAGCTCAACCTTCGCTGTCTGCCGACGGTAACACATTGTTTTATACGGTAAATCGTCCGACATCACAAGATAACGACATTTATATTGTAGAAAGAGATAACAAAGGCGTGTGGGGAACTGCTCGACCTTTTAACGAAATCAACACACCAGGAAAGGATAAAAGTCCATTCTTGCATCAGGATTCTGAAACCTTGTATTTCGTTTCTGGTAGTACAAAGGAACGGCCTGGAGTTGGTGGATTGGATATTTTCTATATGAGACGTGAAAATGGAAAATGGGGTGAGCCAAAAAATATTGGATACCCTATTAACACAGCAGATGACGAATTAGGTCTTTTTGTTGCATTGGATGGTAAATTAGCTTACTATTCATCACGTGTTGGTGGGAAATGGAATATCTATTCGTTTGAATTATACGAGGAAGCACGCCCACAAGCAGTGGCCATTCTAAAAGGTGAGTTGAAGTCAGAAGATGGTCAACCAGTTACGGATGCTAAGATTGAAATTACTTATGAAGATTCGGATGAAGTAACCGAAGTAAAGGTAAATGGAGATGACGGTAAATATGCTGCGATCATCAAAACGAAAAAGGAGCAAGATGTAATGGTAACGGTGAAGAAAGAAGGTTATGCTTTTGATTCTAAGGTTATTGCGAAGGAAACAATCAAAGCACAAGTAGCTAAACCTGATTTAGCCATTCGTGAGAATGATTTGAACATAAAGGAAATTAAAGTAGGAGAGGCGTATACAATCAATGATATCCTTTATACAACGAATTCTTCTGTATTAAATTCAAAATCTAAATTCATCTTGAAAGGATTTGCGCGATTCTTAATGGAAAACCCGACAATTTCTGTAGCAATTCAAGGGCACACCGATGATGTCGGTGATGACAATCAAAACTTAAAGCTTTCAGAAGATCGTGCGCAAGTTGTGCAGGCTTACTTAGTTAGTCTTGGTATTAAGAAAGATCGTTTATCAGCTAAAGGATATGGTGAAACTATGCCGAAAGTGGAGAACACATCTGAGATGAATAGAGCGAAGAACAGACGTACTGATTTCGTGATTGAGGGAATGTAAGAAATGGATGCTATTTTTCTAGTTGATATTTGTGGAACATTTGCCTTTGCCGTATCAGGTGTTTTAGCTGCTGTGGATCGAAAGTTTGATTTCTTTGGAGTAATTATTCTTGCATTTGTAACTTCACTAGGTGGTGGAACATTGCGTGATATATTAATAGGAGCCACGCCAGTTGGTTGGATGAACAGTGATATACATATTTACGTCATTTTAATTACTATTCCGCTTGCTTATTTCTTTATGAATACCCTGGTAAAGCTTAAAAAAACGTTTTTACTTTTTGACACGATTGGAATTGGCCTTTTTACGGTTTTGGGATTGGAGAAAGCAATAGAAGTGGGACTATCTCCAGTCGTCGCCATAATGATGGGAGTTGTGACAGCCGTTTTTGGCGGAGTTATAAGAGATGTACTTTCTAGCCAAGTACCATTGATTTTTAGAAGGGAGATTTATGCTTTTGCGTGCTTGTCAGGTGCGCTGGTATATTCAGGATTGAATTATTTTGGACTTTTCTTAGAGTTTAACTTATTACTTTCAATTGCTTTAGTCATATCAATTCGACTATTGGCGATAAAATATAAATGGTCAATTCCGTTCAGACCATTAGCGAAGAGAGCTTAATATTCAATTTTTGAATAATTTAAATCAACAAATCCCTTGATACCCGGAATTTCACCTGATTCGCTAAATTGCCAATGGATAATTCGTTCGTCCGTGAATCGACTAGTGCGATTACTGTAATTGGCTACCCAAAATTTATAATTAGCGAAATGTTCTCTAAATTTTTCAGAGTAGAAATTATACGAAGTATAGATAATTGGTCTTTTTCCAGTAGTATTTTCAACGATATTCAACCAGACTTTCATTCTTTCGATTAGAGCGGCGTCTGATTCTCCCTCTACCTCAACATCCAATGCGGGGGGTAAAATAGTTTCTCGGTGATTATAGTGTTTTAGAAAATGGTTTGCTTGAAGGGTCGGATCAACAGAAGGGCGAAAAAAGTGATATCCTCCATGTGGCATTTTTTCTTTGAATAATCTAGCATGATTTCTTTCCCACTCACGATCTGCCAGCATTTCACCTTCGGTGACTTTACAATAAATGAATTGAATTGTTGAATCATTCTGTTCAAAGAAAACATCCCAGTCTATTTCGCTTTGGTGATGAGAAATATCAATTCCATAACTTACAAAACCTTCTGGTAATTGAGGTAATTCAGAAAACTCAATTGGTTCTATTTTCTTTATGAAAAAATGCAGATAAACGAAGTAAGCACTCACTCCTATAAACAGAACGAGTAGGAAAGAGGTAATTCGGCGTGTACTTTTTTTCTTTCTGCGCTTTGACATTGTTAAATATAAAAAAAGCCCCGACATTTTCTGTCGAGGCTTTAATATAATTTTGTTTCGTCTTATGGTTTAACGAAAGCTCTTTTCTCTCTAATACGAGCAGATTTTCCAGTTCTTTCTCTGAAGTAGAAAATACGTGCACGACGTACGTAACCTTTCTTGTTTACAACGATTCCTTCAATAAAAGGAGAGTTTAATGGGAAGATACGCTCAACACCAACGTTCCCAGACATTTTACGAACAGTAAACGTTTCGCTTGTTCCAGCACCTTTTCGTTGTAATACAACACCTTGGTATTGCTGAGTACGCTCTTTGTTACCCTCTTTAATTTTGTATGAAACTGTAATTGTATCTCCGCTTGAAAAATCAGGAAGATTATTAATCTCAACTAGTTCTTTTTGAAGTTCTTGTATAAAATCCATGTCGCTTAATTTCTTGTTCTACCGCTTAAAACGGGGTGCAATATTACGAATTAAATCCGATATGCACACTCAATTTCAATATTTTTTTGACAAAATTACAATTATTTATTTCAATCAAGTTGATTGCGCTCAATAACTTTAATGAAAGAAACTCAAAAATTGCAAAAGAATATATGTTTTAGTTAGTTTTGACTAAAATTTTCAATTATGTCTGTTCATACAAATGTAAAAAAAGTAACTACCCATGTTCTCCAACAAATGAAAAACGATGGGGAAAAAATCAGCATGCTTACGGGGTACGATTATACAATGGCGCGTATTATTGATACGGCAGGTATTGATGTGATTCTAGTAGGTGACTCTGCGTCAAACGTCATGGCGGGACATGAAACAACGCTTCCAATTACTTTGGATCAAATGATTTATCATGCGTCTTCTGTAGTTCGTGGTGTTTCTCGCGCTTTGGTGGTCGTTGATATGCCTTTTGGTTCTTACCAAGGAAATTCAAAGGAAGCATTGTCAAGTGCTATTCGAATTATGAAAGAGTCTGGTGGTCACGCTGTGAAATTAGAAGGTGGACAAGAGATTTTGGAATCTATATCGCGTATATTGACAGCAGGAATTCCGGTAATGGGACATTTGGGGTTAACGCCTCAATCAATTTATAAATTTGGGACATACGTCGTTCGTGCAAAGGAAAAGGACGAAGCACATCGTTTGATCGAAGATGCCAGAGCTTTGGAAGAGGCAGGTTGTTTTGCAATCGTTTTAGAGAAAATCCCAGCAGATCTGGCCGCGAAAGTTGCAAAGGAGGTAACTATTCCAATTATCGGAATAGGTGCAGGAAACGGAGTTGATGGTCAGGTATTGGTTGTTCACGATATGTTAGGGATTAATAATGAATTTAGTCCACGTTTCTTGCGTAAGTACCATAATTTGTTTCAAGAAATGTTAGGTTCCTTCCAGCGATATATTGAAGATGTAAAGTCAGGAGATTTTCCGAACGAGGAGGAACAATATTAATATAGTACATAATAATGTCTATTCAAGTTCTTCATATTGATAACCACACCATTGTTGTTAACAAGCAACCTTCCGATATTGTCCAGGGTGACAAAACAGGGGATGAGACATTAGCTGAAAAAGTAAAGCAATACTTAAAAATTGAGTTCAATAAGGAAGGAAATGTTTTTTGTGGTGTTGTACATCGCTTGGATCGACCGACAAGTGGAGCGCTTGTGTTTGCAAGAACAAGTAAAGGTCTTTCACGTTTGAATGAACAATTCAGAGATAAATCTACTAGAAAAGTATATTGGGCAGTTGTTGAAAAAGCACCAGATCAAAAAACAGGTCGATTAGAACATTATTTAAAAAAGAACGAAAAGCAGAACAAATCATACGCGCATAATTCTGAAATTGCTGGATCTAAAAAAGCAGTTTTGTCTTATACCCTAATGAAGTCTTCAGATAAGTATCATTTACTTGAAGTCGAGCTGGAAACGGGCAGACATCATCAAATTCGTTGCCAATTGGCCACCATTGGTTGTATAATTAAAGGTGATTTGAAATATGGAGCAAAACGATCGAATAAGGACGGCTCAATTCACTTGCACGCAAGACATTTGGAATTTAATCATCCTACAACTAAAGAATTGATTTCGGTTACTGCTCCAGTGCCGAATGAGCCTTTATGGCAGTATTTTGAAAAGGAATGTAACTAATGCTACAAACTGGTTGATTGGAATCCACTAATTTTACATAACAAATAAAAAAAAAGAACTATGGAATATACAATTGTTGATGTTAGATCAGTAGATGAATTTAGAGGTGGAAATGTTGCAGGGTCAATTAACATTCCTCTGCAAGAGGTAGTTGAACGAGAAGCTGAGATTATGGCTTTAAAACAACCAGTAATGTTTTGCTGTCTAAGTGGAGGAAGAAGTGGTCAGGCGACACAATACTTTAAAGCAAAAGGTTTAGAATGTGAAAACGGCGGCGGATGGCTTGAAGTTAATGCGAGAATGAACGGCTAAGACTTAATAAACGAATTAAAAGCGATATCAGTTATGGTGTCGCTTTTTTTATGCCGTTTTAGCCAGATCCCTGTCGTATTTGCCTGTTCCTAAGTTGTTCAGAAGGGTAAAATGACTTTTTAAAGCGCAATAAAACGTTTTATATTCATTGTAAGGTACATCGAATTCTGATGCTGTTTTTTTTACAATTTTCGATATATCTTTGTAATGTACATGGCAAATGTTAGGGAATAAGTGATGTTCAATTTGATAGTTCAAAGCGCCAATTAACCATGATAGAACAACACTTCCATTAGCGAAATTTGCCGTCGTTTTCATTTGGTGAATCGCCCAGTTGTTTTCAACGCAATTTTTCTCATCAACTTTGTAAAACTTGGTTGACTCAAGAACGTGAGCCGATTGAAATATCAATGCTAAAATTAGACCGCAAATAACCTGCATGATTAAAAAACCAATGACAATAGTCCACCATGGTCCACTTATCATATAAATTGGTAACGCAATTGTTAAACCGAAATACCAAATTTTATGAAATACAATTTGAATCAAGGCTTTCTTCAATGTTAATTTTTGAGTCGCTAATAATCCCTTTTTATGATATCGAAATGTTTGTTCAATGTCTTTAAATGCACACCAGTATAAAGTTAATATCCCATAGAGAAGTGGCGCATAATAAACCTGAAAACGAAATATTTTTTTTCGTGCCTGATCAGGCGAAAATCTGACAATCCCCTGTTTTTCAATATCTTCATCGAATCCATCTACATTTGTAAATGAATGATGCAGCACATTATGTTGAATTCGCCAATTGAGATGGTAACCTCCAATGAAATTTAAAATAAAACCAACCACATTGTTGACTCTTGTGTTTTTAGAATAGGAACCATGATTGGCGTCATGCATAATTGCAAGTCCGATACCAGCCATACCGAACCCCATTATGGTCCACATTAACAAAATCATCCAAAAAGAGGATGCAACACCTGTGATAATTAAAATTAATGGTGTGAAATAGACGACAATCATAAACGCTGTTTTCAGCTTCATGTTGATATTCGCGTGAATTGAGATTTTATTTTCTCTAAAATGCGCATTCACACGATTTCGTAAAGTTTTATAAAAATCAGGTTGATCTTTGTCATTAAAAATGACAGTTGGGATGCCCATTAAATTCGTTTAAACGAACACTTCATCATGTACGCAGAAACGAATGTACATCTATTTTCAGGTAATCACGAATTAATTAGTGTTAAAAACTCATAACAATAACAAAAAGAGAAAACGCAGTTTTTGAAGACTGCGGCTCGAACCGGAGTTCGAAACAGCCGAAAGAAGAAACGCAGTTTTTGAAGACTGAGGCTCGAACCGGAGTTCGAAACAGCCGAAAGAAGAAACGAAGTTTTTGAAGACGAGAACTCGAACGGCAAGTTCGAAAAGTTCGAGGTACGCCCCTCGGGTCGCCGGAAGAAAGTTTAAGACAAAAAAAAGATCTTGATTTCTCAAGATCTTTCTGGGTGGAAGACCGGGCTCGAACCAGAGAAAACGAAGTTTTTGAAGACGAGAACTCGAACGGCAAGTTCGAAAAGTTCGAGGTACGCCCCTCGGGTCGCCGGAAGAAAGTTTAAGACAAAAAAAAGATCTTGATTTCTCAAGATCTTTCTGGGTGGAAGACCGGGCTCGAACCGGCGACCCTCGGTACCACAAACCGATGCTCTAACCAACTGAGCTACAACCACCATGTATTACCGAAACAAGTACTTGTTTTTGTAACCGAAGCGCAAAGATATGTAAATCTTCAAATAATTATTATCATCTGAGATTTTTTTTTGTGATTATTGTGTTAAATCATTTACGATGAATAGGTTGGTCCTTTTATTTTTTGTTAAAGAATTCATTTTAGAATGGTATCGTAGCGTTTCATCATCAAAGTTTTGTTGATAAACAATGCATCAACGAATCATTTAGCAAAGGAATCTCTCTTATTTTTGTAATAAATAAGAGATTAATGTTAAAGATTGGTGTTGTTGGCGCAGGTCATTTAGGGAAAATTCACATTCGATTAATTTTGGAATTGAAAGAACAATTTCAATTGGTTGGTTTTTTTGATACGAATGAGGAGAATACCCAGATTACAGAGAATACGTTTAACATTCCTAGCTTTAAATCCTATGATGATTTATTAGATCAAGTCGATAGCATTGTAATTGTAACGCCAACTCTTTCTCATTTTGACTGTGCTTCTAGAGCATTGCGAAAAAGTAAAAATGTCTTCGTCGAGAAACCAATGACAGAAACGGTTGAAGAAGCAAAAGCTTTGATTGACTTAGCTCATGAAGCAGGCGTAATAGCGCAAGTTGGACATGTAGAGCGATTTAATCCTGCATTTCAAGCCGCTTTACCTTATTTTAATAATCCAATGTTTATAGAATCTCATCGTTTAGCCCAATTTAATCCTCGTGGAACGGATGTTTCAGTTGTATTGGATTTGATGATTCATGACTTGGATGCAATACTAAGTGTTGTTAAATCTGGGATTAAACGAATTTCTGCTTCTGGTGTCGCAGTGGTAAGTGAAACGCCAGATATTGCAAATGCACGAATTGAATTTGATAACGGGTGCGTTGCTAATTTAACAGCAAGTCGTATTTCATTGAAAAATATGCGTAAATCGCGATTTTTTCAAAAAGATGCGTACATCAGTGTGGATTTTTTAGAAAAAAACATGGAAGTTGTTCGAATGCAGGATGTAGAAGGAGACCCTGACCCCTTTGATATAATATTTAATCTTGGTGAAGGCAAGGCTTCTAAGAAAATATTGTTCGATAAACCGACCATTTTAGAGACAAATGCTTTGAAAGAAGAGTTGATTAATTTCCACGAATCGATTGTAAATGATTCAAGTCCAACTGTTTCTTTTGAGGATGGCTATACCGCCTTGGATGTGGCTCAGAAAATCATTGAAAAATTAAAGGGTACTGCTCAAATGACGCACAATATATAACGCTTAAAGTCGTTATATTTGTACAAAAGACTGCTTATGAAAAGTATATTTTCACTTTTATTCATTTCGCTAGTTATACTAGGGTGTACTAAAAACAATCAAGATCCTGCGTGGATTGAGATAGCTGAGTGGGATTTGCAATCCAATCCATCCTCCGTTAATGATCCGGGTGTTTTGACAAGTAACTTTTCGGATGCATGGATTTATATGGACGGAGATTTAGTTGGGGTATTTGAACTTCCAGTTAAATTACCAATTATTAAAGACGGGGCTCACACATTTAAAATCTATCCTGCTATTCAAAATAACGGAATTTCAGCAACTAAGAAAATATATCCGTTTGTTGAACCTTATGAAGTTATTGTTGAATTGGTTCAAAATGAAATTACTTATCTAGCACCAACTACAAGATATTATGCCAATTTAAAGTATTGGATTGAAGATTTTGAAGATGCATCCTTAAAAATAGTGGATGGACCTAGTGCAATTGCGAGTCTTGAAAAAATATCGAGTTCACCCATTTTGGATCCTCAAATAAACGGGAATTACTTTGGTAGAATTAGTTTAGATGCTACTAATTATTTCTGGGCGGGATCTACAATTGCGAATAACAATGGTCAATTAAATATGAATTTGCCGAGAGGGAGAGAAGTGTATTTAGAAATTGATTACTACAATACGAATCGTATAACAACGGGTGTATTAGCAATTAACAACGATGGAAGCATAACGGATAACACGTATATTCGATTAAATCCTCAAACCGAGAATATCAAATGGAAAAAGATATACCTTGATTTACGTGAAATAGTTTCTGCGTCAACTAGCGCTAATTATTTTGAATTCTCTTTCCAATCGTTATTGGATACGGATGAATCCTTTGGTGAAGTGAATATCGATAACATCAAAGCGGTTTACTTTTAATGAATTCTAGACTGCTCACTTTTAGTTTAATAATATTTGACTGGTTGGCTTCTTCCATAGCCTGGGGTGTATTTTATTATATTCGAAAGTTAAAAATTGAGCAAACTGAGTTCACTGTGAATTCAACCTTTTATTTAGGAATAAGCATTATTCCGTTGGTTTGGGTTTTTCTTTACATGCTTCAAGGTACTTATCAAGATGTTCGGAGATTACACCGTTTAAAAATATTTAATCTTACATTTCTTGGAACTCTTTTAGGGACATTAGGTATCTTTTTTCTATTTCTTATTGACGACGAAATCACCGGGTATAGACAGTATTATTCAGCAATTGGTTTATTATTCTTAATTCAGTTCATAAGTGTATTTGTTCCTCGATTAATTATCGTCAGTAGCGTTGTCAAAAAGATTCATGAACGAAAAGCTGGATTCAAAACCTTGTTAATAGGAGGGAGCGACAAAGCAGTTGATATATACAATGAAATAAATGACTTACCTAAAGGTATAGGTCATCAATTTGTTGGATTTATAAATTTAAATGGAGTTGACAAACAGCTTTCAAGTCAATTAGAATATCTCGGACATATTGATGATGTAGAAAGAATATTGTCCGAATACGAGATCGAGGAGGTGATAATTGCCTTAGAGAGTGTGGAGCACGATCGATTAAAAGCCATAATTTCTCGAGTTGATAGTGCTAATGTTCGAATTAAGATATTGCCTGATATGTATGACATTCTCTCAGGAACTGTTGAGATGAGTAATATTTTTGGAGCTTTATTGATCAATGTTTCTACTGAAGTAATGCCCATTTGGCAAGTAACATTGAAGCGTTTATTGGATGTTTTTGTATCCCTAATTTCTGTTATCTTGTTAACTCCGCTTTACTTTGTTCTCGCATTACTTGTAAAATTTTCTTCTCCAGGACCTATATTCTTTTTACAAGAACGAATAGGGAAGAATGGAGAGACTTTTAATATTATAAAATTCAGAACGATGTATGTTGATTCTGAAAAGGATGGACCTCAATTATCCTCTACACATGATACTAGAATAACGAAAGTAGGAAGATTTATGCGTAAGTCTAGATTAGATGAATTTCCGCAATTTGTTAATGTTTTAAAGGGGGATATGTCTCTGGTAGGACCAAGACCAGAGCGTCAGTTTTTTATTGATCAAATTGTAAAATTGGAACCACAATTTATGGAGTTGACAAAAGTTAGACCTGGAATTACTTCTTGGGGACAAGTAAAATATGGTTATGCAGAAAATGTTCCGCAAATGTTGGATAGAATGAAATTTGATTTGCTCTATCTCAAAAACAGAAGTCTTTCCTTAGATTTTAAAATCATGCTTTACACGATTTTAATCATTTTTAAAGGAACAGGGAAATAGTCTATTTTATTTTTAATTCAAACATTTTCTGTTCTCCAATAAATCCATGAAGTTCATCACCGATTTGTACCGGACCAACACCTTTTGGCGTTCCCGTGTAAATTAAATCACCCTTTTTTAAGGTCATGAATTGAGAAACGTAAGCAATAATGGAGTCTATAGAAAATAGCATATCACTGGAGTTTCCATTTTGAACTTCTTTTGAATTTTGAGTCATAGAAAAATTGATAGAAGAAAGATCGAGTTTTGACTTGTGAATGAATTCACCAGATATCGCTGCACTGCCTTCGAATGACTTGGCGATTTCCCATGGATGACCTTTTTCCTTACATTTTTGTTGTAAGTCTCGCGCTGTAAAATCAATACCTAAACCAATCTCTGAATAGTATTTATGTGCAAACTTTTCTGCAATATTTTTTCCTACGCGATCTATTTTTACTACAATTTCACACTCGTAATGAATATCTTTTGAGAAGTTTGGATAAAAGAAAGGCGTGCCTGGACGCAATAATGAAATATCAGATTTCATAAAAAACATTGGCTCGCTCGGAGTTGCAGCATTCATTTCTTTTGCGTGATCCGCATAGTTTCTGCCTATACAAATTATTTTCATGACTACTTGAATTTATTTTTAAGAGCATTAAGCTTTTCTTGAATATTTTGTTCAGTTGAAACGTCATTTTTTAAATCTTTAATGCGTTCCATTTCTTTCTTAAGACAAGCCTTTGTGTATAACGGAAAGTCAGCATCCATAATCCATCCATAATACCCAGGTTCAGTTTCTGCAACTTGTTCTACTGTTTTTCCTTTTTGTTTTCCGAAATTATAAACGATTTGTTTTTTTGAATTGAGTGCAAGACGACCGGCAAAATCGACTCTTTCCAAATCCCCATATTGAGAAAAATCGGCAAGAAATGCGACGTCATTGGAAAGTTCATCATACTTGCTGATTTGAGCATCTAATACTTCCCATGTTGCAACAGCGTCAGCCAAAGCTGTATGAGCGTTTTTTAGATCTTTACCGCAATAGAATTTATAGGCTGCAATTAAAGTACGTTGCTCCATTTTATGAAAGATATTCTGTACATCAATATGTTTTTTAGCAGATAAATCAAAACTGCTTCCTGCGCGAAGCATTTCTTCAGCTAACATTGGTAGATCGAATTTATTCGAATTATAACCCGCGAAATCTGCGTCGGCCAGAAATAATTCTAATTCTGGTAAAATTTGTTTGAACGTAGGTTCATTTTTAATGTCTTCATCATAAATCCCATGTATTTCACTCACTTCCTTTGGAATGGGCATTTCAGGATTTACACGCTTTAAAAATTCTGATTGCGTCCCATCTGGTTTGATTTTTACAATTGCAATTTCAACGATTCGGTCATTGGTTATGCTTAATCCCGTTGCTTCGATATCGAAAATTGCGAGAGAATTCTTTAAAGATATGTTCATATGATCAAAGATAACAATAGGGGAGATATGTAACAAAAAAAAGTCCGGTATAACCGGACTTTCTTTTTAGAGTATAAAATTCTAATTTGTTTTTAAACCAACATATTGGAAAGGTTTGTATTTATCTTTATTAACTGCATCCTTTTCGTATACTGGACCTTGAACTAATTCTGAACCGACGATAACTTGAACTTTACCTTTCGTCGCTGAATTACTTTCAAAGTAATTTGTAAGTTCTTTCTTCATGTTTTCAGCACGCACATGAGCCAAATTCTGATTGGTTACATATGTTGATGTAGGTACATTTGATGCAGAAGAGAATATGCTAACTGTAATATTCTCTCTGCCTTCTTCTAATTGTTTTGTTACGGCCTCAACAAATATTTTTAAGTCACCCTCTGAAGTTGAAATTACATTTTTGTTATAAGTAAAATAATGCATGAACTCTAGTCGTGGGAAATTATTAGTATCAACAGGAGTTGTGTCTTGCGGGATAATAATAGTTCTTGAATCCACATCAAGTAATAACTCCTTGTAAACTTCTTGATACTCTTGAGTACATTCTGTTGTAAAACCGTCTTGCCCCATAATCTTCTCATCAGTAACATTCATGTACTCTAATTTATATGTTTTACAAGGCTGTAAAGCAGTCATGAACTGACCATCTCGAAGTCTAGGATATACTAAACGGTCATTATTAGACTCATCACAATCCACGCAAATTAAGCGCACATTAATAGCGAAATACTCCGGTATTGGTTTATCGTCAACAGTCTTGATTAAACCTCTTAAAACTGCAATATTCGATACGCCTAGGAAATCATTGTGGATTTCGTAAATGTCCTTATCTCCATTGCCACCAGGTCTAAACGAAGTCATATAACCTTTTAAACCATCAATAGTTGTCGTATAGAAGATATCATCATTTGTAGAATTGAATGGAAATCCAATGTTATTTGATTCGCTCCAAGTTCCATCATCATTTAATTCACTCATTAGTATATCAAATCCACCTATACTTTTGGCTCCATTTGAAGCGTAATATAATGTTTTGTTATCTACTGAAATAAAAGGAGCATCCTCATCATTTGGGCCATTAATTCCAGGTCCAAGGTTTATTGGTTCTGACCAAGTATCACCTTCGCGTTTCATCATGTAAATATCACGACCTCCAAATCCACCTTTTCGATCTGATGTGAAAATAAACATTTGCTTATCATGGGACATCATTGCATGAGTTTCCCAATCGTCTGTGTTTACACCTTCAAGTTCTAATTTTTGAATATCTTGAAATTTAGCATGGTAAAAGTCAGTAGTATAGATGTCACCGTTTCCAGTTGAGTCTTCATAAAGATATACTTTTCTTTCATCACTACTAACTGCCGAGGTAGCCTCGTTACGCACTGGTAAACAAAACTCTAATCTAAGTGGCTTTGTCCAGGTTGAATCAAAATCCATGTAACTTACATATACATCCTCTGGATATTGGTTTATAACCTCGTCCTTGAATAAGTCAGTTTTACCATTTTCCCAAGGTCTACGAGATGTAAAGTAAAGTGCCGAACCATCTAATGAAACGACGGGACTATATTCTGGATACTCACTATTTACTGGAGTTCCAATGTTTCTAAGGTAAACTTTAACTGGAGTCGCTATGTTTTTTCTTGCAACTTCACATTGAGTTATTCTCAAATTAGTAACAGGAATAAGTTCAGAATTCTTTTTAGATTCTGCAATGAATTTTTTATAATATTCTTCAGCTTTATCTATTTGTTGGTCTAAATGATAACAAGATGCTAAATGAAAAATAGCATCAGTTGGTGCGTCTTCTTCACGAGTGGAGTACATGTCATAATTAGCAGAAACACTTGTTACAGCTTTCTCTAAATATGGGATAGCACCTAAATAATCTTTTCGAATTTCCAAAGCTAAAAAGCCTTTTCGGTAATTGTAATTTGGACTTTCGGGTTTTATCGTTATTAATTTATCAGTCAATATTTCCGCAAAGTAGAGGAAACCATCTTGTGTATACCTTGATGCTTCATTAAGCAGCTGAGATTCACTTAAAGATAGTGCTTTAGTGCGCACATCTGTTTCAGTCTCCTGTCCAAATAGAACAGTACCGCTTAATACACATGTAAAGAGGATGATCAGTGATTGTAGTTTCATGTTGTTTTATTTCAAAAGTGCAAGTTACGTTATTTCAATCAATTAGGAGTAAATTTATGGAATTATAGATACTTCAGCAACTAATTACCCGTATAGTTATCAACGTTTACTTCTTAATAATTTTGAATTCCGTTCGTCTATTTGCCTGGTGCTCTTCTTCTGAACAGTCAGATATTACCTCTCCTTCACAACCACAATCATTCACCAGCTGTGACTCTCCATAGCCTTTACCGTAAATTCGTTTACCGTTTGTTATACGAGATTTAATATAATTAGCGGAAGAAACAGCTCTTCTATTTGAAAGTGCTTTGTTGTAGCTTTCAGATGCTCTACAATCCGTGTGCGATCCCAATTCAATAACAACGGTTGGATTTTCATTCATGAACTTTACAATTTTGTCTAATTCAATCGCGGCATCAGGGCGTATATTTGCTTTGTCCAAATCAAAATAAATAGGATTTAATGCAAGTTCAGCTCCAATTTCTACACCTATCTCAAGTTGTTTTAATTTATACTCCAACTCAATTGTCGGTTCCATAGCTAAAGTTTTGTTCAACACTGCTTCTTGAGTAATATAATCCGATGCTTTGATTGTAATTTTGTAATCTAACACGTCTTTATAGTTCTTTCCATCTGCAGCATTAGAAACAAATTTTCCTTGAGCATCAGTTGTATAGACTTCAAATAGCTGATTTGTTGAATTATCAAAGAATTCAACTTTTGCTCCTTGAATCGGGTTGTTTGTATTTTTATCCAACACAACACCTGCGATAGTGTAACGTCCAATGATATGGTCCATGATTAAAGCGTCATTCGTTCTGTCACAACTAGTTTTTATCGGGTTTTGAGCAAGAACTTCCGCACCATCTAAGAAGATAACGTTGTAGTTTTTACAACGTGACAACAAACTAAAATATCTTCCGTTGACAATTCTTGGATAAATTGGATTTGAATCGTCACAATCGGTGCATTCTATTTTAACAGAAACTCTATCAGATAGAGGCGAACCATCTGTTACTATGATTTTTCCACCAATACTACTGATTGCTTGATTGTCGATGTGTTCATTTTTGATTTCATAAATATCCTTTTCTCCAAAACCATTTTTACGGAATGACGAAAGATACCCTTTTTGTCCGTCAAAAGTAGTTGTGTAGAAAATATCGTCTCCAGTAGAATTAATAGGATAACCCATGTTAACCGGTGTTGACCAGCTATTCAAATCATCTCTGATTGTAACAAATACATCAAATCCGCCCATGCTTTTAGCACTATTACTGGAGTAATAAAGAGTTTTGTTATCCACTGCGATAAAAGGAGAGTCTTCATCTTGTGCAGTATTAATTTCAGGTCCTAGGTTTTGAGGCTCGCTCCAGCTTCCATTAGGTAATTTAACAATTCTGTAAATGTCACGACCTCCGTATCCACCTGGTCTATCGGATACAAAGTATAAATCACGACCATCTGGCGTAACAGAACAGTGTGTCTCCCAGCTTTTTGAGTTAACTCCTTTATTTGTAAACTCTTTTATGTCTTCAAATTGATTTTTAGCAAAATCTGAGTAATAAATATCTCCACCACCAGAAGCGTCATTGTAGATGTAGATTCTTCTTTCATCAGCACTAACAGATATTGTAGCTTCGTTCAACTCGGATTTACAGAATTCTAATTTTTCTGGTGAAGTCCAGCTCATATCGGAATCTACATTAGTTACATAAATATCTTCTGGATAATTGTTTAGTCTTGGGTCTCTAAAAGGTTCAGAACTATCATCTGCCCATGGTCGTCTAGATGTAAAGTACAACGAACCTCCGTCTAACGAAATCGCAGGAGCATATTCGGCCATAGAAGTATTTACAACCTTTCCGAGGTTATTTACTTCAGTTGATTTTCGGTTGTCCATTTCATGTTTTGCCACATCGCATTGTGCCAAATTCAATTGAGCAACTTGAATCAACTCAGATTTTTTTAAACTATTATCAATAAATAATTGATAGTACTCTTTTGCTTTAGCAATATTTTCGTCCAAATGATAGCACGAACCTATGTGGTAATAAGCATCTGGCGGAGCACTATTCTCTCTTGTAGAATACATGTCAAAGTTTTTACTAACATCTTTGATTGCTTTTTTTAAATAAGGTAAAGCGCTCACGTAATCTTTGCGAGAATTTATTATTAAATAACCCTTTCTATAATTGTAATTTGAATTTTCAGGTTGAATAGTTAAAAGTTTATCAACTATTTTTTCTGCATTGTAATAGTAATATTCCTGAATCATGCTGGAGCATTCAAATAACAGTTCTTGCTCTGTTGCAGAGTTTAAAAACTTTGTCATCTCTTCTTTGGTTTTTTGACCAAACAAGACTAATTGAACTAGCGAGAAAATAAGCAGTAAATAAGACTTTTTCATTTTGTATAATTCAGTGGTAGTGGGGGGTATTTTTTAAATTTCTCGATTTTCATCGAATTGCTCAAGATAATCAGCTACGCGTTTTACGAACATTCCTCCCAGTGCGCCATCTACAACTCTGTGATCGTAGGAATGAGATAGGAACATTTTATGTCGTATACCAATGAAATCACCTTCAGGTGTTTCAATTACAGCTGGAATTTTTCTAATTGCTCCAAGGGCTAGGATAGCGACTTGAGGTTGATTAATAATAGGTGTTCCCATAACATTACCAAAAGTTCCAACATTAGTAACAGTATATGTTCCTCCTTGTGTGTCATCTGGTTTTAATGAGTTCGTTCTAGCGCTTTTTGCCAGTTCATTAACTGATTTTGTTAATCCTGTTAAGTTTAAACGATCCGCATTTTTTATTACTGGTACAATCAGGTTTCCTGAAGGTAAGGCAGTTGCCATTCCCAGGTTTATGTTATTTCTTTTGATGATTTGTGTTCCTGAAACTGAAACATTCACCATTGGAAAATCTTTAATTGCTTTTACAATTGCTTCCATGAAAATCGGCGTGAATGTGATTTTTTCACCTTCTCGTTTTTCGAAAACATTTTTCACTTTGTTTCTCCAGTTAACAATATTTGTAACGTCGGCTTCAACATAACTTGTTACGTGAGGTGAAACGTGCGTAGACATAACCATATGGTCAGCAATTAGTTTACGCATTCGGTCCATTTCAATGATTTCATCATTTGGACCAGCAGTAACAACTGGTTCTTTTATATTTGATAAAAATCCACCACCGTTTGAGACTGGAGGAGCAATAGAAGCTATTGTTGAACCATTACTCGAAGGGACACTAGTTGTTGCGACTGCAGGGGCAGTTGTAGCCCCTCCATTTTCAATAAATGCAATGATGTCTTTCTTGGTAACTCTTCCACCTTGACCTGAACCTTCAATAGTATCTAACTGACTGTAGTTAATTCCTTCTTTCTCGGCGATACTCTTCACAAGTGGAGAGTAAAATTTATCTGAATTAGAGTTGTTTTCTAGTTTAATTGGAGTAGGGGTGCTATTCGACTGAACTGCGGCAACCACTTCTTTAATTTCTGTTTCTATTTTTGCTGCAGGTGCAGATGGGGCTGCAGCGGATCCGTCTGTAGAAATAATAGCAATTACATCACCAACTTGTGCCACTTGATCTGCCTCAAACATTCGTTGAATCAATGTACCTTCGGCTTCTGAAGGTAACTCGTTATCTACTTTATCAGTAGCAACTTCAACAAGAGGTTCATCTAAAGCTACTGTATCACCTACATTTTTTAACCAGTTAGTTATTGTAGCTTCTGTAACGCTTTCTCCCATTTTAGGAAGTCTAATTTCAATTTGTGACATATTATATATATTCTAAAGACTTTTTTCTGAGTACAAAAATAACCGAAATTTCGTTTTTTTCAACTAAGTAGGAGATGAATTATTGATCGAGCTTTCTCCACGCTTGGATTAATATCGTTAAATCTTTTCGCATTGAGTAATCGCGGGCGTAAATAAGATTTAATTTTTCTTCTATCGCATGTGAACTTTTTTTATTGATATCAGTAGGGAATAGAACGCTGGGTTTAATTTTAGGAAGACGAATATCCTGCTGAACAGCCTGCTCTGAAAATCCAATAAAGGACAACTTTCCTATGAAAATAGAACTTATATTTTTAAGAAATAACATTCGATTTGAAAATAAGAAGATGAGTATTGGAGATAATAGCAGAATCAGGCTTGAAATACAAATGTCAAACAGTCTCTTTTTTCTTTGATTTTCAAGATTGGTTAGTCTATTTATGTTTGAAATGTATAGATCTCCAGCTGTGTCTATTGAGTTGCTACCAATTATGTGGTTCGCATCTTTTGGTGCTATTTTAAAATCAATTTGCGCATCTTTTAGTTTTGACATAGTATTGATTATCTCATTATATGAGGTAGTTTCAGAGCAAAAGACCAACTCATCGAAGTTAGGCTCATCTTCATTGATCTCATCAAGCGTCGCTAGGGTGATATTTTCTACTTGTTCGTTTGTTTCATAAATTAATTCAAAAATTCGTTCATCGTCAGTTGGTTTTCCTACAACGACAAACCTCTTTTTGCTTCTATTTTTCACATTGAATCGCTTACCAATTGCAAAATGCAAAAAGACCCGAGAAACGAGATAGTAGCCAATTACCCATAATGCTCCAATAAAAATAAATAGCCTTGAAAATTGTAACGATTTAGGTAGAATTGCATAAGCAACTAATATGAAAATAGTACCCCAGAAAACACCTTTAATTAGTTTGAAGAATTTATAGGGGGAATCATATCCGCCATTAAAAATTGTCGTCGAAAGCCATGTTATTGCATAAATTGGTATGGAATAAGCAATGAGTTCTTTGGGAAAATCAATATTTGAAATTTTCCAATAATTGGTTAAAGCATACAATCCTGTAATTAGATATATCAAATCAATAAAAGGTAGGAATAATTGCTTAACCACTCGAACAATAATTGCAAATGACGCTCGTAAATAAATTGCTAAATTGATTAGTAAAGAATATAGCTTTGCATTGTTTCCGCCGAAGTGTTTTTTTGCAAAAATAATCATCGCACGATAGAACACAAAGACATAATTTACGGAGCTTTTCTTCGTGCTTTCTCCCTTGTAATGGATGATTGTTGTTTCTGAGAAGTAATAGTTATCGTAACCTCCAAGAGTGATTCTGTAGGATAAATCAATGTCCTCTCCATACATGAAGAAATCTTCATCTAACAGACCGACTTTATCCAGTGTTTCTTTTCGCATCATCATAAAAGCACCGCTCAAAACATCAACTATGTTGGTTTCAAATTGAGACAAATGGCCTAAATGATATTGGCCAAAACGCTTTGATTTAGGGAACAGAGATGAAAATCCAAAAATCTTATAAAATGCCACCATAGGAGTAGGTAGTCCTCTTTTTGATTCGGGTAAAAAACGACCTCTTCCATCAATCATATGTACACCAAGTCCTCCAGAATTTGGATGACTGTCCATGAATGCAATCGTTTTGGAGAAAGTCTCTTCTTCCACGACTGTGTCGGGATTTAATAATAAAATATATTCACCATTTGCTTCCTTGATTGCTTGGTTGTTTGCTTTTGAAAATCCACCATTAAATTTGTTCGCTATTAGCTTGAATTGGGGGTATTTTTTGCTCAGCATATTTAGCGACCCATCAACTGAATTGTTATCAACGATAATTACCTCGGCTGAAACATTTTTAATTGCTTTTACAACTGAATCTAAACATTGATCCAAGAAGTATTCAACGTTGTAATTAACGATTATAATACTGATTTTATATGTGAAAATTTTCGACAAATTATAAAATAGCAATACAAGAAATTTCAATTTCAACGTCCATAGGAAGTTTCGAAACTTCTACTGTTTCTCTTGCTGGAGGAACAGAACGAAAGTATTGGCTGTAAATTTCATTGACTTTTGAAAAATTATTAAGATCTTTTAAGAAGATGCTGCATTTTACAATATTTTCCATTGTCATACCTGCCTCGATTAGCAGTGCATTAATGTTTTGCATAACCTGATTAGTGGCATTCTCAATTGATTCCTGAACTAATTCGTTCGTTTTTGGATTGAGAGGGATTTGACCTGAAACGTATAAAGTGCCTGACTTTAATATGGCTTGACTATAAGGTCCAATCGGAGCAGGTGCACCTGGAATTTGTATCGCCTTTTTCATTTGTTATTTTTGTACAAGTTTAATGAAAAAAAAGAGATTTTTGAAGCGTGTATTACTTCTTGATAATTATGATTCCTTTACTTACAATCTGAAGCATTATATTTCAAGTTTGGGGTGTCATGTAGTAGTGGTTAGAAATGATGAGTTTGATATGGATTTGTCAGGTTATACCCATGTTGTGTTGTCTCCAGGTCCTGGATTACCTAGTGATTCAAAAGTATTGGGAGAGGTATTACAATTGACTAGAGGAAAGGTTCCTGTTTTAGGAGTTTGTCTTGGTATGCAAGCAATTGGTGAGTTTTTAGGAGGAGGCCTTTTTAATCAGACAAATGTAAAGCATGGGGTTTCGGAAATCATTAACGTAAAAAAATCGACACTATTCGAAGGACTAAAAAGCCAATTTGAAGTTGGTTTATATCATTCATGGGCAGTTAATAATTGCGGTGATTACTCCATAACGGCAACCTCTAGTTCAGGAATAATAATGGCAATTGAAAACGAAAGTACTAAAATGTATGGTGTTCAATTTCATCCAGAATCGATATTAACGGATTATGGAATGCAGATTTTAAGTAATTTCTTGAAATTATAAAAATTGAAATCAGAATTAATTCTTCATACAACCATCGTATAACTTATCCCAGTAGGCGTCAACCTTTTTTTGATTTTTACTTTCGTTCTCTAGGGTTTTGTTGTAGTCCTGAGCATTTGGGAAGTATTCTATTGTCGATTCTAAAAAACAATCACAGTCAAATAGTTCGCTGTCACACTTATCTTTGACAATCTGCTTACGCTCGTCATTCCATTCATCTGGGTTACCGCATGAAACTAATGTAATTGTCAATAAGGCTAGATAAGTGTAGATTCTTTTCATTTTTTTAGTAATTTAGTTGCTCGCTAAAATAATTAAAACAAATTAGATGAAAAAGTTTACAGTCATATTATTTTTCATACTCGGTTTAGGAGTAACATCTGCATTCGGTCAGAAAAGAACTGTTGCTGGAATTACATTTCCTCCTAAAACTGTGGTTAACGGTCAAAATGTAATCTATAATGGTTCAGGGCTAAGAGAGAAGTATACATTCGATTTATATGTTGCTGCTCTGTACTTATCTCGTCCTTCCATGGATGCAGGTAAAATAATTACAGATGATGATGAATTAGCGTTGCACATTGAAATTGTTTCAAGCAAAGTTACAAAGGATAAATTCGTTGAAACTGTAAAGGAAGGTTTTAGTAAGTCAAGTCATGGAAAAGCAACTTCAGATGAAATAAGTAAGTTTATGGGGTTCTTTAATAGTCCATTTAAAGTAGGTGACAAGATACACTTGGAGTATTCACCTGGGATCGGAGTAACTGTTTTGAAAAATGATGCTAAATTAGGCGTAATGAAAGGCTTGGAGTTTAAAAAGGCATTATTTTCGATTTGGTTAGGAACGTCACCTGCAGATAAGAATCTAAAGAACGGGCTTTTAGGTAAGGTTTAAACTTATTTAAATAAACTTAAAATCCACTCTTCTATTTCGTTGTTTTCCTTCGGGTGTATTGTTTGAGTCAACAGGTTGTTTTTCACCTTTAAAATCAAATTCTAAACGATCTGAGCTTAACCCATGTTGAGCAAAGTACTTTATTATAACTTCCGCCCTTCGTTTTGAAAGATCATTATTGTATGTGTCTGAACCATCAGCATCAGTATGACCGATTACCTTTACACGTAAATCTGAATGTCCTTTCACAACCTTAATGAGACGATTTAAGAAATCATAGTGTTCTGAACGAATTTCAGCTTTGTCGAAATCGAAAAACACAGGTTCAAACTTAAAATTATCTCGTTCCTTTTTTCGAATTTCTGGAGCAAAGAGTCCATCTTGTAAGTCTTTTACAATTTGAGAGAACCAAAGTTGGCTTAGCTCATTTTTTTCTTCTTGTGCGAAGTTATAGGAGGAACGATAAAGAGTGATTTTTCCTATAAATCGCTTGCAGTCGGTGCTTTCGAACTCTCCTTCCAAATAACCTGTTGTAGAGTTGTATTTCAATTTAGCGTCAAAACGACACCATTTTATCTTTGGATTTCTTTTACTCTTGCTAATTACGATCTGCTGAAAGTTTAAAGTGCCATTTTCTGCAGTTCCTCTAATTTGCTTTACCGCAAAATCATCTGTGTCATATATTTCTTCACGGGTATATCCAGAGATAGATTTCTCTTCACCCTCTAATATTAAGTAGAATGGAGTTCCTTCGTTGTATGATTGACCAGCACGTTGTAAAACTCCTAACCAAGTTCCACTCAATTTTTCTTGAGCCAATGATGGTAAAAGAAACAAGACTGTAATAACCAATGTAAAAAGTAATCTCATGATTGTTTATTCGTAATTAGACAAATAATGTTCCAAAAACAGAGTTTTAATTTTATAAAAATGAAATTTATTAAAGGTTTCTGAATTTGAACCTAATTAATTAACAATTACTTCTGAAACTTGTTGATAAGTTACGGATACTTTTGTCTGTATGGCTGTTAATTGATGGATGTGTTCGCTATTTTTGTGTGTTATTGAAATTTTGGATGAATATCCCATTTTGAGTATAAAATTATGAGTGAAGAAAACAAAAAACAAGATTACGCAGCGGATAATATTCAGGTATTAGAAGGATTAGAAGCGGTTAGGAAAAGACCTGCAATGTATATTGGAGATGTCGGAACTAAAGGACTTCATCATTTAGTATATGAGGTTGTCGATAATTCAATTGATGAGGCATTAGCTGGACATTGTGATAAAATTGATGTAATAATCAATGAAGACAATTCTATTACTGTTACAGATAACGGTCGTGGTATTCCAACTGCAATGCACACAAAAGAGAAAAAGTCAGCTTTAGAGGTTGTAATGACAGTGCTACACGCTGGTGGTAAGTTTGATAAGGACACTTATAAAGTTTCTGGTGGACTTCATGGAGTTGGGGTTTCTTGTGTGAATGCATTGTCGTCAGATTTGTCTGCAATCGTTCATAGAGATGGTAAAATTTTCCAACAAGAATATAAGATTGGTAAGCCTCAATATGATGTTAAGGAAATTGGTGTTACGGATAAAACAGGAACAATTGTAACATTTACACCGGATTCAACAATCTTCGAAAGTACGATATACAATTACGATACGTTGGCTGCGAGATTGCGTGAGTTGGCCTTTTTGAATAAAGGGATTACCATGACGTTAAAAGATACTCGTCATCAAGATGAAAACGGTAACTCTCCGACTGAAACATTTCACTCAGAAGGTGGATTAAGAGAGTTTGCGGCTTATTTAGATAGAAATCGTGAAGCTTTAATTTCTGAAGTAATCTATTTTGAAGGTGAAAAAGATGGTATTCCAGTTGAAGTAGCTTTAACTTATAATACTTCTTACACTGAAAATATTCAAGCATACGTTAATAACATTAACACGCATGAGGGTGGAACTCACTTGTCAGGATTTAGAAGAGGATTAACGAATACATTAAAAAAATACGCGACTGATTCAGGTTTACTAGCCAAAGAAAAAGTTGAGATAGAAGGAGATGATTTCCGCGAAGGATTAACAGCTGTTGTTTCTGTAAAGGTTCAAGAACCTCAATTTGAAGGACAGACTAAAACGAAGTTAGGAAATAGAGAAGTTACCGCGCCAGTTAGTCAAGGTGTAAGTGAAATGCTTACAATTTATCTTGAAGAGCATCCAAATGACGCCAGAACAATTGTTCAAAAGGTACTCTTAGCAGCAAAAGCAAGACAAGCAGCAAAGAAAGCAAGGGAGATGGTGCAAAGAAAGAATGTTCTTTCTGGAAGTGGTTTACCTGGTAAATTAGCTGACTGTTCTTCAAAAGACCCTGCGGAATGTGAGGTGTACTTAGTAGAGGGTGATTCGGCAGGTGGTACTGCTAAGCAAGGTAGAGATCGTCATTTTCAAGCTATTATGCCATTGCGCGGTAAGATTTTGAATGTCGAAAAAGCAATGCAACATAAAATATTCGAAAATGAAGAGATTAAGAATATATATACAGCGTTGGGTGTTAGAGTTGGAACTGAAGAAGATTCTAAAGCATTGAATTTAGAAAAACTAAGATATCATAAGGTAATCATCATGTGTGATGCCGATGTCGATGGTTCTCACATTGAGACGCTTATTTTGACATTTTTCTTCCGTTACATGAAGGAGATGATTGAAAATGGATATATCTATATTGCAACTCCACCATTATACCAAGTTAAGAAAGGTGCTAAATCTGACTATGCATGGAATGATGACCAAAGAGATATGCTTATTCAGCAAATGAAAGGATCTGGAACTGAATCTTCAGTTGGTGTTCAACGTTACAAAGGTCTTGGAGAGATGAACGCAGAGCAATTATGGGAAACTACAATGGATCCTGAGCAAAGAACGCTTCGCCAAGTTACAATTGACAATGCTGCGGAGTGTGATCAAGTATTCTCAATGTTAATGGGGGATGAAGTTCCACCTAGACGTGAGTTCATTGAAAAGAACGCAAAATACGCTAATATTGATATCTAAATAATAGATGCTATACTTAAGCCTCTACAATTATGTCGGGGCTTTTTTATTTGTATGAATATATCATGGTTGTATATACCAAAGTAGCAAGTTAGTTAAATAGAAAACTTGCGGCCAAGAGACACGCTATCAAAAAAAAAGAGCGCTCCGAATAGCGCTCTTTTAATTAATTGATTCTGTTTTTAATTCTTTACTATTCGAATCATTGTGTTTACGTTCTCAGATGATAAGTTCAAGAAGTAAACACCTGACGTATAGTTTGTGGTGTTAATTGTTGAGAAATTGTTTCCGTTTCCTTTCTCAATAATTCGACCTTTAGTATCTGTAATTTCAAAATTGAAATCGCCTGATAATTCAATCGTTAACTTATTTTCAGTTGGATTAGGATACACCTTTAAGTTGCTTAGGTCATTTTCTCCTATAGCTGCACAACCGTCAACTGTAATGTCTGCAGTTGCACTCGCAGAACAACTGTTTCCATCCGTATAAGTGTAGGTAATCGTGTGTGTTCCTATTCCCGCAGTCGCTGGATTAAAGCTTCCAGATGAAACTCCCGTTCCTGAATACGTTCCTGATGCTGGAGATCCTCCAGTTAAAGTCACAGGTGAATTGTATACACACACTGTGCTCAGAGCCGATTGCGTTACGGTTGGTAAAGCATTCACAGTTACTACAGTTGGTGCTGAAGTTGCAGAACAACCTGATCCATCTGTATATGTTACCGTATAACTTCCTGCATTTGTTGCAGAGATACCTTGCGTAGTTGCACCTCCAGCATTCGCTGACCAAACATTTCCTGTTGCTTGAGAAGATGTAAGCGTTACACTTTCACCAGCACAAATGGTAGTTGAACCAGATGCTGAAATTGTAGGTGTTGCAGGTGGAGTAGGGTCTGATAAACTTGATGATAGAACTGAAGATACACAACCGTTACCATTTTCAAAAGTAATGTTGTAATTACCAGCACCTAAAGTCGGTATTACATAAGGCAATGTTACACCTGTTGCTGATCCTGAAGCTGATCCTGACCAGGTTACATTTCCAGTACCTGAGCCTGTAACCTCAATCGATCCAGTAGCAGAACCACAAGATGTTGGCGAAGTTAAAGTTCCTTCAGCAATAATCGGTAAAGGATTGACAGTAACTACTGTTGCAGCTGATGCTGTTGAACAACCATTTCCGTTTGTGAAAGTAACGGTATAACTACCGGAAGTATTAACAGGCACTGTTTGTGTTGTTGCTGAACCTGCATTTGCAGACCATACATTTCCTGTTCCTTGTGAAGACGTTAAGTTAACACTTCCACCAGCACAGAAAGTTGTTGCACCACTAGCTGTAATCGTTGGTGCAGCTGGATTGTTATTTACAGTTACTAATGTTGGTGCTGAAGTTGCTGAACATCCAGATCCATCTGTATAAGTAACAGTATAGTTACCTGTAGTCGTAGCAATTATACCTTGTGTTGTTGTACTACCAGCATTTGCCGACCATACATTTCCAGAAGTTTGAGAAGATGTTAATGTAACACTTCCTCCAGCACAAAAAGTTACTGGTCCACTAGCAGATATTGTTGGTGTGGCAGGAGGCGTTGGGTCAGAAAGCGTAATACTTAATGTATTTGATGTACAACCAATTGCATCTTCAAAAGTGATGTCATATGACCCAGCAGGTAATGTAGGGACAACAAATGGTAATGTCACACCAGTAGCTGAACCTGCAGCTGTTCCTGTCCATGATACATTTCCAGTTCCAGAGCCTGTTACTTGAATAGATCCAGTAGAAGAAGAACAAGCCGAAGGATTCGATACTGTTCCAGAAGAAATAACTGGGATTGGATTAATTGTAATTGTCATCGGTGCTGATGCTGGAGAAACACATCCGTAAACATCAGTGTGTGTTACTGTAAATGGTCCTACAGTAGAAACTGTAATAGTTGAAGAATTATCAGCGTTAGACCAAGTGTTACCTGTCGCATAAGATGAAGTTAAATCAATATCTTGTCCTGCACAAATTGTTGTAGGTCCAGAAGCAGTAACAGTTGGTGCTGCCGGTGGTGTTCTAACCGTGACAGTTGTGTAAACAGTAGCTGAACACGCTCCGCTCGTTACAACGCATGAGTATTGAGTTGTCGCTGCAGGCGATACTGATACTGTCGAAGTTGCTCCAATTGAAGTTGCACCATTATACCAAGTATATCCAGTTCCACCACCAGCAGTAATGTTAGCAGATGCACCCGGACAAATTGATAAATTTGCACTCACTGTTGGAGAAATAGGTGAGGATGAGTTGATTGAAACAGGATATGTTGTAATACATCCTGAACCTAATGTAGTTCCTGTAACGGCATCTAATGTTGCTACTGAAACAGTATATGATCCTGGTGCAAGGTTGTTGAACGTCGGTGATGTTTGATAATTTACACCATCTATGCTATAATAAAATGTTCCGCCTCCTCCAGTTGGAGCTGTAACTGTAATAATACCGTTATTGTTACCACATGATGTGTTGGTAGGGGTCACCGTTGCTGTTGGAGCCGCGAAAACTGTCACAGGCATGAATACGCCACTGCTATTGCAAGAAGCGCTTCCGAATAAATATATATTATAATTGCCAGGTGCATATGGGAAGTTGAATGTGTTACTTGAACTTGTTGAAGTTTCTAATTCATTCACCCAAGGATCATCAGTTACATACCATCTATAGTCTAAGTTCTCAGTTGATATTGAACCATCAACCAATATATCTCCACCTACGCATATTTCATTAGAAGTTGCTGTAAAATCCATGACTGGTGGATTTCCATTAGAAAGTAATACATCCAATGCTATCGATCCAGTTATTCCCAGTAATCCAGCATCCAACCAACCGTATGTATCCATTTCCATGAAATAAGCATCATTTCCACCTGCGATTGTAGCTCCTGACATACCAATCAATAAGGTATCCTGAGTTGGATTATAGTTTAATTGGTATCCAGCGAAAAACGTCCCAGTTACACTAGCTGGTGTTGTAAATTCAATATGATTAAAAGCATTTACGGTTAAATCATCAAAACTAACAGTTTCAGTGGCTAGAATTGAACCAGGGTTTACGCCGTTGTCATCATCATAAATAACGAAATTAACGGTTCCTGTCCCACTATTATTTTCCAATATAAATACAGGGAATTCTAAAGCTCTTACATCAGCTGTTCCTGCATATGTGAACTGTTCAGCATATTGTAACGTATTCTCTACTGAAGAGCCATTACCGTATAAATCCAAATGATTGTGTCCTGGAATGTAACCCCACGCTCCATTTGTTGAGCCACCAAGGTAATATGTAAAATTGTTTGTGGCAACATCGACAGGGTCCCAATTTCTCAAGGTGTCACAGGTATTTCCTGTTGCCGCTCCAACTACTTGAATATACAAATTTTCAATTGCTGGTGTTAAATCAGATCCAAAAGCATTTGAAGCTGTCAATGTGACATCGTAATTACCAATTGAATAAAATTCTGCCACAGGATTTTGATTGTTTTGATTAGTTGAACTAATCCAATCCCAATCTACACCTTGTGTTCCAGATATTGTCCATGCCCATCCAGTTGGTACATTAGTGGAAGCATCATAAAAACTAACACTAGCATTTTGTGGTATAACTATAGGTCCTGGACCACTTGGATTTGAAACGAAATCTGAATTCGGAGGTGTATTTGTTGGATCACATCCTGGTGAAAGTAAAAGTGAACTTCTGATTCCTTGAAGAATTAACAACATATAATCTGCTTGCTCTTGCGTATACATTGCTGAGCAGCCAGTAGCGTAATCCATGAAATTTTCGTATTGAACTTCCGGTCCACAAGTTTGAAAATTAGCCATTCCACAAAAGAATCCTGGTTGATTGTCTGCTGGTCCAATTGTATTTGGAGTGTCTGTAAATCCATCATCACTGGAACAACTTCCTGAACCTCCCCAAACATGGTCGAGCCCTAAATAATGTCCAATTTCATGGGTTAATACATTTCCGCCCATTCCGATATTGTAGTCAATTACAATTCCGTCGATATTAGCACCAGGTAAGAATGACGTAGTTGGTCTGTATGCGTAACCAGCCGTTCCAAATCCTGCTCCGTTAGTTATGTCGCAAATCCAAACATTCAAATAATTGTTTCTGTTCCAAATTTGAGAACCTCCAGTAGCAGAGCTTTTCATTTTATTTTCTTCTCCATTATTGGAGTCGTAAAAATCTTCCGTTGTCGATACCCTTACAACACCAACTTCTGCCAAAGGCGCTCCTGCAGGTGTTTGAGTAGCAAGACAAAAAGTAATATTCGCGTCAGCAGGTGTAAAACCAAAACCAGGCCTTACCGTTCCTAAACTTTGTGCGCTAAAGTCGTCAACAATGTCATTATACAATGCCATGATAGCAGCGTTAGATACATTTTCAGCTGGATTGTTTGGATTATGAACAACGTGGAAAATAACCGAAATTTCATTCACACCTGATGTCTTTGGCGCATTATAATTTGCCATACTTTGTGCGGTGGTCATATAACTTTGATTAAACTCCTGAAGAATCCCTCTATCCTGGTAGTGTTGTTCATTCAGTTCATGTGATCTACATGAGTGCTGCCCACCATTGATGGGTTGCAAATTATTTAAATTTGAGTTATTAACATTTAAATTCGAATTACTAAGGGAGGGCCTGTTCGTTGAATTTGTTCCTGTCATCGCGGGGAAAGTCGTTTGCGGTGCAGAAACGTTGTTGATTGGTGATTGATTAATTTGATTGTTTTGGCCGAAAGCAATTGGTACCAAAAAGGCGAACCCAATTACAGATAAGGCACTAACCTTAATTTTTCTAATGTTCATAGTTTTTAGTTTAGAGGTAACAATTTACTAAAAACTAAATATTTGTACAAATTTTGTTGATAACTATGTTTTTCTTTTTTTCTTTTTTGCGGCTGGAAAAAGTATGTTATTCAAGATTAATCGATATCCAGGTGAATTTGGGTGTAGGTCCAAATCAGTTGGCGGGTCTCCGACGCGATGTTCAAAATCCTCTGGATCGTGTCCTCCATAAAAAGTCCAGGTTCCTTGGCCTAATTCACCGTGAACATAACGCGCAGTTCCTATTGACTCATCCTCTCCCAGAATAAGTACATTTGACTTTATTAAATCTTTCTTGAAATCTGTTGTTTGTCCCATGAAGCCATTAACAATATCAGTATGACATTGTGTTAACATTGTTGGAACAATATCCCACTTAGCAGAAAACTCAAAAAGTGTAAATTTATCCGTATTCTCATTTCGTTTATGCAAAGATGTCCCATCGATATCTGAATACTCATATTGCATTGGGTCACGAACTAATTCAAAATTTTCGAAAGCAAATGTTTTTGAATAATCGAGTTTTTCTTGACAGTTGCGGTCTGCTGGATCGTGATCAAAAATGGATTCACAAATGTCGGTTTCATGCGCTGCTAAAGCTATGTCAAAACTATCTGTTCCACTGCACATTGTAAACAAAAATCCACCACCAATCACGAAATTTTTAATTGTATTTGCTACGGCTAATTTCAATTCTGATACCTTATTAAATCCCAATGCCGCAGCGGAAGCTTCTAAATCTCGAACTTGCTCCTTATACCATGGATATGAGCCAAATGCTGCGTAAAACTTACCATATTGCCCTGTGAAATCTTCATGATGAAGGTGAAGCCAGTCATATTGAGGGAGCATGCCATTAATAATTGCCGAATCGTAAATTTTATCATACGGTATCTCGGCATATTCGAGCACCAGTGTCACTGCATCATCCCATGGTTGCTTCCCGCCAGGTGTATATACAGCTATTTTTGGGGCTTTTTCTAATTGCACAATCTCCATGTTTGTTTCAGGATTGCCAATTTGTGTTTTAATTGAGTTTACTTGTCCGTCTGCTAATATTTCGTAACGAATTCCACGTAATATTAACTCTTCCTCAATTGAAGTTAAATGAGGAGTCAAGAACGAACCTCCTCGGTAATTTAGTAGCCACTCAATTACAATTTCATTTTCTAATAAATAGTAGGAGATTCCATATGCTTTTAAATGATTCGATTGTGAATCATCCATTGGAATAAGTATTTGAGAAGCATTACTTGAAATGTAAGTAAATAAAAAAGCAAATAGGATGATTGTTTTTCTCATAGTTAAATGTTGTAACAAAAATCTTACCTAAAATGGACTTTCTTCGTCTTCGTGTGAATTAAAATCTAAACCCTCATCTTTCAGGGTGTTCATTTTACTAGGAATAGTATATGTACCCTGGTTGTCAAAATCATTATTTGCTGGTAATGGCGATTCAGAAGGGAAATTTGCACTTTCACTAAATCCTTCAATGTTATCGAAGCGTGCATATTCTTTTACAAATCGTAAGCGTACATTTTCTAGGGCGCCATTTCTGTGTTTTGCAATAATAATTTCTCCAACTCCTACATTTGAATTACCGTCTTCATCTTGCAGAAAACCATAATATTCAGGACGGTAAATAAATGAAACGATATCTGCATCCTGTTCTATCGCTCCAGACTCACGAAGATCTGAAAGAACAGGTTTTTTATCTCCTCCACGTTGCTCAACCGAACGACTTAATTGAGAAAGTGCAATAATTGGTATATTTAATTCTTTTGCAATTTCTTTGATCGATCGAGAGATGGAAGATATCTCTTGCTCTCGATTTCCAGCTCCTTTGGCACTGCCGGCAGTCATTAATTGCAAATAATCAATGATGACCATTTGGATATCATATTGCATTTTTAAACGACGACATTTTGCGCGTAAATCAAAAATACTAATCCCAGGTGTGTCATCAATATACAGTGGGGCAGTGGCTAATTTGCTAATTCGAGTGTGTAGTTGTTGAAATTCATCGTCACGTAAATCACCCTTTCTTAATTTCTCAGCACTGATTCTAGTTTCTGAGGCAATTAAACGTTTCACCAATTGAACAGATGACATCTCAAGCGAAAAAATAGCAACGCCCATATTGTGATCCACTGCTGTATTTCGAGCCATAGAAAGTACGAATGCTGTTTTACCCATTGCAGGTCGCGCGGCAATGACAATCATATCTGATCTTTGCCAGCCAGCTGTTACTTTGTCTAAACCGTAGAATCCAGTAGGTACCCCAGAAATACCATCTTTGTTTTTAGATGCTTTTTCAATCTCCTCGATTGCCTCACGAACTACATTTTGCATAGTAGACACAGATTTACCCATGTTGTTTTCTGCAATCTTAAATAAATCTCCTTCAGCCTTATTTAAAACATCAAATACATCATTTGTATCGTCAAAGGCTTCTTTCATCACTTCATTACTCATACGAATCAATTCTCGCTTGATATGTTTCTCTGAAATGATTCTTGCGTGGTATTCAACGTGCGCTGTTGATGCAACTCTACTTGTTAATTGCGAAATGTATACAGCACCACCAGCCGCTTGTAATTCACCACTTTTCTTTAAATAGTCGGTTACTGTTAATAGGTCAATTGGCTTTGATGTTCCGAACAATTCTTTAATTGCTCCAAAAATATATTGATGCTTCGGATCATAGAAGCTTTCTGATTTTAAAATGTCAATGGTATCTGTTACAGCATTCTTTTCTAGCATCATTGCTCCAAGAACGGCTTGCTCCAAGTCGACAGCCTGAGGTGGTATTCTTCCCATATCCAAACTAGAATTACTTGCTTTTGGTATTCTAGAAACGGCTATTTTCGATTTATCGGAGTTCTTTTCCATTTTTCAAAGATAGGGAATCCGTTCAGCAGTTTCGCTATTTGGTTTCATATTTTCAAAAAAGATATAAAGAAAGGTTTTCAACATTTGTTAATAGAAGTTTTACATTTGACTAATGAAAAGAGAGATAATTGTCACGAATGATGGTTCAAATAGTTTATATATCCCTGAATTAGATGAAACATACCATTCAGTCCACGGAGCAATTCAGGAGGCTAAGCACGTGTTTATTGAGAATGGCTTGAAATTGATTGATCAAAACGATATTCGGGTTTTCGAAGTTGGATTTGGAACAGGTTTGAATGCAATGCTTTCTGAACAATATTCGCGCAATAATAACGTCTCGGTTTTGTATCATTCAATAGAAGCATTTCCAGTTGAAATAGAGTTGATTAATAAATTGAATTACAATGAACTAATTAATGAAGATGCGGTTTATTTCAAGACAATTCATTCGTGTGAATGGGAGGTTGAAACTGTCGTTTCTGATCGATTTAAATTAAAAAAAATTGAATCAAAAATGGAAGCTTTTCAATCGGAATTGAACTTTTATGACATTGTTTTTTTTGATGCTTTTGGACCTCGAGCTCAACGCGAAATGTGGTCTATTGTAATACTTGAAAAAATGTACAACTGCTTGGTCTCAGGAGGTAAATTGGTAACATATTGTGCTCAAGGACAATTTAAGCGTGATTTGAAAGCTATTGGTTTTGAGGTAGTAAATGTTCCAGGACCTCCAGGTAAAAGAGAAATGACAATAGCGACTAAGCTATAACCGTCTCTAGTAGTGTACATTTCATCAATCCATCTCGGTCAATTTCGTCCATGGATATTCTTTGAAAAGTATTCGTTAATTTTTCGTTATATGGTGTTTTAATTTTTACATAATTTGACGTAAAACCAAACATGTAACCGTCATTATTCTCGTTCTCAAAAAGCACAACTTCAATGCGTCCAACGTTTTCCTCGTAGAATGCACGTTTTTTCTTGTTCGATAAAATATGGAGTTGTTGACTTCGTTGCTTACGAATGTTCATCGGAACAGGATCTCCAAGCTTTATTGCTGTGGTATTTGCTCTTTCAGAGTAAGTAAAAATATGCAAATATGAAATTTCCAATTCTTTTAAAAAGTCTACTGTTTCCATGAAGTCTGCATCTGTTTCCCCTGGGAATCCTACAATTACATCAACTCCAATACATGCGTCAGGACGTATAGTTTTTATTTGATTTACACGATCTGCAAACAATTCTCTCTCGTATTTTCTTCGCATTGCTTTAAGCAATTTATTGCTTCCCGATTGTAGTGGGATATGAAAGTGAGGTACAAATCTTGCAGCATCGGAAAGACAATATGAGATTATTTCATCCGATAATAAATTGGGCTCGATAGAAGAGATCCGGAAACGATCAATTCCTGTTACCTCGTCCAGTTCCTTAACTAATCCGAAGAAATCTTCTTGACCCCCTTGTCCAAAGTCACCAATGTTTACACCAGTTAAAACGACCTCCTTAACATCAGTTTCAGCAATTTTACTTGCTTGATTGACAGTGTCTTGAATGGAAGCATTTCTACTTTTTCCTCTAGCAAGCGGGATAGTGCAAAATGTACAGAAATAATCACAACCATCTTGAACTTTTAAAAACGAGCGGGTTCTATCTCCAAGAGAAAAGGCTGGAACAAAATCTTTGGTCTCCTTGATACTTTCGTTTGAAATTATCGCAGACTCCTTTTTGTCTAAGGATTCTAGATGTTCTAGGATGTTGAATTTTTCATTAGCTCCTAGTACTAAGTCAACACCTGGTATTTCAGAGATTTCTTTTGGCTTTAATTGAGCGAAACAACCGATGATTACGACAAAACCATCTGGATTTGACTTCATTGCTCTCTTTACAAGCTGACGACACTTTTTGTCAGCATTTTCTGTAACAGAACAAGTGTTAATTACAAAAACGTCTGGGGATGAATCAAAGTCGACTTTAGCAAAACCTGCTTCTTGCAGAGTTCTTCCAATAGTTGATGTTTCGGAGAAGTTTAACTTGCAACCGAGTGTGTAAAATGCGACCTTTTTATATTGATTCATGGCTTGCAAAATTAGTTAGATTGCATTTATCAAACAAGTCTTTCGTGAATCCATTGTAATTAAGCATTAATTTTCATTTCTTTGGCAGTCCTGAAAAGGATAAAAAATAGAAAATGGAGCAAAAAATTACAACAACCTATCAACGATTTGAGCATTGGAAAGAACTTGCTTTGACAGAAGTTGAATTGGTTGAGAATGCATATGCTGTTTGTGAAAGTGCGTACGCGCCATATAGCAAGTTTCATGTTGGTGCAGCCGTGCGATTGACTTCCGGAGATGTCGTTACAGGGAGCAATCAAGAGAATATTGCATACCCTTCTGGATTGTGTGCAGAAAGAGTAGCTCTGTTTTATGTCGGTGCAAATTTTCCGAACGAGTCTGTTGAAACTATTTGCATAGTTGCCAAAGGAGATTTGTTACCTAAAGAAAAAATTCTCTCACCGTGTGGAGCATGCAGACAGGTGATGCTTGAAACTGAAACACGTCAAAAAAAGGCTTATCGAGTTATTTTAGTAAGTCAAAATGGGGTGACAATAATTTTTAATTCAGCGGAAGACCTGCTTCCATTGGCGTTTGGTATTTCAGAATAAGATGAGAATAGTATTATATCCATCGTTTGCGCTTATTTTAGTTTTGATATCCTGTGGATCGGTAAAGGAAGTTAATATAAAGCCTAGTGTTTCTAGTTGTATTACTGGAAAAGTTCAAAAAACAATTTTTAATAGAAATAGTATTGATTCGTCAATTTGTGCAATTGAATATAATTATTTTGAACCAGATGAGTTAGTTTATCGTGATTCAGTTAATCAGGAAATTGGAGATTTTGCAATAAAAATTACGCAATTTGGAGGGCGACCAACTTATGAATTCGATTTATCGAATGATTTTTTTCAGGCGCAATTGGATTCCTTTGAACTAATTAATAAAGCAGAAATTGAAGATTATGATGATGGACTGAATCAAATTTGGGAGTTACAGGCGACAATCGAAATTGATGATTCAAGAGATGAGTTTGTTCAGTTGCATCTGACTGCATGGAGCTATACTGGTGGCGCGCATGGAAACGGTTCGACATTGACGTATTTAATTGATAAAACAAGTGGGAAATCATTAAAATTGAATGATTTATTTTCGGACGTTACTGCTATAACCGACATTGGTGAGAAATACTTTAGAAAACTATATGATTTAGAGTCAGGTGTTGATCTTGAGGAGGCAGGATTTTGGTTTGAGAATAATAAATTTCATTTGAATAATAATATTTCAATTGTGGGTGATACTATTGAGATTCTTTTTAATAGTTATGAAATCGCGCCATATTCAGTAGGGCAGACTGTTATTGAGATTCCAATTGAAGAGGTTAAAAATTATATCAAGATTAAAATTTAAATTAACAATTTAGGATGTAAATCTTTTCTAATTCAAAAACGGGATTAGAGTTCAGTTTTTTATATATTTGCCTTCCATATTAAATTAGTCAGAATGTCTGCAAAAGCACAAAGTAAAGCTGTTAAGATAGTGAAAAAAGTAGGAGCCAAGGGGCAGCCAAAGTTTTCAAAAGAAATCTACAAAAAGTGGTACAAAGACATGTTGTTGATTCGGAAATTCGAAGAAAAAACAGGTCAATTATATATTCAACAGAAATTTGGTGGATTTTGTCACTTGTATATTGGTCAAGAAGCTATTGTAGCTGGCACGGCATCTGCCTGCAAAAAGGGAGACAAGCACATGACAGCTTATCGTGATCACGGGCACCCATTAGCGCTTGGAACTGATCCACGTGTTTTGATGGCTGAATTATATGGTAGAACTACTGGTTGCTCAAAGGGAAAAGGTGGTTCAATGCACTTTTTTGATAAAGAAGTTGGTTTCATGGGAGGTCACGGTATCGTTGGAGCTCAAATTGCAATGGGAGCAGGAGTTGCTTTTGCAGAGCAATACAATGAAACTGGAAACATTGCTGTAGTGTCAATGGGAGACGGGGCTGTTCGTCAAGGAGCCTTGCACGAAACGTTTAATATGGCAATGATGTGGAAGCTTCCAGTGATTTTTATTATTGAGAATAATAATTATGCAATGGGAACTTCAGTTGAAAGAACTACAAATGTTACTGATTTATCAAAAATCGGTCATTCATACGAAATGCCTTCACGATCTGTGAATGGAATGTCCCCAGAGGCCGTTCATGAAGCAATTGAAGAGGCGGCAGAAAGAGCTAGAAAAGGAGATGGACCTATGTTATTGGACATAAGAACATATCGTTATAAAGGACACTCAATGTCTGATCCTCAAAAATACAGAACGAAGGAAGAGGTAGCTGATTGGATGGAGCAGGATCCAATTCAACATTGTTTAAATGTGATCCAAGAAAACAAATGGATGACGGCAAAAGAAATTGAAGAAGTTGAAAATTGGGTAAAAAAGGAAGTGAAGGAATCTGTAGAATTTGCGGAAAACTCTCCTTATCCAGATGGTAAAGAATTATACGAGGATGTGTATAAGGAAGATAATTATCCTTACATCATAGAATATTAATAATAGAAAGAAAAGAGAAGAGAATGGCGGAAATAGTTTACATGCCGAAATTGAGTGACACCATGACGGAAGGTGTTGTTGCTGAATGGACTAAGAAAGTTGGTGATCCAGTTTCTTCAGGTGAAGTTTTAGCTGAAATTGAAACGGACAAGGCTACCATGGAATTTGAATCTTTCTATGATGGATTTTTATTGCACATTGGTGTTGAAAAAGGTCAAACTGCTCCAATTAATGCTGTTTTAGCCATTATTGGAGAGAAAGGTGAAGACGTTAAAAAGATTTTAGCAGAAGCCGCAAAATCTGCTCCGGTGGTTGAAGAAGCAAAAGTTGAAGAGGTAAAACAAACACCTTCATCTGAGCCTGTTGCTCAAAAAGTTGCTGCCCCAATAGTTTCTGCTCCTGCACCTGTTGTGCAAGTTGCAGAGTCAAATGGAAGAGTAAACGCTTCTCCATTAGCTAAGAAAATAGCAAATGACAAAGGAATTGATTTGAATTCGGTTGTTGGTACAGGAGAAGGAGGAAGAATTGTAAAGCGTGATATTGACCATTATACTCCATATGTTGGAGGTGGGTCTGTATCAAGAAAGGCATTTGTTGGAACAGAGTCGTATACGGATGAGCCTGTAACTCAAATGCGTAAGACTATCGCTAAACGATTAGCTGAAAGTAAATTCACTGCTCCTCACTTTTATTTGACTTTAGATATAGATATGGACAATGCAATTGCACTTCGCAAATCATTGTTTGAGTTGGACGGGACAAAGGTTTCATACAACGATATGGTAATCAAAGCATGTGGATTGGCATTGAGAGAGCATCCCACTGTTAATAGTGCTTGGTTAGGAGATGTAATTCGCAGAAATGAGCATGTACATATTGGGGTTGCAGTAGCAGTTCCTGATGGTCTTTTGGTTCCAGTAGTGCGTTTTGCGGATGGAAAAGATTTGACTACCATTAATGCTGAAGTAAAAGACTTTGCAGAAAAAGCTAAAAGTAAAAAATTACAGCCAGCAGATTGGGAAGGAAATACATTTACTATTTCAAACCTTGGAATGTTCGGAATTGAGGCATTTACTGCAATTGTGAATCCTCCAGACAGCTGTATATTAGCAGTAGGTGGAATTAAAGAAGTTCCCGTGGTGAAAAATGGAGCCGTTGTTCCAGGAAATGTAATGAAAGTAACTTTATCATGTGATCATAGAGTCGTTGATGGAGTTAGTGGTTCACAATTTTTAAATACAGTTAAAAAATATATTGAAAACCCTGTTGCACTGGTAATGTAATGGATTAATGATTACCAATTAACTAAACTATTAAACTATGATTAAGAATCAAACATTACTTGTTTGGGCCGTTTCTTTACTACTATTGTCTAACCAGAATGTGTTTGGTCAGGCTACCATTAATGTCCGCGTTTTAAATGTGGAAGTTACTGGAAATGTAGACTGTGATGGCTTTCTTACTGGAGACAGCGATTTTGCGTGGGAATTTTTGGCTACCGATAACACATTGGGTTACTCAAATAATAATCCGGTACTTTTTGGATTACTAGGCGATTTTAATTACGCTTTTAGAAACGGTGACAATGGGCCATACATTATGAATGCACCTGGCGGAGGTTTTTCGCCAAATAGCGGTTTGTATTTTACGCATGATTATGTTTGCGCATCAGATGTTCCTACTTTAATTAACATTGCATGGCGTGCTTATGAAAATGATGATCTGGTATTCAATTATTCACTTGGATTAGGAGGTTCTGATGGTGAAACAGCGAATCAAAATGTTTCAATGGCTGTTCCAGGTGCAGCTGGTGTTAACTGGCAAACCTATACAGCTACTAGTACAGACGGAGGTTGTAACCAAACATATAGAGTGACTTTTGAGGTTGAGAGAATTGATTTAGCGGTAATTGCTGTTCCTGATGATATTTGCAACGCTCTTCAAGTTCCATTGAATGTTACTCAATCTTTTGCATTATGTCAAAGTGCGTCATTGGAGCCCAATGAACCAGCGGCAGCTGATGTTGCGGCAAATGGTTCATCATGGTTATATTTTGTAGCACCAGCAGGAGGGGAAGTTGAAATAACGACTGACTTAGCTGGAACAGAAATAGGAACTTATTTTGAGGTTTACCATGCTGCTGATGGAGCTGGTTGTGCGGCTGGAATTCAACCAATTTCTGGCGCTGTCATTAAAGATAAGTTCGATTATCTTTCGCATTATCAATTTTCAGATGGTATTGATTTATTGGGAGTCGATCCCGAAGCTGAAATTACTCTTGACGCTTGTGATCCTTTAGCCCCTTTTAGTTATCAAAAATTAATTCCAGGAGAAGTTTATTATGTCCAATTAACAACTGATAATGCAGGTGAAAGTGGGTTTTGTGAGGTGAGAATCAATGATCTTGGTGGAGGTGCCCCAGATGTGGAGGATATTCCTTGTTTATCTCCGGCAGTTACATATGGAACAGCGGCGATAAGTTCTGCAGCTGGTTCAGGTGCTTCTGTTAATCTAAATTTTGGTTGTGCATACGACGGAGGGAATAGCTTTGGCGAAACAGGTGCTGCTCATACTTCTTCAAATCCAAACGAATATCATGCATACGATTACGATGGAGGTCCAACAAATAATAATACAATGAATGAAACCGTTTGGTTGAATTTCGTTGCGCCAAATAGCGGTAGAATTGTATTTGAAGCAGATTATCAAAGTGGTATTTTTTCTGAACATTCAGCTCTTTTTGGTTATGATAAAAACTTTTCACCTGGAGTACCAGCTGATTATAGTTGTATCGATTTAGAATATGTTAATGCTGCAGAGGGTGGATTGAATGGTTTTCTTGGAGGTTCATCTGAAAGTGCACTAATTTCTCAATACTGTTTGGAGCCAGGTTATACTTATTATGGAATGATGGATCCAGCAAACGGATTAACAGCTATAAATGCTCAGAATATTGATGCATGGGTGCATGATCCAAGTGTTATCGATCCTATTAACAATCCTCCGGGAAATGACATTCTTTGTTTGACAATGCTGGATCCTTTATATGAAGTTGTAGTTACACCCGCAGGTATCACTCCTCCTTTTCAAGCTGTTGCTGGAAATAATGAAAGAGCATGCAGAGAATATTTAGCGGGAGAACCAGAAGTGAATACAAATCCGACGATGCGAGCAGATCAAACTGTTTGGCATTATTTCACTGTTCCTCCTTCAGGAGCAATTGAAATGAATATTCGTGCTTATATTGGACTTGATACGTTGCGCTACTCAGTATACGAACTTTTAAATGGAACGGATTGTTATGGAGGGTTAAATCCTGCTACCTACACGATAGATGGAACCCAGACTACTCCAATAATATCTCCTGTGTTACAAGGTTCAGCAGGATTCTCTGGAACTCAAGAATCCATTTGTTGTATGGCTCCAGGAACAATTTATGCAATTCAATTGGATGGAGGTTCTCCAGGAGATGAAGGGCAATATATCATTGAATATATCAAAGAGGTTGAAAGCTATGCAGGTGATACTTACATTGAGTTAGCAAACGGTAATGTCATCGATAATTCAGGAACAGATACAGCTTTTGTTTGTTTTAATGACGTTTTTACTCCAGGCAATGCTCTAAACGGTATTGGTTTGCCGACATTAGATATACCATCTTGTTTAATTCCTGGTTTTGTTCTTCATTCTAATACGGTTATTCCTGATCCGGTTTCAGGTTCAGGCTTTACTTACCTTGATACCCTTATTGGATTAAACGGAGCATTTACCAATGATTCTGATGGCTCTGGTTCATTCGGTAACCCAATTTTTAATACTGTTTATTACGTTTCTTCAATGGCGGATGATTTAGCAACATGGGGAGATTTTTCTTGTAATACTTCAACTGTTGACAATTCTGTCGCTGTTGTATTTCTGGAACCAGTTGTTCCAACTTCTAGTTATGATAATGTCAATTGTGAAATTACATTCTCCGCTACTGGAGGTGTGAGTGGCTATAACGGTGGCGATTTCACCTATACGATAGAGGATGCTTCAATGAATCTTGTAGAAACAGGGTCATTTGCTGCTGGCGCGAATGTAATATTTGCTGTTACAGCTGCTGAAGTTTATACGATCACAGTGACTGATGGCTCTTGTCCGTATTCATTTACAGTTGATGCGAGTGCATGTGGTAACCCTTGTGTTTTGACGCCGATAATAGAATTTGTAAATGCTTTAATATGCGAAGGTCAAACTATTTTCTTAGAAGGGGCCAATCAAACAACAGCAGGACTTTATACAGATGTGTTTATGGCATCCAACGGATGTGATAGCACTATCTACACTACGGTTGCGATGAATATCCCTTCCACTTTTGAGCAAACCGTTACGATTTGTGAAGGATTGACTTATACGATTGGTTCAAATGTTTACAGTACGCAGGGTGTTTATCAAGATGTCTTTACTGCGGCGAATTTATGCGATAGTATTGTCACTACAAATTTATTCTTCGTGAGTACATTAAATACGGTAATTAACGAATCAATTTGTACAGGTACTACATATTCATTTGCCGGAAATATATTGAATACAACAGGGGTATATGTAGATAACCTTTCTTCCACAGGTGGGTGCGATTCAATAGTTACACTTTATTTAAATGTAGAGCCTTTGATTTCAACTTCAACAACTCAAACAGTTTGTCAGGGTAATTCCATATTATTTGGAAGTCAAACTTTATCTACATCTGGAACATATAACGAATTGTTCACGACTTCAGGTGGATGTGATTCTCTAGTTACAATGTATTTCTTTGTAAATCCTTCTATTGAAAATTCTGTTGGGGTTTCAGTTTGTCAAGGTCAAACATATGTATTGGGTTCTCAAACATTGACTTCTACGGGAGAATATCAAGAAACTTTTGTTACTCCTTCAGGATGTGACTCTATTGTTACTTTGTTCTTGAGTGTTTCTAATCAAATTATAAATTCAATTACTGATTCTATTTGTATTGGAGAGTCTTATACTTTAGGATCTCAGACTTTTACATCTAGTGGGTTTTATTCTGAAGTTTTCCAAAATGGATCAGGTTGTGATTCACTTGTTACACTCGATTTAAGTGTTTTAGATTGTAAAGCATTACTTGAAATCAGCAATGTTTGTACTCCAAATGACGATGGAAGTAACGATACATGGAAAGTCAGCGATTTAACCCAAATTAATGGTTGTAATGTGAAAATATTTAATCGTTGGGGGCAATTGATGTATGATACTGATGATTATCAAAATGACTGGGATGGAACCAAAAATGGCGAGATATTACCCGATGGAGTGTACTACTATGGAATTAGTTGTGATGATGAAAGAGAGTATCAAGGAGTTATTAATCTAATGAGATATAAAAAGTAAGAGTTATGAAGAGAATAATAAAATATGCTCAAATTATATTCACATTGTTGGTTATAACAAATGCATATAGTCAACAAACAAGGTTGACGAACATGTATGGTTTTAATAAATACTCACTAAATCCAGCTTATGCAGGAGCGAGCGGTTGTACGGAAATTAATTTTTCTCATCTTAATCAGTGGGTAAAGGTAGATGGAGCGCCTATTACGAATTATTTCAGTGCAAATACGAGGTTAGGAAAATCACTTGGGATTGGAGCTAACTTACTTTTGGATAAAATAGGAATGTTGGATTATCTTTCAGCTTCAGGATCCGTTGCTTATGGTTTAACGTTTGCGAAAAATCATGAAATACGCTTAGGACTTTCTGGTGGTTACTTTCAGATGAGATTAGATCCTACAGATGCTATTGCTTTTGATGCTGGTGATGTGATCATTGAGGGTGGAGTTCAATCTTCTACATCAGTGAACACTGAGGCTGGTATTCTTTATCGTTTTAAACGATTAGAAGTTTCGTTTGCGGCTACTCAATTGATTGAAACTAGGTCCAAATTTAATTATGCAAATTTAGATGGATATGGTTTAAAGCGTCATTTTATAGGTTATGCTAGTTATGGGATTGTTTTAAATAAACAACTTTCCTTGACGCCTTCAGTTTTATATAAAGGAATACCTAAATCTCATCAATTTGATATCAATGCAGATATTAATTACAATGATTTTATTTATGGTGGTTTGGGATATAGAACGGGAGTGGGTCTAATAGCAAGGATAGGTGTTAATATTAGAAAAATGTTCTTCGTTGGATATGCATATGAAGCACCGATGCAAAACATTGCACGATACGGTTCTGGTTCACATGAAATTGCCTTAGGTTTAAGATTATGCAAAAAAGACAAGCAATTACCAGAGGATCTTACAGATGTTAGTCCCGATAATCAAATTATTGACACCGTTCGTGTTATTGAAAGAGTAACGGATACCTTAGTTGTTGAAAAAATAGATACGGTATACATTGAGAAGCCAACAAATTCTGATGTTAAACGTGCAATGGTGAACGCTTCGGATAATTTAGAATTTGAGAACGATAAAGCAATAATTTTAAAGAAATCTTATGGTGATTTAGAATCGTTGATAAATATCTTATTGGTAAGAGATGAATTAAAAATTACACTTGAAGGGCACACTGATAATAATGGGACTGAAGAGTATAATATGAGATTGTCAGAAAACCGTGTTAAGGCGGTAAAAGATTTCATTGTCGCTAATGGAATTGACGCTTCAAGAATTAAAACCTCTTTTTTCGGAGAATCCAAACCAATAGCTGATAACAACACGGAAGAAGGTCAAGCCAAAAACAGAAGGGTTGAAATGAAAATTATTGAATAATTATTAAAATTGAATATAACATTGATACCTATCTAATTTAGATGGGTATTTTTGTTTAAAATCAAAAGTAGATGCAAGTAGAGACCAATTGTCCTTGTGGAAGAAAAAAGCCTTATGCTGAATGTTGCGGATTAGCACATCGTAATATTGCCAACGTTAAAACGGCAGAAGATTTAATGCGCTCTCGTTACACGGCGTTTACACAAGCCAACGGGGACTATATAATGTTGAGCCATCATACTACCAACCGAGAGCTTGACCGTAAACAAGAAATTGCTGATTGGGCTTGGTCGGTTGAGTGGTTGCGCCTAGAAATAATTTCAGTATTTGATGGTGGACCAGAAGATGAAGAAGGGACAGTTGAATTTCGCGCACATTTTAAAGAAAACGGAAAGGAAAAGTACCTATATGAAACATCTCGTTTTATAAAGGAAAGAGGGAAGTGGAAGTATCACGGTATTGTTAGGTGAAAACGTAACAACCAGATTTTTTTTGTCAAATTTTGAGGTTCACTTTCAAAAATCAGGTAATGGGCATGGAGTTATTGATAAATGGACGTAATTCACGATCCTATATGCCTTTCCGTGTGATTAGTTTATCAAAGAATTTAGCTGATCTATAGTTTTAAGGTGAACTAAGGAATCATTAATACTATAATCAATATTGTTAAGTTGTCCCCCGCTAATCAGAACTTGCGCATTAGTTGTGAAATCGACTAGAATTGATTCAACTTTTCTGAATTTTTTCTCGCTTATTTCTGCGGTAAATGTAGTAACAACAATTTTTGGATTCGTTAGGTCATAAGCTTTCTGAAGCTCATCAATAGGTGTTTTTTGCCCAAAGTAATGACAATTGTATCCTGATTTCCTTAAGATATAGTAGTATAACAATATGCCAAATTCATGTTCCTCTGTATTATGCAAGAACAAAAGAGCCGACTTATTCGGGTCCGTATTAACCTGTAAATTATTAGTCTTTACTAGAAGGAACTCTCTAAAAATAGATGAGAAATAATGCTCGTGAATTATGTCTATTGAGTTTACTTGCCATAATTTACCTAGTCTCTGAAGTAAAGGCATTATATAGTTTTGATACAAGACTTCAAGAGGAGAATTTGAATAGATAGTTTCTAGTTCCTCTTTAATTTCGTTTCCTTTTAAATCAAGAATTAGTACAGTGAGCCTGTCAATTACTATTTGATTCTCTGTGCTTTGAGATAATATGATTGATTTAGATTTTTCTATGATCTCTTCATTTGAGAGTAAGGATATTTTTGAAATTTTCTGACCTGAAGTGTATAATAAATTGATGTTTAGTATCTTCTTTAAATCATCCTCATTATAATAACGAATATTTGTATCTGTCCTTTTAGGAGATAACAGACCATAACGTTGTTCCCAAATACGGATAGTATGTGCCTTTATTTGCGTGAAATTTTCAAGATCTTTAATACTGTATCTTAATTCATTCATTGGTGTGGTATAAACGTTATTCAAATCTAGGCATTTTAAGTGAGTTATTTGATTTATAGAGGCGGTGAGTTGATGCTGTTTTTTAAATTTTACTTGTTAGTTTTGACTCCATTGGATTTACGTTTGAAGCAAACATCTCTAATAATCTACCATTTTCATTTATAAGGTATTTTTGAAAATTCCATTTTACGCTTGAGTCAAGCACTCCGTTTTTAGATTTTGTTGTTAGCCATGAATAGAGTGGGTGCTGGTTCTTACCTTTTACGTCTACTTTTTCTGAAATTAAAAAAGTAACGCCGTAATTTTTTTGGCAGAATGAAGCGATTTCCTCATTTGAACCAGGTTCTTGATTCATAAATTGATTACATGGAACTCCTATGATTACTAGATTCTTTTTGTATTTCTCATGTAGCTTTTGCAAATCTGCGTATTGTGGTGTGAATCCACATTTTGAAGCAACATTGACGAAAAGAATCTTTTTTCCTTTAAAGTCATTTAAATTAATAGCTGAGCCATCGAGTGACTTTATCTTAATGTTATATATTAATTCTGCAGGTTTACCGCTTTCTACTGGAGATGTAAGCGACAACGTAAAGAATGAAATAACGGAGATAAAAGTTAGATAACTGAATTTTATAAGAACTGATTTTTTCATGATTTTTATTTTTTGGAGTTGGATAATTTAAATTCTAAAATGATGCCTATTGACGGCTGAATAATACCTGAAGTGTTGTCAATTGATTTTAACAAATAACGACTAGGGTCATTTGGATCTTGCAATGGAGCGCCATTTTGATCGCGTTCAACTAAAATAATTGGTGCGGTTCTAGCTTTGAAATTATAAACGTTTTGAATGTCTAGATATAGATTCAATGACACCTTTTTGAAATTAAATCGTTTATCTACTCGAAGATTTAACTGATGATAAGCACTTCCTCTGTTTTGGTTTAATTGGTTATAATCAAGGATTGCTGAATTGGAGACGTCCCAAACCGATTGAAGTGAAGATAATTCAGTATTTGCAGGAGTATATGGCGCTCCACCTGAATAAGACCATCTAAATCCAACTTCCCAGCCCTTTTTAAATCTTTTTCCTCCAGTTAATGAAACGATGTGCTTGCTGTCCCACGTCGAAGGAACATAGTTGCCGAATTTATCTTCAAATTCTGAAGTCACATATGTGTATGCAAGCAACGCATAAAAACCTTTGATTAATTTCTGTTGATACAAAAATTCAATTCCATAAGCTCGTCCATTTGAATTGGATGATACTTCTTCGTTACCCACAATTCCAAAGTCAGAGCCCAAATTCGCCAAAGAAATAGAGTCGCTAACTGAAAATGGGTAATAGCGATAATTTTTCCAAAACCCTTCGATTGAAAATTTAGCATCGAAGCCAGTGACATATGAACCTCCAAAAACAAAATGGTCGGCTTGAATGTACTTCAAGTTATTTTCTTTGTTTTTTAGCACTCCATTCTGGTCACGATATCCTAGAATTGTATATGAAGGAAGTTGATTGTATCGAGAAACATTCGTGCTCAAAGCAAATTGATTCGTAATATTATAACTTAGAGAAAGTGATGGCGAGAGTTGATTTAAAGGGTTCAACATATTTTTGGAATAGTTTGCGATATCTGACCGAAGTCCTAAGCTGACATCCAATTTCTCACCAAAATAAGACTTACTTACTTGAGCAAATGCGGCTCCTTTATGAATATCAAAATTTGATGTTACGTCTATTGTTGTTGGATTACCTGCAATAACTAACTCATTGTAAGTAATCGCTTGGAAACGAGCGTATTCATAGCCAAAGCCGGCAAGAATTCGATAACCATTTTTATTCCATGTATTTTCGAATCTAAATTTATTTTCTGCTTCGAATGAAGAGTAGTCGAAAGTCAGATTTTCCGGTTGTTCAATGTTTTCTCGGTATTTCTGAGATCGATTTTTAAGCATATTTCTACTCAAAATAAATCGTTGGTTACTTTTCTTTCCATAGTGCAGGTAATTGATTCCTATGGTATAATTCCATTGACTTTGAGTTGGAATGTTATCTAGAAAAAATCGATTTAATTCGATTGTGTTTGGATCAGTTTCCCTATCATTTACAGATGTATTAAGTACAAAGTCGTCAAAAGCACCAAGACCAATTATACTGATTTTATTATTTCTATTAATTACATGGTCAACTTTGAATTGAGCATCGTTATATGTGGGTAAAAAGGGAAGTTTAAGCACTGAAAATAAAAGCTGTAAATATGATCTACGAGCAGAAAAAATAAAGGATGTATTCTTTCCTATAGGACCATCTAGCGTTAATGCCAAGTCGCTAGAACCCACAGCGATATTGCCTAGTAGGCCCTCTTTATTCCCTTCTTTTTGTTTGAAGGAAATAACCGAACTTAATCCGCTTCCAATATTTGAAGGCATAGCGCCAGCGTAAAAATCTATCTCACGAATAAAATTAATATTCAATAATCCAACAGGTCCACCGCTGCTTCCTTGTGTCGCAAAATGATTGATGTTTGGAACTTCAATGCCATCAAGGTAGAACTTGTTTTCACTAGGTGAGCCACCTCTTATTATTATATCATTTCTAAAAGAAGCGGGTGAAGCAACTCCAGGTAAGGCTTGAAGGACTTTGCTAACATCACGATTTGCTCCAGGTAATCGTTCAATTTCAGCTGAACTCATTGTTTTCATGGAAACAGGAGATTCTTTTATTTTTCGAAAAGGATTTGCTTTCACAGTTACTTCCTCTTTTTCTAGAATGACTTCTTCGAGTTTAATATTTCGTTCAGCCGATCTGGCATTTGTTACGGTTATATCATCAATGACTATATCGACAAATCCAAATGCAGAAATTTTAATTGAAAACAATCCAGATTCTAGGCCATCAATAGAATATTTACCATCGATATCACTTATTGCTCCTTTCTGAAATCCTATTAATTGAATTTTTGCAAATTCGATTGGTTCATTTGTTTCAGAGTTTGTTATTTCGCCGTAAATTTTGCCGTTTTGAGCAATTAATGCATTATAAACTAACAGTAGTGCTATTGATAATAAAAGTTTCATTTTAGACGATTGGTATTGGATAGGAAGTTAAGCTTAGATTAATTTAGTTTCTAAAAATAAATTAAAATTCAATCAATTTAATGATTATTTCATTTCTTCTGTTTAGCATTTGATAAGGAGGATTGTATCCTAGATAACTGTATTTATTTTCGAACCGAAGGTTTTTTAGGGCGAGCATTTTTTTTAATTCCTCAAATTTTTCATTCAATATTTCATCGGTAGCAAAACCGGTAAACTCTAATGCTGCGACCATTTTTTCAGGTTCGGTAGTAATTATGACATCTTTTCTATCAGGTATTGGTAGATTGTTTAGATCGAACTCAAGAGGCATGAAAAAGCTCATAGCGAAATTTTCGGTCATTTCCATTTGAACCGGAGAAGTCATCGAAATTTGTTGGTTTGAGCTGTTGCCACCGAAGATGTAAGAAGCAATTTTTCGAAAACCATCACTTGAATTTGATTTATAAGAGGCTGATTTTAATCGTGTTTTTGCAACAATCAATTCTGGATACTTTCTAATTTCAAAGCCATCCATTTTCGATATTACACGATAAGGAACTGTTTTTGTTTTAGTTGTGGAATTCGTAACAACAATTTGGGAGATTACAAGTATAGCCAGGAGCATAAAAATGGATAATAGAAAATATTTCATGGTTCATGTTTTTTTTGTTTTTGATTCTGAGGGGGGAGGAGAAAAACTAAAATTATCCCCCCTCATTGAACCAACCTACTATTTACTACTACTACTTGAAAACTTTGTTAGTTACTAAGATTAATAGATCAACCTAATTGAAATGTTTTGTCTTGTAACCGGTTTATCTTTCACTTCTAAAGTATTTTTGTTTTTCTCTTTCTTTGTAGTGTCAGATGAATTTGATTTAAATAAAAAGCTCATGATTATTGGCAATATAACTGCTACCATTCCTAATACAAGTCTTTTCATTTTTTTTTATTTAGTCAAAAATTGGATACTAGTTTATGCTTAACTTTTTAGTAGTAACTTGATCATTAGATCGTAATCCAATAATATAAGTTCCACTTTCTAAAGAGTTTACATTAATAGAACTAGTAATTTCAGATGCTTGGATAAGAATTCTTCCATTTAAATCCATAATTACAACTTCCTCAAATAATGTCCCTAAACCATCAATTGTGATAAAGTCAGATGCTGGGTTTGGATACACATTGAAGTTTAATGACTGTCCTTCCTCCAGTGATGCAAGAGAAGGAACTAATACTGCATCGATTACGTGGACAACACCATTGTCAACTGTTAGATCTGGAGTTGTAACTGTAGCTGTGTTGATCATTACACCAGATGATAAGTCAACTGTAACTGATTGACCATTTAACGTCGCTAGTGGGCCGTTTGATAAACCACCAGAAAGAGTAGCTCCAGCAACAACATGATATAGAAGAATATCTCGAAGTTGAGGGTGAGCTAAAACACCGTTAAGGTCAGTACTTAGAGCAGTAGCTAAATCTGCAAATGCTTGATCTGTTGGCGCAAATACTGTTAATTGAGTAAAAGGATTTGTTAAGGCTGGAAGTAAACGTGCTTCAACAACTGCAGCTTCAAGAGATGTATGTGCAGGACTTCCTATTGCGATGTCAGCTACCGTGCTGCTTGGAAGAATTACTTGGTCTAATACGTGTACTACACCATTATCCGCAGCTAAGTCAACACCAGAGATAGGCGATTGATTTGCATAAACATCCGTTCCATCCACTGTAAATTTAATTGTGTTAGCTGTATTTATTGGTGTCGCAATTAATCCATTTGTTACGCCAGTTGACATAACTTCACTGCCTAAAACATGATAAAGGAGAATGTCAGCCAAATTAGGTAGGGCTAGAAGCGCGTTAACATCTGCCAGTCCTAATGCTGTTACTGCAGCGGAAAATGCTTGATTAGTAGGTGCGAAAACAGTGTATTTTTCAAATGGATTAGTTAAAGCTGGTAACAAACGAGCTCCTACAACTGCCTCAACTAATGAAGTATGTGCAGGACTTCCTATTGCGATGTCAGCAACAGTCTGACTAGGCAATACGATAGCATCCAAAACGTGAACTACACCATTATCCGTAGTTAAGTCAACAACAGAAATTGGAGCTTGATTAACAAATACGTTTGAACCGTCAACTGTAAATTTAAGAGTGTTTGACGTATTCATTGGTGTCGCAATTAGACCGTTTGACACATTCATTGCAGGTACTTCACTGTCTAATACATGATAAAGGAGAATGTCAGCCAAATTAGGTAGTGCAAGAAGCGCGTTGATATCTGCTAGTCCTAACGCTGTTACTGCATCGTCAAAAGCTTGGTTGGTAGGCGCGAAAACTGTAAAGCTCATCGTTGGATCTTGTAAATCGTCATCCAAGTTTGCTGTTTCTAATGCTAGCTTTAATGATGTATGAGCAGGACTCATAGCGATAACATCGTCGAATACATTTGTCTGAGCATATGCGCCAACTGAAAATAATCCGAAGGCAGCTCCTAAGATAATCTTCTTAGTTTTTAATTGAATAATTGTTTTTTTCATGATAATGTGTTTAATTAATTTGATTAAATGTTAAACAAATATATATAATGTTTAATGAAATATCATAATCGTTAAACAAAATATTTTAAAAAAGATTACTTTTAGCGTTTAAGTTGTTGTTTATCAATGGTTAAGGGAATCAAAAAAAATATTAAACTAATAATAGACCTGCTAAAATAAATGTGTGTTGATTCCAATTGATTAACAATTGCATTATTTATTCGCTTTAAATACGTCACTTCCTATGATTCATAAAAAAAAAAAATAGCCCGCTCAATTGAGCGGGCTATTGAATAAGATGGAATAAAGAATTCTAAATAAAATTAAGAAGTGAAAAAAACAACACCCAAATACCATAGGTATAAATGCCAATCTTATTGACATGAATTTTATTTTTTAAGTACATATAGCTAAAGATCGAGCCAAAAATTGCCCAACATACATAATTGTATATAGGGACAGAATTATTTTCCCAACTCCAAAAATCAAATTTAATCGCAACTGGCTCAATTATCATATCAAGTAAAGTACAAATCAACCCTGAAACTAACGAAACAAACCATAATGGCATGTTTTTAAATAGCTTGTTTGAAATGGAAGCGCCAGAAATAATTATTATAAGCCAGTTCAAACTAATTAGGGGTGGTACATTGAAAATTTTTATTCCTAAAGAATCACCGTAGGAATATGAACCAAAAAGATATTGTGTGTTTACACCAATAAGCTCAACGATATATCCAGCAAGACCAATGAAAATATATACCTTATAGTTTTTTGAATTCTCATGCAGCAGAATCAATATCCCACATACTAAAAGCGTTAGGAATGATAATTCGGCACTTTGCGGATTATAGGTGAATAATAATACACCGACAAAATGAAACACAAATAAAATAGGTAAGCTGTATGTTTTTAAAGAAGGAATCATAATTGTTCTAAATGTAGTTAAAGATTTTGCCCTTTTAATGGTTAGTAATTATTAATCTAGGATAAAAATTTTGTATTGTAAAACTATTCTAAAGAATATTCAAAGAGTTTCGTACATATGAGTTGGCAAATACAAGAATTTTTTTTGAGTCTTTCACTCTGATTCTTTGTAAAAGCAATTCTTTTGCATTTCTGCGTTCAATTTCTTTGAGCAAGTTAGTATAGTATTTATAACTCACATATACTCCAAACCTTGATTTTTTAGGGAGTTGTTTAATTCCGATTAACGCTTCTTCAAATTCTTTTCGAATTTCAAATTCAATTTCCAGTTTGTCTTCAATTGTAATATTGTTGACGTCTAAATTTGGAAAGTATATTCTTCCTAGTTCGTTGTAATCCTGCCGTAAATCGCGTAAAAAATTAATTTTCTGGAATGCCGAACCTAGCTTCATAGCATAAGGCTTTAGGCGACTGTATTCATCTTCATCCCCATAAACAAAAACTTTTAAACACATTAAGCCAACGACTTCAGCAGAACCTAAAATATATTCTTTGTAATTTTCAATACCATAGTCCACTGGTTTTAAGTCCATTTCCATGCTACTTAAAAACTGACGAATAAGTGAATGGTCTATTTTATACTTATTTACAGTCATTTGAAAACTATTTAATATTGGATTCAATGAAATCCCCCGTTCAATTGACAAGAAACAATCATTTGTAAATTCCATTAATAAAGTAGCTTTATCAAAGCCATGAAAACTATCAACTATTTCATCAGCTAATCTCACAAATCCATAGATGTTATGAATGTCGTTCCTGATATTTTTATCCAAGGCACAGACTGCAGTGTAAAAGGATGTACTGTATTTTTTCGTCACATTTTTGGAAGATTCAGTACTGAATGTGTCAAATATTTCTTTCATTTTTTATTCTAAAATTTGAATTAGGTTATTTCACTTATATTAATCAAAACAATCGATTGTTTAACAATTAAAATAAAAACTTAAATAATGATACAAAAAAATCTTGTGAAAACATCAATGTCGTTATCAATTATTAATTAAAAACATGAATATTTAATGATTTATTAATTTGACATTGAGTTATTTATTGATTGAGCTAATTATTTTTTTTGAGAACAGATTAACCCATTCCTGATACATTTTTCCAGAAGGGTGCAGTCCATCTTTCGCGATGAGTTCTTCTCGCTTAAGACCTTCTCTAGAAATCGGTGTAATATCAAATCGTTTTACTCCAAATTCAGAAGAAATAGACTTATTAATAGTATTGTAAAGATTTAATTCCTTGCTAATTAACTTTTGATTTTCTTTCCCAAATGGAGTATAGCCATAATCTGGAATAGAAATAACAAAGACACGTTCTTTTTTACCATCAGATAATTCTATTGCTGTTTTTAATAGTGCACGAAATTCTTTTTTATACTGTTCAATTGGCTTTTGTTGGTATTGATTGTTAACTCCAATTAATAATGTTACAATGTCGAATGTACGTGTTAATTTCTCTTTTTTAATAGCTTTTAATAAATCATCCGTTTTCCAACCCGTTTTTGCAATGATTTTTGTCTCTTCGACTAGAATTCCTGCATTTATTAATTTTTTCTCCAATAAATGTGGGTAATTATTTTCCGCTTCAACACTTTCGCCGATGGTGTAAGAATCTCCAAGAGCCAAGTAACGAATTTTTTTACTGAGTGGCTTCGCTTCTTTGGTTGATTCTATTTTATTTGATTTACATGCTAGAAGTGTAGCGACCAGTATCATTATTTTTGGGTACATCATTTGTGTTTCTGTTAATTAGGTAATATACGAATGAATATATAAAATTGGCAACAAAAAAGCCTGCTCTTAAGAACAGGCTTTCAATTTATTGTTTTGGTTTTTTTTTATACGTTTTCAATCACCATTGCAGAAGCGCCACCGCCACCGTTACAAATTCCAGCAGCACCATACTTACCGCCGTTTTGTTTCAGCACGTTAATCAACGTTACGATGATTCTCGAACCGCTATTACCAAGTGGGTGACCAAGAGCAACAGCTCCACCGTTCACATCCACTTTAGCAGGATCTAATCCTAATTTTTTTGTATTGTAGATTCCAACAACAGCAAATGCTTGGTTCAATTCCCAATAATCAATATCAGCAATTGTCAAGTTCGCTCTTTTCAATGCAACAGGAACCGCTTTAGATGGAGCAGTAGTAAACCATTCTGGTTCGTGCGCTGCGTCACCGTAGCCTATTAATTTTGCGATTGGTTTTACCCCTAATTCTTCTGCTTTTTCCTTGCTCATTAATATAAGCGCAGAGGCACCGTCATTCAAAGTAGATGCATTCGCTGCCGTAACAGTACCTTCTTTTGTGAAAACCGCTCTCAATTGAGGTATCTTTTCCAACATAACATTTGAGTATTCCTCATCCTTTGAAACAATGATTGCATCACCGCGACGTTGAGGGACTTCCACAGGAACTATTTCATTATCGAACTTCCCAGCATCCCATGCAGCTGCTGCTCTTTTATATGATTCAATGGCAAAATTATCTTGATCTTCTCTAGAAATGTTGTTTTCAGTTGCACATTTATCTGCACAAACTCCCATGTGAACTTGGTTGTAAACATCAGTTAAACCATCTTTCACCATTCCGTCAGTCATTGTAACGTCTCCCAATTTAGTCGCTATTCGAGCGTTAAAATAATGGGGAACCATGCTCATGTTTTCCATTCCACCTGCAACAACTACATCGTTATCACCACATAAGATAGACTGAGCAGCTAAACTCAATGATTTCATACCAGATGCACATACTTTATTTACAGTAGTACATGGAACATCATTGGTAATACCAGCAAAAATTGCCGCCTGACGTGCAGGTGCTTGACCTAAATTTGCTTGTAAAACGTTACCCATAAATACTTCGTCAATAACTTCTGGTTTAATTCCTGCTTTAGCGATTGCACCTTTAATTGCAGCTGCACCAAGCATTGGAGCAGGGACGGTAGATAAGGATCCACCGAAACTTCCAATTGGTGTGCGAACTGCAGAAACGATATATATTTCTTTATTCATTTTACTCTAAAATTTGATTTCCACGAAATTAATAAAACCATTCGACTTTTAGAGATTTGAGTTGATAATATAAGCTCTTGATAAAGCTTAGTAAATGATAATATTAACGGATTCAAGGTTTAACGAGAAAAAAAAACACTAATTTTGCGCTTCGTAAAAAAAACGGAATGAAAAAAATAGTAATAGCTTTAGTTGGATTAGCAACCATAAATTTAACTTTTGGACAGGATGCAACTCCTGCGGACACACTTCCGAAGGATTGGAAATTACAAGCGACTTATGGTTTAAATGGAACGCAAAGTTCATTTGTAAACTGGGCAGCAGGTGGAAGAAACAATATTTCAGTTTTAGGGTATATCGAGGCGTCAGCAAAATATTCAAAAAACAGAGTTAACTGGGATACAGATTTGGGATTGTCGCTCGGTGGAATGATGTATTTAGGAAAGGGTGAAAGCGATGGACTTCAAAAAACAGATGACAGAATCGATTTAGCAACGAAAGTTGGTTATAAATTAAAGGATCACTGGTATTTTTCAGCGTTAGCCGGCTTTAAATCACAATTCTTGGATGGTTTTACATTTCCTAATGATTCCGTTCGAGTATCTAAATTTATGGCTCCAGGATACGGAAATTTGTCACTTGGTATTGATTATGTTCCGAATGATAAATTTTCACTATTTATTTCACCATTGTCTGCGAAATTAACTTTTGTCCAAGACGAAGTTCTTTCTAATGCAGGAGCTTTTGGGGTTACTGCTGCTGAATATGATTTGACAACAGGCGATGTCATTTCAAATGGAAAACGTTTTAGAGGGGAATTTGGTGCTTATTTAAAGGCGCAATACAACCAAACAATTGCGAAGAATATTGAATTAAAAACGAAATTGGAGCTGTTTTCTAATTACTTAGAAAAGCCTCAAAATATTGACGTCAATGCTGAAGTGATTATGAACTTCAAAGTAAACAGTTGGTTCTCAGCATCAATCAACTGGTTGTTGATTTATGATGATGATATTAAAATTACGGATAGAGATGGTAATGTTGGACCAAGAACACAATTTAAATCTGTTATCGGATTGGGTATTGCTTACACAATGAAAAATTTTAAGGAGTAATTAGAATGCAATAGGAATGGAGGGGATACGAGAGTGTCCCTTTTTTTATACCTCAAATTTCATTGAGTTTATTAATTTCGTAGGGTTAATGAAAATATTCTCAGACATATCTCTTTGGTGGTTGATTCCTATCGTAGCAATTGCTGTTGTTGCTTCCCTCTTTTACTATAGAAACCAGAGGCAACTCGTTGATGCTTCAAAATTACAGAAGAATGTGCTAGTTGCTCTGCGCGCAGTTAGTATGTCGTTGTTATTGCTATTTCTACTTGGAATTATCGTCGAAAAAAAAGAATACAAGACGGAAAAACCTGTTTTTATTACGCTAGTTGATAATTCATCCTCTATGTTGAATTACAACGACAGCGCGTATGTAAAGAAAAAGCTAAATGTTTTAACGAAGGGTATTAAAGAAAAATACAAAGATCGATTTGATTTCAAAGAATATGTCGTGGGGTCAGAAGTTTCGGATAGAAGTTTTAACTTCTTAGATGGAGCGTCTAATTTAGATGCTGGATTTGAATTTATTTACAGTCAATTTTATAATAGAAATATTGGTGGGATTTGTTTTGTGAGTGATGGTAATTACACAACAGGGAAAAGTCCAGTTTACAGCGCTCGAAAAATTAATTTAACGCCTGTTTTTTCCATTGGAGTAGGAGATACCGCTGTAAAACGAGATCAGCTGATAAAAGCTATTTCGGCGAATCAAGTGGCCTTTTATAAAAATGAATTTCCTATTGAAGTTGACATTGAAGCCCGAAAAATGGGTAAAGGAACAAGTACAGTTCGCTTATTTAAAGGTGAAAAGGAAATAGGAAAGCAGACGATTGATTATTCGAATGGAAAAATAGACTTTGTGCATGTTAATTTTTTGGTAAGTGCAGATGAAATTGGATTTGTGCGATATTCTGTTCGAATTGACAACAAACAGAATGAAATTAAATATGAAAATAATTCTCGGACATTCTACATAGAAGTAATTGATTCGAGAACCAAAGTCTTGATCCTTGCTAAAGCGCCTCATCCAGATTTAACTTCTATTCGCAGTGTTTTTGATCAAGATGAAAATACAGAAGCAGAAATTAAATTAATGAGTGATTGGAATGGATCATTGAAGGATTATGCATTGTTGGTGTGGCATAATCCAGGTCTTGATCAGGTCGTAATTAATCAAATTAATGCGCACAAAACTCCTGTTCTCTATATGATGACCAGTCAAGCTAAAGGAAGTGATGCAAGCGCATTAAATATTGGGATGAAATTGTCCTCGAGAAATGGAGTCGATGAAGTTCAGACAGAATTGAATACCCAGTTTCAATTATTTGAATTGTCAGATGAGTTAAAGCGTTCGTTGCAAATCTGGCCTCCATTGAAAGTGCCATTTGGTAAAATAGAGGTGATTTCAGGAAATACAATGATTTCACAACGAATTGGACAAGTGAAGAAAACAGATCCTATTCTTTATTTTGGGGGAGATATGAACCGAAAGTATGGTGTTATAATCGGAGAAGGACTTTGGAGATGGAAATTAATGGAATTTGCTAAAACTCAGAAAACGACAAGTTATACCGAGTTGATTCAACGCACAACCCAATATTTAACCGTAAAAAATAATACAGATCCATTCAGAATAATTTTACCAAAACGTTTCAATAAAAACGACGAAATCATTCTAAAAGCGGAGTATTACAATGCTTCACTTGAACGGATTACAACTCCCAAAGTAAGGTTTGAATTGAAAAATGAAGAAAATAAAGTTATTCCTTATGAATTTGCTAAGACTAATGTTGATTATACTCTTTCATTGGGGAAATTAAAGCCTGGTAAATACATTTGGAATTCTTCTGCAATTCTAAATGGAAAAACTTCTAAGAAGAGTGGGGTTTTTGTTGTAGAAGATATTTCAATTGAAATCCTTTCAACGCATGCTAATCATGGATTGTTAAAACAAATTGCGAGTGAAACGAATGGAAAGTTTTATACGCTAAGTAAAAGTGATCAGTTAGTAAAAGATTTAGAAAGTCGAAAAGACATTGTTAATATCCAATATGAAGAATCTGATTTTGATGATTTAATTGATTGGAAATGGTTGTTTGCTTTGTTGGTACTTCTTCTTACGAGTGAGTGGTTTCTTCGACGTTACTGGGGAGCATATTAATTTTTTTTACACGATACAATATTCTAAAAAGTCGGGCGTTATTAATAGTAACCAATAACAAATTATGATAATTCGCCTATGTTAAAAAGCTACCAAAAAACCGCTCCTAGCGATGAGTTAAAATTCGCTCCAAATTCAGCAACAATTAACGCAATATTAAATTATAGCAAGTCGATTGAGGTGAAATCCTCAAAAAAGACCAACCGGAAGTTGCTTCTAAACTTAAATTAAATAAAAAAGACCGCTAATTTTTAGCGGTCTTTTTTATTTTTCAATTTGATGATTACCAAATCTTAGAAACCTTGTCATTCGAGTTTCTCATTTTATCTCCTTCCTTCACACTAAACGCTTCGAAGAATTCTGGACAATTCATAAGAGGTCCATTTACACGATACATTCCTGGCGAATGAGAATCATTGGCTATGCGGTTTTTTAATTCAGCTTCAGTGTAGTTAATTTTCCATAGTTGTGCATAAGCAATAAAGAAACGTTGCGCAGGGGAGTAGCCATTAATTATTTTATTGTCTTTGAATTCTTTTGTTTTTGAATAGGCGTAATATGCCATTGTTAAACCTCCTAAATCCGCTATGTTTTCTCCCATGGTTAAGTCTGGATTAACACAGTGTCCATCAACAGGGCAGAACAACTCAAATGTTTTTCCCAGCTTCCCTGTGCGCTCTTCGAAAGAGATACGGTCTTCTTCAGACCACCAATTTGTAAAGGAACCATCGGCAGCAAATTTAGAACCCGTATCATCAAATCCATGTGTAAATTCATGACCGATTACCATTCCTATGCGCCCGTAATTGATGGCATCATCGTATTCTTCACTAAAGAAAGGTACTTGCATTATTCCCGCAGGAAAAACAATTTCATTTAATAAAGGATGATAATATGCATTAATAAGATGTGCAGGCATTTCCCACTCTTCTTTATTTACGTTTTTATTTAGTTTTGAAATATTTTTATTCCAAGAAAATCGTGCAATTTCTCTATTGTTTTCAATTAAATCAGTTGCACTAAAGTTTAAAGAACTAAAATCCTCGTATTTTGAGGGATAACCAAGTTTACGACCAATCGCTTTTAATTTCATTTTAGCTTCAATTTTCGTGGTTTCGGTCATCCAATCTAGGTTGTTGATTCGACTTTCAAATACACTCAAAAGGTTGTCCACCATTTCATTTACACGGTCTCGTGCTGTTTCTGAAAAATGTCGTCCAACAAATACTTTTCCCAGTAACTCTGAAATCTCCGAATTGGTAATGGCTTTAATCGCTTGTTCTTGAATAGGTTTCATTTGCGTTTTACCTGTCAGTACCTTGCCATAAAAATTGAAATTGGCATAAACCATTTCCTTATTCAAGGATGAAGCATAATGATTTAATACGTTCCATAGTAAATAATTTTTCCACTCTTCTAATGTAACGTTCTCCAACATTGCATTTATTTGCTTAAAAAAATCAACTTGCCCAACAATTAGTTCCAGTTTTCTTGGTTGTTGCAAACCTATTTGACTAATATACGTCTCTAATTTTAGATTTTTGTAGTTGTTATCTACATCATCAAATACAAATTTATTATACGTATTTTCAGGTACCCGTAATTCAGATGGCGTCATCATAGCTTTAGCCATCATCGATTCGAATGTGGTTATTGATTCTGCCTTTATTTTTGGATCTTCTATTTTCGCAATAGTGAGTACTTCATAAATGTAATTTTTATATGAATTGTAAATTTCTGATTTGTCAGAACTTGTGTAATAATCTTTGTTAGGTAATCCAATTCCTCCTTGAGAAATATAAATCACGTTCATTTCAACATTTTTAAGGTCTTGACCTACATAAAATTCAAATAATGAAGATATACCCAATTGATGATGCTTTGCGATTAGAGGAATAATTTCATCTTTGGATTTTAAATTTTGCACCTCTTTTATTTCTTTTTCGATTGGGCTGATTCCTAGATATTTACGGTTAGTTAAATCAGTGTAGGAAGCATAATAGTCACCAAGTAACTGTAAGTCAGAGCCCTTTGGTGCTTTACTTATTTTTGCATCTTCAAGAATTGAAGTGAGTTTTTTATTATTGGATATTTCCAGCTCATTAAAACTTCCCCACCTAGATTCAGAAGGTGGAACTGGATTTTGATCAATCCAATTACCATTTGCAAAACGAAAAAAATCATCCTGAGGACGAACTTTTAAGTCTAGGTACTCCATTTCAATAGCGTTAGAATTTTTAACTATTGAAGAAGTTTCCTCGGTTTGGTTCTCTGTATTGTTAGATTCAACCGCTTTTTTGGTTGAGTCACAGCTAGTCAAGCCAAATAGAAGACTAATTGGGAGTATATAATAACGCATGGTTTATTTTTTTGGAATAAACTTCATTTCAACGTGAGGAATATCATCTTCTAGATACTCTTTTCCAGTTGAAAAGAAGTTGTGTTGTTCGTAATATTTTTCAAGATGCTTTTGAGCGGATATTTGAATCGGAGCATTTCCAAATTCTACTTTCGAAAACTCGACGGACTTGGTCATTAAGTCGTGACCAATTCCATTGCCACGTATGGATTCATCGATTACCACACGCCCAATAGACGAATCTTCATAGGAGACCCCAGGAGGAAGTATACGGGCAGTTGCCACAATATCCCCAATACCGTTTCTGCAAATTAAATGGTAGGATTTTTTATCCTTACCATCTAGATCAAGGTAAGCGCAATTCTGCTCGACAACAAATGCTTTTAACCGCAAAGCAATAATGTCATGAAATTCATTTAACGTTAGATCGTTATAATGCTTTATTTGCCAATTTAATACCATATATCAAGTTTGAATTACCCCTACATTGTATGGCTTTTCTGCCTTTTTGTGGCTTGCCATTTCAATACCCATTGAGATTACTTTTCTAGTGTCAGCCGGATCTATAATTGCATCAATCCACAAGCGACTAGCCGCATAATAAGGAGAAATTTGTTTATCGTATCTATTTTTAATTGTGTCGAATAATTCTTTTTCGCGCTCTGGAGTTATTTCTTCTCCTTTTGATTTTAGTGAAGCCACTTCAATTTGCAGTAAAACCTTAGCTGCAGCAGCTCCTCCCATTACAGCTAATTCGGCAGTTGGCCAACCAACAATGAGTCGCGGGTCGTACGCTTTTCCGCACATTGCATAATTTCCTGCACCGTATGAATTACCAGTAACAATTGTAAATTTAGGTACAACAGAATTTGCCATGGCATTAACCATTTTGGCGCCATCTTTAATAATTCCTCCATGTTCACTTTTTGATCCAACCATAAATCCTGTTACATCTTGAAGAAAGACTAGTGGAATATTTTTCTGGTTGCAATTCATAATGAAACGAGCCGATTTATCTGCAGAGTCTGAATAAATAACTCCGCCAAATTGCATTTCACCTTTTGCATTTTTAACAATTTCACGATTATTAGCAACTATTCCAACTGCCCAACCATCAATTCTTGCATAGGCGCAAACAATTGATTTACCGTAATCAGATTTGTATTCGGTAAAATCAGAATCATCTACAATGCACTTAATTAATTCTTTAACGCTATAAGGTTTTGATCGATCTGCTGGTAATATTCCGTATACATCCTTCGGATTTCTCTTTGGTGCTATTGCTTCTTTCCTGTCAAACCCAGCATTTTCAGGTTGACCAATTTTATCGATTAAATCGCGAATTGTTTTTAAGCATTCTTGATCATTTTCTACGTTGTAATCGCAAACACCAGAAATTTCGGTGTGAGTAGTTGCCCCTCCTAATGTTTCATTATCTATTGTTTCACCAATTGCGGCTTTTACCAAGTAAGAACCAGCTAAGAAAATGGTTCCGGTTTTATTTACTATTAACGATTCATCTGACATGATTGGCAAGTAGGCTCCACCAGCCACGCAACTTCCCATGACTGCAGAGATTTGAACAATTCCCATCGAGCTCATCACAGCATTATTTCTAAAAATACGACCGAAATGTTCTTTGTCTGGAAAAATTTCATCTTGCATTGGCAAGAAAACACCAGCAGAATCCACTAAATAGATAATTGGCAATCTGTTTTCCATTGCAATTTCTTGTGCTCTTAAATTTTTCTTTCCAGTAATTGGAAACCAAGCACCGGCTTTCACTGTTGCATCATTGGCAACAACAATACACTGTTTACCTTTGACATAACCAATCACAACAACAACGCCAGCTGCAGGACATCCTCCGTGCTCTTCATACATTTCAAAACCTGCGATTGCGCCCATTTCAAATCGATCTGTATTAGGATCGAGTAGAAGGTCAATTCTTTCACGAGCAGTTAGTTTACCACTTTCATGAAGCTTATCAATACGTTTTTTTCCACCACCTTCGTAAATTACATTCAATTCACGCTCAAGAGCAGAAATTTTAAGACGCATTGCATCGTCGTTCTTGTTGAACTCCAGTTCTTTATTGGATATAGCCATTTATAATTAAATTCATTTTGGTTCCCAAATATAATCAATTCTTAATGTACAAGTAGTTGTTTTTGGCATTAATGAACATTGAAATGTTAGAAATTCATAAAATTCGCTAACTACAAATAAAGTATCTTTGGTCCATGCAAGATTCGTTTAAGTACAAGGGGATGCGTAGAAAATTGATAAATGAACTACGTGAAAAGGGGATTTCAGATGAGAAAATATTAAATGCATTTGATGTAGTTCCTCGTCATTATTTTTTAGATAATGCCTTTGCAGAACAAGCATATTCGAATATGCCATTCCAAATTGGTTCGGGACAAACGATTAGTCATCCATATACTGTCGCTTTTCAAACTCAATTATTGGACATTAGTAAAGGTGACAAAATTCTTGAAATAGGATCTGGATCTGGATTTCAAACGTGTATTTTATGTGAAATGGGAGCAAAGGTGTTCAGTATTGAACGCCATAAATCCTTGCATTTAAAAGCAAAACAAATTGTACATCATCTAAATTATACAGCTAGAATGTCATTTGGTGATGGTTACAAAGGACTTCCAGCTTTCGCGCCTTTTGATAAAGTTATAATAACCTGCGGGGCGCCTAATATACCTCAAGACTTAATAGATCAATTAAAAACTGGAGGTGTAATGATTATTCCAATTGGAGAAGGCAAGAAGCAACATATGTTGCGCATTACCAAAATATCAGACACTGAAATTGTGAAAGAAGAATTCGGAGTTTTTAGCTTTGTGCCAATGTTAGAAAGTAAGGTAAAATAAAAAAGGAGAATTGATAATTATCAATTCTCCTTTTTTATTTATTATTCTGATTAATGACCTTTTGAAGCTAAATATCTTTCAGCGTCCAATGCTGCCATACAGCCGGTTCCAGCCGCGGTGATAGCCTGACGGTATGTCTTATCAGCTGCGTCACCCGCTACAAAAACACCGGGAACATTTGTTAACGAAGTCCCAGGTTTTTCATACTTAATGTATCCAACTTCATCCAAATTGATATAATCTTTAAAAATATCCGTGTTTGGTTTGTGTCCAATTGCTACGAAAAATCCTGTGCATGGAATTGTAGATTCAACACCCGTTTCACTGTTTCTAACTAGAGCTCCAGTAACACCTTGACCATCGCCTAAAACTTCAACAGTATCTGTGCTGTACATTATCTCAATGTTAGGTGTGTTTTGCACTCTTTCGGCCATTATCTTAGAAGCTCTAAATTCATTTTTACGCACGAGCATTGTTACTTTAGTGCATAATTTAGACAAGTAATGTGCTTCTTCACATGCTGAATCTCCGGCTCCTACTATTACAGTTTCTTGTCCTCTATAAAAGAATCCATCACAAACAGCGCATGCAGAAACTCCACCACCCATTTGTAAGTATTTTTGCTCACTTTCCAATCCTAAATACTTTGCAGATGCTCCAGTTGAAATAATTACAGTTTCAGCATGAATTTCAGTTCCATCATCAGCCCAACATTTATGGACTTCACCAGAGAAATCTACTTTCGTAATAAATCCAAAACGTACATCTGTTTCAAATCGTTTTGCCTGTGCTTCTAGTTGAATCATCATTTCTGGACCAGTTACTCCATCTGGATAACCTGGGAAGTTCTCCACTTCGTTCGTTGTCGTTAACTGTCCTCCTGGTTGCATTCCTTGATACATTACAGGGCGCATATCTGCACGAGCAGCATAAATGGCTGCCGTATATCCAGCAGGTCCAGAACCAATAATTAAACACTTTACATTTTCTACTTTACTCATATCTATTAAATTCTATTTTATTGTATCGAAAAATCAATTACAAAAATAATCGATTAATGAACAATTACTAAGAAAATTAATAATTGCATATAAATGGCAGGAATCATAGAATAAAACACAAATGAAACTTGCTACAATTTGTTATTGACGAAAAAGACACTAATTTTGTACCCGCTTTTTGCACCAGATATATATGATAGATACAGAACTTTATAAAGCCAAAACACTTTATCCTTTTCAAGAATCAACAGTAAATAAAATTCTAAAAGAGTTTGCTGAAAATGGAAGAGATTTTAATTTATTATTCCAATTACCGACAGGAGGAGGGAAGACGGTCATTTTTTCTGAAATCGCAAAACGATATATTGAGGAATCAAAGGAAAAGGTTTTAATTTTAACTCATAGAATCGAGTTATCAGTGCAAACGTCTAGGCAATTAAATGCTATCGGTGTTGGTAATAAGATCATTAATAGTGAGGTAAAAGAGATTCCAGATCAAGAAGAGTTTAATTGCTTTATTGCAATGGTTGAGACACTGAATAATAGACTCAATGATGATGAAAATTTCATTAAAAACATTGGTTTAGTAATCGTTGATGAGGCCCATTACAATAGTTTTCGTAAAATTTTCCAATTCTACGAAAATGCAAATATTCTCGGGGTTACAGCAACTCCATTAAGCAGTAATAAAGCGCTACCTTTAAATGACAACTACAACAAATTGATTGTTGGAGAAAGTATTTCTTCTTTAATTGATCAGGGTTATTTAGCTGATGCTGAATCATTTACGTACGACGTTAATCTTCATGGTTTGAAAATCGGTTCAAATGGAGATTTTACGGTCACGAGTTCAGACGTTGTTTATGGGAACTATTTCATGCAGGAGAAATTATTATTTGCATATGAAGAAGTCGCTGTAGGAGATAAGACATTGGTTTTTAATTCGGGTATTGACACATCTATTCGAGTTGCAGAGACCTTTAAGAAGCGAGGTTATAAAATCCGCCATTTAGATTCAACATTTAGTGAAAAGGATAGAAAGGATGTATTAACTTGGTTTAAAGAAACTCCTGATGCAATTTTAACATCAGTGGGAATTTTAACTACTGGATTTGATGAACCAACAGTTAATACAATAATCTTAAATAGAGCAACTCGTTCGTTAACGCTTTATCACCAGATGATTGGACGTGGATCGCGTAAATTGCCAAATAAGGATCGTTTTAAGTTAATTGATTTAGGAAATAATGTTCGTCGATTCGGATTATGGCAAGATTATATCAATTGGAATGATGCTTTCGCTTTTCCTGATCGCTTTTTAGAGTCTCGATTAGGTGAAAATGAGGATATTGAGTTTGAGGTTGAATTTGAATACCCAAAAGGAGCAGAAGCAGTTATTGATACGGCAAAATTAGACGGATTTAACATCAAAGAAATTTATTACGATTGCATTGATAGCGGACTAAAAGGAAAGGATGCAGTCGAAAAGTCATTGGAAAACCATTTTGAAGTAATTCGTGAAGCATCAGAGGATTATTTCCATGGTCTTGAAATCATGGGATTCTTGAAGGATCATATTGAGCACCGTTTGAAGCATTATACTAAGTGTATTACAAAAAGCACTCCTAATTACTATAAATACATAATTGAGACATACAATCGTCAACTTCAACAAAAGTTAAGAGCAGTTTTAGATGACGAATGATTATCAGTTTTGCGTCAATACGCTTTTAATAGAGTCGAAATTAGTATTGTAATAAAATTTCAGTTGTGTCAAATGCAATAGTCGTAGCTGATTTTATCCCATTGTTCGTTGTTCCAACAACTGAATATTGATATTGATAAGTAGTATTCCCATCATTTACGCAATAAATAGAAGTATCAATAGCACCATTTAAATAATTGGTGCCCGCTGGACAGCAGGTAGAACAATTTATCTTTCCAATTTGACGTGAATACTGAAGTACATCAGAAGGACTAGGGGACTGATTAATAAATCTAAGTCTAACCCAGGAAAGTGCAGTGGTAGTATAATTTCTAATATTATCTTCTTCAATTGTCAACTCAGAAAAATAAATAGTTTTTTGTAGTGGAAAGTAATCTTGTTTAACAGATGTTAGAAAATATGATTCAGCAGCATTCCTTGAAAACGTAAATGAGTATTCACCAAAAGAATTAGTTGTTGTTTGTCCTATTAAATTCGAGGTGCTTTGCCCTGCAATTGTTTCATATAAGAATACGTCCGCATTTGAAAATGGGGTAGAAAATGTACCATCTGTTATAACACCTTTTAATGTAAATTCTGCTTTTCCTTTTTTTTTGCAGCCTAAATTCAAAGAGATAATAACAATTAAAAATATCTGTAAAGCCTTCATTTTACTAAGTTTATTGAAGCTAAAGTACGAAATTAATACTGAATTGTTAATATGTTTTTTTACATTTTTTAACTAAAACAGCAAATCATTTTTATATATTCGTGGCATAACTTAAATTATTATTATTATGTCAGAAGAAAACAATGGAGTTCAGCCTCAAGGAAAACAAATGGGAGTTGCTGGGTTCGTATTAGCAATCGCAACATTAGTATTATCTAGCTGGATTGCTGCAATGGCGGCTGCGTCTATTATTATGGGCGGTAGTGCTTGGTTAATGTATGTATGGTTAGTTTTAGCTATCATTTCAGTTGTATTATCAGCAATGGGAATGTCTAAATTAGGTAAGACTGGCGGTAAAAAAGGATTAGCTGTTGCTGGTTTAGTTATCGGAATCGTTTCCGTAGTATGGTGTGGGATTTTAGTAGCAGGTTTATCTGTTGCTTCTTCTGCTGCTGATACTTTTGGAGATAGCGATGAGTGGAAAGATGCTATGGAGCAATTAGATGATTTAGATTTAGATCAAAACTAATTAGCCTAGCTAAAATACTAGCCCTTTGTGTTAATTCACAAAGGGCTTTTTTTTGGCCTATAAATTACAGAGATTAGTTTTAAATTGTATTTTTACCTCACTTATGAATAAAGAAATCGACCTATTAGACAAAGAAATAATTGACACCGAAGCTCCCAAACAAAGGCCTGTGTTTGTTACAGTATTGTGCATTTTAACTTTTTGTGGGGCAGGAATTACTATTTTCTCTTCACTTTTCAGTATTCTAACAATGGGGCAATTAGAGACTTCAATGAATGAGATGAATAAAGTTTTTGATGATACAAATCTTGGAATGGATTTCGGCAATTCATACCGCTGGATGAAAATCTCCTATGTTTTAAATTTAGTCGGTTCATTACTGTGTTTAGCGGGTGCTCTTTTTATGTGGAAGCTAAAAAAAATAGGTTTTTATATTTATATTGTTGGACAAGTTCTACCTATTATTGGATCATTCATGACAATGAATTCCATTAAATTGGGAGCATTTGCAGGATTTGGAATTATTGCCTCAATAATAGGAATGATGTTTCCAATTGCATTTATAATTATGTACGGTTTGAATTTAAAACATATGAAATAGGATGAGTGAATATGATGATTTATTAGACCCAGAAGTAAGAGACTCCGGTAGTTCTATAGTTGGTTCGAAAATACCAAATGCGAATGCGATTCTTACATTAGGTATACTTTCGATAGTTGGATGTGGTTTATATATTTTACCAGGTTTAATTTGTGGGATTATTGCTTTGTCCATGTATCCAAAGGCTAAAAGAACATATCTACAAGATCCTGCTCGATTTGAAGCTTCATTTAAGAATGCAAAAGGTGGCTTTGTTTGCGCAATTATAGGTACGTCCTTAGCTGCCTTGTATCTGATTTTTGCAATTGTCTTTCTAGGTGTGTTTTTTACAGCTTTATCATCATTTTGATAGAATGTAGTTGGAGATCGACTTTTGGAATTGATTGCTTGACCTGTGGTTTTCAGCGATCCATTGAAGCTTTATTTCATGGTGAAATAGTTGAAAGTTTTCTGCTTTTTCCAGCTACAATTCCTTTGTTAATTGTTTTTTGCATTCTACCAATTCATCTAGTCTTTAAGTTAAGACATGGTGTAAGAATAATTGTATATTCATTTTCCATTTCGGCTATCCTAATTTTGTTTAATTACGCTATTAAATTGAGTAATAATTCATTTTTCCATCAACATTCCCCTGAAATTGAGTCGCAATTTTAGTCCTTTTCTTAACTTTGACTAAATCTTCAAAAAAGAATTATGTCAGACGATAAGAAAATCATCTTTTCAATGGTTGGTGTTTCTAAAGATACACCTCAAGGAAAGCAAATAATTAAGGATATTTACCTTTCATTTTATTACGGTGCAAAAATCGGAATCATCGGTTTAAATGGTTCTGGTAAGTCAACCGTTATGAAGATTATTGCTGGACTTGATCAGACTTATCGTGGAGATGTTGTATTTGCTGATGGCTATACAGTTGGTTATTTACCTCAAGAACCAGAATTGGATGAAAACAAGACGGTGAAAGAAATTGTGATGGAAGGCGTTCAAGAAACGGTTGATATTCTAAAAGAGTTCGAAGACATTAACAATTCTTTCATGGATGAAGAAATCATGAATGATCCAGATAAAATGGATAAATTGATTACGCGCCAGGGAATTGTTCAAGATCAAATCGATGCGATGGACGCTTGGGAATTGGATACAAAACTTGAGAGAGCAATGGATGCCTTAAGATGTCCACCAGATGACCAGAAAATTGGAACTTTATCGGGTGGAGAGCGAAGAAGAGTTGCGTTATGCCGATTATTGTTGAAAACACCAGATATTTTATTATTAGATGAGCCTACCAACCACTTGGATGCCGAGTCAATTGAATGGTTGGAGCAACACTTACAGCATTATAAAGGAACGGTTATCGCTGTAACACACGATAGATATTTCTTGGATAATGTTGCTGGGTGGATTCTTGAATTAGACCGAGGACAAGGGATTCCTTGGAAAGGAAATTATTCTTCATGGTTGGAACAAAAAGGAAATCGTTTAAAAGAAGAAGAGAAAACGGAATCTAAACGACAAAAAATGCTAGCACGCGAGTTGGAGTGGGTGAGAATGAATCCTAAAGGTCGTCATGCTAAAAACAAAGCGCGTATTGCGAATTATGATAAAATGATGGCGGAAGATATTGGAGCAAAAGAAGCAATTCTTGAAATGCCAATTCCAAATGGACCACGTTTAGGAACGAATGTGATTGATGCTGAGCATGTTTCAAAAGCTTTTGGAGATAAATTACTCTACGGAGATTTGAACTTTAAACTTCCACCAGCAGGAATTGTTGGTGTTGTTGGTCCAAATGGTGCTGGTAAAACTACCATTTTCAAAATGATCATGGGGGCACTGCAACCGGATTCAGGTGAATTTAAAGTTGGAGAAACGGTGAAGTTGGGTTATGTTGATCAAACACACGAAGATATTAGTCCTGAAAAAACTGTTTATGATGTAGTTTCAGATGGACTGGAATACATTGAAATCGGAAGTCAGAAAGTAATCGCTAGAGCTTATTTGTCGAAATTCAATTTCAGTGGTTCTGATCAAAATAAAAAAGTAGGAGTTTTATCTGGAGGAGAGAGAAATAGACTTCACTTAGCAATGACTTTAAAGACAGAAGCAAACGTTTTATTGTTGGATGAGCCAACAAATGATATTGATGTAAATACATTGAGAGCATTAGAAGAAGGAATTCAAAATTTTGCAGGTTGTGCGGTTGTGATATCTCACGATAGATGGTTCTTGGATAGGATTTGTACTCATATTCTAGCTTTTGAGGGAGATTCAGAAGTGTATTGGTTCGAAGGTTCTTATACAGAATATGAAGAAAATCGTAAAAAACGACTTGGAGACCATGGACCTAAACGAATCCGTTACAAAAAGTTGGTTAAATAATGAGTGAACAACCGAATAATCCACTTCATGGGAAAACGTTAGAATCAATTCTGGTTGAGTTGGTTGAGCAGTTGGGATGGGAGCAAATGGGTTATTTAGTTCCGATTAATTGCTTTTTGAAAGATCCGAGTATCAAGAGCAGTCTGAAATTTTTACGAAGAATGCCGTGGGCGAGAGAAAAAGTTGAAAATCTTTACATAGAACGTGTGTATCAATTCAATTTAAAAAAATAATTTTTTGGCGAAATTTCGTCATACTTAAAATCTATTAACAATGTCAGTAAGAAATTTAGAGCCAAAAGAAATGTGGAATCATTTTGCAGATTTAAATGCTGTTCCTCGTCCTTCAAAAAAGGAAGAGAAAGTAATTGAATTTATGATGAATTTCGGTAAATCATTGGATTTAGAGACTTTGCAAGACAAAATAGGTAATGTAATTATTAAAAAAGCGGCTTCCGCAGGAATGGAAAATCGAAAAACGGTCATTCTCCAGTCGCACTTAGATATGGTTCACCAAAAAAATGCAAGTACTGCTTTTGATTTTGATACGCAAGGAATTGAAATGATAGTAGATGGTGATTGGGTAAAGGCAAACGGAACAACTTTAGGTGCAGATAATGGAATTGGTGTAGCGTCAATTATGACAGTTTTAGCTTCGAATACTATTGCTCACCCTGCAATTGAGGCAATGTTTACTATCGATGAGGAGACAGGGATGACTGGTGCAATTCAGTTGGATCCATCAAATTTTTCAGGAGAAATATTATTGAACTTAGACACAGAAGATGATGATGAGTTGTCGATTGGCTGTGCCGGCGGTATTGATACGAATACTAAATATGCGTATAAAACTGAAGCTATTAAGGCTGGTTCAAAAATTATTGAAATTACCGTGAATGGATTGTTAGGTGGTCATTCAGGAATGGATATTGACAAAGGAAGAGGAAATGCGAATAAATTAATGAATCGTGTTTTATATCATTTGATTTCTATGGTAGACTTTCAATTGATTTCAATTGATGGTGGGAGTTTGAGAAATGCTATCCCTAGAGAATCAGTGGCGGTTATTTCTTTGAATATAAGTGATTTAGGAGTTTTTTCTACTGAATTAAATAAGATTTCAGAGATACTAATTTCTGAATTTAAAACGGTAGAGCCAAAATTGAAATTTTCTTCGAAAGAAATTGAATTAACGGCCTCTGCAGTTAGTCATGAGGATGCGTTAAAAATAATTAATACAATTTATTCTGTTTTTAACGGCGTATTTAGAATGAGTCCTGATTTTGAGGGGTTAGTTGAAACTTCTTCTAGTTTAGCGCGAGTTATTGTGAAGGATGGAGTATTTATTACTCAGTCTTTGCAAAGAAGTAGTGTAGAAAGTACAAAAGACGATGTAGCAAATTCAATTCGCGCTACTTTTGAATTAGCTGGTTGTGCTGTTGTTCAAAACGGTGACTATCCAGGATGGCAGCCAAATACGGATTCTGAAATTTTGAATTTAATGTCGGATTTATACCGTGAGAAATTTAATGAAGAACCAAATGTTAAGGCTTGTCACGCAGGATTGGAGTGTGGAATCTTATTAAAGCATTTACCCAATGTTGATATGATTTCATTTGGGCCAAATATTAGAGCACCTCACTCACCAGACGAGAAAGTTCAAATTTCTTCAGTTCAAAAATTCTGGAATTACTATTTAGAGACTTTAAAGAGGATTCCTCAAAAAGGGTAGGAGTGAGCAGTCAACACGAACTTGTCCAATTAGCGAATGCAAAGATGCCTTATGGTAAATATCAAGGACGTTATTTGATTAACTTGCCAGAATTTTATTTGGTTTGGTATAAGAATCAAGGATTTCCGGCTGGAAAATTAGGGCGACAGTTAGAGCTCGTTCTTGAATTAAAAATTAATGGTCTTGAAAATTTAATCTATCCCTTGATTAAAAAATAACTGAAGTTACAAATGGATATTTCTTTTTAGTCAGCTAGTTATCAACTCCTTACGTTGGATAGTTGTGGGTATTGATTTAAAAGAATTGTTTACAAAAGAAAATAATTTTAATTTTTTTGAAACTTTATTAGGAGTGGTGCCGTAAATGGGTCTGTAATTATTAAGTTATAAGATATGCAACCAATTTTAGTGAATATGATTGAGAATAAAATAAAATCAGCAAAATTTAAATTATCACAACATAATGTGCAAGGTACAAATAGTACGCTTTCTATTTTTCAAGTAGCATCTTTAATGGATTTAGTGAGAGGCGAGGCGAGCACAGATATTCAGCATTCTCAAAATAATTTTCTTTTAAATTAAATTTTTAAGGTAAAAATAGTAAGGTCGTTCATGAAAATGAGCGACTTTTTCTTTTTCTAAACGTAAATTTTGATTACTATTGTAAATAATATTCAAGTTTACAAATGTTAATTCAAGATCGTATTCAATTAATTATAAAAGCAAATAATGAAAGTCCATCATCGTTTGCAGATAAAGTTGGTATAAAACGATCAAATCTTTCTCACGTTCTTAGTGGTAGAAATAACCCAAGTCTCGATTTCCTAGCCAAAGTTATTAGTACGTATCCTAATGTTAATGCATCTTGGCTGTTAACAGGAAAAACAAGAGAAGGTGATTTTAAAGAAGAAGTTAAACATGATATCGCTAATGTTTCAAATCTTAATACAGAGAGCGGGAATATTGAAAAAATTGTGATTTTTTACTCCGATAAAACATTTAAAGAATATAGTCCTAGTGGGCTATAACGCCACTAGCAATTAATTCTTCTCCGTCATAAAGCGCGGCAAACTGTCCTGGAGTAATTCCGCGTTGTTTCTCCTTGAAAAGAATATAGATTCCGTCTTCTTTAACATGAATACTTCCGTCTTGTAGTGATTGTCGATACCTTATTCTAATGCTATAACTAGACTTATTCAAACCCTTCAATTTGAACTGATTAGAAACGAAGTGAAAGTCTTTAGTTTTTATCTTTAGAGCGTATTTATTCAATCCTGGATGCTCGTCTGTCTGTCCGGAATAGACAATGTTTTTGATTACATCGGTGCCAATAACGAAGGATGGATTAGGTCTACCGCCAATATGAAGTCCTCGACGCTGGCCTATGGTGTAATAGTGCGCGCCTTGGTGAGTAGCTACAATTGAGCCCATGTCACTTTCGTATGTAAAGGGGGTTGAGAGTTCTTTAACGTTCTCCGGTATCGGGATGATTGAATTGTAATGAAGGAATTGTTCTAAGTTGTCGGGTATCTCAATTACATCACCTTTTTTTGGTTCCAGCTTTTGTTGCAGAAAGGTTGGTAGGCTAATCTTTCCTACGAAACACAATCCTTGCGAATCTTTTTTGTCAGCCGTGTGTAAACCGCCTCGCTCAGCAATTTCGCGCACTTCAGACTTAAGTAATTCACCAATTGGGAAAAGAGCTTTAGCTAATTGTTCTTGGCTGAGTTGACATAAAAAGTAGGATTGATCCTTTCCCGGGTCTTTACCTGTTAATAATCCAAAGCTGCCATCAGCGTGCTCTATTTTACGACAATAATGTCCTGTTGCTACATAGTCAGCACCTAATTCAAGAGCAGCCTTAAGGAATACGTCAAATTTAATTTCTCTATTACAAAGAATATCAGGGTTTGGTGTGCGTCCATTTTTATATTCGTCGAACATATAATCTACGATACGTTCTTTGTATTCGGCGCTTAAATCTATGACTTGAAAAGGAATGTCGAGCTGTTGAGCGATGAGTAAGGCATCGTTAGAATCGTCTATCCATGGGCAATCATCAGATATAGTAACTGATTCGTCGTGCCAATTACGCATAAACATTCCGATTACTTCGTAACCCTGCTCCTTAAGCAATAATGCTGTGACACTTGAATCAACTCCACCGGATAAACCAACAACTACTCGTTTCATGCTGCAAAATTACGACTTATTTGATTTAAAACAATATAAGAATTAGATTACAAATGTAATTTACTTTTGTAATTGGCGACTTTAACATTTGTTTTGTATTCTGTAAAATAAATGAGGTACTATTTTTGTATTTTCGTCAAAGTGAAAAACAGATATATCATAGCATTGTGTTTTGGAGTGAGTAGCTCGTTGTTTGCTCAAGATTGTGAAAACATACTATTTACAGGGAAAGTTGTTGATTCTTTGCGTCCACAATCATTCTATAATTTAATGATTGTAAATCGATCTACTGGAAAAGGTGTTTTTGGACAGCCAAATGGTACTTTTTCTGTTTATGCCTCTCAAGGAGATACAATAGCGCTTTCTGTTAGAGGTTATCCGTATGTTACTGTTATTGTAAATGGAAATTCGGAATGTCGCCACGAAGGAAAGTATTTTGTGGAAAATAAAATTCAAGATGTTGCGGAGGTAGTTGTATATCCTTTGAAATCTTTGGAGCAGATCAAAGAGGAGCGATCCTCCTTGGCTTTGCGAGAGACACGAATGGTAACAGGGATTGAAGTGCTTCAGAGTCCGATTACAGCATTGTATCAAGCATTTTCTAAAAAGGAGAAAGCAAAACGATGGGTGGCAGAGCAAGAGCACATAGATAGCCAGAGAAATGTGTTGAAGGAGTTAATGAGGACATATGTTGCCTATGATGTAATTGAATTATCAGATGATGAATTCGATGAGTTTATTGCATTTTTAAATATGGATGAGACGTTTTTAAAGACTGCCACAGAGATGGAGCTGATAACGTTTATTCAAGATAAATTTGATCATTATCAATGGTTAAAGGTGAAGAATAGAGATTTTCGAGATGTTGAGAATAAATAAAGTTAACTAAGAAATATAAACTAGAAAAGGCGAATCAGATGATTCGCCTTTTCTAGTAGTTTTAATTATTAAGGAGGATTAATTCCCCATTTCTTTCAATCTCTGATCTCGTTGCATTGGGTTTTCTCTTGTTTGATTGCTTTTAAACAATTCAAATCGAGTACTTACCTTTTCAGATGGCCAACTATTGTTGTTTAAATCTGTATCTGCCGTTTCTAAAAAAGGGTCTAGGCGTATAGAAGTAGCTTTTTTATCAAAAATAAATACTTTTGATACTTTCTCCTCATGCATTCTCCATATTTCAGCTGGAATACGAATTACTTCAGTTGTATTATCCTCAAAAGTAAATTGAAGTATTAAAGGCATTGGAATACCTCCTAGATTGGAGAAGTGAATTTCGTAAAATTGCTTACCTGAATTCAGCAGTGCTAATTCATCTTCGCTAAGACCTGATTTAAGTTTTTCGTAATCTTCTTTATCAATTGCATCAACTTTATACTTGTCATGTGTAGCATAAAAGTCATCAATACTATTGTCTTTTTCGTTCACTGTTTCCTTAATGAGTTCCTTATTTCGAGTATCACCAATAAACTTGTCTTTTTTACTGTCTGCTTCCTTTGCTGTTGCTTTTTCAACTTCAGGATTCATCGTATTTAGTTCAAAGCTATTTACTTTGTCCATACTAATGTCTACGTGATCTGTCGTGTAGAACCAAGCTCTCCAGAACCAGTCTAAATCAACCGCTGAAGCATCTTCCATTGTTCTGAATAAATCCGCAGGAGTAGGGTGTTTAAACTTCCAACGTTCGCAATATGTCTTAAATGAATAATCAAACAGCTCACGTCCCATAACTGTTTCTCTAAGAATGTTTAACGCTGTTGCTGGTTTTCCGTAAGCATTGTTTCCAAATTGCCATATCGATTCTGAATTGGTCATAATTGGAGAGATTCGTTTTTTGTCGCCACGCATATAGTCAGCAATAAGGTAGGCAGGACCTCTACGAGAAGGGTATCCACGTTCCCATTCCTGTTCTGTAAGATATTGAACAAAAGTGTTTAATCCTTCATCCATCCATGACCATTGTCTTTCGTCTGAATTAATGATCATAGGGAAGAAATTGTGTCCGACTTCATGAATAATAACTCCCCACATTCCATATTTGGTTCCTTCTGAGTAAGTTCCATCTGCTTCAGGTCTTCCTCCATTGAAACAAATCATTGGATATTCCATTCCGATCCATTTAGAATGTACGGAAATTGCAACAGGATATGGATAGTCAACTGTGTATTTAGAATATGTCTTAACTGTATGTGCAACTAATTTAGTCGAATATCTTTCCCATAAAGGATTTCCTTCCTTAGGGTAATAAGACATTGCCATAATATTCTTTCCTCCAACCTTTACATTTTGGGCGTCCCAGATAAACTTTCTTGAAGAGGCAAAAGCGAAGTCTCGAACGTTTGTTGCTTTAAATGTCCAAGTTTTTAATGCTTTTTCCTTTTTCTTTTCCGCTGCTTCTGCCTCTGCCTGGGTTACTATTAGGATAGGAGTATCAGAAGTGCTTGCTTGTTTAAATCTGTTTCGTTGTTCTGCAGACAATACAGAGCTGGCATTTTGAAGTTCACCAGTGGATCCAACGATGTGGTCAGAAGGGACGGTAATATTTACTTCGTAGTCACCGAACGGTAGTGCGAATTCCCCTCGTCCTAAGAACTGCTTGTTTTGCCATCCTTCAACATCGTTGTAGACACACATTCTTGGGAACCATTGTGCTATAGTGTATAAGTAATTATCTTCATCTTCAAAATACTCATAACCACTTCGTCCACCAACTTTCATTCTATCATTAATATTGTACCACCATTTGATTTTGAATGAAATAGATGTGTTTGCTTTAAGTGGTTGTTCAAGATTAATACGCAACATGGTTTTGTTAATTGCATAGCTCATATTTTTGCCAGAAGTAGATGTTACTTCTTCAATTTTAAAACCACCATCATAATCCAAAAATTTCTTACTGATATCACCAATAGATCTGAAGTCCTCCATTCGTTCAACTTCAATCAATTTAGAATCTGAATCTTTCGCTCTAACGTTTTGGTCGAGTTGAATCCAAAGATATTCTAATTGATCAGGGGAATTGTTGGTGTAAGTAATGGTTTCTACACCTGATAAACGTTGTGTTTGATCATTAATGGAAACGTCAATTTTGTAATCTGCTTTTTGCTGGTAGTAATTGTGACCAGGCGCTCCTGCTGCATTTCGGTACTCATTCGGAGTTGGTAGTTCTTCTCCTAATTGCGCGAATTTATTCTGCTGTGCAAATGAAATTGCAGGTACAAGCAGAGAGAGATAAAGTAGTTTTTTCATATTCTAGTTTAATGTAATTGTTTTAACATGGTCGTTTCTAAGGAAGTCAGTAGTATAACTTTTAGATCGGTAGTAGAGTGTTATTTTATTTTGTTGTTGTGCGTATTCATCCATTAACACATCATTTTTTAATATTAAAGTAGGTGTTATGTCAATTGGATCTGATTCAAAGTAAAAATTTGTAATCCCGTTTAAACTTGACTCATAACCGATTAAATGAAGCACACAAGTTGCTTTTTCTGTTTTCAATTGGAAATGATTCGAAAAATACTCAGAAATCAAACCTGTTGTTTTCGAATTCTTTTCATAAAGTGATAAATCAACTTTTTCATTCATTCGTTTTTCATAAAGCTTTTCAATATCGTGAGTTGTAGCAGTGATGGTAATCTCAAACTTTCGAGTTACATCGTTGTATTCCATTTCAGCAAATGAGAAAAAATACTCATGTGCCATTGAGGCAAAAGAATTACAGATAATGAATAAAAAACCAATAATTGTTTTCATTTATGGGATATTTCGCTCGCTAAAATAAGAATAATATCACGAATAAAGCTCGTTTTAATGGTGAATGGTCATTACGCTTTATGGTAGGTTTCTGGATACTATTATTATCTTTGCTAGGATTTCATTAAGGTAAACCGATAATGCTTAAACAATTTGATTTTACTACAAGACTGACAGCTTTAGGAATATTAATATTTGTACTGGCACAATTTTATTTTGGGTTTTCAGAATTGGCAATTTCTTGGGATTCATTCGGCTATTACCTTTATTTACCTTACACTTTTATTTATAATGACTTGAGTTTTTCAGATTTAACTCACGTCCAAAGTATGGCAGATTTGTACGATAGTACAGATACTTTGTATCAGTTGACTTATGTCCCTAATGGAAATCATGTAATAAAATATCCGGCCGGAATGGCTATCCTAATGGCTCCATTCTTTTTTATTGGGCATGGACTAGCATTTATATTAGGATATCCATTGGACGGTTTTTCTGCACCATACGATATAATGATTTCAGTAGGTAATTTAGTTTATGTAATCATAGGAATTGTTTATCTGAGAAAAGTATTACTTCATTTTTTTAGTTCAAAAATCACAATTATAGTCCTACTAAGCGTTGTTATAGGTACAAACTTTCTCTACATAGCAACGACTGGAGCTGGAAATTCTCACGTTCCATTGTTTACACTTCATGCTGTGGCTTTGTGTCTCACTATTCAATGGCATCTTGTCCCTTCTGTCAAAAATAGCTTGAAATTTGGAGCTGTGATTGGACTTATGATAATTGCGCGTCCAACTGAAATTTTATTCTTGGTAATTCCAGTTTTTTGGGGAGTAAAATCGTTTAAAGGCTTCTTTCAAAAGTATTACGAACTGATTACCAATAAAATCCTGAGTCTATTATTATTTTCTATTGTGATTATCGCGATTGGATGTATTCAACTTTTTTACTGGAAAACAATTACAGGGAAATGGTTATTTTATAGCTACGATAATGCAGGAGAAGGTTTTAATTTTTTAAGTCCATATTTAAAGGATTTTTTATTCAGTTATCGCAAAGGGTGGTATCTATACACGCCAATTATGTTGTTAGCGACGATTGGTTTATTTTTTACACTATTTAAAAAATACAAATTCGGTATTTCCCTTTTATTGTTTGTGGTGCTCAATGTTTGGGTGCTTTCATCATGGTCTTGCTGGTGGTATGCTGGAAGTTATAGCCAACGTAGTGTCGTTCAATCTTATCCTGAAATGGCAATAGCTCTTGGGGCCTTATTAACATATACATATGACCGAATTAGGTTACGAAGAATTTCCCATGTTTTGGTTGTAGCAATGATTTTTCTGAACCTATTCCAGACGTGGCAATTCGATGAGAGAATTATAGATGGTTCTAGAATGACGAAAGAGTATTATTGGACTGTTTTCGGTAAAACTGCTGTACCAGATGGAGCAGATAAATTATTGATGATAAATCGACCTTCAGTCCAAAAAACTAAACCAGCTGATATCTCTGAATATAAAAAGGTGAAAACAATTTTTGTAAAAGAAAATGTAACGTTCAGTGAAGATCAAGAGTTTTTGGATTTTGATCGATTTGAGTACCATAAATTAACGTCCAAAGATCACGGTTGGATAAAATTAACAGGGAAAAGCACTGTTATTCATCGTGGAAGTGATGAAGAATATTTGATGGTGACTTGTTTTACACATAAGGATGAAAAATACAGTTATGTCACTTGGAGTCCAACCGAAATGCCGAATTACGCAAAGGATTCAGTTTCAACCACTTTTGAATTTTGGTATTTGACTCCTGAAGTTAGAACTGTGAAAGATAAGTTTTTATTTGAGATTTGGAATCGAGCAAAAAGTAAAGTTGAAATTGAAGATTTAAGATTAGAAATATTCACGAAGAAATAATATCTTTACTGCCCTATGAGCGAAATAAAAAAACTGTCCATTGTTATTCCTGCTTACAACGAAGCGAAGACAATTCACTTAATTTTAAATAAGATTAAAGCTGTTCAATTGTCCAATAATATAGAGAAGGAGTTAATCATTGTTAATGATGCTTCATCTGATGGTACGGACGTTACAATTGAAAAATATATTTCTGAGAACGCTGATATGAATATTAGATTATTCAATCAGCCGGTTAACATGGGGAAAGGAGCAGCACTCCATAAGGGAATTGAATTGGCAACGGGCGAGTATTTAATTATTCAAGATGCTGATCTAGAATATGATCCAGAAGAATACAACCGTATTTTAAAGCCAGTGCTTGTTGGACAGGCTGATGTAGTTTATGGTTCTCGATTTATTGGTGGTAATCCGCATCGAATACTATTTTTCTGGCATTCAATCGGAAATCGTTTTTTAACTCGTTTATCAAATATGTTTACAAATCTCAATTTGACAGATATGGAAACATGTTATAAGCTTATTGAAACGAAAACTGCCCAATCCCTGAATTTAAAAGAAAATCGTTTTGGTTTTGAACCAGAAATTACAGCGAAACTCTCAAGAGTTCCTAAAATTCGTATCTACGAAGTTGGAATTTCATATTATGGAAGAACTTACGAAGAAGGGAAGAAAATAGGTTGGAAAGACGGGTTTAGGGCAATCTACTGTATTATTAAGTACAATTGGTTTAGTAGAAAATAAGGTTTAGAATATGAAATAAAAAAAAAGCGAGAAGATTTAATCTTCTCGCTTTTTTTTATGCTTATTCTTGATAAACGATGCAGTTAATATTCATTCCGGCACCTACAGATGCAAGTAGGATTTTGTTTCCGGACTTAAGTTGATGTTTTGGTAGTTCACCTTTTTTGATCAAGTCGTACAATGTCGGGACAGTTGCAACGGAACTGTTTCCTAGTCGCTCAATGATCATCGGCATAATGCTCTCAGGGGGCTCACTAATTCCGAATTCTTTAAATAGTCTGCTAACGATAGCTTGATCCATTTTTTCATTGGCCTGATGTATGAGTATTTTTTTTATCTCTTGAATTCCTAGATCAACTTTTTCTAAACAGAGTTTCATTGCCTTCGGGACTTCAGTTAAAGAGTATTGGTAGATTTTATGGCCATTCATTTTTATGAACTTAGTGTTGTCACCACCAAATTTATTGAAACTCTCTCCGATTGATAAATATGCATTTTCTGTGACAGTATGTGAAACAGTGGCATGTGAAAGTACACCACGTTGTGTTTCTTCTTCCTTAGCCTCAACAATGCATGCGCCAGCTCCATCTGCAAAAATCATGGTGTCTCTGTCAAAAGGGTCAACGACACGAGAAAGAACTTCTGCGCCAACTACTAGACATCTTTTAATTTCTCCAGCTTTGATAAACATGTGTGCTTGAATTACACCTTGGACCCAACCTGGACAGCCGAAAATTAAATCGTAAGGCACGCAATAAGGATTCTTAATCCCTAAGCGATGTTTCACTCTAGAGGCAATACTAGGAACAATATCAGTCTGGTTAGACCCTTTAATCACATCCCCGAAATTATGTGCGACAATTATCATGTCTATCGTTTCCGGGTCAATGCCTGAATCTTCAATGGCCCGCTGAGATGCTATCCAAGCGATTTCTGAGCAGGATTGAGAGTCATTGACATATCTACGTGCTGAAATACCGGTAATCTCTTTAAATTTATCGATAATGTCACTATTATTATTTTGAATTCTTCTTCCGTCATTAAGGCAAAAAGGGTTTTCGATAAAACTCGTGTTTTCCACCTCTACTTCTGGTAGGTATGAACCAGTTCCTGTTATTATAGTGTTTATCATTTACTTTATTTGTTAAGTGATCTGGAGAATTGCGAAATTATATCAATTGTTTCGTTATGAATAAGCCAAATAAAAAAATAGCTCCTCATTATTGAGAAGCTATTTATAAAAATTGAATGATTCTATTTTTTCTTATTCTTTAATTGTTCCTGTTGTGCTTTTTGCATTTGCTCCAAACGTTCTTGAAATTTAGATTTACCTTTTTTCTTAGGAGAAGCAGATGCCGCTTCTTTGCGGTTCGCCATTTTAAGTTTTAATTTTTCTTCATCAACAAAGAATTTCTTAATCATGATCATGATTAATATAGAGATCAGTGTAGATATGAAGTAGTAATAACTTAAACCTGAAGAATAGTTGTTAAAGAAAAAGATCATCATAATAGGGAAGAAGTACATTATGATTTTCATGTTCGGCATTCCTGGCTGTTGTGGTGTTTGCATATTACCACTATTAATGTGCGTATATACCAAAGTAGTTCCTGCCATTAACAATGTGAATAAACTGATGTGATCACCGTACATCCAAACATTAAATCCGAAATCGTAAATCGAATCAAAAGAAGATAAATCTTCTGCCCATAAGAATGATTCTTGTCTCAATGAGAATGTGGATGGGAAGAAACGGAATACGGCCAATAAAATCGGCATTTGAATCAACATTGGAACACAACCCGCAAGTGGACTTGCTCCAGATTCCCGATATAATGCCATGGTTTCCATTTGTTTTTTCATTGCATCGGCTTTGTCCGGAAACTTTGCGTTAATTTCTTCGATCTCTGGTTTTAATATTCTCATCTTGGCAGAAGATGTATACATTTTCCATTGAATTGGCATTAATGCGAATTTGATGATGAACGTTAATAATAGAATTGCGATTCCTAGTCCCATTCCAGTGGAACTCAAAAATTGAAAGATAGGCTGAACTGCATAGATATTAATCCATCGGAAAAGCCCCCATCCGTAATTTAATACATCATCATAATCACTGTCGTATGACCTTAGTACTTTGTCATCATTTGGACCAAAGAACCAATTCATATTAATCGATGCGTTTTCAACACTTTGCAAGTTTAAATTCATTGTAGTTGAAAAATCCTTAATGTGCGACCAGTTCTTTTTGTCACCCTCTTTGTAATTTTTGATTTCAAATGAAGAACCCGTTTTAGAGAAACCGTTCTCTGGACGAAGGAATGATGAGAAATATCCTTGTTTGAAGTTTACCCATTCAACTTTGTCTTCAGCTTCTTCTTCATCATCTCCCATTTCACTTAACCATGAGAAACCTTCTTCTTTGTATTTAAAACAAACTGTAGAAACTCTGCGTTGTTCACTAAACAAGCGCTCAGTCTTGCGCATTGCAGCATTCCAGTTTAATACAACATTTTGAGGAGTAACTTTTCCTGCAAATCCGCGGATGTTAATGCTATAATCAAGATCATAAGCGTCCTTATTAAAATGATAGATAAACTCAATTACTTGGTTGCCCTCTTTTTTTAATTGGAATACGATTTTATCATCCGTTTTAGATTTTACGGTAAATAATTCGTTCGAAGTATTTAATTCTTTTCCATCCATTGGGATGATTAGGTGATTTGAAGCGTCACCCTGCTTAAATAATACTAAAGGGTTAACAACCTCAGTCGATTTTCCAGCATTATAATTTTTCGCATAATCTTTATAAGATTGGAACTCTTTCAATTGAACCGAAGCAATTTGACCACCTTTCGTGTCAAAGTCAACAATTAACTTCTCATTCTCCATGCGAATGATTTCTCCTTCAGCTGCTGTTTGAATTGCTGTTTCTTTTGAAGGAACTGGAGCGATTAGCGTATCTTTTTTTGTTAAAGTATCCGTAAATACAAGTAAACCTTCAGATTCGAGTTGTTTTCCATCTTCACCTAATTTAGCGACTAGTGAATTTGCTCCTGCTGTCGCATCGGAAGTTGAGCTGTCACTTTTTTCCAATTCATTAGAAGTGTTTTTTTCGTTTTCCTTCTTTCTTTTCTCAGCAAGTTCAGTTTTTGCTTGTTTCTCTTTTAATTCTTCTTCAGTTGGTTGGTTGAATATAGTAAACACAGAGAGTATAACTCCAATAATTACTAAGCCAATGACGGTATTCTTATCCATTCTATTTTATTTAATTCTTTATTTTGATTTATTTTCCAATGCAGCGGCAATAAATCCAACAAACAATGGGTGAGGGTTAGCAACAGTGCTTTTGTATTCCGGGTGAAATTGAGCTCCAACAAACCATGGGTGATCTTCAACTTCAACGACTTCAACTAATCCAGTTTCTGGATTTTTCCCTGTAGCTTTCATTCCGTTTGCTTCAAATTCTTCCAGGAAATCATTGTTAAACTCATAGCGATGTCTATGTCGCTCTGAAATTTTATCTGTATTGTATGCCTTAAATACGTTTGATCCCGGACTTAATTGACATTTGTAAGCTCCAAGACGCATTGTTCCTCCTAAATTTGAAATATTCTTTTGTTCGCTCATCATATCGATGACTGGGTATTTACAATTTTCAGAGATCTCAGTTGTATGCGCTTCAGTTTTACCTAAAACGTTACGAGCAAATTCAATAACTGCACATTGCATACCTAAGCATATGCCTAGGAAAGGTATTTTATTCTCTCGAGCAAACTTAACCGTTTCTATTTTTCCAGAAATTCCTCTTGAACCAAATCCCGGAGCGACTAATATTCCATCTAATCCTTCCAATTCAGTAGAAACGTTGTTTGGAGTAATCTTTTCTGAATGAATCCATTTCACATTTACTTTGCAATTGTTAGAAACGCCAGCATGTATAAATGACTCACTTATTGATTTGTACGAATCTTTTAACTCAACATATTTTCCTACTAATGCAATGTTAACTTCGAATTCAGGATTTTTTAATCGTGTAAGAAAGTTTTTCCAGTTGTCTAAGTCAGGAATTGACTTAGATGTAAGGTTTAATTTCTCTAAAACTACTTTATCTAATTCTTCTGCTTGCATTAGCAATGGAACGTCATAAATTGATTCTGCATCCCTAGATTCAATGACTGCATTCATATTGACGTTGCAAAATTTCGCAATCTTACGTCTAAGCGTTAAATCTAACTCGTGCTCTGTTCTACAGCATAGAATATCCGGCTGAACTCCTAATTCTAATAATTGTTTAACAGAATGCTGTGTTGGTTTTGTTTTCAATTCTCCAGCTGCAGCGAGGTAAGGAACAAGAGTCAAGTGGATTACTAAGCAATCTTCTTCAAACTCCCATTTCAACTGTCGAACAGCTTCAACGTAGGGAAGAGATTCTATATCACCAACAGTTCCTCCAATTTCAGTAATTACGATGTCGTATTCTCCACTTTTTCCAAGTATCTGAATTCGTTCTTTTATTTCATCTGTGATATGAGGAATAACCTGAACTGTCTTCCCTAAAAATTCACCACGACGTTCTTTATTGATAACTGATTGATAAATTCGACCTGTAGTTACATTGTTCGCTTGAGAAGTAGGTACATTCAAGAATCGCTCGTAATGTCCTAAATCCAAGTCAGTTTCAGCACCGTCATCTGTTACAAAGCATTCGCCGTGTTCATATGGATTCAATGTTCCTGGATCGATGTTGATATACGGATCTAATTTTTGGATGGTCGTCGAGTAACCTCGCGCTTGCAATAATTTCGCTAATGATGCGGAGATGATTCCTTTACCTAGAGACGATGTAACCCCTCCAGTTACGAATACATATTTTGTAGAATTGGACATACTTGAATATAATGTAACTTCGGGAGGCAAAGTTAATATATTCATTCTACTCGAGCCCTATGAAGTTCATAAATATTTGTAAAAATCAGGAATAGTTGAAAACTAAAAGAAAATTAATACTAATTAGACCAATTTTCATTCATTCCAAACTGCGTGTAGAATTTTGTTGGACGAACAGTTTCCTTTTCAAAGGTTGGACAGCCATCTTTGTCTAGGCGAGGGTAGTGATAGCTTGTTCGTTCCATCTTAGCGGGAAGCAGAAGCATGTCATGTATTAATCGATTCTGAATAGAATGGCGAATATGTTCGTTGTCCATCCCAATTCTTAAATGTGCGTTTTGTTGGTATGGAAGATTAGTGATCATCGAAGCGTACGCATTTCCATGACTTGTTTTACCGTATGGGCGATCTTCCAGTGATTTATAGCCTTTACGCATTTTAGGTCCAACATGGTTTACTTTAACACCGTCAATGGTTTCACCGGTCCATATTGCCAATCCAATGCCGAGCTTGAAGTTTTCCATTTTATACGAAATCAAAAAATGACCTGTTCTAAATCGATCTTCTGCGCTACCAGCAAAAACATCATTTTCGTGATAAAGACTGATGTTTTTAATATGAATTCCAAATCCGCCGGATCGTTGAGAGGTACCTACATTGTCGAAATACCAAAGGTAATTGTACCCTAATCCATAATCATAATTGGTTTGATGGTTTAAACCATCAAATTGGAAGTCGCGCACGGTGTTTCGTTTACCAGCGAGTAAAACCAAGCCAAGTGAATTTCGAATTTCCCAGAATTTTTTTCTTCCACCGTATGCTTTATCATAGAAGTAAATTGTACTTCCAGCGTTTAACTGAAAAAAATAGTCTGTATAATATGCATTTAGATTTAAGCCGATAGCATTAATGTGACTGCCAAAATTAAGTACCACACCAGCGTTCATTCCGGTATGATCCTTAATATAGCTTTGACTATAGAGGAAGAAAGGAAATACAAAAATGAATAAACTGCTTATTTTCATATTAAAATTAAATTCAAAAACCATTCCAAATGACAATGTTGAATTTCGCAATGAAAATAGTCCAATTATCCTATTTCAAAACGTAAACTCTTTAATTTAATTTACATTTATAAAATGAATGCAAAACGATTTTATTGGCTGGCGCAGTTTATTGGTTGGACGGCCTATTGTGGTCTTCTAACATTATCTGTATACACCAATAATCCATCCCATATTGATTCGGTGTTCTTTTTCAATATTATGGTGATTATCGTATCAGGTATTTCAATTACTCATTTGCAGCGTTTTATGTTCTTGAGGTTAGGTTGGCTTTCTTTTAAGTTACCTCGATTGATTCCACGATTGATACTTTCTTCTTTTTTCTTTTCCATATTGATTGCAATTATTGATTTGTCTACAGATTATTTGTCGAATGTAAATTCCATTCAGGAGAATCCGTTGGAGGTTTCAGATGTTATAGTCAATGTTTTTTCGATATTATTATTGGTGTTATTCTGGAATGCCATTTATTTTACTTTCCACTTTTTTCAGCAATCTAGAAATCAAGAAGTACATAATTTGGAGCTAACAGCATCCAATCGGGAGAGTGAATTGAAGAATTTACGATCTCAATTGAACCCTCATTTTTTGTTTAATTCTCTAAACAGCATTCGTGCCTTGATTACCGAGGAACCTGAAAAGGCAAAAGTTTCCATTACCACCTTATCCAATTTACTGCGACAGTCATTGGTACTTGGAAGGGAGAATTTGGTTGCATTGGAAAGTGAAGTGGATCTTGCAAAGAGTTATTTAGAGTTAGAGAAGATTCGATTTGAGGAGCGATTAACTATTATTTGGGAGCTATCTCCCGGATTGGAGCAATTCCAAATACCGCCGTTTGCTCTTCAGATGTTAGTTGAAAACGCAATTAAACATGGCATTTCAAATTTAAGAGATGGAGGAGTGGTTCGTGTTCGAATTCATGAAGATGAAAACACTATTTTTATTGAAGTAAAAAACTCAGGGAATCTTGAAGATGTGGTAGATTTGGGAGTTGGTATTGAAAACATTAGGCAGCGTTTATTATTGCAATATGGTGAAGGCGCTAGTTTTGAGTTAAAAGAAGAAAATAATTTTGTTTACGCAACAATGAAATTTACAAAATGAAAAAATATAAAACTTTAGTAATTGATGATGAGCGTCTTGCGCGTGAGGAGTTAAAGTCAATTCTAGCTAATTTTTCGCAAATTGATATCATTGGTGAAGCTAGAAATGGTGACGAAGGAATCGAAATGATTGCGGATTTAGAACCAGACCTTATATTCCTAGATGTCTCGATGCCAGGAATGACAGGTTTTGAAATGTTGAAAAAGTTGGAGCACATTCCTAGAGTGATTTTTGTTACAGCGTATGATGAATTTGCATTGAAAGCGTTTGAAGTGAATGCTTTAGATTATATCCTTAAACCATTAGATCCAAATCGTTTATCTGAAGCATTAGACAAGTTAAAATCATCTGACGAAGACGAATTCGAATCGGATGAGCCGATTGAAGAGTTGAATAGAAAGCTTGGGGTAAATGATAAGGTTTTCATAAAAGACGGGGAGAAGTGCTACTTCGTAAAGCTTTCAGAGGTTCGAATGTTTGAATCGGATGGGAATTATGTAAAAGTATATTTCGATAAAAATAGACCACTTATTTTGCGGTCCTTGAATAGTTTTGAGGAACGATTGGATGTGACCCATTTTTTTAGGGCTAACCGCAAGTTCATAATCAACCTAGATTGGGTAGTTGGAATTGAAAACTGGTTCAATGGTGGACTGCAAGTAGAGTTGCGAACAGGAGACAAGGTAGAGGTCTCAAGAAGGCAAGCGATACGTTTTAGAGAGATTTTTACGATATGAAATTATCCAACATATATAATTCTATCCTTTTCTAGAGTTATTAAACGTTGTTTGTACAAATTTCCGACGGCTTGTTTGAATGTTTTCTTACTCATTCCAACCATTTCTCTAATTAATTCAGGGTCACTTTTATCTGTAATATTCAAGGTTTTCTCCACTTTTAGAATCTCAAGTAATTTTTCTGCGGAGCCTTCAACTTTAACGTATCCAGATTTATCTAAACGGATGTCTAATTTACCGTCTTCTTCACGCACTTTGGAAACATATCCGGTTGTCCAATCGCCCCGTTTTATTGGTCTGCTTATATTATTGTGAAAGATTAGTCCTGAGTATTTATCGTTAACAACGACTTTTACACCTAAATCCGTTGTTTCACATATCAATAAACTTACTTCTTCATTGTCGTCAAATTGTTCGTCACAGAATTGAAAATAACGATGAACGCGAGTTGAGCCAAATACACGATCCGTTTTATCATCGAGTAGGAGACAAGTCAAGTAATATCTACCTTCTTCTACTTTTAAGTTCTGTTCTTTGAAAGGAATCATCAATTCTTTTTCCAATCCCCAATCAGCAAAAGCACCAAAAAAGTTTACTGAAGTAACTTTTAAGAAGGCAAAACCATTCATTTTAATTTTTGGTGTTTCTGTAGTTGCTACAGGACGATCTTCAGAATCACGGTAAACAAAAACGGTGATAACATCGTCAATCTCCATTTCGTCCGTAATGTATTTATTAGGTAAGAGTACCCCGTCATTATCTCGTTCTTCATTGATGTCAATTTCACGCGATACTTTTGGCTGACGGGTATATTTTGAACTTAATGATTCTTCTGGTAAATCGTATTCATCATCTTCCTCATTGTCAATAAATTCAATTTCCTTTGAGTTTTCTTCAGAGTCAACCGTATCTAATTCACCGAGATATGCACCTACAGATGTAAATCTGAGGATTCTCAGTTCGTTCATTTCACCAATTTTCATGTACTAGAAATAGAGTGCCGACGCTAATTTTGAGTTGATTACTAAAACAGGTAATGCCGGCTTGTTTGTAATTAAATTTTGTGCAAAGCTATCAAATTGCGGCAATAAACTCTCTGTATGATAAGAAAAGGCAATTAATCCTACATCATTTTGCTTAACAAACTGCATTATTTTCTTTCCGTAACCTCCACCAGAAGGGAGTATGTTGATTTTTGCATTTATTCCACGCTCTTCATATTGCTTACTCACAATTCCTATTCTATTTTGTAATCGAGTATTTAGAATTTGGTCACCTTGTTTTTCAGCTAAAACATTCACCTGAGCACCAAGAATATTTGCCATGTCTCCAGCAATATTGATAATTTGAAGACTCTCCTTAGTTAAATCGATTGGAACGGCTATTTGGTTAATATCTTTGATTTCAGAGCCTTTCTGTACAATTAGAAATGGACATTCCGCGCTCGTTATTACCTTCATTGCATGACTTCCAGCAAATCTTTGGAAACCACGAACTCCATGCGTTCCCATAATAATTAATTGTGCTTTTTCTTCCTTAGCGATTTTTCCGATGTCAGTAAAGATATCTCCAACCTTTACTAGAGTTGTGATTGTAACACCAACAGGAGCTTCTAATTTTTCCTTAAGCTTTTCCATTTCCTTAAGCATCACTATTCCTTTTGGCTTGTCAGTTGCCAAGTGTACAATTAATATTTCGGCATTGACACGCTTTCCTAGGTGCATGGCATATTCTAACGCTTTTTCTGTTACAGCAGTAAAATCGTAAGGTACGATATAGAGATTTTTACTCATAGGACGAATCAATTAATACATTAATATACAAAACAATATAGTGAAAATAAGAATTAATTTAATTCGATCCATCTTCATTGAACAGAATCAAGCTAAAAATGAGTATTTCCTATTTCTTCTTTTTTTTCTTCTTCTTTTTTACAACGTCATCATAAAATGAAACTTGAGACGGATCTCGCTTATCATTTTTGTCAATCTTCGGTTCAGAGTTTTCTATTGATTTCCCCTCGTTTTCCTTAACGGATTCAGGCGTAATTGCAACATGTTCGTATCCACCTCCCGGTGCATTTCCATCTATAGGATTTTCCCATTTTACTTTTACTTCTTTTGCAACCACTTTCCCTGTTTTTTCATCCTTCACGTAAACGATTTGCTTTTTTGGATCTTCTCCTTTGTTAGTGCCGATAACATCTTCTTCTAAAACCCATTTACCGTTGTCAAAAACGAACGCGTCGTAAGACATATCTGGAACGTAATAGGATCTGTAGTTTTTTAAATTGGGAGATTCAGGTGAAAGGTGATCAAATATGATTCGTTTTCTATTCTCTTCGTAGTTGAGAGCCATTGAACTTTTCTTAGAATGCTCAAAATACACGCGCTTTAATGTTTCTCTTCCTTGTTTGAAAATTGGACTACCAAGTTTAACAGAGTTTCCGTTAATGTAAATTGCATCAATAATCTTGATTTGACTAGATGGACCATAATAGTCCCATCCTAAAACGGTATATATCGTTTTGCTTCCTTTGCTTATCGGAATAATCTTATAATATAAAGCGCCATACCATTCATCTGAAGAAATGATTTCTGTCGGTTGAGTGGGCATTCCAAATGAGTTGTCTTTCAATTCAGTTACAAATTGCTCCTTTTTACGCTTATCATAATAAACTATAAAACAGGTGTATTTTTGACTTAAATCGTCTTGTTCGATATTGTAGTTAACGATTCGCATCTGCTTATCAGGACTATCAATAAAGCCAACGGTTGTTAGTTTGGAAAATGGGTAATCTATTGAACCTGAAAGTTCTAAAACTTTAGCTAATTCAGTTTTAAAGACCAGATTTGCAGCATTCTTTTCTGAATTATTTTCTGCTGAACGTAATTCGTTTAATAGGGCAAGTAATTTTTCTTCTTCTTCTAAGAATGAAGTAGATTGACCAAAAATAAAGGTGGAAACAATTAAAGAAATAAGAAATGTTAAACTCTTCATATACTAACTAACGTTCATTTGAATGATTTGTTACTCGTACAAATACTTTACCAAAAAGTTCAGAAAAAAATTATAGTTCTTTTAACGCACTAATTGTGTTTGTAGGGTTTTCGGAATTAAATACAAAGCTTCCAGCAACCAACGCATCGGCACCTGCATCAACTAATCTTTTTCCGGTTTCTAAATTAACTCCACCGTCAACTTCAATTAGAGCTTTAGAATTATTGGAGCTGATAAGTTGCTTTAATTTACTCACCTTTTCAACTGCATTTTCAATGAATTTTTGTCCACCAAAACCTGGATTTACAGACATAATTAAAACCAAATCCAAATCAGCGATTATATCCTCCAATACATTAACGTTTGTGTGCGGATTTAATGCAACTCCGGCTTTCATCCCATGTGATTTAATCAATTGAATCGTCCTGTGCAAGTGAGTACAAGCTTCATAATGTACAGTTAAAATATCCGTTCCAGATTTTGCAAATTCTTCTACAAATTGATCTGGATTCACAATCATAATATGAACGTCCAATGGTTTTGTGGCATGTTTTTTAATTGCTTGGATAACAGGGAAACCAAATGAAATGTTTGGAACAAAGACACCATCCATCACGTCAATATGAAACCAATCAGCTTTTGAATTGTTAATCATTTCAACATCTCGTTGAACATTAGCGAAATCACACGATAAAACAGAAGGGGAAATTATTACAGACATTTTGCGTTTTTTATGCAAATTTAGTTTAATCTATTTTACTGATACATAATTTTAATGTATTCTTCATCTCTTCCGTATACATCGATGTGCATTATCATTTCATTGTTAGCCCTGGTGACAGTTCTGTATTCTACAAAAATTGGAATAGGGTCTAATAAACGAATTTCATAATTTTCTCCTCTTCCCAATAACGTATCTAAAGAATCGGGAATCATTTCATTGAATTTGTTGTATCGTTCATCTCTTTCTAAAATAGCTTTAGCTAAATCTACAGGATTTTGAGTTCGCATACAGCCGTGAGAATAAGCCCTCACATCAACTCCAAACAAAGCCTTTGATGGCGTATCATGAAAGTATACGCTATGTGTGTTATTGAAATCAAACTTTAAAATTCCAAGACTATTGTGTGTTCCAGGTTGTTGCACAACTTTGTACGGGAATGAGTTTTGACGAATTTTACTCCAATTAACTGTTGTTGGATCCACTTCTTTTTTGTCTTTGTAAATTTTATAATGGTGCTTTGCTAAATAGCCAACATTTCGCTTTACGGCCGGGAGTATTTCTTTGCTGGATATTGAGTATGGAACATTCCAATAGGGGTAAACAACAATTTTACGCAAATTAGATGTGAGTTCGGGTGTTTGATTTTCATATTTGCCTACAACAACATTATGTTCACTTTTTAGACTGTCATTAATGTAAAAGCGCAATTTATATTCCGGAATATTAATATTAATGAATTTACCCGATCGAGGTGCTTGAGATCTAATTTTATCCATTGCGAGGATAATTCGTTTTATTTTGTGCTGCGTGCTTTCATTTAGAGCCATTGAAGTGTATTTCCCTATAACAGCATCTGGTTTTAAAGCGTTTTCTTCTTGAAAAATAGCTAATGATTCAGCTATCTTTAAACTGTCCGTTACATTTCTATCAAGGTAGCCTTTAGATATTAGGGCTTGTTTGGTTTTTTCAAATGCACCTAAAGAGTCATATTTAATTGATTCAATCTCAAATGTTGTACTGTCTAACTTGTGTGTATCAACAAAGCTGATCAACCCTTTACCAATCGCTTGGTAAGTCGAGTCAATCGGCCCGTATTTTAGGAATTGTGCACGTAAATCGTTTTGAATGTCGAACTTAATTTTAGCGTCAAATTCTTTTGCTGGTACAAATGATTTTGGTTTTTGCTTTTTTAACTCGTAGTCAACTATACCGTTTTCAATGTCGCTAACAATGCGACTTAAAGCAAGCGTTATTGAAATTTCATCTTGTATGTAATTATCGGTCTTTGATTGGAATAATCTATTTTTCGGGATGCTGACTTCATAACTTTTTCCTATTAACTTCTTTAAAGCAATACCTTCCGTTGTAAGTGCAGAATCATTAATCCATCTAGGCTTAAAGCTTCTATTTTTATAATATGTTTCCAAGTAGGAAAGTGTAGAATCAGGTAAACCCATTTTTGAAATGTACTCATCAGTTAGAGCTAATTTCATTTTCTTTGTAATGGAGATGTCCTGATATTCAAATGGTGGGATTTCTATTTCAGATTTATTTTCTCCACAAGCTGTGAAAAACAAAACTATAAGAATGCTTTTTATGAGTGGCTTCATAGGTTAAGTTTGTTGAAATTCTTACATTCGTGACCAACGAAACAAATATACACATTTTTCCCTTATGGCTTTAAACGTACTTCTAATAATCATTATTGTTACTGTTGGAGTTTCTTTAATGGCATTCAATAATCGGGATATGATGGATAAAATGCTCTACATCCCATACGATTGCAAGCATAACAACAATTATAGTCGTATTTTTTCGCACATATTAATTCATGCAGATTGGGGACACTTGTTATTTAACATGTTATCGCTTTATTTTTTGGGGGAGTATTTGCTGTATAGTTTTATGTTTGAGTATGGCGCAACTGTTGGGCAATTGCACTTCCTGACCTTGTATTTAATAGGAGCGTTATTCGCCACTCTTATCCCTTATGTTCGTCATCAAGACAATCCAAATTATCGCTCATTAGGAGCGTCTGGAGCTGTATCAGCTGTTATTTTCGCAGCAATACTTTGGAATCCGAGTATGGAGATTCGATTATTTTTTATACCTTTTGCCATACCAGCTTATATATTTGGCCCACTTTATTTGTTGTATGAATTTTATGCGGATAAAAAAGGTCAAACAGGTATTGCACATGATGCCCATATTGGGGGAGCAATATTTGGGGTAGGATATGTACTAATAATTAACAGTGATAAAGGGATGCAATTTATCAAAACCATTTTTGGATAGTTATGTTATACGTCAACAATAACGGAGAAATATTAGAAAATAGTGATTATTCAATTAAGACTGGAAATCGCGGCTATTTATACGGTGATGGTGTTTTTGAAAGTGTTCGCATTTTAAATGGAAAGCCAATTAATTTGGCAAATCATATTTCTCGCATGTTGGAAGGTGCCAAAAAAATAAAAATGCGTCCGCCGAGCTTTTTCAACGTTTCATTTTTTGAAGAGCGAATTCTAGAGTTATGTAAAAAATCTGGCATTACAGAAGGAGGGAAGTGCAGAATTTCATTGGATAGATCCAGTGGAGGAACATTTAAACCTGATTCGAATGAAGTTGAATTTTATATTGAAGTGTACCCAACTGAAATTAACAAGTACGAACTAAATCAAAAGGGAGTTGAACTCGATATCTACATTGAACATAAAAAAGAGAAATCGTCGTTGTCAAATTTTAAAACCAAAAATGGTTTAATTTATATTCTCGCAGCTATTTCAGCCAAAGAGAAAGGTTTAGATGATTATCTAATAACCAACTATACAGGTGGAATTCTTGAAAGTACATCATCCAATTTGTTTGTAGTAAGCAATGGTGTTTTGTATACGCCAGGACTTGAGGAAGGATGTTTAGCTGGGACGATGAGAATGCAGGTTATCAATTTAGCGTTGGCCAATGGTATTAAAGTGTATGAGTGCAATATACTTCCTCAAAACCTTTTGGTGGCAGATGAAATTTTCTTGACAAATGCAATTAAAGGAATTACTTGGGTCAGCGGTTATCGTACAAAGCGTTATTTTAATAATATATCACGCAAGATGGTGGATATATTAAATCAATATTGGGCAATGCATATATGAGTGGAACTCAACGGAAAAATATTGAAATTGGTGCTTTCGTGGCCATTGTTTTAAAGCAGGATCAACGAACTGGTAAATTAACTGAAGGTTACGTTGAAAAAATTCTAACTAGCTCAACTTTTCATCCTCATGGAATTAAGGTTCGTCTTGAAGACGGTCAAGTTGGTCGAGTTAAAGAAATTTTGGATTAATTCTTCTTTTGAAAAATCGTTTATTCCAAAGGAAACTTTATCTTTGTATACGTTTTAATGAAAAGCTCAAATTTCATTTAGTCAACGTGTTATTGCTCTTCTGGATTAATTTAGGTAATTCGATTTAACGATTAAATTCCCAAACTGTATTTGGTTCCAATGACTTATATGATTTGAGCAGGGAATTATTAATAAAGTTTATACTGAATGGCAAAATCGCAAGAAACATTTAACAAAAAAGAAAAAGAAAAAAAACGCTTAAAAAAGCGACAAGACAAGTTGCTTAAGAAAGATGAGCGTAAAGCGAACTCTGAAGGTGGTGGGTTAGAAAATATGATGGCCTATTTGGATGAATACGGAAATATCGTTGATACTCCGCCAGATCCGACAATCAAAAAGAAAAAAATTATTGCTGATAACATTGAATTAGGGGTTCCTAAGCGAGAAGAAGCAGGAGAGGCAGATGCTAACGAAGGGAAAGTTACATTTTACAATGAGTCAAAAGGTTATGGTTTCATCAAAGACGGAAGAAATCAAGAAAATTACTTTTTCCATGTAAATGGACTAATTGATGAAGTAAAGGAAAATGATACAGTTACTTATGAACTTGAGAGAGGGCAGAAAGGAATGAATGCTGTAAAAGTAAAAAAGGTTTAATCCATTTAAATACTAGTTAAAGCCGTCTCGTTCAATACGAGACGGCTTTTTTAATATCTTTACCTCATGAAGAATATTCTGTTACTTTTAATTTCATGCCTTTTCATGGTACTTTCTTGTAAAAAAGAAGGTTGCACCGACGAAAATGCCATTAACACAACAGCAGGTGCAGAAAAAGATGATGGTACTTGTACTTATGAATCTACCGTTGTTTTTTGGCATACGGCTACTACAAGAACGGTCATGAATAATAACGGGATTTCTTCGCTTAATTATTTCCTCGATGGCACATTATTAGGCACCAAAGGAACTACTACAGTTTATAGTTCTGCTCCAGATTGCAGTGTGACAACGGCTTTTGTTCGGTCTATTGCATATGATGAAAGCCCATCCAAAAATTTAAGCTATGAAGTTACAAGTCAAGCAGGACTGCTTGTTTTTAGTGGGACAATTGCTTTTATGAACGGGGAATGTGTTTCTCAGGAATTACACTATTAAATCACATCAATTTTTCTAATCTATTCTTATAGTATCGTCAGTTAATGGTTATATCTCTTAACTTTGCAGACAATAAATCGCGTTTATTATGAATTCTTTTGATCAGTTTAACCTAAAAAAGCACCTAAAAAATGCGGTGAATGATTTAGGTTTCACCTCACCAACTCCGATTCAGGAGAAAACATTCTCCACTATTTTATCAGGAAAGGATCTTGTTGGAATTGCGCAAACGGGTACCGGGAAAACACTAGCTTATTTACTTCCAATTTTGGAAGAGATGAAATATTCGAAAGAATTGAATCCACGTGTGTTAATTCTAGTTCCTACAAGAGAACTAGTGCAACAAGTGGTTGATCAAGCTGAAGACCTAGCGAAGTGCATGAATGTTCGTGTTGTTGGTGTTTATGGAGGAGCAAATATCAAAACGCAGGCAGCCGAATTGTCGCATGGAGTTGATATTATTGTTGCTACACCTGGTCGTTTATATGATTTAGCTCTGGCGCGTGCGTTTCAAGTGAAAACGATTAAAAAATTGGTAATAGATGAAGTGGATGTGATGCTGGATTTAGGTTTCCGTCCTCAGCTGACCAATATTATGGAGATTATTCCAGAAAAACGTCAAAACATTATGTTTTCGGCAACTATGACCGACCATGTAGACATTATGATTGACGATTTCTTTAAGTCACCGGAAAAAATATCAATCGCCGTTAGTGGGACACCATTAGAGAACATTGAACAAGAATGCTATATCGTTCCAAATTTTTATACCAAAGTAAATTTATTGAAGTATTTACTTCAAGATAAATCGTGGTTTGAGAAAGTTTTGGTTTTCGTTGGTGATAAGCGAAATGCCGATCGTGTTTTTGATGCATTGTACGCTGAATTAAAAGACGAAGTAGCGGTAATTCACTCGAACAAGTCACAAAATTACCGTTTCCGTTCAATTGACGATTTTGACAGTGGCAAGAATAGAATATTGGTTTCAACTGATGTAATGGCCAGAGGTTTAGATTTAGAAAAGATTACGCATGTCATCAATTTTGACACTCCAAAGTTCCCTGAAAATTACATGCACAGAATAGGTAGAACTGGACGTGCAAAACAAAAGGGGCATACTATTCTATTCTATACGGAAGCTGAGCAGGCGTATAAGGATTCGATTGAGGCATTAATGGGTAAGACTATTACATCTACCAAATTCCCGAAGGAAGTAGAGGTTTCGAAAGAGTTAACTCCAGATGAGCGTCCAAAAGAGGTTGAGATCAATCTTGGGTCAAAAATTGCAAAATCAGATAGTGGAGCATTTCACGAAAAAAAGGCCAAGAACAAAAAAGTAAATGAAGGTGGTTCGTATAAAAAAACAATCGCAAAAAAATACAAGAAGCCTCAAACTAGGGGAGATAAAACGTATCATAAAAAGAAAAAGAGAGGGTAGTCTCTTTATAAATTAAATAATTTTGAGTTTTATTGATATTTTTACGACTCTAAAAGCAACAAAATAAGAATGGCATTACAAGAAGAATTAAAAACACAAGGAGATTTTCTATTTAAAAACAGAAGTTATCTTCCATTAATTATTTTAATCGTTGGATTGGCTGTGTATGCATACGGTAAATATTATAACACGATGTGCGCTGCAGACGGGTGCTTAGAATTGTATTTATACGCAAGTTTAGCCGTAAGTTTATTTGGTCAATTGATTCGCGTTTTAACGGTTGGTTTCACTCCACACAATACTTCGGGAAGAAATACTTCAGAAGGCCAAGTTGCTGGTGAGGTTAATTCAACGGGAATTTACTCTACTGTTCGTCATCCATTGTACCTTGGGAACTTTTTCATGTGGTTGGGAGTTGCTATGATAACTGCAAATGCATGGTTCATTGTTGCATTTATATTGTTTTACATGTTTTATTACGAGCGCATTATGTACGCTGAAGAGGCATTTTTACGTAATAAATTTGATCGTGGATATTTGGATTGGGCAGATAGGACTCCAGCAATTATCCCTTCATTTAAAAATTACGAGAAATCGCGTTACCCTTTTAGCCTGAAAAAAGTGCTTAAAATGGAGAAAAATGGATTAGTCGCAACTTTTACTTTATTCTGGTTGTTTGATTATGCAGGACAAATTATTGATACCCGTACCTTTAATGTTGAAATGAACTTTTGGTTCTATGGTGCTGTATCTGCCTTAGCATTTTATTTAATCATTAAGGCAATGAAATACAATTCAATTCTTGAAACGAAGGATAGATAACTGAACACCATCTACTTTGTCATTAAAAAAAGGCAATTGATATAAGTCAATTGCCTTTTTTCACACCTGTATGTGGAATACGGCTACTTTAGAATTCGTCTTCAACCTGAAAACTGGATGTTGCAATTCTAGGCTCGTCCTGGTCTAATCTAAGAAGTTCCAATTCCTTTTGATTATACGTTCGAATCAATAAAATTGCTAAAAGGCAAAGTGGTATACTTAAAATAGATAAAACGATATCCGCTTGTGTAGAAAAAATGAAATCATCGACAGAAGCTGCGTTTGTCGAACTACGTCTAACAAAGTTCGCGAGTAAATTAGAAATGATCCATAATGTCCACCATGCAGGTATTATCCCTCTTTTCCCTTCGTCTCGACCATCTTTATTGGCAATTAACAAAGATGTGCCATACCACATTTCTGCCATTATCTGTACCGGACGAAACAATGAAAGAATAGGAACAAACCATGCTCCTGCAGCCCATCCATTCGTGTATTTAACGATAGTCCGTTGGGATAAATTGTAATATGCCCTGCGGAACCAACTTAAAAATGTAACTATTGAAACGATATAAATTGCGATATAAACGTAGCCTAATATCATTTCTCTTAGGTCATTCGAAACCAAAACAGAGTCGTCTGGTATGATTCCAGCATTTAATTTGTTGAGAAGGTTTAATTGCATCCAACTCGAAAAAATAGAAACTAAATCTAAGATGAGTATTACCAAAATCAAAAACTGAGCGTATTTTGCTCTTTGATCATTCGGTCGGACTAAAGTTTTATTATAAATCTTATTATCAAGCAGTTCTTCTTGCATACTAGTATTATTAATGTGTAAAAGATAAATATACTCTTTGAATCCAATTAAACTAGTAGAAAATAAGCGATAAATTAATTATTTCCCAACCCCAATCGAAACAGGTAAATGATCAGAATAACCTCCTAAATATTTTTTCCCTCCGTAAGTTCTATATGGAACAGTATCACCTTTGTAAACATCTAATAGAAATTGATTGGAGTATATTTTACCTGAATCCTTAATGATTCCCGATTTTTTTTCAAAGAAGTTAGAGGAAACAAGAATATGATCCAAAACATCCCATTCACCTCTGTAATTGTAAGAACCATGATATTCTCCTGATTCTTTTGTAATCATAGGTTTTAATACTTCTGCAATTAATTTCGCAGAGTTGTTAGTTGGATAATCGTTTAAATCACCCATAAATACAATTTTGGTTTTTGGACTAACAGACTGAATTGAATCAATGAATTTACGTGCTGCATTAGCAGCAATCATTCTTTTGGGTTCACTTGCTTCTTCACCGCCGCTTCGACTTGGCCAGTGATTCACCATTCCAATAATTGTTTCTTTTCCGTAGCGGAATTCACCCCATACAATGTCTCGACTTGGACGATCACCCTCTGGCATGTTGTAACGCACAATTCCGGACGTTATTAGCTTCATGGACAAACTGTCGTAAATCAATGCCACATCAATTCCACGTTCGTCTAGGCTTTCGTAATGAACAACACCGTAGGTCGATTTCATTGATCCGAAATTGACAACATCGCGCACAACTTGTTCGTTTTCAATTTCACAAACTCCTATTAATAGGGGAGCATCAAATAAGTTAAACACTTCATTAATGTGCTTCAGTTTTTCGTTATATCGCTCAATATTCCATTCACGTTCTGCTTCGGGTAAAAATTCTTGATCATCTTTATTTGGGTCATCCTTTGTGTCAAATAGATTTTCCACATTGTAGAATGCAATTGTGCGATTGGTTTGAGAGCACGAAAATGTACTAACACCAATAAATGTTAGTAAAAGATAAGAGGTGATTTTTGTCAATTTCATAATTATTAATTCTTTGTTGGAAGTATTAAATTTCGAGCCATGGGGCCCTCGCAAAAAATAGCATCGAGAATAGATAGGCTTTCTTGATAATTTTCATCTCCAGGGAATACTTGTATATAAGGGGCTTTTATTTTTTCTTGAAACTCGTCCTTTTGAATGAGTGATAACCGAAGGTCATTGTCCATTATTGGATGGAATTCTGTCGTAAAGTCTATTTTCGTATCAAGGTACAACCAATCAATGATTCTTTGTGTAATTGCCGTATTAAATTTTAGTAAATTATGTGTTTCGTTAAAAAGAAGCTCTTTCACTTCAACACTGTAATAATCAAAATAAGCCGAGGATTGATAAGCACTGGTTATTGCTCGCCAGTGACGAATTCGCCAATTTTCTTCATCCGAAAGAATAATATCTTCCGTTGCAGTTTTTGAGCCATTCGGCTTCTTTATCGGAATGGATAATGATAAAATTCCATCCCCGCCCAATATATCACATCGATTGCGGTAAGTCTGCTTTGGAAAATGTTCGTGTACCTCAATTTGAATCAACGGATGTTGCGCTAATTTTTTATAATATGCAATACTTCCAAAATAGGAGGTAGGCAAAATTGGCATCATTTTATCACGTTAAATAATCGTTCCCAACGAATCCCTTTATACGCGCTTTTCGAGAACCAAACCATTGACGCTTTCCCAACAATGTGATCTTCTGGCACAAATCCCCAAACACGAGAATCAGCTGAATTGTAGCGGTTATCTCCCATCATCCAATAATAGTTCATACCAAATGTATACGTAGTAGTTTTCTTACCGTCGATGTAGATTCCATTCGATTTTTCCTCCAATTTATGACCTTCATATGCCGTGATAATTCTTCTGTACCAAGCGATATTTGTCTTGTCAATTTTAATTGTCTGACCTTTTTTAGGGATTTGAAACTTAGTAAAATTCGTCATCGTATTGTTGATATAGAAATCCTTTGGATAGGTATTCAAGTTCGCAATAATTTCACTAGTAGAAGGTTTTCTGTCAGAATCGCTGTATTGATCTTGAATTACCAAATCAAATTGCCCGTCTGGATTAGAGCGTTTCATTTGTTTCAATTGATTTTTAGTAAGGTTCATAATGAATGATCCTTCTCCAGAAGAATAGTAATCCTGACGTTCCAATTCCATTCCGTACTTTTCATCCATGGTACTTTTAGAAGGAACTAAGACGTTCGTTGTTTGATATTGTAAATTCTGAAATTCCGGAACAAATGCTTTCTTGCCATTCACATATAACACTGCGTCTTTAATTTCTAGCCAATCACCAGGAATACCAACACATCGTTTGATATAATTCTCACGCTTATCAACTGGACGATAAATTACACCATAATGTTCAATCATTTGACCTGTACTTTGCTCAAAAGCAACTTTATCCTCAGCAAGCAACTTACGTGCTTTTGACTTCCAGATTGAATTGTTATCAATGAAATCTTGACCATATGCATCTAACACCTGTTGTTGTGCGAATTGATTCACATAATTATCCAATTCCATCATATTCAATTGCACCCCCTGATTGGCACGCAGAATACTGTCCTTTACTTGAAAAGCAATTTTAGAAGTAAATGCATTATTTTCTTTCCACAAACGCAAAGCTTCATTGTTCACGATTCCATGATAATCGTGTCCCATTAATCCATTGGGCATCCTTGGATCGTATACAGCAGTGTCACCAGAAGGGTAGTTAAATACCACCACATCATTGCGATTTACGTCACTAAAACCTGGTAATCTCGTGTAATCTGACGTCTCTAAGCTAGTATATGACTTAACATTTACCCATGGAACAGTATTGTGAACAAGCGGGTAGGATAGAGGGGTAACTGGAACTTTAGGTCCATATGTTAATTTGTTCACAAATAAGAAATCTCCAACTAATAATGTTTTTTCCATCGAGCCAGTAGGAATTTGGAACGGCTCAAAAACATACGTTCGAATGATACTCGCTGCAATTAAAGCAAACCAAATAGAATCTCCCCATTCTTTTACTTTCGACTTTTTACCTGGTTTGTGTCTCGTTACCGCGCTAATTCCAAGTGCAAGTGCATGACCGATTATCGGAAGAGCTAAGAATAAAGCTAAATGATCTCCCCATTCACGATCTCCCATTTCTTTCGTATTCGCCCAATTTGTTTCAGGTAATATTTTGTCTTCTGAATTAGCAATTTTCGCCATGATAATGTATGGAAAGAAAATCCCTTGTAAGGTATCAACCAACGAAAAGTATCCAAAACGACGGATATACGAAACGTTTGCCACAGACCACATGACAATATGCACTCCAGGAAAAACTAATAACAACGACCAAAACGGTTTTTTGCATCCCAATTTAAATACAACGTAGTAATTGTACACTGGTATCAATGCTTCCCAAGGTTTTCTTCCAGCTTGCTCAAAGCTTTTCCACCACAACGATAAATACGGGTGCACAAGAATAAATAGGTAAAAATAAAGTACGTTCATGGGTTATAATTTAATGACATCTTGCATGGTGAATACTCCTTTTTTTCCAATTATCCATTCTGCTGCAATAACAGCTCCTAAACCAAATCCTTGTCGGTTATGAGCAATATGTTTTATTTCAATCGTATCAATTTCTGATGTGTAATCTACAATGTGAGTACCTGGCACACCGTCTTCTCTATAGGACGTTACTGCAATCTGACCTTTTCGGACATTTGGAGCACTATTTTCATTATGAATCCATGAAGAATAATCTTCATTTTCGATCAACATATCGTTGGCTATAGATACAGCTGTGCCACTTGGCGCGTCTATTTTTTGCTTATGATGAATTTCCTGTATGCTTGGTGTGTATTCTGATTTACCTTCCATTAACTGTGCTAAACGACGGTTAATATCAAAGAAAATATTTACACCAATACTGAAATTGGAAGCGTACAATAAACTTCCATTATTTTGATGCGTGATATCCTTCACATAGTCTAATTGTTCATTCCATGCAGTCGTCCCAACGATTACTGGTGTGTTGTTCTTGATGCAATGTTTGATATGGTTAACCGCAAAATGAGGTGCTGTAAATTCAATAGCCACATCGACATTCGAAAAATCGATCATTTCAATTGGATTTTGACTATTGCATTTGGCAACGATAGAGTGACCGCGGGAAATTGCAATTTCTTCAATTATCTTCCCCATTTTCCCATAACCAATCAGTGCTATATTCATCGAATTTTTCAATTAAAACAAAAATAAAATATTAACCCTTACTCACGATAGATTTAACTAAAATTAAACATTTAGCTATTTTATCTTTAAGGTTAGGCCAATTCCAACTGAACGCTGATTTAACAATACAGGGTCAATGGAAAGTGTCAAGTCTGGTGAAACATCAAAATTAACAAAGTGCGCTTCAACTCCTGCGTCAGTTACCTGTAGGAGATACACTAAGGCTACACCCAAAATTGAAAGGTCTCGCCATCTAAGTCGTTGCTCGTATAGTTGCAATACACCTTGATCATCATAACTGCTCCATTCATTATCACCAATACTGCCATCTAGACGAAGTTTCAATTCGGTTTTAAGTGATTTTTGAGCTTGTTGATTAGAAATTAAAAAATAAGAAGCTCCACCAAGTCCTGCGTAGATTAAAGGAACTTTCCAATAGGCCTTCCGTTTTCCTTTTGGCATAGCAATGTGATTGTAAACCTGCCCCGCTCCTGGAAGAGCTGCCGACAAAATAATTGCTGTACGAATTGAATGTGGCTTTACCGAATCATTCACCAAGTCCTTTTTTTTGGTGGGTGCTGGAATTGAATCTTCTTGAGAAAAACAAGAAAGTGAAAGAATACAAAAGAGTAGAGCTATTGCTTTAATCATTTATTTAGTAATTCCATGATTCTATTCAAATCAACTTCGGAGTTAAAGTTCACTATGATTCTACCGCTTCCATTTTCAGATTTTTTAATATCCACTTTGGTCGCTAATTGATCACTTAAGTGCTCTTTAAATACATATTCATTATTAGAAATCGGAATAGCAATTGATTTTTTAGCAACTCCTTTTTCCTTTTCGGCAGGCGTTACTATTTCCTCACCACGTATCAATGCCTCGATGTCGCGAACAGATAATTTTTCCCTTACAACACGTTGGAAAAGAGCGATTTGAGTTACTTCATCTCCAGCGCTAACTAAAGCACGTGCATGTCCCATTGAGATTTCCATATTACGAACTCCAGCTTGAATCTCTGCTGGTAATTTTAACATTCTCAAGTGATTTGTAATGCTTGTTCGACTTTTGGAAATCTTTTGACTCAACTGATCTTGCGTTAAGTCACATTCTTCAATTAAACGTTGATAAGATAAGGCAACTTCAATTGGGTTTAGGTCTTCACGTTGTATGTTTTCAACCAATGCCATTTCAAGCATCGTTTGATCGTTTGCAATTCGAACATAAGCTGGGACTTCATTTAACCCTGCTAATTGCGATGCTCTGAAGCGACGTTCACCTGAAATTAATTGGTATTTATCGCGGCCAAGCTTGCGCACTGTGAGCGGCTGAATAATTCCATGTGCTCTGATGGAATCACTTAATTCCTGTAAGGCTTCTTTTTCAAAGTTAGTGCGCGGATTAAATGGATTTGCCTCAATGTTAGAGATTGAAATATTCGAAATTGAGCCAACAATTCCATTCCCCCCGCTGTTCGAAGTGATATCAGTTTCTGCGCTTTCTAATAGTGCGCTTAATCCCTTTCCTAGTGCAGATCGCTTTTTTGTATTAGAGCTCATTGCTGATATTTATTTTTTTATCCTCGTTAGAAATATTTGTTAAGTTGTTTTTTTGTAACAACTCACGTGTTAAGTTCAAATAGTTGATAGCACCTTTACTTCCGGCATCGTGCATGATGATTGTCTCTCCATAACTTGGAGCTTCACCCAATTTAGTATTTCTGTGTATAACAGTATCAAAAACAATCTCTTGAAAGTGCATTTTAACTTCTTCTACCACTTGATTTGCCAATCGTAAACGAGTATCGTACATTGTTAAAAGAATACCTTCAATTTCCAATTCTGTATTTAATCGACCTTGAACAATTTTAATTGTGTTTAATAATTTCCCTAAACCTTCCAGAGCAAAATATTCACATTGAACAGGAACAATTACTGAATCTGCCGCAGTTAAGGCATTAACAGTTATTAATCCGAGAGAGGGAGAGCAGTCAATAATGATAAAATCGTAATCATCCCGAATTTTCTCCAGTGCAAACTTTAACATGTGCTCGCGGTTTGGGAGATTTATCATTTCTAATTCAGCACCGACTAAATCAATGTGAGAAGGAAGTATATCTAAGTTTGGGTTATCCGTTTTAATAATCAATTCAGACGGATCAACATCGTTGATTAAGCAATCATAAATATTACGAGTGTTTTTTGGGTCTAGACCAACGCCAGAAGTTGCATTAGCCTGCGGATCTGCATCAACAATTAATGTCTTATATTCTAAAACGCCTAAACAACCACACAAATTAATTGTTGTCGTCGTTTTTCCTACGCCACCTTTCTGGTTTGCAATTGCTATAATTTTACCCATTCATCCTAAATTGAAGCCTAAAGATACGCTTATTGATTCTGTAAAACGATTAAAAGCACAAGGAGTTATCAACGGTTTTTTTGTGGAAACCTTGTGTAAAAGAAAATTAAAGAATAAAAATTGGCTTAACGATTTGAATTACAAGTCTTCAAATGAGACTTCTGTAAAGCTTTTTAGTGAATCATCAGACGAATCGGAATTTGATTCAATTGCGTACTCGCCAGTTTCTGCTAGTTCACTAATTTTATCAATGGCGTCGACTAACCCGTCTTTGAATTTTTCAAAATCTTCTTTGTACAAGAAAATTTTATGCTTTTGGTAGGTTTCTCTTCCGTCAACAAAGCTTTTTTTGCTTTCAGTAATTGTAACGTAAAGGTCATTTCCTTTAGTTGATTTTACGTCAAAAAAGTAGGTTCTCTTTCCTGCTCGCACCACTTTAGAATATACTTCATTATTCTTATCGTTCTCCATAACCTATAGCCTGTTAGTTTAGTTTACTGAACAAATATGCATTTTTTTTTTGAGAATCCAAATTGTGCGACTAAGCGTTTTCTTCTGTCAACTGTTTTTTATACATTTCCGCGTAAATACCGTTTAAGCTCATTAATTCTTGATGAGTTCCATATTCGATAACAGATCCATCTTCAATGTTGATAATCTGAGAAGCATTTCGAATTGAAGAAATTCGATGAGAAACAACCAAAGAGGTTGTACTCTTTGTTTTTTTAAGATTGTCCAAAATGATTTCTTCTGTTTCTGTATCCACTGCAGAAAGGCAATCGTCTAAAATAAGAAGCTTTGGGTTGCGAATTAACGCTCTGGCAATACTTAATCGTTGTTTTTGTCCACCACTTAAATTTACACCACGTTCACCTAAAAGCGTTTCAAACTTATCTTGAAACTCACTGATGTTATGATAAACGTGTGCCAATTTTGTTACTTCAATTAATCGTTCTTCAGAAATATTGCCGTCGATACTTCCGAATTCAAGATTGTTTTTAATGGTGTCGGAAAAAAGAAAAACTTCTTGCGGGACGATTCCAGTTTGATCTCGGTAGGCCTCCATATTGATATCCTTGATATTGACACCGTCAATTAATATCTCTCCATTATCTGGATCAATTTGACGCATTAACAACTTTAAAATGGTTGATTTTCCACTTCCTGTTCTACCTACAACACCTAATGTTTGACCTTTTTCAAGCTTAAAACTCAAATTCTTAATTGCCTGAATACCAGAATTTGCATAGGTATAGCTAACATTCTTAAATTCGATTCCTCCCTGAAAGTTAAAAGGAGAAGTACTATTATTTACAATTTCTGGACTTGTTTGCAGGAATTCATTAATTCGCCCCTGGCTAGCAGCCGCGCGTTGCGTTAAAGAAGTCACCCAACCAATTGAGGCAAATGGCCATGTCAACATGTTAACGTAAAAAATGAAAGTCATTATATTTCCTGGAGTGATGGATTTATCATAATACAATAGTCCTCCCAGATAAATACAGATAATAGTACTTACACCGATTAACAAGAAAATGGTGGGCATAAAAAAAGAGTTAACGAGTACTAGTCGCATACTTTTTCCTTTGTAATTTTCAGCTGATTTGGCAAACTTAGAGTTCGCTTCTTTCAATCTACTGTATGCCTTTATCACTCGAATTCCCGTAAATGTTTCCTGAGCAATTGTGGACATGTTTGACTGTTCTTCTTGAACTGTTTTACTTAACGTGTTAATTTTTGAAGCTACCTTATAAATCAGAAAAGACATGATTGGCAAAGGAACTAACACAGCAATTGTCAGCGGAACACTAATTGAAACCATATTCAGAATAACCAAAATCGAAAGCACAGCTAAATTTATCGTATACATTATACCAGGGCCTAAGTACATGCGTACATGAGATACATCTTCTGAAATACGATTCATCAAATCACCTGTATTGTTCTTTTTATAAAATGAATAGTTTAATTTTTGGTAATGCTTATAAATCTCATTTTTTAGGTCGTATTCAATTAATCGCGACATAATAATGATTGTTTGTCGGGTTAAAAAGAGAAAGACACCAGAAATTAATGAGAGAAGAAGGAAGTATCCACCAACTTTCATGGCGTAAAGTAACAAATCATCTGGGTTGTTATGAGCACTCCATTTTGTCAATTCATCGGTTGTATCTCCAAAGAACTTAGGCATTTCCACTTTGAACCAGTTACTTCCAACAATAAATAGTATTCCCAAAAGGAAACGCCATTTGTATTTAAAAAAATATTTGTTGAGATAGCTCAGTGACTTCATCTATAATTTCCTATTTTTGCCCTGCGATTTTACATGACGTTGTAAAAGTATATAATTGAGTTAACATTTATGCTCTAAGGTATGTTTGAAGTTAAAAATATTGAGGATACGAACCTCGCAGAAAATCCTGTTATTGCTCAAATGAGCAAATACAATCATGAGCAGTTGTTGTTTTGCAACGACAACGCAACAGGTTTAAAGGCTATTATTGCCGTTCACAACACCGTTTTAGGACCAGCACTTGGTGGAACACGTATGTGGCCATACGCTACAGAAACTGAAGCTTTGACTGATGTATTGCGTCTTTCTCGAGGAATGAGTTATAAAAATTCAATTTCAGGATTAAATCTTGGTGGAGGAAAAGCCGTAATCATTGGCGATCATAGAACGATGAAATCTGAAGCACTCTTTAGAAGATTTGGAAAGTTCGTTGAAGGTTTGGCAGGGAAATACATTACAGCAGAAGATGTCGGAATCTCACCAATTGACATGACCTATGTTAACATGGAAACAAATCACGTAGTAGGTTTACCTGGAAAAAGTGGTGATCCATCTCCAGTTACAGCTTACGGGACATTTATGGGGATGAAGGCATGTGCGAAAGAACAATTTGGGTCTGATAACTTAGCTGGTAAAACTGTTGCGGTTCAAGGTGTTGGACACGTAGGTGAATACCTAGTAAAGTTTTTAACTGAGGAAAATGCAAACGTAATAATCACAGATATTAATCAAGAGGCATTATCAAGAATTTCTAAAGAATACGGTGCTACAGTCGTTGGTTTAGATGAAATTTATGATGTTGCAATGGATATTTATGCACCATGTGCTTTAGGAGCTACAGTAAATGATGATACATTGTCTCGTTTAAAATGTTCAATTATCGCAGGAGCAGCAAATAATCAATTGCAAAACGAAGATATTCACGGGAAAATGGTAATGGAAAAAGGAATGATTTACGCTCCGGATTTTGCGTTAAATGCAGGAGGTGTAATCAACTGTTATTCTGAAGTGAAAGGTTTATCGTCTGAATGGGCAATGGACAAAGCTGAAGCAATCTATACTACTATTCACAATATTGTTAAACGTTCCTCTTCTGAAAACGTTCCGACGTATAAAATCGCGAACAAAATGGCAGAAGAAAGAATTGAATCCATCGGGAAAGTAAAACTTCCTCTATAATTAAGTGAATGTTAAATAGACGCCATTTAAGAATTAAAGTACTTCAAGCGCTGTATGCCTTTTTCCAGTCCGATAACGAGGATTTTGGAAAAGTGCAAAAAGAGCTAACAACATCAGTTGAACGCATTTACGATTTGTATTTAAGTCTATTGTTGTCATTTTCTGAGCTAAAAGCAATTGGAGAACACCGTATTGACGAGAATAAAAAGAAGATTCGTCCTTCAGAGGAAGAAATGAATCCGAATTTAAAATTTGTCAATAGTGCAATTACTTCAATTCTTGAAAGCAATGTAGGATTACGTGAAGAATGTGAAAAAAGAAAGGTAAACTGGGTAGGAGATGAGCATCAAGAAATGTGGCGTAAAATCTACCTTCAAATGCGTGAAAGTGAAGTCTATTTTTCTCACATGAACAACGAGATTGAAGGATTTGAAGAAGATAAAGCATTTGCGATTAACCTATTCAAGTCTGACATTGCTAATTCTGAGATATTGTACAACTATCTTGAAGAAAAAGATATCCATTGGATTGATGATATTGACTTGGCTTGCTCGATGGTGGTGAAAACGATAAAAGCGTTTGAATCAGAAGGGAAAAATGAAATTTTGCCTTTGTATAAAGATAAGGACGACGAAGTGTCATTCATTAAAGATTTGTTGAAAATGACAGTTTCAATGGATAAAGAAAATGAACAGATTATTGACGATTACACGAAAAACTGGGAGTTGGATCGGATTGCCAAAATGGATGTTATCCTAATGAAAATGGCAATAACAGAGCTTCAAATTTTCAGTAATATTCCGACCAAAGTAACTTTGAACGAGTATATTGAAATTTCCAAATTTTACAGTACACCTAAAAGCAATGCTTTCATTAATGGTGTTTTGGACAAGGTAATTGATAAATTACAAGCTGAGGGAAAAATTAATAAGATCGGAAGAGGTCTTAAAAATTAATAATTATGAAGAAAATAGTATTCTTTTCGCTTTCATTGGTGCTTTTGTCAGCATGTGGAGGCAATACAGATGTTTCTGTTGGAGATAAAACAACCATGGAAATCAATCAAGTTTTTGATGCTGGAGATGTTGTGAAAGGTGAAATGGTATCAGCAGAATTTGAACTGAAAAATACAGGTGAGTATCCTTTAGTAATAGGAGAGGTAAAGGGATCATGCTCTTGCACAGTGGCAGATTATCCTCACGAACCAATTGCTCCAGGAGAAACTGGGACAGTTTTAGCTCACGTTGACACTGATAAAGTGGAAGCAGGATTAATGAACAAAGGAGTTCGAATTGTCTGTAATACAGATCCTTCAATCACAGAAGTTGTGATTAGAGCGAACGTAATGAGAAAATAAAACAAATAAATAGGAGTAAGTTATGCAACAAATGATAATGTTGGTGCTGATTTTAGTAGTATTCTACTTTTTCATGATCAGACCACAAATGAAGAAACAAAAAGAGCTAAAAAAATTCCGTGAGGGATTAAGTGTAGGGGATAAAGTAGTAACTATTGGAGGAATTCATGGTAAAATTTTAGAAGTTGCAGAATCTACAATTGTAATCAGTGTTGAAAGTGGGAAATTGCGCATGGATAAAGCAGCAGTTTCTAGTTCGGCAGAAGATAAATTGACAGCAACTACGAAATAATGAAGTAATATTTCTGAACTAATTGAGAAGGAAATCCTAGGCTAATAGTCTAGGATTTTTTTTTTGAAATCTTATAACTATTCAACACCAATCTCATTCAAATGAACCATCATTCGTTCTAAGCAGATATTCAATATTCGTTTATTCACATCATTCGTGATGGTTGTATAAGTCTTAAATTCCTCCACTGTAAACTGTCCTAAGATAATTCCTGTTAGTCTATGCTTGAAGGTATTGTCTTTCGCAAATAAATTCGTTACAAAAGTACGTTGCTTGCCTTTTGAGAGTTCCAAAAACCCTTTATTCAGCTTTAGTACATGGTCTGAAACGAACGCCAGTATCAAAAGATGTTGCATTTTGATGATTGGTCGTAGCGTTTCGTTTTGAAACACTTCGTTTGGATGAGTTGTTTCATCAACTTTTGCTGAATCTACAGTTGGTCTGAGTGATATTCGTTTGTCCATGATTTTGTATAGGTCAAAAATACACAATCTTTGCTGATTACGGTCAGCGCTACTTGGGTTACAAAAGCTTTTTTATTTAATCCGCAACTTTGTACAAAACAAAAATATTATGGCAACAATAAACTTAAACGCAGAGCAGTTTAAAACCGACATATTCGACTACACACAGTCAAAAGAATGGAGTTACAAAGATGGTGTTCCAGCAATCATTGATTTTTATGCCGATTGGTGTGGACCATGTAAAGCTGTAGCTCCAATACTGGAAGAGCTCTCAGCAGAATACGACGGAAAAGTAAAAATATATAAAGTAAATACAGAAATAGAGCAGGAGTTGTCTGCAGTATTTCAAATACGAAGCATCCCTAGTATGTTATTCATTCCTCTTGGTGAAAAACAACCAATGATGCAAGCTGGAGCTTTACCAAAAAGCGCCTTAAAAGAGATTATCGAAAAAGAACTAATTTCAGAATAACAGGTTAAAATAAAGAGTGGAGTTGGGGTTCAGTTTTGAGCCCCATTTTTTTTTAGTAAAAAATATAAACTAACATTTTTTTATTATCTTGGCAACGACCAAACCAGTTTACTTCTACAAAATTGAACTACATCCAACAAATAAAACTTGAGTTTTGTACTGTTTCCTTGCGAGAGGATGGAATTATAGAGCAGCGATTTGCCAGAGATACTCCATACGAAATAGACGCGGCTCATATAAGTGAAATGGCAGATACTATTTCGCGTTTATCAAATAAAAATAAAGTGGCAATTCTAAGTATTGCTGGATTGTACGGATCAATCACGCCAGATGCTCGAAAAGTAGATATTAATAAGGATGAAGCTTACACACTGGCTATAGCATTGGTTATTAATGAATTATCTCAGCGTTTATTAGCGAATTTTTTCTTTAAACTAAGGAGAATTAATTATCCCGTGAAAACTTTTAAGAATGAAGATGAAGCAACTGAATGGTTGCACCAGCAAATTCGAGCCAATCAGCAGACGGGGTAAATTTAGATCCGATTCAATTCCATTGACGTACTTCGCAAGCATTCACCTCAGTAGTTACTCCCTGGCCTTGAGATTCATTGGGAGATGAATAGGTAATTGTATATTCATTAAACGCGCAGTTTGCTTCTGCAGAACTTTCTTTCTTAGCTTCAAAACTCTCTTGCGTAATCGTTGAGTTTGTTGTGCCGGAGTAGTTTACACTGTTATACGTATAAGCTGGTTCTATTATGGTCTTTGTGCATGTGCACACATAATCTTTTTGACAAGAAGTAGCGATTACAAGTGATGTTAAAATACTAAGAGGGAATAAAATTTTCATCGTGATGTCTTTTTCCAAATGTACAAAATCCATCTCATCAAATCACACGCTTTTTCTTAGTTGTATTTTTTTGATTGTTGAAAACTAAATTGATTAAATACTAATCATATATTGATTAATATTTAATAGTTTTGAAGTGAATTTATCACCCTATGTTTTTAAACAATCACACATACTATAGCTTATGCTATGGAGCTATCGACACCTCTGAATTATTGAGGCTGGGGAAGGAGTATGGTGTTTCTCAACTTGTCTTAACGGATATCAATACGACTTCTGCGTGCATTGATTTTGTAAGAAAATCAACGGATTTTGACATAAAGCCGATTATTGGAATTGATTTTCGAAATGGGGTGCAGCAGCAATTTGTGTGTATTGCTAAAAATAATGAGGGGTTTCATGAGATCAACGATTACTTAAGTGGTATTTTGCATCGAAACGAACGTATAGAAGCGATTGCTCCGGAATTCAAAAATGTATTCACGATTTATCCTTTTGAAAAGCGGAAGAAGTATTCGCTTCGCGACGATGAGTTTATTGGAGTTCGAATCACGGATATTCCTTACGTCCGACTGAAAAAATGCGACACGTCTAAAATGGTTGTGCTTCATACTACGACATTTCGTAATAAAAAAGATTTTAATGCACATCGCTTGTTGCGTGCGATTGACAAGAACCTACTCCTAAGTAAATTACCAAAAGAAGAGCAGGGAAGTGAATCGCATAAAATGATTTCGTTGTCGGAGTTGAAAGCGGCTTTTACGGAATATCCTGAAATCATTGAGAATACAGAGCGAATTTTAAATGAATCATCCATTTCATTTGATTTTTCTGATGAACGATCGGAGAATCAGCAAACCTATACTGCTTCGCGAGAAGAAGATTGGGAATTGTTATTGAAGTTGTGCCGAGAGGGCTTAAGTTACCGTTACCCAGAAATGAATGAAATCATTCAAGCGCGCGTTGACAAGGAGTTGGAAGCGATTAAACAAATGAATTTTGTCTCCTATTTCTTGATTAATTGGGACATTGTTTCCTATGCGTATTCAAAAGGATATTACCATGTTGGAAGAGGAAGTGGTGCAAATAGTGTTGTAGCTTACTTATTGAAAATCACAGATGTTGACCCAATTGAGTTAGACTTATACTTTGAACGTTTTATCAATCTTTTTAGAAAAAACCCACCTGATTTCGACATCGATTTTGCATGGACGGACCGCGATGATGTCACCCGTTACATCTATCAACGCTTCCCCAATGTTGCACTTGTAGCGACGTATAATACATTTAAAAACCGCTCAGTGATTCGAGAGCTCGGAAAGGTGTTCGGATTACCAAAAGAAGAAATAGATCGTTTAACACGCTCTTATGCGCCAATTCAACCAGACTCACTTTCAGCTTTAGTCATGAAGTACAGTGAATACATTCACGGTTTTCCGAGTCATTTGAGCTTGCATCCAAGTGGAATTGTTATTTCAGAGCGACCGATACATTACTTTTCTCCTACGTTTATCTCCCAAAAAGGCTATAAAACCATTCAATTCGATATGCATACCGCTGAAGATATGGGGTGGTTTAAGTTTGATATTCTAAGTCAGCGTGGGTTGAGTAAAATCAAAGATTCTATTCGCATTATAGCTAAGAATTACCCAGAAGTGGGAGAGTTGGACGTTCACGATATCAAGCGATTCAAGGAGGACGAACGCATAAAAAAAATGCTTTCTGAAGCAGATGCTGTTGGATGTTTTTATGTGGAATCTCCCGCTATGCGCATGCTGTTGCGGAAATTGCAGGTGGATAATTACTTGGGATTGGTCGCTGCGAGTTCTGTTATTCGTCCTGGTGTCGCTCAATCTGGAATGATGCAAGAGTACATCAAGCGCTATCGAAACCCTGAAAGAATAAAAGATGTGAATCCTGTTTTATACCAACTAATGCCAGAAACGTTTGGTGTGATGGTGTACCAGGAGGATGTTATAAAAGTGGCGCATTACTTTGCGGGACTTTCCCTCTGAGAAGCAGATAAAATGCGAAGAGGCATGTCGGGCAAGTTTCGATCTAGAGAAGAATTTGCCGAGGTGAAACAGAAATTTTTCGACAATAGTCTCGCAAAAGGGAATCCACCTGAGTTAACCCAAGAAGTATGGCGACAAACGGAAAGCTTTGCTGGTTATGCCTTTGCGAAAGGGCACTCTGCTTCTTATGCTGTTGAAAGTTATCAGTGTTTATTTCTGAAAGCGTATTATCCATTGGAGTTTTTAGTCGCTACGGTGAATAATTATGGTGGATTTTTCTCTACAGAACTCTACATTCTTGAAGCAAAGAGGCTGGGAGCGACGATTGAATCGATCTGTATCAACAAGAGTTTTATCGAGACAACAATCTATGGAACAACGATTTACATTGGGTTTCATTTACTGCATTCGTTCGAGTCAAAAACAGCTCGAATAATTGAAGCTGAGCGCTTATTAAATGGCGAATTTATCGATTTTCAAGACTTTTTAGATCGTGTGCGTATTTCACTCGAGCAAATTACCTTATTGATTCGCATTAACGCTTTTCGTTTTACAGGAAAGAACAAGCGTGAATTATTGTGGGAAGCGCACATGAGGGTTGCTCCGTCAAAGAAAATAACCACAGAAAAGGAGCTTTTCCCGATTAAAACACGTGTCTTTGAAGTTCCCAAGTTGATTTCATCTTCGGAAGAAGATGCTTTTGATGAAATGGAATTGATTGGATTTACCTTGAATTCCTTCTTTAATCTACTTTCACAGCAAAGCCAACGTACAATCACTGCTTCCAAGGATTTAATTCACCTCCACGGAAAAAAGGTTTGGATAAAAGGATATCTCATTCACGTTAAAAAGACGACAACAGCAACGGGACAATTGATGAGTTTTGGTTGTTTTATCGATCAAGCAGGTGGATGGCTGGATACTGTTCATTTTCCTCCTGTTTTACAGCGGTATCCATTTCGTGGAAAGGGAGTGTATGAAGTTTATGGCAAAGTAAATGTGGAATACGATTGCGTAATCATTGAGGCTGAATACCTTGAAAAAATGGGAGTTATTGAAGACCCAAGGTATGCTGTTCCTCGCACTGTTTCCAATCAAATGGTAACGGATAACTCCCGAATTGATTATTGGCCCAAAGAACGTAAATAAATTACGTCGTAATACTAGATTTTTGTAACATGGAACGCGCGATTGCACATATGGATCTTGACACCTTTTTTGTCTCTTGTGAGCGACTGATAGACAGTCGTTTAAATAATCGTCCTGTGTTAATCGGTGGTACAACAGATAGGGGAGTCGTTGCTTCGTGTAGTTATGAGGCGCGTAAGTTTGGAATTCATTCCGCTATGCCGATGAAAATGGCGAAGATATTATGTCCCGAAGCCATTGTTCTACGTGGAAATTCAGGCGTTTATTCAAAGTATTCAAAGATGGTGACTGAGATCATAAAGGAAGAAGTTCCGCTGTACGAAAAAACATCTGTGGATGAGTTTTACTTGGATTTAACGGGAATGGACAAGTATTTTGGCTGTTACAAATTGGCTTCGGAAATTCGCGATAAAATCATACGAGAGAGTGGACTGCCCATTTCTTTTGGCTTATCGCTCAATAAAACCGTTTCTAAAATCGCTACGGGAGAGGCAAAACCCAATAACAAGATTAACATCTTAAAGGGAACTGAAAAGCCGTTTTTAGCACCGTTATCTGTGCGTAAAATCCCAATGATTGGAGATGCTTCTTTCCGTAAACTGTGCGATTTAGGTGTAAAACGCATTCATTCTATTCAAGAAATGCCAATCGAATTAATGGAAAAGGTTTTTGGTAAAAATGGCATTACCATGTGGAAGAAGGCAAATGGAATTGATAATAGTCCTGTGGTGCAATACAGTGAACGAAAATCCATTTCTACTGAGCGTACGTTTGACAAAGACACAATTGATGTGCAAAAGCTAGAGTCCATCATGGTAGCCATGGCGGAGAACTTGGTGTTTCAGTTGCGACGAGGAAATAAATTGACAGCTTGTGTTACGGTAAAACTGCGCTATTCCGACTTTCAAACATTTACTTTACAGCAAAAAATACCGTACAGTTCTTCCGATCACGTATTAATTCCAATTGTACTGGAGTTATTCAAAAAACTCTACAATCGCCGTGTTTTAGTACGGTTGATTGGTGTTCGATACAGTCATTTGGTCGAGGGAGCACATCAAATTAGTTTGTTTGAGGATACGAACATGTTGCAATTATATAAAGCCATGGACGAAATTCGTGAACGCTACGGAGATAGGGCAGTGATGCGCGCATCTGGAATGACAGCAAAAAGCATCAGTCGCTGGAATCCATTTAATGGAGAACCACCTCCGTTATTAGCGAATAGGAGGAGGTGAGAACATAAAGTTTCTGAATCTTCTTGTTTACCAGCAAATGCAGATGACGCGACGTATACATGGAGTGTAACAGATGGCACTGGCTCTGCTTCTATTGATGCCAGCGGTTTATTAACTGCCATGTCAAATGGAACAGTAATAGTTACTGCAACTGCGAATGATGCCTCTGGCGTGAACGGAACCACAGTGATTACTATTTCAAATCAATCTTCAGCTGGAATCGATATTAATGCATTGTCGGCAGGTTTGAAAATGTATCCAAACCCAGCGAAATCCTCAATTACAATTGATGCGAATGAAGAAGTTAAATCAATCGTCTTCATCAACTTAATGGGCGAGGAGGTTAAAACAATTGTTGCACCAACACATTCAGTTGATGTTTCAGATTTGGCAAAAGGAGTTTATATGCTACAAATTCAGTTTGAATATTTTAATGTGAACCAAAAACTGATTAAAGAGTAATAACCAAAAACAAAAGCCAGAAAGGGATTCTCTTTCTGGCTTTTTTAGTTATATACTAAATGAGAATGCTACTATACTTCCTTCACAAACAAATCTCTGTCAAAACGGATTCTTGGACCGTAAATTCCATTTTCTGTTCGTTTACCGACACTAATTGCCATGCAAACTTCTGCTTTTCCGTAAGGTAAATTCAGCATTTTTCGCACGCGTCGTTGATCTAAACCTTCAATTGGACACGTATCATATCCATAAGCACGAAATGCTAACATTAAGTTCTCACAGGCTAGGGCAGTGGACTTATTTGACCAAACACGCATGTCGGCGATGGATTTTGGTTGTCGTACCATTGGTTTTTTAATGGCAATGAGGTTTAATACGATGCGTTTTGCCATTCCAAACCAACCGAATAAACCTTGATTGTAGGCCAAAGGCGCAATTTTCTTGTAATACATGATAGCAGAATCCGGGGCCTTCATTTCTTGTTTTTCAAACGCATCCAACATCAATTGGCTATTACGCTTCCAAGTATCTCTCCGAGCTACGACAACAATCATCTCAGCTGCTGTTTTTACCGTGTTTTGATCTAAGCAATAGGAAGTCAGTAATTCTCGTTTTTCTGCAGAACGCACCCAGTAAAATTCCCATGGTTGCATATTGGATGAATTTGGCGCTAACAAGGCCAGATCCAAGCATTTGTTCATGACATCTTCAGGAATCTTTTCATCACTGTAGATTCTGCAACTACGTCTGTTCGCTACTAGTTCAGTAAACGCTTCTGGATTAAAGTAATCAGAGTTTTCTGTGTAATCGAACGTTGGTGTTTCTGAAAGAATGCTTTTTGCCATTGGAGATGTGTTTTTTTTTTTAAAGGTAAGCTTAAAATGCGGATTACAGAGACGCGCAGGATTCACTTCGTGGCTGTTTTTATGAAATATAAACATCATGCTTTCAAACAATTCCCTGTATCATCCATCAACAATGTCAAATGTCCCTCACTTTTTTTCGGTTTTAAGAAGGAAGTAGAAGTCGCTAAAACTTGAAGTGGCTCTGAAAAGAGACCCCTGAAAGTTTCGACTGATACGAGTTTTAAAAATGACACACACGAAGTACAATCTCAAGCACGAAGCAAAAACTGTGTGTCAAGACAAAATGCAGGACGAGTTTTTTTTTGGTTTCACCTTTTTTTCACGGCGAAAAAAAGGTGAAGAAATCCCTCCTTCCCCCAATCTTCCTCCAACGTTCCCCCAACTTTCCTCCAAATGGAACGGCTTTTGTATTGCCTAAAGTTAAATCTTTTCAATCATGGCACGATTAGACGGAATCATTAAGTTCACAGGCGCTATTGGCGACCTAGTAGCATATCAGTTCAACGGAGAATGGATCATTCGACGCAAATCAGCTATTCCCAAAGAACGTATTAAAAAGGACACTGCATTCAAACGAACAAGAGAATCGAATCAAGAGTTTGGAGGCGCATCAACCATCGCCAAAGAATTAAGAAGACAGTGGAATCATATTCTTATCAGAGACAAGGATAATACGCTTCATCATAGACTCAATAGTATCATTCTAAAAATGATACAAGCTGGAAGTGGTGAACGAGGCAAACGTCAATTCTTATGGAGTGATATGGTCAATGATTTTGATCCAGTAAACCTCAATAACGCCATTGAGCCTAATAAATACGTATCCGAACTGCCCAAAGTGAGCTTAAACAACAATCAATTCACCGTAAAATTCAATCATTTACAGTTAAATATCGCACCGAAGGGTACTACTCATTATAAGGTGACTGTGCATTTAAACACCTTGAACAACTTCGAATTCAACACAGTAAAAAATAAGTACATTCCATCAACAGATATCAACGAAGTCTACGTAATAGAAACACCAATATTAAATGGTAGTGAAGAATACAATGAAATAATACTACAACCAACAGAAGTCAATTGTGCCTGGTCAGTTGCAATTAGTCTCGTCTTTTACCAAGAAACCAACGGAGAATTTTACCCGTTAGCTGAATGCCCTTTCACATGGCAAAACATTTGCGCTTATTAGGTCAAGAGAGAAAGTGTTAAAAGTGAACGGGAAATTCACAATTGAACCTCCCGTTTTCAGTTATATTTAGCTTTAACTGTGTTATCTTAAAGTATATTAAATCAATTACTTCCGTAGAAATTTTTGCTCAATTCGTTGTTCTCAAATGTGAAAGCCGTTTCTGTTTCAATTCGGTCTAACTTATTGTTAATCGACAACGCCCACAAGACCATTTCCATGTAGAAGTAAACGTTGTCTTTATCTGCAGTTGGGCAGAATTTAGTGACCAATTCCTTCAACGGAGTAACGCTATCCAGGTTTTTACGGTAAACTGCATCTGTTGTATAATTGCCAATCTCTAGGAATGAATTGGTATTGAACCATTCGATAGTTGCTGTGTAAGGTGTTGGAACGCCTTCTTTTTCTAGTTTTTGAATAGGAGGGAAGAGGCTTCCGAATTTCTGTTGTACCGCTTCGTCAATGAGCAATTGTGCGACTTCTGCTGCTCCTTCTTGCTCTCCTTCATAAACCAACTCAATCTTTCCTGTAATGGAAGGGATAATTGACATGAAGTCCGTTAAACGAATGTGCGTGTGTTCCGAATCTGTTTCAATCAAACGAAGATTAGCTGAAGCGATTAAATTCTCCATGGCGCTGATGCTCAAACGCGCACTAACACCGCTTTTAGCATCAACGTATTCGCTATCTCTGGCAACAAATGATACTTCTTCCAGTAAATCTTTTGCAATTTCACTGATGGTGATGTGCTGCTTGTCTGCCTCACTGATGTTTGCTTCTTGCGCTGTTATTTTCTTCGCAAGTTCAGTCGTTTTAGGGTAGTGCGTGAAGATTTGTGATCCAATTCTATCTTTCAACGGCGTGACAATGCTTCCTCTGTTGGTATAATCTTCAGGATTTGCAGTGAAAATGAACTGAATATCCAATGGCATTCTCAATTGAAAACCACGGATTTGAATATCGCCTTCTTGCAAGATGTTAAACAACGAAACCTGAATTCGGGCTTGTAAATCCGGCAATTCATTGATGACAAAAATACATCTGTTGGCACGTGGAATCATTCCATAATGCAATACGCGCTCATCCGAATACGGCAATTTCAAAGTTGCAGCTTTAATTGGATCAATATCACCTATCAAATCGGCTACATTAACGTCTGGAGTGGCTAATTTCTCAAAGAAACGATCTGAACGGTGCACCCACGAAATAGGAGTGAGGTCGCCCATTTCATTCAATAAATCTTTGGCGTATTTTGAAATTGGATTGTACGGACTGTCATTGATTTCAGAACCTTTGACAATCGGCATGTATTCATCCAATAAATGAATCATATTTCGCGCAATCTTCGTTTTTGCTTGTCCTCTTAGTCCCAACAAGTTGATGTGATGTCCCGAAAGAATTGCTTTTTTCAATTGTGGAACAACTGTATCTTCATATCCCCATAAACCTTCAAAAACAGGCTCTTTCGCCTTGATTTTAGCGATTAGATTTTCTCTTAATTCGTCGTTAATGCTTCGATCGATGTAACCTGAATCTTTTAATGCTTTAAATGTAATATCTTCCTTCATCGTATTTCTTATATCTTTTTAATTCTATTCTTTTCGTAATCTTCAAATATCATTTCTCCCAAGCCTTGAAGTCCTGTTAAAAAGGCTTTTCCTTGGTTTTGAGCGGTAAACATCTCTACAAATTTTCGCAGGTAAGGATCTTGCGCAATCATAAACGTGGTAATTGGAATTCTTAGTTTTCTTGCCTCTGCAGCTTTTGTCAAGCATTTCGTGACAATCATTTCATCCAATCCATTGCTGTTCATGTAGAATTCACCGTTGGGCAATTTGATACAACTCGGTTTCCCGTCTGTAATCATGAATATTTGCTTGTTGGTATTTCTTTTTCTTCTGAGAATATCCATTGCTAATTCCAATCCAGCGACAGTATTCGTGTGGTATGGACCAACAGTCAAGTAAGGTAAATCTTTGACTTTTATCGGCCAGGCTTCATTTCCAAAAACAATGATGTCGATGGTATCTTTCGGGTATTTCCGGTGAATCAGTTCCACCAAAGCCATTGCGACTTTCTTTGCAGGCGTAATGCGGTCTTCACCGTACAAGATCATGGAGTGACTGATGTCTATCATTAAAACCGTGCTCATTTGTGCTTTGTGGCGTGATTCTTCTACAATTAAATCGTTCTCTGTGAGTTTGAATTCACCGATTCCGTTGTTGATTTGCGCATTCTTCAAGCTTTCACTCATGTTCACTGTCGATAAATCATCTCCAAAGTGAAAATGGCGATTGTCACCGTATTTTTCATCTCCAGCACCGATTTTCTTGGTTTTATGATCTCCAATTCCGCTCTTTTTCAGCTTTCCAAAGATCTGATCTAGGGCAAATTGACGCAAAGCACTTTCTAATTTCGCTGTCAAAACGCTTTTGCCAGTTCCTTTGTTCCCGTCTTTGTCTTCGAGTTCTTCTTTGATGTAACCACGTTTCTTTAAATCTTCTTTAAAGTCTTCCAGTGTATACGCTTCGTTAAAAATGCCGTATTCCTTGTCTAGAGTTTTCAACCAATCAAACGCTTCGTCTAAATCTCCTGAAGTGTGTGTAATGAGTTCTTTGAAAATATCAAATACGCGATCGAAAGGCGCAATTTCCTTTTCGGTGTATTTACTAAAGACAAAGCCTTCGTTAAAATGAGCTGGTTGAAATTTCCCCACTGGTTTTGCGTGTTTTTACGTGCATTACAAATATCGTTATTATTAATACGGAAAAGTTGGAGGTAATCCTTAAAAACGTTAAATTTTCAGAAACAACCACTATTGCCCTATAATTAATATTATGTTAAATAAGATTACAACAAACACTTCCGAACTACTTCTTTTCAATCAATTCTAGCGTTACTGTATAACAATCCCTCTTCTCCATTTTTGCTTTTAACCAAGCGTAAAAACTGATCATAAATATATCCTCTCTTTCTTTTGGGCGCCATAGAATCGTCTTTTCAACCGTTTGTTTGAATTTGTCTGAATATACGCTGTGTGGATTGTTGACCAATTGTTTGATGAGTTTTAAAAAATTATACGCATTATTCTGTGCGTTAGATTTTAATATCTGGCCGTATGTTCTATCCAAACTTTGTATACGCGATTCTAAGAGCGCAGATTCTTGCAGTTCAATCAATAAAATAATCTCCAGAAACTTTTTGTGCAATGTCCAGTCCAAACCAATTGTAGATTCGTACCAACGATCGCTACGCGTCAATTCACGTAAATGTTGTTTGGCCGCTGTAAAATTGCTTTGTTGCAGTTCAATCATCATACACACCAATCTAGGATTCAATGTAGCATCATGATCGTTGTTGTTTAATATTGGTTCTAGGACAGATAATGCCGTTTCATAATGTCCTATATAGTTGTGGTACAGAGCTTCTAGGTTTCTGTATTTAACATAATGTTTCGGATATTGAACAGGATCGATACTTTCATTCAATAAGTTCAAGTAAACAACACAATTGGGGAAATCTCTCCGTCTAAAGTATATATTCGCCACATGGTAGATCAAGTCGATACGGTAGTTGGAATGTCGTACTTCGCCCTTTTTCTCTAGTATTTCTAGCTTTTCCACGAAAAATAAGTCAATTGTAGAGTAATCCTTCTTCGTTTCACCGGAAATGTCAGCTATTTGCGCTATTTGACTGAGGATTTTGTAATTCAATCCAACTTCTTTATTGATTCCATACTTCAAAAAAGCATCAGTTAGAATGGTATCGAGGTCAAGATCTCCCGCTGTATTCTGAATAAACGCCTTACGCACCATCGCAAAAACCATGTTCAATCGCTCTTGTTCTAGGAAACGCTGTGTGTTTTGGTTCAACTTTTCAAAGAGTTCCTCTTGATTTGGCGCACTGGCAAAGTGAGAATATTCAATTTGTGCGTGGTAGATTTCATTCAACAAGGTCAACTGTTCTACTTCTAACGCCCTCTCCTCTGCCCTTTTCAACAATTTAAACCCTTTTTTCTCCTGTTGGTTATCGAGGAACTTACGTGCCACCAATATCCATTTGATCAATTGCACTTCAATGGAAGCTTCTTTCTCCAAGCTCAAGGAAGCCATGAAATCCACCAAACGATCTGCGACACGTTTCTTTAATACATTGTAAGCATTAGCACCAATTTCTCGTTTTATTTCTGCTTCCGTTCCTTTCTCAAGTGCCTTGATAAAAGCAATGTTCCGTGTATCGTGTCGCTTGTTTCTATCGTCTAGATAACGCACAAACGCCTTCAATTCAGCAGGACTTAATAAGGAAATTGTTGTCTTTATACCATTCATATATCGTAATAAATATACTACTATAATTCTATAATAACAGTACATATAGTGATAATTTACATTTGTAATATCGTAATAAATCCATTAAAGTAGGATTTTTTAAGCGCTGAAGTTGCCCCACCTTTGAGCCATAACTTAAAAACAATGTATTATGACAAATGAAGAAATGAATGCACCGTTTACAAATGAAAACAAAGCATCACGAAAAAAAGACGCATCAAGAGGAGTTAAACCAACCGCAGCCTTTATTGGTGCTGCATGGGCGTCATTGGGAATTGGATTACTTTCCTATTGCATCGGACTGTGGAACTCCGACATGTTACTGAATGAGAAAGGATATTACTTTACTGTAATTCTATTCGGCCTCTTCTCAGCTATTTCAGTACAGAAATGTGTACGAGATCGCGCTGAAGGCATTGAAGTGACAGACATTTACTACGGTTTAAGTTGGTTCACGACCATAACTTCAATCATTCTATTAGTAGTTGGATTACGCAATGCCGATTTATGGTTGAGTGAAAAAGGATTCTACGGAATGTCGTTTACACTTGCACTCTTCGCAGCAATTGCTGTTCAGAAGAACACACGTGACACTAAACTTTTTAAGGAGGATGAATAATCCGATTTTAAGTTAGGAGAAGCCTCGATTTATCGGGGCTTTTTCTATTTTTATAAAATGAAAAACATCCTAATCTACTCTCTTGGCGCAATTGCAGTGATATTATTGTCGCTTTTTATGCCTTACGAATCGCGAGATGTGTACACTGGAAGCCTCCTTCAAAATGGAGCTTATCGCTACGTCAATGTAAAAACCGTAGGTTTTGAGCAAATCGGTGCCTACATTCCTATTGCCACATTAGTTTTATGTATTGGGATAATTAAAATCAAAGAGAATTTAGCTACAGCAATTATTTCAATGATATTGAGTTTTCTCAACCTCTTCTATATGGCTCTTTTAGGAGTTATTCTAACCCTTAACTTAAGTTTCTTTGGTGGCGGTCCGAGAAATCTTCAATTGCAAGGAGGTTACTATTTATCAGTTCTTGCAGGAATTTACTTTTTTACAATAATGATTAGTCACTTGGTGGTCGTTGTCCGAAAACGAAGTAATCCTGAAAAGTACGACCTTAAACCAGTTAGTTCTGAATTGTTAGATGATGTGATTTAATAGCACTTTTTCTATATTTACAACATGAAAAACATCCTCTACTACTCCATCGCTGCGGCAGTTATCATACTGTTATCCTTGTTTTTACCGTACGAATCACACGATATGCAGTCCGGAGGATTCTTTAAACCTCAAGTCATGCTAGGTTCTGGATACACAACTTCAGGCCTCAGTCACGTGTCAGCTTTTTTTCCTGTGCTATTTATTTTGGTTTGTCTTATAATTATTAAAATCAACGAAAATTTGGCTACGGCAATCGTTTCATTGGTAGTAAGTTTTGTGAATTTAATTTACATGGCGTTTTTAGCCTTTATTTTACAATTTCATTTGAATTTGTTCAATGGGCCAACCAACTATGAACTAGAAATCGGCTATTACTTGGCGTTATTGACGGTAGTTGCTTATTTGATTGTAACTATCATTCACTTAATCGTCGTTATTCGGAAACGTCGCAATCCAAAAACTGCATCCAAAACGGTTTCAAACCCTGATCTACTAGATGATGCCTTAGATTTTTAGCGTTTCGTAAGTTTAACGCGATAAGGTGTTGAAAGCATTGTGAACGCGAGAATTTCTTCAATCGCACCCTCGCTTGAGATCATTTCGACATTGAAATTTTTGAAAAGCATTGAAAGAATCATTTTCATTTCAAGCAAGGCTAAATTTCTACCGGGACAGAAACGAGGTCCAGCTCCAAAAGGCATAAATGCATCTGTATTGTGCATAGGACAGCGCGATGCAGCAATCCATCTATCTGGATTAAATTGACTGGCATCCGTAAAATATTCATCTTTTAACGCCCCAATTCGCGTTTGCATAACTAGTCGATGACCCTTTTCGAACAAATAACCATCCACCTCAATGTTTTCTGTCGGTTCATTGAGAACAATCGGAGCTACGGGTTTTAAGCGCATCGTTTCATTCGCAACTGCTTCTGTATATTTTAAACGATTGTGGTCTTCGTATTCTTGAAACAATTGGTTTTCTCCTAGGACTTCATCAGCTTCAGCTTGAAGGGCTTTAATTGCAGATGGATTCTGCACTAATTCAGTTATGGACCAAGCTAAGGTGTGAGCGGTTGTATCTTCTCCCGCCATTAAAAGTGTTAGTAGGTTTCCTTTCACTTCTTCATCTCCAAATCCTTCCATTGTTTCTGCAGCCACAAGGATGGCTTCAAGAACATTACCTGGTTCCAGCTTTAAGTGTGGATTTTCTTCAATGCGCTTTTTCCCTTTTTGAATAATTTCATCGATAAAAAGGTGAATTTCACGTAAAGCATGGTCAAATTGTTTATCCTTCTTGCTTCTAATTATTTTATAAAATGGAATAGGTTTGTTAATTCTGCTAAATAGCATGGGGAAGATTTTCTCTAGGTGATCTTGGATAACCCCTCCCTCCTCTTCAATCGTGTTCATTTTTATCCCAAATGCAATTGAAGTTGTAATATCAACTGTGTAACGCAAGAAATCTTGTTGGATATCGACTTCATTTCCTTCAGCTGCATCTTTTTCCCATTTTTTAAGTAATCGTGTGGTGATTTCTTTAAGTTCAGGAAAGAACTGTTTTTGATGTTTGACATCTAACCCCTTCGTAATTATTGATCGGTGTTTTTCCCAATCCTGCTGCTCTGCATTGAATAATCCGTGAATTCCTTGTTCTCGAATTATCCTGTTCATTTTTGAGGCACGCTGAAATTCTTTAGGGCGAAGTTTTAATATTTTTTGAATTAGTTCAGGGTTTGAAATAACAATCAGTTTTACACCAAGTAATTTTAATTTAAAAATTCCTCCGAATTCCCTCTCCCATCCTTCGATCTGCTGATGCAATCTCGGCACATCAATATCAAAAGCACTACCAATAAAAGGTAGTGCTTTTGGTCCATTTAATGATTTGTATGTTTTCAGTTCCTCCAAAGCTTACTTATACGGCCAACCGTTGAATCCTCCTTGTAAGTCATAGACCTCAGTAAATCCCATTGACTTCATCATGCTTGCTGTTTTACCACTTCGTCCACCAGAAGCACAATAGATCATCACAGGTTGTGATTTATCTAATTTTTCCAGCTTAGATTTAAAATCATCTGCATAAAAATCCATGTTTGATGCATCTCCAATTTTACCAGCGTTATACTCATCTGGCGTTCGAACATCAACTAATTGAATATTCTCTTCACCCAATTTCGCTTTAAATTCATCCGCTGAAATCACTTGATTGATAACACCTTCTTGACTTTTCTCTGGACTGGTTTTAACTTGAGCTTCGCTACAAGAATTGAATAAAAAGAACCCTGCTAATAATAATGTGAATTTTGACATAATTTGTTTTTGTTAATTTTCTGCAAGATAAGTAACTATTGCGCGCTTAAAGTTACCAAAGTTACAGAGATAACCTTACTTTTGCAATTCAATCGAAATGAGATTTGCATGCTATCAAAAGAAGCTTTAAAGGAAAAGAATACACAGTTTTGGACTGACTTCCGAAAATCAATGAATAAACAAGCCTCTTCCACTGGTCGTCAAATCAACTGGATCAACTATCCAACCGGAGTAAAAGATGTGTACATGCGCATGGAAGTCGATGCTCATGGTGTTAGATTGTGTTTCGATGTTCAACCAAAAGACGATGGTATCCGTTCTATTATTTGGGAACAAATGACAGAGTTAAAAACGCTTATGCAAGCTGAAATGGGAATTGAAGCCATTTATTTGGAAAAAAGTCACTATTGGAATGAAAGATTGATTTCACGTATTAAATGGGAAGACAATACATTGAATTACTTCAATGAAGAAGATATCCCGAAAATTATTGAGTTTTTAAAGGATAAATTAATTCGTTTTGATAAATTTTATCAGGAATACAAAGATATTTTAATCAACCTTACGAATTAGAACCTTTTCACTATTTTTGAACTATGAAGAATATATTTGCAGTATTAGGATTAATTGCGGTTTCCGTTCCAGCGATTGGACAAATTGAAATTTACAACGAAGATTTTGAAGCCGGAATTCCTGTTACATACACAATTGTTGACAATGACGGCTTAACGCCCAATTCAGCGGTTTCTGAATACACAGCAGCTTGGATACCAAAAGCTGACCCATTAGACGCAATGAATAATGCTGCTTCTTCTACATCGTACTTCGAACCAATCGGAGAGGCTTCTAGATGGTTAATTACACCATCAATCACATTAGGACCATCTGGAAACGTTTTGTTTTGGGATGCATTATCACATGACCCTTCATTTCCAGACGGATACAGAATTCTTGTTTCAAGAACTGATACTCAAATTGCGAGCTTTACAGATACGTTGTATTTTATTTTTGGTGAATTGGCAGATGAATGGCAAACACGTCAAGCAAGTCTTGGAAGTATAGGACTAGACGGGGAAACAGTTCATATTGCATTTATCAATGAAACAGACAATGGATTTAAATTGTACATTGATAACATTCGTGTTGAAAAGGAAAACTACTTAGCAGTCGATCAATTTGATTCTGCAGAACTTGTAGTGTATCCAAATCCAGCACAAAATCTAATCACTATAAAAAACATGCCGGAAGGATCTCATGTTAATATTTTAGGAATAGATGGTAAGACAGTGATCAATTCGAATTATTCTAAAATAGACATTTCCACTCTTTCAGCAGGGAAATACATCGTTGAGCTGATATCTGACAATCAAATCGTTCGCACTCCTATTGTAAAAAATTAAAGTTCTGGAAACGGTTTAATTTGAATCGAATAAGGAATATCTGATTTTTTGGTTGCGTTTAACAACACACTATCTTCGGTAATATAAGGGATTTCAAAATTCCAATGTTTACTATCGTCAAAAATTATTGACATCAATCTCTTTTTTGAATCCAGCGTAAAACTCCCTTTACGAACTGGTTTACGTGTAAGATCTTTCATTGCAATTAAATCACAATGACCATTGTGATGAAAAATAAGAATATCCTTCCCTTCATTTTTGATGGGAGCTATATTTGCATCTTGCAATAACATTTTATTTACAATCCAAACTTTACTATTTGAATCGGTAAATAAGGTTGTGTAATCAACAGATTCGAGTTCTACCCCAGTTGTGCAAGCTGAAAAAATAAAAGACAGGATGAAAAGTTGTTTTTTCATTTAAAACAACATGGTATTATCCATCAATGATTGGTATACAATTTTAGATACGGAATCCTTAACTACTTCTTTTACGCTTCCAAATCCACCGCCACCATCAATAGCTTCAACAGTTTTAAAGTGATATTTATTATCTTCCCACACGAAAAGACAATTTAAAAACGCCTCATCTTCAGGTATATAAAACCTTACGATTAAATCTTTAATTCCACTCTTTGATTCTCGTGTAGCGATTAAGTTTCCTCTAAAACCATTCACCTTCACTAGCTCATCATTTTCTCTTTCAAAGACAATTAAATGGCGCATTGGTAATTTAGCTTCTTGACCTTTCAAAACAGTCAACGCCTTCACTTGGAGTAAAAAAGCATCGCTCAAGGTTTTATTATTGTTGTACTTCGTGAATTTAAAATGTTCTGCAGAACAAGGCGCACAAACACTACCTTCTACTTCAGTGGTATCGCAAATATCCAGCTCTTTTAATAAATTGTATTCAAGCTCAGTATCAAAATAAGTTTTATCAAAAAGAGTTTCGATATGCGTTATATCACCAACCTCAAGTTCGGTGGTCACATCGTTATCTATTTTTTCTGTTTCATCCTTACATGATACGGCAATTACTAATAAAGTCAACAGATATATACTCTTTTTCATGATTGTATAATTCAATTTTCAGAAAAGGTTACGGAAAAACATTTAACGCTTTATTCATAGTTGCATCAAACTTAGCTTGATCAACACCTGTTGCGATGTTTTGTTCATTAAACCATTCTAGAGCTAATTCTGTCGGCATATTCCCTGTTAAGTCATCTTTAGCCATAGGACATCCGCCGAACCCCTTTATTGCACCGTCAAAACGATAACAACCAGCATTATACGCAGCTTCAACTAATGCCTTTGCATTTTGTGGAATTGTATGCAGATGTGCACCAAATTCAACATTTGGAAGACTTGGAATTAATGTTTTAATCAATGAGTTTACACTTTCAGGGTTACCACAACCAATCGTATCTGATACAGCCTGAATTTTTATATCTAATTTTTCATATAACTTTTCTGCCCATCCTGTAACAATATCTGGATGCCATTCATCTCCGTAAGGGTTCCCAAACCCCATTGAAAGATACAAGACAACTTCTTTATTGTATTTTTTTGCTAGATTCTGAATCGCTTCCACTCTAGTAAAAGCATGCTCTATTGATGAATTAGTATTTCTTTGCTGAAATTGTTCAGAAACAGAAAATGGAAATCCTAAATAGTCGATTCGTTCAAATTGCACCGCCAAATTTGCGCCACGTTCGTTTACTACAATTGAAAGTAATTTCGAATCACTTGGATTCAATAATTCAAGAACTTCTGCAGTATCTCTCATTTGAGGAATTGCTTTTGGGGAGACGAAACTCCCGAAGTCAACAGTGTCAAATCCACAGTCTAAGATGGAGTTAATGTAGTCAACTTTAACGTCTGTAGGTATGAAGTCGTGTAGGCCTTGCATAGCATCACGAGGGCATTCTATGATTTTCAATTTATGCATTCTTAAAAATACTTTTTTAATTTAAGATTGAGCTAAAATTGCATTATTTATTTGTTTAATTAATCGTGGCCCCTCATAAATAAATCCAGTATAAACTTGAATTAAACTTGCACCAGCATTTAACTTCTCAATCGCATCATCAGCGGAGTGAATACCACCTACTCCAATTATTGGGAATGATTTTTTCGACTTCTCTGATAAATAGCGTATTACCTCTGTAGAACGAGCCCGAACTGGCTTTCCTGATAATCCTCCCGCTCCTATTTCTTCAATTCTTTGGTCAGATGTTTTAAGGTTTTCTCTTGAAATAGTGGTATTGGATGCAATCACTCCATCTAACTTGACATTATTAATAATTTCCACAATATCATCTAATTGCTCATTTGTTAAATCAGGGGCAATTTTCAGTAAGATTGGTTTTCTATTTTCTTTAGTTGAATTAAGATCTTGAAGTGACTGAAGTAGATGCGTCAACGGCTCCTTCTCTTGCAATTCTCTTAAGTTAGGTGTATTGGGAGACGATACATTTACAACAAAATAATCCACATAAGGAAACAAAGCGTTAAAGGATATTAAATAATCATCTGTGGCATTTTCATTAGGTGTAACTTTATTTTTACCGATATTCCCGCCTATAATCACAGAAGTTTTTCGTTTTTTCAGGTTTTCAATCGAATTTTGCACTCCATCGTTATTAAATCCCATGCGATTAATAATTCCAGAATCATCCTTTACCCGAAATAGCCTTGGCTTTTCATTTCCAGATTGTCCAACTGGTGTAACTGTACCTATTTCAATAAAACCAAATCCACAATATGCCAAATCATTAAACATTGATGCGTTTTTATCAAAACCTGCAGCCAAACCGACTGGGTTAGGGAATTTAATTCCAAATACTTCACGTTCTAACTTAGGCGATTTTACAGTATACATTTTGTTCCATAATGTTTTCATCCCTGGAATCAACAATGTTAATCGAATTAATTTAGCGGTAAAGTAATGAACCTTTTCGGGATCAAACAGAAAGAGGATTGAGCGTAGTATTTTATACATTGAAAATTGTTTTACACAAAGGTATAAACGACAACGAGGTGACATCAGCCACCTCGTTTAATTCTTTCAAGAAAATATTAACAATTGATTAGAACTTGTAACGTCCTTTCCATTTGTATGATCTTCTTTGTTTCGCGTAATCTTTATAAGTAATGTTTCTTGCAACAACAATATTTAGATAGAAGTACGCATCTTTTTGTTTGTCACCTCTTTGTTGACCTGTACCAAACCAAGTAGTATTATTTACGCTGGGATTTGACAAAACAGCCGATTCAGTTCCGTAAAACGTCTGCAATAAATCTCTATCATAGTAAGTTGTTCCAACATCATCAATGTAATCAGAGAATGTTTTAACGTATGTCGCTTCAATTCCAATTCTCCACATTCTATTGATTCCCATTCTAATTCCAATTCCGGCTGGAATTGTAGCTGTTATTGGTAAAGTTTCTTTAGCTCCATCAGTTAAGCCTTGCCCTTCTGTATTAAGTGGTCTCAAAGCAGTCCAACTTCCATTATATTTTCCTTTTGGGTTGAAGTATGCGATACCAACCCCACCAAATGCATACAATTGAAAGTTTTTATCTTTCATCTTTTTGCTATGGCCTCTTAAGTCATATCTATTACCATATTTCTCATTTGCCAAAAGAATCAATTCTATTCGCTGAGAAAGCTCCACAATTATACTTCTGAAATTTAAATTTCTTGAATTACGAATTACCTCTTGAGTTTGAGCGTCATCACCTCTCAATAAACCAACGTTTAAAGAAGTTGTTGTAGCCCAGTAAGGGTGGAATCTATAACGGAAACCTATCATTCCGCCGTAACCAGTTGAAGGTAAATCTAAATCGACAAGGCTATAATCCTTACCTATTTGATTTCTCCCTCCCAAATCACCAAGGAATTGAGTAGCACCAGCACCGAACAAAATTTCCTTTTTATTCAGTGACCAATTTCGTTGTGTATTGAAATTAGTATGTTGACTAATCGCTGAAAACGTGAAAGTTACTGCAATCAGTAGAATTAGGTTAGCTAAATATTTCATAATTTAAATCAAATGCTTTCGGACAACGCCGCAATTCATGGATTCAAAAGTAGTAAATGTTTTTTGATACACCAAAAACGGGGATTCTTTTTTAGCAAAGTTTAATTGTTAATTAACTTATTATCAATCCCAATGAACAAAATCGGTTTGTTAGTTATTAACTGGCTTGTAATTTAGAGATGGCAAGGTAAAAACCTTACTCCTTTCATCCACAGCTTTAATGTTCGTTATGAATATCATTTGTCCAACATTATACAACTCTATTATAGCTTTTAAATCAGCAGGGATCTGGTTTCCTTCTATCTTTTGAACAACGTTCGATTTACCGTTAAAATAATTAAATTCAAAAGAAGTGACTTTAACTTTTGGATTTAATTGTATTCCAGTTTCTGAAAACAAGTCGTTTAGTGAAATTTCTCCTGTAAAAACTCCAGCAATATGCGGATACCTATTATTAACAGAAACTTTACGAGATTCAACCGGCGCGACCTCTACAATGTATATAATGGCAAGTTTCTCTTCTTCCTGAATGGTTTCTGACGGAACAGCTTCTGGCTTATACCTTTTACTATCGTGCTCTTTTTTACTTACAACAGAAGTATTGTTCTTTTTCTCAGGTATAATCTCCTCTATTACCTGCGACTCCTTTTCTTTTGTATTTTGAGACAAAACTGGCTCAACAATATCCTTTTTTGCATGTTCAACTTCTACATCTTTTGCAATCGTTGGATTCAAGGAAACAATTGAAACTGTTACAGTAAAAACAGCAATTCCAATTGGTCCGTAAAACCATGGGCTATTCCAAGTAGTAGTGGGTAGTTGCTTAACCTGAGATAAGACATTCGAAAAATCTTGTTTAGACTCAATATAGTCGGAACTAAGTCGCTCTCGATCTACAATGGTTTGTGTTTTTTTCATCTGATAATGTTATTTCATAAATAGGGTTTTCAATCGTTCAATGGCTCTAAAAGCCTTTACTTTTGCATTGTTCTCCGTTAAATCTAAAATCTCTCCAATCTCCCGATAGGATCTTTTCTCAAAATAACGCATTTCAATTATTTCTAAGTCACTGTCTTTTAATTCTTTCAAGCATTTAATTAAGCGATTCTTATTTTCAGTAGAGTCGTCATCATCAAACTCTTCTATCATTTCAAATAAATGCATGCTTTCTACACATGTCGTTTTTCTAGCCTTGCGGTCTCTATACGCTTGATACAGTTCACTTTTGGCTATACGATAGAGCCAAGATGAAAACGGAACCCCTCTGTATTCAAATTTATGGAGATTACTCATCGCCTTAATGAATACTTGAGACGTAACATCAAACGCCAAATCTTGATCGTCCATCCGCTGATAGACGTAACGAAATATCTGTTCGTGATACTTCTTGTACAAAGGTCCAAATCGCTCCGGATCTTTTTTCGCACTGCTAATCCAGGACAACTCCTCTTGGAGTATATCACTAGTTTGGTGATAAACTTGGTTCACTGCCATGGTTTCTGGTTTTATTTGTTCTAGCTTTTGGAGTCAGCTTGCAGACCTCCTCCACAGTTATAACAATTGTTTATACTATTGGTTACAATACTAAACGTTAAAAACATTTAATTATTATGCATGCCTAATTATTTTCTTTTTAGACATTGACTTCTAGTAGTCCTCTAGTGATTTTAAAAAGTTTTTCAAATCATTTTTTTCGTTTTCTTTAATAACGAATGGTTTGATTCTACGTTCCTGATTAACTCCTTGTCCACCACCTTTTGCATAATATTCTATAACATCATCTAACGTTTCAAGAGAACCATCATGCATATATGGTGCGGTTAATCCACAATTCCTCAAACTGGGTGTTTTAAAAAATCCAATATCTGTAGAATCGTTATTGATTCTAAATCTGCCTAAATCCGCGGAATTCATAGATGTCCTACCGTTATTATGCATCTTAAAATCTGTGAAGTACGGAAGTATGTGGCAAGCGGTGCATTTCAATTTTTCAGAAAACAACTTCCACCCTCTTTTTGCTGATTCGGAAATCGCACCTTCTTCTTTATTGAAATAATAACGATCAAAGTCAGAATTGTCACTAATCAAGGTTCTTTCGTAACACGCAATACTTCTTGTAAGTACCCATGCATCAAAGTCACGCCCAAACACCTCTCTTGCCGCGTCTTGATATTCTGGTATTGCTTTTAATTTTTTAATGATCACACCCATTGAAGCACCCATTTCATTGTGATCTAGGATTGGAACCAAAACCTGCTCCTCCAAGGATTTTATCTCCCCATCGTACATAAAGCGTGAAGCATAGGCGACATTGTAAAGAGAAGGAGTATTTCTAAAAGCCAGCCTGTCTTCTACCCCACTTGCTATTGACTTACCATCTGTTAATGCCAATTTTGATTGGTGACAACTAGCACAAGAGATTTCATTGTTCAATGATAGCCGCTTATCGAAAAAAAGTCGTTTCCCTAATGCAATCTTAGCTTCAGTTGATTGATTATCCATTGGATGAATGACCTTAGGAAAAATAGAAACGGAAGACTTATCTCCTGTGCATCGAACAAACACAATGACACAAAGGAGAAAAAAATAAAATATAGTTGATAATGTCTTCATTTTCAATGCTTGTATGAATGAAAACAATTTACGAAAATTTACTTTTTTGACACTACAAAAATCATTTCTTCCTTTATCAAACAGTAGCGATCAACCATTTCTGAAGAATATTTTTGGTTAACATCAAATGTCTCCACTTCGAATCCTGCTTTTTTAAGCCATTCTGGATAATCATTGCCAAATAAACGAACATGGTCTTTTTGCCAAAAATGCTTTTCTCTTTCTTCAGGAGATGTAATGGAAGCGTCCTCATAGGTTGTGTCTCTTGTATAATCAAGAGGAACTTGCATAATCCCCCAACCTCCTGGCTTCATAACTCTATACAACTCGCTCATACATTGATGAGCATCATCAACATGCTCTAAAACATGATTGCAAAAAACAACATCAAAACGATTGTCTTCCAATGGTATTTCATGTAAATCAAAATGCATATCTGCTATTGGAGAAACCAAATCACCCGTTAAATAGTTTAAATTCTTTTGGTTTTTAAACTTCTTATGAAAGCATTGTTCTGGCGCAATATGTAGGACATCCAACTTGTTTGCAGAAAAGAAATTGGACTGCTCTTTTAAATAAAGCCACATAAGTCGATGCCGCTCTAATGTCAAATCATATGGACAAAGCACGTTCTCTCGATGTGCAACATAAGAACCATACGAAAGGAATTTAGAAAAACTTTTCTCACAAACAGGACATTCCACCGTATTCCCTTTGTATAATAAAGGTGCGATTAGTTTAAAAGGATAACTCAGTCGAATTAACAGCGGCCTAGGTAATTTATTCAATAAGAATTTATAGAGTTTTTTCATGCAATAAAAATCTTAGACAAAGATAATCAAACTAAGAGATTTTCTTGTTTTCCTCAACGGAAAAGGATTATTTATAACTAATGACTAATTTTGCTTTGCGTGAGAAAAATATTTATCATATTGTTTCTGTTGATTACAGGACTTGTTTATTCCCAAAATAAGGAGAACAAGGAACTTGACTCTATACCTTTTGAGTTGTTCAAAAATGATGTAATCTTATCTGTTGATTTAGGTTTTCATTCCGCACCATTTAGTATTAAAGACAATTATGGTTTAGGTGTTTCTAAACTTAAGTTTAGAAACAATCCTAAGCTAGTTGTCGGACTTGGGTTTTCTTACAAATGGTTTGCATTGAGATTCGGATATGCTCTCCCAGTTAATATAAAATCAAAATCAAAGTTTGGTGAAACAGACTACTTTGATATAGGCCTGCGATTTAACTTAAAACAAACGTATACTGAGATTGAATTAAGGGATTACAAAGGCTTCGCGATTAAAGACGCTGCCAAATGGAATGATTCGATTAAAGAAATGGGCAGTACAAATCAGATTAGACCTAATACAACCGCTATAAGTGTTTCCGCTAATGTGTGGTGGTTTAAAGGAAAGGAGTTTAATTACCAAGCTGCAATAGGGAAAGTTGGCCACTATAATGGAGTTGGAAAAACTTGGTACTTCAAGACCACATTGAATTTTTTCGGTGTTTCTAATCTTTACGAGACGCTTATTCCAACTGAGCTTTTGGACACAAGTGATCGAGTAAATGCGAATACAGTTGGAGCCATTGATATTGGTTTTATTCCTGGATATGCTTATGTAAATCGAATCAAGAATTGGCAATTTTCTATTATCACAGGACTTGGCGGGGTAATACAAGCAAAATATTATACAAAAGATGGCCTAAACAGAAGCTTTTTAGGGATCGCTCCACGGATAGATTTAGGACTAATGGTCGGTTATTCTCGACCAAAATATTTCATTTTATTGACTTCCGATTTCGATATTAAGTCCGCAAACATTCAAGACTTAAGCTATAATCAATCGTATTTCAACATTCGTTTAACTGGAGGATTAAGAATAAAAACGAAGGATAAAAAGTCTAAACAAAAGGACTTGAAGACACGGGAATTAACCATTCTTCCCGCAATTGCTCCAAAGTTGTAATCATTGGATTGTAAACCTTTTCATCTAGATAATTAGAAAGTTCTGAAATGTGAACTGGCTTTAGTTCCTCTTCATCTTTCGTTACCATTAAATTCATTCGATTAAAAAAGTCTGTCCCCAATTCTACCCCCATTGCCTTTACAAATTTTACAGAACTGTCAATAGAACAGCCTGAAGCATTTGCTTGAGACTCGTCGGCAACTATGATTAGGAATCGATTTTTATACACCAAGGATTCAGCTTTCAACCCTACACCATGTGCAGCCCAATTCGTAACAAATTCATTCGATTGAGATTGCAAGTAAGCTGATTCAGAATCACTTAAAGAACGGTCAGAGGTATAAATCCATACCTTACTATTCTCCTTTAAATCTTTAAATAGCATATTATAAATCGGCTGCAGTCGCAATTAATTCGGCAACATCAAGCACTTGAACAGAGCCTTCTTTTTCAAAGTTTTTAACGCCATCTGTCATCATTGTATTACAAAATGGACAACCTGTAGCAATAATATCCGGCTGAAGCTCTAGCGCTTCTTCTGTTCGCTCAATATTAATTTCTTTATTTCCTTTTTCTGCTTCTTTGAACATTTGAGCACCACCTGCTCCACAGCAAAGTCCTTTCGTTTTGCAACGTTTCATTTCAACCAATTCACTGTCCAATTTTTCAATTAGTGAGCGAGGCGCTTCGTAAACGTCATTCGCTCTTCCTAGGTAACAAGGATCGTGAAACGTAATTTTCTTTCCTTTAAAAACTCCACCATCCTTTATAACCAGTTGTCCTTGATTGATTAATTCTTGAATTAATTGAGTATGATGGATTACTTCGTACTTCCCTCCTAGTTCTTGGTACTCATTTTTCAATGTATTAAAACAGTGAGGACAAGCGGTAACAATTTTCTTTACTTCATAACCGTCCAGCACTTGAATATTCATCATTGCCTGCATTTGAAAAGTAAATTCATTTCCTGCACGTTTAGCGGGATCACCTGTGCAACTCTCTTCTGCTCCTAACACGGCAAAATCTACATTGCAATTGTTTAATATCTTAACAAGGGCTTTTGTAATTTTCTTAGCACGATCATCAAAACTACCAGAACAACCTACCCAAAATAAAATATCAGGAACTTCTCCTTTGGCTATCTTTTCAGCCATTGTTGGTACAATTAAACTCATAATCTATTTCTTAAAAACTTGAATACTTACCTTCTCCTCTACTAAATCAGAAAAAGTACCCTCATATCTTGTTGCGCGGACAATATGGTTGTCTATCCAATGGTAATTTCCGCCTCTCGGTTTCCCCATAAGAATACCGTGATACTTAAAACCATGTTTGTTCAACCATTCTTCAGTCACAGTTCGGTGTTCCTCAATTCTTGAAGTAAAAAACGTAATAATATGTCCCGCATCGTACCATCCATTAATGGTAATTAAAGCATCGGGATACAATTCTGCAGTTGCCATTCGTTCGGGCTCCTCATTGGGGATATCGTCGCAAATAGTACCGTCAATATCAATCATATAATTTTTCATCTCGTCCGGAAGAACAGGTGAAATTTTCTTACCGTCTACAGATATCTCCTGTAATTGTTCATCAATCTTCATTTGCCCAGTTTAATCGGTCAGTTGGACTAAATTGCCAAGGCGCACCATTATTCTCAATATTTGTAAGCATCCCCGTCAATTCTGTAGGAACTTTTGACTCCTCCATTACTAAGAACCTTCTTAAATCAATAATGATTGACAAAGGATCAATATTCACAGGGCATTCTTGCACACAAGCATTACAAGATGTACATGCCCATATTTCTTCTTCAGTAATATAATCTCCTAATAAGCTTTTCCCATCATCATAATCCTTCCCGTGCTTACGACGATTATCACCCACTTCTTCAAGCCTATCGCGGGTGTCCATCATAATTTTACGTGGAGACAGTAATTTACCTGTAATGTTAGCTGGACAAGAAGAAGTACAACGTCCACATTCCGTACACGTATAACTATCCATTAAATTTTTCCATGTTAAATCAGTGACATCCTTCGCTCCAAAGCGTTGTGGCTCAGCAGCCCCTTCTGCAGGAGCAGCGTAAGGATCAGCAGTAGGATCCATCATCAACTTAACCTCGTTCGTAACCGATTCCATGTTGGTGAATTTCCCCTTCTTTTCAAGATTTGAATAAAATGTATTTGGAAATGCCAAGAAAATATGAAAATGCTTAGAATATGGTAGGTAATTCATGAAAGCAAAGACCATTACGATGTGACCCCACCAACCTATTCTTTCTAAAGTATGCAGCGACTCCATGCTCATCCCATCAAATAACAACGGTCCAAGCGTACTACTTACAGCGAAGTTATACGATTCACCAGTCGCAGCGAGATGCATTACTTCATCTGCCCCATTCATAGTAAAAATGCAAGAAACCAATACAATTTCCATAAAAAGAATCATGTTTGCATCCATTTTTGGCCAGCCCTTCATTTCTGACATCACCAATCGTGGCACCTTTATCAAGTTTCTTCTAGATAGAAATACAATTGTCGCAACTAAAGCTAAAAGCGAAAGTATTTCGATAAAACTAATCACAAAGGTGTAAAATCCACCTAGGGCTTCTCGTGCGAAACGATGTGATCCAGCTAAACCATCGATGAAAATCTCAATTAATTCAACTTGTGTAATCATAAAAGCCGCATAAATCATTAAATGAAGTATAGCTGGTATTGGACGAGTGAACATTTTCTTTTGTCCAAGCGCGACTAATGTCATGATCTTAATTCGTTCTGATTTATTATCGTTTCGGTCAATGTCACGACCCATTCGAATATTACTTCTTACTTTTAATACGTTCCATGTAAAAAAGCCAAATCCGACTATTAACAGAACGCCAAATACAATTGATGAAATCATATTAATGCGATTAATTTGGTAATGAATCCAATAAATTTCTAAGTTTTTGCTCTTCCTTGGTCGTCAGAGGAACTCCTTTTGTTTTTGCTCCAAGAACGGAGAAATGGATATATCTTTCGGGATGCACCTGAATGTCGTTAACTAAGTTTTGAAGTTCATGATTGGTGTTGACTAATTCATTGTACAATGTTTCATCTCCCAATAGTTTCCCTAAAGTCCCCTCTCCAGTTTTTGCCTGCTCTAACACAGAATTAATTGAAGCTAACGTGTTTTTAGCATTCGTAATTACACCTTTGAAGTCGGATGTAACTAGTTCATCTGTAATCTGCTTAACGTTTCCAACAATGGCTTTTACATTGTCATTGCTTTTCTTTAAATTAATAGTAATAGTCTCCACATTTGAAAGAATACGACTTAATTTTTGACGCTCATCCACTACTAATCCTTCAATTTGATCTGCAGCATTACCGAATTTCTTAATTGCAATTTTAACTTCTTTTAAACTTCCTTCTAACTCTGATGTTGCCGTAGTATCCCAAAAAGCACTAACACTATTCACTACTTTATCAACAGAGCTCATCATTGCTTGAAGCTTCTGACTGATTGGGTCCGCATAGCTTTTCACTTGAGCCATCATGTCTGACGCAACTCTACCAGGCAACTCATCACCAGTCTTATAATATCCTTTTGAAATATCAGTGCTAAACTGAAGCATGATTCCTTTACTAAACAAATCGAGCGAGCCAATCTCTACGGTAGAACCTTTTGGAATCTTTATTGCCTCATCTTGAATATTAAATGATATTTTGACTAAACGATCTGGATTTCCACCAGGAACATTTTCCACTGTCAACACTCGGCCAATAGTAACACCATTAAGCGTTACCGGACTTGAGGCTGCCAATTGCCCAGAATTTGAAAAATACGCGTAATAAACTTCATCGCCTCCGAAAAAACTATTCCCCTTTAGAAAATTAACTCCAGCAACTAGTAAACCAATTGCGGCAACCGTGATAAAACCTGTAATTACTTCTTTAGATATCTTCAAAACTTTATTTTTCTGCTAATTTAATAGCTTTTTGCAAATTAATCCGTTCTCCATTCAGGAATGCAACAACAAATGCATGTTGAAAACCATTAACTCTCAATTTATTTTTCATGGAATTAGCCTCCTCTAATCCATTTGCGTAAGAACCAACCGTGTATTTATACAGCCCGTCTTGTTGATATTGACTTACCGTATAACCTTTAAACTTAGGGTCTGTCAAAGAAATCTTTTTTTCAGAGGTTTCAATTTGCACTTTAAAATAAACAACATCTTTTTCACTATTCACAGTTTCTTTTGGTGTTTCCGTGTTGTTGATAAAATTATTTGTTGTTTCAGTTTCGCCTTCAACACCTTCCAATTCATTTTTATACTTTTTAAATGCTGCAAACATCGCATTTGACATTTGGCGTTGTGTTTCTGGAGTGTTCAAAAACTTTTCTTCCGTTGGATTTGTTAAAAAACCTGTTTCAATTAATACACTTGGCATTGTTGTTTTGTAAAGCACTAAAAATCCTGCTTGTTTAACTCCTCTATCATATCTCCCAATAGTTGTAAATTCCTTTTGCAACTTTGAAGCGAAGCTTATTGACTGATCTAAAAATATACTTAATTGAATTTGACGCGCAATAATGGCATCAGGTGACATGTCAAAATCTTTATATTTTGCACCACCATCATCTTCTAGATGAATGGTTGAATTTTCTCGCTCTGCTACTTGCTGTTGTGATTCTGTTCTATGCAAACCTAAAACGTATGTTTCAGTCCCGTAAGCCTGAGCACTTGCGGCGTTTGCGTGAATACAAATAAATAAATCCGCATTATTCTTGTTTGCGATTTTTGCACGATCAGCTAATTCTACAAATACATCTGTGTCCCTTGTATAAACTACCTTGATTTCAGGATAATTCTTTTTTATCATGTCTCCTAGCATCAAAGCCATAGACAAACAAACATGCTTTTCTTGTGCTGAAACACCGTGACAGCCTGGATCTTTACCTCCGTGACCTGCGTCAATCACTACAGTTTTCAGGGCCGAAAAATTACTTTCGTCCATTTGTGAGAACGAAAAAACAGGTATAAATAAGATAACCAAAGTTAAAATGGCATAAAATCTGTTGAACTCCTTTCCTTTTTTCATCGTTTAAAACGTAATTTTCATAGTTTTGCTTCGTTAAAAGCATCAGATAACAAATTAACAGAGAATACTTGTTCAAAAAGTGTACCATACATCTAGTTTTACCCGTAACATTGTTAATAATGTTGGTCTCTCTGAATGGCTATTCACAAACAACGGATACGATTTATATCGATGAATCTGCAATTGATGCTCCTATCATTTATAGTGCTAAGGATTCTATTTACACCGACTTAAAAAATAAACAAATTCACTTGTTCAACGAGGCAAAAGTTGACAATGGAGAAGTTAAGCTAAAAGCGGGTTATATTTTAATTGACCTTAATAAAAGTGAAATTTATGCACGTTATTCGTTTGATGAGGATTCTAATCGTGTGCAATTACCCGAATTTTCAGATGGAAAAGATGTTGTAAATGCGGCTGCAATTCGATTTAATACTAAAACGAAGAAAGGATACATTGAGGAGGTTGCCATAAAACAGGATGAAAACTATCTGTATATGGAAATTGCGAAGCGTCATGCTGATGAACAGATTCACTTCCTCAAAGGGCGATTTACAACGTGTGATTTACCGGACCCACATTATCATTTTCAACTTTCTAGAGCTATTTTAATTCCTGAAAAACGAATAGTTTCAGGGCCAATGAACTTATGGATTAAGGGGGTGCCTACCCCACTTGGCTTACCTTTTATTGTAATACCTCAAGCCGAAGACAGAACTTCCGGTGTCGTTTTTCCGCAAATCGTCCCTACCTCTCAATATGGGTTCGGTTTGCAAGATTTAGGATACTACATTCCTGTTAACGATCGTTTCCAAACTACAATTTATGGGAGTATATACAGTCGCGGAACCTGGGGATTGAGAAATTTAAGTGAATATGCTAAGCGCTATAAATTTCGAGGAAATCTCGACATTGGTTTTCAACAGTTCCGATCGGGATTCCCAACGAATAGTAATCGAAACAAATTCAATATCAACTGGACTCATAATCAAGATAGAAAATCAAATCCATATTGGAATTTCTCTTCTAACGTAAATTTTGTTTCAGACAATACGACAAAAAATAACTTGGATCCTTTGAATCAAACGTATTTTAACAATACACTTTATTCAGATATCAATCTATCGCGTTCTTTTCCTGGGAAGCCGATGAGTGCGGGTATGAAAATATCTCTTCGTCAGAATTCGATTTCAAAAAATATATCATTAACAAGTCCTTCTGTCAATTTCAACGTTACTCGTTTTTTTCCTTTCAAAAAAGCAATTAAAGGAAGCAGTGGAATTGGCCAAGTTATTTCAAGAATCGGGGTAACGTATAATTTTGAAGGTATGAATCGAACTGAATTTGGAGATTCATTGCTATCGCGAGGTGATTTCAACGGAATTGGAAACCAATACTTGAATGGATTTAACCAAAGCATGACAATTCAAACAACGGCAGGTTTTTTCAAAAATACATGGAAGTTTACACCTTCAGTGAATTATGGAAATAAAATGAACTTTCAACAAATTAGAAAGTCATACGACGCTATAGAGAACAACTCAAGAATAGATACCATCAAACAATTTGGAATGTCCCATACACTTTCCTTTACAGCACAATTAACCACAGCGATTTATAGCTATTATAAATTTGTAGGAAAGAAACAGCCGTTATTAAGACATGTTTTAACACCATCGTTTAGCTTTCAATATGTACCAGGTCTCAATAAATCAATTACTGATAGTGTCGGCGTAAATATGGCCCCCGTTACTTATTCGCCATTTGAACGAAGTGTATACTCATCAGGAACCAGTAAAGATCAAGCATTGATTAATTTCTCCTTCAACAATACATTCGAATTTAAACGAAAATCCGACAAAGACACAATAACAGGTTTCAAAAAAACACGAATCATTGATGCCTTAACGTTTAGTGGTAATTACGACTTACTTAAGGACTCCATGAATCTTTCTGATATTCGTGCAAATTTGAGAATAACTCCCGCTAAATGGTTGAGTTTTGTGGCGAGCACTAACTTTTCACCTTACGATTGGATTGATTCGACCGGAGCTGTATTAGGCACATACGCAACTAAGACACGAGGAAAATTAGGACGATACACCTCCACCTCACTTTCAACTGGAATAACACTTACATCCAAAGAAAGCAGAAAGAAAATGGATGACACCCGTGATATTATTTCCAATAATTGGAATTCAGATTATGAATATTTCATGTTGTACCCCGAACGAATTGTAAACTTCGCAATTCCGTGGAAAGTTACCTTCTCACACATTTATGAAATCAAGGCAAATACAAATAGAAACGCATTGACACCTGAAAAATGGACACAACAACAAACATTAGCTATAAATGGAGATTTAAGCTTTACTAAACGATGGAAAGTTGTTGGAGATATTAGTATTAATTTAAAGGAAATGAAAGCAACCAATGCTCGTTTTACATTAACACGTGACATGCACTGTTGGGCACTTTCATTCAATTGGATACCACTTGGCGGAAACAAAAGTTTTCTGTTTAGTATTCGTTCAACATCGCAGCTATTTAGAGATGCTAAAATTGACATTCGTAAACCACCATTATTTCTATAAATCACAGTCAGAATGGAGCTAATTGATTTTAATTTCGAAAACAACGTTGATATCCAACCAGGAGTAATCTTAGTTTCTGAACCATTTATGAATGACGACCATTTTTCACGTTCTGTTGTTTTTTTATGTGATCATTCTGAGGATGGAAGTTATGGGTTCATTTTAAACAAATACATTACAAACAAAATCTCAGAAGTGATAGACGGTTTTCCTGAAGTGAATACTAAAATCAGCCTTGGCGGACCTGTGGACACTTCTAACCTATTTTACATTCATTCTTTGGGCAATGAAATTCCAAATAGTTTACCTGCTGCTAATGGGATGTATATTGGAGGTGACTTTGAAGCTGTGAAAACACTACTTACGAACTTTCCTGAAAAAGCGAAACAAATTCGTTTTTTTATAGGCTATTCTGGCTGGTCTGACAATCAACTACAAGGGGAAATTGACGAAAAATCCTGGATAGCGCTGAATAAAGTCTCTCAAGATATGATTCTCGACACCTCTAAAAAAGACATCTGGAAGAAGATGCTGGAAAAACTCGGCGGTAAATTTAAAGTGATGTCTAAGTTCCCGAAGAATCCTTCGGATAATTAAACGATTTAATTTTTCTACTCCAATTTCTCTAACACTTTGCCCAAGGCCGCAAAGTATTGAATAAACTAATCAAGAATCTGATTTATCAAGATAATTCATAGTTTATCAACAATCTCTCTATTTAACCTGAACATTTTTATCTTTACATATCCTTAAAGTGAGAATGATATTTCAATGAACAATAGCGCTCCATTAGCAGAAAGAATGCGCCCTAAATCGCTTGATGAATACAAGGGACAAGATCATCTTTTAAAGAAAGGTGCATCATTGCGCATGAACTTGGATGCTGGAATGATTCCTTCCATGATTTTATGGGGGCCACCGGGAGTTGGAAAAACAACCTTGGCACATTTAATCACTAATCATTTAAAACGACCATTTCATACACTTTCCGCCATTTCCTCTGGAGTAAAAGACGTTAGGGAGGTTATTCAGAAAGTGGAGAAAGCAGGTATGTTTCAGCAATCTGGTACAATTTTGTTCATCGATGAAATTCACCGGTTTTCAAAAGCACAACAAGATTCATTGCTTGGGGCTGTAGAAAAAGGAATTGTAACACTAATTGGTGCGACAACAGAAAACCCTTCATTTGAAGTGATTTCAGCTCTATTATCGCGCTGCCAAACGTATGTTTTAAAAGAACATTCTAAACAATCCTTGCTTGAAATTCTGCGAAAAGCAATTGCAGAAGATGTCATTTTATGCACGAAGAAAATCGAATTAAAAGAAACGAACGCCCTTCTCGCATTGTCTGGTGGTGATGCCCGGAAATTGTTGAACATTTTTGAAATTATCGTAGGTACGTTTAATAATCAAGATATAATCATAACTGATGAACGCGTAATGCAAAGCGCGCAGCAATCGGTAGCGATTTATGATAAAGACGGTGAACAACATTACGATATAATCTCGGCTTTTATTAAATCGATTCGCGGAAGTGATCCAAACGCAGCTATTTATTGGTTAGCCCGAATGGTTGAAGGTGGTGAAGATCCTAAATTCATTGCGCGGAGGTTAATTATTTCTGCTTCTGAAGACATAGGGTTAGCGAATGCCAATGCTTTATTAATGGCCAACAATTGTTTTCAAGCAGTTCAAGCTGTAGGTTGGCCCGAAGCACGAATAATATTAGCACAATGTACTTTGTATTTAGCATCATCTCCAAAAGGAAATGCAGCTTATATGGCAATTAACAATGCTCAACAATTGGTCAAAGAAACTGGAAATCTTGGAGTTCCATTACCTTTGAGAAACGCTCCAACTGCCCTAATGAAAGACTTAGGATATGGAAAAGGATACTTGTATTCACACGATTTTCCTGGTAATTTCGCGAAACAAGATTTTCTACCCACGGAAATTGATGGAATGAACTTTTTTAATGCCGGAAGCAGTCCAAAAGAACAAGAAATTGCACAAACAATCAAACGATTGTGGGACACGAAATACGAAAAGAAATAATGGCTAAAGTTGCATATTACATTTTCGTTATTCCTCTATCCTACTTGCCATTGGTCATTTTGTACGCAATAATGGATATTTTTTATTTGCTTTTAATTTCAATCGTTCCTTACCGTAAAAAAGTAATTATCCAAAACATCGAAAGGAGTTTCCCAAACAAAACAAAGTCTGAAAAGGCTAAAATTAAACGTCAATTCTACCGTCATTTAACTCAGTTACTTGCTGAAAGCGTAAAAGGATTATCCATTTCAGAAAATGAGTTAAAACGTAGAATTACGGTCAAGAATCCTGAGGTAATGGATGATTTGTATGCAAACGGAAAAAATGTTTTGCTTGTTTCTGGTCACTACAACAATTGGGAATGGGTTATTTTATCACAAGCTCTACTCTTCAAACACGATGCAATTGGAATTGGAATGCCAATGACATCAAAGTTTTGGGATAAAAAAATCAATCAAAGAAGATCAAGATTTGGCATGAAGGTCGTTCATGCAAAGAATTACAAAGAAGCATTAACAAGTGATAAAGAGCGATTAAAGTCCGTCCTTGTGCTTTCTGATCAATCTCCTGGAGATTCTTTAAAGAGTTATTGGATGCAGTTTCTAAATCAAAATACGGCGGTGTTGTTTGGTGCTGAAATGATGGCGCATCAATTGAATTACGCAGTCGTTTTTTACGCATTGCGCAAAATCAAACGTGGAAAATATGAATTGGAATTGTTTTTGATTACGGATAATCCTTCAGAAAGATCATGGGGAGAAATTACAGAAGCACATACTCATTTGCTGGAACAAGAAATTAACAATGAGCCAGCCCCTTGGTTATGGTCACACAAAAGATGGAAAAGAGAGGTTCCTTCAGATTTGGAAACTTTAAAACAACAACAACGAACGGCGTTTAATGAAAAATATAATTTGTAGTCTTTCTATTACTTTATACAGTTTGACTTTCGCTCAAACGGATAAACTTGTTCAAAAAAACGAGAACAACAAGACGTTTTGCTATGAGCAATCATCGACCTACGCCCGAGGACTGTTAATGGATAACAATCGATTATTCATAAGCAATGCAAATGGTAGTGTGTATTATTACAACACAAAGTCTGATAAAAGCATGCTTATTTTTAAGCTTGAATCCATTGATGAATTGCGAGACCTCGAAAAAAGCGAAGATCATATTCTAGCATTACACAGTGGAACTGATGGTAAAATTGCGAAGATCGGATTAGACGGATCCATTCAGATTATTGAAAAACCAGAATGGAAAGGTGTTTTCCTGGACGGATTTGATTTTATTGGCAAACAAGGATTTATGATGGGAGATCCAACGGAAGGTTTCTTTAATCTATATCATACGTCAGATGGAGGCATTACTTGGGAGCAATGTGAAGGAAAGATTGAGGCAAAGGAAGGTGAAGCTGGCTTCGCTGCTAGTGGTACAAATGTTCAAATGCTCAATTCTTCGACTTACATATTCGTATCAGGAGGAACGGTTAGTCATTTTTTTAAGAGCAAGGATAATGGAAAAACTTGGTTAAGAGTGCTACTTCCATATTATCCAGGAGAATCCTCTGGTGCCTACTCTATTTGTTTTGCAGATGATAAACGAGGAGTAATTGTTGGGGGTGATTATGCTAGTCCAAATTTAAAAATGAACACTTCTTTTTTTACAGAAGATGGTGGAGAAAGTTGGTTCAATGCTAAAACTCAAGCGAGAGGCTATCGATCTTGTGCCTATTTCGCTAATGGGATTTATTATGCATGTGGAACAAATGGAATTGATTATTCAACCAATTATGGAGTAGACTGGAAACCTTTTGCAAATGGCAGTTTTTTCAGTTTAACCTCCACTCCCACCCAATTAATTGCAACTGCGAAGAATGGCACTATTGAATTCTTCGACTTAATTCGAACAAAATGAGCATAGTAGAAAATATTAAAAATGAAATTAAAGCTCAGTTTGAAGGTGAGGCAACTGGACATGATTGGCATCATATCATGCGCGTTTATAATGTTTCAAAATTCATTCAATCTAAAGAAGGCGGGGATTTGGAGACTATAGAGTTGGCTGCCTTGCTACACGATATTTCAGATCATAAATTCAACGGAGGAAAACTAGACGAAGGTGGAAAAGTAACTGAGGAAATATTGCGAAGACATGAAGCCTCGGATGAATTGATTAAAAACGTTCGCTACATCGTAGATAACATTAGTTTTAAAGGAGCAAAAGTAAAAGCTGAAATGGAATCGTTAGAAGGGAAAATAGTTCAAGATGCGGATAGATTGGATGCAATAGGCGCTATCGGAATCGCAAGAACATTTGCTTATGGCGGGAATCGAAATCAGCCAATTTATGAGCCATCTGGAGAGGTTGTTTTACATGATTCCTTTGAAGCTTATGCACATGCAAAAACGAGTTCTATCAATCACTTTTATGAAAAATTATTACTTTTAAAAGATAGGTTGAACACGAAGACAGGAATAGAATTAGGAGAAAAACGTCATAAGATTATGACTGATTTTTTAAATGAGTTTCACAACGAGTGGAATTTTAATCAAGAAGAAAATAATTAGTATGAAGAAATTTGCATTAGGCGTTGATATAGGTGGAACGAACAGTAAATTTGGCTTGGTCGATGCAGAAGGAGAATTGCATTATTCAAATTCCATAAAAACAAATACAGCAGCCACTCCTACTCGATTAGTCAACGCGATTTATCAAGAAATTAAAGAGAAAACTAATTTTATTGATGAGATTGCTGGAGTTGGAATTGGCGCACCAAACGGGAATTACTTTTCCGGATCTATTGAATTTGCTCCAAACTTGGCTTGGAAAGGAATTGTGCCTTTAGCTAGTTTATTTCAACAATGTTTTGGTGTAAAAGCTGTATTGACAAATGACGCAAATGCAGCAGCCGTTGGCGAACAACTTTATGGAAATGCGCGTGATTTAACCAATTTTGTAACAATTACACTAGGGACAGGACTTGGAAGCGGCGTAATTGCTGATAACACATTAATTTATGGACATAACGGAATGGCTGGTGAATATGGCCATATTCGCGTTGTAAAAGATGGTAGAAATTGTGGTTGTGGACGAAAAGGATGCTTGGAAACATATGCTTCCGCAACGGGAGTTGTTCGCTCAATTGAGTTATTAGAAACTGAATATAAAGCAGTATCAAAAATCCATTCAATTGAAAAGCCACATGCAGAAGATGTGTTTGAATTAGCAAGAAAAGGCGATATTTTTTGTTCCGAAATTATTGATTACACCGCAGAAATATTAGGAAATGCATTGGCCGATTTCGCTTGTTTTTCTAACCCTCAAGCCTATGTTCTTTTCGGTGGTATAGCACAAAGTGGTGATAATTTCGCTGCTAAAGTCAAAGGATTTATGGAGGACGGTATATTGAATATTTATCGTGGGAAAATAGAAATTAGAACATCCTCACTGCACGATAGGAACGCAGCCGTATTAGGAGCGGCATCATTAATCAGAAAAGAATTAGAGCAATGAAACTAACATCATTTCTACTTGGTGGAATAGTATTTTACTCCTCCTTTTCATTCTCTCAAATTGAAGAGTTAAAAAAAGCTCAAGAGGTTAGAAAGGCCCATTTCAATCGAGGACAAATAGTAAACAAAAAACATTTCACTAAAACGCTATATGTTAATCCATTCGTTGGAACAGGTGGACATGGACATACATACCCTGGTGCCACTGCTCCTTTTGGTATGATGCAGTTAAGCCCTGATACCAGGTACGAGGGCTGGGACGGATGTTCTGGATATCATTATTCAGATTCAATCATTTATGGATTCAGTCACACACATTTAAGCGGGACAGGTGTTCCAGATTATTGTGATTTATTGATTGTTCCACAAAGCGGCAAAGCAATTACTCAACCCGGTTACTCTTTTCAAGGAGGTTACGGCTCAAAATTTTCACATACCAATGAAAAAGCAACTCCTGGTTTCTACAGTGTTCATTTGGATGATGAAAACATTGATGTTCGTTTAACCGCAACTGAAAGAGCTGGTTTTCATGAATACACGTTTAACAATTCAAGTGAAAAGAAATATATTTTAATTGACCTAGACCACCGTGATAAATTGCACGAAGCAGAATTCACTATAATTGATAAACAAACTATCTCTGGACATCGTTTTTCAGAGGCTTGGGCGAAGAATCAGCACTTCTACTTTCACTTAAATTTAGATGTCCCATATTTAAAAGCGAAACTTATTAATAAGAAAGGTCAACACAAGCTACTATTAATCTTTCCGACGTCTACGAATGTTGTAAACATGAAGGTTGGAATGTCTAGTGTTGACACTAAAGGAGCACAGCAAAACCTGGAAAAGGAAATTCCAGAATGGGACTTTTTAAAAGTGCAGAAGGCCACACAGCGACAATGGGAGAAGGAATTGAGTGCAGTTTATTTTTATTCAGAAAATGAAGAATACATGTACAATTTTTATACTGCGATGTATCACTCCTTTCTTGCACCAAATATTTTTTCAGATGTTGACGGCCGATATATGGGACGAGATATGCAAATTCATCAACTCGGAGATAGCACGAACCAACATTATACTGTTTTCTCTCTGTGGGACACCTACAGAGCCACTCACCCACTTTTCACCCTCACACAAACGAAGCGAAACAATGATTTTATCAGGACTTTCCTACGTCAATTTGAGCAAGGAGGAGACTTACCAGTATGGGAATTAGCTGGGAATGAAACTGAATGCATGATAGGTTATCACAGTGTTTCTGTTATGGCAGATGCCTATTTAAAAAATACTGGATTGTCAGAAATTGATAAAATGATATATGCTATGAAAACTACAGCTGTCATTGACGAATTAGGCAAGAAGCACTTTCATGAGGAAGGATATATTGATGCTGGAAGTGAACCAGAATCAGTGTCTAAAACACTTGAATACGCCTATGATGATTTTTGCATCTCCCAAACAATCGAGGCATACAATAAGCGAGAAAATCAAATCTTGGAGAATCCTTTTAAATTAAGCCAATTCAACTTCATAAATAATTTTGATCCAAACACGAAATTTATGCGTGCTCGTCGAAGTGGACAATGGTTTGCGCCCTTTGACCCGTCGGAGGTGAACTTTAATTATACTGAGGCCAACAGCTGGCAATATTCCCTGTATGCTCCACATGCAGTAGGAGTTTTGCGCAGCTTATTAGGTGGGAAAGATAGTCTCGAAATGTGGTTAGACAATCTGTTTTCTACAAACATGGAGTTGTCTGGTCGACATCAAGTCGATATTACTGGGTTGATTGGACAATATGCTCATGGTAACGAACCCTCTCACCATATGGCTTATTTATACAATTACACCAATCGTCCATTTAAAACGAGCATGTATACAACTCTAATCATGAATTCTATGTATCAAAATGCGCCGGACGGTTTATCGGGAAATGAGGATTGCGGACAAATGTCTTCTTGGTATGTTATGACAGCATTAGGTTTATATCAAATAGCACCAGGAAATCCATATTATGAATTAACACGTCCGTTAGCAGATAAAGCATCAATTAAACTAGACAATGGTAAAACTCTGAATATCATTACTTACAATAATAATAATTTAAACATTTTTATTGATTCCGTTTATTTTAACAATAAGCATATTGAAGGTTCATACATCTCGCATGAAGAAATCATGCAAGGAGGAACATTGGTCTACAAATTAGTCGGATCTACGACAAAAGCCCATATGAACAAACCTCATGCCCCAACTATAGAATCTATTCCAAATGAATTTGTATCGTTGCCGTTTTTTCATCAAACCGAACATGTATTTACTGATTCAATGGCACTTTCAATGGGAATAGTAACTCCTCAAAACGCTAAGATTTACTATACGCTTGACGGTTCTAATCCTGAACAATCCTCTAAGCTATACGACCAACCTTTTACGGTCTCTAATTCTGTAACTGTAAAAGCTATAGCAATAAGTGAATTCGGCAGCAGTTCTATAACAACAAACCGTTTTGTAAAAAAGGACAACAATGTTTCCTTGAATTTGAAATCCACTTACGATAACCAATATGCGGCTGGCGGACCATTTTCACTAATTGATGGAATTACTGGTGGAAACGAATACCGTACAGGTGACTGGCAAGGATTCTGGGAGCAAGACGTCGTTGCGGAAGTATCCTTTAAAGAGCCTAAATCACTAATTTCAGTCGGAGTAAATTGCCTAAGCGATATGAAATCTTGGATTTTTCTTCCAGAAGAAATCATTTTTGAAATCTCAACAGATGGCATCAATTACACCACTTTAAAGCCTATAAAATTGGATCCTGAAGAAGAAAAGGACATGTTTCCACATCGCAAATCATTCTCGATACCAACAAATACTGAGACACCAATCAAAAATATTAGATTGAGAGTTAAGCCAACAAAAGTATGCCCTGAATGGCATTTAGGTAGCGGGAATTCAACATGGCTATTTTTAGATGAAATCACTTTTGAATAAAAACCACTTCTAAGTGTTCATCAATTGTTAATATCTAATTCATTTTAAGGTGCATTATAGCTTTACAAAAACAAGTAAAGTTGGTACATTAGCCGGACTAAATTTAAATCAAAGTAAAAGAAAATGAAAAATTTTAAAATCTCTTTAATCGCCATTACATTAATCATTTCCTCTTTTGTTAGAGCAGATGAAGGAATGTGGTTGCCATTTTTACTGGGTAGAAATTATGAAGACATGAAAAAACATGGGCTTAATTTAACCCAAGAGGAAATATATTCTATCAATAATTCATCGCTTAAAGATGCAATCATCTCCTTTGGTGGATTCTGTACAGGAGAAATCATTTCGAAAAAAGGATTGATTTTAACAAACCACCATTGTGGATACGATGCAATTGCAGGAGCTTCTTCAAAAGAAAATAATTATTTAGATGATGGATTTTGGGCAAAAAGTATAGATCAGGAGATTCCTGTTGCGGGATTAACAGCATCATTCATTATACGTATTGAAGATGTTTCGGATATCATTAATAAGGAATTGAATGAAAACATGACCTTAGAAGAGCGAAACGCCAAAATCAAGGAATTATCTGCTATTCTTTCAAAAGATGCAACTGAAGGTACGCAATATGAAGCATTTGTTCGTGATTTTTATGAAGGAAATGAGTTCTACTTATTTGTAAAAGAAACATTTAATGACATTCGTATGGTTGGGGCCCCACCTCAATCTGCAGGGAAATTTGGTGGAGATACTGACAACTGGATGTGGCCGCGTCATACAGCAGATTTCTCAATGTTTAGAATTTATGCAGGAGCAGATAACAAGCCAGCGCAATTCTCTGCAGAGAACAAACCGTACACTCCTAAACACTCTTTGCCAATTTCTATCAAAGGAGTTCAAGAAAACGATTACGCTATGATTCTTGGTTTTCCAGGATCTACAGATCGTTACCTAAGCTCTTGGGGAGTTGAACAAGCTGTTTCTTTGGAGCAACCTAAACGAGTTGACATCCGCGGAAAAAAATTAGAAATTATGAAGTCATATATGGATCAAGATGTTGATTTACGCTTGAAATATTCTTCTAAATATGCGCAAGTAGCGAATTACTGGAAATACTTCATAGGTCAATCAGAGCAATTGAAAAACAACAAGGTTGCGGATAAAAAACGAAAGATTGAATCTGAATTCAAATCATTTACTTCAGGGAAAGACTTGTATAAAGATGTTCTATCATCGTTAGAGAACTACTACAAATCAACAAATGATGTAATAAACATTAAAACGTATCAATCAGAATTCATTTATACGGTTGATGCAAATGTTTCTGCGTTTCGCTACAAATTCTGGATCGATGCAATTAAAGGCGGAAATGCTGATAGAGCTACAATGATATTAGGCCGTTTAAATCAAATGGTTGATGAATATTATGAAAATGCAAACACTGAATTAGAAGCTAAAATCATTCACGATGTATTGGAAATGTATCTAAGAGATATTCCCGCTTCTCAAATGGGACCTCTTTGCGCTTCTATTAAGGTAAAAGGACATAAAGTTTTGGATAAATTCTTCAAAGGATTGAAAGCAAAATCTATGTTCTTGAACAAAGAGAAATTTGAAGCATTCAAAGCTAACCCAACTGAAAAAGCAATGTTGGCTGATCCATTATATAAATTAATCATGGATATGAATGATGCCCATTCGCTTGCAACTAACACGGAGGCTATTACTAAAGCAACTGAAGCGCAAGATCATGCAAATCGCTTATTCGTTAAGGGATTACGAGAAATGCAGCCAGAGAAGAAATTCTACCCAAATGCAAACTCAACAATGCGTTTAACTTATGGAAATGTTTTACCATACGATCCAAAGGATGGTGTTTCTTATCACTATACAACTTCAATTGACGGGGTTATGGAAAAAGAAGATGCAACTGTTGCTGAATTCAATGTTCACCCAAGAATCAAAGAAGTTTGGGGCAAAAAAGACTTCGGTCAATATGCAGATAAAGAAGGAAACTTAACTGTTAATTTCTTGTCAAACAACGATATTACAGGTGGAAACTCAGGTTCACCAGTTATTAATGGAGACGGTCATTTGATTGGAACTGCATTTGACGGTAACTGGGAAGCGATGTCAGGAGATATTTACTTTGAACCTAATATCCAACGTACGATCTCTGTAGATGCACGCTATACACTTTGGTTGGTTGATAAATGCTTTGGAGCAACAAACCTAATTGAAGAAATGGAATTGGTGAAGTAATTGATCTAACTTCAAAATGAAAAATCCCGTTGACTTATGGTTAACGGGATTTTTTTATTTATAATAATATAAACCTTTATAACTTCGATAGCCATTCCATTGTATCAATTCCGTCCGCATAGTCATCTAACATTGGGCATTGAGCATCACCAAAAGAAGTGTACTTCTCTCCTACTACAACTTGAATTTGTTCTTTATGCGTCTCAATGTAATCCTTCACTTCTTTTTCGCTTTCATAAAAATGATAGTGAATCATTGCCAAAGGCGAAAACAACAAGTCTGTTTCTCGCAATAACACAAAGTTATTATCCAACAAGGGAGATTGATTCATCAAGTAAACTGTTTTGTTGTAATCGTAATTATTCCCGTATTTGTTATTGTTTATAACGTTTGAATGACTAAAAACACCTTCAAAAAAACGTTTTAAATCATATCCTTTTGGAAGCATTAGATGAGAAACATTGCGACATCCTAAACCAAAATAATTGAAAATATCATTTCCAAGCTTTTCAATTTGTTCTTTCGTTTCGTTTCCAGTCAGCACAGCTACTGAAGTTCTATTGCTTCTGAAAATGTGTGGATATTTACCGAAATACTGTTCGAAATACTTTAATGAATTATCACTTCCTGTAGCTATTACAGCTTCAATCCCCTCTAATTTTCCAGTTGTTAAAACAATACGTTCTTTTAATTCCGGCACAAATGCAATTAAATGCTCTGCCAAAGCAGGCAGCAATGTTTTATCGTCTGAACTTAATTTACAAATTACCTTATGTCCAGAAACGAGTGTCGAAAGAAAATCGTGGAAACCTACCAAAGGAATATTTCCAGCCATAATCAAGGCTACAGATTTTGGTTTTTCTGTAAATGAATTAGTTCCAGCCCATTCAGTCAATTGTTCTTCAGTCAATTGCATTCCGAGCGCAAACAAACTTTGTTGAACATTCTCTTTGGTAAACCAGCCATTATATGCAATTTGACGATTCACAACCAACTGCAATTGCTCGTACTCTTCTTTTGTTACTCCCAAATTGAAATCTTTCCAATCTCGCTCTTCACCCAAAGAAACCATTAGTTTCCCGAGTTGTACGAATCCCTTTATTATCACTTCTTGCTTCACGGTGCAAAGTTAATGCTTAAAACCTTTTTGTACTAGTTTTTTACCGCAAAGTAAAAAGTAAGAACAATTACAAACGGAAGTAAAATGCACAAAGATTTTTACATCTATAAAATGGATGTCTTTGTGCTCTTTTCTTTTCAGTTCTATACTTCTCTTATCCTTGGCGTCTTTGCGATAAAAACTTGTTTAATATTCACATTCAATGTTAAGAACTCCATATTTATTAGCTATATCATATAAAAAGTAAATCAAGCTGTGTATATTTGCAAAAGTAAATCAAAGAAAATGGCAATTATTATAACAGACGAGTGTATCAATTGTGGCGCATGTGAACCAGAGTGTCCAAACAACGCTATCTATGAAGGTGGTGCTGAATGGAGATATTCAGACGGAACAACATTAACAGGAATGATCACTACACTAAACGGTGATGACGTTGTTGCTGACGATGCAAAAGAACCTGTTGATATGGATGTTTACTACATCGTGACGGATAAGTGTACAGAATGTGTTGGTTTTCATGACGAACCTCAATGTGCTGCTGTTTGTCCTGTTGATTGCTGTGTTGATGATCCAGACTTTAGAGAATCTGATGATGAACTACTTGCGAAAAAAGATTTCATGCACTTGTAAATCATTTAAAGCATTAATAGATAAGCTGTCGTTGTTCATTCATTTGAGCAACGATTTTTTTTTGAACTTTTCCCAAATAAGCATTGTAGAAAAGAATAATCGTGTTACTTTTGCTGCTGGGGTAAGTCTTGTACGACCAGCTCCCTCTGAATCCTCCAGGTCGGGAACGAAGCAAAGGTAAGAGGTTGTAGCGGTGCGATATGAGTAGCTTACCCCTCTTTTTTTTATACTACAACCACTTCATTTTCAACTCCTCCAGCTTTGGAACTTCATCAAATGAAATTTCAATTAAATGTTCACCTGGAACTAGATTTAAGAAATTTGAGCTGAATTTCACACCAAATTGACTAGAAGTCAGCCAAAAATCACGAACAAAACGCTGATTTTCAATAGAGATAACAGCTGTTTTGGCAGTCTCATCGATAGCATCAATTGTAAGCGTAATATCCTCAATTTTTGCCTTTTTATAGTCATTCTTGATATTTGCGAAATCTCGAGTAAAGCTCCCACCTTTAGCATTATTCCACGTAAATTTTACTAATAAATTAGATTTTGTCATTTCGGCAATCACACCTTCATCAAAACCAATCATTTTTGATCCTGATCCCACAAAACAAACTTCTTCGCTCCATTCTTTTACTGTTCTCCCCTTTAAGTCGATAAGCTGAACCTGAATAGTGGATGTATATTTATCCGGTAAATCATTCACTATGTAATATGAACGGTTCTCCAAGTCATCGTATTTTGCAACAACAGCAACATCTTCATAGTCCTTTTTCACTTCGTATTGCAAAGCCTTCCAGTTCCAGTTGTAATCTATACTTGACCACGTCGGAGCAGGCCAGCAATCATTCACTTGCCAATACAATGTTCCACCACAACGTGGAAAGTCTATTCTATGACCTGCTACGGCCATACTTACCGCTTTTGCTTGGGTCAATTGTGAGTAATAAACGAAATCTTCAAAAGTCTCTGGTTTTCCATACAAACGCTTTGCATGTTTTAGAATCATATCATTCCCCACATAACTCTTTTGGTGATGCTTCATAACATCTGATGATAAATCCCACTGCGTTGTATCAGAAAACGTCAATAGCGTATTATATTCGGGGAAACTCTGAAAACCATACTCCGCATTGAAACGACCAATTTTCTTTCCGAAGTCTTCCATTGGGTCTTTTCCGTGCCAAACGCCCCAATAATGCTGAGAGCCGTGATTGTATAAATCATCTTTCCCCCAATTACTCAATGGCGATGTATGGATGTAAGGAATTCCTGTGAATTCCTTAATAATGTTTGGAGCTGTTTCTTTAAACACACGATCATACGAACGTTCTATTTCCTTCGCGCTCTTGCCGTAAAGTCCATATTTAATCTGGAAACCCCAATTTCCCCATGCAACTTCAACTTCGTTATTTCCATTAAACAACACAACACTTGGGTGTGCTGCAATTCGTGGGATTTGAGAACGGAATTCTCTTGAAATATTCTCGACAAAAGCATCATCACCAGGATACATGGCACATGCAAACATTAAATCCTCCCAAACCATGATTCCTAGTTCATCACATTTATCAAAGAAAACTTCATCAGGATAATAACCTCCACCCCAAACACGGACCATGTTAAAGTTCGATTCAGCCATCAATTCAACCATTCGAACAATATCTTCATCCTTCACTCGAGCTGGAAAAATATCTTGTGGAATATAATCTCCTCCTTTACAAAAAATGGTTCTGCCGTTAATCTTAAAATAATAACTTGTCCCCCATTGATCGTGCTCCATTACCAGTTCAGAAGTTTTAATCCCATACTTTAAACTAAAACTTCCAATTAGCTGATTTTTAACTGTTTCAACCACAACTTTATCACCGTAAAGATAAGCTTCACCCTGTCCTTTTGGCCACCAAAGCTTTGGGTTTTGGACTTCAACTCGTCGAACAAAAACACCATTTTTTCGAGATACCTTTTCAGTCCCAAAGTTTTTACTTTTCCATACAATTTCAGTTATAGAAACATCTGAAAGATTTATTTCAAACTCCACAACAGCCTTTTCAGGAGTTACAGAAATAATACGTGTTGTTTTTGAGGATATATGTCCGAAATCTGAAAACCCAATCCAAGCCGCTTTATTTAATCCAATTGTATTCATACGCAATGCCCAGTCCCACCCGAATTGATATTGAGGCTTTCTTGTGTATGGAGCAATGGCTATGGGGTGATTATCGTTCGGTGCAGGTAAATGGTATGAAGCAGTATCATACATCTCCTTATGATACATAACTGGAGGCGTGAATAGAATGGTCAGTTCGTTCAATCCCTTTTTCAAATGCTTTTTTAATCGAATGATATGTTCAATAAATGCATTATCACCTGTATAAATCAAGGAATCATTTAAAAAGACCTTTGCATAGGTATCTAATGAAGGAAAGTGTAATTCAATGAAATCGCGCTTTAATTCTTCTTTGTCTAAAAAAAACATGGATTTAAATTCCCATTGATGATCCTCAATCCAGCCAAATTTATGCTCATTCATACCAATAAAAGGATCTGGCAGTTCTCCTGAATTAATTAGCGCTTCCTGAACTGAACCTTTCTCTCCTAATTCAATCCATTCTTTTTTTATAGGATGAAGGATACTCCATGTCAACTCTTTCTGCGCATTAGCAAAACCACTTAATCCTATCATAATCAATAAAATATAACGCATAACTACCAATTTCTATCAAAGCCTGTATCGACTAATTCTGTTTTATCGTTTGTTTTTAAAGCAAAATTGAAGCCAGCATAAACAGAATACCCACCATAATTCCCATTCTTATCAATGGCTAAAAATCCAACTTGTAATCCAGTTAGATCATCGTGCTTTGCAATTATCCGTTCACACGCTAATTTACACGCCTCTTTTGGCGACTTTCCCTGACGCATTAGCTCAACAACAGTGTGACTTCCTGCAATACGTATTACCGCCTCTCCTAAACCTGTTGCGCATGCCGCACCAACTTCTCCATCGACAAACAATCCAGCCCCAATTATTGGCGAATCGCCTAATCTTCCTGGCATTTTATAGGCCCAACCACTTGTTGTGCAAGCTCCACTCAAATTTCCATCAGCATCCATAGCTAACATCCCAATTGTATCGTGGTTTTCGTGATTAATCACCGGCTTTTCAAAAACCTCCTTATTTTCCTTTTTCCATTCCTTCCAATCTTGCTTCACTTCTTTCAAAGGGGTTTTTACCTTTGGAAATCCATAGGAAGTAGCGAAAGCTTCTGCTCCTTCTCCAACCAACATTACGTGCTGCGTGTTTTCCATGATCGTTCGAGCGATGGAAATTGGATGTTCAAACCCTTCTAAATAACCTACAGCGCCACATTTGGAGTTTTCATCCATGATACACGCATCAAGAGTTAAATGCCCTTCTCTATCCGGTCTACCACCAATCCCTACACTGCGATTCGTAATATCTGACTCTGTGACTCTAACCCCCGCCTCAACAGCATCAATCGCTTTCCCTCCAGTCTTCAAAACTTCCCATGCACCTTCATTAGCTGCTAATCCATGCTCCCATGTCGAAATAACAATTGGTCCTTCCGTTTTTCCCTCAAACGAATTCGTAATTAATTCAGATGCGTTGGACGGCTTTACAATTCCTAAAACCAATCCTGTTAATCCTAATTTAAAAAAAGTACGTCTTTTAAAGTCTGCCATGTTATTTGTTCTTTAAATATTCTTTTAGCCACACGCGATATTCCGCTACGTTTCGTTCATGTTGAGAATTCGTTACAGCAAAGTTATGACCTACACCACCAGGTTTACCGCACATAAAGATGTAATTATCATTTGATGGATTCAAAACAGCATCAATCACTTTTGAAGGAGGTATGCAAATTGGTCCTGGAGGCAAGCCATCATATAAATAGGTATTGTAAGGACAATCAATATTTTTATGCTTGTTCAATAAGCGCTCAACGCCATCTAACTTATCCCCCCAACAAAATTTAAACGTTGGATCTGACTGCAAACGAATTCCTTGCTTCACGCGATTAAGGTACAATTTTGCAATTATAGGCCATTCTTCAGACATTCGCGATTGCTCTGAATAAACAATACTAGCAATGGTTACAGCTTCAGAAGGTGATTTCAATCCAACATCTTTCAATCTTGCGTAACGATCCGCAGTCCAAAACTCTTTAAAACGTTCCGCCATAAAAGCAATAAATGCTTTTGCATCTGTATCGAAGTACATTTGATAATCTTCAGGGAGAAATAGTGCTGGAATTTGTTCAACAGTAAACCCATATTTCGATAAGATTTCAGCTGATTGTATTGTTTCTACAATCGATACGCTATCCGCAGCTATGCATTTTGAAATATTAGAAGCAACATCTTCAATTGTCTTACACCGATTAAATACAACGTTCACTTTTACCTCTGCTTTACCCTGCCCCTCTTCGTTCTTGGTAAATCCATTCATCAAATCTGAAATCTTAGTTCCTGATAAAATGATATATTTCCCTGCAGCAAAATCTAATGTATCAATCTTATTTTCAACTGAATACGCCCTAATCTCATCGCCATTTTCAACAATCCCTTCTTTCTTAAGCGTTTCAATCAACTCTGAAAGTGTAGGTTGAGTAGCAAATAACAGTTTGATTTCCGATGAATTAATCGTTCTAGATTCTTTTTTAAAATATCCTAGAATGCGGTCTTTATTAAGGTAACCAACAATTCCAGTGAGAATTAAAAGTGCTAAAGCTATTTTTTTACCCATTTCTCATAAATTGTAGCTTCAAGATACACACCTTCATTTAAAAACTGCCTATCTGTTTCGCCAATTTTTACAAATTCTCTTTTTTCAAAAAGTCGAACGCTAGCTATATTACCAGGATGAACAACACATTTTAATCGTTCCAGCCCAAGTTTTAAACCTTCACTTTCAACCATTTCAATTGCAAGGCTCGCTAACCCCTTTTGTCTATTTCCTTTTTCAGCAATTAAGACTCCTACAAACCCTTCCTTCTTATTAAAGTCAATATCAAATAGATCAACGGTTCCCAGTTGTTTGTCAGTAGTTGAATCACAAATCATCCATCGAGCTTGTTTTGCACGTTGAATGTTTTGATTTTCTTCAATCATTCGAACAATATCAAACAATTGATACTCGCCTTTATTATCACTTGCATCCCAGTTTGCTGGATTATTCTCCCAATTCATAACAATTAATGCGTCAGGAATATCGATTGGACGAATATAAATTGGATTAGTCATTATCTTTTAATTGCATTAATCTAGCATGTATATCATCAGTCGTGTATTCAGAAATAGAATCAAAACCAGTAGGAATATTATATCCAAAAACACGCTGAATTTGGTTCTTATCATCCAAATCTATCAGTAAATCGACCAATTGTTTCGAAAAATACGAATTCAACACATCTTGAATTGGCTTTAAACAGGTAATTTCATAAGGAATAGTACAATCGTAATTGTTAAATGCATGAGCGATATCCTGAACGTTAAGTGTTGATTTCAATTCAAAACACAATGCTTTAATTTTTTTTCGAGCGATGATTTGTTTTACAGAATCGATTTCTATCATAAAATCTTTTCCGTTAGCCTTCAGACTGAAGTATTTACCCTCAATTGAAAGCCCCAAATGCGGAGGGATTTTGTCGGCATGCCACACCCATAATAAACATTTCTGTTCGTCAATTTGATGCTCTTCAGCGTTAAGTATATTCGAAATCTTGTATTTAGACATCAATTCTTCCATCAAATACGAGTTTTGCCGGCCCGGAAAGCCAAATTGATGAAAATCCCTCACCATTTCTAATCGCTTCCACAACTAAATCCCCACCTTTGGTAGTAACATCCACACTTTTAAGACTCGGACTCGGATTCAAATCCATCCAAACAAGTGCGCAGGCTGTAACACCCGTTCCACAAGACAAGGTTTCATCTTCGACACCTCTTTCATAGGTCTGAACATGAATTGAATTAGAATCAATTTCTTGAACAATATTCACATTAACCCCGTCTTTTTTGTATGCATCAGAATAACGAATAGACTTACCAAAATCAAGAATGTCCACAAAATCAGTTGAACCCATAATTCTCACATAATGAGGAGAACCTGTATGTAACCAATAATCTGTATTTACTTTTTGAATCGAAAGAACGGGTAACATTTCCAAACGAACGATACCACTTTCAATTGTAGCTTCATGCACTCCGTCTATTGCATTGAATTTGGCTTTAGCATCAATTATACCAAGTGATTTTGCAAAAGCCACAGAACACCTAGCCCCGTTTCCACAAAAACTTTGTGAACCATCTGAATTGTAGTATTCAACTAAAAAATCGACTCCCTTTTCTTTCGAGAGTTTAATCAACCCATCCGCTCCAATTCCTCTTTTTCGATCACACAAGAACTGAATCTGAGAAATAGACAAACCATTAAATTGTCCATTCATATTATCTAACATGATAAAGTCATTTCCTGTTCCCTGATATTTCGAAAAAATCAATTCCATTTTACAAATTTAAACTTATTCAGAAATATCTGATGTAATAGCCAAAAGCGCAAAACTCGCCAGCCAATGTCCTCCCATGTAATCTTCACCAACTAAATTTGGATAGGAATAATTAAAATGTTCATCTGCAATTTGTTGAAGATGCCTTAAATCTCTATCCTCTGCTAAATGATTCAAACACCAAGCGCGACTAAAATTGAGTCCATCCAAATGCACCAAATGTCCATCCGTTCTATCTGAAACTTCACCTACTGCTAACTTGAAGTCCTTTTCAAAAAGCTGAGGCAGAAATTTTCGTAGCCATTTGTTGAATTCTTTTTTTGGAAGAATATATTTCATCAAATTTGCTTCTTCTAAACAAGGCGAAAGGAAGTCGGTTCCATCAGGCTCCCAAGTGATCGGACAATTTTCATCCTTCATGTAAAACACTTTTGCACGCGCACGAATAACACTAATCAACTTTGAATCATGCGTTTCTAATGCATATTCATATGCAAATCGTAGCCCAAATGCTGTGTTTGAGTGAGTACCTACTCTAATCGGGTAATTTAATTTCGGAAGGAATTCAACATACTTTTTTGAAATATATTTAGCTAGAGGCTTTAAATTTTGATGCAACTCTTTTCCGAGTGGATCATTCCAAGTCAATAATTCTAAATCCAACTTCAACAGCCAAGCCCATCCATACGTTCGCTCAAAACTATTATTAGAGGCGACCTTGAAGTATTTCAACTCTTTTGATATATTTTCACTCGACAAGTGATCTTTCAAAAGTAACCGGAGTTCTTTCGCGTTATCTATTTTTGGAAATCTTTTCAATAAAGCTACAATACTCCAATGCCCGTGAACCGATGAATGCCAATCAAAACAACCGTAAAATGCTGGATGTAAAGCAGCGGGTGATTGTAAACCTGTGGAGTCGTCCAACACTATCCCTGGTTTGTTCGGGTATTCCTGATCAATACAAGTCAAAGGCAATTGAGACAATTTCCATGCATCTTCTTGTTTAAAATCAATCGTTTTTGACTCGGGAAGATTAGCTTTTTTCTTAGCGTCAATACTTTCACTAGAACAACCTAAAAGCATCAATCCTAGTGAAAAATAAAAAACTCTTTTCATCGTAACTTTCATAATTGAATTAAAAATACAGTTTTCATTTCCAACGGGGTTATTTTTCGCCGTAAACAATAAAAAACTTTTAAATTTTAGTTAACATTCAGCTGCTTAACATTCTTTAACAGCCCCTTTATGTATACTTTTTCCGTTTTCGAGTTATACTTGTGTAAGAACAAAATCAAAAAAAATATTATAATGAAAACAAACATGAAATTATTTGGATTCGGCCTTTTAGGAGGAATGCTTCCTTTGGCTATTTTTATGGTTGCACAAAGTGGTCCTATATCTCCACAATCAGACACTGCTTATGAAAACGATTTGAATGTTCGAGCGCATGCAGTTGGTTTAAATTCAAATGGAGGCTTACCTACTGAGAGTTTTGTCGAAGCATCGGAAAACAGTTTGAATTCTGTAGTTCACGTAACGACAAAAGTGGAAACAACTACATTTCAACGTGACATTTTTTCTGAGTTTTTCTATGGACCTGGATCAGGCGGTCGTGAATTCAAACAATTTGGTTCAGGATCAGGTTCTGGCGTAATTATTACGGAAGATGGATACATTGTTACGAACAATCATGTTATTGAGAACGCAAAGGAGATTCAAGTCACACTAAACGATAATAGAAAATATGACGCTGTAATAATTGGTTCAGATCCATCTACCGACATTGCAGTACTAAAAATAAAAGAGAATGGATTAAAAGCAATTCCAATTGGAAATAGTGATGATATTCGCATTGGTGAATGGGTTTTAGCAGTTGGAAATCCTTTTAACTTGACATCTACAGTAACGGCAGGTATTGTATCTGCAAAGGCAAGGAATATTAATCTCCTCGGTGAAAGATCAGGAGCCAATGTAGTTCCAATTGAATCTTTTATTCAGACAGATGCTGCAGTTAACCCAGGAAATAGCGGAGGTGCCTTAGTAAACACGCGTGGAGAATTGGTTGGAATTAATACCGCAATAGCATCTCGTACAGGAAGCTATGCAGGATATTCATTTGCCGTACCTGTGAATTTGGTTCAAAAAGTGATGTTAGATTTAATTGATTACGGAATTGTACAGCGCGGTTATTTAGGTGTACAAATTGCTGATATTACCCAAGAATTGAAAGAGGAGAAAAAACTTTCTTCTGTGAAGGGTGTTTACATTGCAGAAGTCGTAGCTGACGGAAGTGCTGATAAAGCTGGAATTAAAAATGGTGATGTAATTTTAAAAATTGGAAATAAGGATGTAAACTCTGTAGCTTCCGTTCAAGAAGAAGTAGGAAGAAGACGTCCCGGAGATAAATTAGCTTTAACTATTCGCAATTCGAAAGGCGAAGAAATTATTGAAGAAATCGTTTTAAGAAATAAGGACGGCGAAACAAAACTCGTTTCTAAAGAAGAAATATCAAAAAATGTGGCGCTTGGTGCAACTTTTAGAGAATTAACGAGTAAAGAAAAGAAGGAGCTCAACATCGACTATGGTGTTAAGATTCAAGGGTTAAATGCTGGGAAGTTAAAATCACTTGGTTTATCGGAAGGAATGATTATTACAAAAATCAATAATGAAACGATAACAAGTGTAGAACAATTAACGTCAAAACTGAACAGCTTGAATAAAGGAGTATTATTAGAAATCATGACAGAAAGTGGTAAACGAGACTACGTGGGATTTGGTCTCTAAAACAAAGTATTAGGCACAATTTTTGACTTAACATTAATTTCAAAAATTCTTAATCTTTATTTGGAAAACAGTTTCTTTTCGTCGTATCTTTGCGCCTCGCTTTCGAGCAAAATTTAAATTAGGGGGACCAAAATTTTATGAGACAACTTAAAATTACGAAGTCAATTACCAATCGTGAGAGTCAGTCATTAGACAAATACTTACAAGACATTGGTAAAGAAGAGTTGATTACTGCAGAGGAAGAAGTAGAATTGGCGCAAAAAATCAAGCAAGGAGACCAAAGGGCCCTTGAGAAACTAACTAGAGCCAATCTTCGTTTCGTAGTGTCTGTTGCAAAACAATATCAAAATCAGGGGTTGACTTTACCTGACCTTATTAATGAGGGAAATTTAGGTCTTATTAAAGCAGCGCAAAAATTTGATGAAACACGTGGATTTAAATTTATATCGTATGCTGTTTGGTGGATTCGTCAATCAATCTTGCAAGCTTTAGCTGAGCAAGCGCGAATTGTGCGTTTACCATTGAATCAGGTAGGATCGTTAAACAAAATTAACAAGGCTTTTTCTCGCCTTGAACAAGAGTTTGAAAGACCTCCATCTGCTGAGGAATTAGCTGAAGCATTGGAAGTTCCAGAAGACAAAATTAAAGAGAGTTTAAATGTTTCTGGTCGTCACGTTTCTATGGATGCACCTCTATCAACTTCAGAAGATGGTGGTACATTAATGGATGTTATGGCGAATAATGATTCACCAAAAGCGGATCACGTTTTAATGGCTGAGTCATTACAGAAAGAAATCGAACGATCTTTGAGTACGTTAACAGATAAAGAAAGAGAAATTATTCGTTTATTCTTTGGAATTGGAATGAATCACGGACTTACGCTTGAAGAGATTGGAGCAAAGTTTAATTTAACACGTGAACGTGTACGTCAAATTAAGGAAAAGGCGATTCGCCGTCTGAGACATACATCTCGAAATAAACTATTGAAGGCTTATTTAGGATAAGTCATTGGAAAGCTGCCCACATTTTTGGGCAGCTTTTTTTTTTATACAATTAATTAATAATTTACAATCAATTTTAAACATGGAAACAGCGTTGGGTTACGAATCAAAGCTAAAATCGCACATCGAAAGAGAACGTGCTGCAGTGAACTTATCAAGTAAAGTTGGTGAACTTCTTTATGATAAAGGTGTTGAACTAGTACTTTTTAGAAATCACTTGTTAGACATTACAATTTCTGAAGTGTTAAACTTACATGAATATTCTCGCACCGTAGTAAACAAACCTGTAGATATATTTACTACTTCTGAATTAGCCAATGAATTAATGAAATTGGATTTAGATCCAGCAAAAATTGATATCGGTAAATTAGCTAGTGAATACATTACTGAAAAAGGAAATTTTGAATCTGCATCTGCTTTCTTAATAGCTAAACTAAAAGGATTTGAAAGTGGAAAAGGCATTCCATTTGAACCTAGAGATGTTGTATTGTATGGATTCGGTCGTATTGGTCGTTTAGCAGCTCGTGAATTAATTAAACAAGCAGGAAAAGGACAACAATTACGTTTAAGAGCAATTGTAACACGTAGTAATTCTGAAGCGGACATTATCATGCGTGCATCTTTATTAAAAAATGATTCCGTTCACGGAGCATTTAAAGGAACTGTTGAAGTGGATTTGCCAAACGAATCAATCATCATCAACGGACAAATCGTAAAAATGATTAGCGCTAAAAATCCTGAAGATATTGATTATACTGCACATGGAATCAACAATGCATTGGTTATAGATAATACTGGTGCTTTTACAACTAAAGAAGCGTTATCAAGACATTTACAATCAAAAGGAACTTCTCGTGTTCTGTTAACTGCGCCAGGAAAAGAGATTCCTAATGTAGTTTATGGGATTAACCAAGGTGATATCGATTTAGCTAACGAGCGCATCTATTCAGCTGCCTCTTGTACAACAAATGCAATCTCGCCAATTCTTAAAGTAGTAAACGACAAATTAGGAGTTGTTAAAGGGCATATTGAAACAGTACACGCTTATACGAATGACCAAAATTTATTGGATAATATGCACAACAAACCAAGACGAGGTCGTTCTGCAGCTATCAACATGGTAATTACGTCAACAGGTGCGGGAAATGCTGTAACAAAAGTGATTCCTTCATTAAAAGATAAATTAACTGCAAATGCTGTGCGTGTGCCAACTCCAAATGGTTCGCTAGCAATATTGAACCTTGAAGTGGCTAAAGAAACATCTGTCGAAGCTATAAACGAAATGATAAAGGATGCAGCTCTAAACGGAGATCTAGTAAATCAAATTTATTACGCATATGATCCAGAATTAGTATCAAGTGATATTATCGGAAATGTATGTTGCTCTGTGTTTGATTCAAATGCGTCTATCGTTTCTAAAGACGGAAAGAATATTGTATTGTACGCTTGGTATGACAATGAGTTTGGCTATACAAAACAAGTAATACGACTTGCAAAATATGTAACTAAAGTTAGAAGAGCTATCTACTATTAATAGCCTCTAGATAATACAAAAAAAGGGTTCGAAAAATTCGAACCCTTTTTTTTTGTGAAATATATTACTAATTACAAGTTACGGGGTGAAGCCCTGTACTTGTAGCAAACCCTGTAGATTCTACAGTTTTATATTCGTCACCACACAACTCTCCCATCGACACGTTACTGCCATCGCTTTCGTTGTAACTACAAACTTTGCATTCAGCATCATCCTTTGTGCAAGATGATATAAACACACCTCCTACCAAGGCTAAAATTCCAAAATATGCTGTTAATTTGTTCATAGTTTAATTATTAGTTGATTAATATCCTTATTGATTTTTAAAGCAATTTAAGAAAAAAAAAAAACATATTAATGTTCATGACAGTGAACTTCATATACTACGCCATCAACGGCATAACCATTCGCTTCAATGTCTTCTAAGTCATCTCCACATTTTTCCCCTAATTCTACTTCACCATTTGGTCCGTCATAATGACACTCGTGACATTCGTCTTTTTTACATGAAACCATTGTGAAACTCGCAAACGCGATTAATACTACTGAAATTCTCATTCCTTTTTTCATAATTGTTTATTTTTATTTGTTATTAATTGATTACTTGTTTAATTTTTTTTTTAATTGTTAACCCAACTTTGATATAAAAACTTCTTCCAGGATGCTGTAAATCAATGTTTTTCAGTCTAGAAAGATGGTTAATATACGAAGTGTTTAAAATGTTTTTTGCGCCTATACCTATTTCTATTGGCGTTTTTAAGTTCCATTTAAAATCCATTCCAAGATTTAATAAATGATAATCGCGAGAATTAGATTCGTAGCTCGTTATCTGGCTTTGTTTGAAGTAATACTGATGTTGTAAAGAAATTTGACTGATTTTAAACTTTTTATTTCCAGCAAAATTCACTTTCAAAAAGCTATTAATTCGAGCTTGTGGCATCAAAGACAAATTACTTCCACTCAATTCCTCTCCTCTGATGTACGAATAAGAACTTTCCAGATGTAACCAATGTGCAAAATGCGGGTGATAGTGAAATCCAGCATCAACACCGTATAAATTAACATCGCCTGATTGATCATAAACAAACACTTTTGCTCCATCTATGATAGAATCAACGGGTAAGATTTGAATGTAATTCTGGATGTAATTGTAGAATGGGTTTACAATGAATTCAATATGTTCTCCATTTAATTCGTAGCTAAAGTCAACTTGTGTAGCATATTCTGACTTCAATGATTGATTACCGATTTCGTAACGCAAAGTACCGTGATGAATTCCATCTGAAAATAATTCAGAAAGATGTGGTGCACGAAAACCGGTAGAAATATTCAATCTAAATGTATTTAAAGTCGATGAATGTGTTCCTCCTATTGAAAAATTAGGACTTCCATACGATGAATTGAATTGTTTTTCATTCACATATAAATTTCGAATATCGTACCTTGCCCCTAGCTGAGCATTCCATTTGTTTTTTGACAAATAGGCAATCGCATAAACTCCATTGTCGAGTTGATTAAAACCTGGAATTAACTGTTCTTCTGCCTTTGGATTGTTTGCGTTAATTTGATACATACCTTGATATCCCGCAATCAATTTCCATTGTTCAGAAAACACATGTTTGTACCTTAGATTAAGCAGTGTTGAATTTAATTTGACTTGCATTCCAGGGATGGTGATTTTCTCTTCGTATTCTGACAAATCGTTGAATGTATTTCCGAGTAAAAATTCCAATTCATTTTTTCCAAAGAAGAATTTATTTTCAAAGGAAAAAATGTGATTTTGAATTTTTTGAACTGGAATTGTAAATTCTCGAGAAGTATTTTCAACTTGAAAGTCCAATGGGTTTATAATGGAATCATGTGTATGCCCCGGAATTCCAACTCTATCATTTGAATAAATGTACCGCAAGTGAGAAACCCAATTTTTCTTACTGATCCCCACCCCCAACTTTACACCTTGGTTCAAATACCTTGAATTTTGGGCAAATTTCCCATTCGGTAGTTGATAATCTGCATTATTGGAATAAATTCCAGCCAAATTTAACCTAAAAATGCCCTTAGAAACTTTATATGAAAGTGTATTTGTTGTCCCTAAATTCACCGATTCAAAAATAGAATTAAGTTCAATTTCTTGGGAGTTTTGTTTTGCGTAAGGAGCATCAATTAAATAAACTACGCCTCCAAACGCATCACCACCATACAATAATGAGGAAGGACCTTTGATGATTTCCACAGCTTCAACACCTAACTGAGAAACAGCCATTCCGTGATCTCCACCCCATTGTTGATTTTCAATGCGCATTCCATTTAGCAGTGTTAACACTCGCATACCTTGCATTCCTCTAATCACCGGTTTTGAAATTCCTACTCCCAATGACGCTTGTTGAACACCATTTATATTCGAAATTGCTTCTCCGAGACTTGAAGATTGAATGGCATTTAACTCTTTAATTTTTAGATGTTCTACTCTGAAAGCGTTGGTTCTGGCAACACCTCCTCCTGGGCTTGATACAATTACATCTTGAAAATTTAAATGATGCTCTTCTAGCTTAATTAATAAGGTATCTCCTCTATTTACCGAAAGAAATTGTGTTTCAAATGTTGCCATGGAAACTTCTATTTCAAATTCTTCTGGTAATGAATTTACCAGTTTAAAGTAACCATTTGCATCAGTGTAAATTCCAACACCAATAGACTTTATAACAATTGATACTGAAGGTATTCCTTCATTCGTAGATGCATCCACGACTCGACCAGATAATTCCTGTCCAATCGTTTGATTTATCACAATCAAAGTGATAATCAATAAAAAATATTTATTCATTTGTGTGATTTTGAACCTTTCGGTTCAGTTAATATTCATTTAATACTAGAACTAATGTTCTTTTTATTGAATATTAAGATTGAGGTGGACCTCGATGCGTGAAGGCACTAAACTCATCTGGACTAAGATATTCAACAGATGGTTCATTAAATGTATAATTAAAAAACTTTGCAAAAGCAGGGATTTTTAAGTCGGAAACATTAAAGAAACCTAAATCAAATTCACAAATAAAACAGCTATCATTGTCAACACTTGCAGATAAATCATTATTATGATTATCGTCGTTATTGTGATCATTATGCTCTATTCCATGGTCATCGCAATCATGCACAAAACTCCTTGGAACGTTTAAAAAAACGAGGCAGAAAAGTATTGAAAAGGCAAATAATTGTTTCATGTCTTAGTTCAAAACTACTAAATTAATTTTAACATTTCGCATGTTTTTTCTTTTTTCCGATTCCGCCCATTCCTTCGACTTTAGAAATATAGGTTACAATATCAGGTACTTTACAGGCTGTATCGCCCATGTATATTTCGACTTTACCAATCTTAACCCCAGCATCTTTGCATCGTTGTGACAACTCTGGAACTGCACAACCTAAAGCCATTAAATAACCATTCATGCAATATTTTACTCGATTTGATTGTTGATGAATCGTTTTTGAAATTCTATCAATTAGATTATTATGAAATGGTATATCTAGAAGGGAATTATCTGTAATTCCCAAATACGATCCAAGCGCAGCCCACGCGGCTTCCTGTAAACTTGTATTATCCGAATTAATCCACTTAGAACAAACCTGCATGCAAATAGGACTTTCAGCTATATTCCAAGCCAACGCAAACTCCAAGATCATTGACCATTTTGCTTCTAGACCCCATTTTTCAAAATCTCCTTCTGTAAATTTAGTTGGGTCAGCAATTAAACCTGCTAAATACTTAGCATCTGAATTTCCAGTTGCATACAATTGCATTGCGAGTGTGTGATTGTTTTTCTCTTTTTTTTCAATTGGCTTTAAATCCCCCACCTTAACGCCGAACATATTGTCGGGTCCACCATGTTTTAAAAATGTTTTACGCGTCTGTTCTGAACCCTTGCTTTCAAGGTATTTCATAACTTCAATTAATTCCATGAATTTTATTAGAAGATAAATTCTACTTAATCCCTGCTTCTTTAAGGCATTTCTTTACCTTTTTCTCATGCTTTGCACGCTCTTCAGGAGTAGTGTTTGGGTTTTGAGCAAGAAATGCTTTGCACTTTTGGTCAATTTCATCAAAACGATCTGACAAACGATCAAACTCTTTATCCGATACTTGTTTTGAAAACGCCTTGTTTATCGAATCGTTTTTTATAACACAATCACAAAACCCCCATTGCTCACCAAACTGTTTTTCGATATTTACCAAATTTTGCTTGAACTCTTTAGAGTTTTTCTTATCCACTGTTGACATATCATAATCTGATATGATTTGTTTGTCTAATGTATCTTGAACACTTGTATCTACTAGCGTAGAATCAACATCTTCAACTACATCTTCTGGATTATTACCATCTGACGTGCAACTTAATACAGTGAAAATCGTTATAAAAAAAAGAAGCTTTTTCATCAAAAAAATCTTTTTGGCAGATTTATTGTTTAACTTATATCCAATAATACGAACTTCTGATAAAATAGCACCAATAAAAATGCAAGAAAATGTTACGAATCATCATACTCATAGTTATAGCGAATTTTTCTAGGCTTATTTATAGCCAAGAAACGGCCTCGATTGAAAAACAGCAACAAATCATTGAAATGCGTGTTGACAAGAATTTCAATCGGAAATATCAAAACCAATTACGGCTTTTAAAACGCACCTACCCGATGGCATTAAAAGCAAAATCTTTAATAGACGATTATGAAGCAGATTTAGCTGAACTAAACAAAAAGCGTCAAAAGAAAAAATATGGTAAAGAGGCGCATTCTGAATTGAAAGATGAATTTGTTTTTAACATTCGAGATCTGTACAGCAGCGAAGGTGATTTATTAATGAAACTGGTCTATAGAGAGACTGGTATGACAGTGAATCAAATAATTAAAAAATACCGAGGAGGACTCCAAAACTCTTTTTATACGGGAATAGCGAAACTTTGGGGACAAAATTTAAATTCAACGTATGACCCAACAGGTGATGATTGGATAACTGAAATTGTAATCCAAGATATTGAAAGTGGTAGAATCTCATTCAATAAGGAGATGAAGAAAATGGAAAAGGCAGACTACAAAGAAAGTATGGCCGAATATCGACAAGACAAAAAGGATACAAAGGAGAGATTAAAGACAACAAAAAAGAAAAATAAGAAGTCAAAAAAAGCTAAAAAGAAATAAAAAGAGCCCATTGATAAATTTCAATGGGCTTTTAATTAATTTAATATGAATTAATCGTTCTCTCAGAAACAAATTCCGTGAATACATCATCTATTAT
>OCVQ010000004.1_pt1 | contig 262243 bp, 241 predicted proteins | sample 1539061 | NCBI WGS metagenome assembly OCVQ01 (sample SAMEA3355526, study PRJEB22509) | marine metagenome | biome: marine; feature: river plume; material: water | place: USA | collected 2010-08-08 | depth 0.5 m | reverse complement strand
GTGACCTCGACAGGATTCAAACCTGTAACCTTCTGAGCCGTAATCAGATGCGCTATTCAGTTGCGCCACGAGGCCGTTAGCTTAATAAAGCGGGTGCAAATATAGAGTAAATATTCGTGTTTTACAAAAATTAAAGGAGGCCTGTAAGCTAATTTTTGGGGCTTTTGGAATTGCTAGCTTCCAAGGCTCTGGAAGTCACGTAATAGCGATAGCCGATGAGCAGGATTTGCCAGCGAGAAGCTTTGGCTAGATCAACACGTCTTTTAGTCAGACTGGGTAAAATCAGTTTGTTGGCTTTGGCCAAAAGGGGAAACATCCAATTCATGGACGCAAGATAAATACCTTCACTTATCTTTGGATTAAAATTTATTAAAATCATGGATTATTTGTTTTTGGTCGTGGGACTTTTGGTATTGGTGGCGGGTGGTGATTGGTTGTTAAAGTCCGCAGTCGCTCTTTCACTAAGGCTGCGGGTGCCCAAGATAGTCATCGGCCTTACGGTGGTCTCGTTTGCTACCTCTGCCCCCGAATTAATCGTGAGTGTTAAATCAGCCTTAGACGGTTTTCCTGATTTAGCGGTGGCCAATGTGGTGGGCTCGAACATCGCTAACCTGGGCTTGGTATTGGGCATTACTCTGATGTTGGGAAGTATCGAAGTCACCCGCAGTTTTTACAAGACGGACTGGCCGGTGATGATGTTTGCTTCCTTGTTGTTGTTTGGCACTTCAGTTTTTGATGGTCAGATCAGTTCAGCAGAAGGTTGGATGTTTTTTGGTTTGTTAGGGCTTTTTGTTTGGTACATTGTCAAATTTCAGAAGACTGCGGTGGTGGATGAATTGCCGGAGGATGATTTGCCGCTTTCCTTATCTAAAACATGGGGTTATCTGCTGATCGGTGGAGTAGCCCTTTGGGGGGGATCAGAGCTCTTGGTGCAGTCATCGGTTTCCATAGCTACTGCTTTGGGGGTTTCGGATCGAATTATTGGGATCACAGTGGTCTCTGTGGGTACGAGCATACCTGAGTTAGCCGCTTCAGTGATTGCTGTATTGAAGAAAGAAAAGGCGATTTCTTTGGGAAATCTTTTGGGTTCCAACATATTTAATGTTTTTGCCGTTTTGGGAATCACCGCGATCATCACGCCGATACAAATTGTCGATCGGGGTTTGGTGGATCAAGATATGATTTGGATGTTGGCGTTTGCCTTAGTGGTACTGCCCTTGGTGTTTTTGCCCAAGGGGCTCAGGCTCAATTGGCGAGACGGTTTGGTGTTGTTGGGGATGTACGGTGCCTTTTTATACCAAACACTCGGATAGGAGCAAAAAAAAACACCGCCGAAGCGGTGTTTTGCCATAGAGTTCATCGGGATTAAATCTTAGCAGACTTAACCGTTTTGATGATGCGTGAGGCCACTTTGTAGGGGTCAGCGTTAGACGCAGGTCTTCTGTCTTCCAAATAACCTTTCCAGCCGTGCTCCACAGCGTAAAGCGGAATACGGATCGATGCTCCGCGGTCAGAAATACCGTACTTGAAGTCGTGGATAGAGGCAGTTTCGTGTTTACCAGTAAGACGTTGGTCGTTGAATTCACCGTAAACGGAAATGTGTTCTGCTGTTACTGGTCTGAATGCTTCGCAAATAGCTTCAAAAGTTTTGCGGTCTCCACAAGTTCTGAGTGTGGTGTTAGAGAAGTTAGCGTGCATACCAGAACCATTCCAGTCACCTTTGATCGGTTTTGGGTGGTACTCAATATAGAAGCCGTACTCTTCAGTCAAACGATCGAGCAGGTAACGCGCAATCCAAATTTCATCTCCAGCTTTCTTGGCTCCTTTGGCAAATAATTGGAATTCCCATTGACCGCAAGCTACTTCTTGATTGATCCCTTCAAAGTTTAGTCCGGTTGCGATACACAAATCAGCATGGCGCTCTACCAGCTCGCGACCGTGGGTGTTTTTACCACCTACTGAGCAGTAATACAAACCTTGTGGTCCAGGATATCCACCAACGGGGAAGCCAAGTGGCAACAAAGTTTGGGTGTCCATGATGAAGTATTCTTGTTCAAAACCAAACCAGAAATCATCGTTATCGTCATCGATCGTTGCTCTAGCGTTGGATTCGTGTGGTGTTCCATCAGCATTGTATACCTCATTCATCACTAACCAACCATTATCGCGGGCTGGATCAGGATATACAGCTACAGGTCTTAGGATACAGTCAGAGGAACCACCTTCTGCTTGTTTGGTCGAACTTCCGTCAAAAGACCAGTCTTTTAAGTCTTCTAATTTTCCGCTGAAGTCATCGACTACTTTGGTTTTACTTCTTAAGTTAGCGGTAGGAAAATAACCGTCCAACCAGAGGTATTCTAATTTTGATTTGGCCATGGTAGGGTGTTTTAGGTTTATTGCGGGTCAAAAATATAAATTTTAGCTCATCCTGGCTGAAGTTTATGGGGGTATTTATTAAAAATTGCACCATATTTTTCAACACCCCTCCTTTGATAGGGGGTATTTTGTGAAAAACATATTTTTTTGTGTTTATTTTGTAGAATTAATCATTTAGCCATGTCGCAGAACAATCATCCTCTAAACTCACTTACTTCATCGGCACTAGATGGGGTGCGAAGATCTTCTTATTTCGGCGATCGCGTATTTGGTCAACAGCCTATGTTGCAGTACTTAACCAAAGACGCACTCGAGGCAGTTCAGTCTGCAGTGGTGTCAGGATCTAAAATCGATCGCAAAATAGCCGATCAAGTAGCCGAGGGAATGAAAACCTGGGCGATTGAGCGAGGTGCTACTCACTACACCCATTGGTTTCAACCGCTTACCGGGGCCACTGCTGAAAAACACGATGCGTTTTTTGATTTAACATCTAGTGGCCAACCTTTAGAGCGATTTGGCGGTGGGCAGTTGGTGCAGCAAGAGCCAGATGCGTCTAGTTTTCCCAGTGGAGGAATACGCAATACTTTTGAAGCTAGGGGATATACGGCTTGGGATCCAAGTTCTCCAGCTTTTATCTACGAATCCACCTTGTGTATTCCGACCATATTTGTCTCCTACACCGGAGAAGCTTTGGACAACAAAGCACCTTTGCTCCGGGCATTAAATGCGGTGGATGAGGCGGCTACCGAAGTGGCGCGTTATTTTGATAAGTCAGTAAATAAGGTATACGCTACCTTGGGATGGGAGCAGGAGTATTTTTTGGTGGATAAAGCCCTGGCGCAAACCCGTATCGACTTGATGTCTGCGGGGCGTACCTTGATCGGTCAGGCCTCTGCTAAAGGACAACAATTAGATGATCATTATTTTGGCGTGATCCATTCCAGGGTTTTGGCCTTTATGAATGACCTGGAGATCGAGTGCATGCATTTGGGTATTCCTGTGAAGACCCGTCACAACGAGGTGGCCCCCAATCAGTTTGAGTTAGCTCCAGTTTTTGAGGAGGCCAATCTGGCCGTGGACCACAACCTATTGTTGATGGATGTTATGGAAAAGATGGCGGACCGCCATCAGTTTAAGGTGTTGTTCCACGAAAAACCATTTGCCGGAATCAATGGCTCGGGTAAGCACAATAACTGGTCGCTGTCTACCGATACCGGAGTGAATCTACTCAGTCCAGGGTCTACACCGATGAAAAACCTCCAGTTTTTGACCTTTTTCATCAATACCATTAAAGCGGTGGATACCTATGAGTCTTTGCTCAGGGCTTCAATTAGCTCCCAGAGCAACGACCAGAGGCTAGGTGGTCACGAGGCGCCGCCTACTATTTTTTCTGTCTTTATCGGCGATCAACTCAGTGCTGTATTGGATGAATTGGAAGGCGTTTCTCTAGGCAAATTATCCCCTGAAGAAAAGACGGAACTCAAACTTAATGTAGTGGGTAAAATTCCGGAAATCCTTCGGGACAATACGGACAGAAATAGAACCTCGCCCTTTGCATTTACCGGCAATAAGTTTGAGATGAGGGGGGTTGGTGCTAAAGCCAACTGCGCTAAACCGATGACGGCCCTCAATACCGTTGTGGCCGATCAGTTGCAGTGCTTTAAAAAAGAGGTGGACGATTTAATCGATAAAAAGAAACTAAAAAAGGACGAAGCTATATTTAATGTGCTTAGGGAGTACATCAAAACCTCCAAACGAATTCGTTTTGAAGGAGATGGTTATGGTCAAGCTTGGATTGACGAGGCGTTAAAAAGGGGATTGAGCAATGCTCGCCATACGCCTGAGGCCCTTGAAGTGCTTGACAGTGATTTAGTGATCGGTCTTTTTGAGCGCACCAAAGTGTTGAGCAAAACGGAGCTTAAAGCCCGACATCAAGTGGAATTGGAGGCCTATGTACTCCATACCCAAATAGAGGGGCGAATCTTGGATGAGTTGGTATATACCCAGATTATTCCTGGAACCATAGATTATCTGAATGTTTTGGGAACCCGGGTGATGCAGGATCAGACTATTTATGGGGTGGAGCAAGCTAAATCACACACAGCACAAGGTTTATTGACCACCATAAACGATCATTTGTTTCAACTCAAGGCAGAAACCGATCAGATGATTGAAGCGCGAAAAAAAGCCAATGTGTTGTCTGATGTTTCTGCCAAGGCTCATGCGTATGCCCAAGATATTGCCCCTAGATTTGAACGCATTCGCTTGCACGCAGATAAGTTGGAACGCTTTGTGGCAGAGGCGCATTGGCCATTGACCAAATACAGGCAGCTTTTGTTCTTGAAATAGGTTGTTTTTAGGGCATTTGCCTTATTTTTGTGCAAAATTTATTCATGACTCAATCAGCAAGCGACAGGTATCACCAGCGGGGTGTTTCAGCCACGAAAGATGAGGTGCACCAAGCCATTGCGCAAATAGATAAGGGCTTGTTTCCCCAGGCTTTTTGCAAAATTGTTCCGGATTATCTCACTGGTGATGAAGATTATTGTTTGGTGATGCATGCGGATGGAGCGGGCACTAAGTCTGCTTTGGCCTATATGTACTGGAAAGAAACCGGTGACTTATCGGTTTGGAAAGGGATTGCCCAAGATGCCTTGATCATGAATATCGACGACCTGATTTGTGTAGGAGCTACCGACCACATCATGTTGTCCTCCACCATTGGGCGCAATAAAAACTTAATACCTGGTTCGGTGATTGGCGCTTTGATCAACGGAACCCAAGAATTGATCGATGATTTAGGCCGTTATGGGATTACCATACACTCCACGGGCGGTGAAACAGCCGACGTGGGAGATTTGGTGCGTACCATCATTGTCGATTCAACAGTTACTGCCCGCATGAAACGAAGTGAAGTCATCGACAATGCGCGTATTCAGGGGGGTGATGTTATTGTGGGACTCGCCTCATTTGGACAGGCTACCTACGAAAGTCAATACAACGGCGGTATGGGCAGCAACGGACTTACCTCGGCCAGGCACGATGTCTTTGGACAAGGTCTAGCTCAAAAATATCCAGAGAGCTTTGATCCACAAGTACCCAGTGAACTTGTGTACAGCGGTAAAATGGGTTTGTTGGATCCTGTACAGGGCAGTCCGCTCAATGCAGGCCAGTTAGTGCTTTCACCCACTAGAACGTATGCACCGATTGTTAAAAAGGTATTGTCTCAACTTGATCGCTCTTCGATTCACGGAATTGTTCACTGCAGCGGTGGTGCGCAAACTAAGGTGTTGCATTTTGTAAAGGGGGTTCACGTGATCAAGGATCAATTATTTGATGTGCCGCCATTGTTTCAGTTGATTCAGGAGCAATCAAAAACGGATTGGAAGGAAATGTACCAGGTGTTTAACTGTGGCCACCGACTAGAATTTTATGTGCCGGAACACCAAGCTCAGGCCATTATTGATATTTCAAAAAGCTTTGGCGTAGACGCCCAAGTGATTGGACGCGTGACTGAAGCGCCTCAGGCAAAAGTAAGTATACACAGTCCCTACGGACAATTTGACTACAGCGCATAGGCGCCAAAAATTATGATATTACAACAACTACAGGCCGTCAAACAGCGGTTTGACGAATTGTCAGACCTCATCATTCAACCCGATATCATTTCGGACCAGAAGCGGTATATCGAAATCAATAAGGAGTACAAGGACATGAAAGCGGTGATGGAAAAGCGCGCTGAGTATCTTCAGCTGCTGGACTATCAAAAAGAAGCTGAGGAAATTTTAGCGGATGGAAGCGATGCTGAAATGGTAGAAATGGCCAAGTTTCAATTGGAAGAAGCCAAATCTGGGATTCCTCAATTGGAGCAAGACATCAAATTGCTTTTGGTGCCTAAAGATCCGGAAGATGCCAAGAATGTGGTAGTGGAGATTCGCGCGGGAACGGGTGGTGATGAAGCGAGTATATTTGCCGGTGATCTGTTTCGCATGTATACCAAGTTTTGTGAATCCAAAGGATGGAAGACCAATGTGATTGACCTCAGCGAGGGCACCAGTGGTGGATACAAAGAAATTCAGTTTGAAGTCATGGGTGAGGATGTATACGGCACCCTCAAATTTGAGGCTGGAGTTCACCGCGTACAGCGCGTTCCTCAAACTGAGACACAAGGTCGTGTACATACGTCCGCAGCAACGGTCATGGTATTGCCCGAGGCAGAGGAGTTTGATGTACACATAGACCCCAAAGATGTGCGTATTGACTTTTTCTGTTCTTCAGGCCCAGGAGGTCAGTCGGTAAACACCACCTATTCAGCGGTTCGTTTAACCCACTTACCCACTGGCCTAGTGGCTCAGTGTCAGGATGAAAAATCACAGCACAAAAATAAAGACAAAGCATTTAGGGTATTGCGCTCCAGGCTGTACGATATGGAACTCGCCAAACGCCAAGAGGAAGATGCTGCCAAACGAAACTCTCAGGTCAGCAGTGGAGATCGATCTGCTAAAATTCGCACCTATAATTATCCACAGGGTAGGGTGACGGACCACCGCATAAATTTGACTTTATACGACTTACCCAACATCATGAATGGTGATGTAGGACGCGTTATGGAGGAATTAAAGATGGTAGACAATACAGAACGACTTAAAGCTCAAGCAGATGTCTTCTAATACCTTTCATAACTATCCCGCGGAACAAAAAAAGCTCACCGCGTCGATCAGACAAAAAAAGTCGTTTTTGTGTGTGGGCTTAGATGTGGATTTGGATAAAATTCCACCTCATCTACTGAGGGAGGAAGACCCTATTTTTGCCTTTAATAAAGCCATTATTGACGCCACACATCCCTACGCAGTAGCCTACAAACCCAATACGGCTTTTTATGAGGCGTATGGAGCTGCTGGTTGGCAATCCTTGGAAAAGACAGTGCGGTATATTCAGTCGATAGATCCAACTCTTTTTACTATTGCGGACGCCAAGCGCGGAGATATAGGAACTACGGCTGATCGTTATGCTCAAGCATTTTTTCACGCCCTGGATTTTGACTCTGTCACTGTGGCCCCTTACATGGGTAGGGATTCTATAGAACCATTTCTGTCACATGCTGGGAAAACAACTATTTTGTTGGGTCTTACATCCAATCCAGGATCGGCAGATTTTGAAACCATAAGTGTCGGCGATCACCCTATGTATCAAGAAGTGATGCAAAAGGCATTGACCTACAAAAATAGTGAACGATTAATGTTTGTCGTCGGGGCTACACAAACCCAATACTTAGCCGCTATTAGGCAGATATTGCCTCATCACTTTTTCTTAGTACCCGGTGTGGGCGCTCAAGGAGGAAGTTTATCAGAAGTGTGCCGATATGGGCTTAATCCAGCGGTAGGTTTATTAGTCAATGCTTCCCGAGCGATTATATACGCAGGTGAGGGGGTTGATTTTGCTCAGGCTGCCCGAGCGGCTGCTCAATCGCTTCAAATAGAAATGGCGGAGGCACTAGACGTGTATTTTAAGTCATAGGGCCGTAAATAAGCAAAGCCAACATCGCTGCTGGCCCTGCCTACTCACTCAAAAAAAACTAAACTATCCAGATGTAATGATCTAGATATGTCATGAAGTAATCGCGTTATACTTTAACAACGCGCTGTATTTCAATTTATTGTGTGAGTAAGTGATTTATTTTGTGAGCTGACGTGCCCAGGTGCGGTACATCCTTTTAAATGTCAAGGTTTCTCGTTTAACGAGTCGCACATAATCTATGTCTGGGGCTTTGTCGTTCTCTAGCCCCCGGCAATAGGAGAGCAAATTTTTAATTAACGATTGGATATAAGCCAAGTGGGATTTTTGATCTATCTGGGTAGCATGGATCAATCTTTTTATCGACTCACTAAGTTGTGCGCAATCAGTTCTTAGATCGATGGCAATGTGCTGTCTCAGGCTTAGTGAACGATAACCTATACTGTAATGCGCCTCTAATACTTCATCTACCAACAGGGCATGACCCATCCTTTGCAGTTCGTCTACTTTTAGGAAAATTCTTTGGGTGTATTTCTCAGCGTTCATTATTTCAAAATTACAAGGGAAACACTTATATTTACCTTTTTATTTAAGGATTTAACGCATATTTGTTTGATTAAATTAGGAGATATCCACTATTTTTTATGATTTCCAAACTTGATGAAAAAGACTGGGTAATTCTAAATCACTTACAGCGAAATGCCAGGTTGTCGCTGACTGAATTATCGCGTACTGCGGGGCTTTCTGCCCCCACGGTGAGCGACCGCATCGCTAAAATGGAACAAGAGGAAGTGCTCACAGGCTATCAAGCATCGGTTTCCTACATAAAAGCAGGTTATCAGCTAAAAGCCATGGTGATGCTACGCGTATTCATGGGTAAACTACCTCCGTTTCTTGAGGTAGTTAAAAGTTTCCCCGAAGTCCTAAACTGCTACCGCATCACAGGAAATGAAAACATCATCATGGAAGTGGTGTTGGAAGACCAGTTTCACCTGGAAAGATTTATCGATAAAATGATCAAATATGGAGAGACGCGGACCCATATCATTCTTTCTGAGGTAGTATCCAATGCCCCCATACAACCCAAAACTAAGTCGAGATGAAGCGAATATTGATTTTATGGGTGACATGTACCCTGATTTCATGTGGAGAAAAAAAGTACCACGATGAGAAACTAGTCCCGATAGCTCAGGTTTCTGACAGTTTATTGCAAGCTGCGATGAAGTATCAACTCAATTTAGATCGGGAGTTTATGGATGCCACACAAACACCTTTAATCGAAAAGGATCGAGTTGATTTTGATGGGCTGGACTATTTTCCCTTGAATCCTGATTTGATTGTGAAGGCGGCGCTTGTGCGAACTCCACAAACCTTGCCGTTTATGATGCCCACGACCACCGAACGCATGACCGAAGAGCGAATCTATGGCCAATTGCTGTTTTCATTAAATGGGACGGATTATCGGCTTCCAGTGTATCAGAGCAGTGAATTGATGAATACGGAGCAGTACAGCGATTATTTATTTCTGCCGTTCACCGACCTCACTAATGGCCAAGAAACCTATATCGGTGGTCGGTATTTGGATTTGCGCATACCTCAAGGAGACGAAATCATAATCGATTTTAATCGGGCTTATAACCCTTATTGCGCCTATAACAAAAAGTATTCTTGTCCCATTGTGCCCCCGGCCAATCATCTTCCCATTCGCATAGCAGCCGGAGTTAAAGCCTTTAAAGCTACTGCCAAAAACAATTAACCCACACCGTGGGCGTGGGTTAATTTGATCATGATTTGATTTGGTTTAGAATGCGTAGATGGCGGCCAGAACAAAAGAACTCAAACTCTTGTTGGCGGCTAAACTGTTATTTAAGAATACAGGTTGGGAAGCACTGTCCAGTCGGAGTTCTGGTTTAATGATCAGGTTGCCAATTTGTGAGCTACCAGTTAAAGTAAGTGCCAAAACGGAGGTGTCTTCAGCTTCTCCACCTATGGCGCCAAAGGCGCCGCTTTCTGCAAAGTATTCACCCCTAAGTCCTAATGTGAACGTCTCAGACGTTTTGAACTGTGGATATAAGGCAACACCAGAGAAACCTGTTCCGTCATTGTCGTAACTGGCTGCGTTAATGCCTAAATAAACAGATTCGCTGAGGTCAAATCCCCCGGTATAGTCAATTTCAAATCCTCCGTTGTCTGAAAGCAGGTTGATGTATTGGCCTTTGTACCCCAATTGAGCACCCCAAGCATAGGTGTTGGTCGGGTTGTATTCGGTCAAGTCAGTGGGGTTGAGTACCGCTAACATAGCGCTGAAATCTCCGCCTAGATCAAAATTGGCCTTTAAACCAGTATGGCTAAATGGGCCATAAGAAAAGAGGTATGAAGTGCTGTAGTTGACGTTTACCGCGGGTGAAATCACTTCATAGCCCAAGAAGGTATTGAAATTACCTAAGGTTAGCGTGACCGCATCGCTCACTTTCCAGTAAGCGTACAATTGGTTGACGATATTTCCTGTGGCGCTGTTCATCGGAGAGTTGAAAATAGCGTCTGTTCCTCTGGGGCCAAATGCTAGATCAGCGACAAATCCTACTTTTTCCTCCTCGTATCCCAATACTATGTTGGCCATTCCAAGCGAAAATCCGTTGAGGTTGGCAAATGAGCTGCCAGGTGCTTGTGCATTTTCACCGCTGTTGGGTGCATTGAGGTTGTTTCTGAAATAGGTGTCAATAGTTCCGCTCAAGGATAAAGCGGGTTTTTCTTCCTGTGCTGATGACAAAGCGGTTACTGAGATACATGCGGCAAAGAATATTTTTTTAGCGATCTTTGAAAAGTGTACTGAGGTCATGTTTATTTGTTTAGCGTGAGTGTTAAATGATATACTTTCTGAGGTACCCCGCGGAGTGTACTGCCATACACTCCGCATTTTTTTTATGGGCACATCAATAATTTAATGTTGGTTCATTCTGAAATCAGAATAAGCATCCATACCGTGTTCGTGTAGGTCAAGACCTTCCAGTTCTTCTTGTTTTGACACGCGTAGACCGATGGTTTTCTTCAGGGTAATCAAAATGATCCAAGCGGAAGCGACACAGAAGGCGCCTACAATACCTACACCGGTCAGTTGGTAGATGAATTGATCAACTCCAGCTTTGGCCCCAAAAAGCCCTACGGCTAGTGTGCCAAAAATGCCGCAAATCAAGTGAACAGCTACTGCACCCACTGGATCATCCAATCTTAGTCGGTCAACTAGCGCAACGGCCACGACGATGATCGCTCCGGCAATCAGCCCAATAATCACCGCGTCATTGGGGGACATTTGGTCCGCTCCCGCAGTGATTCCGACTAAACCGCCTAATATACCGTTGAGGAACATGGTCAAGTCGTAATTTTTGTAGCGTATAGCTGAAAGGATAAAGGCGCCAAATCCGCCAGCTGCTGCAGCCAATGAAGTGGTAACCAATACCAGTGAGGTGGCACCTGGATCTGCAGAGAGCACGGAGCCTCCGTTAAAGCCAAACCAACCCAACCAAAGAATTAATACCCCAGCAGTAGCCAAAGGAATATTGTGTCCAGGAATAGCGTTTATTTTTCCGTCGGCACCAAATTTTCCGATGCGTGGGCCCAGTAAAAAGATAGCGATCAGTGCCGCCCACCCACCGACGGAGTGTACTAGAGTAGATCCAGCGAAATCATAAAAGCCTCCGTTTTCTCCACCTAATGTGGTCAAAAATCCGCCGCCCCATTGCCATGAACCTACAATGGGATATACAATACCCACATAGATAATGGTAAAGATCATAAAGGCGCCGAGTTTTACGCGTTCAGCAACAGCACCAGACACAATGGTCGCAGCTGTGGCAGCAAACATTCCTTGGAACAAGAAGTCTGTCCAGTAGGTGTAGCCACCCGAGGCGTAATCTGGGGTAAGTCCGTTTTCTGGAAGTGGCAAGCCAAATCCAGCAAATCCAAGATAACCGTTAAAGTCACCAGGATACATCAAGTTAAATCCAGCTACGTAATAGAGCAGAAGGCCGGCACAAATAATAAAAATGTTTTTGAAAAGAATGTTGATGGTGTTTTTTTGGCGGGTCAAACCGATTTCCAGGAAGGAAAATCCTAAGTGCATAAAAAACACTAAGGCGGTTGAGACCATCATCCAAATATTGTTGGCGGTAAATAAAGCGGTGTCCATAATCTATCTGTGTTGGCGTGTTAGTTTATTCCGGCGTGGCCGTTTTCTCGGGTTCTAATTCTGTAGGCTTCTTGAATCTCAGAGACAAATATTTTTCCATCTCCTACATTGCCTGTTTGGGCTGCATTGAGTATGGTTTCAATAGTGCGCTCTAAAAAATCATCAGACACCACAATAGTGAGGTATCTTCTCTGTATGTCAGAAGTGCTGTACGAGATCCCTCGGTATACGTGGCCCTCTTTTTCATTTCCGACTCCAGTAACATCCCAGTAGCTAAAGAAGTTTACTTCGATGCTGTGTAGCGCATCCTTGACTTCGTCAAATTTGGATTTGCGGATAATTGCTTCGATTTTTTTCATGGTGTTGGTTTTTTATTTTTGGCAAACATATACATATATAACATACACCCCCCATTTTTTAGGGGTAATTTGATAATAATTATGAATTAATCAATTTATACCCCCATAAATTATGGGGTATATACATTTAAATTGTAATTTATTATCTAATTGAATCAAATAAATGGGGGGGGTAAATAAAAAAAGGGCGCCAACTGATGTTGGCGCCCTTAAAAAGAAGGGGGGTCGAATTTATCGTTTAAATAAAGTCAATTTGAGTAGGAAGAGCAAAGCGATAAAGAGGGCAAATGCCCAAAGTACCCGGGCGGAACCAGGGTAGTTTTTTTTATGGTGCATTAATTCTTTTCGGTACGACCAGATGGTGATCGATACAAAAGAGACAAAAAAAAGTGCGGCAAAAATGAGTTGTCCTTTAGTGAACATATCTGTATTTTTGGCAAAGGTACATATAAATCTCCCTGATGAAAGACAAGATTACAGCCGTTCAGGCATTTCACACCGCATTTGGTTTGGGTTACAGCCAAACTCCATTGGCCACTTTAGGCGTGGATAAAAACAATTTGCGCTTCCGGTTGATGGACGAGGAAAATAAAGAATATTTGGAAGCGGCTATGGCCGGTGATTTGGTGGAAGTAGCGGATGCTTTAGGAGATATGCTCTATATATTGTGCGGCACCATTATTGAGCATGGACTTCAGGATAAGATCGAGGCGGTATTTGCCGAGATACAACGCTCCAACATGAGTAAATTGGGCGTGGATGGACAACCGATTTATCGAGAAGACGGTAAAGTGATGAAGGGACCTAATTACAGCCCACCTGATCTGGCCAGAGTACTTTCTAGTAAGCCTTAACCCGCCATCCAAAAGGATCTGGCGCTAAGTTGCGCTGCAGGTCAGTTAGTTTTTGCTTGAACAAATCAGCATAACTATCCGGTTGTTTCTGGAGCTCATATTTTTGCTCTTTATAGCCAAAACCTTTGATGGGACTCACTACGGCAGCAGTTCCAGCACCAAATAATTCCTTTAGACTACCGTTTTGGTAGGCGTCTAATATTTCTTGCACTTTAATAGGGCGTACCACTAGGTCAATACCTGAAGCCTTGGCCATGTCGATTAAGCTTTTGCGGGTCACTCCATCCAAAATACTATCGCTGGTGGGTCCTGTGATTAATTGATCCCCAATACGGACAAAAATATTCATGGTACCTGCTTCTTCGATGTATTCGTGGGTGGCTGCATCAGTCCAAACCACTTGTTGAAACCCTTCTTCCTGGGCAAGCTTGGTGGGATAGAATTGCCCGGCGTAGTTTCCCGCTGCTTTGGCATAACCAAATCCACCTTTAGCAGCTCTTGAATAATGTTCGGCAATTTTTACGCGCACCTCACCAGCAAAATAAGCATTGACGGGGCTGCAGATAATGATAAAGGAGTACTCTGTCGCCGGATTGGCCGCCACACCAGCTTGGGTGGCGATCACAAATGGTCTGATATACAATGAATTATTGGCACCCGGTTTGATCCAATCTTTCTCCAACTTGAGCAAGGCGCTTAGGCCATCCATAAAGTAGGCTTGTTCGAAACTAGGCATGCACAAACGCTCACAGGAACGGTTGATTCGTTTGAAATTTTCTTCAGGGCGAAATAGCCAAGCTTCCCCTTGATCATCTCTGTAGGCTTTCATGCCCTCAAATACCGCTTGACCATAGTGGAAAACTCTAGCAGAAGGGGGTAGGCTAATGTTTTGATAAGGAATGATTCTCGGAATACTCCAGGCCCCATTTTTATAGTCGCTGATCATCATGTGATCGGTAAATATTTGTCCAAATCCCACCTGATTAAAATCGACTTGATCGATTTTTGATGTAGGTGCTTTTTCTAGGGTAATGGGCGTTCCGAAATCCTGCATTATATGATAATTTGATCTACCAAAATTAAACATTTATTCCCCTGATTTCTTTTAATTTTTGTGATTTAATCAGCACCTTTGTCAACCTGACTTATATTTATGGACGTGCGTCAACACCAAATTCAACCTACTGCAGACGGTTCAAATACCTTGTTTATGCCGGGTTTGGGGGAAACGTACCATTCCAAACACGGAGCTTTACAGGAAGCCTTGCACGTATTTATTCAGGCGGGTTTTCACGCCACTACCACGGAATCGTTGCGCATTTTGGAAATAGGATGGGGCACAGGATTAAACGCTTTGCTCACTTGGGCTGAAGCCCATAAAACCCAAAGAAAAGTAAGTTACACGGGCATTGAGGCTTATCCTGTGCCGTGGGATTTAGCCCAAACCATGAATTATCCACAGTGGGTTGATATCGATGGATCTGCTGAGTTATTTGAGCAGATGCACCTGATGCCGTGGGGTGAAAAACAGGAATTAGACGCCCATTTTTCATTGGAAAAACAACAAATGCTTTTTGAAGAGATTCGGTTTGACCCACAATTTGATATGATTTATTTTGACGCTTTTGGCGCTCGAGTTCAGCCTTGGCTTTGGGAGCAACCGATCTTTGAAAAAATGTATGCGGCCTTGGTAGACGGTGGTGTATTAGTGACCTATGCCGCTAAGGGAAGTGTGCGTCGGGCCATGATAGAGGTGGGTTTTTTGGTAGAACGATTACCTGGCCCTCCGGGTAAACGAGAGATGCTTCGGGCTATTAAACCAATATAATTTGATATATGAAAGAATTTTGGGACCAACGTTATGCCCAAGAGGCTATGGCCTATGGGGAATCGCCAAATGTTTTTTTTAGGGAGCAATTAAATTCCCTGGCTCCAGGACGAATTTTGCTCCCTGCAGAAGGGGAAGGGCGAAATGCTATCTATGCCGCCACTTTAGGTTGGGAGGTTTGGGCTTATGATTGGAGTGAGGTCGCTAGAGCAAAAGCTTTAAACTATGCTTCTAAACAAGGGGTGACCATAGAGTATCATCTAGGGTCCTTGGATGAACTACCCCAACGCACCTCCTTTTTCGATGCCATCGCATTGATCTATGTACACTTCCCGGATCATATAAGACAGAGACAAATGCGGCTTTTGCAGTCTTGGTTAAAGCCAAACGGAAGGCTTATTTTAGAGGGTTTTTCTAAAAAACATCCCCAGTATCAAGCCCTTAATCCTCTGGTAGGAGGTCCTAAAAACGCAGACCAGTTATATGACCTAGATGATTTACTGTCCGATTTTGATCAGTGTCACTCGCTTCTAGCGGTCTCCCAAGAAATTGAACTCCAAGAAGGTTTTTGTCATTGTGGCACTGCCCATGTGGTCCGTTTACATCTAGAAAAATTATGAAGTATTTAATCACAGGAGCCACCGGATTGGTCGGCACTTCATTGGTCCATGCCCTTTTAGACAGAGGTGTGGAGGTGAACTACCTCACCACACAAGTGAAAAGCACGCCTAGATTTTCTAGGGCCCGCGAATTTCACTGGGACCCTGTAAAAGGCCTGCTGGATACCCAAGCATTGGAAGGAGTCTCGGTAGTCATTCATTTGGCCGGTGCTTCGATTGCTAAGCCCTGGACAAAAACATACAAAAATGAGATCGTTCAGAGTAGGGTCGAGGGATTGAACGTGTTGGCACAAGCGATTAAGGAAGGCCATTTTCCCGTAGTTAAATTGGTTTCTGCTTCAGCAACAGGGATCTATCCCAGCGATCTTGACCAGGTATACACCGAAGATAGCTCAGCAGTGGCGCAGGACTTTTTGGGAGAGGTGGTTCAACGCTGGGAAACTGCAGCAGATCAATTCAATAAACTGGGGATAGAGGTTATTAAATGTAGGTTTGGCCTTGTTTTTTCCCTGTCCTCAGGTAGCCTTCCTGCTATGGTTACCCCTGTTCGTTGGGGGATAGGGTCTGCACTAGGCGATGGTCAGCAGTGGCAGTCTTGGATTCATCTGGGGGATTTAACTAAGTTGTTGATCTGGTGTGCTGCTGAGGCACAACCAGGTGTATACAATGCGGTGGCCCCTAATCCATTGAGGCAAATCGATTTAGCTCAGTCGATTGCTCGCTGTTTGCGCAAGCCTTTTTGGGCACCTGCGGTACCTGGTTTTGCGTTGAAATTGATTTTAGGTGAACGATCCGCCTTGGTGTTGTCCAGTCAACGGGTAAGCGCGGATAAAGTGACTCGTGCAGGTTTTGTTTTTGATTTTCCTGAAATCACGCAAGCCCTGACAGATTTATTGGGTCCAACTAGGTGACAATTTGACATTGACAGTTGAATTGGCCCTAGATTTGCCCTGTACAGAATCAAATTATGTCATCCTATGAGCGAAGATTTAAACCAAATGGAAGCACAGCAAGCGTCAGAAACTGAACTTAACGAACAGTCCGCTGCGGCCCCAAAAAGCGAAAAAAAATCCAAGAAAGATAAACAAGCAGAACTTGAACAGGCTTTGGCAGAGGAAAAAGATAAATTTCTTCGCTTGTTTGCTGAGTTTGAGAATTATAAAAAACGCACCGTAAAAGAGCGAATGGATTTATTCAAAACCGCTGGACAGGAAGTGATTACGGCTTTATTGCCTGTGGTTGATGACTTCGAAAGAGCGTTGAAAGAAATTGCTAAATCAGAAGAAAAGGAACTTTTTGTGGGCGTTGAATTAATCAGTCAAAAGCTCACCCAGGTGTTGCAAAGCAAAGGATTGTCCTTAGTGGAGGTTGCAGCTGGAGCGGATTTTGATGCGGACATACACGAAGCGATTACCCAGATTCCAGCGCCAGACCCATCATTAAAAGGCAAGGTAGTGGACGTTGTGGAGAAAGGATATAAATTAGGAGACCGAATGATTCGCCACCCCAAAGTGGTTGTAGGACAATAACATCATGAAGGAAGATTTTTACGCCATACTTGGCATTGACAAAAGCGCTAGTGCTGCCGATATCAAAAAGGCCTACCGCAAAAAGGCTATTGAATACCACCCGGATAAAAATCCAGGAGATTCAAAAGCGGAGGAGCTATTTAAAAAGGCAGCTGAAGCCTACGAGGTCTTAAGTGATCCAGACAAGCGCGCTAAATACGATCAATACGGTCATGCAGCCTTTGAAGGTGGATTTGGCGGGGGTGGTGGTATGAATATGGATGACATATTCAGTCAATTTGGCGATATCTTCGGATCAGCTTTTGGCGGTGGAGGTTTTGGTGGTTTCTCCGGTTTTGGCGGTTCAGGAACCCGAAGAGTCAAAGGAAGTAACTTGCGCATTCGCGTCAAACTTAATTTAGAAGAAATTGCTCAGGGCGTTGAGAAGAAAATCAAGGTGCGCCGCAAGGTGATGGCCGAGGGGGTTAAATACAAAAATTGTACTACCTGTGGTGGATCTGGCCAGCAAATGAAAATCACCAACACCATTTTGGGTCGTATGCAGTCAGCTACTACCTGTAGCTCATGCGGTGGTGTGGGTCAGCTCATCGATTCCAAACCGGACCAAGCTGATGCTCAGGGCATGGTGGTTAGAGAGGAAACAGTTTCCATTCAAATACCTGCTGGGGTTGAAGAAGGGATGCAACTGAAAGTCTCCGGAAAGGGGAATGATGCACCAGGTCAAGGGATTCCAGGTGACTTGATTGTTTTGGTGGAGACCCAAGAACACGAGACCCTAAAAAGGGAGGGGGATAACCTGCACTATGATTTATACATCAGTATTTCAGAAGCTGTGTTAGGTGCTTCTAAAGAGATTGACACGGTAGGTGGAAAAGCGAGAATTAAATTAGACCCGGGAATTCAATCCGGTAAAATATTGCGTCTCAAAGGCAAAGGTGTGCGCAACATCAACGGTTATGGAGCCGGGGATTTGTTGGTGCATATCAATGTGTGGACCCCTAAGGAAATCAATAAAGAACAGCGCCAGTTTTTTGAAAAAATGGCGGATCACGAGCATTTTATTCCCAAGCCGGAAAAGTCAGACAAATCATTTTTTGACAAAGTTAAAGACATGTTTGCCTAGAAGAATGCCTTGGATGTAGTACATTTAAGGCATTCCATATCGGCAAATGATGATAAGAACCCTGCGCAATTTTTGGGAAGCGATTATCGGTTTTCTCACCAAACCTATTTACGAATCTGAATCAGCACACCTGACTGTAGGCACGTTAATGTCTATTATTGTGGTGATTGTAGCCATTAATGTATTGCTAAAAATCATCAAAAAGGTGGTTAATAGCCGACTGGCTGAGGAAGATAAAAACAAGTTTGTCAGCATCTTTGGATTTGCCAGGTACCTGTTTTACATATTGGCGATCATCACCATTCTGCATGCCTCCGGTCTTAACTTAACCGTATTTTTAACTGCTTCAGCCGCCTTGTTTGTCGGCTTGGGTTTTGCCTTGCAGTACCTGTTTCAGGATATTATTTCCGGCATATTGATCATCATGGATCAGTCCTTACACGTGGGTGATGTGGTTGAAATACAGGGCAAGGTGGGTAAGGTAACGGAGATCAATCTGCGTACCACCCGAGCGGTGACCAGGGATGACAAGGTATTGGTGATTCCTAACCACAAATTTTTGGTGGAGACCATTTATAACCACACACAAAATCACAATACCACCCTGGAAAAAGTCACTGTTGGTGTGGATTATGGATCTGATGTACAACTGGTCACTCAGCTATTGCTCGATATAGTATGCAGTCAAAAAGGCATCCAAAAAAAACAAAAACCCGTAGTGCTTTTCGATGATTTTGGTGAATCTGCTTTAATTTTTTCTGTGGTGTATACCACGGGTGACAGCTTTACGGATAACCGGATAAAAAGCGAGTTGAGGTACCGAATTCACGAAGCTTTTCAGAAAAACAACATAGTGATTCCTTTCCCCCAACGCACCCTACATTGGGTGCAAACCAATCAATCGACTACCGATGCATAGACTTTTAATTGCGGAGGATGAACCAGCCATCCGCCGGGTGTTGATCAAAATAATTAAAGAAACTTTTGAGGATATTGAACTCCTTGAGGCTGTAGATGGGGTTCACGCTCTGGAGCAATTATCGGCTCATGAATGCGATGTATTGCTTTGCGATATTAAAATGCCGAAAAAAGATGGATTGGAAGTACTCCAGTGGGTACGAGAGCATCGACCTCGTGTATCTGTGGTGATGATTTCTGGACACGGGGATTTGGAAACGGCCGTAGCCTGTATGCGCATGGGGGCAAGAGATTACATCGCAAAACCTCCTGATTTAAATCGCTTGATTGAGGCATTAAAAAACGCTTTAATTCCTCGTGAATTTTCTGCGCCTACTCCTGATCAACCAGGAGGGGAAAAGGAGGTTGCTTTTGATGCCATGTTGGGGGATAGTTCACCCATGCGAGCGCTAAAAAAAATGATTGCTCAGGTGGCCCCTACCCAAGCACGTGTGTTAATTACGGGACCTAATGGCAGTGGAAAAGAATTAGTCGCCAAGTCGCTCCATCAACATAGTACAAGAAAACAACGCCCATTTATTGCTCTGAATTGTGCGGCTATTCCTACAGAGCTCATTGAAAGCGAGTTGTTTGGACACGTTAAAGGGGCTTTTACTTCCGCGGTCAAAGACAAGGTAGGTACTTTTGAACAAGCCCATCAGGGAACACTTTTCCTAGATGAAATAGGGGACATGTCCTTATCGGCACAAGCAAAAGTGCTCCGGGCTCTTCAAGAGTCTTCTATACAGCGTGTGGGTGGGGATAAAATTATTTCGGTTGATGTCCGGCTCATAGCTGCTACCAACAAAAATCTAGCCCTTGAAATGGCCCAAGGAAGATTTCGAGAAGATTTATACCATAGATTGTCTGTGATTATTTTGGAGGTCCCACCGCTATCGGAACGACTAATTGATCTGCCACAGTTGGTTGATTATTTCACGCAAAAGGTTTGTGAGGAGCAAGGGATACCCAGGATAATTTGGCATAAAGAAGCTTTAACTCAATTAACCAAACATCCTTGGACGGGTAACGTACGTGAATTGAGTAATTCGGTAGAGCGATTAATTATTTTGGGAGGTAATCCAATTACTTCTTCCGACGTAGATCGATTAGTGATAAAAAAATAACCACGATGAAAAGACACATTGTTACACAACTTAGATCTGTACTGATTATTGGCATAGCGAGTGCTGCATTTTACTATGCACAAGCTCAATCCGTTGAACAAGATCAGCGGATGATCGAGCGTATTTTCGTACAATCCCTATCCGATGACAGCGCCTACGATTGGCTTCGTTATTTAACCCAAAACATCGGCGGTCGTTTGTCGGGTTCGGTACAAGCAGAACAAGCGGTAGCTTACACCTATGAACAACTCAAATCACTTAAACTAGATCGGGTTGAAAAACAACCTGTGATGGTTCCCAAATGGGTTAGGGGCCCAAAAGAATACGCTTATTTTGAAACAGAACCAGGAAAAACAACCAATGTTCCCGTGTGCGCTTTGGGGGGTTCTATAGCAACACCTGGACTGGGAATCAAAGCTGAGGTCATTGAGGTAAAAGGTCTATCCGGGCTGGCTGAATTGTCCGATGAGCAAGTGAAAGGTAAAATTGTATTTTTCAATGAACCGATGGACCCCAAGTTGATTGAGACTTTTTCTGCCTATGGCAAAGCAGGTAGTCAACGCACATCGGGACCTGCAGCAGCAGCGCGTAAAGGGGCCGTTGCTGTGATTGTTAGATCGCTCAACCTAGCTTTAGACGATTACCCACATACCGGGGTGACTCAGTATGGTGATCTCCCAAAAAAACAATGGATTCCTGCAGCGGCCATCAGTACGAATGCTGCCGAATTGTTGAGCAGTGTGTTGCAACTCAACCCCAAAACCAAATTCTACCTAAAACAAGCCTCTGAAAACAGGGGTGAAGTACTCTCCCATAATGTTATTGGTGAGATTAAAGGCAGTGAGTTCCCTGACGAAATCATTACCATAGGGGGACATTTAGATTCATGGGATTTAGGTTCCGGTGCTCATGATGATGGGGCTGGATGCGTGCAGAGCATGGGTGTATTGGCACTATTCCAACAATTGGGTTATCAGCCAAAACGAACTATTCGCGCGGTGATGTTTATGAATGAAGAAAACGGACTAAAAGGGGGAATGGAATACGCTGCTCAAGCGGTGAAGAAAGGAGAAAAACATGTCATGGCTCTAGAAAGTGATGCAGGTGGATTTACACCTAGAGGATTTGGATTTACCGCCCAAGATACTCAGTGGGCCCAAATCAAATCCTGGTCATCTCTTTTTGAGCCCTATTTAATTGATTCCTTTAAAAGAGGTGGTGGAGGTGCAGATATAGGTCCTCTAGCGCCTCATTATCCCAAGATGGTTTTGGCAGGACTTAAACCGGATAGTCAGCGTTATTTTATTCATCACCACGCGGCTAACGATACTTTTGAGCACATCAACAAAAGAGAATTAGATTTAGGGACGGCTGCGATGGCTAGTTTGATTTATTTGTTCGATCAATACGGTGTTCAGCCCTAGACACTCATGTTTTTGTATCTTTGCCCCTTATAAATGAAATTATCCATGCAAGAAGGAATTTATGCGGTTTTTTCCACCCCAAAAGGAACTATTCGGGTAAAGCTTACCCACGACAAAACCCCAGGTACTGTAGGCAACTTTGTTGCGCTGGCCGAGGGTCAACTCGAAAACACGGCAAAACCTCAAGGAACACCTTACTATGATGGTTTGAAGTTTCACAGAGTCATCCCTGATTTCATGATTCAAGGTGGATGTCCTCTGGGTACCGGAACCGGTGATGGAGGATACAAATTTGATGACGAATTTCATCCGGAGTTAAAACACAATGCTCCAGGGGTGTTGTCTATGGCCAATGCTGGTCCTGGAACCAACGGCACTCAATTTTTTATCACCCACGTGCCGACACCTTGGTTGGATGGAAAACACACCGTTTTTGGGCATGTAGTTGAAGGTCAAGAGGTCGTTGATGCCGTGGCTCAAGGAGATACTTTGTCTTCAGTAGTGATTGAGCGCGTTGGTGTTGAGGCTGCTTCTTGGAACGCGGTCGAGACTTTCCGTAATTTTGAGGGCTCAAGACTAAAACGCTTGGCGGAAGCGAAAGCAGCACAAAAAGCGGAACTAGATCAATTATCTGCTGGGTTTAAAGAAACCTCTAGTGGATTACGCTATCAAATTATCGAGAAAGGTAACGGAGTTCCCGCCCAAAAAGGAAAAAAAGTAAGTGTTCATTACGAAGGCTCTCTAGCCAATGGACAGGTTTTTGATTCGTCCTACAAACGCAAAGAACCCATTGAATTTGTGGTTGGCGTAGGCCAAGTAATCTCAGGTTGGGATGAAGGAATATTATTGCTTCAGGTAGGTGATAAGGCACGTTTTGTTATCCCTTCAGATTTAGGTTATGGTAGTGCGGGTGCTGGTGGGGTAATTCCTCCCAATGCCATTCTTGTTTTTGACGTCCAATTGATGGATGTTCGATAAAAAAGAAAAGCCTGTCGCGAGACAGGCTTTTTACTTTTGTACAGATATTGAGATTAGATCACTTTGACGTTCACTGCGTTCAAACCTTTTTTACCTTGTTCCAGTTCAAATTCCACTTCATCACCTTCGCGGATCTCATCGATCAAGCCTGAAATGTGTACGAAATGTTCTTTGTCTGTTCCGTCTTCTTTAATAAAACCAAAACCTTTGGTGTCATTGAAGAATTTTACTGTTCCTGTGTTCATTAGAAAAAATTAAAATAATTAAATAAAGGCCAAAGGTATACTTAAATAATCGAATTAATTTGATTTCAATCAGTTATCTTTTATAAATTAATTTTATGACCCCCATAATTCTTAAATTGTCCTATGCAAAGTAAGTATCTAGTCTATCCAATTGGTCGCTTTCAGCCACCCGCTCAAATCAATGAGCAGGACATTAGTTCATTTATTGAGCGCATCAAGATGCTGGGGATAAAACTTATTTCTGTCCTCAATCAACACCCAAATATGGATTGGACCCAGTCCTACAGACCTGGATCATGGACCTATGTTCAATTGGTACACCACCTATCAGATTCGCATATGAATGCATTTATTCGCTTTAAGTGGACCCTTACCGAAGATAATCCGTTGATTAAGGCATATGATGAAAACGCTTGGGCACAGTTGCCTGATGCACACGGGCCTATGGAAGATGCTGTTCATTTACTCAATGCACTGCATCATAAATGGTCGATATTAATGGAAGGCATGACCAGGGAACAATGGAATCGAACGTACGTTCATCCAGAGGGTTTACAGACAAGATCATTGGCGTTAACCTCTGCGCTCTATGCTTGGCATGGTGATCACCACCTAGCTCAAATGGAACAAGGAATTAAATTGATCGATGAACAGTAAACCTATGGCTGACTTCGCTGATTTTACCGCTCTTGATCTGAGGGTAGGAACGATCATTGAAGCCAAAGTATTTGAGGGCGCAAGAAACCCAGCGTATCAATTGTGGATTGATTTTGGACCTTTAGGTCATAAAAAGAGCTCTGCTCAGATTACGGCAGTTTATACGCCGGAACAGTTAATTGGTCAACAAGTCATCGCAGTGATTAATTTTCCACCTAAACAGATTGGAAATTTCATGAGTGAATGTCTGGTGCTGGGAAGTGTTTCTGATCATCAGGTAGTGCTGCTTAACCCCCAACAACCAGTGGCCAATGGTCTACCTATAGCATGAATGATGCCCCTTATTTAGATCAGGCACACATCCAGTTTGATGAACATTCACTCTGGGTGATGAATATTGCCTTAGGTCTAGTCATGTTTGGGATCTCTTTAAACCTAACTACCCGTGATTTCAAGCAACTTTGGAGGGCACCCAAACCTGTTTTGGCTGGATTAGTCAGTCAATTTTTGGCGCTTCCTTTGGTTACTTTTTTACTCGTTTCTTGGTTGAATCCACCTGCAGGCGTTGGATTAGGCATGATTATGGTCGCCGCCTGTCCAGGGGGAAATGTGTCGAATTTTATCACTCAGCTAGCCAAGGGTAACACGGCGTTGTCTATTTCTCTAACAGCCTTAGCTACCGCTGTCGCCGTGGTCATGACCCCGTTAAATTTCACCTTGTATGCCTCTCTATGGACTCCAGGATCTGCCCTAATTCAGGAAGTTACTGTCGATGTTTGGTCTATGGCCATTCTGGTGGGCTTGTTGCTCGGTCTACCTTTAATTCTTGGACTATGGGTGCGTCATCGTTATCCGATTCAGGCCAAAAAATGGGCCATGTGGATTAATCGCGGTGCCCTATTGTTTTTTTTATTCTTGATTATTGCGGCAGTATCCCAAAACCTGCTGCAGATCAAAACCTACGCGGGTTTGCTCTTTGGGTATGTGTTCCTACATCAAGCTATGGCTATGGCGGTGGGTTATGGGATCAGCCGCATGATGAGGTTGGGCATAGATAACCAAAAAACCCTCGTTATAGAGACGGGGATACAAAATTCAGGTTTGGGATTGATGTTGATTTTTACTTTTTTTGAGGGTAGGGGCTCTATGGCTTTAATCGCCGCCTTTTGGGGTATTTGGCACTTAATTTCTGGTCTGGTAGTGGGTATGGTTCTTAGGTATTTGCATAATGGAAATCGCGTATGATACAAGATTGGTTTAATGCGGGTGTTCGCGCCTTTGTGCGCACGGCACTTTGGGTATACTACAAAGATATTCAGGTACACGGTAGAGAAAATCTAAAAAAGGACAAACCCTTGATGGTTTTGGCCAACCACCAGAACGGATTGATCGATCCGTTGGTTATTGGTACCTACAGCGGTCTGTATCCCTATTACTTGGCCAGAGCTGATGTGTTTAATCATGCATTAATCCACCGCATGCTTAGATACCTGAGGATGATGCCAATTTATCGGTTGCGCGATGGACGTGATTTTGCCCAGAAAAATGAGGGGATCTACCAAAGATGTGCCCAGATCATTCAGAAAAACAATCCTTTATTGCTCTTTCCCGAAGGTGGTCATGGACGCAACAGAAAAGTAAGACCACTTAAAAACGGGTTTATTCATATTTTGAGCAAAACCTTGGCTCAAAACCCGGAAATCGACGTCTGGATTCAACCTATGGGGGTCAATTATACAAATCTTACTGAGTTTCCCGATCGAGTGCGGCTCTACATCGCTCCAGCGATTAGGGTAAAAGATTTTTGGCAAGATGGGGAAGACCAGACGCTGCTGAAACAAGCTGTTTTTGATTCGATTTGTCGTTGTACTGTCCATATCGAAGATCTAAGTCAACACGATCGATTGGTCAGTTATGTCATGGCTAGTGGTTTGGACATAACGAAGGCTCCCGAGGTAAATGACTATCTTCAAAGTCATCCCTTGGATGTCCCTGTCAGCGAAGAAACTCCTCAGGGGACTCAATTAATCCCTTGGATGTTGCGATTGATGTGGTGGCCCATTTGGTGGTTGTGGCCTAAAATATTTCCGCCTAAAAGTATAGAACCCGAGATGCGCAGTACCTTACGCCTTACCTGGACGATTTTGGGAGCCTTATTCAGTTATTTGCTGTTGGGTGTACTAGGAGCATTAGCGGGAGGTTCCTACACAGCAACTTTTGTGGCATTAGGACTACACGCCTTGATGACTCTCTGGTGGATTAAGAAAAAAACAGATTAAATATCGTCGAAACTCACATCAGTGAATGAGCCTCCACCAGGTTTGGATTCCTGATTGTCCCCTTCATGACCTTTGAAGTCGGAGATGATTTCCTCCCCCTTTTGTTCAAAAACATAATCCATCATATCAATCATGGTTTCCTTGAAGGCCTCAAAATCTTCTTTATACAAGTAGATTTTATGTTTCTTGTAGTGAAATGATCCGTCTTCTTGGGTGAACTTTTTACTCTCTGTGATGGTGAGGTAATAATCACCTGCTTTAGTTTCTCGAACGTCAAAAAAATACGTCCTTCTACCTGCTCTTAATACTTTTGAATAGATCTCTTCTTGTTCCATATGCTTCATGGTATTAGGTGTCCATGAGCCCCAAATTTGAAAAAAAAACCTGAGGTGAACAACAGATTAGTTTAATTCTTTTTTCTGGAGTTGACCCTCGTACAAGCTCTTGTAGAATCCTTCTTCTTGAAGTAGCGCTTCATGTGTCCCTTGCTGTACGCAATATCCATGGTCAATCACTAAGATCAGGTCAGCTCCTTGAGCCGCTGAGGCCCTGTGCGAGACGATGATACTGGTTTTGTTTTGAGCCACTAGGTGTAGGTTTTGCAGTATTTTTTCTTCTGTTTCCGTATCTACAGCGGATAAACAGTCATCGAGCAAGAATATTTCTGGGGATTTAACTAAGGCTCTAGCGATCGATACCCGCTGTTTTTGTCCCCCGCTTAGGGTGATGCCCCGTTCACCTAATACGGTATCGTATCCTTTTTGAAAGCCTTCAATATTTTGATGGACAACAGCCCATTTGGCGGCTTGAATAACCGCCTCTTGAGTTGGATCGTCAGCGCCAAAGGCAATATTGTTGTAGATGGTGTCTGAAAAAAGAAACGAATCTTGTGGGACGACACCCATGGAACGTCTCAATGAGATCAAATCATGGGATTGAATAGGTATTCCATCAATCTCAATGACACCGCTATCCACATCATACATTCGTGTGATGAGTTCGATGATGGTGGATTTGCCAGAGCCTGTTTTACCTATAATAGCCAAAGACATCCCAGGTGTAACCTCAAATGAAAGGTTGTCAATCGCTTTAATCCCGGTTTCAGGATAGGTAAACGATACATTTTTAAAGGAAATAGCCCCTCGGATAGGTTGGGTAGTAGACGCTTGATTGACTATGGCTGGAACGGTATGTAAAAAGTCGTTGATTCTTTGTTGTGAAGCTTCTGCTCGCTGAATAATAGAGGTTAACCAACCCACGGTAGCTACCGGCCAGGTCAGCATATTGACGTAGATAATAAATTCAAGTATGATACCGATGGAGTCGATTTCTCCTTGGATGTATTGGCGGCCTCCAATGTAGATAACGAATAAATTACTTACCCCGATGAGCAACAGCATCATCGGGAAAAACCAGGCATTTACTTTGGCTAACGCCATACTTTTATCTCGTCCTTCTTCAGCTAGATCAGCTAATTCTCTATGAACTGATTTTTCAATGCCATAAGCTTTAATCACAGAAATACCTGAAAAGGTCTCTTGAGTGAACGTGGAAAGTGCGGAAAGAAATTGCTGTACTTGAGCTGAACGTTTGTGTATGACCCTGCTGATAAAATAAATCAATACAGACAACACAGGGAGAGGAAGTAAGGTATAGGCAGCTAGTTTGGCGTCTTTGAGGAACATCAGTGGGACCAAACAAACAAATAGTGTCAACGTTTGAATGCCGTACATAATGGCTGGCCCCACATACATCCTGACTTCAGAAACGTCCTCGCTGATTCGGCTCATCAAATCGCCCGTTCGGTTATTTTTATAAAAACTCTGGTGTAGGCGCATGTAGTGTTTGAAGACTTCATTTTTTAAGTCTGCCTCAATATACCTAGATACATTAATGATGGTTTGCCGCATTAAAAAAGTAAAGAATCCGGAAAGTAGTGCTGCGCCGATGATGATTCCGATGTATTGCAACAGGACCATCTCAATAGCCGACTCACTGCCTTTGGGTTGCTGCACGTATTGCTCTACGGCTTGAATCGATTTATTGACATAAGGAGGCATCACTAAAGAAAACACCCGCGCAATGATGGTGATCAGCACCCCCATCAGGAGTTTAAATCGGTATTTGGCAAAGTATTTATTGAGGTGTTGTAAGGCCTTCATCAAGCGTAAGGGGTGGAAAAATCCCTGGGCAAATATAGCCTCTTTCCGCCGCTTGTCCCTCATTTTGTCCAAAACAATTTTGGGTAAAAACCCCTCAAATGGTCGCAAAATATGTTGTAGTTTTGCCCCGCTAACGCAGTAAAGTTCTTTATTATGCTCACCAGAAGGCACATCAGAATAAAAGTCATGCAAGGTCTGTACTCACTCCATCACAGCCCGCAAACACCCGTGACAGAACAGTGGACATTTGTTCAAAAGAGCATGAACCAGATGAATGCACTTTATTTATCGATGCTTTCCTTGTTTATCGAGCTTCAACAATACGCGGAGGAACAGTGCGCTCATGCGGAAAAAAAATACATCAAAGGCGAGCCTTCACCATTCCCTAACCCGAACAAATGGGCCCAAAACGCGTTGTTGCAACGCCTGAAAAACGATGCGCCACTTCGGGAGGCATTGGCTGCCAAAAAGATGAATATTTGGTATTTGCACCCTGAATATGTCAAAATGATCCATCAAGACATGGTGGCTAGCAAGAGATACCAAAATTATATGATCAGTGACCAAGCAGGTTGGGAAATAGACCAAAAAGTGGTTGTTTCTCTGTTCAAAGAAGTAATAGCTCCTTGTGAACGGTTATATGATTTGTTGGAAGACGACCAGATCACCTGGGTGGATGATATTCCCACGGTAAACACCTATTTGCTAAAAGAACTCAAAAAATGGACGGCGCAATCTTCGGGTACCGCGCTTCCAGAATGGAATATAGCCGCCGATGATTTGACTTTTGCCCGCGAGCTTTTGCTTAAAACACACGAAAACAATCTGCTCTTAGAAAACGAATTTGTCGCCAAAACACCTCAGTGGGATAAAGAGCGAATTGCTGAAGTAGACGCACTGTTGCTGAAGATGGCTATTTGTGAGTTGCTGTTTTTTTCTGAAATTCCAGAAAGAGTAACCCTAAATGAGTATTTGGAGATTGCCAAAGAATATTCTTCCCCCAAGAGCAGTCTGTTTATCAATGGGATTTTAGATGTGCTTACTAAGGAATTTAGAGAGAGCCAAAGACTGCAAAAAAAGGGTAGGGGATTACTCTAAAAGTGTTAATTTAGGACCTTGAATTAATTGATTATGATGAATATGAAAACCATTACCTCCGTGTTGGTCATCGCCTTAGCATTGACCTCTTGTAAAGACAAAGCAGTGGAATCCATAGAGACCACGAATGAAACTTCCGTTGTAACAGAAGCACAAACTCCCAGCGCTCAGTTGCCCGTAATGACGTTTGACAAAACCACCCATGACTTTGGTACCATCAAAGAGGGCGAGGCTCAACAAACGGTATTTACGTTTACCAATTCGGGTTCAGCGCCATTAATCATTACCAACGCTACTTCTAGCTGCGGATGTACGGTACCTGATTATCCAAAGAACACGCCGATTGCTCCAGGTGACAGCGGCCAATTGACCGTGAACTTCAACGGAACAGGGATGAATAAAGTCACCAAAACCATCCGTGTTGAGGCCAATACCGCCAGCGGTTTTGAAAACATTAAAATTGAAGCTTTTATCGAAGCAAACAACTAATTTATGGAGGCACTCAATCAGTTTTTGCCCTTATTGATGATCATGGTGGTCGCGTATTTTTTTATGATTCGCCCACAGATGAAACGTCAAAAACAAGAAAAAGAATTTGTCAACGCTATGGCCAAAGGGGACAAAATTGTCACTAAAAGCGGGATGCACGGTAAAATCGTTGAATTAAATGACGACGGAACCTGTGTCGTAGAGACGATGGCCGGTAAAATTAAATTTGATCGCACAGCCATTTCTATGGAAATGAGCCAAACTGCCAACAAGGCCAAATAGGTTTCTAGTAAAGTTTAAAGGCCGCCTGAGGCGGCCTTTTTTGTACCCTTTTGCTATGTATCAAAAGATTGTCAAACCGTTATTGTTTCAATGTGACCCCGAGTGGGTACACCACAAAGTTTTTTCTTTGTTGTCTTGGGCTAACTCCCTTGGTCTATTGCGACTCTACAAAAGATTGTTTACCCAAGAGCATCCGGCGCTGGAGCGAACTGTTTTTGGATTGCACTTTAAAAATCCAGTAGGACTAGCAGCAGGCTTTGACAAAGACGCGCTTTGTGTTCAAGGGCTTTCCGACCTAGGGTTTGGATTCATAGAAGTAGGTACGTTAACCCCCAAAGCACAACCCGGAAATCCCAAAAAAAGACTTTTTCGCCTACCTATGGATCAAGCCATTATCAACCGAATGGGATTCAACAATCAGGGGGTTGATGCGGCAGTTAACAGGTTAAGGCGCAATAAAAATGTCTTGGTTGGTGGGAATATTGGCAAAAACAAGGTGACTGAAAACGAGGACGCCCTGAGCGACTACTTGATTTGTCTAGAATCTTTGTACCCTGTAGTGGACTATTTTGTGGTCAATGTGAGCTCGCCAAATACCCCTGGATTGCGCGCACTTCAAGATAAGGAGCCTTTGATGGCTATGCTGACTGAACTTAAAAAAAGGGGAAAAGAATTAGCCGCCAAACACGCTGTGGTTGAAAAACCAATTTTGCTCAAAATCGCACCAGATTTGACCCAAGAACAGTTGATCGATATAGTTGAAATCATCCAAAAGACCCATACGGATGGGGTCATTGCCACCAATACGACTATTGAACGAGGAGGATTGCGCAGCGATCAATCTTTGGTGGAACAAGTTGGTGGTTTGAGTGGTCAACCGCTCACCCAAAGAAGTACCGAGGTGATTCGCTTTTTACATCGGCACAGTGGGGGATCTTTTCCGATTATCGGTGTGGGTGGCATACACTCCGCTCAGGATGCACTGGATAAATTGGAGGCTGGAGCCTCATTGGTTCAGCTCTACACAGGATTTGTCTACGAGGGTCCTGGTTTGATTAGATCCATCAATCAAGCTTTGGTTGATCAAGCCCAAAAAAGTTCCCAAAATTAAGGTATGGAGCTGCTCTGGTTGTTTCTAGTGCAATCAGTTATCTTGGCATTAATGCCCGGGCCAGATATTCTCTATGTGGCTGTTCAGTCAATGGTTTATCAACCCAAAAAAGCGTTGGCAGTTGTCTTTGGTTTAGTGACAGGTTGTCTTTGGCATACACTTTTAGTCAGCGCTGGAATTTCTACCTTATTGTTTCAACTACCCTGGTCTAAAAATGTGCTCTTGTTGCTCGGAGCGCTTTATTTTTTCTATCTATCGTTTCAATCTTTTCGCGCGAAGACTATCCAAACTCCCTCCATAAAGGATGATCGGGATAAAAGCCGATTAGCACTCTATGGTCAAGGGTTTTTGATGAATGCCTTGAACCCTAAAGTAGCTCTGTTTTTCATGGCATTTTTCCCTGGATTTATTTTTTCTACTTCGCTACCTGTATGGTGGCAAATGACTGTTTTGGGGCTTATTTTCTCCACAGTCACCTTGGTTGTTTTCAGCGCAGTTGCTTTGGCGGGTAATCGCCTTCAAAAAGTGATCACCCAACTGCCTTCAGCTGCTTTTTGGATTAATCGTATCCAAGCAATCATACTGCTGCTTTTGGGAGTCTTCCTCTTGTTTTCACTGGATATTGCTTATTTTTAAGCATGCAAACTCCACAGGTTCAATTGGTCGAATGTCCCCGAGACGCCATGCAAGGCATCAAAACCTGGATACCTACCCCCCATAAAATTGCCTACCTGCAGTCCTTGTTGAACTGTGGATTTCACACCTTAGACTTCGGGTCTTTTGTCTCGCCTAAAGCCATTCCTCAGATGGCAGATACAGCCGAAGTTTTGGCAGGTCTTGATCTTTCGAGAACAAAAACCGAGTTATTGGCCATTGTCGCTAACCTAAGAGGGGCGGAACAAGCAGCTCAACATAAGCAAATCAAGTATTTGGGTTACCCGTTTTCGATATCCGAGAATTTTCAAATGCGCAATACCCACCAAACTATTTCAGAGTCAGTGCACATTTTAAAAGAGATATGTGCCCTGTCCCAATCATCCAACCAACAAGTGGTTGCCTACCTCTCCATGGGGTTTGGAAATCCCTATGGCGACCCATGGAGCCCAGAGTTGGTGGCACATTGGGTGGGAAAACTTGTCGAAATGGGGATTGAGATCATCTCCCTTTCCGATACCGTAGGTACTGCGCGCATAGAGTCAATCGAACGCGCTTTTTCTGCCTTGATTCCTCAATATCCTCAAGTTGTTTTCGGTGCCCACTTGCACACAAATCCAAAACATTGGCATGAGAAGTTGACCGCTTCGCTCAGGGGCGGGTGTCGACGGTTTGATGGGGCCATACAAGGTTTTGGTGGATGTCCCATGGCTATGGATGCCCTAACGGGCAATATGCCCACAGAAAAAATGCTCTCTCATTTTACCGCCCAAAAGATGGAAACAGGGGTTTCTTGGATGGCTTTTGAGGCAGCACACAATAAAGCTACAGCGCTATTTACTCAGTATACCTAGTATTATCGGGGGTTATTGGTTTTTTATGCGTATATTTGCACGCAATTAATCCACGAAGCCATGAAAGCGCATCTAGATAAAATTGCCGGAGAAGGACTTACCTACGACGACGTATTGTTAATTCCCGCTTACTCTGAAGTACTCCCCAGAGAAGTCTCCATAAAAACCAAGTTCACCCGAAACATTTCGATCAACATCCCCATTGTATCCGCCGCTATGGATACGGTGACTGAATCGAGTATGGCTATTGCTATTGCTCGTGAAGGGGGTATTGGTGTGTTGCACAAAAACATGACGATTGCCCAGCAGGCAGCTATGGTGCGCAAAGTTAAGCGCGCTGAAAGTGGAATGATTATCGATCCGGTTACATTGCCATTAACCGCCGTGGTGGGAGATGCCCATGCCGTTATGGCGGAGTACGGAATTGGAGGTATACCCGTGGTAGATGACCAGGGGATTTTATTGGGTATTGTGACTAATCGAGATTTGCGCTTTGAAAAAGACAAGGCCCGTCCCATCAGCGAGGTGATGACAGCCATGCCATTAGTTACTGTCAGTGAAGGAACCAGTTTGATTCAAGCAGAAACCATCTTGCAGAAAAATAAAATTGAAAAACTGCCCGTGGTCAGTAAAGACAACAAGCTTGTCGGTCTGATTACCTTCAGAGACATCACCAAACTCACCCAAAAACCCATCGCCAATAAAGACCAGTACGGACGTTTACGGGTGGCTGCAGCTTTAGGAGTTACCTCTGATGCTGTAGAAAGAGCTAGCGCTTTGGTGGAGGCTGGGGTAGATGCAGTAATCATCGATACGGCACATGGACACACTCAAGGAGTTGTATCTGTATTAAAAGCAGTTAAGGCAGCATTTCCGAAACTCGATGTAGTAGTAGGAAACATTGCCACAGGGGATGCAGCAAGATATTTGGTGGAGGCCGGTGCAGATGCGATTAAAGTAGGTATCGGACCAGGATCAATCTGTACCACAAGGGTGGTCGCTGGTGTTGGATTCCCACAGTTTTCTGCTGTGCTCGAAGTAGCTGCGGCCATTAAAGGCAGCGGGGTTCCCGTTATTGCAGATGGAGGTATTCGCTACACGGGAGATATTCCAAAAGCTATTGGTGCTGGTGCTGCTACCGTGATGTTGGGGTCCTTACTCGCTGGAACCAAAGAGTCTCCAGGTGAAACCATCATTTACGAAGGCAGAAAATTCAAATCTTATCGAGGTATGGGTTCTGTAGAAGCCATGAAACAAGGTTCTAAGGATCGTTATTTTCAGGATGTAGAGGACGATATTAAAAAACTAGTTCCCGAGGGGATTGAAGGTCGTGTTCCTTATAAAGGAGAACTGTACGAAAGTATTCATCAATTTGTCGGAGGGCTTAGGGCTGGTATGGGTTACTGCGGTGCCAAAGACATTGAAACGCTGCAAAATACTGCTCGATTTGTCAAAATAACAGCTAGTGGGATCAATGAAAGTCATCCTCATGATGTCACGATTACCAAAGAATCTCCTAATTACAGCAGATAAAAAAAAGGCACCCTATCGGGCGCCTTTTTTTTGATAGTCTTCCCAAGTGGAAGTCTTGTAGTGGTTATCCCCAAAGAATCGGGCAATAGGCATAAATGATTCAGGCGGATGGTATCCTGGAACAGGGGAAAGCAACTCCGCTTGTTCATTGAGAAAAACAACGGTGGGATAGGAGAGTTGCCCCTGCATCAATCCTGCCGCTAATTCGTGGTATCCGTTGCGACCACTGGGAACAAAAGAAAATGTCTTACCGCGGAAAACAATGGGTTTTTTTCCCTCACCATCGAGCTTAACCATGTAAAAATGTTGTTGCATATAGACCGCAACCTCGGGGTTGTTGAAGGTCTCTTTGTCCATTTTTTTACACCAGCCACACCAATCGGTGTAGACATCGATAAAAATTTTCTTGGGCTGATCAGCCTTGGCCTGTGCGTCAATCGCCGCCTCAAAACTCATCCACTCAATTTTTTGCGCCTGCGCATGAAGGCAAAATGTAAGTGTGAACAAGGCAATAAGCAGTCTCATAGTAACCGATTTGTATAAAGATACAAAGGTTTAGGCAGTTGCCTCAGCATGAAAAAAGGAATCTTTTAAATCAACCTGATTGCGCACTAAATCTTCAAATGTTTCGTGCGCTCTGATCAAGTGAGCTTGCCCTTCATACCAAAGTACCTCAGCAGGTCGAAGTCTTGAATTGTAATTGCTGGCCATGGTAAAGCAGTAGGCCCCAGCGTTGTCAAAACACAAGATATCCCCTTCGGCAATTTCAGCGATTTGTGTGTTTGAGGCAAATGTATCCGTCTCACAGATATAACCCACTACGGAGTAATAGCGCTCTCTGCCTTGTGGGTTAGAAATATTGGTGATGTGGTGTTTTGCTCCGTAAAGCATGGGGCGGATTAAATGGTTAAATCCACTATCTACACTGGCAAATACGGTGGAGGTAGTTTGTTTCACCACATTCACTTTGGCTAGAAATTTCCCTGCTTGGCTGACCAGAAATTTTCCAGGCTCAAAGGCTAGTGTTAGTGGACGACCGTATTCACGACAAAATTCATTAAATCGCGCACTCAATTTTTGACCCAATTCTTCCACATTGGTTTCGATATCTCCTGCTTTATAGGGCACTTTAAATCCGCTGCCAAAATCTACGAAATCGAGTTGTTTGAAATTTTTTGCGGTGTTGAATAAAATCTCAGAGGCATATAAAAACACATCAATATCCAATATATCGCTTCCCGTATGCATGTGGATGCCGTTGATGTGCATACCAGTTAGCTCCACGATCCGCAAAATATGTGGTATTTGGTGAATACTAATGCCAAATTTAGAGTCGATATGCCCTACGGAGATATTGGCATTTCCACCAGCAAGAACGTGTGGGTTAATGCGCACACAAACAGGGATCTGCGGGTGTTTGCTGCCAAATTGTTCGAGTAATGACAGGTTATCTATGTTGATTTGCACCCCTAAAGCAGCGGCTTGCTCAAGTTCTTCCAGAGAAACTCCATTGGGGGTAAATATGATATTTTTTGGGTCAAATCCAGCTTGTATTCCCAGCTGTACCTCTTGAATAGAAACAGTGTCTAATCCTGATCCCAAGTGATTCATCAACCTGAGGATACTGATGTTATTTAAGGCTTTCACCGCATAGTTTAATCTAACTGAAGGGACTTGCCTGAATGCTTGGCTCAAGCGGTTGTATTGCGCAGTGATTTTTTCTGCGTCATAGACGTATACAGGGGCACCAAATTGTGTGGCTACAGATAATAAGTCAGTTGAGGTCATATAGAAAATTTGTCAAATGTAGGGACACTACTTGATTTGGGCAAGAAGCTATACGTTAATATTGATTTCACAACAATTTGTTTTATTTGCAACAAACAATGACTACATATGCTTGTCAAATCCTGTAGTTTTCTCCTTTGTTTTCAGGTGGTTTTCCTATTTTTGCCAATAATCTAAAACATACCCATGAATCTGCACGAATATCAAGGAAAAACTATATTGGCCAGTTTTGGCGTAGGCATTCAAAGAGGCATAGTAGCTCAAACGCCTGATGAGGCAGTAGCTGCAGCAAAAAAACTCACAGAAGAAACAGGAACAGGTTGGCATGTGATCAAGGCTCAAGTTCATGCAGGTGGACGTGGTAAAGGCGGTGGAGTTAAGTTGGCAAAAAATCTAGAGGATGTTAAAAGGATTGCAGGTGAAATTATCGGCATGAATTTGGTTACTCCCCAGACATCAGCGGCAGGTAAAAAGGTACACCAAGTCCTAGTAGCCGAAGATGTTTATTACCCAGGGGCCAGTGAAACAGCAGAATTTTATGTATCTGTACTGCTCAATAGAGCTACTGGTCGCAACATGATTATGTATTCTACCGAAGGAGGTATGGATATTGAAACGGTTGCTGAACACACCCCTCATTTGATCTTTACTGAAGAAATCGATCCAAGTGTAGGTTTGATGCCTTTCCAAGCTAGAAAAATTGCTTTCAACCTTGGTTTGTCGGGTACAGCTTTCAAAGAGATGACTCAATTTATCACCAAGTTATACCGCGCTTTTGTGGAGAGTGATTCCAGTCTTTTTGAAATCAATCCAGTGCTGAAAACTTCTGACGATAAAATCATTGCGGTAGATGCTAAAGTGACCTTAGACGACAATGCGTTGTTCAGAAGAGCTGAGTATGCCTCTTGGCGAGATGAGCGCGAAGAAGATCCAACCGAAGTAGAGGCTAAAGCAGTGGGTCTAAATTATGTGACCTTGGAAGGAAACGTAGGTTGTATGGTTAATGGTGCTGGTCTAGCTATGGCTACTATGGATTTGATTAAGATGGCAGGTGGTGCACCAGCCAACTTTTTAGATGTAGGAGGTACTGCTGATGCTAAACGTGTTGAACAAGCTTTTAGAATCATCCTTAAAGATGAGCAGGTAAAGGCTATTTTAATCAATATTTTTGGTGGTATTGTTCGCTGCGATCGTGTAGCACAAGGGGTGGTTGATGCCTACAAAAATATGGGTGACAGCATTAATGTGCCCATTATTGTTCGCTTACAAGGCACCAATGCTGTGGAGGCAAAAGCGCTCTTGGATGCGTCAGGTTTAGCGGTACACGCGGCTGTTCAGTTCCAGGAAGCAGCGGATAAAGTAAAAGAGGTATTACAAGCTTAGTAAGCTATCGACACAATCAAAATCCGCCTAATCGGCGGATTTTTTGTTGGTGGCAACTGGTTTTTCTTTTAAGGCCATCCATGGTTCTTTGGGCGCTTCTTTTGATCCTCTGAGGTAGATGATTAATCCATGGAGAAAGTTGCGCAAGATTTGGTCCCCACACTCGACAAATTTAGGGTGGTCTTCTTGTCTAAACAGCGCACCTAACTCACTTTTGCTCACGTTGAATTCAGCCATTTTAAGGATTTCAACGATGTCCTCATCTTTGAGTTTTAGGGCAACCCTCAGTTTTTTAAATATGTCATTGTTGTTCATCCCTTATTTTTTATCAGTTCTTTTAATTGTTCAATTTCATCGCGATAAGCAGCAGCTTCGATAAAGTCTAGATTTTTTGCTGCCTTTTCCATCGCTTTACGCGTTTCTTTTATTTTTTTCTCCAAATGGGCTTTAGTCACAAAAGCACCTTCAGGTTCTTGTGCTCGTATTGTTTTTTTCTCAAAATGATAGGTGGAGACTGAATTTTTAGCCAAACTGTGGTTTAAACCCTTGTTCAGTGACGTAGGAGTTATGCCATGATCTACGTTGTATTGATGCTGCTTGGCTCTTCGGTATTCTGTTTGGTCTATCGTGCGTTGCATACTCCCCGTGATTTTATCTGCGTACATGATGGCCTTACCGTTTAGGTTTCTCGCTGCACGACCTACAGTTTGAATCAGCGATCGATCTGAGCGTAAAAAACCTTCTTTATCCGCATCAATAATGGCCACCAAAGAAACCTCAGGTAGATCTAACCCTTCGCGAAGCAGGTTAACCCCAATCAGTACATCAAAAATACCTTTTCTTAGATCCTGCATGATTTCAACCCGTTCTAGGGTGTCTACATCACTGTGGATATACCTACAGCGGATGGAAAATCGGGTCAGGTATTTGGTTAATTCCTCTGCCATTCTTTTGGTTAGGGTGGTGACCAAAGTCCGCTCATCTTTTTCTACCCTGAGTTGGATTTCTTCCATCAAATCATCGATTTGCCCCGCAGAAGGCCTCACTTCGATCACAGGATCTAAAAGTCCTGTTGGTCGTATGATTTGTTCTACATAAACACCCTGTGATTGCTGTAACTCATAGTCTGCAGGGGTAGCGCTGACATAGATGATTTGATTTTGCAACGCCTCAAACTCTTCAAACTTTAATGGTCGATTGTCCAGGGCTGCAGGAAGTCGAAATCCGTATTCAACCAAATTCTCTTTTCGTGACCGGTCTCCTCCATACATGGCGTGTACTTGGGGCAAGGTGACGTGACTTTCATCGATCACTGTGAGAAAATCATCTGGGAAGTAGTCCAATAAACAAAATGGTCTGGTGCCAGGATTTCTTCCGTCTAAATATCTAGAGTAGTTTTCAATTCCTGAACAGTAACCAAGTTCTCGAATCATCTCTAAATCAAACTCTGTTCGTTCATGGATTCTTTTTGCCTCCAGAGGTCTTCCTATCTCATTGAAATAGGCTACTTGTTTCACCATATCCTCTTGAATTTGGTGTATGGCATTTTGTAATATCTCGGGTGAGGTAACAAAGAGGTTGGCTGGGTAAAGGCGCAGTTGTTCTTCTTGTGACAGAATAGTTTGGTGCAGTGGATCGATGACCTCTAGGGCATCGATTTCATCACCAAAAAAATGGATCCGAAAAGCGTGATCTGTATAGGAGGGAAATACATCTAAAACATCCCCTTGGATGCGAAAATGTCCATGCGTCAGTCCTTCAGTTGTTCGCGCATACAGACTTTGTACCATTTTATGCATCAGGGCAGTTCTGGATATCCTTTGTCCTTTTTCCAATTCAATCAAATTCTTTTTGAATTCATGCGGATTTCCGATCCCGTATAGACAAGAAACCGAAGCGACGACCAATACATCTCTTCTTCCTGAAAGCAAAGAAGATGTGGTGCTTAAACGCATCTTTTCGATGTCCTCATTGATGGATAAATCCTTCTCGATATAGACCCCTGTCGTCGGAATATAAGCCTCAGGCTGATAGTAGTCGTAATAGGACACGAAATACTCTACAGCGTTGTTGGGAAAGAACTGTTTGAATTCTGCATACAGCTGCGCAGCAAGCGTTTTGTTATGTGCCAATACCAATGTAGGACGCTGTACCCGATCGATTACATGGGCAATGGTAAAAGTTTTCCCTGAACCTGTTACACCAAGCAGAGTCTGGTGAGCTTCCCCACTATGTAGCCCCTTGACCAATTGATCGATGGCTTGTGGTTGGTCACCAGTAGGAACAAATGGAGCAACTACTTGAAATTTCATGCCGCAAAAATACAAAAGCGACCTGAGCTTCTCCTTGATTGTTACCGGTGAATCCTACAAATCTCTTCTTTTCAACAATTGATGCGTGCCCCAAATAAATAATCCGGCCCAAAACAGTGCTACGATATATTCCATAGCTGTTGTTTGGTAGGCATTTTCGAAAGTTTCACCCACTTGCTTGGCTACAGTTTGGATCCCATTTAGTCGGGTAAATGGTTGTTTGATCAGGGAGTACATGCTCACCAACGGAAAGAAACTGGTGATTTGTTCTGCGGTTTCAGCAGCTACAATGGCTGTATCGTTTTTAAAAGCTTTCCAATATAGGAGTCCCGTGAGAATTCCTTCAAAAATCTGCCAAATCACTATAAAACCCAGGGCAAATGCGGATCGTTTCACCAACACACCTGCAAACAGACAAAAACTGAAAAAAGTGACTAACTTGACAAAATAGGCGGCCAAAAAGGATATGTCTTGAAAAACTAGTGAAGGGGTTGTATAGTCAGAAAACACGCCCCCTAAAATACCGGACATCAGCGCGATTAATAGGGTAGAGGCCAACGCTAATGCCAGGACCATATACACTTTAGTTTTTAGAAAATCGGCATGTGACAATCCATCGATCAAGTTTTGTTTGATGGTTTTATAGCTGTACTCATTGGCCGTCATGGATACAATTATGATGGCTAAAAAAAGTTTCATCCAAGCTGCAATAAAGGTATTAAAGTGCCATATGTATGGAAAGTTAAAGATCCCTTGATCGGCTAGGTGAAATTTGACAGGTCCTATGTCAAATCGTATGGCGGCAATTAAGGCTATGCTGGTGAGCAAAAATAAATAACCGAACAGCAGTAGCTTGCTCCAGCGGTTATTCCACAATTTGATCCATTCAATATGCAGTAGCCTAATCATGTGTTTTGTTTTTATCAGTCATGGCCAAGAATCGATCCTCAAGGCTGGTTTTGTGTTTTTGAAGCACGCTCAAATAAATCCCGTTTTCCGCGAGTTCTTTATTGATTTGATCAGTGGGTATCTCTTCGTTGAATTGAATTAAATACCCCATGCCCTCTGGAACATAATGGGCCACAGCTGAGTTTTTGTGAATCCAAGTGGTCAACGCCTGATTTTGTGGACTCTCCAGATAGACTGTTTGTTGTTCCTGTAGTAATTCAGTCACGGATCCTTCAAAAATCATATGACCTTCTTGAAGCACAAGAACTCGATCACAAACTTTTTCCACTTCATCTAATAAATGCGACGCCAATACTATGGTAGTACCCAGGGCGGCTACTTTTTTGATAATCCCCCTGATTTGATGAATACCCTCCGGATCTAATCCATTGGTGGGTTCGTCTAATATCAATACTTCTGGATCGTTCAGCAGCGCCGAGGCAATAGCCAATCGCTGTTTCATTCCCAGAGAATACTTATCAAAACTATCGTGTTTTCTACCTAATAATCCGACCAGTTCAAGTTTGTCATCAATGGCCTTTAAGGGTACGCCTTTGATTAAACAAACGATTTCTAAGTTTTTATAGGCGCTTAGGTAAGGATAGAAGTTTGGTCGTTCGATAATGGCCCCTACTTTTTTCAGGGCTTGGTTAGGAGTGCATTGGCCCTGGAACCACGTAAAGCTACCGGAGGTAGGATTAACAACCTGAAGTACCATGCCGAGTGTGGTGGATTTGCCGCTCCCATTGGGTCCGAGTAACCCGTATACGAATCCTTTTTTGATGTCAAAGGTTATCGGATGTACCGCTTGTCTTTTTCCGTAGCGTTTGTTGAGTTGGTGAACGCTGAGTAAAATGGGAGGATCAGAATGTGTCATTGTGCTATTGACGAACAAATGCGTATTTTGTTACAAATATAATTTTTCATGGCGCAACCGATTATGTCGAAAAAAAAACCAGCTTTTCCCATTGGAAAACGATTGGTGACCTATTTGACAAATTACAGTAGATACACGAAACTTCCCATTTTATACCAGGATTTGTTGCGTTTTGTGGGCTCAATAGTTGTCTATGACCAAAATCAAGAAGATACGCTTTGGATACGCGTCTATTTTGCCGATCATGAACGGGATGAAATTGATTACGGGTTAAAAAAAATATATGCCATACTTCATTCCGACGGAACAGAGTCCATTATTCCTCATTTGAGCATAGATGCCATTGATTACTGTACGTTTGGTAATTCCAAACCGTTTCGAATCAAAGTCCGCAATATAATCAACGATAACTTCACCTATTTCTATGTAAAAAAAGCCGATGCCTCCAGGGTGTACGGATTGGAATTAGAGCATATGCTCTCTCCGTATAACCTACACTTTTTAGTGTATCAGGATACCATGATCGAAGAGCACATATCCGGTATTCCAGGGGATGTGTTTATCGACACCATGCTGGATGGCCTGAAACCACATGAGAAATCACAAATAGCCAAAGAATTTGTCAAGTTCAATGAACGTTGTATGATCCGTCTATTAGGCGATATGCGCTCTTACAACTACGTAGTGATACCCATCCACGATTTTGACCACGTGGAATATAAAATACGCGCTATTGATTTTGATCAACAGTCGTATGAAGGTAGGTTGATCATATACAGGCCTCAGTTTTTCAAAGAAAACAACCCAATGGTTTCGTTGGTTAAAGACCGGTTGCCCGCTTCCTCTGTGGAACAGTACAAGATTGAGGAGCGATCGATTACCGCTAAACGCATCTTGAGTAGAGAGGCTAGGCTGGAACAATTGCTCTCAGTTTATCGAAAGGATCGTGTGTCTACAGATGAAAACGTGACACAGTTATCCAAAGAAATATACGACCTAGCCATGGACAAGGCGTTTAGACAAGCGAAGAGCATGGGAGAGGTGTTGACTTTTGCGCTAGATTTTGTCAAGCGCAATTATCAAAATCCATCGGTATATCCCCAGGTTAATACCAGGAAAAGAGACTAGTTACCTCCCTGTTCTTTGTTGAAATATACCAGGTAGTAATACATTTGGCGCTCCTCATCCCAACCTTTTTCAACAAATTTTTGGGCTGATTCAGGATTGACAAAATCCAGCTTTATTTGAATGTTGGTGTCGAGCTGGATGACGTTGCGTATTTTTTTTCTGGACTCTGTTACCGCTTTATTGGCAATATCAAACTCAGCTACATCTTCCAAGTTGTATTTTGGACCCCGTTCTACCTTGTAGTGCTTGAATTCAGGAATTAATGCAGGATTATCGATAACCTCTTCGATAAAAGCGGACTCATTAAAATGATCATTTTTGGCAAAATGATGAACAGCCTTGTTCATAAACAAGACCTCTTGTTGTTTGTCCTCTGCAGGAAAAACCACTTCTTTGGCAAATCCCTGACAAAATTTCAAATAGTTTTTGGTAAAGAAATGCCCATCTTCCATCAAGGAGACTCCCAGAAATGCCTCCAGCCAATACTTACTGTCGTATCGGTTGGTATCAATACTCATAATGCGGAATCCTGATTCTTGTTCTAGTTCAAGTACGATACACCCTTTGTCTAATTTATTGAGGTTGATCCCTTGTTTGATCCGCATTTCAGGCATGGTTTGCGTTCCTTCAACCTGAAGAAAATCTTGTTTGAGTTCACTTTTAAAAATGCCCAGTGCGTTGATTTTCTGATTGTTGTAGACCACTCCTTGAAGTTGCGTGACGTACAGTTCACCGCTTTTGATGTGTGGGTGTTTGGACTGATCGTAGAGGTGTTTGGCTATGTCACAACTGGCTTGATGGAAGGAGGTTGTTTTGTTAAACACCTGAGAAATTACTTGGTATAGCGGATGAAACTCTAAATCAACCTCGTGGGTGAAGTGATAGTAAACCTCCTCTTTTTCCCTAAACGGCTTAAAAAAAAATTCCTTTAAGTGCCCGTTCAGTTCGTCGTCTAGTACATGGGGTTCATTGCTGAGTAATAGTCCTTCGTTTTTGTGTTGGTTGCCAATTTTATGAATAGATAGTGCCTCAAATTGAGTATTAAAAAAATGAATCATAATGGTTTTAAATGCTTAGTTCCAAGTTTCCTCATCGTGAAACCCATAATCGTCAAGATCCTCATCGTTCAAGCCAAACTCGTCTTCGAACAGGTCTTCTTCATCAATTTCTTCCCCATCAAATGATTTCTCTGGCACATCATCGGGTAGGTTGCCAAAAGAAAAAACAACCCCTGATTTAGCATCATCAGCCAGTGCAGGAACTTGATCGATCCATTCTACAAAGAAGGTCCATAAATTCATGAAGTCATAGACGTATATCAACTTCTTATTGGAGAGTTCTCTGGCTTCTTCTACGGTAGTGTGTTGCATGTTCTGACCCTCTCCCATATCCATCAACGAAATCTCTTGATCTTGCACCCATTCGCTATCGCAGGTGTAGAATGAGGCCATTTCTTGCCCATTAAATCCAAAACTGCTGTAAATCTGCTGGTGTAGATCGGCCAACGAGGCCGATGGATCGATAGCGATGTCTCTAAAAACATCTGATTTGTCGTCCAGAATGACGCGTATTTTGTCGTATTTCATACTATTGCTCCGTATTTTTTGAGGTGATCAGGTCCAAAATTGTTTTCCATTGAAGGCCAAAAATTAATGTAGCCAATACTAAGTGAATTGTTTGGCTTCCCATCGGGAAATTTAGATAAAAAAGTACGATTCCAGAAATGGCTGCACCAACCATTAATCCGAGGGTAACAAGGTGTCTCCTGCTTAATTCAGACGGGCTTATGCGCCAAATCCACCATTGTACAAGCAGCAGAGCAATTGAAAAAGAGCGATGTATGTAAAAAATCACTGGAGGACTCTGTAGCCAAATTTCAGGATGAAGGCCTGAGGTGATTTCAGACTGATGGTCCACATACGACCTGACTTGGGTACCCAAAATCACTTGAATGGCCAATAAAGCCAAAGCTCCAAACGAAAATTTGAGCAAAGAAGAATTGAATTGTGTGGCTATATGTTTTTTGGGCCACAGGGCCATCAACGCTCCGATGATGACCAAAGCCATGAGCATGTGCAAGGTGATTTTAAATGGAGCCAATACGGAATAAACCACTGTAGCACCAAGCCATGCTTGAAACCCCATCCCAAAAACTACCCCCCATGCCAAAACAGTGTGTCCTTTTTTTGTCCGCCACATGGATAGTGAAAACAAGGCCATCAATAAAGTAGCCAAGCCAGCTATGGCGCCTAACAGTCTATTGATGTATTCAACCCAAGTGTGGTAGGGGTTAAATACGGCATAGTCGTGTTTAGTGTATTCGGCCCAGTAGGCGGGATTAAATTCGTTACCAGTCATAAAATCCTTTTGAGCTACCCATAGCTGTTCATCTTTAATGATGACATGTCCCTGTTTGAATTCTCTTTCAGGGGCCCACCTAAGCGCGGATTCCTCTGTAGGAGGAATGTAGTAGCCAAAGCATTTTGGCCAGTCTGGGCAACCCATACCACTTCCAGTCATGCGGACGAAGGCTCCCGCAATAACCACCAAGTAAACTAGGATCAACGATATTTTTACCCAAGTGTTAAACTGTTGTTTCATAAAGCCGAATTGATGGGGGTTAATCCCAAAGAAATACCTTTTTTAAGCATTAATGCTCGAGCTGCTTCTTTCTGGTTAGGTATTTCACCTTCCAAAATAGCTTCCTTGATGGTTTCTTTGATTTGACCGATGAATGGTGAAGGACCTATACCAAAAGTTTCCATGATTTCTGCACCATCTACAGGTGGTTGAAAATTCCGCAAATGATCTCTCTGTTCCACTTCGGCAATTTTTTGACGAACTGTGGCAAAGTTCTGCATGTACCTCTTTTGTTTTTTCGGATTCTTGGTCGTAATGTCCGCCTCGCAAAGGGTCATTAAATCTTCCAAGTCGTCTGAGGCGTCAAACACCAACCTTCTCACGGCACTATCAGTCACGAAATCTTCAGCAATGATAATGGGGCGTGAACTCATGGCAACTAATTTTTGCACGTACTTCACCTTTTCATTGAGCGGCATATGCAGCCTTTTGAAAAGTTTATGAACCATTTTGCCACCCAAGAATTCATGCCCATGGAATGTCCATCCTATTTTGGGATCAAACCGTTTTGTTGGTGCTTTTCCAATATCGTGTAAAAGCGCCGCCCATCTGAGCCATAGCTTTTCTGTGGTTCGAGATATGTTGTCCACAACTTCCAAAGTATGCCAAAAATTATCTTTGTGTCGTTGTCCTTCAATTTCTTCAACACCCAATAAAGCGGTCACTTCTGGTAGGATGATGTCGAGTAAACCAGCCTCATACATCAGAGACAGTCCTGCGCTGGGCTTCGGTGTAGACATGATCTTATTCAGTTCATCAACGATACGCTCCGGGGCAATAATTTTTATTCGTTCAGCTTGATTTTTTATGGATAGCCAAGCTTGGGGGTCGATCGTAAAATCAAGTTGAGCAGCAAAACGAATCGCCCGCATCATTCTCAATGGATCGTCGCTAAAAGTCACTTGAGGATCTAGTGGGGTAATCAACAATTTAGCAGCTAAATGATCAACTCCGGTAAAAGGATCAAGCAATGCACCCCATTGATTTTGATCCAGGCTGAGCGCTAAAGCATTAATGGTAAAGTCACGCCTATTTTGGTCGTCTGCCAAACTGCCGGGTGCCACTTTTGGATTTCGGCTGTTGTGTGTATAGCTTTCTTTGCGCGCTCCGACAAACTCAAGTGTGATGTCTTGATAGTGCAACATGGCTGTTCCATAGTTTTTAAACACACTGACCTCTGAAGCGCCCGGCAGGGCATCGGCCAATGCTTGAGCAAGAGCAATACCATCTCCAACCGCCACAATATCAATGTCTTTCGACCCCGCCCTATTCAACAGGTGGTCACGAACATACCCACCAATCACATAACACTCTAAATCAAGGTTTTGCGCAACGTGACTTAAAGTTTTAAATACAGGGTGATTTAATGCTTCAACGCAGTAGATGTTTGGACTCATGAGCGAATAATGGCAACCTCTCCATTCGATTTTAAGCGAATTATGGTTGAAGGTCGAGACAGAGTTAACGATTGATCCAAAGGTACTATATAGTCAACAGCTTGTAAAATCTCTGGGGTTATTTCCGCAAAAGATTTTGGAAAAGGGTTGCCCGATTTGTTGGCAGAAGTGGCCACTAATGGTTTGCGCATTTTTTGAATGAGTCGCTGACAAAAGGTGTGTTTGACCACCCGAACTCCCAGACTTCCGTCGGGGGCCAATAAATTTTCTGCCACTGATTTAGCACCATCTAGTATCAGGGTTAAAGGATGCTCAGATAGTTCGATTAAATCGTAACCTACTTCTGGGACATCGATGATCCATCGCGAAAGCATCGCATCAGATTCCATCAAACAAATCATGGATTTGAGTTCATGTCGGTTTTTTATATCGTAAATACGTTGAACGGCCATTTTATTCGTGGCATCGCATCCCAACCCCCAAATGGTATCCGTGGGAAACAAAATCACTCCACCACCGTCAATTACCTCATGGGCTTTTTTCACGATTTGGTTTAGATCAGCTCCGGAAAATGTGTTAGAATTTGATTCCACTGAATTCTGTTTTTGTCTTGATGTACATTCGATTTCTTTAAACTGACCTTTTGACTGCCCAATATAGGGATGGGTTCAAAAGAATAACCACTCCATTTAATCGGAGTATCGTTGAGTAACGCCATAGCTTTAAACCATAAATCATCAGATTTAGGACAAAGCTTTTGAAAAAGCTCCATGTCACCCACCTGATGGTTAAAACTGTGGGGAGGGTAGAGGACTCCTGACGATCCAATCGCTAATAAATCCGCTTCATCATACGGTTTTGAGCGATCCCAATTCCATTGAGTGTAGGGTAAAAGCTCACCCAATTCATTTCGTTTAATCAGCCTACAATGGTGGGCCATGATGTGTCCCGGATGTGAAATATGAGCGCTGTAAAGTGTTGATAGCCAATTTTTGGGATAAATCAAATCGTCATCACAGGTGACGACCAGGTCATTCGGGAAACTTTTGAGGGATTCAATCAGTTTAAGCTGTGGGCCATCAATATCGGAAAAGCGTATTTCAAAGCGCGGTCCGATCATTTTATTGAGGGAATGGGGAACCTTGTTTTCTAGGGTTTTATTTAACCACAACACGATTTTTTTTGGAGCTAAATCTTGTTCCAGCATATTGCGCACCACTAAGTGAAGCGCTTTTAACCGCGGTTCAAAGCTAGTGAGACTGACCACCAAATCAGGTGTGTCTTCAGGGGTCTGAGACCATAGATTTTTGGTGTATAATAAAAGTCTTCCAGAATGAAATATGGATAATGGATACTCTTTGAGTTTCATGACCCAAAAATAACGATAACCAAGGATTGTTTTTCTAATTTTGGGCAAATTAATCCGATGAGAGAATCCTCTGTATCCATATCTGTGGTATTAAGCACCTACAATGCGGTTGCTTGGCTGGAAAAAGTATTGTGGGGTTTTAATGCACAAACATTTAGGTATTTTGAGTTAGTGATCGCCGACGACGGTTCTGGCCCTGAGACCGCTGCACTAATTGAAAAAATGAGGTCCTATGTTTTTTATCCGATCCAACATGTTTGGCAAGAAGACGAGGGTTTTCAGAAGTCGCGTATTTTAAACAAAGCAATTTTAGCCGCCCAGGCTCCCTATATTGTGATGACTGATGGGGATTGTATCCCAAGGGCAGACTTTCTGGAAGTTCACCACCGAAACAAGACTCCTGGATACTTTTTGTCGGGAGGTTATTTTATGTTACCCATGGTTATTTCTGAAAAAATCACTTCAGAAGATATCGATCAACAGCGTTGTTTTTCACTAAAGTGGCTAAAAAGTCAGGGGCTTAAACGCAGTTTTAAAAATAATAAACTCAGCGCTCAAGGAAACTGGGCTAAATGGCTCAACAGTTGGACACCGACTAAGGCCACTTGGAATGGGCACAATGCTTCAGGTTGGAAAGAGGATTTATTGGCGGTCAATGGCTTTGACGAGCGGATGCAATACGGTGGTCAAGACCGCGAATTGGGTGAGCGTTTAGTGCATTTAGGTATTAAATCCAAGCAGTTGAGGTACAGTGCTATATGTATTCATCTCGACCACAAAAGATCGTACAAAACCAAGGAGTCCATCGATAAAAACAAGGCCATTCGCCGAGAAGTAGCTAAGCTTAAGTCGAGTTGGACTGACTTCGGGATCAAAAAAACTCCTTAACTTGGTTTAAGCAGATACGCTGTATTCTCGGAGCGCATCATTGAGTGATGTTTTCTTGTCCGTACTTTCCTTTCTAGTTCCGATGATCAATGCACAGGGAACTTGGTAGGTCCCTGCATTAAATGTTTTTGTGTAGCTTCCAGGGATGACCACAGATCGAGCGGGTACATAACCCTTGTATTCTAAGGGCTCAGTTCCTGTGACGTCAATAATTTTAGTGGATGCAGTCAACACTACATTGGCGCCAAGAACAGCTTCCCGCTCCACGCGAATACCCTCAACGACGATACATCGCGATCCGACAAACACATCATCTTCAATGACTACAGGGGCCGCTTGTAAAGGTTCTAATACACCGCCAATCCCTACGCCACCACTGAGGTGTACATTTTTGCCAATCTGAGCACAACTACCCACAGTAGCCCAGGTATCTACCATAGTGCCTGTGTCAACATAGGCACCAATATTCACGTAACTAGGCATCAATATGGTTCCAGGAGCAATGTAGGCTCCATGTCTTGCTACAGCATGAGGAACCACCCTAATACCTTTTTCAGCATAGCCTCGTTTCAGCGGCATTTTGTCATGGAATTCAAAGATACCCACTTCATGGGTTTCCATCTGTTGGATCGGGAAGTAAAGCACCACTGCTTTTTTTACCCACTCATTGATTACCCAACCCGATGAGGAAGGTTCTGCACACCTGAGCTGACCGCTGTCTACCAATTCGATGACACTTCTGATGGTTTGTTGTGTTTTCTCGGTTTTTAGTAAAGATCGATCTTCCCAAGCAGCTTCAATAATGGATCTAAATTCAGTCATGTCTCGTTATTTTGAGGCGCAAATATAAACCAGGATATTTTATTTGGCATCCCAATCCCTTCAAATCACAAATTAAGCTGTAATTTTGTCAAAAATGAGCAGAATACTCGCCTTAGACTACGGAACCAAGCGCACAGGCATTGCTGTAACCGACCCTTTGCAGTTGATTGCATCCGGTTTGTGTACAGTGAATACCCCTGAGTTGATGACTTTTCTACAGCAGTATTTATCCGAAGAATCGGTTGCCTGTGTAGTTCTGGGCGCCCCCAGAAGGTGGGATAACACCACGGGACCCATAGAAGACGAAATACAAGCCTTTATTCAGCGCTTCCAATCTTTGTTCCCTCTGATGCCTTTAGATCGCCAAGATGAACGGTTTACTTCAATGATGGCTCAACAAGCCATGATTGATGGAGGGCTTAAAAAAGCTAAACGCCAAGATAAAGCCCTAGTGGATCAAATAAGTGCTACACTAATTCTACAATCCTACTTAACTAAAAAAAGATGATACTTCCCATAGTTGCATATGGCGATCCAGTATTGCGCCAAAAATGTGCTGAAATAACACCCGACTATCCTGAGCTGGATGTTTTGATTGAAAATATGTTTGCCACCATGTACCACGCCAGTGGTGTAGGTCTTGCCGCCCCCCAAATAGGGTTGAATATTCGACTTTTTGTGGTGGACACCAAGGCTTTTTCTCAAGATGAGGAACTCAGTGCAGAAGAGCAAACAGAACTCGCACAGTTTAAGAAAGTATTGATCAATCCGATGTTGATCGAAGAAGATGGTGAACCGTGGTCATTCAACGAAGGATGCCTCAGTATACCGGATATTCACGAAGAAGTATCTAGAAAACCTCATATAGTTTTGCGTTACCAGGATCAACAGTTTGTGGTCCACGAGCAACCATTTACGGGACTCATTGCCCGTGTGATTCAACACGAGTACGATCACATTGAGGGTGTATTGTTTATCGATAAATTATCCCCATTAAAAAAACGTTTGCTTCAGAGAAAGCTAACAGACATCACTCAGGGCAAAGCAAGTCCTAGTTACCGCATGAAGTTTCCGAGTATAAAATCAAAAAAATAATCAAAAAACGGCCTAAAGCCCATTCTCAATTCATTTTCTATTTATGCAACTCGACAAAATTGTATCTATTCCAGGTAAACCCGGACTTTTTGAAATCATCACACAAACTCGTGCTGGATTTGTTGCACAGTCTTTGTTGGATGGAAAAAAAATCAGTATTGCGTTTAAAAACAACATCAGTGTTTTAAATGAAATTGCTATTTATACCCTAGACGAAGAAGTACCACTTAAAGAAGTATTTCAAAAAATCTGGGATAAAGAAAATGGCAGCGCTACTACTGTATCGCACAAAGCGGATAAAGATGCCTTGGAGGCCTATTTCTTTGAAGTACTCCCCAATTTTGACGAAGACCGTGTTTATCCAAGTGATATCAAGAAAGTGCTTCAGTGGTACAACTTGCTGCTAGAAAAAAACCTGCTCGCACCAGTACAAATCAAAACAGATGAACCCGAGATCGAGTCAGCTCCAGGCGTTTGATCGCTTGTTAACCATCATGGATGAACTCAGGGCTCAATGTCCTTGGGATCAAAAACAAACCTTTGAGACGCTTCGTCCATTGACTATTGAGGAAACCTATGAACTGGCTGATGCCATTTTGGAAGGGGATGCCAGGGAAATTGCCAAAGAGGTAGGTGACTTGATGCTTCATTTAGTTTTTTACGCCAAAATTGGCAGTGAAAAGCAGCAGTTTGATATTGCCGACGTGATTAATCAATTATGCGAGAAACTGATACATCGCCACCCCCATATCTACGGTGATGTCGTTGTGGCTGACGAACAAGAAGTAAAAAGAAATTGGGAACAATTAAAACTAAAAGAGGGTCAAAAAGGAGTGTTGGCCGGTGTCCCTAAGGGTCTTCCTGCCCTTGTGAAGGCGACCAGAATACAAGAAAAAGCGGCAGGCGTTGGTTTTGATTGGGAAAATTCGACCCAAGTTTGGTCTAAGGTTGAAGAGGAAATAGCCGAGTTTTTGTCGGAGGTTAAACAAAAGAACCAGCAAAAAGCAGAGGAGGAGTTTGGGGATGTACTTTTTTCTCTGATCAATTATGCCAGGTTTCAAGGAATAGACCCTGAAAGTTCGCTCGAAAGAACCAATAAAAAATTTATCCAACGATTTGCGCATATGGAAGCCTCCATGAGCGCACAACAACGAACTTGGTCGTCTTATACTCTTGAGGAATTAGAGTCATTGTGGCAGCAAGCCAAATAGTTGAGTCCAGACCCATCTAATCCTTTATCTTAGCACTTTAAATCGATACAATTTGTTGACCAAGTACACCAAGGAATTTGCCTATAACCTGAAGCTTTCTTTTCCTGTCATTTTAGGATTATTGGGGCACACATTTGTCGCATTTGCCGATAATATTATGGTGGGTCAATTGGGAACAGCAGAATTGGCAGCGGTGTCATTGGGAAATAGTTTTGTTTTTATCGCTATGTCATTGGGCATTGGCTTTTCAACTGCGATTACCCCTTTGGTGGCTGAAGCCGATGGTGCGCAGGACAGTGCCTCAGGCAAATCCGCATTAAAACATGGATTAATCCTTTGTTCTGCATTAGGATTTAGTTTGTTTGCGATGATTCTGTGGGCCAAGCCTTTGATGTACCGCATGGAACAACCAGAGGAAGTAGTTGCTTTAGCGTTGCCCTATCTAGATCTTGTAGCTTTTTCCTTAGTTCCCTTAGTTATATTCCAGGCGTTCAAACAATTTTCTGAGGGCATGTCCCGCACTAAATATCCGATGTATGCTACCGTTGTAGGTAACCTTGTCAATATTGTATTGAACTATCTGTTTATTTTCGGAAAGTTTGGCGCCCCAACTTGGGGAATAGTTGGTGCCGCCGTAGGAACCTTGGTATCTAGGGTAGTCATGGTGTTTTTACTCTGGTATTTGTTGGCTCAGGATAAATCGATGAATTACTATGTACTGCGATTTAATTGGCGCATCGTCGATTTTGCCAAGCTAAAAAAAATTATACAATTGGGTTTCCCCTCAGCCATGCAAATGTTTTTTGAAGTTGCGTTGTTCACTGCAGCGATTTGGCTCAGTGGTGTGCTCGGGAAAAATGCTCAGGCAGCCAATCAAATTGCACTTAATTTATCAAGCATGACGTTTATGGTTGGTATGGGGCTTGGTGTAGCTGCTATGATTCGTGTGGGAAACCAGAAAGGCTTAAAGGACTACATCAATTTAAGGCGTATTGCTCAGTCAATTTTTCTGTTGACTTTGCTTTTGGAAGTTGTTTTTGCGGGACTATTTATGTTGGGAAGACATCTATTTCCCACGATTTACTTGAATGTCGAAGACCTTAAAAATGCAGTAGACAACGCTGAAGTGATCAGCATAGCCGCTCAATTGTTACTGGTAGCCGCATTTTTTCAAATTTCTGATGGGTTACAAGTAGTCGTATTGGGGGCCTTAAGGGGTTTACAAGACGTCGTTGTCCCCACCGTGATTACGGCCATTGCCTATTGGGCTATTGGATTTCCACTTTGTTTTTATTTAGGGCTTCGCACTGATTTGGGCTCTACGGGAATTTGGATTGGGCTTTTAGCAGGACTAACCGCTTCCGCAGGAATGCTCTACCTTAGATTTCAATATTTGACCAAAAAACTGATTACCGATAACCACTAATACAGAAGATATGGAATTACCCAAGTTTATTTTAGGCGACAATACTGATTTTCCCGATGCTATTTATGTCGTTCACACGGAATATCCACGATTTATTTTGAATCTAGCCGACGATGATATCGAATGGTTGGAGGAATTTGATCCTGAAGATGAAGAACAATTGGAGACAGAGACCTTGAAACTGATTGAGGAAGCTACTGCTTTTTATGATCGCGAAATTGATCGCTACGACGAAGAGGACGAACAAGAGGATTAAATCATGGATTTTTGGCATTGGGAAAAGCAGCTGCTGTGGGCCATTAACGGATGGGGTAGCCCTGAATGGAATGGCTTTTGGGTAGGTGTTTCGTATACGCCCTGGAGTTTTCCCATCTACACAGCTTTACTCGTTTGGATAGGTTATCGATTTACCCTAGTCAAAAGGGCCCAAGTGCTGGGTATGGTGGGCTTTCTAATTTTGCTCAGCGACCAAACTTCTCAGTTTTTTAAACAAGGTGTAGGGCGTTTAAGACCTTGTCATGAACCTGAACTTGAGGGAACACTTCAATTACTCAAGGATAATTGCGGGGGATCATTTGGTTTCTTTTCTGCGCATGCATCCAATAATTTTGGCCTTTTTTTCTTCTTTTACCTCCTGATAGGTCAATATGCCCCGAATACTTTTTGGGTAAACACAGCTAGAATAGGGCTGCTTTTTTGGGCGGCATTAGTTTCCCTTTCCCGAGTAGTTATTGGGGTGCATTATCCAACTGATGTGCTTTTTGGTATGTTGGTCGGTCTATTTTATGGTTGGCTGGTGTATCAGTTAACCCTAAAATGGTTTACAAAAGGTAAAGCATGACAGATCGTATTCTACTATTATTGATGGCTGTTGCCATGGCCTTTGGCCTGTCGGTTCCCTTGATGGAAAACGATGCGGCTCAATTTGCAGTCATGGCTCAACGCATGATTTTAGAAAATGATTTTTGGTCTTTATACAAGGGGACAGAACCCTATCTGGACAAACCTCATCTTCATTTTTGGCTTTCAGCTTGGTCGATGAAGCTATTCGGACTCCACCATTGGGCCTATAGATTACCCGCAGTGATTTCTCTATGGCTCGGGGGATACAGTGTGTACAGGTGGTCACTACTGAGTCAACCCAAACACGTTGCTAGATGGGCAGCCATTATTTTTTTGTCCACCTACAGCATCGTATTGGCCTCTATGGATGTGCGTACCGATGCGGTGCTGACTGCTGCAGTAGCTTGGGCATTATGGCAGTTTGCCGATTACCTCACCAACGAGCGATGGAATAATTTGTTTTGGGGTGCTCTGGCCACCGCCTTAGCTTTTTCAGCTAAAGGGCAACTTGGTTTGGTATTGGTTGGTTTGCCCGTACTAGCGCAATTGTGGCATTCAAAAAAATGGCCTCTGTTATTCAGATGGCCCGCAGTGATTGCCCTAGGGGTATTTGCCTTGGGAATTAGTCCGGTCTTGTATGCCTACTATCTTCAATTTGACTTACATCCCGAATTGGTCATTCGCGGTGTCGATCAACGCAGCGGTGTCTTTTTCATCCTTTGGGAACAAAGTTTTGAACGGATGAGTGGTACGGGTATGGGTACCAATAGCCCAGATTACTTGTTTTTTTTCCATACATTTTTGTGGGTATTTATGCCCTGGACGCTAGCGGGATGTTACGCATGGGCAAGTCGTTGGAAGCAGATCAAATCCGCCCGAAAGCAACCGGAGTCAATGACCTATATCGGGGTGACAGCAATCATGGTATTGATCAGTTTCGCTCAATTTAAATTGCCTCACTACCTCAACGGCACACTACCCCTATGGGCTGTCTTAACTGCTCCATACCTTTCTGTATTGGCTCAAAAGAGGCACTGGGTAATTGCGCAGAAAACACTGTTGACTTTAGCGTTGGTATTTAGTGGCGTTTTAGTTTGGGCCTTTGGAAATGGCAGTCATTTAGGTGTCTGGGTTGCGTTAGTAGGTGTTGTAGCTCTACCTAAGCTATGGCGTTCTCCCTCAGGTATGATATGGCGATATACCGGGGTAATTTTTGGCGGAATTTATCTGTTGATGCATGTATTTTTTTATCCAAAACTACTGGAATATCAGTCAGGGATCAGTTTAGCAAAAGCTTGGCATAAAGACCGTGTAGGTAAAATAGATGCCCCCATTTACAAACTCGATGATCAGTACACCTGGTCTATGGATTTTTACACCCACCAACCTTTGCAAAAAATGGATAAACAAGAGCTTGAATCCATATCAGCAGGTTGGCTTTATTTGGATGATGATCCAAGCGTATTATTGAAGGATTCTACACGTTCCTGGACCTTGATTAAAAAATCTCCGCATTACAGAATTACCCGTCTTAACTGGAGTTTTATTCATCCAAAGACCCGTGATCTACAGTTGTCCCATCGCTATTTGGTTTGGGTGTCGCCGGATCAGTAATTGCCCAAATAGGTTGGCGAAAATGGTAGTATACACCTGTAAAAGAAACCAAAGCAGTCAAGGCAAAAAACAATAAACTGATTCCCAGAGAAATGGTTTGATCTAAACCCAACCACAAGGATCCGTAGTAAAAAGTGATTTCCCTACTGCCCATACCCCCAATCGTGAGTGGCAATACGGCAGCGACGGAAGAAATTAAAAACACGACCAAATAGCCCAGAATGTCTTGTTCTGCATGAAGCGACCAAAGCAAAAATAAGGCCGAAAGTAGCTGAGCACCTTGAACCCCCAGCGATAATAAACTACCCTTCCAGAAATTGCCCCAGGTATTCTTAAATAATAGATACACCAGTAGTCCGTACCCAATGCTCCCTAAAATCCCTGCGATGACATACATCCAAGGACGTTCATAAAAAGGCAATTCAACAACAAATGCGGCTAGAATCACCACCCAAACAGCCAGGGCCCAAACTCCTGAAATCCTATCCAGTAAAAGTGCAGAAAGTCCCTTTTTTAGGCTCAGTACTGATGTTTTCTGGTAGATAAAAGCTTTGTATCCATCACCGCCTATTCCCCCTGGTAAAAATAGGTTATAAAACATGCCCAACAAGTATAACCTAGCTTGTTGGGGGAAAGTCCAGTTTAACCCTAACCAATTCATCAACAGGTGAAGCCTGAGGAGTGATATCCATTTTGAGGCGGTAAAGAGCACTAATGCACCAAATAGCCAAAGGGGGTTGGAGTCAATCCACAACTCCCAAATGTCACTAAATGGAACTTTCGTAAATAAAAGATAAAGCAGGATTCCGCTAAAAAGGACTTTGAGTACTGTGAGCAGGTTTTTATTGAACTTGGCCACCTTTGCTGATCTTTTTGATGCGGTACGGTCTTTTTTGTTGAGATTCGTAATAGGTGCGAATCAGTAATTCCATGACAATCCCAATGGTAAATAATTGTATTCCTGCTAGTATCAACATCATGGCCAGGGTCAATAATGGTCGATCTCCAATTTGTTCACCAGAGAGTTTAATAACTAATAAATAGATATTGGCTATTCCCCCTAAAATCATTAGCAATACACCAAATATCCCAAATAGGTGAATGGGGCGTTGAAAATATTTGCGAATAAACAGTAAAAGCATCATGTCAGCAATCACTTTAAATACGCGCTCCAGACCATATTTTGAGGTGCCTGCATGTCGAGCGTGGTGTTTTACGGGTACTTGTTTGATTTGCGCCCCTTCTAAAAATGCCAAAAGCGTGATAAATCGGTGCATTTCCCCATATAGATTTAGGTCTTTAGCAATGTCTTTATCAAATACTTTTAGAGCACACCCATTGTCTTTAATATCGAGTTTAGTTACCCTGCGCACCAGGAAATTGGCGATTTTTGAGGGAATGGTTTTTACCCAACTGTCTTGTCTTTTTTGTCGGATACCTGTTACTAGATCAAAGCCGTGATTCACCGCTTGGTCCAACATCATGGGAATATCCGTGGGATCATTTTGTAAGTCTCCATCCATGGTGATGATATAGCGTCCTTGTGCTACATCAATACCAGCAGCTAGGGCTAAGCTCTGTCCATAGTTTTTTTTCAAATGAATGAGTTGGACTGATTGATCCTGCATTTGGTCGATGCGTTTTCTAGTATCATCTGTAGAAAAATCATCGACATAAATAATTTCGTAGTGATAACCCGGAAGTGCCTCATGGATTTTTTTTGTCAGTAAGACTACGTTGTCTTGTTCGTTGTATAGGGGGACGACGATGGAGAGTAAATCTGAGGTAACAGGATCCATAATGGGATAATTAGGAGACAAAAATAGGCAAATATTCCCGGTCTATAAATCAAAGATCCGGTAGGAGGTGGTTTGGGAATAAACTTCATGTGGATGAAGTGCTACAGAACCAAGATTTGGAAAACTTGGAGCATTAGGAGGCCTCTGGGCCTCTAAGCAAAATGAATTTCTCGATTCAGGAGTAAAAACAACGACACTGGGTTGATCTGTCCACATCTCCATTCCCAGTGAAGTTAACGGATCAATAACCCTAACCGGTTTAACTGTAGAGTCCTCAAGCATATAGACGTGATCGAGTCTTTTATGACCCAATACACATGGTTGATTAAAATTCATATCCGTTTGACTAATGGGAATAATGGCTCCTGTCGGCAAAAGTTGTTCGTCCGTCGCTAAAATGCCATACGCAGGTATTTCAAAAATCAGTCGGTTCAAAAAAGGAGTACGATCCCACTGAAAATAGGTATGGTTGGTGAGATTCACCCAAGTCGATTGGTCTGTTTCTGCTTGGTACCTTAGTTCTAGTTGGTTTTCTTTCAGGGTATACGTAAGGGAAACCTGTAGGTTTCCAGGAAATCCTGAATCCCCATCACCACTGAGTAAACTCAAAGTGACATAGGGGTAGGGCAGTGTGCCCACTTCGGTAAATACCCAATCTTTTTTAGAAAATCCTGCAGATCCTCCATGCAATTGAAAATAGTCAGTGCTTTCCAAGCTAATAGGTTCCCCCCCCAATTCACCCTTTGAGTTGATTCTTCCAGCATGCCTTCCGATCACTGCTCCCGTATGCCAAGGGTCATTGCGGTAACTAGCTTCATCGTCTAGACTGATGATTAAGTTTTTCCCTTTGTAGGTAAATCGATGTAAAATGGCACCAAAACTCAATACGGTTATGGATAGATCTCCGTGATTCAGCGCGATGGATCGTTCCATATGGGGGTACATCAGTGGCTGTCTTTTTTAAGCAAATCTGGTCTTTTTGCTTTGAAAGCCTCAAAACGAGGGACGGAAACGGCCCTGATGTATGGATTATTGGGGTTCTTCTTTTCGAAGTCTTGGTGGTACCCTTCAGCGGCATAAAATAACGTCATGGGCTGTATTTCGGTGACTATAGGTTTTTTGTATTTAATTGCCTGTTGGGCCATCACGGATTCAATATCTTGGCGTTCTTGAGCGTTGCTGAAGAAGGCAATTGATCGGTATTGAGTTCCTCGGTCAGGTCCTTGTTGATTTAAGGTTGTTGGGTCATGGGACTCAAAAAAAGCAGTCACCAATGTTTTAAAAGAAATCTGTTGGGGATTGTAAATAACTTCCACCGCTTCTGCGTGTCCAGTTCTTCCTTGAACCACTAATTCATAAGTAGGATTGGCATAATTTCCTCCTGCGTAGCCAGACACAGCTTCTTCAACCCCTTTGAGGGATTCAAATACAGCTTCGACACACCAAAAACACCCCCCTGCGAAATAGGCTTTTTTAAGGCTAGATTTTTGAGTTTGACCTTGAGCCATACCCACGGCTAAAAATAAAATCAACAGCAACTTATTCATGAACTCCTGGTTGTTTGATTTCAAAATTCTCTGCCTTTTTCGCTTCTTCCACTTGTTTTCTCACATCAGCTAACAATGCTTTTGCATCGTACACAATACCGTCTTTAATGGTAAACAGAACTCCGCCAACGCGAACGACTTCGTTGTCTTGATTAAGTCTAATCGCTCCTGTACCATAAAGTACCTTGAAGTTTTGTAGTGGATTTTCGCCAACCAATACCATATCCGCTTTCTTTCCGACGGCGATACTCCCGATTTGATCTGCTACACCCAGTGCTTCAGCTCCTTTTAGTGTGGCGGATTGGATTACTTCAAGTGGATGAAAACCAGCTTCCCGCATTAATTCTAATTCACGGATGTAAGCAAAACCATAGAGTTGGAATATAAAACCTGAGTCAGATCCTGTGGTTACACGACCTCCTTTGTTCTTGTACTCATTGATAAATTGCATCCAAAGTTGGTAGTTTTTCTTCCACGCCACCTCTTGTTCAGTACCCCAATCGTGCCAGTAGGAACCATGAGATATCATACTGGGTTGATAAAAACGCCAAAGTGATGGGAGGGTATATAGTTCGTGCCATTCGGCTCTTCGGGCTGCCTGCAGGTCTCTATTGGCCTCGTAAATATTGAATGTAGGGTCAATGGTAAAATCTAGGGCAAGTAATTCATCCATAACGGCATTCCATTTCTCGGTGCCAGGTTGTGCTGCTTGAGCCCATAGTTTACCCGCTTCCTCAAACCTATTTTGCTCGTTGTTGTAGTTGTAGTCAAGTGAATATTGTTGAACGGTTTGTCCTTCAAAAAGCGCTTCTGGAAGTCCGTACCAATGCTCCATAGAAGTGAGTCCTGCACGCGCAGAATGCAAGACATTCCATCGCGCTACATTAAGTTGAGCGTGGTGGCAAGCTGACCGTAATCCAAGTGCTTTGTTTTCTTGAAGCGCAGCTTCCATGATGGCGGGTTCTGCACCAAAAAATTTAACGCCATCCGCTCCCTTTTTGGCGTTTTCACGCACCCATTGTCTAGCCTGTTCCGGGGTATTGATACCTCCTTTTTGGCCTTCGCCAAATCCGGTGTAAGCAAAAATCCTCGGGGCAATAATCTTATTTTTCTCACTATCTCTCTTTAGGGCCAAGGTAATATCTAAACCTCGACCACTGGGTTCTCTGACTGTAGTTACCCCATGGGCCATCCATAACTTAAATACATAATCGGGGGAAGTTCCCTGAGCATCTCCTCCGATATGGCCATGCATATCCACAAATCCAGGCAACAAATACATCCCTGTGGCATCAATTTCGTGACCACCTGGCTTTAAAGCAGGTCTACTCTTGGGATTAATAGGGACATTGGGGTATCCAACCACCCTTACTTGCGTAATGACATTATTTTCCACAACAACATCCACGGGACCTTGCGGTGGCGCACCTGTTCCGTTGATCAAGGTAACCCCTCGAATAATTAATTGATCAAAAGGACCTTGACTCAAGGACTGCTGTGCCCAAGATAGGGTACAAGTCAGCAAAATGGTGTAAAAAAATATCTTTCGCATCTGTGTTATGAATTTACCAGCACCCAAGTTCCTTGTTTTAGCAAGGGCTCTGCTTGTTTGTATTTCATTTCCTTTTGTTCCCCGTTCATCATGTTCTTAAGCATCACTTTGTCGTTTCTTCCCATTTTGGGGGCTTGGCGTACCACAGTTTCCACAGACGCCTGTTTTGAGGCAGTAGCTCCTGCATTACGCGCTTGTGCAGCTCGCTCATCACTGTTGAGTACCTCCTCTTTTGACAAGGCGAGTTTTTCTTTAGGACGGATCACTTGTGCCTCTCTCACTGAGGGCGCTTGAGGCCCTTCAGGTAGTTGTGCTTTAAATAAGAAAGATATAATCTCCTTGTTTACCCGGTCGATCATCGATTTAAAGAGCTCAAATGCTTCAAACTTATAGATCAACAAAGGATCTTTTTGTTCGTGAACAGCAAGCTGAACGGATTGTTTTAATTCATCCATTTTGCGCAAATGAGTTTTCCAGGCTTCGTCGATCAGTGCTAGATTGATGTTTTTTTCAAAGTCGGCAACTAACTGTTTCCCTTGTGTTTGGTAAGCTTTCTCTAAGTGCGTAACTACATTTAACGATTTCATTCCGTCAGTAAATGGAACGGATATTCGCTCAAAGTGGCTATTTGGATCATTGTAGACCTTTTCAATAACCCCAAAAGCTGATTGGGCAGCACGCTCCATTTTTTCTGTATACCGTTCACGGACCATTTGATAGAGGTATTGGGCTGATTGGCCTACGCTCATCTTGCTCCATGTCTCTTCATTAATTCCTGGTTCAAGTCCAAAATAGGTGATTATCTCGTATGTGAAATTTTTAAAATCTCCAGCTAGTTTGTTTTGTTCTGAGATTAATTCACACGTATCAAACATCATATTGGCAATGTCGAGTTGTAATCGTTCGCCGTTTAGTGCATGTCTGCGTCGTTTGTAAATCACTTCCCTCTGGGCGTTCATGACATCGTCGTATTCCAAAAGGCGTTTGCGTATGCCAAAGTTATTTTCCTCAACTTTTTTCTGAGCGCGCTCAATGGATTTAGTCATCATGCTGTGTTGGATGACTTCACCTTCTTCAAGACCCATACGGTCCATCAGTTTAGCCACTCGATCAGATCCAAATAGGCGCATGAGGTTGTCTTCTAAAGACACATAAAACTGTGAGCTACCTGGATCTCCTTGGCGCCCAGACCTACCCCTTAACTGTCGGTCAACCCTTCTAGAGTCGTGTCGTTCTGTCCCGATAATCGCTAGACCGCCAGCCTGTTTGACCTCTTCATTGAGTTTAATGTCCGTACCACGACCGGCCATATTGGTGGCAATAGTGACCACTCCAGGTTTTCCAGCCTCGGCCACAATATCAGCTTCTTTTTTGTGGAGTTTTGCGTTCAGTACATTGTGGGGAACTTTGCGCAAATCGAGCATGCGCGAGAGCAATTCTGAAATCTCTACGGAGGTAGTTCCGATAAGTACTGGCCTTCCTTGAGCGGATAGCCCGACGACTTCATCGATTATGGCGTTGTATTTTTCTCTTTTTGTCTTGTAAATGAGGTCTTCCTTGTCTTTTCTAGCTATTGGTCGATTGGTGGGAATTTCCACAACATCCAATTGGTATATTTCCCAAAGTTCCCCTGCTTCAGTCACTGCAGTTCCAGTCATACCAGACAGCTTGTAATACATGCGGAAGTAGTTTTGCAAGGTCACGGTGGCAAATGTTTGGGTCAATGCTTCAATGCGCACATTTTCCTTGGCCTCGATCGCTTGGTGTAATCCATCGGAATACCTTCTTCCATCCATGATCCTTCCTGTTTGCTCATCGACAATCATCACCTTGTTGTCCATGACGACATAGGCTACGTCTTTTTCAAACAGAGTATACGCTTTAAGCAGCTGGTTCAAGGTGTGAATTCGTTCACTTTTTATCGAGAAGTCTCTAAATAATTGCTCTTTTTCTGCAGCTTGTACGGATGGCTCTAAACCTTTTTGTTCAATTTTAGCCATTTCTGTCCCAATATCTGGTAGAATGAAGAAATCAGAATTATCCGCTGAGGATAACTCTTTAATACCGTTATTGGTCAGTTCTATTTGGTTGTTTTTCTCATCGATGACAAAAAGCAGTGTTTCATCCACCTTGTGCATTTCGCGGTTGTTGTCCTGCATGTATTGCCGCTCAGTCTTTTGAAGCAATTGTTTGATTCCTTCCTCGCTGAGGTATTTGATCAACGCTTTGTTTTTGGGTAGACCACGGTATACCCTGAGCAACTGAAATCCACCTTCTTTTAAGTCCCCTTCAGCTATTTTCTTCTTGGCTTCAACCAATACACCAGTCAGATAATTGCGTTGGGCATTCACCAATCGCTCAACCTGAGGCTTTAATTCATTGAACTCATGTCGATCGCCCTCAGGAACGGGGCCAGAAATAATTAATGGGGTACGTGCATCATCAATCAATACAGAATCCACCTCATCCACAATGGCATAGTGGTGGGGTCTTTGTACTAATTCGCCGGGCTGATGAGCCATGTTGTCTCTGAGGTAGTCAAAGCCAAATTCATTGTTAGTCCCATAAGTGATATCGGCTAAATAGGCTTTTCTTCTTCCCGGTGAATTGGGTTGATGATGGTCAATACAGTCGACGGTAAGTCCATGAAACTCAAAAATTGGAGCCATCCAGGCGCTATCCCTTTTGGCCAAATAATCATTGACTGTGACTAGATGAACTCCTAATCCACTGAGTGCGTTGAGGTAAACGGGTAGGGTAGCAACCAAGGTTTTCCCTTCACCTGTCTGCATTTCAGCAACTTTACCTTGATGAAGCACCATTCCCCCGATCAGCTGCACGTCATAGTGAACCATATCCCAACGCACCGCCTTCCCAGCAGCATTCCAACTGGTATGCCATTTGGCTTGATCACCCGATAAAACGATATAATCTTTGTCTGCCGAAAAAATTCGGTCTTGTTCCGTAGCTGTGACGGTGATCGAATCACTTTGGGCAAATCGTTTAGCCGTCTCTCGAACAACAGCAAATGCTTCTGGTAATAAATGATCTAATGCCTCGTCAATAGTTTTTTTGCGTTGTACTTGAAGTTCATCAATTTGGGTGTAAAGGGCCTCGTTGGCATCGATATCCTGTTGGGATAAACTCTCTAGTTTTAATGCGTCAATTTGTTGATCAAGCGTTGATGTTTGTGCAGCGATGTACGTCTTAAACGCCTTGGTTTTTTGGCGAAGTTCATCGGCGCTTAATTGGGATAGCGCTTGTTCGTGTTGTTTAATTTTTTGTAATAAAGGCTGAAGTGATTGTACATCTTTTTGGGCTTTGTCGCCTACAAACACTTTTAGAATTTGATTAATAAAACTCATCTGGTAATAAAATGCTATATTTTGCTTTGTTTGTCAAGCAAAACCTTTCAAAAATACGTAAAAAAAAAGCCTCTGCAGAGGCTTTTTTAGGTTTGTTTGTCAACAGGTTTAATACTCGTCTTCGTTCCAAAGATAGTCTTCGTCTGAAGGGTAATCCGGCCATATCTCATCGATGCTTTCGTAGATTTCACCACCTTCTTCTTCCATGGATTGAAGGTTTTCTACGACTTCTAATGGTGCCCCTGTTCTGATGGCGTAATCAATTAATTCGTCTTTGGTTGCTGGCCAAGGCGCATCGCTCAAATATGAAGCCAATTCTAAAGTCCAGTACATAGCGGTTTGGGGTTAAATTAGATTTTTGCAAAAATAATTTTTAATCCCATCCGTGCAAGTTAAATAATAATTAAATAGTTGGTATCTAAGGATTTGATATCCAAAGGGTTTCATCAACCCCTTCACGCAGACTGACCATCCTGGCCCAAACAAACAAATAATCGGATAAACGGTTGACAAAAACTACCGTCTGTACAGGTATTTCAGCCAATTGATCTAAGCCTACTAATCTTCTCTCCGCAGTTCGGCAACAGGTTCTTGCCAGGTGCACTAAACCAACTTTCGGGTTTGGGCCTGGTATGATAAAATTGGTTAGCGGGGGTAGTATGGTCGCCCAATAATCCATACGCACTTCCATGGCTTCAACCAGTAGGTCCCAATGAGCGGCGTCAAATCGCGACATTTCGCCACTTCGATCCACTGCTAGCGTAGCGCTTATTTCGAAAAGGGCCTTTTGTATAGCAATAAATTCAAGATTGATTTCTGGATCCATGTCGGAATCACGCAACAAACCAAGACGTGTGTTTAGTTCATCCAAACACCCATTAACTTCGATGCGCGCATCGTTTTTGTCCACTATGTTGCCATCAAGCAACATGGTTTTTCCTCGGTCTCCAGTTTTTGTATAGATCTTCATCTGAGCTATTTTAGCCAAAAATATTCTTTTTCCTGTCCTTTTTTAGCCACCAGAATTCCGTGTTTTCCCGTGTCGATTGACAGGGTAAAAATCTCGCTTAACATCTTCCAATTTATCCAAGATGTACGGTTGCTTCTGATGTTTTTTATCAATACCGTGCCGCGTTCAAACTGGGCCATCTCTTGAAGTCTATGCCACTGATCATCAGTGATTTCATGCGCATTTGCCTGAGCAAATATACTTTTTTTTTCATCGAAAATCAGTCCTTGTTCAAACCAACGTTGAATGGCCTGTTCCCAGTCTGAATTCTGCCTTGAATATTTTTTCCAAAAATTCTGATGAAAATCGAATACAAAAGGAGAGTGTATCCCTTGAATATGTGTCGAATTCAAGTAATAGCTCGTCCAGCTCTGTATCTGCCATAATTGGTTACTGACCCATTTCATCGCTGTATTCCATCCAGATCATCGTTTTCTCATCAATCTCATCGGTTACTTTGGCCAATTTAATGGAAAGTTTGGTCATTTCCTCTGGACTCAATCCAGGGTTCAAAAAAGCCAATTCAAGTTCCGATTTTTCTTTTTCTAAGACGGAGATTTGAGTTTCTATCTTTTGTATTTCTTTTTTAATCTGCAGGTTTTGTTGTGGAGTCTTTACTTTGGTCACCTCTTTTTTCGTTTCAGCGCTTTGGCTTAAAGAAGATTTAGGGGCTTCCTGAGTATAGGCTCGATAATCCGAATAGTTGCCCGGAAAGTCAGTAAAGGCTCCTTGGCCCTCGAACACCAATAAATGGTCGACAATTTTGTCCATAAAATAGCGGTCGTGCGAAACCACAACAAGACATCCAGGGAAGTCGAGCAGAAAAGATTCCAATACGCCCAGGGTCACTACATCCAGGTCATTGGTCGGCTCATCTAAGATTAAGAAATTTGGATTTTGAATCAATACTGTGCACAGGTAAAGTCTTTTGCGCTCCCCACCACTTAGTTTTTCAACGTAGTCGTATTGTTTTTTTCGGTCGAATAAAAATCGTTCCAGCAGTTGAGACGCACTGAGTTGGCGTCCGTGTTTTAGCGGAATGTATTCGCCGAATTCTTGGATAACTTCAATGACTTTTTGTCCTGGTTTTACTTCGATACCCGCTTGGGTATAGTATCCGATTTGAACAGTTTCTCCCAAGACTATTTTACCTCCCTGTGGATCAATTTTGCCGCTGATTAAATTGAGAAAAGTAGATTTTCCCGTCCCATTCTTTCCGACAATTCCCAGCCTTTCGGCCGGTTGAAAATGATAGGAAAACCCATCAAGAATTACTTTTTGTCCAAAAGCGTGGTGTACTTTGTGGCATTCAATGATTTTGGCCCCCAACCGATTCATATTGATCTCGAGTTGGATTTTGTGTTCCTGTCTGCGCTGTTTGGTTTTTGCCTCAATGGCAGCAAAATCGTCAATCCTGGATTTTGATTTGGTGGTTCTTGCTTTTGGTTGTCTTCTGATCCAATCCAATTCAGATTTAAAAACCTGATCATTTTTGTGTTGCATTAACGCTTCAAGCGCCAGTCTTTCTTGTCTTTTCTCCAGGAAATAACTGTAGTTTCCCGAGTAGTGATACAACTCGCCTCTGTCGAGCTCGATGATTTGATCACATACCCGCTCCAGGAAATACCGATCGTGGGTCACCATAAACAAGGTCATCTTTTCCTTGGCAAAGTAGGCTTCTAGCCATTCAATCATCTCTAAATCCAAGTGGTTGGTCGGCTCATCCAACAACAAGACATCAGGGGTCTCTAACAGAGCTAAAGCTAGTGCTAAACGTTTCTTTTGGCCACCGGACATATTCCCCACTTTAAGGGTTAAATCCTCCAGCTTTAATCGAGATAAAATTTGTTGGTACTGAAATTCAAAATCCCAAGCACTGGATCGCTCCATGGCTTCAAAAGCAACCTGATAACTTTTTTCATCCTCCGGATGAAGCAGTGCGTGTTCATATGCAGTGATCACACGCATCATGGGGTGATCTGCTCTGGTCAATGTCTCTTCAATGGTCCATTCGTTGTTCAACTCAGGCTCTTGTGCCAGAAATGCGAGTTTCATGTCCTTTCGGTAGTTCACCTGCCCTTGATCAGGGAGGGTTTTGCCTGCGATGATGTCCAAAAGGGAGGATTTGCCAGAACCGTTTTCAGCGATCAAACCAATTTTTTGTCCTTTGTTGATGCCAAAGGAAATATCTTTAAATAAAATACGCTCGCCAAATGAGCGAGCGACTTGTTCAATACTGATTAAATTCATGGATTTGACTTAAGCATGAGTATTTGGGACATGCCGAGTGCACACCAAATAGGTAACATCATCCAATGAAAGGATTGGATTCCTAGCACCCAAATTACCAGACAGATTGAGATACCCAGTAACACAAGGATGTTTAACATACGGTGGACGCGCTTTTTATTGATCCAAAAAGGTGAAAATACCAACCATGGTTGTGCCCAAAATAGATGGGCATTCCACGCAGTAGTTTGATGATCAGTGGCTGCCCAAAGCAACATCAAGACAACTCCAACAGCACCGCTCAACGTGTGTAATAATCCGCAGGTAAACCGTTGAGACGTCATTTTTGTTCGGGTAAACCATACGATCAAAATCAAGAGAAGCCCCAAGGTGAAAGGCCCCCATAGATTTATTCCAGGAGTAGGAGAGGTCAGTTCTGGCTCAGCTAGGTACCTGTCTTGTCGTAAGGCTGACCTGTCATTCCACAAGGCAGTGGAGAGTTGTTGTGCGGCGTACTCCGGTAAGAACTGTGCTTGAAAATTACTGGTAGGTTGATCAATCATCGAACCCAAAGCCAGATCGATACCCCAACCACCCCAACTATTTAGGGGCAGATTTTCTTCGATCAATTCGCGATAACTTTTTTTAGAATGTTCCTGAGCGTAGGGATATACTAACGCACCTTGACTTACATCGAGCAATAAGTCCCTGATTTTTGTGGCACAATTGGCATAAAAAAAGTCGTAGAGGTAGAACCTGTTTTCAGGTCGATAATTTTGTTCCAGGCGTTGAAGTAGTTTATACGAGGTGGCTTGGTCTATGTCTAGCACTTGTTCTCTGACCCATCTGCCTTCCTGTGTGAACGCCTGAATAAAACCTGAGGTTTCGTGTTTTCCTAAAAAGTAGCGCAGTTTACCTTTGGCGAAATTTAAATAAAAATTGGGGGCATTAAAATCGAACAATCCGTAATTGTAAATCACATCAAGACCGGTCGATTCATCCTGAATTCTCAAGGCGGAGTGGCCAAATTTGGCATAGAGTTCGGCACCCGGACCACAAGTGATTAAACTCACTTGAAGTTTAGGTGTATTGGTGCCTACATCAGTCATCTGAGCCCATGAAGGGAGGCAAAAAAATCCAATGAATAAAAGGAAAATAAACTGTTTTTTCACGCCGCTAATATCGTCATTTCTTTGGCAAATACCTCAGAAAATAAGCCTATAAAACGCTATATTTACCCCATGAAGCAGTACTTAACTTTCCTGCCAAACACCCTTACTTTAGGTAATTTGGCGATGGGTATATTGGCCATTTTAGCATTGTTTGACGATCGTCCATTATGGGCCGTTTCATTTTTACTCGCCGCCATGGTGTTGGATTTTTTTGATGGTTTTGCCGCCCGTTGGTTAGGGGTTAGTGGTGATTTAGGCAAGCAGCTAGATTCATTGGCAGATATGGTCAGTTTTGGTGTTGTACCCACAATTTGGTTGTTATTGGCCCTTAAAAAAACATGCTTCTGTGTCTACACCAACGATGCAGACTCCATTCTGGATACCTTGTGGAACAAACCCACCTTGGGTATACCGCTTTTAGTGGGATTAGCGGCCGCCTATCGATTGGCTACATTTAATATCGATCAAAGACAAACCACTCGATTTATCGGATTACCAACACCGGCCAACGCTTGGATGATCATGTCAATTCCTTTGGCCATACACTATGATCCTCAAGGTGTTTTAGCGTTTTGGGCTGAAGATCCAAGGTTTTTGATGGGAGTCTCTATTTTTTCTGCTTGGGCCATGACATCGACGATAAATTTACCCTCATTCAAAATGTCCGGTCTTTCGCCAAAAAAGTACCCCGAGCAATATATGCTCCTGATGTTGAGCATAGTGTTACTTCCCCTGTTGGGTTGGTCTGCCCCGTTTTTTTGGGTGATTGGCTACCTGGTGATCGGTGGATTGTTTTCCCTTAAAAAGTAATTACTTCTTGGTCCTGAGTTCGAAATTCTGTCCCAGGTAAACTTTGCGCACCATTTCATCCTGAGCGAGTTCTTCCGGAGTTCCCGATTTGAGGATCCCACCTTCAAACATCAGGTAGGAGCGCTCAGTTATGGCCAGGGTTTCCTGGACGTTGTGGTCGGTGATTAAAATGCCTATGTTCTTGCTCCGCAGTTGATCAATAATTTTTTGAATGTCTTCTACTGCCACCGGGTCAACTCCGGCAAATGGCTCATCCAATAAAATAAATTTAGGATCAGTCGCCAACGCTCGCGCGATTTCTGTCCTTCTGCGTTCACCTCCAGAAAGCAAATCTCCTCTGTTTTTTCGGATATGTCCTAAACCAAATTCTTCGATCAGCGCTTCCATTTTAGCCAACTGTTCTTGTTTACTCCAAGAGGTAAGTTCCAATACGCTTAAAATATTATCCTCTACCGACATTTTTCTGAAGACCGAAGCTTCTTGAGCGAGGTAACCGATTCCATGCTGAGCACGTCGGTACATCGGAAATGTAGTGATGTCTTTGTCATCCAAATAAATGTGACCTGAATTGGGCTTGATCAATCCAACGATCATGTAAAACGAAGTAGTTTTTCCAGCGCCATTTGGGCCCAGAAGTCCTACTATCTCTCCTTGATTAACCTCGAGGGAGATACCTTTAACCACTTTTCTTCCTCTGTAAGATTTGGTGATTTCCTCTGCCCGGAGCTTCATGATTGTTGATTTTGTAAAGCTTCCCAGTACTCATAGGCACGTCTCAGGTGTGGCACAACGATGGTACCTCCCACCAGCGTAGCAATACCCAAAGTCTCCATGATTTCCTCGTGTTGAGCTCCTGCATTTTTGGCGTGTTCTAGGTGGTATTTCACACAATCGTCACAGCGCAATACCGCTGAAGCCACCAGCCCCAAAAGTTCTTTGGTCTTCACGTCCAGGGCACCTTCACTATACGCATTGGTGTCCAAGTTAAAAATTCGCTTGATCAGTTTGCTCTGTGGGTCACCCAACAGCTTTTCGTTCATTTTGGAACGATACTCATTAAATGATTCAACTGGATTTTCCATTTTTTGCTGCTTTTTTTCGTTCGCCCCGAAGAACAAATCGGGATATATGAATACTGACCTCGTAGAGTATTAAGATGGGGATTGAAACAATGATTTGACTGGCTACATCTGGCGGTGTAATTACAGCAGAGACTATTAAGACCAATACAGAAGCCACTTTTCGGTATTTTTTTAAGAATTCTGGAGTAACCAAACCTATTCTGGTTAGGAAGTAAATCAAAATGGGTAATTCAAAAATAAGTCCACAAGCAATTACAGAAGATCGAACAATGGCTATGTAGGAGGATAAATCGATTTGATTGGTTACTTCTTCACTGACGGTGTAGCTGCCCAAGAAATTAATGGAAAGCGGAGCAACTATGTAATAGCCAAACAAGACGCCTAGAAAGAATAAGAAGGAAGCGATAAAAATAAATCCTCGCGCATTTTTACGCTCATTGTCGTAAAGTCCTGGTCCGATGAATCGCCAAATTTCCCATAGCACATAGGGGAATCCAATGATAAATCCAGCCCAAATGGATGTCCAGATGTGCGCTGAGAACTGCCCGGCCATTTCACGACTCTGCAGGATGAACAATGGCTCAGTACTGCAAAATGCGCCCTCAAAACCTAATTTTTGAGATAAAAAGCAGAAAAAACGATAGGTCGGAAAGTCTGGTTGCTTTGGACCAAATAACAAGGTGTTAAAAATGAAATCTTTCATCAAAAAAGCGGCAAATCCCAAAATAACAACGGCTGCAGTAGCGCGAATTAAGTGCCACCTTAACTCTTCTAAATGATCCAAGAAGGACATTTCATTCACATCTTTTTTTTGCTTCATGAGGTGATTCCTTCCTGAATTAGGTTGTGTAAGTGAACAATTCCCTGATAGCTACCCGATTTATCCACAGCAATCAGCTGTGTGATGCTGTTGGCTTGCATCAATGACATAGCATCGACAGCCAAGTATTCCACATCTATGGTTTTCGGATTTTTTGACATAATGTCTTGTGCGGTTAAACCGCCAATATTGTCATGTACAGCTAGCATTCTTCGAATGTCACCATCGGTGATTACCCCGACCAATTGATCTCCGTCCATAACTGCCGTAACACCCAACATTTTTTGAGATATCTCCACAATGGCGTCTTTGACTTTACTGTGAATTTGAACCTCTGGTCGTTGATTTTGCGCTGTAATGTCTTTGACGCTGAGGTATAGTTTTTTTCCCAAAGCACCACCGGGATGAAATTTGGCAAAGTCCTCGGAGTTAAATCCCTTTTGTTCGAGCAAACAGACGGCTAATGCATCCCCCATCGCCAATTGTGCTGTTGTACTTGTAGTAGGGGCCAAATTGTTTGGACACGCTTCTTTAGGCACATAAGTATTGAGTACAAAATCTGCTTGTTGCCCCAGAAAGGAATCAGGGTTGCCCGTTATGGCAATTAACTTATTTTCTCCTCGTTTTAACAAGGGGACCAATACTTTGATTTCTGGTGTATCCCCGCTTTTGGAAATACAGATGATGCTGTCACCATCTTGAATAGATCCTAAATCTCCGTGTATGGCATCGGCGGCATGCATGAATAACGCCGGCGTACCCGTTGAATTCATCGTGGCTACAATTTTGTTTCCAATAACGGCACTTTTTCCAATTCCAGTGACGACCACCCTTGATTTTGAACGGTGAATGTGTTGTACAGCCAGAGCAAATTCATCGCCTAACAGAGGGATGAGCCCGAGTAAAGCATGGCTTTCTAATTCAAGTGTTCTTCGGGCACTGTTCAATATGGCTTGAAAATCGCTCAATTTCGCATTGATTTTGGTTGGATGCCCAAAAAAACAGATGTATTTTTGGGTCACACAAAATTAATCAAATAAAACAAACCTCCTTTTTTCCGTGTTTTATTTTAAAAGGAGGGGATCATTGCAGTAAAATGCTTAATTTAAGGGAAGTTTGACCACCCAACCAGATCAAGTAACCCATATGACTACCAAGGAGGAATTAAGTGCGCAATTGCAGAAGTATTTTGGTTTTGCTCATTTCAAAGGAAGACAAGAGGAGGTAATTCTTCATTTACTAGAAAAAAAGAATGCGTTTGTGATCATGCCTACCGGTGGAGGTAAATCTTTATGCTATCAACTGCCCGCATTAATGCTCCCAGGAACGGCCATTGTCGTATCGCCTTTAATTGCTTTGATGAAAAATCAGGTAGATGCTATACGCGGTGTTTCAGATAACGATGGAGTCGCACATGTGCTCAACTCATCGCTGACTAAGTCAGAGATCAAAAAAGTCATGGATGATGTTGTTCAAGGAATAACCAAACTGCTTTATGTCGCTCCAGAGTCGTTAACCAAAGACGAATATGTGCAGTTTCTCCAATCAGTTCCACTTTCTTTCATCGCTATTGATGAGGCGCATTGTATCTCAGAGTGGGGGCATGATTTTAGACCGGAATATCGAAATTTAAAGTCGATCATAGACCGCTTGGACTCAAGCATTCCTGTTATTGGATTAACGGCTACTGCCACACCTAAGGTTCAGGAAGACATCATGAAAAACTTAGGTATGTCTGACGCTAAAGTATTCAAGTCGTCATTCAATAGACCCAATCTTTTTTATGAAGTAAGGCCAAAAACCCAACAAGTGGAGGCAGATGTGATTCGATTTATCAAACAACATCCAGCTCAATCAGGTATTGTTTATTGCTTAAGTAGAAAAAGGGTAGAAGAGCTGGCTCAAGTACTTCAGGTCAACGGAGTAAACGCTGTACCCTATCACGCTGGTTTTGATGCGAAAACTAGGTCTAAGTATCAGGATATGTTCTTGATGGAAGAGGCTGAGGTGGTCGTTGCTACTATTGCCTTCGGTATGGGTATTGACAAACCAGATGTGAGGTATGTCATTCATTACGACATGCCCAAAAGTATTGAAAGTTATTACCAAGAAACTGGTCGTGCGGGTAGAGATGGAGGAAAAGGTCATTGTTTGGCGTTTTATTCGCCCAAAGACATGGAAAAACTGGAGAAGTTTTTGTCGGGTAAGCCAGTAGCCGAACAAGAAATTGGGATGGCATTGCTTCAGGAGGTTATCGCTTACGCTGAAACTTCTATGTCGAGAAGAAAATTCATGCTTCACTATTTTGGAGAAATCTTTGACGAGATAGATGGACCTGGAGCCGATATGGATGACAATGCGACTAATCCTAAACCCAAGGTAGAGGCTAAAGATTCTGTGCTTAGGCTTTTGGATATTGTGGTTCAAACGGCTGAAAAATTCAAATCAAAAGAGTTGGTTAAAGTGTTGATGGGAAAACCTAATGCGCTCATCGTCGCTCATAAAATTCATTTAAAACCATTTTTCGGGGCTGGATCTGATCAATCCAAAGAATACTGGATGGCCTTGTTAAGACAAACAATCGTATCTGGTTTATTGCACAAAGAAATTGAACAATACGGGGTAGTTCATTTAACTGACCTGGGTAGGGAATTTATTAAGTCACCCAAATCATTTATGATGACTGTTGATCACAGTTATTTGGAAAATGATTCAGAATTAGTGGAACGATTGAATCAAGGGACTGCGGCGGCTGATGAGCAATTATTTTCTATGTTGCAGGATCTGAGGAAAAAAGAGGCCAAAAAACACGGGGTACCTACCTATGTTATTTTTCAAGATCCCTCTTTAGAGGATATGGCGTTAAAATATCCGATGACCCTGAAAGAGTTATCTCAGGTTTATGGGGTAGGCGAGGGAAAAGCTAAAAAATTTGGGGGTCCATTCATCACCACGATAGCAGAATATGTCAAAGAAAATGACATTACACGGCCAGATGATTTGATCGTCAAAAGTACGGGTGCAAAATCTGCACTCAAGTTATTTATCATTCAAGGAGTTGATCGAAAATTGTCCTTAGATGATATTGCTCGATCAAAAGGAATAACCATGGATGAGCTGCTCAAAGAAATGGAGCAAATTGTATTTAGCGGAACCCGATTAAATATCGATTATTGGTTAGAGGATTTATTGGACGAAGATCAGCAGTCGGAGTTGCACGACTATTTTATTGAGGCGCAGACCGATGACATAAGCCTCGCCAGCAATCATTTTAATGGAGATTACGAGGATGAAGAACTCAGGTTGTACCGCATAAAGTTCATCAGTGAAGTAGCCAATTAAATGGTCATGTCATCAAGACCAGATATTCTCCTCCAAGTACAGTTGACCTTTTTGTGCATCGAATGTTACTTCTGCTCCAATGGGTAGCGTCATGTTCCAAGGAGTATGTCCAAAAGACATTCCATAACAACAAGGAATTTCGGTAGGCATCAATCGGTCCTTTAGAACTTCATACAGGCTAAAACCATCTTTACTACCCGCTGGTTGATCACAATCAACCCACACTCCGAGTGCATAACCTTGAGCCTTTTTAAAAGTCTCTGTCATCAATAACTGAGTCAACATGCGGTCTATCCGATATGGTTTTTCACCAACTTCTTCAATGAGGACGATTTTATCTGTAAAGTCAATTTCATACTCCGTGCCAATTAACGATGTAATCAGTGTTAAACTACCCCCTACTAATTTTCCGCGACCAAGACCTGGAGTAATCGTAATTCTTTGATATTCATTGCTTTTTTGGTCCTTAATTTCATCCTGATCCACAGAATCCATCAAAAATCCTGATCCAGAATGTTTCCATAAATTCAACCACATGGCTTTTGAATATGATTTTTCTAAAGCACTGCCCACAGGGCCATGAAATCCAATTAACCCGGTTTTTATGTATATGGCTTGTAACAAGGCGGTTATGTCGCTGAACCCAATAAGGGGTTTGGGATTCTTGGCAATTGCCGCGTAATCCAATAGATCTAAGATCCTTGTTGTTCCATATCCTCCACGAACACAAACTATGGCCTCAATAGTTTTATCTTTAAATGCGTCCATTAGGTCTTGAGCCCTTAGCTGATCTGTTTGACTGAAGTAGCCATATCGGTCTCCCAGATATTTACTGGGAACAACCTGAAACCCCATTTCAGTTAAATCCTTTACAGCGCGATCTATTTTCTCTGAAGAGGTGTTAAATGCAGGAGCAATTAATGCTATTCGAGCACCATTTTTTGGTTTTTTGGGCTTGATGGTTGGTGAATTTAAACCAGGTATTTTGGTTTGACTCAATAGTGTTGACGACCAAAGACCAGTCAGGGAAAATGCGACTAAATTTCCCAAGAAGTTTCTTCGTTTACTCATTTTGTGGTGTTTTTCGCTCCCATCGGTTTAATTGTCTGATGATGCGTTCAATAGCTTCTTCAATGGATTGGTCAGGCTCAATAACGGTGTATTCGCCCCAGAAGTCAGGATTTCCAAATCCTTTGGTCGATTCACTTAAAACAACAGAAGGTTTAATCACGTCTGTGTTGTCCATAGTATTGGTTGATGATGGGTTTTTTTGATCGGTTACGGCCATTTCTGCCCATATTTGGTATTGAGTATTGAACAATTTATTTTTCCAATTGGCGGTAAAATTCATCTCCATTTTACTGTATTGGAAGGTCCAGCTTTCCCCTTGGGGGCTATAGTCTACCTGATAGTTTACTGACGTAGGCCATAATTTTACGCGTGCTGGTTTTTTTCTGACAAACAAGGAAGCAGCAGCTTCTCTATTGGTAACATTCATCTCAAATATGGCTTTAGCTAAATGGTTGCCCTGAGTGGTGATGTACAATTCGCCCCTGTAGAGTGGTGTGATGACATTTTGTTTTTGTTCAAAATGAACAATGTGCACTAGTTTTTGGTCAATTTGCGTAAATCCAGCATGGGTAAATCGATAAGCTTGAAGCGCTTGAGGATCAAATACGATATCTGGGTATTTAGCTATATCGATAAACAAAGTGTTGTAGGGGCCGCCTTGAAGTTTAACAGCTAGCGTATCGTTGGGCTTATAATTGGTGCTTTTTCTGAATTGAATCAAGCGAGCTACATCATTTTTATCGGAGCTATTGGGTTGTTTATCTACCTCAATAATGGCCTCGGCTAATGATAGGTTTTTAGATTTTTTCCGTACCGCCTCTCTGAAAAAAGTAATGACTTGACTTTTTTGTTGCGTGCCTTGTTGTTGCCTGTTTTTCAGCATCTCTAACACGAGAACACCTGGGTCTTGTGGCACACTCACCGTCACCTCTTTAAGTATTGTGGTGCTTGGGATTAAAGAGATCAGTAGTGGATCTGGTTGGGTATTGATGGCCAATCGAGCCGATTCATAACCCATAAACGAGATCAGTAATTCTTGACCAGGATTATCTACAGGTATTTTGATGCTAAATCGTCCATCTTTGTTGGTTACCGTGGCACCTTGGTCATCGGATAACCTAACAGAGGCCAGCGCTAAGGGTTCTTTTGTTCTCTGGTCAATAACTCTACCAGTTATTTCTTTGACCGAGTTTGTTTGTGCATGAGTGGAGAAGCACAAGAAAAACATCAACCCGTACAGAGCTATTTTTAGGGACTGTGAATTCCAAAACTTGAGTGATTTCTTCATTGAACAATGGATGAGGTTCCTCTACATCAGAGTGCCATAAAGTTACGATTTGACAGGGATAATACGTTTTGATTAATGTTAAAAAGTCCTCAAGTTTTCGTCAAAATTAAATCCAACAAAAAGAGTTCGCGTATATTTACCAGGCAATTATTCTTATGGGTTTCCAACAAGTTCGCATTCCGCTCTCCAATATGTATGCACCGGGTACTCTGGTCAGGGATTATTTAGAAAAAAAACCCTCCATAGAACCGTTTGTTGGACCTTGGCCTTCAATGGTCGGTCTAGGACAACAAATATCTTTTCGACAAGACTTTTCATCGGCTACCCGCCAACTAGTTCAAGCGCATCTCAAGGCACAGTATGCGGATCTTCCCTTCAGCGCATCGGTCCAACAAAATATAGACTGTTGGGTTAATTCTACTTGTTTTACAGTAACGACGGGACATCAATTAAATCTATTTACTGGACCATTATATGTGGTTTATAAGTTGATATCAACGATCAAACTAGCTGAAAAATTGAGGGAGGAATTTCCAGAACATCAATTTGTTCCGGTCTATTGGATGGCTACGGAAGACCATGATTTTGCTGAGATCAATCACTTTTATCTAGGGGATCAAAAATTAGTTTGGGAACCCAATACCCCACTTGATGGTCCAGTTGGGCATTTAAAAACGGATGGGATTGATGCTGTTTATGAGGTATTAGCCAGCTTGTTGGGTACATCGCAAAGAGCTGAATGGTTGAAGGAGCAGTTCGAGTTGGCTTACCTGCAATCCGATAACCTGGCAAAAGCAACACAGAGGTTGGCAGACGCTTTATTTGGAGATCGCGGATTGGTCGTCATCGATGCAGATCACCCAGAGTTAAAAAGACTGCTCAAGCCCTTATTTGTTCGTGAATTGATGGAGGATGTAACCAGAACAAAGGTCAGCGAATCTATTGAACGAATAAAAGTGGTTTATCCAGATTATGAGCCACAAGTCTCTCCGAGAGATTTAAATTTCTTTTATATAGATCGAGGTAGAAGGGGGCGTATGGAACGAGATGAACAGGGAGCTCATGTGGTGGGTAGTGACATCAAATACACGACAGCTCAGTGGATCGAATTATACGACCAGTTTCCTGAACGTTTTTCCCCTAATGTTTTGACTCGACCGTTATATCAAGAGACGATATTGCCCAATCTCGCCTACATTGGAGGTGGTGGTGAACTTTCCTATTGGTTTGAGCTAAAAAGTCTTTTTGATGCGGTAGAGGTGCCTTTTCCTGTGCTTATTCACAGGGATGCAGCGGTGTTGATGACTGAGAAACAGTGGAAGAAAATAGCCGCTTTTGGTTTGGAGCCAAATCAACTTTTTTTGAGTAAAGATCAATTGATCAATAAAAAAATCAGATCAATTTCTAATATTGAGCTTGATTTAGGATTTCTCAAGGAACAGCTCGAAGCGCAGTTTGCCCATTTGTACACTTTGGCTGAATCGACAGACCCTTCATTTATTGGAGCGGTACATGCGCAAAAAGCTAAACAAATGCAGGGCATAGATCTATTGGAAAAAAGGTTGCTCAATGCGCAAAAACGCCAACTCAAAGATCAAGTGGCTCGATTGAGTGAATGGCACAATGAATTGTTCCCCCAGGGCGGATACCAAGAACGCAAAAGAAATTTCGCCCCCTTTTACCTGACTTATGGAACATTGTTTTTTGATGCTTTGTATGAAACATTTGATCCGTTAGATCAAGCCTGTAGCCTAATTATATTTCCTTAAGCATGCACAAGATTGATATAGATGTAGTAGACATGACCCTAGACGTCATGAAGTATGTGATTGGTCGGATTACCAAAACACACCCAGAGTTAGGTATTCCTATTTCAGAGCAAGAATTGCGTGAACGCATTGGCCAGACAATCTCTGCCAAGGGTATTGGTGGTCAAAAGGCCTTTGAATTGTTTCGAGAGGTATTGGTTAAACACACAGTGCCTATTGACCACCCTAGAAACCTGGCCTTTGTTCCTGCAGCACCAACAAGGGCGGCCATAATGTTTGATCTGGTGACTTCAGCATCAAGTATTCACGGTGCCTATTGGATGGAGGGAGCTGGCGGGATTTATTGTGAAAATGAAGCGATGCAGTGGTTGGTTTCCTTGACTGGATTGCCTCAAGGTGCTTTCGGCGTTTTTACCTCCGGAGGAACCGCAGCCAATCTCTCTGCTTTGGTCGCGGCCAGACATGATTGGCGCACACGATCAAAAGAAAGAATGTCACAAAGAGGTTTAATGGTTTGTAGCAATCATGCGCATGCATCGGTAAAAGCGATGGCTCAAGTCATCGATGCGGATGTGCTGTCCATAGATTGTTATGGAGCTATGTCCCCCCATCAAGTGATCGAGGCAGTCAATCGATTAAGTGCTGAAGATCAGGACCGCATTTTTGCCTTAGTGGTCACTGCTGGAACAACCAATGCGGGCATCATTGATGATTTAAGGGGTTGTGGAGAACTATGCGCCGAAAAGAGTTGGTGGATGCACGTAGATGGTGCCTATGGTGGCGCTGCATTGGCGGCACCCTCTGTCCGCCATTTGTTTGAGGGCATTGAATGGGCCGATAGCATAACCATTGATCCTCATAAATGGTTGTTTGCACCCTATGATTGCGGTGCCGTTTTATACAAAGACCCTCAAAAAGCAAAGGCGGCCCATACCCAAGAAGGAAATTATTTGGCTATTTTCAATGAACCTCAGTTTACGGGCTTTAATCCAGCGGATTATCAAATCCAATTAACCCGAAGAGTTAGGGGACTTCCGCTTTGGTTTTCTTTGGCTATGCATGGTACGGATCGATATAGTCAGGCCATTGAACAAGGTATTGCTTTAGCAGGAATGGCTGTATCAGCCATTGAAAAACGCCCCTACCTGAGAGTAACTAGACCATCGAGCTTGTCCGTTGTTCTTTTCGAACGTATCGGTTGGAGTGATCAACAGTATTCTCAGTGGACCTACGAGCAGTTAGCTCGTGGCTTTGCGCTGGTGGCGCCTACTAAAGATTTGGTCGACGGGGCGTGGAAAACGGTGGCTCGTTTTTGCTTTATCAACATTGATACCACGATTGAGGATATCGAATCCATTCTCGACACCCTAGAATAATTAATGCCTGACATTTGTTTCCAGGCTCAAATGTTTATTTTTGCTCATGCAAAACAATGTACTTATCCTTGATTTCGGTTCTCAATACACTCAATTGATTGCCAGAAGGGTCCGTGAACTCAATATTTTTTGTGAGATCAAACCCTACAACCTGCTTCCACAAGATTTGTCCCCATACAAAGCGGTTATCCTATCAGGCTCTCCGCATTCGGTTAGGGGAGATGATGCTCCACATCCAGATCTAACAGGAATTAGAGGAAAAAAGCCATTGCTTGCTGTTTGTTATGGGGCCCAATACCTAGCACACTTTTCAGGAGGTGAAGTAGCACCTTCCAATACTCGAGAATACGGAAGAGCGCATCTTGATTTTATGGCAGCCGACGAACCATTCTTTGCTGGAGTGAGTCCTCAGAGCCAAGTTTGGATGAGTCATTCAGACACGATTAAAACGCTTCCCACGGGGGGTGTATTGATTGGAAGCACACACGATGTAACCAATGCGGCCTATAAAATCGAGGGAGAAACCACGTACGCTATACAATTTCATCCTGAAGTATATCACTCTAAGGATGGAAAACAAATGCTCGCCAACTTTTTAGTGGATATTGCGGGTGTAGCTCAAGATTGGACGCCGGACTCTTTTGTTCACGAGACCATTACCAGTTTAAAAAATCAAATTGGTCAAGATCGCGTGATTTTGGGATTGTCTGGTGGAGTTGATTCTACAGTGGCTGCTGTGTTATTGCACCAAGCTATCGGAACCCAACTACACTGCATTTTTGTCAACAATGGCTTGTTGCGCAAAAATGAATTTGACCAAGTGCTGGATCAATACAAGCACATGGGACTCAATGTTAAAGGTGTGGATGCCTCAGATCGTTTTTTACAGGCGCTTAGTGGTCTTACGGACCCAGAAGCCAAGCGTAAAGCGATTGGAAAAGTTTTTGTCGATGTTTTTGACGATGAGTCGCATCAAGTAGTCGATGCTAAATGGCTAGCTCAGGGCACTATCTACCCAGATGTCATTGAATCACTTTCAGCTACTGGTGGTCCTTCAGCAACGATTAAAAGTCACCACAATGTAGGTGGTTTGCCCGATTACATGAAGTTGAAGGTAGTGGAACCCTTGCGTTTGTTGTTTAAAGATGAGGTGAGAAGGGTAGGCGCTAGCTTAGGTATTAGTTCTGTGTTGTTAGGAAGACACCCGTTCCCAGGACCAGGATTAGCTATCAGGGTGCTCGGTGAGGTAACTCCTGAAAAAGTGCGTATTTTACAGGAAGTTGATGCCATTTTTATCGATGGTTTAAGGTCTTGGAACCTATATGATCAGGTGTGGCAAGCTGGGGCAATTTTATTGCCTGTTCAAAGTGTGGGTGTGATGGGGGATGAGCGAACTTATGAGCAGTGTGTTGCTTTGCGGGCCGTGGAAAGCACCGATGGAATGACTGCTGACTGGGTGGATTTGCCTTATGCCTTTTTACAAAAAACATCCAACGACATCATCAACAAAGTCAAGGGAGTCAATCGCGTGGTCTACGACATCAGTTCAAAACCACCGGCAACTATAGAATGGGAATAAACGGATGAAATTAAAACAGTTATTTTGCGTCTTAGCGTTAGTGAGTATGTTCACCCTTCAGGGACAGAGCGTACCGGCACCCCAAATTAAAGGCTCTTGGGGAATCGCCTTTGCTTTGCCGTTTAGGACTGATAAAATGGATTTTATCGATCCAGCTTTGGGACAAAAGATTTTAGAAGCTAGAAATGACACCAAATCCAGTCTTTCCTTTTACAGCGGAGCGCTTTTGGCGATTAGGCGATTGGACTCTCTGGGAGTTAAGGTTAATCCTTACCCAGTGGACACTCAGCTCAACGGATCTTTGGCTCAATCTGAATTGGAGGCATTGTACGCCGAACATAACATCGACTTTTTGATAGGGCCATTGTCAGATCGCGTTCTTCCAGCTTTATCCAACTGGTCTGTCCAGCGCAAGATCCCAATTTTTTTGCCGAGCATACCAGATGCGCAACAGGTAAATAGTCTTATGATTCAAGGGGTCTCAAAAAACGAGACCTTGCGCAAACAATTATTGGATTACGCTAAAAGAGAATGGAAGGGTCAGAGAGTAACCATCATTCACGATAGTGAGGAATTAAATCAAGCGCAGAGCATTGCGCAGCGATTTCCCAATGCACAAAAAGTAGATGCTACAGTCAATAGCAATCGCTTGCTTGAAGTGTTGACTCAAAAAATGGATACCGTAAACAGCAATTGGGTATTTGTAGAATCCGCTAATCTAAAAACGGCCTCATCAGTTGCCTCAATTCTTAGTTCTCAACTCAGATTTTCTGGACATATTAGGCTGTGGAGTCCCCTGTTTACTAATGCATTTGACAATGATGTCATCGACTTCAAACAATTATCTGATTTAAATTATACGACTTCTGCAGTTCAAGAGCCATTGACTTTTGTCTCCTGGGGGAGTCAATATTTTGCTGAATGGGCAAAATATCCGGATAAAATTGCCGTGCGGGGCTATGATTCAGTCATGTTTGCTGTTTTGCAGCTCAGCGGTTTATCGATCACCTCCCCGGAAGGTCGAAAATTCTTCGAATGGGCGGGTGTAACGCATCCATTTAATATGGTTCAAGATTCCAGAGGACACCAAGTCAACCAAGGGTTTGTGCTGATCGCACTCAAAGATATGGAGTGGGAAGTGATTGGCCGTTAAACGTCACAGCGTTTGATCGATTCATAGAGCACTTGCATTCTAGGCTCACGCCTTGGGATGTATTCTTGAGCGACATAGCCTTGATATCCAGTTTGGAGAATTTCATGCATAATCGCCGGATAATTCAGTTCTTGGGTTTCATCGATCTCGTGCCTACCAGGTACTCCCGCTGTGTGATAATGCCCAAAATAGCGGTGATTTTCCCTGATTCTTCTGATGATGTCACCTTCTTGAATTTGCATGTGATAAATGTCAAAGAGGAGTTTAAAATGCTCAGATCCTAAGGCCACACAAAGATCAATGCCCCAATCTGAATGATCGCACATATAATCAGGGTGATCTTGTTGGTTAAATAGTTCCATCTGAAGTACTACACCGTGTTTTTCGGCAAGCGGAAGGATTTTTTTTAGTCCAGTAACACAATGGGCCAATCCCTCTGTGTCCGACATACCATCTCTGTTTCCGCTGAAGCAAATTAAATTTGTATACCCGGCCTCAGCGACCAGTGGGATCATTTTGGTGTAATTTTCAATCAGCTGCTTGTGGTAGGTAGGATTATTCCATCCCTTGGTGAGACTTATCTCAGCTCCGTTACACATAGAGCAATGTATGTTGTATTTTTTCAAGAGAGGCCAGTGTTCTGGACCGACTAAATCGATGGCACCAACACCCATTTCAACCAATGAAGTCAACAATTCTTCCCAGGGCAAATCCCCAAAACACCACTGACAAACAGAGTGGTGGATTCGATTTTTTAAGGGTTCTCTTTGATTTATTTCAGGGGAAGAAGCCCATGATTTTGTGGAGATTAATGACGTGGCACCTAGAGCTGACAGTGCGGTTGATTGAAGGAAATTTCTTCTTTTCATAGGGGCTAAATTAGCTTGAAAATACAAATTAATTCAGGGTTAATCAAGGTTTAATTCGTATTTTTGCTCGCGTTGATCCTATTGCTTCACGCTTCATGCCACAAACAAAATACATCTTTGTCACCGGAGGAGTTACCTCCTCATTGGGAAAAGGAATTATTGCAGCCTCACTTGCTAAATTATTGCAAGCAAGAGGCTACAGAACGACTATACAAAAACTCGACCCCTATATCAATGTCGATCCAGGTACCCTGAATCCCTATGAGCACGGTGAATGTTATGTGACGGATGACGGAGCAGAAACGGACCTTGACCTGGGACACTACGAGAGATTTTTGAACGTCCCCACCTCTCAAGCCAATAATGTAACCACAGGCCGCATCTATCAATCCGTGATTGAAAAGGAGCGTAAAGGGGCTTTTTTAGGCAAAACAGTCCAGGTAATTCCCCACATCACCAACGAAATAAAGCACCGCATTCAGTTGTTGGGCCAAAGCGGTGATTTTGATGTAGTGATCACAGAAATAGGAGGTACAGTGGGTGATATCGAGTCATTGCCTTATATCGAATCTGTACGCCAATTGTTGTGGGAATTAGGTGATGACAACGCCATGGTCATCCACTTGACGTTAATCCCGTATTTGTCAGCTGCCGGCGAGCTAAAAACGAAGCCTACCCAACACTCAGTGAAAACATTGATGGAAAGCGGTATCAAAGCCGATGTTTTGGTATGCCGCACCGAACATGAAATATCTGATGAAATCAGGGGTAAATTGGCTTTGTTTTGCAACGTGCGCAAACAAGCGGTCATTCAATCGATTGATGCATCGACCATTTATGATGTGCCTTTGATGATGCAAAAAGAAGGTTTGGATCAGGTCGTCATGCAAAAACTTCATTTGGAAGACAAAGGGGCACCAGATTTAACTCAGTGGTCAGCCTTCTTGAAAAAACACAAAAACCCTAAAGATGAGGTCCGCATCGGTCTCATTGGCAAATACGTGGAACTTCAAGATTCGTATAAATCAATTTTGGAGTCATTTATTCATGCTGGAGCACAAAATGAAGTAAAAGTCAAGGTGATTTCAATTCATTCGGAACACTTGACCGTGGATAATGTGCCTGAGCAACTCGAGGGCCTTCACGGTATTTTGGTAGCTCCTGGATTTGGGGAGCGAGGGATTGAGGGTAAAATAAAGGCAGTACAGTACGCTAGAGAACAAAAAATTCCATTCTTAGGAATTTGTTTGGGCATGCAGATGGCTGTCATAGAATACGCCCGAAATGTACTGGGCCTTACTCAGGCCAATTCTTTAGAGATGGATCCCAAAACGCCAGATCCAGTCATTCACTTGATGGAGGGACAGAAAAAAGTCACCCAAAAGGGAGGGACTATGCGCTTAGGAGCTTGGTCCTGTGATTTGAAGCCTGGGTCATTGGCCCATAAAATTTACGGTGTCTCTCAGATTACTGAACGCCATAGACATCGTTTCGAGTTCAACAACAAGTATTTAGCGGATATTCAATCACATGGAATGATTGCTTCAGGAACCAATACAGAAAACAATTTGGTAGAGGTAGTGGAAGTTCCCGAGCACCCTTGGTTTATTGGGGTTCAATACCACCCGGAGTACAAGAGTACTGTAGCTAATCCACACCCACTTTTTGTGGCATTTGTACAAGCAGCGTTGGTACACAAAAAACAAAGTAAATAGGATCCTATCCTGACCATCATTATGGAAGAAAAAAAATTAGACCTCAATTCAATCATCGGATTCGTACTTATTTTCGGAATACTGATTTATATGTTCTATATCAATCAGCCTACTCCGGAAGAATTGGCCGCACAGAAAGTCGAAGCTGCTTTGCAACAAGAGGCCGATGAAGCCGCTTCAAATACCCCGCAATTACCTTTAATCGCACCTGCAGTTGCCGATGATTTAGGGGTTCCAGCTATTGATTCATTGCCCAAAACCCCGGTTGTTTTAGACAATGAATTGCTTCATTTAGAAGTGAGTCCAATGGGTGGAATGGTCACTCTGGCTCAAATTAAAGCGTTTAAAACCTATGATTCCATACCTGTTTATTTGGTTAAGGATCAAAACGCCCAATTTTCTATTGGACTTACGGCCAAAAACAATTCGGTTATCCAGACCGCATCCCTGTACTTTCTTCCAGAAATCAGTCAAGATGCCGAGGGAAACCAACACTTGAAAATGACGGCTACACTGGGGGAAGGTGCATCAATCACCTACCACTATCAAGTGAAACCCAATGATTACCTGATTGATTTTCGGGTAGAAACAAGTGGTGTCGATCAAGTAGTTAACACGTCAATACCGGCGGAGTTGTCTTGGATTCAACAAGGTATTCGCCACTCAAAAAGCGTGGTGTATGAAAACAGGTATACCCGACTGACTTATCGCCACCAGGGGGATAAAATCAGTAAATTATCCGATAGTAGTGATGATGAAGAGCAAGTTGATCAGCTGCATTGGGCTTCCTATCGCCAACACTTTTTTAGCAGTATTTTGGCCTTTGAGGTTCCTGTAGAAAAGGCCTCAACGAGCAGTGTCAATCTGGTGAAGGAAGAAGACAAATCGGTGGCATTTACCAAAACCAACACCCTGAAAGTACCGTTGAATTTTCAATCAGGGTCGCTTAATACCCGTATGTTTTGGTTTTACGGGCCTACTGATGTAGCTGTTTTAGCTCAATATAAAGCCTTGGATTTAGAGTCCTCTATACCTTTTGGTTGGGGTATTTTTGGTTGGTTAAATCGATATGTATTTACCCCGATGTACACCTTCTTGAGCGATTATTTTCCTCACGGGATTGCCATTATCGTGATGACTGTATTGGTTCGTTTGGCCATGTCACCAGTCACGTACAAGTCCTATGTTTCTCAAGCTAAAATGAAGGTGATTAAGCCTGAAATTACCGCCATCAATGAGCAACATAAAGACAATGCCATGAAACGCCAGCAGGAGACGATGAAGCTCTATTCAAAAGCGGGAGTAAGTCCGACGAGTGGGTGTGTTCCTGCACTGCTTCAACTCCCCATTTTCTATGCGTTATTTATGTTTTTCCCCACATCATTTGTATTGAGACAAAAGTCTTTTTTGTGGGCGGATGATCTTTCCTCGTACGACACCATCGCGCAATTACCTTTCCATATTCCATTTTATGGAGATCACGTAAGCTTGTTCCCCATTCTAGCTTCCATTGCCATTTTCTTTTATATGATGATGACCACTGGGCAAAACATGCCGACTCAACCTGGCATGCCGAATATGAAATTCATCATTTATCTATCTCCGGTAATGATGTTGTTTTTCTTTAACTCTTATGCGAGTGGATTGAGTTTGTATTACTTTGTGTCTAACTTGATTACTATTTTAATCATGTTGGTCATCAAGCATTTCATTTTAGATGAACAGAAAATACATGCCCAAATCGAGTTCAATAAGCAACAACCAAAGAAGGAAAGCGGATTTCAACGCAAAATGAGGGAGTTGATGGAACAAGCTGAAACCCAGAAGAAACTTAAAAAATAGTTCGTTATGTCCATAGGGACTACCCACAAACCTAAAGTGGTTGTCGGCCTTTCTGGAGGGGTAGATTCCTCTGTGGCAGCCTACCTTCTTTTGGCTGAGGGGTATGACGTGATCGGGTTATTTATGAAGAATTGGCACGATGATTCGGTGACCATATCCAATGAATGCCCTTGGCTTGAAGACAGCAACGATGCCCTAATCGTCGCACAGAAATTAGGGATTCCTTTCCAAACAATTGACTTAAGCGCCACCTATAAAGAGCGTATTGTCGATTATATGTTTGCTGAGTATGCCGCTGGAAGAACACCGAATCCAGATGTGCTTTGCAACCGTGAAATTAAGTTTGATGTTTTTCTTCAAGTCGCACTTGGTTTAGGTGCGGATTATGTAGCGACGGGTCATTACTGTCGCAAAGAAACCACGGGTGATGGAGGTGTGTTGACCCATCACTTATTGTCCGGCCTAGACCCTCATAAAGATCAGTCCTATTTTTTGTGTCAGTTAAATCAAGAGCAGCTCGCTCGAAGTTTGTTCCCGATCGGAGGTTTGATGAAGTCTGAGGTCAGGGAGATAGCGAGAGCTCAAGGATTGATCACCGCTGAAAAAAAAGATTCTCAGGGTCTGTGTTTTATAGGCAAAGTGCGGCTGCCCGAATTTTTACAGCAACAACTTAAGCCCAATCCCGGGCGTATTGTCGAGATATCAACAGCGCATCCCTGTTACTCAGAACCTTTTACAGGAGAAATCAACACGGTGGAAGATGCAGAAAAAGCCGCCATTCCATGGACCTATACTCCAGAGATGGGTATCGATAAAGGAGCGCATAGTGGGGCACATTATTTTACCGTCGGACAGCGCAAAGGGTTGGATGTTGGTGGGACACCTTTAGCTTTGTATGTGGTAGACACCGATGTAATCCGAAATGTTATTTATGTAGGCCAAGGGAATGATCACCCAGGTCTATGGCGAAGGGCACTGAAAATCAATCAAGAGGAAATGCATTGGGTACGCCCTGATCTTGCCTTATCTCCGGGTCAATCTATGGAGGTAATGGCTCGTATTCGATACAGGCAACCTTTACAACAAGGGGTTATTTGGCGTGGTGAAGCGGATTATTTTCTGAGTTTTTCTGCCCCTCAATCCGCCATTACTCAAGGACAGTTTTCCGCCCTGTACTTAGGAGAAGAGCTGATTGCATCTGGGGTGATTGCCCGTTAATAGGCCACGGCTTTTCGAATAACGACATTTTGAATCGGCCAATCTCCGCTTTCCACGGCAACAGAATTTATTTTATCCACGGTATCCATCCCTTCGACCACTCTGCCAAATGGCGTATATCCTGCATCTAAATGGTACGACCCTGGCTGGGTCACCACGATAAAAAACTCATAAGGGGAGGCCAATTGGTGCGGGTTATTTATGTCGCTACTTGGCATAGATACAACACCTCGGTGGTGTTTAAATCCTTTGTCAGTGACTGGAGGCAATAAATAACGCCCAATTTCTTTTCTTTTTTTTGCAATACCTCCGTGGTCGGCATTTCCTCCCTGAATAATAAAGCCTTTCACAATACGATGAAAGTAGGTCTCATCGAAGTATCCTTTTTTAGTCAGGTATATAAAATTAGATTTATGATACGGTACTTCATCGAAAAGCTCAATCACGATGTTTCCATAGGATGTCTCCAAGCGGACATATTTTTCCTTCACCAGTTTTTGGTAGTGAAAAAAGAATTCTATCGCATTTTCCTCTGTGATTTTGAAGTCTTGAAGAGATGGTTCTATGCCTACCGCTTCTTCAATAGTCCATGTTTTTTTTGCAGGAGTTGATAGCGTATCCAGTACTATGGAGTCTGACTTGGTGGCGATCGAATTTTGGCTGGGATTTTTTTCCCCTGGAGTTACGGGTTTATCCCTGGGATCTTGACAATTAATGAGCAGGGAAAAAAGCCCCAAATAAAGAAGATAAATACTAAATTGTGGTATGGATTTTAGTGTTTTCTCGGACATAGCCTCAAAATTAAAACATTTGCCGTTACCGGGTATAGCTGCACAAGGTAAAATGACCCATCCGTTGCGCTATCAACAGATGATCCGAGAAAATCCAGATCAATATAGTCCTAAACACGCCGCTGTACTGGCCTTGTTTTATCCTGACCAGAACAATCATACACATTTGTTGTTGATTAAACGGGCAGTCGATGGACAGACACATTCAGGTCAAATTGCTTTTCCCGGTGGACGTCGCGAACTATGTGACCCAGACCATCTATCAACGGCTCTGCGCGAGGCTAGGGAAGAGGTAGGCATTCAACCGGAATTGATCCGTGAAATCACGCCATTAACCCCCCTATATATTCCGCCCTCAAATCATTTGGTTTACCCGTTTATGGGCCTATATCCCCATAATCAATTTGTCAAGGATGCACGTGAAGTAGAAGAATTGATTCCCTGGTCTACAGAAACATTTATAGAATTCCCAAAGTATACCGAACATGTAGTAACTACAGATACTGGAATAAAATTGAGTTTCCCGGCTTTTGATGCCCATGGACAAACCGTATGGGGAGCCACCGCGATGGTGTTGAGTGAAATAAGGGCACTACTCACAGAGGTAGTCTCTTAAAATGTGTATTTTTGACCCCTAAATGGAACGTATGCTGTTGTTGAAGAAAAATCCTTTTGGTCATTATTTGGTGTTAAAAAAGTGGTTGATTCGTTATTTAGGAGCGTTGACACATCAACGATATAAAGGGTTTAACAAACTACAGATTGAAGGGTCTGAAGTGATACGCCAACTCCCTGAGACCAATGTTTTGTTTGTGAGCAATCACCAGACTTATTTCGCAGATGTGGTTGCCATGTTTCACGTGTTTAATGCGAGTCTTAAGGGTAGGGTGGATTCGATTGAGAATGTGGCTTACCTGTGGAATCCTAAACTTAATCTGTACTACGTTGCTGCCGCTGAGACCATGAAACAGAGTCTTTTGGCTAAAATACTTGCCTATGCAGGTTCTATAAGTATTGAACGCACTTGGAGAGCAGAAGGACAGGATGTTAATCGACAGGTTAAAATGAGCGATATCACCAACATTGGTCGCGCCCTTGAAGATGGTTGGGTGATTACTTTTCCTCAAGGAACCACCACACCTTGGAAACCTATACGAAAGGGTACAGCCCACATCATTAAAAAGTATAAGCCTGTGGTGGTCCCCGTGGTGATCGATGGTTTTAGAAGATCGTTTGACAAAAAAGGGCTGTTGGTAAAAAAGAAAGGGATTCTTCAATCCATGGTGATTAAGCCACCTATGGAAATTGATTATGAACTGGATACGGTCGAACAGATCGTAGAAAAAATTGAGTTTGCAATTGAGCAACACCCTTCATTCCTCAAGGTATTAATGCCAGAGCAAATAGCTCAGATGGAAGAAGAAAACCAGCTAAGGCGATACAGTGCATCACAAAAAAAACGCTCCTAAAGGAGCGTTTTTCATTTAGTTTCTGTAGTCCAGTGCAGGAGTCCTATCTCCAATTAAAGGGGTGTACGTGAAATTTTTACCCCTTCTTTGAATAAACTCAACTTTAGCTTGTTCGATCAATTTGGGTTTTTCGAACAATTCAATAGCACTTAAGGTAATCGTTTTTGCAGCGACCATCATTCCTTTGTGCGCTATGCTAGTTTTTCCAGCAGCTACAGCTTGCCAACTGTGTGAGGGAGTACCCGGAGCCCATGTAGCAATGCGCATACCCACTGTGGGAACAGCAAAACTCACATCGCCTACATCTGTTGATCCACCCGGAGTGCCCACTTCTTTAAAAGGAACAATTTTTTCAGCGGTACTAATCGGCAGTGGTTTTTCCAAGGTTTTAAAGATGCTCTCAGCAAATTCTTTCTCTGATTCACTATAACTATATCCACCGACTTGAACCAACTTCTCATGAACCATGCGTTGTAATGTCAAATTGGGTAGTAATTCGTGCGTGCCGCCAATAATTTCATAGTCCATTTGGGTTTCAGTACCCAGGGCAGCCCCCTCAGCAGCTTTAACAATCCGGTCAAAAATGTTCATGACCACTTGACGATCTTTATCGCGAGCGTAGTAATAGACCTCTGCAAAGTTGGGAACTACATTGGGCGCTTTGCCTCCGTCTGTAATGACGTAGTGAATACGAGATCCATCGGGAATGTGTTCACGCATCATGTTCACCATCATGTTCATCGCTTCAACGGCATCCAAGGCTGAACGTCCCTGATCTGGTGCAGCTGCAGCATGTGCAGAGATTCCTCTAAATCTAAACTTAGCCGACTTGTTGGCCAGTGATGCTGCAGCTGAGGCACTGTGTGTGGATGCTGGATGCCAGTGCAGCACTACATCCACCTCATTAAACAAACCCTCACGGACCATATATACTTTTCCAGAACCCCCTTCTTCAGCAGGACACCCGAAAAATTTAATTTTACCCGGAGTACCTGTCCGGGATAAAAAGTTTTTCACTTCTATGGCTGCTGCAACAGAGGCCGTTCCAAATAAATGGTGCCCGCATCCGTGCCCTGCTACACCTCCAGCAGATGCCAACATAGGAATCGCCTGTTGGGAAAGTCCAGGAAGTGCGTCGTATTCACCTAAAATGCCTAGCGTGGGCCCTGATTCTCCGTATTCTGCGACAAATGCAGTCGGAATTCCCGCTACGCCCATAGTAATTTTAAATCCTTGTTTTCTGAGTGTTTCAGCCAATAAAGCACTGCTTTGTACTTCTTGATAACCCATTTCGGCCCAGTCCCAAATCTGGTCTGAGATAGCGGCATATTCAGCCGCTTTTTTAGTCAATGATTGAAGTTCTGGCGTGGTTTTCTGAGCCCATAATCCGGTGTACATCCCTAAGAATACACACCACATCCATTTATTGGTCATAAGTTATAGTTTTATTTAAATATAATTAATTCAGCTCCTGGGATGAAATTTTTTTAGCACAGAAGCTAATTTACTTCGGTCTACATGCATGTAAATCTCTGTCGTGGTAATGCTTTGGTGGCCCAGCATCTGTTGAATAGATCGTAAATCCGCTCCGTTTTCCAAAAGATGCGTGGCAAATGAGTGCCTAAAAGTGTGCGGGCTTATTTTTTTTGATATACCTATTTTTATACCGAGTTGCTTGATGATGGTAAACACCATAGCCCGAGTCAGCGGGGCATTACGCCGATTAAAAAATAAAAAATCTTCATACCCTTTTTTTGGATCCCACAAGTGTCTTAACTCATTTTGATACCTGATGATGCAACGAGCATTGAAGTCGCTCAGGGGCACTAACCGTTCTTTATTTCCCTTGCCCAATACCCGAATGAATCCCTCTTTGAAAAATAAATCGGAACATTTGAGTTGAACTAATTCGCTAACCCTAAGACCACATCCATACAAAGTTTCCAACATAGTGTAATTTCGCTCCCCTTCTTTGGTACTTCGGTCAATAGATTCAATTAATTGGTTGATTTCTTGCTCGGACAGGGTATCAGGAAGTTTTCTGCCCAATCGAGGTCGTTCAGTGATGCGCATTGGATGGTCAGTTCTCCATTGTTCCAATAATAAATACTGAAAAAAACCCTTGGCAGAAGTGATCATTCTAGCTGATGTTGCTGGTCCGACACGTTTAGTCAAACCATAAGTCCACGACTGAATATGTTGGTGATCAAGGGCTAGGGGTAAACCGCTTACTCCAAATTCTTCCATGTTTTTTGCTAGATCAACCAGGTCAAAACGATAGCTCTTTATCGTATTGTCTGACAACCCTCGCTCTAGTTTAAGGTACTGAAGATATCCTTTAATGGCATTATCCCATTGCATGCTTAAAAATACACATCTTCACGCATAATTTGTAAATTGCGGGTACTTTGCTCAATAATCAGTAACAAACGATATGAAGTGGATGATCATCAATGGACCCAACATCAACCTGTTGGGTAAACGAGAGCCGGAAGTGTACGGAAACAAAACATTTGCGGATTATTTTGCCGAACTCAAAGCTTTGTTTCCAGAGGATCACTTAGCCGAATATCAGTCCAATATTGAAGGTGAGCTGATTGATAAAATACAGCAGTCAGGATTTGAATACGATGGAATTATTTTGAATGCTGCGGCGTATACTCATACATCTGTGGGGATAGCAGATGCGGTTAAAGCAGTTCCAGCTCCTGTAGTGGAAGTCCATATTTCCAACACACATGCTCGGGAGTCCTTCAGAAAAGACTCCTTTTTATCTCCAGTCGTCAACGGAGTAATTTTGGGATTTGGGTTGGATAGTTACCGACTGGCCATTATGGCGCTTAAAAAGATGACGCGTTAAATTCTAGGGATTCGATACGCAAAAGGGCGCCTTTTGGGCGCCCTTTTTATTGATTAGTATGGATAACTACAAGTGGATCACTTCACCGTACGCATCTGCTACAGCCTCCATCACTGCCTCACTCATGGTTGGGTGAGGGTGAACTGATTTAAGGATTTCATGTCCTGTAGTCTCTAATTTGCGCGCCACAACAGCTTCTGCAATCATGTCGGTAACTCCAGTTCCGATCATGTGACAGCCTAACCATTCGCCGTATTTGGCATCAAAAATAACCTTGACAAATCCATCAGGATTTCCACCTGCTTGTGCTTTACCACTAGCAGTAAAAGGGAATTTGCCTACTTTGATTTCATATCCTTTTTCCATCGCTTGTTTTTCGGTAAGCCCTACTGATGCGATTTCTGGAGTGCAATAAGTACACCCAGGAATGTTGCCGTAATCCAAAGGTTCTACGTGCATTTGGGCTATTTTTTCAACGCAAAGTATTCCCTCTGCTGAAGCTACGTGAGCAAGCGCTGGCCCTGGGGTGACGTCACCAATGGCGTAGTAACCGGGAATATTGGTTTGATAAAAATCATTGACCAAGATTTTGTCGCGATCTGTTGCGATTCCAACGGCTTCTAAACCGATATTTTCAATATTAGTTTTGATACCTACTGCTGACAGAACTACATCTGCTTGAATAGAGATATTTCCATTAGCCGTCTTTACATGGACTACAACCCCTTTTCCTGAGGTATCCACTTGAGTCACCTCGCTAGAGGTCATGATTTCAATACCAGACTTTTTGAAGCTTTTTTCTAGTTGTTTAGAAACATCTTCATCTTCAACGGGTACAATTCTCGGCAAATATTCCACAACGGTCACCTCAGTGCCCATAGAATTGTAGAAATAAGCAAACTCAATACCAATAGCTCCACTTCCAACAACCACTAGTTTTTTTGGTTGTTCCTGCAAAGTCATTGCTTGTCTGTAACCGATGATTTTTTTTCCGTCTTGGGGTAAATTGGGCAATTCACGGCTGCGTGCTCCTGTAGCTATAATAATATGTTGCGCCGTGTATACGGTTTCTTTCCCAGACTCATCTTTAACCGAAACTTTTTTTCCAGGCTGCAGGGTACCATAACCTTTGATGACCTCAATTTTATTTTTTTTCATCAAAAATTGAACTCCCTTGCTCATTCCATCAGCCACCGATCTACTTCTTTTGACCACAGCATTGAAGTCCTTGTCCACACCACTAACTTTTAATCCGTAGTCAGATGCGTGCTTTAAATACTCAAATACTTGAGCTGATTTTAAGAGTGCTTTAGTGGGAATACACCCCCAATTTAGGCAGACACCTCCCAAGCTTTCTTTTTCTACAACAGCGGTTTTTAATCCGAGCTGTGCAGCGCGAATAGCAGTTACATATCCACCTGGACCACTGCCCAAAACAATAACGTCAAATGCACTCATATACGTCTATTTTAAAGAATAGGTTTACGGCGGCAAAGGTACAAAAGATTTCTACTTAGCTGGTATAAATTCAAGCGCGGATCCATTGATGCAGTGCCTATTTCCTGTAGTTTCTTTAGGCCCATCATCAAAAAAATGTCCCAAGTGTCCTCCACAATTGGCGCATTGTTCCTCGATTCTGGTCATGCCTAAGCTGCGATCAGTAGTGTAAACCACACTACCGGGAATGGCGCGATCAAATGAAGGCCAGCCAGATCCTGAATCATACTTATTTTGACTTTGAAACAAGGGGGCTTTACACGCTTTACACACATAGATCCCCTTGTCTTTGATGGCGAGTAGTGGACTGGAAAACGGTGCTTCGGTCGCTTCGTTGCAGAGGACTTGATAAGCCTGAGGATCAAGTGTTTGCTTGAGTTTTTCTCGATCTTGTTGCACGCTCAGTTTTTTGGGTTTAGGCAAAGGTGTTTGACCATATACCTGCACCATACCTGCAGACATGAACAGTAAAATACAGAAGAACTTAAATGGTTTCATCGCTTGGATCTAAAAGTTAGTGAAGGTTTGCGCATCGCGCATCAATGCATTCATATCACTCATTGCTTCAGGATTTTGCTCCGCATAAGCAGCAGGCAAAATGGCGATCCTAAATCGTTGGCCTAAAGTAAGGTTAGTTGGAAGAAGTTGGAGGTTGAAATTACCATACATCATCAAATTGATGTCGTAGTAGGTGTGGTTATAGCTGTACTGGAAAGTGCCGAGATCACTAAAAAAACTTTGAGGTAGTAGTGTCCATACCGATTCGTTTCCATTGACCACTTGTTCTTCTAGGTAGACCAGCATGATGTCTGATTCATACACAACCATATTGGTGGGTAATGTATAGAGGTAGGAAAAGTTGTTGTTCGGGGTGAAATCTGCCGTGATTTCCAGCACCTTGGGAAGTTCCGCTGTTTCCTCGACATAGGTGTTTTTTTCGCAGGAATAAAGAAAAAATAGGGCAACGAGTGATAATAGAAATCGTTTCATAGGAGTTGGATTAATGTTTTAAAATGTAAACCAAAAAGCGTACCAAAATTAGTTTATCCCAAGGAAGACTTGTCAGTAACTTGTATTATATTTAAAATTAAAACATATGCCTCAATTAGAGAAGGGAAGTAAAAAGCTTCTTTTTGCCTGGGCCTTTTATGATTGGGCCAATTCCGTTTACAGCTTAGTCATCACATCAGCGCTATTTCCTATTTTCTACGGCGCCTTATTTCGCATGGAGGGTATAGAGACCATTCATGTATTTGGTATCGATATGGAGCGGGGTCCATTGATTAGCTATGTGACTTCAGCTGCTTTTTTGGCGATTGCATTAATCACCCCCATAATCGCCGGGATGGCTGACTATTTAGGCAATAAAAAAATCTTCATGAAGTTGTTTTGTTACTTGGGAAGTCTCTCCTGTGTCGCTTTGTATTGGTTTTCGTTATCCCAGATTTATTTCAGTTTAGCCGCTTACTTTTTCGGGTTAGTTGGCTTTTGGGTGAGTTACGCGCTCAATAATTCGTACTTGCCAGACATTGCCTATAAAGAACAGCAAAATCAAATCAGTGCTAAAGGATTTTCTTTGGGATATGTAGGGAGTGTATTGTTGCTGTTGATCAATTTGGCCATGGTCATGAAACCAGAAGTATTTGGAATTACTGGTTCAGATGGTGAGGCAGCGATCAAAGCCATGCGTTATTCCTTTATCAGTGTGGGGCTTTGGTGGTTTATATTTAGCCAATATTCTTTTTACTACATGCCTAAGGGACATCCTAGCTCGGGTTCTCTGAATAAATTATTTTTTGGAGGTGTGTCAGAACTCATATCAGTAGCCAAACAACTCAAAAATCAATTGATGCTCAGCAGGTACCTTAGGGCCTATTTTGTGTATAATATGGCCGTGCAAACCATCATGTTGGTGGCCGCTTTTTATGGGGAGCAAGAAATTGCTTGGGGTAGTGACCAGGAGCGAACTACCGGGCTTATTGTCAGTATGTTATTGATTCAGCTGGTCGCCATTGCAGGCGCCTTGGTCACGGCAAAGGCAGCCGCCAAATGGGGAAATATTCGCATTTTGATGGTGATTAATACCCTTTGGGTGTTGATATGTATTGACGCATTTTTCTTGGAGACACCGGCAGATTTTTACTTAGCTGCATTTTTTGTCGGTTGGGTGATGGGTTCTGTTCAAGCGTTGTCTAGAGCGACTTATGCCAAATTTTTGCCAGAGACTGAGGACACGGCTTCTTACTTCAGTTTTTATGATTCAGCGGAGAAATGGGGGATCGTTTTGGGTACCCTAATCTACGGAGCTGTCGCTCAATATACGGGGGATATGAGGATTGCAATCGTAGTATTGGGGTTATTTTTCGTGTGGGGGATTGTTTTGCTATTTAGGGTTAAAGAACCTCAATTTACCCCTCAATCAGTCTGAAGCACCTGGGCAAATGCCTGCCACAATGAATCTTTAGGCACAGGAGCAGTAATCATTAGTGGCTTTTGTTGAACGGGATGGATAAAGGCTAGTGATCTGGCGTGCAAGGAAATACTTCCATCTGGATTTGATCGATCGAAACCGTATTTTAAATCTCCTTTGATGGGACTGCCCAGGGCGGCAAGCTGTGCCCTAATTTGGTGATGTCTACCCGTGTGTAAATCGATTTCTAGCAGCGTATAATTGTCTAGTTTCACCAGCGTTTTGTAACTCAATGAAGCTAACTTGGAATCACCAACTGGCTTAATATGCGCGTACGACTTGTTTTGCTTGGTGTTGCGCACCAGATAATGAATCAGCTCTCCACTTGGATTTTGAGGCGCATGCTTCACAATCGCCCAATAGGTTTTTTTTGCTTGTTTCTCGGCAAATAGCTTATTGAGTCTGGGAAGTGCTTTGGAACTTTTGGCGTATACGACCAAACCAGTAGTGGGTCGGTCAAGTCGGTGAGGTACACCTAAGTATACGGCGCCTGGCTTATTGTCTCTTTTTTTGATAAAAGATTTGATGTATTCCCCTAAAGGTAAGTCCCCGGTATGGTCTCCCTGAACTAGGTCGCCAGCCCTTTTGTTCACCACCATGAGGTGGTTGTCCTCATAGAGGATTTGAAGGTTTGTTTCGTTTGAATGAGACAAGACTAGTACTGTTCTTGGGCGTTAGGAAAATCTACGGCCTTTACGTCAGCGACGTATTGGCCGATAGCTTGACTCATGTCGTGGTATAAATTCATGTAACGCCTTAAAAATCTAGGACTAAACTCATGGGTCATCCCCAACAAATCATGAATGACTAGTACTTGGCCATCAACACCAGAACCGGCACCAATTCCAATGACGGGCATGTGAAGTGATTGGGCCACTTCCTGGGCCAAAACAGCGGGCACTTTTTCGATAACCATCCCAAAACAGCCTAATTCTTGAAGCAATAAGGCATCCTCTTTCAGTCGTAATGCCTCCTCTTGCTCTTTGGCGCGTACGGTATAGGTGCCAAACTTGTAAATAGATTGTGGCGTTAGCCCTAAATGACCCATGACCGGGATACCTGCATGAAGAATGCGCTTAATGGATTCTTTGATCTCTTTTCCTCCCTCTAATTTTACGGCGTGGGCACCGCTCTCTTTCATGATGCGAATGGCTGATTTCAGTGCTTCTTTTGGATCGCTTTGATAAGAACCAAAAGGGAGGTCTACAACCACAAGGGCTCTTTCTACAGCACGAACAACCGCGCTGGCGTGATAGATCATTTGGTCCAGGGTAATAGGCAAGGTAGTTTCGTGCCCAGCCATCACATTTGAAGCAGAATCTCCTACCAATACCACATCGACGCGGGCATGGTCGACAATTTTGGCCATGGTGTAATCATAAGCAGTTAACATGGATATTTTTTCCCCTTTTTTCTTCAAATCACTCAGGGTCTTTACGGTCACTTTTTTATGTTCAGGAGTTGCTGCAGACATGGTTTGTATTTAGGTGTTAAAGGTAGGGATATTTGAATGAATAGATTAACAGTCGCTGAGTCCTACACTCAGTGCTAGGCCAGCTGTTGAGGTTTCTTTGTAGTTGGCATTCATATCTAAAGCTGTTTCCCACATCGTTTTGACGACTGCATCTAGGGAGATTTTAGCATCTTTAGGATCCGCATCTAAGGCCAGTGTAGCGGCATTAATGGCTTTGATGGCCCCCATAGAGTTTCGTTCAATACACGGGATTTGTACTAAACCCTGAATGGGGTCGCAAGTCAGTCCAAGGTGGTGTTCCATGGCAATTTCTGCCGCCATGAGCACTTGTTCTGCTGTTCCTCCAGAGACAGCGGTAAGTCCAGCTGCTGCCATTGCGGCAGAAACGCCAATCTCTGCCTGACATCCTCCAAGCGCAGCAGAAATGGTCGCTCCTTGTTTAAAAATACTGCCGATGGTCGCGGATACCAGCAGAAATTCATTTATTTCCTCTAGATGAGCATCGTGATTGTCAATCACTAAATAGTAAAACAACACGGCGGGAATAACGCCAGCACTTCCGTTTGTCGGCGCGGTAACAACTTTGCCCATTGAAGCATTTACTTCATTGATGCTTAAGGCGATACAGCTTACCCATTTAAGTATTTCTTTAAACTTAACTTCCGTAGATCGTATGGCGGTTATCCAATCTTCTGGGCCGGTGTACGGGGTGTTTTTGATGAGTGATTGGTGTAGGGTATAGGCTCTGCGCTTCACGGCCAATCCTCCGGGCAATATACCTTCGCTGTGACAGCCCTCGTAGGCCGCATCCCTCATTACCTGCCAAATCGCTGTGATTTTCTCTTCAATTTCCTCTTGCGTGTTGAATACAGACTCATTGGCCAGGGCTATTTGAGCAATTGATGCTCCTTGTTGTTGGCAGTGGGCCAGTAATTCTTCACCGTTCTTGTAGGGAAAGGGTACATTTTTTGGTGCAGCGTTGTCGGGTAATTGGGTAGGCTTTTCTTGGGTGATAAATCCTCCTCCTATGGAAAAATAGGTTTGTTCCGTGAGTATTTGTCCCTCTGCGTAGGCTTTAAAAGTAAGTCCGTTTGGGTGGAAGGCCAAAAATGTCCGCTCAAAAAACAAGTCGGTTTTTGGATCAAATGGAATTGATTTCACCCCCCACAACATGATTTGTTTGTGGTGGTGCATCTGATAAAGTGCGGCTTCAATCTCGTCTGGCTTAATGGTGACTGGATCCCACCCACCCAAACCTAATTGTATGGCTTTATCTGTAGCGTGCCCTTTTCCAGTAAGCGAGAGTGATCCAAACAGGTGCACCTGAATTTTAGTCACTCGGTGGCGAAAATCCTGTTCAAGAAGGTGTTGGGTAAACTCCTGTGCACTGCGCCAAGGACCTAAGGTATGAGAGCTAGAAGGGCCTACACCGATTTTAAGCATATCAAAAACGCGGATGTACTCCATAGTGCCTAAATATTGTCTAACGAAGATACATCATTGTTTTGGCTTTACCATCAATATCAGCTTTGGTGCTAGGGGGATAGAAATGACAAAAATATGTCAGCTTGTCATGTTTTTAATCATGGCACAAACCTTGCTTTTAAAAGAGCAATCACACTTAATACAACTGTTATGAGCAAAATTATAGGTATTGACTTAGGAACAACCAATTCATGCGTTTCCGTAATGGAGGGCAATGAACCCGTAGTTATTCCAAATGCAGAAGGAAAAAGAACCACACCCTCGGTAATCGCTTTTGTTGAAGGCGGTGAAATTAAGGTTGGGGATGCGGCCAAAAGACAGGCAGTAACCAACCCTCATAAAACCATCTACTCGATTAAACGATTCATGGGCAACAAATTTTCGGAGTCCAAAAAAGAAGTAGGTCGCGTTCCCTACACTGTGGTTCAGGGGGACAATGACACCCCAAGAGTAGATATTGATGGTCGTTTGTATACGCCACAAGAATTGTCAGCCATGATTCTTCAAAAAATGAAGAAAACTGCTGAGGATTACTTAGGTCAAGAAGTGACCAGAGCGGTCATCACGGTACCTGCTTACTTTAACGACGCTCAAAGACAAGCTACCAAAGAAGCGGGAGAAATCGCAGGATTAAAAGTGGAGCGCATCATCAATGAGCCTACAGCGGCTTCATTGGCCTACGGATTAGACAAGAAAAATACAGACCAAAAGATTGTTGTTTTTGACTTTGGAGGAGGTACCCATGACGTATCTATCCTTGAGCTAGGTGACGGAGTTTTCGAGGTGCTTTCAACCGACGGAGATACTCACTTAGGAGGTGATGACGTGGATCAAACCATTATTGACTGGTTGGCTGACGAGTTTCAGTCAGAGGAATCTATGGATTTGCGCAAGGATGCTATGGCGCTTCAACGTTTGCGTGAGGCAGCAGAGAAAGCTAAAATTGAACTTTCTTCTTCTTCTCAAACAGAGATTAATTTGCCTTACATCACAGCGACTGCCTCTGGGCCTAAGCACTTAGTGCGCACATTAACCCGTGCCAAATTTGAACAATTGATTTCGGATTTGGTGGAACGGACCATCAAACCTTGTGAATCAGCACTCAAGGCGGCAGGTTTGTCAAAAAGCGATATCGATGAAATTATTTTAGTCGGTGGTTCAACACGCATCCCAGCTGTTCAAGAGGCGGTAGAGAAATTCTTTGGGAAAAAACCATCAAAAGGCGTTAACCCTGATGAGGTTGTGGCTGTTGGCGCTGCTATTCAAGGAGGTGTATTGACTGGAGATGTTAAAGATGTATTGTTGTTGGATGTGACACCACTATCCTTAGGTATTGAAACTATGGGTGGGGTGATGACTAAATTGATCGAGTCTAACACGACGATTCCGACCAAGAAGTCGCAGGTTTTCTCCACGGCTGCGGACAATCAACCCTCTGTAGAGATACACGTAATACAAGGCGAGCGTCCCATGGCACAAGACAACAAGACGATCGGAAGATTCCACTTAGACGGAATTCCACCGGCACAAAGAGGGGTTCCTCAAATCGAAGTTACTTTTGACATTGATGCCAACGGTATCATCAAAGTTTCTGCGACCGACAAGGCGACTAATAAAACCCAAGATATCCGTATCGAGGCTTCTTCTGGATTGACTGAGGATGAAATTAAACGCATGAAGGCTGAGGCTGAGGCCAATGCGGAGGCGGATCAAAAAGCTAAAGAAACTGCTGAGAAGCTCAACGAAGCAGACAGCATGATTTTCCAAACTGAAAAACAACTCAAAGAGTTTGGGGATAAGATTTCTGCAGACAAAAAAGCGCCTGTTGAAACTACTTTGGCCGCTCTAAAAACCGCGTTTGAAACAAAGGATCTGACTCAGATTACTCCAGCCTTAGACGCGTTAAACGAAGCTTGGAAAAATGCTTCAGAAGAAATGTACAAGGCACAGGCAGAGGCTCAAAATGGCGCTGATGCTTCTTCTCAAGAACAGCCAGGACAACAAGGTGCTGCTGATCAAGTGGAGGATGTAGATTTTGAGGAAGTAAAATAAACAGCTACCAACAAACGAAGGGACGGCTATGCCGTCCTTTTTTGTTTGTAATAGGACTTGAAAAGCGTAATTTCGAACCATTAGACTCCCAAAGTAATGACTAAAGAACAAATTCTAGCCCAGTGCAACAAAAGGTGTCCGGGCACGTTGATGGAAACACTTTCCATTGAATATACGGATGTAGATTTGACCGCTAAAACATTAACTGGCCGCATGCCAGTGAGTCCAAAGGTGTATCAACCTGATGGGGTGTTACACGGTGGTGCTATGGTGGCTTTAGCCGAGAGTATTGGTTCTGCGGCCGTTCATATTTTTTTAGACACCCAAAACGCGGTAGTTCGCGGTATTGAGATTTCCGCCAACCACGTTAAGAGTATGCGGGAGGGTTATGTCTATGCGGTGGCTCAACTGGTTCATTCAGGAAGAACGATGCAGCTTTGGAAAATTGACTTAGCAGATGAGTCAGGTACATTGATCTCCTCCTGCAAATTGACCACACTCAGTCTGCCAAAAAAATAATGGAAGTCAAAAAGACACCACTTGACATAGCATTGGAGGACCACAGATCAAAAGATCTGCCCTGGGTTTGTTTCTCGTTGCCTCACCAAAACGAGGTTAAATTGGTGCTGCAGTCCACCCAAGAATTAATCTATGCAGATGATCAGTCTACAGGTTTTTTGGTAGCTCCTTTCGATAACGCTTCCCAAAAGCCACTGCTTTTTCGACCCGACGCTCAATGGGACGCTAGGCGTTCCTTGTTGGGGGATGTCACCAAGCCAATCCAGCAGATGGCATTGAGTAAATCAGCACGAAAAGATCACGAAGCTCGTGTGGAGCAAGCGCTACAAGCCATCAATGCTCAAGCCTTGACCAAAGTGGTTTTGGCTAGGTCCATTGAGTGTGAAGGAGCGTATGATCCGTGGTTGCTATTCCGGCGCATGCTGCATACGTATCCCGCTGCCATGGTGGCTATTTGGTCACATCCCAAGGTAGGTATGTGGCTGTGTGCTACTCCTGAGCGTTTGTTGCGCACTTCGAAACAACTTATGGAAACCGTCGCACTAGCAGGAACTTCCTCTGTGTCTTCCTTAGAGGAGGTGGTGTGGGGTGAGAAAGAAATTCAGGAACAACGATGGGTCACACAAGATTTAGACAACTCTTTGCGCAGTTTGGGATTATCTCCGGTGATCCATCCACTGGAGACCATTCAAGCGGGACCATTATTCCACCTAGCCCAAACTATCAGTGCGGAGCGAGATGGCATCGACCTGGATAAGTTAATCAGCGTTTTGCATCCTAGTCCAGCTATTGCAGGTTGGCCTAGGGCAGCGGCGCTGAAAATGATCAAATCACTTGAAACAGAAGATAGAGCGTTTTATGCAGGTTATTTAGGCTGGATCGACTCGGGTAATCAGGCTGATTTATATGTAACTCTGAGGTGCTTGTCTTGGAAAAATGACCGTGTGAAGCTTTATGTCGGCGGTGGAATAGTCGCTGGTTCAAATCCAGCTCTTGAGTGGGAGGAGACCCAAGCTAAGGCAAGGGTATTGGCCCAGCTACTCGGATAAAAATAAAGGGGAAAACTTGGGAAAACCAGTGTTTGATGCCTACTTTTGCGGTATGTTATACCCCAAAATTGCATTGGCCAGATGGGTGGTTGCCTATTGTAAGGCTTTTGGTATCCATCGCGTTGTGTTATCACCTGGATCCCGCAATGCACCCTTGTTGTTGGGGTTTAGTCAAGACCCGTTTTTTAGCTGCCTTCAGGTAGTTGATGAACGCAGTGCCGGCTTTATCGCATTGGGTATGGCTCAAGTCAGCCGACAACCAGTAGCTTTGGTATGCACCTCTGGTTCGGCACTAGCCAATTATTATCCTGCGGTACTAGAGGCTCACTACAGCCATATTTCCCTTTTGGTCCTTTCTGCTGACCGCCCTCCATACATGTGGGAAAGGGCAGACGGCCAAACCATTGTGCAGCACAACTTTTTCACGCCACACATCCGTTATTCTGCTACACTTCCCATGGACGATGACGCGTTGCCCCATTGGTATCGCGAGCGTGTTCAGCACGCCATACCTGAAGATCCTCAGGAAACGCTATCGGCCCAAAAAAAACTTCTTGATCAGGCGTTTGCTACACTAGTTCAGGACGGTGGTCCGGTGCACTTGAATCTGCCTTTTGAAGAGCCTCTGTATGCCACTCAGCCGACCACGGAAACAGAGCTGGTTACGGGTATTCAATCCCATAGGTCATCGGAGGCTCCTGGAACTTGGGAGTTGTTCGTCCCTGATTGGCAACAGTCCAGCCAAACCATGGTTTTGGTGGGGATGGATTTATCCAGTCAAGAACATCAATCAGCTTTAGCTTGGTTGGCGGAACATCCTGGAGTTTTGGTATTTACTGAAAATACATCAAACCTACACCATCGGTACGCCATTGATGCGATAGACCAGTTAATTGGCCCCATGGAATTGAGCACTCAATCATCGGTTTGGATGGCCGAGCTTCAACCGGATCTCTTGATCACCTGGGGGGGACCAGTGGTGTCGAAAAAAATAAAACAGTTTTTGCGTACCCATCCGCCCAAGCAACATTGGCATGTGGGCAATACCCCGGCCTTTGACACCTATTTCTGCGGAGTACAGACATTGCCGATCAGTCCAAAAATATTGATCGAGCGATTAGCTGATGTGCCTACTGGAGCAGATAACTATACCCAGCTGTGGAGACAACGCTATAGAGGTATCGCTCAGGCGGCTAAAGCTTATCGATCCAAGATGGCATTCTCTGACTTTTGGGTGTATCATCAGTTCATTAGCTCCCTAAATAAGCCCTATACAATTCATTGGGCCAATAGCTCGGTGATTCGATATGCTCAATTAATTGACAAACCAGATTATGTAAAAGCGTATGGAAATCGGGGTACCAGTGGTATCGAGGGCAGTAGCTCAACAGCCGTTGGAGGCTCACTGGTGAGCCAAGAGCCGACCATTTTAGTCACGGGTGATTTAAGTTTTTTCTACGACAGCAATGCTTGGTGGAACGATATTTTACGTTCTGATTTTAGGATTTTATTGGTCAATAACGGAGGTGGGGGCATTTTTAGAATACTTCCCCAAGCGATTGATATGCCCGGTTTTTCCCAGCACGTTGAAACCAAACACCAGCGCGATGCCGCTGCTTTAGCAGCAGCCTACCAAATAGGGTATCAGTCGGCTTCCACTGCCTCGGAGTTCATCTCTGCCTATCAAGCATGGTTAAAACCCAGCGAAAGACCTCAACTACTCGAGGTATTTACCAATCCAGAGACCAACGACCAAATCCTCAAAGATTATTTTACTACCCTAGCTAAATTCATTGATTCATGATTGTACTCGGCACATTAAATACCTTAACGATCCTCAGAGAAACTAGTGTAGGCCTCTTTCTAGGGGATGAGGAAGGCACGGATATCCTCTTGCCCAACAAATACGTGCCTTTGCACTATGATCTGGGAGATTCTATTTCTGTGTTTTGTTATTTAGATCATGAAGAAAGACCAGTAGCCACCACGCTTACTCCCTTTGTGATGCGCCATCAGTTTCAATTGCTCAGAGCTGTAGAGGTCAATCAAATAGGCGCATTTATGGACTGGGGCCTCGAAAAACATTTGTTTGTACCCTATAAAGAACAACGTCAGAAAATGATCGCGGGTCAGTCTTATGTAGTTTATTGTTACCTAGATGAAAAGTCATTCCGCTTGGTTGGATCCAACAAGATTGATAAATTTTTGTCCAATGAAGGGCTCTCTTACCCAGTGGGTACCTCTGTCAGTGTGTTGATCTCCAGGAAGTCAGATTTGGGATGGGATGCCATTATTGATCACAAGCACAAAGGATTGTTGTATGAAAATGAGGTATTTACTCCGTTACATGTGGGTCAAGAGACTACGGCGTATATCAAACACCTCAGACCGGATGGGAAAATCGATTTACAGCTTAAACCCGTTGGTGTTGAAGCTTTGGCTCCTGCTGCTGAGCTTATTTTAAATTACTTATCAGAACATGGAGGAAACATGCCCTATGGGGACTTTTCCACTCCACAGGAACTGCAAGCTGTATTTCAGATGAGTAAGAAAACGTTCAAAAAAGCATTAGGTACGTTGTATAAAGACAAAAAAGTAACCCTTTCTCCTGATGGAACCCAACTCATATAATTCCAAGGGTTTATTGTTTTGGATCAGGGCCGCCAGATTGCGGACTCTGCCGCTGTCGATTTCAGGTATTTTAGCTGGATCTGGCTGGGCGGTAATTCAAGGCTCGTTTCGGGGGTCTATTTTTTTGAGCGCCTTGTTGACGACTGTTTTTTTTCAAGTACTCTCGAATTTTGCCAATGATTACGGTGACGGAGTCAAGGGAACTGATCAAAAAGGACGTGTAGGACCAGAGCGATTGCTGCAACATTCAAATGCGGCCAAAAAAATCCTCAAACGTGTATTGTACTTGTTGACAGTGTTAAGTATTGTCAGCGCGGGGTGTACACTCTATCTTTCGTTTGGTTTTGATGTGACGTATTGGTTGATTTTTATGGCCCTTACCTTAGCTTCAATTACCGCGGCAATCGGGTATACCGTTGGCAAACACGCATATGGTTATCTGGGATTAGGCGATGTATTTGTTTTTTTGTTTTTTGGCGCACTGGCAGTTTGGGGCAGTGCATTTTTATACACCAAGACTTGGGATCCTTATGCCACCTGGCCTTTGGTAGTCGTTATTGGCATGGGTTCGGTAGCCGTATTAAATCTCAACAATATGCGCGATGCGCCCAATGATGCTTTGAGTGGAAAGCACACATTGGCCGTTCGTTTGGGTCCACGGTACATGCTTTGGTACCATGCGTTATTAATCATCTCTATCTTGTCGATGACCACTTATTGGATCGCCATACAACTCAGTGAATGGACCTTGGTTATTCTGTATATCCCTGTTTTTTTTCTACTCAAACACCTAAGAATTTCATGGTTGGTCCGCACACCCAATAACTGGGATGGTGAATTAAAAACAGTAGCTCTATCCACCTTTTTCTGGTCTCTAGGGTGGTTTTTGTGGACTATTGCTGCGCAATTTTGAGTATATTCATCTCATGGAGGCTCCCGTTTTTCACATCCTATTGGTGGCTGATCGCCAATCAACCGTACAGATTTTACTTGACAAGTGCCTAGAACTAGGACATAGGCCAGTGTTTATCTCGGATCAAATGAGTGAAATCAATGAGGCGCTGATGTATGAACCGGTAGATATAGTACTGCTTCATCAAGATTCACTCGTGGCCGATTCAAAGGCAGAACTCATTCGCTTTACCCACGAACTGCCCTTGGTCTGGGTGTTAAGCCCATCAGCCATTTTGGCTACCCTTCCTAAACTTATTCAATCTTCCCCACAAGGATTTGTGGATCCTAATATCGGGTTACCGGCACTTCAAGGAACACTATGCACCGCTATTGAGTATGGTGCCCTTAAAATTCCAGACAATGACTCCGTGGTTTCCGATGAGTCCGATTTAGAAGACAAACTAAAGTCTAAACACTCATTTTTTAATGATTGTATGTTTTTACCAGTGGATGATCAACTGATAAAACTTAATTATTCAGATATTTTTTATGTGAAATCCGATAATGTATACGTGGAAATTTACACCCGAACCCAAACTTATCTGTTAAGGTCTTCCTTGACCAATTTTTTGGCCAAGATGCCCAACTCAATATTTTTTCGCACCCACAAATCTTACGGGGTAAATCTTCAACATGTAGATGCGGTCAATCACATAGACCTGGTAATTAGAGACACAAAAATCCCCATTTCGAAATCATTCAAACAATTTTTGCTCGATGCCACCAAGTGATTCACTTAAAGCCCGAATAATTCATTACCCTTTGGAGTTTAAAAAACCAAGCGGTACATCCAGGGGGGTGCTCACCACCAAAGATTCATGGATGATTTTGTTAACTCAGGGGGATAAGTGGGGCATAGGCGAATGTTCCGTAATACGCGATTTAAGTCCTGATTCCCCGTCAGGGTATGTCCAACAACTCAAGTGGGTGGAAACCCATGTGAGCATGGGTTTTGAGGCCGTATACGATCAACTAGCCCAGTATCCAAGTATCCGTTTCGGGTGGGAACAAGCTTGGCAAAGTCTGCAATCTCACGACCCAATGTGTTTGTATCCCAGTAGTTTTACCCAAGGGGAGTCTGCTATGGACATCAACGGACTTGTTTGGATGGGGCCCATAGCCCAAATGCGCGAGGAAGTTGCCGACAAAATCAACCAAGGATATCAAGCAGTTAAGTTTAAGGTAGGTGCTTTAGATTTTGAATCAGAGCTGAGCCTGATTCGTGAAGTAAGGTCTGCATATTCTGAAAAGCAGGTAGGTATTCGCTTGGATGCCAACGGCGGATTCCCTCCTGATCGGGCATTAAAATACCTAGAGCGCCTAGCTCCCTATGGAATTCATTCGATCGAACAACCAGTTGCCCCAAAATACCGAGATATATTGACAGAGCTCTGTGCGCATAGCCCCATTTCTATTGCCTTGGATGAATCGTTAATCGGTGTTTATCTACCTGAGGATCGCGAGCAATTACTCGATGAACTATGCCCAGATTACCTGATCCTCAAGCCCAGTCTCATCGGGGGCTTTAGGGCTTGTGAAGATTGGATCGACAAGGCCGAACAACGAGGCATCCAGTGGTGGGTAACCTCTGCATTGGAAAGCAACATTGGCCTGAACGCCATAGCTCAGTGGACTTATAACAAGCACAGTAAACTGCTGCAGGGTTTGGGTACAGGTTCGTTATTTACCAATAATATTGAAGGGCCGTTAACCGTTGAACGGGGAAAGCTTTGGTACAACACACAAAAAACATGGTCTAAAATTCAGGAAGTATTATGATGAAAAACAGTTATTTACAGCTGGGATATCAAAGTAAGGGATCGCTTTGGAAGTATCTTCCCATACCCGGATTTTTTATCTTGGTGATGGCCTTGAGTTATGCATTGATTCAGTATAGCCAGATTGATGTAGCCGCTTTGATGGCTCAAGAAATTGCCCGCAAAGGGGCCAATAAATTTTTGTTTGAGTCATTGGCTCAGTTTGCCCTCGGATTGGCCGTATTGCTTTTTTGGGTCAGGTGGATTCATCGCCAGTCATTTACCACGCTGATCAGCTCCAGAAATCGCATCGATTGGAGTCGGGTATTGTTTGGTTTTTTGGTGTGGGGTTCGATGGTGCTCCTAGGATTCCTGTTTAGTTATTGGTCACACAGCGAACATTTTATTTTTACTTGGAAAGGTGAGTCTTTTTGGTGGCTATTGGTTATTTCACTGGTTATGATTCCCTTGCAGACCTCATTTGAGGAAGTGTTATTTCGGGGCTATATGATGCAGGGATTGGGTAGGTTGTTTCGCAACGCATGGATGCCTCTGGTACTCACCTCAGCACTCTTTGGGTTGATGCATATCGGAAATCCAGAGGTGCAAAAACTAGGGCTTTTAAGTTTGGTGTACTACATCGCTACAGGATTTTTCTTGGGAATAATCACTTTAATCGATGAAGGGCTTGAATTAGCTATGGGTTTTCATGCAGCCAATAATATTTTTACCGCTATTTTGGTGACTTCTACCTGGACAGCATTTCAAACAGATGCCCTATTTGTTGATGTTTCAGAACCTAGTTTAGGTGCCGAGGTCTGGTTACCCGTAGTCATTTTCTTTCCTGTGGTATTCTTTGTGTTTAAATTTAAATATCGCTGGACCAATATTTGGCAGAAGTGTATTGCCCCTGTAACTCGCTCGGTTGAATAATCAATAGATCAAATGAAATCTAGGACCCAAGAAGTTGATTTAGTGCATCCCGATTTCACTTGGGAGGGTAAATCCATGGACGCACCAACTCTGCTGGCCCGAATGGAGTTTGACCAGCAAGACACTCGTCCTTGGGTACGCGCTCGCGCTCATTGGATCAGCTCTTGGCTCAAGCCAGACGCACTACTGGAAGTAAAGACTTCCGGAACTACTGGAACCCCGAAGACTCTTTTTTTTACGAAGAATCAAGCTAATCAATCTGCTCTAGCTACAGGTCGTTTTTTGGGATTAGGTCCTGGTACTCGGGCATTAATGGCGCTTTCTTGTGATTATGTAGCTGGCAAAATGATGTGGGTCAGGGCGTTGACCTTGGGCTGGACAGTCACTGAAGTTGACCCAGGAGCAGCTCCATGGATAGAAACTCCAGGGACCTTCGATTTTGTGGCCTTGGTTCCCCGGCAATTAGCCTTGAGTATGGCCCACTTAGATCGATTTAAACAGGTGTTGGTAGGGGGGGCGCCGCTAGGCGCCCCCTTAATCGCAGACTTTTTCCATAGACGTCTCTCCACCGAGGTATGGGTGTCTTTTGGCATGGCGGAGACATTGACTCATTTTGCTTTAGCCGCGCTGAAAGAGGCGACAGAACAAATGAGTTATCAACCGCTACCTGGTGTTCAATTGTCTCAGAATATGCAAGGGTGTTTGGTGGTAGATTACCCCATGCTTGAAATCAATCAACTTGAAACCAATGATGTGGTTGAATTCAAGGATGATGGGTCTTTTATCTGGCGGGGACGTGCGGATCATGTGATTAACTCTGCAGGCATTAAAATTCATCCTGAATCGGTCGGTCAGGTGATCGGTCCACTCATTGACGGCCCATTTGATCTAGGAGGCGTGGATGATCAGAAGTGGGGCGTTGCTTTGTGTTTGGCTACAGAAAAGCCACAAACTCCTAATTTTCTCCGCTCATTGGCTGAGTCAGGGTTACTGCGCCCTTATGAGGTACCCAAGTATTTATGGGTTACTCAACTTCCAAAAACTCCCTCGGGCAAAGTGAAAAGCCATAAATTATGGGCAGATATTGCCCAAGGCAACTGTGGAGAACCCTTAGAAAAAAAAGATTAAACCTGAAGTACACCCATATTAAATGGGGCAACATCTGGGTTTTGGTTGGCCGCCTCAATGCCGAGCGAAATCCATGTTCTGGTATCTCTTGGGTCGATTACGGCATCGGTCCAGAGTCTAGCGGCTGCATAAATAGGCGTTGTTTGGGACTCATATCGCTCAGTGATTTCTTGAATCATTTTATCTTTTACCACCTCGTCTATGGCTATGCCCTTTTTGATCAATCGTTCCTGCTCTATCTGCCAGAGCACTTGTGATGCGGCTTTCCCACCCATGACAGCTAACTGGGCACTTGGCCAAGCGACAATTAGTCTAGGGTCAAATGCTTTACCACACATAGCGTAGTTTCCAGCACCAAAGCTGTTTCCAACGACCACGGTAAATTTGGGTACGGTTGAGTTGGCCACTGCGTTGACCATTTTAGCCCCGTCTTTGATAATCCCTCCGTGTTCGCTTTTACTACCGACCATAAATCCTGTTACGTCTTGCAAAAAGACCAACGGAATTCGCTTTTGGTTGCAATTAGCGATAAATCGTGTCGCTTTGTCCGCCGAATCAGAGTAGATGACTCCACCCATTTGCATTTCGCCTTGAGCTGTTTTAATGATAGAGCGCTGGTTGGCGACAATACCTACCGCCCAACCCTCAATACGCGCATATCCGGTAAGGATCGTTTTCCCATAGTCTTCTTTGTACGAAATCCAAGAATCCTGATCGATCAACCCCTGGATGATGTTCCTCATGTCGTAGGGTGTAGCCGGTGATGTGGGTAAATGACCTAACAATTCTTCTTTGGGGTAAGCGGGTTCGGTTGCTGCCATGCGATCAAAGCCAGCTTTGGGCTTATGGCCTAATGATCCCACTACTTTTCTGATGCGATCTAGCGCATCCTGATCGTCTTTTGCCTTATAGTCAGCTACTCCGCTGATGGAATTATGGGTGGTGGCACCCCCTAGAGTTTCATTGTCGATCGATTCGCCTATAGCTGCTTTTACCAGGTAACTTCCCGCCAAAAAAACACTGCCGGTTTTGTCGACCATAATCGCTTCATCACTCATGATCGGCAGGTAAGCTCCACCAGCCACACAGGAACCCATGATAGCGGCAATTTGGGTAATTCCCATACTGCTCATTTTGGCATTGTTCCTGAAGATGCGTCCAAAGTGTTCTTTATCGGGAAAAATTTCATCCTGCATGGGCAAATAAACACCGGCACTATCTACCAAATAGATGATGGGTAGATGATTTTCCATGGCGATTTCTTGAGCCCGTAGATTTTTTTTGGCCGTTATGGGAAACCAAGCTCCGGCTTTGACCGTGGCGTCATTGGCCACTACGACACAGAGTCTTTTTTGTATATATCCAATGACTACCACTACACCAGCGCTGGGACACCCACCATGCTCTTGATACATATCTTCTCCGGCCAAGGCCCCAATTTCAATGTGTCTGGATTTAGGATCTAGCAGGTAGTCGATGCGTTCTCGCGCACTCCATTTTCCTTTTTCATGCAGCTTGGCTATCTTTTCCTTACCGCCCCCTTGGGCGATACGACCCAATTTTTGGCGCAATTCGGCCAATGAGGTTTTGTGAAAATCTTCGTTTTTGTTGAAGGTTAGGTCCATATATCGGTATATAAGGCTAAGATAAGGACTATTTATGATTAATTTTGAACCAAACCATCCCTATGTATACAGCTCAAAACCCCCTGAGGTGGGGTATTATTGGATTGGGAAAAATCGCGCACTCATTTGCCCGAGATTTGGCCTTAGTGCCCCAAGCTCGTTTGGTGGCTGTCGGTTCTCGCAGTCAGGAAAAAGCCATTGAGTTTGCCCAAACACACACGACATCCGATAACCAACCTGTGGCGTGTGTCGGATACGAAGAGTTATTGGCCTTAGAAGAGGTAGATGTGGTTTACATCGCTACGCCCCACACCAGTCATGTGGAATGGTCTTTAAAAGCCTTGGCAGCTGGAAAGCATGTTTTGTGTGAAAAGCCTATGGCTTTAACCCCTGATCAGGTACAAGAAGTGACCAGTTTGGCACAAAGTCGAGGTCTATTTTTTATGGAGGCCCTCTGGTCTAGATTTAATCCTGCCGTTCAAAAAGCGATGGATTATGCCCGATCTGGACGCTTAGGAGCATTGAGGTATGTACAAGCAGATTTTGGATTTTTTGCTTTAGACAGAGATCCTGCTTCTAGACTGCTCAACCCTGATCTTGGAGGTGGTTCTCTTTGGGATATTGGTATTTATCCCATATTTTGGGCTTATCAACTATTGGGAACCCCCACTTCCATAACCGTACAAAAACTAGCAGCGTCAACTGGTGTAGATGCTCAACTGCGTGTGGAATTTAATTATCCAGAGGCCACAGCTCAGCTGTTCTCCAGTTTTCATACGTTCTCCGCCATGACTGCTCAAGCAGGAGGTACGCTGGGTAGTGTACTTCTTCATCCGCGGTGGCATGAAACGGATCGATTAACGATTCAGACTCCTGATCTCGGAACTGAAACAGAATTATTTGACTTGATCGGCAAAGGATATACCTATGAAATCAATGAAGTGATTGATTGTATCGGACAAGGACTAATCGAAAGTCCTCTATGGACCCATCAAAACAGCTGGGAGCTCAATGCGTTAATAATCGCGGTATCAGATTCCGCCAATTCGCTATGAGGTAAAAAAAAATAGCGATATTTGACCGCTAAATAGTTAAGTTATGGACAAGAACGCAGTTTTGGGATATGCTACTTTGATTATGATGGCCATGGGGCTACTGCTCATTGGCTTAGGTGCATTCCGTTATGATGATGTAGCCGGTTGGGGATTTGCCGCAGTTGGTTTGGGATTTTTTGCCATTGCATGGGTGTTTAATGCTTTGAAAGGAAGGGTTTAATCAAGTTTATATAGCGATATGTCAGACGACAAGAAGGTCATTTTTTCGATGTCCGGGGTCACCAAGACCTATAAAAGTGCACAAACTCCTGTACTCAAAAATATTTATCTAAGTTTTTTCTACGGTGCCAAGATTGGCATATTGGGATTGAATGGTTCCGGAAAATCTACTTTGCTTAAAATCATCGCTGGTGTAGATAAAGATTATCAAGGAGATGTGGTTTTTTCACCAGGCTATCGCGTGGGGTATTTACCGCAAGAACCTTTGCTTGATCCAGAAAAAACAGTTCTTGAAGTCGTTAAGGAAGGGGCTGCTGAAACAGTAGCACTACTAGAAGAATACAATAAAATCAACGATTTGTTTGGGCTTCCAGAATACTATGAAGATGCCGACAAAATGCAGAAGTTGATGGATCGTCAAGCTACGCTTCAGGATCAAATCGACGCCAGCAATGCATGGGATTTAGATACAAAACTTGAAATTGCCATGGACGCTTTGCGCACGCCAGATCCAGATCAAAAAATCGGTGTGCTTTCCGGAGGAGAAAAAAGAAGGGTGGCCTTGTGCAGACTGTTACTCCAAGAGCCAGAGATTTTATTGCTCGATGAGCCAACGAACCATTTAGATGCAGAGTCTGTCCATTGGCTGGAGCACCACTTATCTCAATATAAAGGGACAGTGATTGCGGTGACCCACGACCGGTACTTCTTGGACAATGTGGCGGGTTGGATACTAGAACTCGACAGGGGGGAGGGTATTCCCTGGAAAGGAAATTATTCCAGTTGGCTGGATCAGAAGTCTAAAAGACTGGCTTTGGAAAGCAAAACAGCCTCAAAGCGTCAAAAAACCTTAGAACGCGAGCTTGAGTGGGTAAGACAAGGTCCCAAGGGACGTCAAACCAAACAGAAAGCCAGATTACAGAATTACGACAAGTTGCTGAACCAAGATCAAAAGCAACTGGATGAACAGCTAGAGATTTATATCCCCAATGGACCTAGATTGGGTACCCAAGTACTCAACGCACAGGGTATCAGTAAAAGCTATGGAGATAAACTGCTCTATGAATCGCTAAATTTTACTTTGCCTCAGGCAGGTATTGTTGGCGTGATAGGGCCTAATGGAGCAGGTAAAACAACCATCTTTAGACTGGTTATGGGGGAAGAAACTCCGGACACGGGAAGTTTTGAGGTAGGGGAAACAGCCAAAATCGCCTATGTAGACCAAAATCACAGCAATATTGATCCGAACAAAACAATTTGGGAAAACTTCAGCGATGGTCAAGAGTTGATTATGATGGGGGGGAAGCAAGTGAACTCACGTGCGTACTTGAGTCGTTTTAACTTTTCAGGTTCAGATCAGAACAAGAAAGTCAGTGCGCTCTCTGGAGGAGAACGCAACCGACTGCATTTGGCCATGACGTTAAAAGAAGAAGGAAATGTGCTTTTGTTGGATGAGCCGACCAATGATTTGGACGTAAATACGCTCAGAGCGCTAGAAGAAGGGCTGGAGAATTTTGCCGGTTGTGCGGTTGTTATTTCTCACGACCGATGGTTTTTAGATCGAATCTGCACCCATATTTTGGCTTTTGAAGGTAATTCTGAGGTGTATTTCTTTGAGGGATCATTTTCTGATTACGAAGAAAACAAACGCAAGCGCTTGGGTGCTGAGGTAATGCCTACTAGAATTAAATATAAAAAACTGACTAGGTAATCTAGTTATTCGGATACCAATCCAAAATAACCACATCAATTTGCGGGTCTTGAACGAGGCCCGCAATTTTTTTGGGATCTTCCCAAACAGGTTTTCCTCGGAAGTGATAGGGCAAAACATGTTTGGGTTTAAATTCCTTGATGGCACTAGATGCAGCTTCTACGGTCATGGTATAAGGTAGATTCATGCACAAAACCGCTACATCTATATTTTTTAGCTGCCTCATCTCAGGAATATCCTCAGTATCCCCTGAAATATACCAACGTTGCCCGTCCATGTGGAGCACGTAGCCATTTCCCCTTCCTTTAGTATGGAAGTTCACTGCCTCAGTTCTGAGATTATACATGGGGATAGCCGTTATTTCCAGACCATTGGTGATTAAGGTTTCCCCATTGGCCATAATTTTAGTGATGGCTTGTAGTGATTCAGGCATCAAATCATACACCGCTTTGGGGGCCAAAATGCGAGACTGTTCACCCACCACACCAACTAGAGTTTCTGATTGAAAGTGATCTCCATGAACATCAGTAATGAGTATAAGGGTTGGATTTTTGGGGTACCTTTTTGGCTCACCCACCGGGTCCACTAAAACGGTTTGATTTTGTGTGTGCAGTGAAAATGAGGCGTGTTCCACTGGTTTAATTTCTTGTTGACCCAATGACCAGGAAGTTTGACCTATTGCTGGTAAAGTGTTCATTAACAATCCAATAAGTGTTAAAATTCCACTATTAATCCACTTCAAATGTGTCATATCCTTGATAGTTAACCCGTTTACCACTAAATATATAGGATTTTATGCTATAAAAACTTAATTTTGCCGTGTTTTTAAGGGAAAAGTTCCCTTTCAATACATAACCAACAATTTCTAATTATGTCACAATCAGAAAACAATTCAAAAAAATCAGTAGCGATTTTATCGGTTTTATTGGCCATCACTGCTGTATTAGCCATCGCACTTTTTGTCATGAAGCAAAACACAGAAGCTGCTTTGACTCAAGAAAAAGAATTAGTTATTCAAGATCTTACTCAACTACAAGCTGAGTACGACGGAGTAGTTACTCAAAACGAAGAAGTGAATCAAGCCCTTACCGCAGCTAAAGCTGAGGTAGCTCAGTTTTTAGATTCAATCAGCGGCCTTAACGCGGATATTGCGACTTTAAGCAAATTCAGAGCTCGTTTTTACAGCTTGCAAAAACAAAGCGATGCTTTAAAAAACCGCATTGCTGAATTGGAAGCCGCTAACGCTCAATTGACTAAAGAGCGCGATGAAACCTATGCAGCCCTTGAAGTACAAACTACTGTGAACAAGGAGCTAGTAAGCAAAAACAACGACCTTAATGCCACTGTAGAAAAAGGAGCTGCTTTGATTCTTACCTCAGTCCAGATTGCTGGTGTTAAAGAAAAATCCAACGGTTCTTTTGTTACCCGTAAGCGTGCCAATCCTGTTGATGCCTTCCAAGTATGCTACAACGTGGCTGAAAATGCTATTGCTGCCTCTGGTAATAGAACTTTTTATATCGAGGTAAAAAATCCACAAGGCGCTCTACTAGGAGCAGGTGAATCTGTTACCGTAGGTGGGGCTTCTTTGTCTTACAGCAAGTCAACTACCTTCTTGTATGAGAACCAATCCATCGATGTATGCGATTACATCAAAGGTGCTTCATTTACCCCAGGGTCATACTCTGTTCAGGTTTATGACAACCAACTGCGTTTGTTGTCTAGCTCAACAGTAGTTTTGAAATAAGCTATCTGTTTACTATAAAAGAGCGGCCCAAGCATCAGCTTGGCCGCTCTTTTTTTGTCCTAGGTGTATTAGTCTTTTAAACTTCCGATCATATCCGCAGGGTTAACCCATTGGTCGTATTCTTCTTCAGTAACGTATCCCAAACGAACGGCTTCTTGTTTCAGCGTCGTTCCATTTTGATGCGCTGCATTGGCAATTTCAGCCGCCTTATAATACCCGATTTTTGGATTTAAAGCGGTGACCAACATCAATGAATTATTGAGCAATTGCTGAATCACTGGTGTGTTGGGTTCAATGCCTTGTGCGCAGTGCTCGTCAAAACTGATACACGCCTCACCCAGTAATTGAGCGGATTGCAAAAAGTTTGCAGCCATCATCGGCTTAAATACATTGAGTTCAAAATGTCCTTGGGCTCCACCAAATGTGATGGCCACATCATTTCCGATGACTTGTGCACATACCATGGTGAGCGCTTCAGCTTGTGTGGGATTTACTTTTCCGGGCATAATGGAGCTACCAGGTTCATTGGCAGGGATAATCAGTTCCCCAATACCAGATCGAGGCCCTGAAGCCATCATTCTTATATCATGGGCGATTTTGTTTAGAGATACGGCTAGTTGTTTTAATGCGCCATGGCTCTCTACCAACGCGTCATGGGCCGCTAAAGCTTCAAATTTATTGGGCGCGGTAACAAATGGATGACCGGTAAATTGAGCGATGTATTGGGCGACTAACACATCATATCCACGAGGTGTGTTCAGTCCAGTACCCACGGCGGTACCGCCCAAAGCTAATTCGCTTAAATGGCTTAACGTATGGCGCAAAGCATTCATGCCATGGTCTAGTTGAGCCACATAACCTGAGAATTCTTGCCCCAAAGTTAGTGGGGTAGCATCCATCAGGTGGGTTCTTCCGATTTTCACCACGTCTTTGAACTCAGCGGCTTTTGCCGCTAGTGTATCCCTTAGTTTTTGAACACCAGGAAGGGTCACTTCAACTACTTTTTTGTAGGCTGCGATGTGCATGCCTGTGGGAAATGTATCGTTAGAGGACTGTGATTTGTTAACGTCGTCGTTGGGTTGAATTACCTTTTCATCTTCTCCTATTTTTTTTCCAGCAAGAACTTGGGCTCTGTGAGCGATCACTTCATTGACGTTCATGTTGCTTTGGGTGCCAGACCCTGTCTGCCAGATCACCAAAGGGAACTGATCGTCGAGGGATCCTGTGAGGATTTCATCACAGACTTGAGCGATTAAGTCTCTTTTTGACCCCTCTAAAACGCCTAAATCACAATTGGCATAGGCAGCGGCTTTTTTTAGGTAGGCAAATCCATAAATAATGTCCTGAGGCATGGAAGCGGATGGACCGATTTTAAAATTGTTTCTGGATCTCTCTGTTTGGGCACCCCAGTAAACATCGTTGGGTACCTCAACGGGCCCCATGGTGTCTTTTTCTATTCTGTATTTCATGGTAGTGATTAAATTGCTGGTGACAAAGGTAGGGGATTGGCCAAAAAGTTCTATTTTTTTTACCTTGGATTTGTGAGTGACAAATAATCTAAACTATATTTGTACCAGTAAACAATTGACTATGTTCCAGTTCGACCAATACCTTGGCTTTATCGCATTCCTAACCATTGTAACTATTGGATTTTGGTTGTTAATCTTCTTAATCACCTTTGTTGTTCCTTATTGGATTGGTGGTTCATTGATTGAACGTCTCAAAGAAATCAAAGCGGCCAAGAAGGCTAACCAGTCTTAAAGACCCACCCCTTAAAAATAAAAAAGGCGCCTATTGGGCGCCTTTTTACGTTGTGCTCCTGGATTAGCCACCAAACTCCATATCCATATCTCCACCTGGCCCATCTCCATAGCCACCATTTTGTCGGCGACCACGTTGATCTTTCAATGATTGATTGAATCGGTACGTGAAGTTTACATTGACTTGTCTTTGCCTCCACTGATTTTCGCTGTAGGTTTGAACATTGAGTGTTCTGGTATCACTGATTCTTTTTCTGGAGTTAAATAAATCGCTTACATTCAGGGCTAGAGTGCCTTTTTTATCGAGAATCTCTTTGCTCATCGCTAAGTTAGCTGAGGCTATTCCGCGATTAATCGATTGGGCATCTTGACTTCTGCCTTGGTAACGAACATTAGTTTGAAAGTTAATTTCCTTAGGCAAAACTATTTTAGCGTTCAGGTTGCTCTGCCAACTGAAGTTGTCGTTGTCAAACACTTGTGTGATGTTTTGATTCAAGCTATTGATGTAGGTATAGCTTCCGACCAATGAGCGTTGAAATAGATTAATTCCCCAGGAAAAACGCCAATTACGCACTGGGGTAAATGTGGTGTTAAACTCAAATCCATAGCGGTCTTCTGTGGATAAATTAATAGGTTGTCTCAGCTGAACAGGCACCAAAATAGGCGTGTTGGGGTCATTGGGATTTTGGATCTCAATCAGTTCTCCTGTTTCTTGGGTAATGAATTGGAAGACACCTGTACTTCTGTTGTAGTACAAGGAAGTGTTGAACGTGAATTTTTCTCTTTGGTTGATCATGCCTAGATCATAGGCATCGGTGAAGGTTGGGTCTAGGTCAGGATTTCCCTGGAATAGGTTGGTGTTGCTCGATCTGGAAGGAAATGGATTGATAAATCGCGACCAAGGTCTTCTCAATCTTTTGCTGTAGCTCAACGTGATTTGATCTTCCTCATTGAGGGAATATCCAACAAATAAAGAAGGAAACCAATTGATGTATTGTTTGTTGGTTAAATCTTGTGTTTCCAGTAGGTTGATGTCAATGTCTGTGTGTTCCATACGCAATCCACCTAACAGATTGAAGCGTTCCCATTTGGTGCCCAATTGAGTGTAGGCGGCTTGAATCCATTCGCGGTATTCAAGGGTGTTTGAAAAATTAGCGTTGTTGATAAACGTACCTAAGGGATCAAAACTTCCAGCAATAAATGCGGTTGTTTGGTTGACATAACCTCCTCGATACCCTAGTTCAAACTGAGATTGACCTGCTGAACCCAGCGGTAACACATAATTAAATTGATATAATGCCCTTCTTTGATCTTCTTGATTTACTGTTTTTTCAGTGGGAACATCCGAAGCAGTTTCACTGATCAAGGTTTCCTCAATGACCGAATCATCGGATCCTTCAGACTCAGAATACTGATAATCAACTCGAAGTTCATGACCAGGTTTTTCAAACTTTTTGGTCAAGTTTAATGAATATTCAAATTGTCTTTGTTGCTCCAGTTGAAGCGTATTACGCACTCTGTTCACCAAAGGTAGCCCCTGTGGATTTGAGTTGACAAAATCGATGTTTGTTGTATTATCTCCTTCGGAGTATCCAAAAACAGTTGAATTAGTGATGCTGGTGGTTGGGTTGATGAAGTATTCGATTCCGACGTTAGCGTTGGCATTTGTCCCCGCTCGAACGTTGTTTCTTTTTTCGTTTTGAAAACCGCGAATACTGCCGTCATCGTTGTAGTTTATTTGGTCATATAGCGAATTACCCGGTCCTTCTTGGTTTCGGTAGGTCCAATTGGAAAAAAGGTTGAATTTGTTTTGTCTCAGGTTCAATCCTAAGCTTCCTGCTTCATTTTTTGGGTCGCCCAATGTGAGGTTGGTTGTTCCATTAATACCTGTGGTTTTGTTTTGTCTCAAAATGATGTTGATAATCCCGGCTGTTCCCTCCGCATCATATCTGGAGGAAGGATTCGTGATCACCTCTACTTTTTCGATAGCTTCGGCAGGTAGTAATCTAAGTGCATCATTGCTAAAACCCGACAAGGCAGAAGGTTTTCCATTAATCAAAATGCGCACACTTTCATTTCCGCGCAATGAAATGCCTCCTTCAACATCAACAGACACAGAGGGCACGTTGTCGAGTACATCAGTCACTGAACCTCCTTTAACCGTCATGTCTTTGCCGACATTATAGATTTTCTTATCTAGTCTAAGTTCGACGGTGCTTCGTTCCGCAATCAATTCAACCTCATCGAGCTGGGATACATCCGCTGACATGCGCACATCTCCCAAATCGGTGTTTTGGGTGATGTTTTGGTTAGATAACCGAACGGTAGTGTACGAAATAAACTCAAAAACCACATCGTAATTTCCAGCGGGAATATCTACCTGAAAACGGCCTTGTTCGTCGGTGATCCCACCAGTTACCATGCTTTGGTCAGCGCTTTTTTGTAGTACATATGTGGCGTATTCCAGGGGCAAATCACTGCTTTGTTCAAGAATACGACCTTTGAGGGTTACTGTTTTGCTGTTTGGGTTCTGTGCCCAGCTGATTGACGTGATCAATAACAGCATCCACAAAGCGCTAAGTTTATTCATTTAGGTTTTCTTTTTCTTTTTTTGTTTGTTCTTTTTCTCGATGCGGCTAAATCCCTCTTCTTGGAGCGCTAAATACTTTTCGTACTTCTCAGGGGGCAATCCTTGGGCCAGTTCATCGTCTTGGCTTTTCTGAATAGCTTCCATGGCTTCCATAGTTTTTTCAGGGCTTAATTTGAGCAATTGAGTTTCAATACGTTTTTGTACATGTCTTGTCAGTACAGATTGCAACACAGCCAATTCAAAGTCATTGAGCTCCAAGGCTGCCTGAAATGCAGGAAGTTGTTGTTCTACAAGTTGTTCAGCAGTTAAATTTTCTGGTTCTGGCTCTGGAGCTGGATTATTGGGGATGGCAGAAATTCTGCGCCCATAAGCGTCTCTATTACCGCCATATCCATTGCCATAGCCAAACTGTGCTTGAGCAGCCCCAGTGATGAATAAGGCTAGAGCGGTCAAAAAAGGGAGTAAAAATCGATTCATAGACAAATAGTTTAGATGGTATATATCCAAATTGGTTTAAGTCAAATTTGCTAAATAAATGTTAAATAGAGTCAGGCTCCGTATTCTGCCCATGAAGCATCAGGAAACCTTTTAAAAATGGATCCAGTGAACCATTCATTACATCGGTAACTTCAACGGTTTCTACCCCCGTTCTCACGTCCTTGACCAGTTGATAGGGATGCATGACATAGTTTCTAATCTGAGAACCCCATTCAATTTTCATTTTTGATGCCTCAATTTCGTTTTGTGCTTCCATGCGTTTGCGCAACTCAATTTCATACAGCTGTGATTTAAGTAAACGCATGGCATTTTCTCTATTGTCTAGCTGGGACCTCGTTTCAGAGTTGTGGATGACAATCCCCGTTGGGTGGTGGGTTAGAATCGCTTTGGTCTCCACCTTGTTGACATTTTGACCACCCGCACCTCCTGATCGGGCAAATTGCCAGGAGATATCAGCCGGATTAATTTCAATTTCTATGGTGTCGTCAACCATGGGATAGACATATACTGAAGCAAATGAGGTGTGGCGCTTGGCATTAGAGTCAAAGGGGGAAATACGCACCAATCGGTGCACTCCATTTTCTCCTTTGAGCCATCCGAAGGCAAATGCCCCTTCAATACCGAGAGTCACCGTTTTTACACCAGCAACTTCGCCCTCTTGGAAGTTGAGTTCTTTTATTTTATAGCCTCTTTTTTCGGCCCACATCAGGTACATGCGCATGAGCATAGATGCCCAGTCACAGCTCTCTGTGCCTCCAGCGCCTGCGGTGATTTGCAGTACTGCGTCAAACTCATCTGCCTCAGCCGACAGCATGTTTTTAAACTCGAGTGCCTCGATTTGTTCCGTCGCTTGTTGCGCCGCACCCTCGAGCTCTTGTTCGGAAATGGCCCCCTCTTTATAAAATTCCAGGTATACTTCAACGTCAGCTACTTTTTGGGCAGCTAAATCATAATCGGTGACCCAAGACTTTATGGACTGGATAAATTTCATCTGCTCCTGGGCTTTTCTTGGGTTGTCCCAAAAGTCAGGTGCTGCAGCTTTTTCTTCTTCGTTGATCAGTTGTATTCTTTTCTGATCGATGTCAAAGATACCTCCTTAACGCACCGAGGCGTTTAATCAGATCTTGGGTGATCTCTGTGGTAACCATAGGAATAATTTTGTGCAAAAGTAGTAATAAACCCTCGCTGCACGTGTCATTTTGATTATTTTTAGGACAAATCATCCAGCTATGAGAAAATTGCTTTTGCTTACCTTTTTTATTTCTCAATCGATCGCCGCTCAGTGGATTGCCCAACATCCTAACGCTTCACAGCGCCCAGGTTATTTCGATACCTATTACGATACAGGGGCCAATAAATTGTACGCGCGCATCCCCAAAGAACGACTCAAACAACCGTTTCTCTATGTCTATTCGCTCAGCCAAGGGATAGGCAGCAACGATATCGGTTTAGATCGCGGCCAATTAGGCAGCGAACAAGTAGTCTATTTTGAACAAAGAGGTCCGCGTGTTTTTTTGGTTCAACCCAATTTGGCTTTCCGCGCATTGACCGACAACCCCTTGGAGAGGGCCTCTGTTGAACAGGCTTTTGCCAAGTCAGTGAGGTATGGTTTTGATGTAAAGGGGTATGAAAAAGGTGATCCCATAGTGGAGCTTACTGATTTTTTGCTCCAAGATGCTCATGGTGTTGCAGCTCGGTTGGCCAGTTCAAAGCAGGGTAGTTACAGTGTTGATTTGACCAAAAGTGCTTTAAATACTGATCGAACCAAGTCTTTCCCGAAAAATATAGAGATGGATGTCATGTTGACATTTAAAGGCAATCCTACGGGTGCTTGGATTCGTTCGGTTACTCCAGAACCTGGATTGGTTACTGTATTTCAGCACCATTCATTTATCGAGTTGCCTGATGATCAATATGCGCCCAGGGCCTACGACCCTAGAAGTGGTGCCTATCCATTTACGTACATGGATTATGCGACACCAGTCGATCAGCCCATTGTTAAAAAGTGGATCACCAGACATCGATTAGTAAAAAAAGATCCAAACGCTGCTGTTTCAGAACCCGTAAAACCCATTGTTTATTATTTGGATAACGGTACACCTGAACCCATTCGCACTGCGTTGTTAACAGGAGGGGCCTGGTGGAATGAGGCTTTTGAGGCAGCGGGTTTTAAAAACGCCTTTAGAGTTGAAGTACTTCCGGACAGCATCGATCCATTGGATGTTCGGTACCACGTCATTCAGTGGGTCCATCGTTCGACTAGAGGTTGGAGTTATGGGAGCAGCATTACTGATCCCAGAACCGGAGAAATCATCAAAGGTCATGTGTCTTTGGGCAGTTTGCGGATCCGACAGGACTATATGATCGCTCAAGCACTGTCGCAACAACCCTTTGCCAGTGCCAGTTCTAAACAAGCCTTAATGGATTTTGCCCTATCACGGATCAGACAGTTGTCGGCCCACGAGATCGGACACACATTGGGATTTGCCCATAATTATGCAGCCAGTACCAGGGAGAAATCATCAGTGATGGATTACCCACACCCCCAGTTATCACTGGTTGACGGTAAAGTATCTCTGGATAACGCTTATGAAACGGGCATTGGCGCATGGGATAAAGTGAGTGTAGCCTATGCGTACAGCTCGGTAACCCCGGGTGAGGACCAAGAAAAAGCATTGGCCCAGATTTTAGACAATGCCTACACCAGCGGATTGAGGTATTTGACTGATCAAGATGCGCGTCCTGCTTCTAGCCCCAGTGCCTCGGCCCATCTATGGGATAACGGAGCGGATGTAGTAGCAGAGCTCTATGACATGTTGGCGGTACGCAAGACAGCCATGAATGGGTTTTCATGGGATAACCTCGAACAGGGAACCGCTAGTGGGCTAGAAGATGTGTTTGTTCCTTTATTTTTTTGGCACAGATACCAAACTGAAGCAGTGGCCAAACAGTTGGGGGCGCTGACTTATGCGTATCAGGTGAAAGGGGGTGTTGAACCGGCAGTTGCCCCGCTCTCAGCAGATGCTCAAAGAAAGGCTTTGAACGGTTTATTCTCCGCCTTGGATGCAGAGCAACTAGCCATTCCTACTGACAAACTAGCATTATTTCCCCCTCGAGTTTTTGGTGATCAAAGAGGAAGGGAATCGTTTAAAAGTCAATTAGGCAGTGCCTTTGATCCATTTACTGCTGCAGTTTCGGCAGCGGATATTGCCTTTGGATTTATGTTCCAACCCGAACGCATTGGCCGGGTTGTTCAACAAAAATGGATGGATGACCAGCAGTTAGGATTGGACGAATTATTGGACAAAACCAGTGAATTTTTGTTCAGTCGTCAACACGCTACAGCCTATCATCAATCGATACAAGAAATGATCGGCACCCGATATTTATCCTATATATATGCCTTGTCCGTCCATGAGTCTGTTTTTCCTCAAGTTCGTATGATGGCTCAAGAACATTTGGCCAAATTGTCCCAATCGTGGATGAATAAAAAAGTTCCAGAACGCGCTAAATCTTTATATCTAGCCCATATAAAATCTTTGAGCAGTGGTTCTTCAGCTGGTGTAGTCCCCGAACTACCTCCTTTGCCAGATGGGCCTCCGATTGGAAGTGATGATCAGAAATTTTTGAACTGCGGATTTTGATGGAAACAGTGATTAATTTAGTGAGTGATACGGTGACCAAACCCACTCAAGGGATGTTGGAAGCGATGCTGGAAGCCAGAGTGGGAGACGATGTGTACAAGGAGGATCCCACGGTGAATGAGCTGGAGGATAAAGTAGCTAAACTCTTGGGGAAAGAGGCTGCCTTGTTTTTTCCCAGTGGTACCATGGCCAATCAAGCAGCCATCAAAGTGCATACACAGCCCGGACAGCAATTGATCTGCGATAGATATGCGCATATTTTCCATTATGAAGGGGGAGGGGTGAGTTTCAACTCAGGCGTGTCTTGTCGATTGGTTCACGGGGAGCGCGGAATGATGACCGCTGATCAAGTAGCACAAGTGATTAATCCACCTGATTTTTACCACAGTCCGTTAACTTCACTGGTCTGTATCGAGAATACCACCAACAAAGGGGGTGGTGCTTGTTGGTCTGTGGAAGAACTAAAACGAATCAAGCAGGTATGCGCACAAAACGGTTTAGGTTACCACTTGGATGGAGCCCGTTTGTGGAATGCGCTCGCTGTTCAGGGTCAAGACGCCCGTGTTTTTGGTGATCTTTTCGATTCAATCAGTGTTTGTCTGAGCAAAGGTTTAGGAGCTCCAGTTGGTTCTGTGGTAGCGGGAAGCAAAGATTTTGTGCAGCAATTGATACGGGTGCGCAAAGTATTTGGTGGTGGGATGAGACAAGCGGGATATTTAGCTGCAGCGGGCATTTACGCCCTGGATAACCATCGAGCTAGGTTGGTGGAGGATCATAAAAAAGCGGGTGAATTGGCCAAAGGGCTGGCCGGTAAAAATTGGGTGCAGTCAGTCGAGCCATGCGAAACCAATATTGTCATTTTTACTTTGGATGAATCGCTGATGTCCTCAGACAAATTTGTTCAGGAGATGGGTCAAATACAATTGAGGATTTCTCAGATGGGCGAGGGTAAATGGCGCATGGTCACTCATCTGGATTACACGGATGCTATGCACGATCGGGTACTGACTTTTATTGATCGACTTTCTGTGGCATAATGGGTATATTTGCCCCCGATGAAAAAGAATCCTACACCACCTATTGCTCCACAAAGACCCAAGACACTCAACATTCACGGACATGAGCGCATTGATCCTTTCTTTTGGATGAATGAGCGCGATCACCCAGATGTGCTGGCCTATTTAGCCGCAGAGAATGCCTACTACGATCAAATGACGGCCCATACCAAATCTTTGGAGCAGGAATTGTATCAGGAGATGCGTGCTAGGATCAAGGAGGATGATCAGTCTGTTCCCTACTTTAAGAATGGATACTGGTACATCACCAGATATCAATTAGGGCAACAGTATCCTCTGTATGTGCGACAGAAAGAGTTGGGCGTATCCCCGGAAGAATTGTTGTTCGATGTCAATGAAATGGCACAGGGCCATACCTATTATCAGTTAGGCCATTTTTCAGTTAGCCCCGATAATCGGTATGTTGTTTTTAGTGTAGACCGCGTTTCCAGACGTCAATATACCCTACAGGTTAAAGACCTTGAAACAGGAGTTATTTTGGATTTTGAGGTGGCCAATACCCCCGGTAATGCCTGTTGGTCTCAGGACAGCAGGTATTTGTTTTATGCCATTAAAGACCCCGTAAGTCTGCGTTGTACTCAAGTTTGGCGATGCGATTTATTTCAAGCTATAGCCCGAAAACAACAAGGTGCTGATCCTCAGGAAGCACATGAAATGGTCTACGAAGAGTTGGATGAAACTTTTGATGTCTTTGTATCCAAGTCTAGATCTGGAGCATTCATCACCATAGGCACTTCAAGTACACTTACTTCAGAATACCATTGGTTAAGCGCTGATCAACCTTTGGGGGCGTTCACCTGTTTTAGCGCACGTGAAACAGGCGTGGAATACGATATTTCCCATTTTAAAGATCACTTTTACATCACGACCAATAAAGATGATGCGGAAAATTTCAAAGTGATGCGCACTGCATTATCCCAAACAGATTCTATTTATTGGGAGCCGTTTATCGAACACCATCCTGATCGTTTGATCGAGGATTTCACCCTGTTTAACAGCCATCATGTGTTGACTTATCGCGAGGGTGGATTAACCCAAATGCGTATTACTTCATGGCTCGATGAGTCGAGTTATTTGCTTCCTTTTGAGGGGGAAACGTATACGGCATCTATGGGATACCATCCTGAGTTTGACACCCAAGAAATCAGGTATCATTTTTCTTCACTAACACGTCCAAGTACCGTTTACAGTTTTGATCTGGGGGACAAAACACAGAAAATATTGAAAACCCAAGAGGTATACGGTGGTTTTGACCCCGCTCATTACGCCTCAGAACGAGTTTGGGCTACTTCTGCAGATGGAACACAAGTGCCGATATCCTTGGTATATAGACAACAAGGCGCTAAACCTGGTCCAAAGCCCTTACTGCTTTATGGGTACGGGGCCTATGGACATACGATTGAACCCTATTTTTCTTCGGTGCGTTTAAGTTTGTTGGACAGGGGATTTGTCTATGCCATTGCCCACGTTCGAGGAGGTGAATATTTGGGCCGACCTTGGTACGAGTCAGGAAAAATGGAATGCAAGCAAAACACATTTACTGATTTTATACACTGTGCAAAACACTTGATCGATACCGGAAGGACGGAGGCGGATAAACTTTGTGCTTACGGAGGTTCTGCAGGTGGATTATTGATCGGTGCGGTGATCAATCAATCCCCCGAGTTATTTAAGGCCGCTGTGGCCAATGTGCCTTTTGTCGATGTGGTGACCACCATGTTGGATGATACCATTCCACTGACCACGGGAGAATACGATGAGTGGGGTAACCCGAATCATGCGGATGATTATTACCGTATGTTGGCCTACAGTCCTTATGATCAAGTCAAAACACAAGCCTACCCCAATCTCTTGGTGCTTACGGGCTATCACGATTCTCAGGTGCAGTATTGGGAACCCGCTAAATGGGTGGCTAAATTAAGGGTACACAATAGCCACGAGCGACTTGTGCTTTTTCAAACCAATATGCAAGCAGGACATTCCGGTGCTTCAGGACGATTTGAAGCGCTCAAAGAGATCGCTCAAGAATATGCCTTTATGATCGATTTATGTGGAAATAATGACCTCTAAAATAAATTGTATTATTTTTGCTGAGTAAAAAGCCTGTAAAAAATCTTTAAATGCCCGAACCAATAAAAGCACTTGACAATCTTCTGTCCCTAATAGGTCATACGCCATTAGTGAAGCTATCTAAAACCACAGAATCGTTTAGAGGTCAATTTTATGCTAAGGTTGAGGCGATGAATCCAGGTCAATCATCCAAAGATAGAATTGCGCTCCACATTATTGAAACAGCTGAAAAGGAAGGGCGGTTAAAGCCAGGAGATACCATTGTCGAAACCACCTCTGGAAATACAGGCTTTAGTATAGCCATGGTCAGTGCGGTGAGAGGCTATAAATGTGTATTGGCGGTCAGCTCGAAATCCTCTCCAGATAAAATCGATATGCTACGCGCTATGGGTGCTGAGGTGCATGTTTGTCCAGCTCACGTGAGTGCGGATGACCCCAGGTCTTACTACGAAGTAGCCAAGCGAATTCATCAAGAAAGACCAGGTTCCATTTATATCAATCAATATTTTAACCCCCTCAATATTGAAGCCCACTTCAGGTCGTCAGGCAAGGAAATATGGGAGCAAACCTCAGGAGCCATCACTCATTTGGTTGCTTGCAGCGGTACTGGGGGTACAATCTCAGGAATCGGTAGGTATTTAAAAGAAAAAAATCCCCACATAAAAATTATTGGCGTGGATGCCTATGGATCTATTTTAAAAAAATACCATGAAACGGGTGTGGTAGATCCAAATGAAATTTATCCATACCGCATCGAAGGATTGGGAAAAAATTTGATTCCAACCGCTACTGATTTTTCTGTGATTGATCAATTTGTCAAAGTAACTGACCAAGAAAGTGCCCATATGGCTAGAAGTATTTCTAAATCCGAGGGAATTTTTGTGGGGTACACTTCGGGAGCGGCGCTTCAAGCGGTCAAACAATTATCTGAACAAGGTTATTTTTCAGCTGAGGACCAAGTCGTGGTAATCTTCCCAGATCATGGTTCTAGGTATATGAGTAAGATTTATTCCGATGAATGGATGATCGCCCAAGGGTTTATGGAGGCCGAATCAAAACAGGTAACCTCTTCTTTAGTTAATTAGTCAATTTGCTGTAAATCAGTTACTTAATTACACACTTATGTATCCTTTTGTCGGGTAATATTTTTGTTGTAGCGTTATAAAATTCAGTACTTTTGCAGCATATTATAAAATGTTTTTCTTCACATGAAAGATTTATTTGCCCGTATTAGAGAGAATAAAGGACCTTTAGGAAAATGGGCTTCACAAGCAGAAGGCTATTTTGTTTTTCCAAAACTAGAAGGCTCCATATCTAACCGTATGAAGTTCCAAGGTAAGGAAGTAATTACCTGGAGTATCAATGATTATCTAGGATTAGCCCATCATCCAGAAGTAATGGCTGTTGATGCGGCTAGTGCTGCAGAACACGGCGCTGCCTACCCGATGGGGGCACGTATGATGTCGGGACACACTGACTTCCACGAGCAACTAGAAAACGAGTTAGCAGATTTTGTTGGAAAAGAAGCATCCTACTTATTGAATTTTGGTTATCAAGGGATTATGTCCGCGATTGATGCGTTGGTTTCTAAAGACGACATAATCGTTTATGACGTCGATGCGCACGCTTGTATCATAGACGGTGTACGTTTACACATGGGTAAACGATTTACCTATAAGCACAACGATATTGAAAGTCTAGAAAAGAACTTAGATCGCGCTACGAAAATGGCCGAACAAACAGGTGGGGGTATTCTGGTCATCACTGAAGGTGTTTTCGGTATGCGCGGTGAGCAAGGAAAACTCAAAGAGATTGCGGCACTAAAATCAAAATACAACTTTAGGTTGTTGGTCGATGATGCACACGGATTTGGAACCCTAGGTAAAACAGGGGCTGGTGCGGGTGAGGAGCAAGGTGTACAAGATCAAATCGACGTATACTTCGCCACTTTTGCCAAGTCTATGGCAGGAATTGGTGCTTTTTTAGCCGCTGATCAAGAAGTTATTGACTACTTAAAATACAATTTGCGTTCCCAAATGTTTGCCAAATCACTCCCTATGATTTTTGTTAAAGGGGGATTGAAACGTTTGGAGCTATTGCGTTCACGGCCAGAGCTTAAGGATAAACTTTGGGAGAATGTAAACGCCCTCCAAAATGGATTGCGCGAGCGCGGATTCGATTTAGGAACCACCACTACATGCGTCACCCCTGTTTACCTCAAAGGAAGTATTCCTGAAGCTATGGCTTTAGTGAAGGATCTTAGAGAAAACTATGGTATTTTTTGTTCTATAGTGGTCTATCCAGTGATTCCTAAAGGCTTGATTCTGTTAAGGTTGATTCCTACGGCCGTTCACACTATGGAAGATATTCAAATCACCTTGGATGCATTCTCTTCCATTAGAGAGCGTTTAGAAAACGGAACATACCAACGTCTATCAGCTGCCGTTGCAGCTCAGATGGAGGGTTAAATATCCATTTTAAAGGTGCATCTCGTTTGATGTACCTCTGGATTAAAGTCAACCCACAGCTTCATAATGGCTGTGTTGTCTTCTAGCTCCGGAGTCCTGTAACAGGTAACCACGCCCTCTTTGAGGTAGGTTTTGTAAAAAGCGTCAAACAAAAGAGCAGTAACCCCTTTATTTTGGTATTCAGGAAGGACCCCGATGAGGTAGAACACCGCATCGGGGTTGTTCTTTTTGGCTTGAATTAAATGCCACCAGCCCCAGGGGAATAATTTGCCTTTAGCTTTTTGCAAAGCCTTAGAAAAAGAGGGCATGGTGATGGCAAATCCCACCATTTTATCCAACTCATCAACCACAAATTTGATATAGCTGGGGTTGATAAATCCGATAAACTGTTTTGTCATGTATTCCTTTTCCTTTTGAGATATGGGAACAAATGAGGACAAGGAGGCATAAGTTTGATTAAAAAGATCGAACATGGCATCCGTGTAGGGTAGGAGTTCAGCCGTCTTTTTGAAATTTAGAGTCTTTAGTTTAAATCGCCCAGCAACAATATGGGCTAAACGGTTGTATTTGTCTCCATCAATGGAACTGAGTAAAAATTTACTTTCTAAATATCCTTTTTCTTTGGTCATGCCAAACCTATGGTAATGGTCCGCATAATACGGGTGATTGTACCAGGTAATCATGGTTCCTATATGATCAAAGCCGGAAGTCATCACGCCGACTTTATCTAAATTGGAAAAACCTACGGGACCCTCCATAAACGCCAATCCACGTCGTCTACCGTATTCAGCAACATGATTCAATAGGGCACTGGATACTTGGTAGTCATCGATAAAATCAAACCAGCCAAAACGCATCTTGGCAATACCTTGTTGATTTACCTCAGTGTGGTTAACGATACAGGCCACTCGGCCGACAATTTGTTCCTCTTTGTACGCAAGAAAAAAATCGGCCTCAGCATGATCAAAAACAGGGTTTTTAGTTTTGTCCCAGGAGGCCAACTCCGAACTAATTATGGGAGGCACCCAAAAAGGATGATTGCGGTATAAACTAAACGGAAATACAGCAAATGCATGCATTAGTTTTTTGGTGTGCGCTGGAACAATCTGGATCATATAATTAGTTATGCGGGTCAATACGGTAAGATATCCCTATGCCGAAAGTTTTTCTTCTGGGAGTTTCCTTGAAGTTAAGGGCAAAATGGGTATCCCATTGTAGGTTTTTAGTTTGTAAAAATGCCCCGCCAATTCTCAATAGGTGGTCAGCGTAAAGGTCATTTTTGATGAATTCAGACTCGTAAAAAACACTCCAATCTCGTCCCAAAGTATGAGTTAAGGATGCGAGAAATCGGTATTCAGGCCAATCCGTTTGAACGTGGTCCCATACGTGATTGGTCACTAGAACCAGTCTATTGGTTAAACTATTTTGCGTAAACAACATGAATTTTGGAGAGTTAGTAGGGTACCAAGAATTAAATAAATTTGTAGGACTAAAAAAGTGGTAGCCTATTCCTACCGATAAAGCGGGTATGAGCCTTTTGAGTTTAAAACGATGCTGATCTTTCCAAGAATAGAGATTTACGGCCTCAAATTGGGGATTTTTGTAGGGATCAAACAACAGTAATTTGAGGGCAATATCTGATTGATGAATATCTTTAAAGGTCGATCCTAAGGTGCTTTCCCACTGGTATCCCCACTGCGCACTAATTTCTAATCGTTCCCCAATCAACCCGTAGCGCATACTCAACTCTTGTTGGTATATCATTGACTTATACCTAAATAACTGGTGATCTTGTTGGTCAAATACGCCCCCTAGTTCCCATTGTAAGACACCTTTTCCTACGGAGTAAGCGCCCATAGAATTACCTGGTCGATTGGAATTAATGATATCGGTATATTGCCCATACAAAGACGCTCCAGCGCTCAAAAGAGCTAAGGACAAACAACAAAGAATTGCCGATAATCTGTGATTTGAGGTGTACACTAAGTCGCTTCGTTGTATTTTTGATCTAAATTTAGGTAAACAAACCGAGAACATGGAAACCTTTCTGTATATCGTATTGGGATTTTATTTGTTTGGGTGGATCGTCAAAAGAGTATTTCCATGGCTCTTGGTATTTGTCGTACAGCGTTGGGCCAAAAAACAAATGGGTGTACCCCATAGTTTTGGGTTTGGCGCACAAGATGAAAAAACAGCTCCCAAAAAATCGAGTAAATCCAAAGAAGTAGTGGGAGAATATATTGATTTCGAAGAAATAAAATGAGTCAACTAGGAAAGTTTAAGGGTCTCTGGATCCATGTGTGCGTTGTTTTTGGGTTTGCTTTATTTTCAGTGCTTTATTTCTACCCCATTCTTCAAGGCAAATCTCTTTTTCAATCGGATATTGTTCAGTACTTGGGCATGGCTCGTGAACAAAGTGACTTTAGAGAAACCACTGGAGAGGAACCTTTCTGGGTATCCAATGCTTTTGGTGGGATGCCGAGTTTTCAATTAGGCGCCCAGTATCCGAATCATTGGATCAAGTGGATTGATCAAGCCATACGTTTTTTACCCAGACCTGCAGATTATTTGTTTTTATATCTGTTCAGTTTTTACTGTTTATTGATCAGTCTACGGGTCAATTGGCGGCAGGCTATTCTTGGATCATTGGCCTTTGGTTTATCTACTTATTTAGTGATCATCATCGGGGTGGGCCACAATGCTAAAGCCCATGCTTTGGGATATTTTCCCTTGGTTTTTGCCGCAGTAGTTTGGTTGTTTCAACGGGATAAACTTTGGGGGGGACTTTTACTTGCCTTAACCTTAGGGTTAGAGATTGCGGCCAATCATATACAAATGACCTATTATCTCATGATGTTGGTGGGTGTCGCCTTGATTTTTTGGGGCTATCAGGCTGTTAAGTCTTCCCAAGTGAGTGACTATTTAGCTAAATGTCTGGTGTTTTTGATCGCATTGACAGCTTCCTTGGCACTCAACGCATCTAATATGTTGGCCACAGCTCAGTACAGTGCATGGAGTACGCGCGGGGCCTCTGAATTGACTTTAGATCCTGATGGTGCTCCAAAAACAGTCAGTCAAGGATTGGATTACGGATACATCACTGAATACAGTTATGGAATTTTCGAGTCATTCAATCTATTAGTTCCCAGATTAAAAGGGGGCTCAAATAGTGAAAACCTAGGTACAGATTCTGTTTTCTATAGTTGGTTGCAAGAAAACGGATTAACGCCGAGTCAAGCTTTGGAGTGGACGCAAAATCTTCCGCTCTATTGGGGTGACCAGCCTTATGTTGGGGCACCTGCCTATTTAGGCATGGTCCTATTTGTTTTGTTTTTGCTTGGGATGATGACCTATAAGGGGTATCTAAAATGGCCGCTAGTGATCGGTTCGCTGTGCGCCCTAGTACTCTCTTGGGGAGATCACGCAGGACTTGTTACCCGATGGATGATTGATTTTTTTCCTCTGTACAGCAAATTCCGGGCGGTAACTTCCATTCAAGTAATTCTATCGTTTTCTATTCCACTTATAGGGATATTGGGGCTGAAGTCATGGAATTCACTGGATGTGAAACAACAAGATAAATCCCTCATTCGATTATTGTGGATTCTAGGGGGTATATTTTCCATTTTAGGACTTGGCTACTTTTTGTCCTCCTATACATCTGCTAGTGACGCGACGTATCAATCGTATTACGGGGATGAATTTGTCGCTCTGCTACAGCAAGACCGTAAATCAGCCTATTTATCCGATCTATTCAGGTCATTTGCCTTTGGCGTGTTGTGTGTTTCCATAATTTATTGGGGGCGTAAATGGTCTGAGTCAATGAGGTATTTGTTGTTGGGAACTCTTTTGGTTGTTGATCTGGGGGGAGTAGCTAAACGATATGTCAACAGTGATGATTTTGTTCCTGCGCTTCAGATGAAACGTCCATTTGCCCCAAGTGATGTAGATCAATTGATTCAACAAGACACCACCTATTATCGCGTATTCGATTTAGATGAGGGATTAAATGGGTCTAAATCATCGTTTTTTCACAGATCTATCGGTGGCTATCACGCAGCCAAGCCGAGGTTTATCCAGGAAATTTTTGATTATCATTTGATTAAAGGAGTTCAAGAACCACTCAATATGCTGAATGTAAAGTATGTGGTTCAATCCGATGAAAATGGCGAGCGTCAAGTCACTAGAAATGCGGAGGCCAATGGGCCAGCATGGTTTGTCGAACAGGTTCAAGTAGCCCCAAATCTGGATCAGGTGATGCAAGATCTAGCCGTGATCAACACCCGTTATGTTGCGCTTGTCGATGAAAAAAGCGACTTAAAACGACAACAATGGATGGCGGATTCATTGGATCAAATCAAGTTGATCAAACATGCCCCCAATCACCTCCAATACCAAAGTCAGACCAATACTGAACGCCTAGCTGTCTTTTCTGAGTGGTATTATCAACCAGGCTGGAATGCTTATATCGATGGTCAACAAGTGCCTCATTATCGGGTGAATTATGCCCTAAGAGCCTTGCTCGTCCCTTCAGGTAATCACCAGATTTCGTTTAAATTTGAACCTGACGTGGTGGTTTTAGGTGGCCGGATACAAGTAGCTGTTGCGGTGTTCTGGTTGATTGTTTTCTGTCTGTTAACCTGGAAGAGGTACAAAAAATCATCAGATGACTAAACCCCTTAAGGTGTTGGTTTTTTCGTATTACTGGCCACCTGCAGGCGGACCAGGTGTACAGCGTTGGCTATATTTTGCGAAATACCTGGCTGAATTTGGCGTGCAATCGACATTGGTTGTGCCTCATGGGGCACAATATCCTCAACTAGATGATGCCCTAATGGCTGAAATTCCCACTGATGTGCGTGTTCACAGAGTGTCTATCTCGGAACCCTATCGATGGATTTCATGGCTATTTCCCCAGTCGACCAAAAATTTATCACGGGGCATCGTTCCCAAAAAACCCAATCAAATCCAGCGGTTGTTGCTTTGGATACGGGGAAACTTTTGGGTGCCAGACGCTCGAGTGGGGTGGGTGAGTAAAGCAGTGCATTGGGCCAACAATCAACCAGAGCTTCTCGAGTACGACTGGATCATCACGACAGGTCCCCCGCATAGTGTACATCTAATCGGGGCAGCCTTATCGAGGAAATATGACATAAAGTGGTTGGCAGATTTCAGAGATCCTTGGACAGGCATACACTACCACGACAAATTGAGGTTGTTGCCCTACGCCCAAAAAAAACACCAGTCATTGGAACAAATGGTTTGCCAGCAAGCAGACCTGTTGGTGGCTACCAGTCCGAGCACGGCCAGTTCATTAGACCGTTTGGCTGGAAAACAGAAAACCCACTGCATCACCAATGGATTTGAACCGCTTGTTCCACCTCCTAGTCAATTACGGAACCGTGAAGGTTTTGTTATGGCACATGTCGGAGCGCTCTTAGCGGAGAGAAATCCTTCAGGTCTTTGGGCAGCCCTAGCTGAGTTGGTGGCTGAGTCACCGGAGTTTTCCGCTGGTTTTTCACTCGAATTAGTGGGCCACGTTGCGCCGTCTGTATCAGCGGCTATAGAAGCCCATAAATTACAACCCTGGGTGAAGCAACAGGGATATTTGCCCCACCATCAAGCACGAAAAGCACAATGGTCCGCGGATGTTCTTTTGTTGGTTGAAGCCTCCCAATCCTGGGCATCAGAAATCATTCCCGGTAAATTCTTCGAATACTTAGAAACCAAAAAGCCCATTTTAGCATTAGGCCCAGAGCGATGGGACGTTCATCAGATTTTATCTCAAACTGATTCAGGTTTTTACGCTGAATCAACGGATGTTACACGTATTAAATCACTGATTAGGAATTTTTGGCAACACCATATGGAGGGTCTACCAGCCACCAGTCCCACAGGAATCGACTTCTATACCCGACAGAACAGTACCCATCAATTAGCGACACTACTTCATGAGTTCACTCTATAAGCAATCTGTTGTCAATGCCATGAGCACCTATGCCGGTTTTGCGTTAGGTGCGCTCAATACGTTGGTACTTTATGTACACGTGTTGGAGGTAACTACCTATGGTCTGCTTTCATGGGTTTTGGCAGCAGCTACCTTGATGATGCCGTGGATGACTATGGGTGTACCCAATACACTCCTGAAGTTTTTTCCCGCTATCGACGATGATCGCGACAAAGCAAAGTTTCTAGGATGGATGTTTTGGTGGCCTTTGGTGATCGTTATTCCCATGGGATTTGCGGTGTGGATGTGGGGTGGTGTAGCTGCGGAACATTGGGTTCAGTCTCCAGATAAGGTTGCTCCTTATTTGATGCATTTTTGGGCCATAGGCGCTTTAATGGCCTATTTTGAGGTCTTTTACGCCCTGGCAAAGTCAACATTGAGGTCAGTTTTTGGGAACGTGCTCAAAGAGGTGAGTCACAGATTGCTTACCACGGTTGTTTTGCTGATGATGTATGCGGGTTGGATGTCAACAGATGAATTATTTGTCGCGCTAGTGTTGATTTATCTGCTGAGAACTCTAGCCATGGCTATTTATAGCATCACCATTGTCCGTCCGGTTTTGGCTTGGGGAATTCCTTCATTTTTTAAGGATTATTTATCCTATGGCCTTTTTGTCGTTCTGGGTACCGCCGTGGCACTGGTGATTCTAGAAATAGATAAAGTAATGATTCATCAATTCTTGCCCTTATCTGAGGTAGCTTTTTACACCGTTGCCGTATTTATGGCCACTGTGGTGTCTGTTCCAGCACGCGCTACCCACCAAATCGCTTTGCCGTTGTCTGCTCAATGGATTGCCGCTGGCCAATGGGAAATGTTAAAGAATCGCTACCAGGAGTCAGCAATTCAATTGAGTTGGACCTCAGGATGGGTGTTGTTGGTGTTGTGGAGTACAGCCCCGGATCTTTTCTCGTTACTTCCTGAAGGATATCAATCGGCACTTTGGGTCTTGTTACTCATAGGTGTCAGCAAGTGGATTGAAGCCAGTATGGGCATTAACAATGCACTTTTACTCAATGCGCCAAAATACAAATGGGTGTTGTCTACAGGGGTAGTTATGGCTATTTGTACCATTGGATTCAATCTGTGGTTGATCCCAAGATTTGGCATTATTGGTGCCGCATGGGCATCACTGGCGGCCATGCTCATCTATCAATGCGCAAAGGTCTGGGCGGTGTACTCATGGATTAAGGTGCATCCATGGCAACCCAAAATGGCACTTATACTAGTTTGGGGCTCCCTGAGCTGGTGGATTACGGATTGGGTATTTGCTCAGATTGACTTACCTGTGTTTGCCCAAATTGCAGCGATTGCCTGTATGGTAAGCGTGCTCTATATGTGGGGTGTTTATCGATTAGGGCTGATCGAGTACCGATCTATTTGGCCTAAAAACTAGGCCAATAAATATTTTTTCAATGCCTGACCTGTATAGGATTTCGGGTGTTTAGCCACCTCTTCGGGCGTTCCCATAACGACCAAACTCCCTCCGTGTTCACCTGCTTCAGGACCTAAATCAATGACGTAATCCGCTGATTTCACGACATCCATGTGGTGCTCCACCAACAGAATACTGTGTCCTTTGTCGATCAATGCATTAAATGATTTGAGGAGTTTTTTTATGTCGTGCAGGTGTAACCCCGTGGTAGGCTCATCAAAAATAAAAAGTGTTTTAGCTTCGTTTTGACCTTTGAGCAGAAAACTGGCCAGCTTGATCCTTTGAGCTTCACCCCCTGAGAGGGTTGCAGAAGATTGTCCTAAAGCGACATAGCCTAATCCTACATCGTCCAAAGCTCTAAGTTTTTGAGCGATCTTCTTTTGACCGTGTTCGGTAAAAAATTCTAAGGCCTCAGATACGGTGCATTGCAAAAGTTCAAAAATGTTTTTTTCTTGAAATTTAATTTCCAGTATTTCAGATTGAAAACGCTTTCCTTGACATTGATCACATTCAATGTGAACATCTGCCATAAATTGCATTTCTATGGTAATACTTCCTTCACCTTGGCATTTTTCACACCGGCCACCAGCTACATTAAACGAAAAATGTTTCGATTGATAGCCTCTATTTTTACTTAGAGGAAGTCCCGCATACAGGCTTCTTATATCGTCGTATGCTTTGATATAGGTAACTGGATTAGACCTCGAAGAACGGCCTATGGGATTTTGATCAATCCACTCAACCCCTCCTAGATCTTGACTAGACACCTCAAACGCGTCATGAGGCCCAATCTTGTCGCTTGTACCGGTGAATTTCTTTTGCAGTAGTGGATAGATAAGCGATTTAACCAGGGTGCTCTTGCCACTACCAGAAACTCCAGTCACTGCTGTGATTGTGTGTAGCGGAAATGATAGGTTGATGTTTTTTAAATTTTGAGAACGGGCGCCTGTAATCGTAATGGATTCCTTGGATGAGCGTCTTTTTTTGGGCGTTTCTATTTCTTTTCGACCATGTAGGTAATCGGCTGTCAACGAGTTGGCGTGAAGCAGCTCATCTAGTGTACCCGAGGCGGAAACATTACCTCCGAGAACGCCAGCTTCCGGCCCTATGTCTACTAACCAATCACAAGCCCTCATCATATCTTCATCGTGTTCTACACAGATCACTGTGTTGCCCAAATCCCTAAGCGATTGTAATACTTTTATCAAATGTGCGGTGTCTCTGGGATGGAGTCCAATACTGGGCTCGTCCAGTATGTACATCGAACCAACCAAACTGCTTCCCAGTGAAGTAGCTAGGTGAATGCGTTGGCTTTCGCCACCTGACAAGCTGTTGGATTTCCGATTCAACGTAAGGTAGGGCAGCCCCACTTGGATTAAATACTGCAACCTGCTTTTTATCTCTAGAATCAGCCTTTTTCCTACGGCCCACTGTTCTGGACTTGGTTCCCATTGTTCAAAAAAATGGTAGAGTTTTTCAACAGGCATATCCATCAAAGAACCAATATCCTGTCCCCCGACAAACACCATAAATGCTTCGGGCCTTAATCGTTTACCTTGACAGCTCGGACAGGTTGTTTTTCCTCGATACCTCGATAACAAGACCCTATTCTGAATCTTATAATTTTCCTGTTCTAATTGGGAGAAAAATAGATTTAATCCCTTAAAGACTTTAGTTTCATTCCAAACTATCTGTTGTTGTTCTTTAGTGAGTTGATGCCAGGGGGTGTGAATAGGAAGTTTGACCAAGGATGCTTTTTCAATCATTTTATCCTTGAAGCGCTGCAATCGGTCACCTTTCCATGGGGCAATGGCTCCCTCATAGAGCGTTAAAGAGGAGTTAGGAATGACTAAATCAGGATCAATGCCTACTAAATCACCGTACCCTTCACATTGGGGGCATGCCCCGTAGGGATTGTTAAAACTAAACAAGTTTGGTGATGGCTCTAAAAACTCCACACCATTTGATTGAAATTTATTGTTAAAGGCCATATGAACGAACCCTTCTGTGTCTCTGATGAGGCAACCTCCCTGGCCTTCAAAAAAAGCGAGCTCAATCGCCCCCTTAAGCCTTTGTTCAAAGTCTTCGTCATCCAGATTTAACACGATCCGGTCGATCACTAACTCGTAGGGTTTGGCTAGATCCGCTTCTTGAATCGTGTGTACTTTATTTTTTTGCCATACCCGAGCATATCCTTGGGCAATCAATAATTGTTTGATTTGCTCTGGGCTGTGCGTCGGATGAACTTCTTTGGGGGAAAGCAACAAAAATCGAGCACCGTTTTGCTGTTGTTGTAAGTAGTGCCAAACATCTTGGATGTCTTGTTTTTTTACGATACTTCCAGTGGTTGGATCAATGGTAACACCTATGCGTGCATACAAAAGTTTTAGGTAGTCATATATTTCCGTGGTCGTTCCCACCGTGGATCGCGGATTATTGGTGCGCACTTTTTGCTCAATAGCTATCGCAGGAGCTATACCCTTAATAGAACGCACCTTGGGCTTTTCTAATTTGCCCAAGAATTGTCGCGCATAAGCGGAAAGACTCTCCACATATCTTCTTTGTCCCTCAGCATACAAGGTGTCAAAGGCCAGACTAGACTTTCCTGACCCCGAAACACCTGTGATGACAATCCATTTATTTCTGGGTAAGGCTACATCGATGTCTTTGAGGTTGTGCATTTGTGCACCTTCAATGATGATATGTTTTTTGGGATCTAGTGCAGACAAAATCAATACGGGATTAAGGTGTCAAATATACGATATGAGCCCCTTTTTCACCTATTATTTATGGGGCATTACCTCTATTTATATCGATCAAATTTTATACATTAGTCAAAATTTTTCGCCTATAGCACAAGCTACTTAACACGCTCTTGATTTATTTTACCCAAGTCTGGGCGACTTTATGCTGTTGCTATGTACTCCTTATCCTTTGAAAATGAGTTGATCTCCCGAATTAGTTTAGGGGACACTACTGCTGTATCCGAACTATGGAATCCTTACCAACCCAGGTTGCGCAGGTATATTTATGCCAAGACTAAAGATGCATCTCTTAGTGATGATTTGTTGCAGGACACTTTTATAAAAGCCTTTCTTCATCTCAAGAAAGGAAGTTTCCAATCAGAAGGTAAATTTTTTCCTTGGTTGTTGCGCATAGCCCACAACGTAGTGATGGATCATTTCAGGCAGATAAAAAGACAGTTAGTGACCCCAACACTCGATGGTACTTTCTGGGATCAAGACCAGCAACCTATCGTTTGGGAGGAACCACAACAGATGAGTGCTCAGATTAATCAAGGTATGTATGATATGATTGCTCAATTGCCAGAAGAGCAACAACAAGTGGTACAGATGAGGATTTTTCAAGACATGAGTTTTAAGGAAATCTCAGAGGCTACTGGAGTCAGCATTAATACGGCGTTGGGGCGAATGCGGTACGCGTTAATCAACCTGAGAAAGGAATTAGATAAGAAAACTATTTCGATTTACGAGGATCAATCTTGGATTTAGGCACTTTAACGCCAAGTCTTTGGCTGATCTCATCGTTCTCTAGGGACCAACCTCGAGCAGGACTATAGGTCCGTCCATACCAGATCATCTGTAAATGAAGTTTATTCCATAATGACTTATCAAAAAGTTTCTTGGCATCGATTTCGGTTTGCACCACACTTTTGCCGTTGGATAATCCCCAACGGTGCATCAGTCTATGTATATGGGTGTCTACGGGAAATGCAGGAATGCCAAAGGCTTGAGAAACAACGACACTAGCCGTTTTGTGACCTACACCTGGAAGTTGCTCCAATAGGGATAATTCGTCCGGTACTTCACCCTGATATTTTTCCACCAAGATCTGAGACAAACCGACAATAGCTTTCGATTTTTGTGGGGATAGTCCAATTGGCTTGATTATTTCTCTGACTTGATCAATACCACATTTGGCCATGTCAAATGGATTATCGGCTAGGGCAAATAGGGCAGGGGTGGTTAGATTAACCCGAACATCAGTGCTCTGAGCCGACAGCAATACAGCCACCAACAAGGTATAAGGGTCTTTGTGTTCCAGGGGTATGGGTACTTCTGGAAAATAATGCTCCAATCGTTCCACTACAATGGCTGCCTTTTCTTTTTTTGTCATGTAAGTAGTATATTTGTCACTTAATTTATACGAGATGAATCCATTACATATAGGGGCTCAAGTACCTCATTTTACAGGAATTGATGATCAAGGGAATAGCTGGTCATCCGCAGATTATAAAGATAAGAAATTGGTTGTTTTCTTTTATCCAAAGGCAAGTACTCCTGGGTGTACAGCAGAGGCATGTAGTTTAAGGGATCACTACAAAGAATTGATGGATCAAGGGTATGCCCTGGTAGGTGTCAGTGCAGATTCTGTCAAAAAACAAGCCAAATTTAAAGATACCCATCAGTTTCCTTTTCCCTTACTGGCTGATGAAGAGCGAAGTGTCATTGAATTATTTGGTGTTTGGGGTCAAAAGAAATTCATGGGAAGAACTTATGACGGGATACACAGGTACACCTTTGTCCTTGAAAATGAAGTTGTCACCCGAGTTTTTGATAAGGTAAATACAGCCAATCACGCGGCCCAAATTCTCGAATCCTAATTTAGATCAGGAATTTCCCTGCCCTCCAGGTCTCTGAATAACTGTTTTTCATTGATTTGCTCGGCCACCACCTCTGGCAACATTTTTTCCCAGCCAGACTCGTTGTTTTTGATTTTCTGCAGCACATCTCTGGAGAAAATATTCAAGATTTCTGGGTCGTAGTCGATAATGTCGACTACTTTTCCATTGTATTTGAAGAATTTGAATAGTTCACGCATTCTCGGGTGAACGTTCATGTTGTTGCTGGTGATGAGCTCTCCCGTTTCCTCATCAATCATGGGGTATAAATATACTTTTAGGTCTTTGAAGAACAATTTTCCAAATGCCTCCAGAATTCCGCCACTTAAATGCCTATAGTACTTTTCATCAAAAATGGCAACTAGATTATTAACACCCATAGAAAGACCAATGCGCGCTTTCGTATATTCATTAAAATACTCAACCAGTTTATAGTATTCTTGAAACTTAGAAATTAACACGGTGTGCCCTAAAGCGCAAAGCAGTTCAGCCCGATCCAAGAAGTCTCGTTCATCAATTTCTCCAGAAACCTTTAGGTTGGATAAGGTGATTTCAAAGAGTACTATAGTGTTGTTAGGATCCACGGTGGATTCATGGAGAAACATGTCCAATGATTTTTGGAACATATCCTCATTGACTAAGGTAACAGGCCGGAAGCTGCCTCTTATAGCCATAATATTTTTTTTGTACAAAACTGCTGCTGGGAGTAAGTTAACCCCGGACGGATCAAACATCACGGCATCAGTCATGTCATTTTTTATCAACTGAAGACTCATCAGTCGGTTATCAACATGCTTGAAATCAGGGCCTGAGAAATTGATCATGTCAATTTCAAGTAGGTCTTTATCCAGGTGATCATAGAGGTATTTGAGTAAGCTTTTTGGCTTGTGGTGGGCGTAAAAAGCACCGTATATCAGGTTTACCCCCAACACGCCTAAAGTTTCCTGCTGCAATCTAGCCTCATTTTGTTTAAAGCGAATATGCAGAATAATCTCGTTGTATTGTTTTTGATGGGGAGTTAATTGAAATCGGATACCTACCCAGCCATGTCCCTTGTATTGTTTGGCAAAATCAATCGTGGTGACTGTATTGGCGTAGGCAAAGAATAGTTTATTGGGGTGTTTATCTTTGCTGATCCTTTCTTCCATCAGCCCCATTTCATGGGAGAGCATTTTAGTTAATCTGGATTGGGTCACATATCGACCGTCTTCCTCTAGACCATATATGGCATCACTAAAGTCTTTATCATAAGCGCTCATCGCTTTGGCGATGGTTCCTGAGGCACCACCAGCCCTAAAAAAATGACGAGCAGTCTCTTGACCGGCACCTATTTCGGCAAATGTCCCGTATATGTCCGGGTTTAAATTGATCCTTAAGGTTTTAGCCTTGATGGAAGGAATATCGTTAAACTCCATTTCCATTTTTAAAACAGAAGCCATTGAAATCGTTTAATTTCGAACAAAGTTACACAAACTAGCCTGTTTGGCTTTAAGTATTTGTTATAAATTTGGCATAAAATGGGGCAAATAACCTTGCGTTTTTTAGGAACGGGAACCTCTCAGGGAATTCCTGTATTGGGCAGTGATCACCCGGTGTGTTTGAGTCAAGATTTTAGAGACAAACGACAGCGCACATCCGCTTTGATTCGTTGGCAGGATTTGGCAGTGGGCATTGATTGTGGGCCTGATTTCAGAAATCAAATGTTGTCGGCGGAACAAAAAAAATTGGACGCTTTGTTGTTTACCCATGAACACGCTGACCACACTGCTGGGCTGGATGATATCAGACCTTACTACTTTCAAAAAGGTTGTTTTCCGATATATGCCGCTTCACGGGTGATTGATTCGCTCAACGAGCGATTTGCCTACATACTGAGCGATGAAAATAAATACCCTGGAGCACCCAGTGTTCAAATCAACGAATTGAAAGGTCAACAATTTGATTTATTTGGCCTTAAGGTACTTCCCCTTGATGCCCCGCATGGTCCCATAGAAGTTACCGGCTTTAGAATGGGTGGTTTGGCCTATTTCACCGATGTTAAATCAATGCCTGAGCAACACATAAAGCAATTAACTGGCTTGGATGTGTTGGTGCTTAACGCATTGAGGCACGAACCCCACCATGCGCATTTATCACTGAGTGAAGCCATTGAATTGGCCCAAAGAATTGGTGCTAAACAAACTTTTTTCACCCACATCAGCCATCATTTAGGCTTTCATGCAGAAGTGCAAAAAACATTACCTCCGGGTATTTTTTTAGCTTATGACGGATTAGAAGTAGTGGCTGAACTGCCGATGTAGTGACGCATCCATTGAATTAAATCCTCAAAATTTTCCATACATAGGCTGTGGCCAGTAGGGTAGGAACAGAATTTAAGTCGGCAGCCTTCTAGGTTTAATTGCTGTTTTATTTGTTCTGCCCAACTAAAGGGAATTACCTGATCTTGGGTTCCATGAGAGGCAAAAACATTGATTTCCATGGGCCGCAATGGGGTAATGCGCTCATTGATGTACCCACTTAATCCCGCAATTGATTTAAAACGCCCTCTTTTTTGGAAGGCAAGGGCATAACTTAAAATAGCACCTTGACTAAAACCAGCTAGGTGAAGTTCGTGGGCATCTAACTGATATTCTTCAATCAATTGGGTGATCATTTGGTCGATTTGAGCCACAGAACTTAAGGCTTGTTGATCGTCTGACCATTTGCCTTGTTGCTCATCAAAATGTATGGCATACCAGGCATATCCTTCTCCAGCAACGTTATAAGGTGCTTGAAGAGAAAATACAACAGCGTCCAGTTTGAGCGGTTTAGCTAATCCAAATAGGTCTTGTGCATTACTGCCGTAACCGTGGAGTAAAAAGAGCGCCTTTCTAGGTTTTGTTATGGGGCCCTGAGGCTCGTGAATCAGGTAGTGTAGCGGGGTAGAATTCATGAAACAAAAGTAAACCAGCGTTGAAAATAGCTGCCCAACCAGGGAATTAACCTCTGCTTACCTCTCAAGGCATCAAAAATTCCATGGGCAATAAAAGCCAGGTAAACCAAGTAGATCAACAGCAGTCCCCATATACCGATCCAATAGGGGAGTACCAATACCGTTGCGTGAAACAAAAGGTGAATCCCAAAAGCTTGACGCGTATGAAATCTGGCCAACGGGTATTGAGGCTCATTGTTCATACTCATGGCCATTAAAGCGCCAAAAATAGTCAGGTAGGCCAACAGAGCTATTTGGTACCCAGGCTGCTTACTCATGAATCAAAATCCCTTTTGGGGTAATCACGCCCAAGGCTTTCCCCGTTAAAGCAGCCCCTAAATACAGGCTGTTTTCTGAGGTGCTGTACAAGTCATTTAGTGACTGTGTATAGGTGATGTGGGGATTGAATAGACTCAGGTCAGCTGGTTGACCAACAGCGATCTGATGAGTTGAGAAGCCAAATTCAGGTTTTCCTTTTTGCAACAGCTCAACAGCTTTTTCTGTGCCCATGCATTGGTTGAGCACCCCAAATACGGCCTCCAGTCCCAAAGAGCCTGGTGTAGATAAATCAAACTCTATTCTTTTGAGTTCCGTGTCTAATGGATTGTGGTCCGAGGTCACATAATCAATGTCACCGCTGAGCAGACCTTCAATCAACGCTTGTTTGTCCTCAGCTGTGCGCAAAGGAGGCATCAAGTGTGTATTGGTGTTGAAATCTGTCAGGGCTGATTCATCGGCCCAAAGTTGATGTATGGCCACGCTGCAGGTCACATCTAGTCCTTTGGCTTTAGCCTCAGCGATTAACTCAACCCCTTTGGCGGTAGAAATAGTGGGAATATGCAACTTACCACCACAGTACGCTAGAACGGCTAGGTCTCTACTGATTTGAAGTTCTTCAGCTAGCGCAGGACTTCCTTTTAATCCCAGAGACGTGGCAACGATTCCTTCATGTGCTACCGCTTTGTGGTGAATGTCCGCATCTAAAGGATAACTCCATACTCTAGCCTCAAATACCTGAGTGTATTGTAACGCAATTTTGAGTAGATGACTGTTTTGAATCGGTTTTTTGTAGTCAAAAAAACCTACAGCCCCTGATTGGTGCATGTCAAATAGATCCGCCAAATCGTGTCCGTTAAACTGTCTGGTCAAGGCCCCAATCGTTTTTAAGCCAACTGTATGTAGGGCAGCCTTTTGAGACATCATCACCAGTGTGTTGGTCTGATCAGGTATAGGAAGTGTGTTGGGCAATAAGAGCACCTGACCAAAACCACTTAATCCCGCAGTAGTTAAACCTTGGGAAATAGTTTCTCTGGCTTCGTATCCAGGCTCTCCAAAACACACTCCAGTATCTAGCCATGAGGGGGATACATGTAGGTTATCTCGCTCGATAACTTTTGTAGATTCTGAGGTGTTTAAAGAGGCTTCAATGGCTTTTATCACCCCATCCACTATCAAAATATCTCTTTTTTGACCGTGGTGTTCTGGTTTTGTTTTATCGACGATGGTCGCCTGGCGTAGGCAAATGTTCATAGATTTGAAGTAAAGTTCGAAGCGTTTCGGCACAAAATTAATCATTATGGGGACACCATCATGATCCATTCACTCATTAGCCATAAATTAGGGCATTAATGAGTATTTAGCGGGTCTTCCTTGACTGCTTGACGCTTTGATAAATGCACGGATATCGTCATTGGCAGATTTTAGATCGACCCTTCTTAAATACATCATATGACCACTTTCGTATCCTTTAAAAGAAATACGCTCCTTCATTTTTCCGCTTGGATCTAATTGCCACATGGAGTATTTGGCATTAAAATACGTGGTTGCTCCATCGAAGTATCCTGATTGAAACATCACGTGTAAGTACGGGTTTTGGGCCATGGCTTGTCTGAGTTGGGCTCCTGTTTGGTCATTTGACCTGTCCCATGGATTAACAGGGCCAAACATGTTGTATTTTACATCTGTTTTCCAATTTAATTCTTGGTGCATATAAGCATTTATGGCAGGTGTAAACGAATGCAACCAGGAAGTTAATTCCGCAGCATAGTCCGGCGCATCACCCGCTTCCTTTTTGTCCAAGCCTAAGTATCTTGAGTCTAAACGCCCGACGGTATATCCCTCTTCTCTGAGCAATTCTTTCCAAAAATAGGGGAAGGGTACTTCGAGATTATGCTGCAAGTAAACCTGGGCGTCAACAGCGGTGTACTGGTGCATTTTATCTGCTAGAGCACTTTTTTCTTCAACACTGGCAAAACCTCCTCTAACCAATACGGGAAGTAGTTGGTTGATCGAAAATGATTCCACCTCGTCGAGAAAATCCGTTAATTTCATCGACTGGTATTTGGCGTCTAATTGTTTGTGGTACCAAGCTGCCGCTGCAAAATAGGGTATTCTGTTGGCTACCTCGACAGGTCCTTCTCGGTCTATTCCCAATTCGGTTGGTGATACCAGTATTACCCCGTTTAGGTACATCCACTGATTGTTCTGCAGGGCATAAGCTAAACCGGACACACGGGTCGTCCCATAGCTTTCACCGATGAGGTACTTAGGACTCTCCCATCTTTGGTGTCTTTGAACAAAGGTATTTAGCCATTCTGCCAGGTAGGCAATATCTGCATTTACTCCAAAAAATTTTTTTCGATCAACCTCTGGACCATCTTCAGGTATTGTTCTGGAATATCCTGTGTTGACTGGATTGACATAGACAATATCGGCGATGTCCAAAATGGTATGTGGGTTGTGTGAGAACCCATAGGGCTGAACTGGGTAGCCTTCGTCATCGATATTTAGTACTCGTGGGCCAGTGTAGGCTAAATGCATCCAAACGGATGCTGAGCCAGGTCCGCCATTAAATGAGATAACTAAAGGTCTGTTTTTTCGGTCTTTAATCCCGTCTCGTGTGTAGTAAGTGTAGTGTAGGTTGGCAATGGACTTTCCTTGACTATCCCAAACAGGTTGAGTACCTGTTTCTGCTGTATAGGCCCACTGGGAACTACCTGTATTTAAGGTGTGGTTGGTGATGACTTTGGTATCTTCGGCCAAAGTGCGTTGTGCCCATAATAAAGAAGTGGATAATCCAATAGCTAGGGCAAAAAAAAGCTTTTTCATACAAGAGGGTTTATCCTTCTAATATAGTGAACTATCTAGAATTTTTCAAATACGCCCAATCCAAACAAGGCAAAATCGTATTTGGCAGGATCTACAGGGTCCATTTTTCTTAGTTGGGTGTCTAATTCCTGCAGGGTTTTGGCATCATCTAGCTTTCGGTGTATCAAACCTAACTTTCTAGCCACCCGAGCAGTGTGAACATCGAGTGGACAGGAGAGCGCTGAGCTAGGCAGGGTCCAAATACCAAAATCCACTCCGTTTCGCGGTGAGCGAACCATCCATCTAAGGTACATGTTCATTCTTTTTGCAGCAGCGCCTTTTAAAGGATCGGGTAGGTGTTTTTGACTGCGCAGCGGATGATCCACCGAGAAAAAATAGTGTTTAAATCGACTGATTGATTCTTGAATACGCCCATCTGAGTCGGGTGTATCAAAAAAGCTGCTCAATCCTTTTCCTTGGTGGTAAAGTTGACGAAGCCGCTTTAAAAAAAATAACAAATCCTCGTGTTGAAAGGTCCTATGAACAAATGGTCCTATCGCATCAAGGTCTTGATCTGTGGCACCTAGTATAAATTCTCCTGGAGCATTGTCCAAGTAGCTCATTAACTTATGGGCATTGGCAATAATGGTTTTTCGTTGACCCCAGGCCATGACAGATGTCAGAAATCCACTGATTTCGATATCAATCGGTTGTGTATACAGATGTGGGATTTGAATAGGATCTTCTTCAAGAAAATTAATTTTCTCGTATTGAGCTGCCTTTTCATCTAAAAAGCAATGAAGTTCCTCTAGGGTTAACGCATTAGACCATTTTTCCATCTTCCATGGATATTGTCCGGTCTGCCATTTTTGACAAGGTTACGTTGTGGGTAACCACTACAATGGTTGTGCCCCATCGATCTCTGATGTCAAAGAAGAGTTCGTGAAGGTTTTGAGCGTTTTGGGTGTCTAAATTGCCGCTGGGTTCATCAGCCAAAATAAGGGTTGGTTGATTGATCAATGCTCGAGCTACTGAGACGCGTTGTTGCTCTCCGCCAGACAATTGATTTGGTTTGTGGTTTAAACGATCTTTTAATCCTAGATCAGACAGAATTTGAACAGCTTTATCTTTGGCTTCATTCAAGGATAAACCTTTGATGAGTGCCGGTATACTTACATTCTCCCAGGCATTGAACTCAGGGAGTAATTGGTGAAATTGAAAAATAAATCCTAAGTGCTTATTTCTGAAATGGGCGAGTTGTTTGTCCGCGTATTTAACCGTATTAAAGCCCAGTATATCGATGGTGCAGGTTTCTGGATTGCTGGGTTTGTCTAAAGTGCCTATTATTTGAAGCAAAGTGGATTTGCCTGCGCCAGATGGACCAACAATGGCCACTACTTCCCGCTCATAAACCTGTAGATCAACCCCCTTGAGCACAGGGGTTTGTCCATAGGATTTTTCAAGTGACTTAATGTTTATGAGGGCCTTAGCGTTCATCTTTTTCTGAAAAGTATTTTTTTAAACCCATTCTGGCAAACATTTTCTTTTCAAAGGCCCAGAAAAAAGAGAACTGACCCAACAGCCAACCAAAACATAGCAGCAATAATTGATATAGAGGAAAAATCACCAGTATGCGCACTGTATAATAAAGGACTAATAAAGACCAGTGTGCATCAAACAGTGCTTTGTGCCATCCAATGAGTTCTAAGAATGGCTTGGCTAGTTTAACTGAGCTGCTCCCAGTCAGTGCAAAAACCAAAAAAATAATGGCTAACGAACTGTTGGAATCAATATTCCACTTCTTTTTTAGTTTACGAAACATCAATAGTTTTTGGCGTGAATTGGTGGATGATTTGTTCCGCTAACTCAAGTCCTATGCGCCGTTGTGCTTCCTGAGTGCTTCCGCCGATGTGAGGGGTTAGTGAAATTTTTGGGTGCATCAAAAGACCAAGCATAGGATTTGGCTCGTTGTCAAAGACATCTAAACCGGCAAACGAAACTCCTTCGCGGTTTAGGGCCTCTAATAGTTCAAGGTGGTCAATGGCCGAGGAACGAGCGGTATTGATGATACCAACACCTGGTTTAACGCGGGCAAATGTATCTCGATCCAAAAATGGTTTCGTTTGATTGGGAATATGTAAACTTATGAAATCAGCTTGTGTGATCAAATCATCTTTGGAGATGCCTTGAAGATGAATCGACACAGGGATCTTTGAGCCAATAGTCCACGAAAGTGTCATCTCCTCCACCTCTGGATCGCAAAAAATCACGTTCATTCCTAGACCCAAAGCGATCTTGGCCATCGATTGACCAATGGCGCCAAACCCGACAATACCCAAAGTTTTTCCACTTAACTCTCTCCCCATATACGCTGATTTAAGGAGGTTAAATTCAGTGTCTCCCACCAAGGGCATATTTCTGTTCGACTCATGCAAAAAGCGAACTCCGCTTAACAAATGAGCCATGGCCAACTCAGCAACCGCTTGGGCAGAGGCTCCAGGTGTATTGATTACTTTAATTTGATGTTTTTGCGCGGCGGTTACATCGATATTATCCAAGCCTACCCCAGCTCGTGCAATCCATTCTATACTAGGGCACTGCTCAATAACCTGTGCTGTAATTTTGGTGGCTGATCGAACAATGATCCCTTGTATTTGGTGCTGGTTGAGATAAGGTACTAATTGTTGCTGAGCTACTCGGGTGAGATCAAGAGTGAACCCTGCTTCTTTGAGTAAAGTAATTGCGGCCTGTTCAAGACCGTCGTTGATTAAAACACGCATATTATCCCTTTTGTTCTAAATATCCCATCACTTCGGTTAATGCTTGTACACTGCTTAAAGGTAATGCATTGTACATGGACGCTCGATAACCCCCAACAGATCTATGTCCTGCAAGGCCTTCGATCCCAGCTTCTCGGAGCAGCTCATTAAATCGGTCAGTGAGTTCGGGTCGATTAAGGTTGAAGGTGGCATTCATCAGCGATCGATCTTTGGCATGGGCATACCCTTCAAATAATTCGCTCTTGTCTATAGCCTCGTACATGACCCTTCCTTTTTCTCGGTTTTTGGGTTCAATTTGGGCAATCCCACCCTGGCGATCTAACCAGTCTAAGGTAAGCATGGACACGTATACCGCAAAAACACTAGGCGTGTTGTACATGCTTTCGCCCTTGATGTGTGCTTGATAATCCAGCATGGCCGGAAGCGATCCTTTTTCTTTTTTTAGGATTGATTCTTTGACTACCACGAGCGTAGCACCAGCGGGACCCATATTTTTTTGCGCTCCAGCATAAATTAAATCAAACTGCTCAAAATCGAGTTGTCTGGAAAAAATATCAGAACTCATGTCACACACTAGCGGGGCATCTGTTTTAGGAAAGCGAGCCATCTGTGTACCGTAAATGGTGTTATTTGAGGTGTAATGAACATAATCTATCCCTTGTGGTAGGTCAAATCCTTCAGGAATATAGCGGTAACCCTGGTCGGCGGAAGTAGCCATCACGTGTGTAGTACCCATTCTTTTGGCCTCTTCAATCGCCTTGGTACTCCAAGTGCCTGTGTCCAAGTATGCTGCACTTCGTTGAAAAAGGTTCATAGGAACCATGGCAAATTGCAAACTAGCTCCCCCCTGCAAAAAAAGGGCCTTGTATCCTTTGTTCTCCAGACCCAGTAGCTTGAGCGCTAATGATTGGGCTTTATCCATAACCGCCACAAAGTCTTTTGATCTGTGTGATATTTCAATGAGGGATAATCCGGATTCATTAAAATCAAGCACTGCAGATGCAGCTCGTTCAATCACTTCACGGGGTAAAATGCATGGGCCTGCACTAAAGTTATGTTTCATTATCTTCAAAGTATTGTGCCACAAAATTGGGGCAAAAGATTGGGTTAGTAAAGCGATAATACAAAATTAATCGGATCGATACCGTCTGCATATTCGTGGAGTAATGGACGTTGTGTTTGTCCAAAACCTACGGAATTAGCGATTTCTTTTGGGCCTACAATGCATTGGAGTTGATCCTTTTGATCCCACAGGGCTCGGTTGACCTGGTCCATGGATGTGTAGGTTTGATAATTTAAGGTACCAATGGGTGATGCACTAGTGCGGTCATCAGATTTGAGCAGTAAAAACCCATTGTCCCAAAGCGGAATATTACTCATCATGTAGACCGCTTTGTTGTAATCGTAGTTATTGGCGTATTTATGGTGATTGATGATATCTGCCCACGAATAGATTCCATTAAAAAAATCAGAAAAATCATATCCTTCGGGTACCCATAATTTGGACACAGAGCGGCATCCCAGACCAAAATATCTAAAAATATCGTCGCCCAATAGAGCTAATTCCTCCTTTGTTTCCGCTCCAGTCAATACGGCACATGAGTACCTGTTTCGTCTGATTAAATTGGGTTTACTGCCAAAATAGTGGTCAAAATACCGAGCGCTGTTGTCACTTCCCGTGGCGATTACCGCATCGAATGCGCCAACAATTTCTTGGGTGATATGGAGTCTTTCGGAACTTGTTGCATCGAGCTCAGTCAATCGGCGCACAAAATAAGGAGTAAGTATTGGGTCATTTGAGGCGGGTTTAATCACGCATTGGTGACCGCTTAGATAGGTGACTAGTATGTCGTGAAATCCTACTAGAGGAATATTTCCGGCCGCAATAATTAATACAGTGGTCGAGGTGGATTCTGCAAACTCTATAGATCCCACCCAATCGCGTAATGGCTTGTCTTGAAGTAATGAACCCCAATGACGTAGTGAATAAGCTATTTGATCAGCGGTGAACCAGCCATTTTTGGCCGTAGTTTGGGTGATTAATGGACCTAAAGTTTCCTCGGTTAAGTACGATTGATCTTCAAGCTGGGCAGCCATCAAACTCATCTCTTGCCCCAACTGGCTCAATACCTTTATGCGATTTAGGGTTATGCTCATTTCTTATGGTGACCGACTGGTTTTTTGTTTTTACATTTGCCTCACAAAAGTAAGCATAACTACAAGACCTATGGCTATCAAGATTACAGACGAATGCATCAATTGTGGTGCTTGTGAGCCCGAATGCCCTAATACAGCTATTTACGAGGCCGCTGCTGAGTGGAAATACAAAGAAGGTACCAAATTATCCGGAAATGTGGTTTTGCCCAACGGCAATGCCGTAGATGCTGACATGGCCCAAGAGCCTGGAAGTGATGAATACTATTTTATCGTCGCAGATAAGTGCACCGAGTGCAAAGGTTTTCACGCTGAGCCTCAGTGTGCTGCTGTATGTCCGGTAGATTGCTGTGTTCCAGACGACGAGCACCAAGAAACAGAAGAAATATTGCTGGCCAAACAGCAATTCATGCACGGATCCTAAGCCTATATTTATGAAAGCAGGTATTGTTGGACTTCCCAATGTGGGAAAATCCACCCTTTTCAATTGTTTGTCTAATGCAAAAGCACAGTCAGCTAATTTTCCGTTTTGTACCATAGAACCCAACATCGGCGTGGTTTCTGTTCCAGACCCTCGACTCAACCAGCTGGAGTCTTTGGTGAAACCAGAACGAGTTCTACCGGCGACTGTGGAAATTGTGGATATCGCGGGTTTGGTTAAGGGCGCGAGCAAAGGGGAAGGTTTGGGAAACCAATTTTTGGCCAACATCAGAGAAACAGATGCCATACTGCATGTGTTGAGGTGTTTTGACAACGACAACATTGTCCACGTAGATGGAAGTGTAAATCCGATTAGAGACAAGGAGACCATTGATATGGAACTCCAACTTAAAGACTTAGAGGTAGTCGACAAGAAGCTAGAAAAAGTAAATCGCGCTGCTAAAACAGGCGATAAGGAGGCACAAAAGGAACAAGCCGTATTGCAGTTGATCAAAAATAAGTTAGAAGCAGGAATTTCAGTGAGAGCTGTGGATATAGCTGAAGAAGACCGCAAAGCGTTTGTGCGCCCTATGCAGTTAATCACTGATAAGCCTGTGTTGTATGTGTGCAATGTAGACGAAGGTGCGGCTGTGTCTGGAAATAACTATGTGGAACAAGTTAAATCTGCTGTAGCCCAAGAAAATGCAGAAGTGATTTTTTTGGCGGTAGGTACTGAAGCGGACATCACAGAGTTGGAAAGTTATGAAGAGCGACAAATGTTTTTGGAAGACCTGGGACTCACTGAACCTGGATCAGCCAAGTTAATTCGCGGTGCTTATAGCTTACTTCAGTTAGAAACCTATTTTACTGCAGGAGTTAAAGAAGTTCGCGCATGGACTATACACAAAGGGTCCACTGCTCCTCAGGCTGCAGGTGTGATTCACACGGACTTTGAAAAAGGATTTATTCGGGCTGAGGTTATTTCATACAGTGATTACGTTCACTACGGAAGTGAGTCTAAAGTCAAGGAAGCGGGAAAAATGCGTGTTGAAGGCAAGGAATACATAGTCCAGGACGGTGATGTAATGCATTTCCGATTTAACGTCTAGCAGATCTACAGTTCCTTAAGTTTCTGTCAACAATAGGGCTTGGCTTATTGTTAATTACTTTAAAGCCCAGCCTTTTTATCTTTTTGGGAGTCTTGCTATCTTAGCCTTTTCACCCAAAAAATATTTTGGGTGTTCTTCCCAGAATGACCCAAGAAACACAATATACAGAGGACAATATTCGATCACTGGATTGGCGAGAGCATATTCGCCTAAGACCAGGTATGTACATCGGCAAGCTAGGTGATGGTACTTCAGCTGATGATGGCATTTATATTCTGCTCAAAGAAGTGATCGACAACTGTATCGATGAGTTTGTCATGGGGGCTGGAAAAACAATCGAAATCTCCATTAAAGACCAACAAGTTAGTGTTCGCGATTACGGTCGTGGTATTCCTTTAGGTAAAGTGGTCGACGTTGTATCTAAGATGAATACCGGAGGAAAGTACGACAGTAGAGCCTTCAAAAAATCAGTAGGTCTAAACGGTGTGGGTACTAAAGCGGTTAATGCGCTTTCATCTACCTTTATTGTCGAGTCTGTTCGCGATCTACAGTCTGTAACGGCAGAATTCCACCAAGGCCAATTATCCCATCAGACTGGTCCAGAAGAATCTGGAAAGAAAAGAGGTACTCGGGTGACCTTTATTCCAGATGAAACCATATTCAAAAATTTTAAGTTCAGAAGTGAGTATGTTGTGCGCATGATCAAAAATTATGTGTACCTCAACCCTGGACTTACTTTGGTTTATAACGGAGAGAAATACATCTCAGAATACGGGTTGAAAGACCTGATTGAGGACAACAATAAAGAAGAGGATTTACTCTATCCAGTGATCCACCTGAAAGGCCCTGATATCGAGGTAGCCATTACCCACAGCAAAACCCAGTACAGTGAAGAATACCATTCTTTTGTCAATGGACAGCACACCACACAGGGTGGAACTCATCAGGCTGCTTTTAGAGAGGCTTTAGCCAAAACAATTAGGGATTTTTACGGAAAAAATTACGAAGCCGCAGATATACGAAAATCGATCATTTCAGCCATCTCGATTAAAGTGATGGAGCCCGTTTTTGAGAGCCAAACCAAAACCAAGTTGGGCTCTACAGAAATGGGTGGTGAAATGCCTTCGGTTCGTTCCTATATTATGGATTTTCTGGGGACAGAACTGGATAACTACTTACACAAAAATCCGGAGACAGCCCAATTGATGCAATCCAAGATCATGCAGGCTGAACGAGAGCGTAAAGAGCTTTCAGGAATCCGAAAACTCGCGCGAGATCGCGCAAAAAAAGCGAGCTTACACAACAAAAAACTAAGGGATTGTCGCGTTCACCTAACGGATGTGAAAAGCGATCGGTCTCTGGAGAGTACTTTGTTTATTACGGAAGGGGATTCCGCTTCAGGATCCATTACCAAATCTAGAGATGTCAATTGCCAAGCCGTATTTAGCTTAAGAGGTAAGCCGCTCAATTCCTATGGAATGAGCAAGAAGATTGTCTATGAGAACGAAGAATTCAATCTCCTGCAAGCAGCCCTAAATATTGAGGATTCTATGGAAGACCTCAGGTACAATAAAATCGTGATCGCAACGGATGCTGACGTCGATGGAATGCACATTCGTTTGTTGTTGATCACATTTTTCCTTCAGTTTTTCCCAGAATTAATCAAAGAAAATCATCTGTACATCTTACAGACGCCTCTTTTCCGGGTCAGGAATAAGAAACAAACGATCTATTGTTACAGCGATGAGGAGCGAAGAAATGCGATTGCTCAATTAGGTGCTAAGCCTGAAATAACCAGATTTAAGGGGCTGGGTGAGATTTCTCCGGACGAATTCAAACATTTCATCGGTCCCCAAATTAGGTTGGAACCCGTGTTGATGGATCGCACCACCTCAGTGGAAGATTTATTGTCTTTTTATATGGGTAAGAACACACCCGATCGACAAGAATTCATCATTGAAAATCTTAAAGTAGAGCTTGATGTAATTAATGATAAAGAAATGTAATTCAAGAATATATGAATACAGAAGAACCACATATACCCTCCGATGATTTTGAGCAAATTGCCCCACAGGAGCAGTTGACCAAAGTCACAGGTATGTATAAAGAGTGGTTTTTAGATTACGCCTCTTATGTCATTTTGGAACGCGCTGTTCCAGCCATTGAAGATGGGTTTAAACCGGTGCAACGCCGAATAATGCATGCGCTCAAGGAGTTGGATGACGGCAGATACAATAAAGTTGCCAATGTAGTCGGACATACCATGCAATACCATCCACACGGAGATGCAAGTATTGCAGATGCTATGGTGCAAATAGGTCAAAAGGACCTGCTCATCGACACTCAAGGCAACTGGGGTAATATTTTAACAGGCGATGGCGCAGCGGCTTCTCGTTATATAGAAGCTAGACTGTCTAAATTTGCCCTGGAAGTAGTTTTTAGTCCGAAAATCACCGAGTGGCAGTTTTCTTATGATGGACGCAAAGAGGAGCCAGTAAACCTTCCGGTAAAATTTCCGTTATTGTTGGCTCAGGGCGCTGAAGGGATAGCCGTGGGGTTATCTACTAAAATCCTTCCACATAATTTCAATGAACTAATCGATGCCTCTATAGCGCATTTAAGAGGTAAAAAATTTGAATTATTTCCCGATTTCCCCACCGCTGGTATCATTGATGTCACTCAGTATCAAGACGGTATGCGCGGAGGACGTATACGGGTTAGGGCTAAAATTGCTCAATTAGATAAAAGTACGTTAGTCATCAGTGAGATTCCTTACGGTACAAATACGTCCACGCTTATTGACTCTATACTCAAGGCCAACGAGAAAGGGAAAATAAAAATTAAGAAGATAGATGACAACACCTCAGAATTTGTAGAAATTTTGGTGCATTTGCCTTCAGGGGTGTCCCCTGACAAAACTATAGACGCCCTGTACGCATTTACAAGTTGTGAGTCCTCCATTTCCCCACTATCCTGTGTCATTGAAGACAACAAGCCATTGTTTATCGGTGTAGGCGAAATGCTGGCCAGATCGACAGATAGAACATTGGGCTTGTTGCAAGCAGAGCTGGAAATTCAGAAGGAGGAGTTAGAATCCCAGTGGCATTTTTCTTCATTGGAGCGCATATTTATTGAGAAAAGGGTCTACCGCAGCATTGAGGAACAAGAAACTTGGGAAGGGGTATTGGACGCTATTGACCAAGGATTAAAACCCCATACCGCCCACTTAAAAAGACCAGTCACCCAAGATGATTTGGCCAGATTAACAGAGATACGGATTAAGCGTATTTCAAAGTTTGACTTGAATAAAGCCCAACAATACATCGAGAGTTTAGAGGATAAACTGGCTCAGGTGCAGCATCATTTAGACCATATAGTCGACTATGCGGTAGATTATTTTAAACAACTAAAAACCACCTATGGTAAAGGTCGCGAGCGACAAACTGAGATTAGGGTGTTTGATGATATCGAGGCGACCAAAGTAGTTAATAGAAATGCTAAATTATATGTCAATAGGGAGGAAGGCTTTGTAGGGACTTCGCTTAAAAAGGATGAATATGTGGCTGATTGCAGCGATATAGATGACATCATTGTCTTCACTCGAGAAGGTAAAATGATCGTTACCAAGGTTGATGCAAAAACATTTGTCGGCAAAGACATTATTCATGTGGCTGTGTTTAAAAAGAAGGACACAAGAACCGTCTACAACATGGTCTATCGCGATAGTTTAAAAGGCGCATCCTACATAAAAAGATTTACGGTAACTGGGGTGACTAGAGATAAGCCTTACGAATTAACGACTGGTCAAGCGGGATCTGAAGTGCTTTACTTTTCAGCGAACCCCAATGGAGAAGCTGAGGTAATCAGTATCCAACTCAGAGCTTTAGGAACAATCAAAAAATTGAAGTGGGATCTTGATTTTTCGGAGATTTTGATCAAGGGTAGGGAGTCTAAAGGCAATACGGTTACCAAATATGCCATTAAGCGTGTCGAACTTAAGGAAAAGGGGTTATCCACGCTTAAGCCTCGGAATATTTGGTTTGATGAAGTAGTACAGCGATTAAATGTCGACGGTAGAGGAACGCTGTTGGGTGCATTCAGAGGTAATGACCTTTTATTGGTGATCAATCAAAAAGGGATTTTAAAGACGGTTATTCCTGATTTGTCCCTTCATTTTGAGGAAAACATGATTGTTTTGGAGCAATGGAATCCAAAAAAACCTATTTCTGTCATCTATTATGAGGGTGCCAAACAATTGTTTTATGTCAAACGATTTGTCGTAGACCAACCGGTCAAAGAAGAGCTGATCATCTCAGATCACCCCGACTCATATCTGGAACTTGTTTCCACCGATTGGCGACCTGTGGTTGAGTTGGTGTATGCCAAAGAACGAGGAAAAGAGGTAAAACCAGCGGAAACTATTGTTCTGGAAGAGTTTATTGGGGTGAAAGGGATCAAGGCCATGGGCAATATGCTGACTAAGGCTGATCTGAAATCCACGGCGCTTAAAGAGCCATTAGCTTATGAAGCACAGGAAGACGATGGAGAAGTTGAACTCGAGCCTGAAGTTAAAGAGATTGCTGAAAATGAAGGTGTTACTGGCTCATCAAATCTAAATGATCAAGATTCTCCTGAATTTGGGGAGCAAATTACTTTATTCTAGCTTCACTTTTTGGGACGTAGTTTCATATTGATAAATTCAACACCTAATGAAAAAGCTATAGCAAAGTACAAGTAGCCCTTAGGTATAGCGCCAATACTTTGACCAAACACCACTGCGTGAGATAAGTGTGCTGCTTCAGTGATCAACATGAAGCCTATCAAAATCAAGAAGGATAAAGCCAATACTTGAATCGTAGGGTGTTTGCCCACGAAATCACCAACTGCGCGCGCAAACAACATCATGATTCCTACAGAAACCACCACAGCGATCACCATAAGCATCAGTGCGTCTTTAGGATTGGGGGAAATCCCATTGGTCATCCCAATGGCAGTTAAAATGGAGTCTACAGAGAAGACTAGATCAATAACAATGATTTGCCAGAGGACCGAGCTAAATGAAGTAGATTGTTTCTTTTCCAAGACGGCCTCTTGATGTCCCTTGTCCTCAATTTTCTCGTGAATTTCTCGGGTGCTTTTGTACAACAAAAACAAACCACCCAAAAACAAAATAATGGCTTGACCAGAAACACCTCCAGAAATCCATCCCCAGTCTAAGTGAAACCAAGCAGCTTTTAATGATGTTAACACACTGATTCCGAAAAGCAGGATAATTCTATTGACCATGGCAAGTAAAAGCCCAATGTTTATGGCCTTGGCTTTTTCCTTACCACTGAGTTTTCCAGCGGCAATGGAGATGAAGATTATGTTGTCAATACCCAACACGATCTCTAAAAAAGTGAGTGTTAGTAGGGCTATCCAAGCGTCAGCACTTGCGAAAATATCAAACATAAATTACTGTTTAGTGGCTTTACCTCGTTGTTTTTTTGCACTTCCAATGATTGAATATTCAAAGGTGTATCCAGTTTGGTCGGTACTTAGTATTTTGATGTGTATTGGTTTTGCTTGTGGATTCTCTTCATTCAGAGATTGCACTACATACTCGCAATCATTGATCCATCTCACTGAAGCGGAGTCGATAACCCCTTCGTAAGTAGAAACCTCCCATAAATCATTTCTGGTAAACGTGGTGGTTTTTTCTACTCCACCAACTGAGGCAGTGAATGTAAAATCCCCTTGTTTAAAATCAGTACAATTTCTTTGTGGAGGTTGGCATCCAATGAGGAACACAAACACAACTAAGTATAAAAATAGTTTCATGAAGTAAATGTACAAATTGGCACAAACTTACCGACCTAATTTTGAAAGCTTTCAAAAGTTCCGTCCTCATAAAAAAGAACCACGCGCATTGGTTTTCGCAAACTAGGGGAAGATTCTTTAAGTGCGTCACTTTCCAACAAGTCAGGATGTTTGAGCTCAGTACTCACATCGCTATCGCGATTTAAATTTTCTAGATCAAACAGTGACCCATAGGTGTTCTCTGTTGAATTGGCTGCAGGTTTGGTTTTAGGGTCTCTAGACTCATGTATATCCAATAACCAATACAAGTCGGTTTCAGGAAAACTGGCTATCAATTTTCGGATGAATTCCAAACTGGGCTTATTTCTTCCCGACATCAAGTGGGAGATGGAAGACCTAGGTACACCTAATTGGTCTGCAAACTGAGCAGGGGAGTACCCATATTTTGTCATGAGTAGGTGTACTTTTTGTTGAATATCCATGGAATTGATTGGTTTTATCAAAGATAACAAAAGTAAATTAGCAAATAATTAAATCATACATTATAGGTTTATGATAACAATTATAAAATACTGATTAACAATATTATATATACTTAGTTTACATTTGTAATTCACAAATGTAAACCGATGAAAATGATCCTAATCTAAGTTTTAAGCCTGGTAATGAGTGGATTAATTAGGTATTTTTGCTAGAAATAATTTCCATGATAATCAAAGAGTTTAATTATTCTAAAATCAAAGCGCTAGGTATAGATGAACGATATCTTTCCCAAGATCAAATAGATCAAATCACCTCAAGGTTTAGTAGTTCTTGGAAGCATAAAACCATAGGTTACTCTGTAGAAAAACGACCTGTGTATTCCTGGACTTGGGGTCAAGGACCTCAAAAACTGCTTATGTGGTCTCAAATGCATGGAAATGAATCTACCACAACACGTGGTCTTTTAGATTTAATGTGTTTATTGGACCAGGACACAGAGTGGACCAGACAAATCTATTCATTGTGTACGATTTGTGTCATTCCTGTTTTAAATCCAGATGGCGCACATGCTTACACGAGGAGTAATGCAGCAGGTATAGATTTAAACAGAGATGCACAAGATTTATCACAACCGGAAAGCATACTGCTCAGATCTTTGTATGAAGATTGGTCTCCAAGTTTTTGTTTTAACCTACATGATCAACGAACCATCTATAATGTAGGAAATGATCAAGTCCCAGCCACCATGTCTTTTCTAGCTCCTGCTGCGGATGAACAGTTGACTGTTCCAGAGCACCGAGCTAAGGCTATGCAAGTCATTGTCGACATCAATGAGTGGTTACAGTCCTATATTCCTCAAGGTGTGGGTAGGTATGATGACGCCTATAATATCAATTGCGTGGGTGATACTTTTCAAACGTTAGGTACCCCCACCATATTATTTGAGGCAGGTCATTATCCAGATGATTACCAGCGTACAAACACCAGAGCCTTGGTTTGTTTATCGCTCTACACTGCGATTAACAGTATTTGTTTTGATTTATTTGTTTATCAAGATATCGATCAATATTTAGCTATTCCTCAAAATGAAAAAAAGTACGTTGATGTATTAATTAAAAACCCATATCGTATAAATTCGGCTTGGAAGCCTGGTCAAGCATTGGCCATTACACTGGAAGAAAAGCTAATCGGTGGGTCAGTAAGCTGGCTACCAACTACACCTCTGGTCGTTGAGGAAAACGCATTTTGGGGTTTAAAAACGTATGATGTATTGCTGGCACAAGAACATTTGTTATTACAAACCAAAACAGATATTTGGTCTGTCATCCAAAAATCTTTCAATTAAGGGAGTATCTGTTGCATATTTCACAATAAAACGTTGAATTTTTTAAAAATTCAACCCAATATTTGGTAATTTTGCCTTTAAAATAATACCACTGCCATGGGGAAAATAAAATTAGATGAGATTGACCACCAGATATTGGATATGTTGATCGACAATACGCGCATTCCATTCACTGATATTGCAAAAAAATTATTGATTTCCGCTGGAACGGTTCACGTTAGAGTGAAGAAAATGGAAGATGCAGGCATTATAAAAGGTTCCTCCTTGACTCTTGATTATATTAAACTAGGTTACTCTTTTATCGCTTATGTAGGTATATTCCTGGAAAAAACCCATCAAACTAAATTTGTCTTAGAGCGACTAAATTTAATTCCTAATGTTACTGTCGCGCACATCACCACGGGCAAGTTTAATATTTTTTGTAAAATCAGGGCCAAGGATACGAATCACGCCAAGAATATCATTTTTAAAATAGATGATATTGAAGGAATTAGTAGAACTGAGACTATGATCTCCCTTGAAGAAAGCTTAAACGATAAAAAACGTTTAATGCACACGATATTTAAAGAATTGTAGTGTTGAATTAACTTTTGTAGAATTCAAAAGCATTTTTCACTTCTTGCGGATCAACTGGGCAATTCCATGTGCATTTTCCAATATCGTTTAGCAAGGAGAATTGAACCACCCCATGACTGTTTTTCTTGTCGTGTTGCATGATTTCAAATACATGTGGAAGTATAGTATCCGGAAAATCAATGACCCCATAGGCGCTTCTTAAGGTAGCCTTGATTTCTTTAGCTTCTTGTTGGCTCAAACCGGTGTACACCGTTGAGAGGTAAGCCTCCATAATCATCCCTACAGCAATTGCTTCCCCGTGGAGTAAACAGTCCTCTGGATCATTTTCTAGAAAGTGTGATTCGATGGCGTGACCCAGGGTGTGACCAAAATTGAGTATTTTTCTTCGGCTTTGTTCTGTTGGGTCTTCTGAGGTAACTGCTGCTTTTAGTGCCACTGAATGGTGGATTAGCGGTATCAGGTCACTAAAATTTTCGATATTTTTCAATTGGTCCCAATAGGAAGCGTCCATAATTAAACCGTGTTTCAACATCTCGGCCAGTCCACTTCTCCACTGTCTTTGATCCAAAGTATCGAGCATTTGGGGATCGATGATAACCAAAGAGGGCTCAGCGATAATACCGATTTGGTTTTTAAGCATTCCGAGGTCTACCCCGGTTTTCCCCCCCACTGAAGCATCAACCATGGAGAGCAGGGTAGTGGGAACATTGACAAAATCAATGCCTCTCTTATAACAACTCGCTATAAATCCGCCCATATCAGTGATTACACCACCTCCCAAATTGATGAGTAGACTTTTTCGATCAGCCCCAAGTTCAGACAGCTGTTCCCAAACTGACTGACAAAAAAATAATTGCTTGTTCTGTTCCCCTGAGGGCAATTCAATGAGTTCCATGGGTTTATCCCAGGCCAATGAAGCCATAAATGGTGCCAAACAGTACTGGTGGGTGTTTTCATCCATCAATAAAAATACAGAAGCATATTTTTTTTGCGTCCAAAGCAGCCTTAAGGCTTGGTATCCTTCGTCGTTAAAGTAAACTACTGACTGAGCTGTATGAATGGGTTGCATAGGGATAATTTCCTCAAAAATACCGAATATTTTTATTCTTATTTTCTCGAGGTAGTGCATATCTTTGGGCCTTTATTAAATCATCGATTTTGGTCCTAAATTTTGAGAATACCGCAAAAGCATTTGCCTTAAAATCAGATATTGAGCTCAAAAAAGCCTATTGGTTATTTCGGGTCATTGGACAACCGAGATTAGCCAGGTGGGGAAGTTGGTTGACCAAAAAAATGTTGGATTGGCATATACCTGTAGAGGGAATCATCAAAAACACGGTTTTTCGACAGTTTTGTGGGGGAGTTTCAGAAGAGGATTGTCGCCTAGTCATCGAAAATTTACAGAGTAAAAACGTTTTTTCGGTACTGGATTACTCCGTTGAAGGAAAAGCCGATGAATCGGCGTTTGATGAGGCATTAGCTCGTATTTCATCGGTTTTGATCAACGCCTCAATTACTTCCGCTATACCTTTTGGCGTGTTTAAACCAACGGGGCTTGGCGCCATTGAATTGTTTGAATTGAAGTCTCAGGGTGTTCAATTAACGGCAGCCCAAGAGCAAGCTTGGCATAGAATAGTTCATCGCTTTGATCGTTTGTGCGGCCTAGCGGCTGAGCATTCACTGCCCGTATTGATCGATGCTGAAGAAAGTTGGATGCAAGACAGCGCTGATCAGTTAATATTGGATATGATGCGCAAATACAACCGAGATCGCATCATCGTATATCAAACCATACAGGCGTATCGATGGGACAGAAAACAATACGCTACTACCCTTTGTGAAACAGGTCGTTTAGATGGGTTTAAGATTGGGGTGAAATTGGTACGGGGCGCTTATATGGAAAAAGAAAACCAACGCGCACTTGATCTAGGGGTGAAATCACCGATTTGTCCCAACAAAAAAGCTACGGACGATAACTTTGATGATATCGCACAGTATTTAGTGTCTCAAATCGATGTTTGTTCTGTTTTCCTTGGTACACACAACGAAGAAAGTACACTGATGGTCGCGCGACTCATGGATCAAAAGGGTATTGATAAAACAGATTCCCGGATTTGGTTCGCTCAACTATACGGCATGAGTGATCACATCAGCTTTAATTTATCCGATTTGGGATACAGGGTAGCCAAATATTTGCCGTTTGGTCCAGTGCGCGAAGTAATGCCCTATTTAATGCGGCGGGCAGCTGAAAATACCTCAGTAGCAGGACAAACATCCAGGGAATTATCTTTGCTGCAAAAAGAATTGAATCGAAGGAAACTTTAATCTGATTTTTCGATCGATAAAATTTCGACTTGTTCAGGGCAGTTTTTTGCTTTTAGCACCACTTCTTTTTCGTTGATTTTCCCTTCAATTAGGTAGGTTTTACAAGGCACAGAATGCGTATCACTCAACTTAAAGTTTACGGAGCCTTCTAAAAGTATTTGATTGATATCTAGGGTGTCAGCCCCCATTTCTTGAAGACTTTGGTTGGTTTGGGTGGACAAAATTAATGGTTTAGCACGCAAATCCTTTAACGTCCTGCAGTTGGGCAGGTAGCAAAAACTGACGCCTGTTTGCTCAGATTTTTTTTTGAAAAAAATACTGAGAAAAACCAGGCCTATGGATAGACCAACTAAGTAGTAACCGATTCTTTTGAGTAGCGACATTATATGAGTAATAATTCAATGGGAGTATAGGTAATACCCCACCAATCTGCCACAGTTTGGTGGGTAAGGACGCCTCTATATAGATAAACACCACTTCTAAAACCTTCGTGATTTTTTACACTTTGGGGGACACCTCCTTGCTCAGAAATATGCAGCAACAAGGGTAGGCAAATATGACTCATTGAAAGCGAAGCCGTTTTAGGATATCGGGCTGGAATGTTTGGCACTCCATAGTGAATAACTCCGTACTTAGTTTGGGTCGGTTGATCGTGAGTGGTCACCTCTGAGGTTTCAAAACAACCGCCACTATCTATGGCAATATCTATGATAACAGCTCCTTTTTTCATGATAGAAGTCATGGATTCACTCACGACGATGGGGGCTCTTGATTTGCCCCAAAGCGCCCCTATGGCGACATCGCATCGGCGCAAAGCCTTTATCATGTTTTTTGGATCAAGAATTGAGGTGCTGATCGGGTGTTTTAATTGGTTTTGAAGTCTGCGCAATCGCGCTACAGAATGATCAAACACCTTAACTTGAGCGCCTAATTCCAAGGCGGTTTTTGCCGCAGCAGTAGCCGCGGTACCCGCACCAAAAACCACTACTTCTGTCGGAGGTAAACCACTGATGTTTCCAAATAGCTGGCCTTTTCCATGATGGGTCTGTGACATTAATTCCGTGGCGATGTGAACCGAAGAAATCCCTGCAATTTCTCCCAAGGATTGGGTCATTGGATGACTTCCATCTTCATCAGTCAAGTATTCTAAAGCTATTGCAGTAATTTTTTTTGACTTGAGGGCATTGATGTAGTCTAAATCGATTGTTTTTAGTTGCAATGCAGAGATAAGCGCGCTGCCTGTTTGCATCATGCCAATCTCATCCATAGTAGGCGGGGACACTTTAAAAACAAGCGGGCAGGAGAAAATTTTTTTTCGATCTACCGTAATGGTAGCCCCGGCTTTACGGTACTCATCATCTTCAAAACTCGATTCTACTCCAGCCCCTTCTTCTACCCATACTTCGTGCCCATGGGCCACCAGTGATTCCACGGCATCTGGTGTGAGGCACACTCTTTTTTCCTCCATACTAGACTCCTTGGGCAGTCCAATAAATAACTTTCCGGGTACAGATTCCCGCAATAATTTCTCCTCTTGAGGCATCAACTCATAGGCGGAGAAGGGGATGCTGGTTATACTCATGGTTGCACGTATTCAAGGGTTAATGTACGGCTTTGATCTGGGTTTTGGCTGATTTTTGCCAGCGTGTAAGGATGATCCATAATTTCAATAGCTAGTTCGGGCCATTCCACAAAGACCCAGATACCACTTTCGGCATATTCTTCCCAGCCAATTTCCCATAATTCACTAGAGTGTTTTAAACGATAGAGGTCCATATGGTAGGCCACTGTCTCATCTTGGGCATTGACGTATGGATTAATTAATCCAAAACTCGGACTATTGCCAGGATCGACGGCGCCAAGTTGTGTGATCACGGCTTTGACCAATGTTGTCTTTCCGGTACCCATAGGCGCACTCAAACAAACCACCCCTTTACGCGCGTGTGCTAACAGCCATTGGGCCGAATGATTTAAGTCATTTAGATGATAGGTATGTGCCTTCATGATTCACGCTATTCAACGCTGGGCAAATATATACATATACCCTCAATTAATCGATTTGGGCATCAATACGGCAAAAGGAACTAGTACTTCCTCCAGGGTCATTCCCCCATGCTGGTAGGTGTGTTTGTAGTGTTGTATATGCTCATGCTCCTGTTGTGGATAGGTAAAAAAGCCATCATTTTTTGCGATGATGTATTGATGATTTGGGCCTAGGGGAGGTAGTCCAAATTTTTCAGGCTCCTGGATATTAAGCGCCTCCTTAGGGTGTGCTTTAATGCTTTTTCCTACCTTATAACGCAAGTTTGCATTGATGTTTTTATCGCTTTTCAGATGTATCGGGTGACCTACTTGAATACTTCCATGGTCTGTTGTGATCATCAGTTTAATTCCATGACGAGCAGAAACTTCGATGATTTTACTCAAGGGCGAGTGGGTGAACCAAGTCCGAAGCAAGGCTCTATACGACCGATCATCGACAATAAGTTCTTTGGCTAAATCATTGTCGGTCTTGGCATGGGCAATTTTATCTAAGGTATTGTATATGACTACTGTGAGGTCCTGTTTGGCCCATTGTGGAATTTTTTGAACTAGGGAGAGCCCTTGTTTTTGATTTTGCACTTTGTGGTAGGACCATTTAGTGGATAAACCCATATCGTGAATCAAGCGGGAGATGAGCTCAGCTTCAGCCAGATTTTTCCCAGAAGTCTCCCATTCATTCAGCCATAGATCTGGATGGTTTTTAGCGATTAAATGAGGGACCAACCCTGCGCAAAGTGCATTACGCGCATAAGCGGTTGCCGTGGGTAATGTGCTCCATACTACAGTTTCTTCCGATTTTTCATACCATGCTGCACAGAGTTGTTCCAGACTAATCCAATGGTCATAGCGCAAGTTATCCAAGACTAACAAAATAGTCGGTTGACTTAAATGAGGAAGCACCTCATTTCTGAGGACTAAATCTGTTCTCAGTGGACTGGATTCTTGTGCTAACCACAGAGGATATTGGTCGGATAAAAAATCACCAAAAAATCGATTGGCTTGTTTTTTGAGCTGGGCCAATAGTTCACTTAAGGTTTGATCGCTGTGTTCATCCAAGTTGCATTCTAATTCAATCAGTGACAGATACCATACAGACCACTGTTGATGGTCTTTAAGTTGGGGCATCTGATCGGCGAGTTGTTGATATTTACCATGAAAAACTTGGGATTGATGAGCCTGTACCAATTTTTTTGTATCCAAATGCTTCTTGAGTGCCAGCAGCATTTGCTGTGGAAGCACCGGTTTGATCAAATAATCAGTGATTGAAGCCCCAATGGCCTCATTCATGATGTGCTCTTCAGAATTATTGGTGACCATCACAATCGGCAATCCTTTTTTTATCCAATGAATTTTTTCAATCAACATCAATCCGGAAATTCCAGGCATGTTTTCATCCAGGAACACCAAGTCACATGTGTTTTTTGACAGCCATTCCAATGCGGCGATCCCATCGTGATAGGGGGTGACTACGTAGCCCTTTTCCTCCAAAAAGAGCCAATGGGGCTTCAATAAATCAATCTCATCATCGATCCATAATATGCTGGGCTGGCTCATTTGTTTATCTTTGTATCAAACTTCAAAAAGTGCCTCATTTAGAGAAAACAACGGTCTTTAATGATCCAATTTACGGATTTATCAAGATAGAAGATCCATTTGTACTTCAATTGATCGATCATCCATATGTCCAAAGATTGCGCAGGATATCTCAAATGGGCTTGTCTTCCTTGGTTTATCCTGGGGCGCAACACACAAGATTTGCCCATGCATTAGGGGCTTATCACTTGATGGGAACAGCTATATCCGTTCTTAAAAGCAAAGGGACCGTAATTACTAAACAAGAGGAAAAAGCGCTGGGATATGCTATTTTATTGCATGATATTGGACATGGTCCATTTTCTCATGCTTTGGAACGCGCTTTAATCGCTGATTTTTCTCACGAACAAATAGGACTGGCCTTGATGAATTCGCTCAACCAAACATTTGAGGGAAAATTAACTTTGGCTATAGAAATATTTAAAGGCACCTATCCGAGATCTTTCATGAATCAATTGGTAGCGAGTCAATTGGATATGGATCGATTGGATTACTTAAAAAGAGATAGCTTTTATACCGGAGTTGCTGAGGGAAACATCAATGCAGATCGTTTAATAGATATGATCAATGTGGTTGATGATCAATTGGTTATCGAACAAAAAGGGGTTTATTCAGTAGAAAAATTTCTGATGGCCAGGAGATTTATGTACTGGCAAGTTTATTTGCACAAAAAATCTTTGTCTGCTGAGATATTACTGCTCAAGTCTCTAGAGCGCGCGCAACATTTGGCGGCCCAGGGAATTGATTTGGTTATGAGCCCTCAATTGGCTCATTTTTTACAAAACAAACCCACTGAAATAAATTGGAATCAAGATACTCAGGATGCATTTGCCGCTTTGGATGATATAGATATTCTTCATGCGGTAAAACAGTGGCAAGCACATAGCGATCCTGTTTTGAGCAGATTGGCTCAAATGATCAACAACAGGACCTTGCTTCAAATTGAGCTTTTTGATCACCCGGTTGATTCCAACACACTGGAGTCCAAAAAAATAGAAACAGGCCAAACATGGAGTTTAGATGGTGATCAAGCGAGCTATTTTGTTTTTTCTGGAAAAGTGCGCAACACACCCTATAAGGCAGGTCAAAACCCCATAGTTTTTATAGATAAGTCAGGAAAAATGGTCTCTTTTGATTCTTTGATGGAGGCGCCTTATTACAATGCTTTATTGCATCCAGTTATTCGACATTACCTTTGCTTCCCTAAACTTTAGGGTTCAGGGATTTTTGCTATTTTTGTGCCTATGAAATTTACCGCCAGCCAAATTGCGCATATCCTAGATGGAAGGGTTGAAGGAGATTGCGATGCAGCAGTTTTTCAATTGTCTAAAATTGAAGAAGGTGTTCCAGGCTCCATTAGCTTTTTGGCCAATCCAAAATACACCCCACACATTTACAGTACCCAAGCGAGTATTGTGATTGTATCCGAAGATTTTGTGCCAGAAAAACCTATCGATACCACCTTAATCAGGGTTAAAGATGCTTATCAGTCGTTTACTGTGCTCTTGTCCTATTACGATAAACTCAAAGGGGATAAACTCGGGGTAGAGCAGCCTTCGTTTATTGCCGATTCAGCCCAAATAGGGGAAGCATTTTATTTAGGCGCTTTTTCCTATATCGGGGCCAATACCAAAATAGGAAACCGGGTTAAAATCTATCCTCAAGTATTTATTGATGAAGGGGTGACCATAGGTAATGACGTAACGATATTTTCCGGAGCCCGAATATGTTCCGATACCGTAATAGGTAATTTTTGTGTGATACATGGCAATGCAGTTATCGGTGCTGATGGATTTGGTTTTGCACCAAATGAATCTGGGAGTTATAACAAGGTTCCTCAAACAGGTAATGTGGTGATTGAAGATCACGTTGATGTTGGCGCTTCCACGACGATTGATCGCGCCACACTGGGCTCGACCATCATTAGACAAGGTGTCAAATTGGACAACCAGATTCAAATCGCACACAACGTGGAGATTGGAGAGAACACCGTAATTGCCGCCCAAACTGGTGTGGCTGGTTCTACCAAGATCGGCAAAGGGTGCATGATTGGTGGTCAGGTAGGATTTGCCGGTCACTTGGTCATCGGTGATCATGTGAAAATACAAGGACAATCAGGGGTTGTTAAAAGCCTCAAGTCCGGTTCTGTGGTTCAAGGAACACCTGCATTTAATTACACCGATTACAACAAATCGTACGTATACTTTAAAAATCTCCCCAAACACCTCAATCATAAAGATTAAGCCATGGCGACTACATCAACTATGCAACATACCATCGCTCGTGAAGTGACACTCAAAGGAGTGGGGCTACATACAGGAAAAGAGGTTACTTTAAAATTTATCCCTGCTCCAGAGGACCATGGATATGTGTTCCAAAGAATTGATTTGCCTGAGTCACCTTTGGTGCCTGCCGATGCTCAATATGTGGAAAACACCCAAAGAGGTACAAACCTAAACAAAGAGGGTGTACACATCAATACCTCGGAACATGTTCTTTCAGCTCTGGTGGGACTAGAAATTGACAACGTATTGATTCAACTCGATGCGCCAGAGCCACCAATTATGGATGGTTCAGCTAAGTTTTTTGTTGAAGCTCTAGAGTCAGCTGGATTGGTTGAGCAACAAAAGCCTCGCTACGAATATGTGGTTAAAGAGGTGTTTACGTGTAAAGACGAAGAAACGGGTTCTGAAATCACCTTGATTCCTTCAGATACCTACCAAGTTTGCACCATGGTGGATTTTGGCACTAAGATTTTGGGTACCCAGAACGCCTCGCTAAATGACCTCTCAGAATTTAAATCTGAGATTGCTAATGCGCGTACATTCAGTTTTTTACATGAGTTAGAAACGCTTTTGGACCATGGCCTTATCAAAGGAGGAGACTTGAACAATGCCATCGTATATGTGGATAAAGAAATTTCACATTCCACGATGGAAAAATTAAAAAAAGCCTTTAACAAGAAGGAGCTATCCGTTAAGCCTAACGGCATATTGGATAATTTGACACTGCATTATCCCAACGAAGCGGCAAGGCATAAACTGCTGGATGTTATTGGTGATTTAGCTCTAGTCGGTGTGAGAATACGCGGTAAAGTGATTGCCAACAAACCCGGTCATTACATCAATACCCTATTTGCCAAGAAACTTTCAAAATTGATTAAAGAAGACAAACGCAAGGCTGTTCCTCAGTACGACTTGAATTTACCACCTTTGATGGATATCCACCAGATCATGGATATGCTACCTCACAGACCGCCATTTTTGTTTATCGATAGGATACTCGAGCTGTCGGATAGTCATGTGGTGGGCATGAAAAATGTGACCATGAACGAGGACTTTTTTGTCGGTCATTTTCCTGGAGCACCTGTAATGCCTGGGGTCTTACAAATCGAAGCTATGGCGCAAACAGGGGGTATTTTGGTGCTCAGTACTGTTCCAGATCCAGAAAACTACCTGACGTACTTTATGAAAATTGACAATGTTCGGTTTAAACACAAAGTTTTACCAGGAGACACACTCATCTTTCATTGCAGTTTAATCACCCCAATCCGAAGAGGTATTTGCCATATGCAGGCTTATGCTTATGCCAACGGTAAAATGGTATGTGAGGCTGAAATGATGGCTCAAATTGCAAAAAAAAATTAGATGAATCAACCTTTAGCTTATATACACCCGGGTGCTAAGATCGCCAAGAATGTGGTCGTAGAACCATTTACCACCATCCACAATAACGTAGTGATCGGTGAAGGTACTTGGATCGGCTCCAATGTCACTATTATGGAAGGTGCGCGCATTGGAAAAAACTGCAACATATTTCCCGGTGCGGTTATTTCTGCACCCCCTCAGGACCTTAAGTACAATGGGGAGGAGACTTTTGTAGAGATCGGAGACAACACCACCATCAGAGAGTGTGTCACTATCAACAAGGGGACAAAAGATCGAATGAGAACGACCATTGGTCAAAACTGTTTGATCATGGCTTACTGTCATATTGCCCACGATTGTTACGTGGGGGACAATTGTATTTTTTCTAATTCTTCCACCTTAGCGGGTCATGTAACGGTTGGTCATCATGTGGTTATGGCAGGTTTTGTGGCCGTTCACCAATTTGTGTCGATCGGCAATTATTCTTTTGTCACCGGAGGTTCTCTGGTAAGGAAGGATGTTCCGCCTTTTGTCAAGGCCGCGCGTGAGCCATTGTCCTATGTGGGAATAAACTCTGTAGGATTGAGAAGACATGGATTTGACGCAGATAAAATCAGGGAAATACAAAATATTTACCGCATCTTGTACCAAAAGAATTACAACAATTCTCAGGCTGTTCAAATCATAGAAGCAGAAATGGAAGCAACCCCAGAACGCGACGAAATTCTGATGTTTATCAGGGACTCACAAAGGGGAATTATGAAAGGTTATTTTAGCAACAATTAATTTATATGGCATCAACATCAGATATCCGAAAAGGATTGTGTATTCGTTTTAACAACGACATCTACAAAATCATTGAATTTTTACACGTAAAACCTGGGAAAGGTCCTGCTTTTGTGCGCACCAAATTGCGCAGCATCACCAACGGCAAGGTATTGGACAATACATTTTCAGCGGGTCATAAAATTGAAGATGTTCGCGTAGAAACCAGAAATTACCAGTTTTTGTATCCAGAGGGTGATAAGTTTCACTTTATGAATGTGGACGATTACAACCAAATTGAGTTGGCTTCTTCCACCTTGGATGCCCCTGAATTTCTCAAAGAAGGAGATATTTGTAAAGTCATGTTCAATGCAGAAGACAATATGCCCTTATCGGTAGAAATGCCTGCCTCCGTAATTTTAGAAGTAACCTACACCGAGCCTGGAATCAAAGGAAATACAGCGACCAATGCCTCCAAACCCGCTACCGTAGAGACAGGTGCTTCGATACAAGTACCCTTGTTTATCGAAGTGGGCGACAAAGTAAAAATAGATACAGAAAAAGGTGCGTATATGGAACGCATCACTAAATAATTATCAAGTAATTTTATACCATGAGTGTATTAGTCAATAAAGATTCAAAAGTAATTGTACAAGGATTTACCGGAAGTGAAGGAAGTTTTCACGCAGAACAAATGATTGCCTATGGCACCCAGGTTGTCGGTGGAGTAACACCAGGAAAAGGGGGGCAGGAGCATTTGGGCAAACCAGTCTTTAATACCGTAGCAGATGCTGTGCGCGAAGTGGGGGCCAATACCTCCATTATTTTTGTGCCACCCGCATTTGCTGCAGATGCTATTATGGAAGCCGCTGAGGCAGGAATCAAAGTGATTATTGCCATCACCGAAGGTATTCCAGTAGCGGACATGGTTCAGGTAAATCAGTACTTAAAAGGCAAAGACTGTACATTGATCGGTCCAAACTGTCCGGGGGTAATAACTCCAGAAGAAGCCAAGGTGGGAATCATGCCAGGCTTTGTATTTAAGAAAGGACACGTAGGCATTGTATCTAAGTCAGGCACCTTGACTTATGAGGCAGCAGATCAAGTAGTACGTCAAGGATTGGGGATTACCACAGCCATTGGTATTGGTGGAGATCCAATTATTGGTACCACGACGAAACAAGCCTTGCAATTATTGATTGAGGATCCTGACACACACGCCGTGGTGATGATTGGAGAAATTGGAGGTCAACTAGAAGCCGACGCGGCACATTGGTACCAACAAAGCGGCAGTAATAAACCTGTCATCGGTTTTATTGCTGGAGAAACTGCTCCTGCAGGAAGAACCATGGGGCACGCTGGAGCGATTGTAGGGGGTAGTGATGATACAGCTCAAGCCAAAAAACGAATTATGCGTTCTTGCGGGATTCATGTAGTGGATTCTCCTGCAGAGATCGGAAAAAAAGTAAAAGAAGTACTCGGATAATTAATGACTATGAAGTTACTCGAAAATAAAGTGGCCATTATTACGGGAGCCAGTCGGGGAATTGGCGCTGGTATCGCCTCAGTTTTTGCCCAGCACGGAGCCCATGTGGCTTTTACCTACAGCAGCAGTGAAGCGCCTGCACTCGCTTTAGCCGAAGAACTGACATCATTAGGCGTCAAGGCAAAAGCGTACAAGAGCAATGCGGGTTCATTTGACGAAGCTCAAGTACTAGTAGACCAAGTTGTTACAGATTTTGGGCAGGTGGATATTTTGGTCAACAATGCCGGAATTACCAAAGACAACCTGTTGATGCGCATGAGCGAACAAGACTTTGATCAGGTGGTAGAGACCAACTTGAAATCGGTGTTTAACATGACCAAGGCCGTTCAAAAGTATTTTTTGAAGCAGCGTTCTGGATCGATTATCAACATGAGTAGTGTCGTGGGTGTCAAAGGAAATGCGGGACAAGCCAATTATGCCGCATCTAAAGCGGGAATGATAGGCTTTACCAAATCAATTGCCCTCGAACTAGGATCGAGAAACATCCGATGCAACGCGATTGCTCCTGGGTTTATTGAAACAGAAATGACTGCCAAGTTGGATGAAAAAGTAGTTCAGTCTTGGCGTGAAGGTATTCCCCTCAAAAGAGGAGGTAGTCCCGAGGATGTGGCCAATGCTTGCGTATTTCTAGCTAGTGATTTATCGAGCTATGTTACCGGTCAGGTGCTTCATGTAGATGGAGGAATGTTAACTTAATAAAACATACAATGGAAAAGATGCCTAAAATTGCTTTGCCCACCATTTTTGGGGTGGTATTATTGATTGTCATTCTTGCAAAATCAGCCATAACCATCGGTTCTGGTAAAGCGGGTGTCTTATACAGAACGTTTGATGGTGGTGTAGTCACCGATGAACCTGCATTAGGTGAAGGTTTTCATGTGGTCGCTCCTTGGAATAAAGTATTTATTTATGAGGTGAGACAACAAGAACTTTTTGAGAAAATGCAAGTGCTTTCATCCAATGGTTTGGAGATTAAGTTAGATGCGTCTGCTTGGTTTGTACCTAAGTACGAGTTTTTGGGGAAATTGCATCAAGAAAAAGGAGAACAGTACGTTGAACGCGTACTGATGCCAGCCATTCGATCTGCAGCTCGTTCAGTAGTAGGTAGGTATACTCCAGAGCAACTTTATTCCAGCAAAAGGGATGTGATTCAAACCGAGATTTACGAGGAAACCAAAAAAATAGTGGATAACCAATACGTTCAACTCAATGAGATTTTGGTGAGAGATGTAACCTTGCCGCCATCGATCAAAGAAGCGATTGAGCGTAAATTAAAGCAAGAACAAGAATCTCTAGAGTATGAATTCAGATTAGTTACTGCGCAAAAAGAAGCGGAGAAAAGAATCATTGATGCTCAGGGTAAAGCGGATGCCAACAGAATTCTCAGCGCTTCCATCACAGACAAAATTTTACAGGATAAGGGTATTGAAGCTACCATCAAACTATCTGAGTCTCAAAACGCTAAAGTGATCGTCATTGGCTCTGGAGACAAAGGTTTACCTATTATTTTGGGTAACCAATAAGGATTCACTCGAGATAAAGTTTTTGTGATAAATTTATTTTAGGCTTTTTATCATCAAGTTATTGTTTACTTTTGCAACATGATTTTTAAACAACATCACCACCATACTACAATTCTGCTTCAAACGAGGTAGTGTATGGCCGTGTACCAATACCAAACCCGTTTGAGCAATCAAGCGGGTTTTTTAATTTTTGACCATGAAAAAAACTATGAGATTAGCGCTTCAGAAAAGCGGTCGCCTGCATGATGATTCCATGCAACTTCTAAGAGATTGTGGGATTTCCATAGATAACGGATCTGATCAGCTAAAAGCATCTGCCAGAAATTTTGACCTGGAGGTATTCTTTTTGCGCAATGGCGATATTCCTCAATACCTCAAAGACGGTGTGGTGGATGCAGCGATTATTGGGGATAATTTATTGGTAGAGAAGGCTCCAGAGCTAACTGTAGTGGAAAAATTAGGGTTTTCTCGCTGTAAAGTATGCCTAGCGATACCTAAAGACAAACCCTATACAGGAATAGCTGACTTTCAAGGCCAAAAAATAGCTACGTCTTATCCGAATACGGTGCAGCGGTTTTTGGATCAACACCAAATTCAAGCTGAATTACACATCATTAATGGCTCGGTAGAAATAGCGCCAAATATTGGTCTTTCAGACAGTATATGTGATATTGTCTCCAGTGGAAGTACTCTGTTTAAAAATAATTTGAAGCCCGTGGAGACCTTATTGCACAGTGAGGCTGTGTTGGTGGTCAGTCCACAGGTCAGCCCCCAAATTAATGAAACCATAGAGGTTCTGCGCACAAGAATTAAGGCGGTCCTTAAAGGGCGTAGCGCTCGTTATGTTTTGCTTAATGCACCCAATGATAAAGTAGCGGAAATCGCCCGATTGTTACCTGGTATGAAAAGTCCCACCGTACTACCGCTGGCTGAACCTGGCTGGAGTTCGGTACACTCAGTGATTGATCAAGACAGCTATTGGGAGGTGATCGATGCCCTTAAATTAGCTGGAGCCGAAGGTATTTTAGTTATTCCTATTGAAAAAATGTTTTTATAAAATGCGCACCTACCTTAATCCAGATGTCTCTACATGGAGCTCGTTGTGTTCGAGACCAGCCCTTGACTATAAACCTCTGCAGTCTATCGTTTCAGAGGTTTTTGAACAGGTATCCGCTCAAGGGGATCGTGCGCTAAAAGACTATACAGTAAAATTTGACAAAGTGACATTGAGTGACATAGCTGTTTCCTCCCTGGAAATAGAAGAGGCTATTGCTCAGGTACCTGCTGATTTAAAACAAGCCATAAATCTAGCCAAAGACCAAATTGAGGCCTTTCATCAGGCACAAGTGACCGAACGAGTTTCTGTGGAACGAACTCCTGGTGTTTTGTGCTGGCAGGAAAAAAAGCCCATTCAAAAGGTTGGTTTATACATTCCCGGAGGAAGCGCTCCGCTTTTTTCTACCATATTAATGTTGGCGGTACCTGCACAAATTGCGGGTTGTCAAGAAGTTGTTTTGTGTACGCCTTGTCAGTCAGATGGTAAAATTCACCCAGCGGTACTCTATACGGCATATCTGTGCGGGGTGACCAAAATTTATAAGCTCGGAGGAATACAAGCCATAGCCGCAATGACATTAGGAACAGATACGGTGCCCGCTGTCTATAAAATATTCGGACCTGGTAATCAGTATGTTACTGCTGCTAAACAATATGCACAACAATTTGGTGTTTCCATTGATATGCCTGCAGGTCCCAGTGAATTATTGGTTTTGTGCGATCAAACAGCCCATCCAACTTTTGTCGCTGCTGATTTGTTAAGCCAGGCAGAACACGGACCTGATAGTCAGGTGGTGTTGGTTTCTCTAGATCTTGATTTTTTGGATCTTGTTTCCGAGGAACTTAACATTCAAGTGGAAGCGCTCCCCAGAAAAGAAATCGCATTAAAGGCCTTGGATAACAGTGTCATGATCTATTTTAAGGAGCCCAAAGATGCCTCAGACTGGATTAACTTGTACGCTCCTGAACACTACATCATCGCGATGGATCAACCTGATTACTTTGTGAATTCAGTACAGAATGCGGGCTCAGTATTTATCGGACACTACACCCCGGAAAGTGCCGGAGATTACGCTTCTGGCACCAATCATACCTTGCCCACTAATGGGTATGCTAAACAGTACAGCGGGGTTCACTTGGATAGTTTTCAAAAACAGATCACCTTTCAAGAGATTCAATCGCATGGTCTGAGTGTCATTGGACCGGCTGTTGAATTGATGGCAGCCGCGGAAGGACTCGAAGCCCACAAACAAGCGGTCACTAAACGATTGATTACCCTTAACCAAACTGATGAAAAGATTTAATCCAACTGCTTGGGCCAGGCCCAGTGTTCTACAGTTAAAACCGTATAGTTCTGCCAGGGATGAGTTTGCCGGTACGCCAGATTCATTGGTGTTTTTGGATGCAAATGAAAATCCATTCCCCACAGAATACAACAGGTATCCAGACCCACATCAAAAGCAGTTAAAAAAGATTATCGCCCAACAAAAAGGTATTTCAACAGATCAGTTACTGTTGGGCAATGGAAGTGATGAGGTATTGGATTTATTATACCGTGCCTTTTGTGTGCCTGGAGTGGATCAAGTGATCACTATGCCGCCCACGTACGGTATGTATCAAGTATTGGCACAGATCAATGATATCAACTGTATCGAGGTCCCCCTGAATGAAGATTTTTCGATGAATGCCCCAAATGTGGTAGCCGCTATTACCCCGCAAACCAAAATGGTATTTGTCTGTAGTCCCAATAACCCAACAGGACAACTTATCGAACCTAAGGCGGTGGAATTTTTATTGGATTCATTTGAGGGCATTGTGGTTGTGGATGAAGCCTACATAGATTTTGCCCAGAGCCCCAGTTGGATACAAGCGTTAAATCGTCATGAAAATCTGGTGATTTGCCAGACCCTTTCCAAAGCCTATGGTTTGGCATCAATACGTTTAGGGATGCTTTTTGCCCATCCAGAGATCATTTCATTATTAAAAAAAATAAAACCCCCCTACAACATTAATGGGCTCTCCCAGTCGGTGGCGGAACAGAGGTTGCTTTTGACCGACCAAGTGACTGAGGAAGTTGCGATGATCTGTGCCCAGCGCGATCAACTCAAAGTCGAGTTGTCGCATATATCATGGGTTAAAGAGGTATTTCATTCAGACGCCAATTTTTTGTTGGTGCGCGTCGATGATGCGGGCATGCGTTATCGTCAACTTCAAGACCACGGTGCTGTGGTGCGCAACCGTTCAGGGCAAATGCATTGCGCTGAGACCTTGAGGATTACCGTGGGTACCCCACAAGAAAATAAGTTGTTAATGGAGTGGATGAAAAACTGTTCATGATGAGAAAAATTTTATTTATCGACCGGGATGGAACGTTGATCAAAGAGCCAGCAGATGACCCGCAAATTGATTCATTTGACAAATTATCCTTTTATCCAGGCGCTATTACGGGATTGTCCAAAATAGCCCAGCTCAATGAGTACACCTTGGTCATGGTATCTAACCAAGACGGCTTGGGTACTTCATCTTTTCCTGAAACTGACTTTTGGCCAGTTCAGCATCTGGTGATCGACACATTTTTGGGATCTGGCGTTCGTTTTGACGAGGTTTGTATTGACCCTAGTTTACCCAGTGAAAACAAGCCCACTAGAAAACCAGGGGTGGGTATGTTGACCCACTATATGGATGGCACCTGGGATTTATCCAATTCCTATGTGATTGGTGATCGAATGACCGATGTGGCACTCGCCAAAAATTTGGGTTGTCGGGCGATTTACATCGATTGCGGGAACACCTTGGGTGATCTTGAAATTGACCCAAATGCGTCACTTGAAGAAGTGATTGCTTTGCGTACCCAGTCCTGGAATGAGATATTTGCCTTTCTACAAGCTGGTGCCAGGCGGGTTAACCATACAAGAAAAACTAATGAAACAGCTATTTCCATCAGTTTAGATCTCGATGGAACAGGTGTTTCAAACGTACATACGGGTATTGCCTTTTTTGATCATATGTTGGATCAATTGGCCAAACACGGTCAAATGAATTTATCTATTCAAGTAGTGGGGGACTTGGAAGTGGATGAACACCACACCATCGAAGACACAGCTATTGCGCTGGGTGAAGCCTTTCACCTGGCTCTAGGCAACAAACTCGGTATTGAACGCTATGGTTTTTGCCTACCTATGGACGATGTGTTGGCCCAAGTAGCTATTGATTTTGGCGGTAGAAATTGGTTGGTATGGGAAGCTGAATTCAAAAGAGAAATGATCGGCCAAATGCCTTGTGAGATGTTTATGCATTTTTTCAAGTCCTTTACCGATGGCGCTAAGGCCAATCTTCACATCAAAGCCGAGGGGCAAAATGAACACCACAAGATAGAGGCGATATTTAAAGCTTGGGCCAAAGCCATTAAAATGGCTGTGCGACGCGATCCAGACCGAATGATTTTACCCTCAACTAAAGGAACCCTATGAACCTAGTGATTATTGATTACGGGGCGGGAAACATCCAAAGTATTATCCACGCGTTTGATCGTCTGGGTGTGCAAGCGCGTTTGACAAAGGATGCACAAGCGATCAGCAGTGCTGATCGCGTAATTTTTCCCGGAGTGGGTGCTGCAGGTTCAGCGATGAGCCAGCTCAGGGCAACAGGCCTAGATGAACTGATACCTCAATTAAAACAACCCGTACTGGGTATATGTTTGGGTATGCAATTAATGTGTCGGCATTCTGAAGAAAACAATACCGATGGATTGGGTATTTTTCAAGTTGATGTTGTCGAGTTTGACAAAACCTTGTTGAAGGTGCCCCAAATGGGATGGAATAATTTGTCAGCGCTTACTTCCCCTTTATTTGACCAGCTACCTCAAGATCCCTATGTGTACATGGTACACAGTTATTACGCGCCTATTTGCGATCAAACGGCAGCTGTTGCTGAATACGGGATACCCTACAGTGCAGCCTTACACCGCAAAAATTTTTGGGGGACTCAATTTCACCCGGAGAAGAGCAGTCAAGTAGGCTCAAAAATCCTACAACAATTTTTAAGTCTAACCTCATGAGGATAATACCAGCCATAGACCTGATTGGTGGAGCCTGTGTGCGTCTATCTAAAGGAAATTACGACACTAAGGTCGAGTACTACAAAGATCCTTTGGACGCAGCCAAATATTTTGAAGATCACGGTATTCAATTCCTACATCTAGTTGACTTGGACGGAGCCAAATCTGGTCGGGTGATCAATCACAAGGTACTCGAACGAATCACCACAAAAACCAGTCTTTCTGTAGATTTCGGCGGTGGTGTAAAAACAGACCAAGACCTGGATATTGTCTTTTCCTGCGGAGCAAAACAAGTGACCGGAGGAAGTATAGCCGTTCAACATCCAGCTATTTTTTTGCGCTGGCTAGAAAATTTTGGCGCTGATCGAATAATACTAGGAGCTGATGCTCTGGATGAAAAAATAGCCGTCTCTGGTTGGCTGGAAAACTCGCAAATTTCCTTGTTTCCCTTTGTGTTAGATTACTTGCAAAAAGGCGTAAAAACGGTGGTTTGCACCGATATATCTAAAGACGGCATGTTATCTGGCCCAGCAGTTTCACTCTATGAACGATTAATCGATTCATCGGTGCACATCAATCAACCGATGGACCTTGTGGCCAGCGGTGGTATCAGCACGATGGACGATCTTCACGTTTTGAGATCGATCGGCTGTTCTGGAGCTATTATTGGAAAAGCGCTCTATGAAGGTAAAATAACCATGAAAGATCTGTCTCATTTTTCACTTGAAAACCATGCTGAGTAAACGAATTATACCGTGTTTAGACATCAAAGACGGAAGAACGGTTAAGGGGGTAAATTTTCAGGACCTACAAGACGCCGGTGATCCAGTAGCTTTGGCTGCTCAATACGCTGTCCAAGGAGCCGATGAATTAGTTTTTTTAGATATTACCGCTACAGAGGATGCCAGAGAAACCATGGCCTCCTTGGTTTTGGAGGTTTCCAAAGCCATCGATATTCCTTTTACCGTAGGAGGTGGAATCAGGTCGGTATCCGATGTGGAAAAGTTGCTCAAAAATGGAGCAGATAAAATTTCAATCAATTCCTCTGCGGTAAGAAATCCACAATTAATCAATGATTTGGCACAAGCATTTGGCAGTCAGTGTGTTGTTGTTGCGATTGATGCAAAACAAATCGACCACTCTTGGATGGTTCATTTAGTGGGTGGAAAAGTACCTACAGAGCTTCATCTATTTGATTGGGCTAAAGAAGCGGCAGATCGAGGTGCTGGTGAAATTTTATTTACCTCCATGGATCACGACGGAAGTAAACATGGCTATGCCATCGATGCTTTAGCTCGACTATCCGAAGATTTGTCTATTCCTTTGATTGCTTCAGGTGGAGCAGGAACAGAACAGCACTTTTTGGATGCATTTACCCAAGGCAAAGTGGATGCAGTGCTTGCCGCTAGTGTTTTTCACTATGGAGTTATTCCCATCCCAAAATTGAAAACTTATCTTGCCTCACACGGTATACCCATCAGAAAATAAACAGATATGGAAATAGATTTCAGTAAAAGCCCCGATGGATTGATTCCCGCAATCATTCAAGATGTCCAAACTAGGAATGTCTTGATGTTGGGATACATGAATGCCCAGGCATGGGCAGAGACTCAAGCATCTGGAAAAATCACCTTCTTTAGCCGATCAAAGAATAGACTTTGGACCAAAGGGGAAGAGAGTGGAAATTATTTATCACTGGTTCATTTTTCGGTTGATTGTGATCGCGACACCTTGTTGATTCAAGCTGAGCCCGCGGGTCCTACCTGTCATACCGGTACCGACACCTGTTGGTCAACGGCCAATGATCCCGGTACGCTTTTCTTGGATCAACTCAGCCAAGTAATCGACCACAGGCTTAACAGCCCGGAAAGTACTTCGAGTTATGTGCGCAGTTTACATCAATCGGGTATCCACAAAGTGGCCCAAAAAGTAGGTGAGGAGGCTGTAGAATTGGTCATAGAATCGATGAGGGATGAACCTGAATTATTCCTGGGTGAAGCAGCCGACTTGCTCTTTCACTACCTAGTATTACTTCAGTCAAAAGGTCATTCATTAGAAAAAGTGATCGAAGTACTGCGTCAAAGACATCAGTCCCGCTCGTGAATGATCCTTGGAAATACCAGTACCTGATCAGGTTGTCCTACCTGGGTTTTCGATATTCTGGATGGCAGATCCAACCTGGGCAAAAAACAGTGGAAGGGATGCTGGTTAAAACTCTCAAGTATGTGTTGGGTGACCAACCCTTCAAAACATTGGCCTCAGGTAGAACAGATGCTAAAGTCTCCTCCCTGTCAGGAGCCTGCTCTTTGTGGTTAACCCAACCCTTGTCGGGGGAGATTTCCTACTGGATTGAATGGATTAACCGCAATACTCCGCAAGATCTTAAAGTGGAGTCTATAACAGAAGTTCCTATTGACTTTAACCCAATTAAAAACGTTGTACACAAAACCTACGGCTATTTATTCTGTTGCGGTGACAAGCCACATCCATTTACAGCGCCCTTCATGGCTCATTTTTCTGGTGATTTAGACCTGAATTTGATGAAAAAAGGTGCAGAGCTCTATCTAGGGACTCATGATTTTACTCATTTTACCGTACGTACAGCACAAAAGCCAAATCAATCGACACTAAGAACGATTGATTCTTGTAGCCTAGTGAACAATGACCGGTGGACGGCCAACTTTTTCCCTTCATCTTCTTACATATTCTGGGTGACAGGACATGGATTTATGCGCTATCAAATCAGGTTGATGATGGGGGCTTTAGTTCAATTAGGTAGGGGAGAGATATCCATGAGTGATTTGTCAAATGCACTCCAAGGTGTACCTTTGCCCATCCCTCAATACGCTGCTCCAGGATCTGGTCTTGGCGTGTATGAGATCAATTACTAAACCATAACGCATAATGATTTCATCCCAAGTTTTTGATTTTCTCTCAGCGCTTAAACAAAACAATGACCGCACATGGTTTGCTGCGCATAAAGACAGTTATGAAGAGGCTAAATCTAGTGTTCAAAAACTCTTATCTGCCGTTTTTGAACCTCTTTCCGCTCTTGATGCACTAGAAAAAATCCACATGTTTCGGATTTATAAAGATGTTCGATTTGCGAAAGACAAATCACCTTATAAAACTCATTTATCCGGATATTTTGCCCGTGCTGGCCAATTAAATAAAGGAGATTACTACATACACTTAGAACCGGATAATTCATTCATAGCTGTGGGCTATTGGGACATAAATAAAGAGGAACTGGCGCGCATGCGTGCAGAGATAGATCTAGATCCCCAAGGGCTTAAAGAGATTATCGAACAAGAATCATTCAAAAAAATATGGGGTTCATTTACCGGACCTACCTTGAAATCTGCTCCCAAAGGATGGGATAAAAATCATCCTGAGATTGAATTATTGCGCAGACAGAATTACGTATTTACTTGTTCCTTAGATAAAAACACATGGAACACTCCTCTAATAGCAGAACAGCTGGTAGAAAAGTTTGAAGTCGCTCGTCCATTTTTGGTTTATCTCAGCGAGGTGCTCAGCACAGATTTAAACGGGGAATCCGTTGAATAAACTTGTGTCCGCTCAAAAAAACGCCTAATTTTGTCCGCTTGTTCAATAGACAGTATCCGCGTAAATAGCACACTTTTGGAAACCAAAACAAAGCCCTCAGAAAAGAAACTCTACGACTACCAAGTACGTGACTTGGATGCCATATTTAATTACTTAAATGAGGCTCCTGAGGACACCAATCTTTTATATCAGTTACCTACTGGTGGTGGAAAGACCGTGGTATTTTCTGAAATAGCTAGAAGATATATCGGATTGAGGGGCAAAAAAGTAGTGGTGTTGACCCACAGGATCGAACTCAGTGTGCAAACATCAAAAATGTTGACTGGTTTTGGGGTGAGCAATAGGGTGATCAACAGTGAGACGAAAACCCTAGAGGATCAAAATCAATACGATTGTTTTGTGGCGATGGTTGAGACATTGAATAACCGTCTCCAAGAGGATCAAATTGCGCTAGAGAATATTGGTTTAGTGATTATCGATGAAGCGCACTACAATTCATTTAGGAAGCTCTTTAAGTTCTTTAAACACGCGGTAGTTCTTGGGGTTACGGCCACTCCATTAAGTTCCAACATCAAGTTGCCGATGAAGGACCACTATAAAAAATTGATCATTGGGGCTTCGATCGCTGAATTGATCGATCGCGGCTATTTGGCTCGGGCAGAGTTATATGCGCGAAACGTCAGCCTAAAATCACTTAAGTTGGGTATTAATGGGGATTATACGGTTAAATCATCTGATGCTTTTTACGGAAACACGGGCATGTTAAACCAGCTGAAGGATACCTATGAAGAAATCGCCGCTGGGACAAAGACACTGATATTCAACAATGGAATCAGCACCTCTAAATACGTTTATGAAACCTTTAAAAAGGCAGGCTATCCCGTTCGTCATTTAGACAATAAAAACACAGCATCAGAACGCAGGGAGATATTGAGTTGGTTTGCTGAGACACCGGATGCTATTTTGACATCGGTGAGTATCTTAACTACTGGATTTGACGAGCCTTCTGTCGAGACTATTATCTTAAATAGAGCAACCCGATCTTTGACCTTGTATTTTCAAATGATTGGCCGGGGATCTCGCGTTGTAAGGAATAAAAATACGTTTAAAGTGATTGATATGGGGAACAATATCGCCCGATTTGGCCCATGGGATTCGCCGATGAATTGGCAAGATATTTTCCATTTCCCCGATTATTACCTGGAGAACATCAAGAATGATGAAGACATAGAGCGTGATTTCTCGTATGACATGCCCCCGCAGCTTAAGGCCAGATTTGCCAAATCAAAGACATTGACCTTTGATATCAAAGCGGCCTACAAAGAAGTGTTTAGTCGAGGACTAAAATCAAAAACAGTTCTAGAAAATAGCATAGAGCAACACGCCACATTGTGTTATGAGAACGCCAAAGATATTTATGAGGCGAGAATGCTGATCAAATTGTTGCAAGAAGATATTTCCTACCGGGTCAAGACCTATTCTTATTGCATCATGAACAACACCAAAAACTACAAAGAGTGGTTGGAAGAGGATTACCAAAGAAAACTCAGGTTGAAATTAGCTCAATTATTCTCTAAACAATAATTAAGCGATCCAGTTGTTTGGATCAAAATTGGGTTTTCTCTTTTCTAAAAAAGCATCTCGACCTTCTTTAGCCTCATCGGTCATATAGGCTAGCCTAGTGGCTTCACCGGCAAATACCTGTTGGCCCACCATGCCATCATCCGTCAAATTCATCGCAAACTTGAGCATTTTGATTGAAGTTGGTGATTTGCCCAAAATTTCTTGCGCCCAATTCCAGCCCTCTGTTTCGAGTGCATCATGGGGAACTACGGCATTAACCATACCCATTTCAAAAGCTTCTTGAGCCGAGTAATTGCGACCTAGAAAGAAAATTTCTCTCGCTTTTTTTTGACCGACCATCTTGGCCAAGTACGCAGAACCATAACCGCCATCAAAACTAGTGACATCTGCGTCGGTTTGCTTAAATATAGCGTGCTCACGGCTAGCTAAGGTTAAATCACACACTACATGCAGGCTATGGCCTCCGCCAACAGCCCATCCCGACACCAACGCAATCACGACCTTGGGCATAAATCGAATCAAGCGCTGAACTTCCAAAATATTTAGGCGATGTCTGCCGTCTTGCCCCACATATCCTTGGTGCCCTCGAGCTTTTTGATCTCCGCCACTGCAAAAGGCATATACACCGTCTTTGGGGGAGGGACCTTCTCCACAGAGCAAGACTACTCCAATGGAGGGATCTTCTTGAGCATCGTAAAATGCCTCGTATAACTCAGAGGTGGTTTGGGGTCTGAAGGCGTTGCGCACTTCAGGTCTGTTCAAAGCAATTCGGGCGACACCTCCGCTTTTTTTGTAGGTGATGTCTTGGAATGCTTTCACTGTGGTCCATTCTGGCTGTGTCATGACGAAATCTTTGCTCACAAAAATACAAAGTTATGGAGTAGGTGTTGGACCGATTGCTGATAAAAGCGATTTTAAAAATCCGTTAGCATCATACACAGGTGCCTCTGCTAGACCGGTGCGCACTACGACAAGGTCTCGAGATGGAATGATGTATACGTATTGACCATCATGCCCATTGGCCGAGTACATATCCCTGGGTACGTCTGGTAAGGTACCCGAGCTGTTCAACCAAAAATGAGCACCATAAGCACCTTCTGACCCCAGGGTAGGGGTGGTGACGTAGTCAACCCATTCTGGCGCAAAAATTTGGCGTCCATTCCAGTAGCCCTTTTGTAGGTAAAGTTGCCCAAATCGGCCCCAATCTCTCGTGGATGCCCATCCATAGGAGGAAGCGACAAAGGTTCCGGACACATCGGGTTCAATCAACATGGTATACATACCCAAGGCATCGATAAGTTCCCGGTAACCAAATTGAGTGTATTGGTGCACGTCATCAAAGTATCTTTTCATATACTTGGCCAGCGCGTTGGTCGTACCCGAGGAGTAATTCCATAGGGTACCGGGTTTGGCCACAGGTTTTTTATCCAAGGCAGCTTGACCCATGTCGTCTGATTGAAACAGCATCCTAGTTACGTCGGATAATTTTCCGTAGTCTTCCTCCCAAGCCAGTCCAGATGACATTCTGAGCAGATCATCTATTTTAATGCTCGCTCGCTCATCAGACTGCCACTGTTCGATGGCCAAGGTATCGAAAACAGAAAGTTTTCCTTGATGGCTCAAAATACCGTACCAGGTGGCCAAAATACTTTTGGTCATGGACCAACCCAGAATAGGGGTGTCTGGACCTATGGGATCGGCGTACTGCTCTCCGATTAGTTGGCCTTTATAAATCACCAATACAGAACGTGTTTTTTGACGGTCATTTTGGGCAAATGCACCTTTGATGGCTAAAGATACCGCCGTATAATCTACCTCCGGGATTAAGGTGTCTTTGGGCGCTAAGTGGCCGTGCGGGTAGGGAAGTGGTATGGGTTTTTTATCCCGCATCGCTGCCGTTAAATCGGGTAGTTCATCTGGATTTTCTACTAAAATTGACCCAATCCCATCTAAAAAAACAGCCGTTCTTTTTTGTAATCCATAAACCTGTGCGTGGACCAGTTTACGGGGTTCATCCACTTCGGCATCGGCCCACTCAATCAAGGGGGCCTGATGATCATTTTCGACCAAATAATTTAGTGTTTGTCCTGCATAAAAGACAGAGGTCGCTGTGTATTTGGCGTAATAGCCACTGATCATTTCCAGTTTTGGGTATTGAGTGTAAAAAAGAGCTAGAACAGCTATGAACAGCACGGCCAAAGTCGCATATACTTTTTTCATTTGCCTAAATTTTCGTGAATATAGTGATTTCAAAGTTGTATTTTTAAGTCCTATTTGCCGCTATGAAAAAGCTATTTTATGGAGTGATCCTTTCTTGTTTAAGTCTTTTTACAGCTTGGGGACAAAACAGACCACGGATTGTAGAACGACCTATTTCTTTTGGGCCACAACGAGTATTAATGACGGAACAATACATGAAAGAGCGCTATCTAATCGAGGCCCCTTCAGGAAAAATAGCTCCCAAAATGGTGGTTTTGCACTGGACTGCTATACCGAGTTTAGAAGCCTCGTTTAAGGCCTTTGATCCCGAGCAGTTACCTGCCTATCGCCCTGAACTAGGCAGGAATGGACTCAATGTTTCCGCTCATTTTTTGGTAGATCGAGACGGTACAATTTATCGACTGATGCCTGAGGATGTCATGGCAAGGCATGTCATTGGACTAAACCACCTGGCTATCGGCATAGAAAATGTAGGAGGTACTGAAGAAACGCCCTTAACGCCTCTTCAAATCAAGGCCAATGCCGAACTTTTAAAGTACCTTAAAAAGAGATTCCCTGAAATTATCTACTTGATAGGTCATCATCAATATACGGATCTTGAAGGGACTGAACTCTGGAAAGAAATAGACCCCGGTTATAAAACGACCAAAACAGATCCAGGTGATCACTTTGTCAAATTGGTTAAACGCAAAACTCGAAAATTAAGATGGCATCCGCTTCCAAAACCCAAACAATAACCCAATCCTTTTTTTTGCTCTTCTTGTGTTGTCAGCCCTTATTGGCTCAAATCCCTAATCCAGAAACCCTGGCGGAAAAACACCAACAATACAGAGTTAAATCGCTGGAAGATAGACGTGTAAAACATCGAGACATTCAACCACTTATCGATCATTATCGCCAAAAACCTCAGTTCAAGGTACAAAGGGTAGGTACCTCTGTAGAAGGTAGGCCGTTGCATTTACTCAGTACGGGCACAGGTCCTACACAAGTATTTTTATGGAGTCAGATGCATGGTGATGAGTCAACGGCGACCATGGCTATTTTTGATGTACTCGCTTTTTTATCGGACCCTGCGAATCAGGCCATTACTAAGCCAATAAGCCAAAAATTAAGCATCCATTTTTTGCCTATGCTTAACCCAGATGGTGCAGAAGTGTTTGACCGAAGGAATAAATTGGGCATGGATCTGAATAGGGATGCACTGAGGCTTCAAGCTCCTGAAAGTAAAGTACTCAAACGAATCAGAGATAGTTTACAGGCTGATTTCGGATTCAATTTACACGATCAAAGCCGCTATTACAATGCGGCATTTACACCAAAACCCGCCACTGTATCTTTTCTAGCCACTGCATTTAATGAAGCCAAGGACATCAATGAAACGCGAAAAAAGTCCATGCAACTCATCGTGCGCATGAATGAAGTACTCCAGATTTTAGCTCCTGGGCAAGTGGGGCGATATGACGACACTTTTGAACCCAGAGCTTTTGGAGACAACATTCAAAAGTGGGGGACCTCTTTGGTGTTGATTGAATCTGGAGGTTATCAAAACGACTTGGAAAAGCAAGTGATTAGACGACTAAATTTCGTCACCCTAATCTCCGCTCTAAGCGCCATAGGGGATGAAAGTTACGCCCAAGAGGATCACCAAGACTATTTTGACATACCTATGAATGATCGTAAGTTGTTTGATCTGAAAATAAAAGAGGTAAATCAGACTTGGAAGGATTGGCGTGGAGTTACCGATATTGGCATTCAGCGCATCGAAGTCGACGATACCGCCCACGTGAATTTTTACCACAAAAGCCAAATAGTTGATTTGGGGGATTTATCCACGTACTATGGCTATGAAGAATTTGATGCTCGGGGTTATGATTTGGTGGTGGGGAAAAAATATATTCCACAAGCCACAGATCCTAAGATTCCATCAAAAACTCAAGCCATTGCCTTATTGAAAAAAGGATATTTATACTGGCAGGTGGCTCAAGCGCCCAGTGATGTAGAAGTTGATGTCCCCATATTTCTGGTGAGTCCTAAATTTGTCGTTCCTGACAACAGCTTGTATCTAGGGAAAAATCCAAACTTTTTATTGCGCAAAAACGGACTGATTACCCATGCCATCATCAACGGTTACCTTATCGATTTGTCCCAAGAGGTAGATAGTTTTAGAAATGCCCTGTATTTGAGGTAGTTCATCAGATAAAAATAGTGCACTTCGATGCTTATGCGTACCTTTGCCGATAATTAGCTGCCTCAAGGGTTTTTATTCGTGATTCAGCCTCAAAACCCTTATTCCAACTATGGCTAGACCCCAACAATCCTTTAACAAGAAAGAAAAAGAGAAATTACGCGCCAAAAAACGCGAAGAGAAATCAAAGAAAAAAGAAGAGCGCAAATCAAATTCTTCTAAAGGTGCTGGTCTAGAAGATATGTTAGTCTATGTGGATGAGTATGGTCAATTGACCAACACACCGCCTGATCCTTCGAAAAAAGTGGAAATCGCCCTCGAAGATATTGTCATCGGGATTGCTAAACGCACCGAAGAAGAGGAACAAGAAGAATCTGCCAAAACAGGCAAGGTTACTTTTTTCGATACCTCTAAAGGTTTTGGATTTATACTGGATCTTCAGTCTCAAGAAAAATATTTCTTTCACGTGAGTCAGCTGATTGATCAAGTGGATGAAAATGATAAAGTTACCTTCGAGTTAGAGAAAGGGCAACGCGGACTAAATGCAGTACGCGTCCAAAAAATCTAATTCTGGATACACAAGACGCCTTTCAAGGCGTTTTTTCCTTTGTATATTTGATCTATAATTTATATTATGTAAAATAGAATAATGGAGAACCCCTATCATAAAACATAAGTGTTGAATAACCTATCAATAAGCCAACAGCTTCATCAACGTCTCTTCCACCCTAGATTTGGCCAGAAAACCTTGCTCTAAGGAAGTGGCAAATGGTATGGGTGTATCTAAACTCCCTACGCGCATGACTGGGGCATCCAAATACTGAAAAGCTTGTTCCATAACCAATGCGGCTATATCTGAACATATCCCGCCAAACATCGTATCTTCTTGGATTAATAGCAGTTTACCGGTTTCTCTAACACTTTCCAGTATGGTTTGGGTGTCTAAAGGAATAAGCGTTCTAAGGTCAATCAGCGTAGCTTTTATTTCAGGATGTTTCTCCAATACGTCTAAAGCCCATGGGACACCAGCACCGAAGGTGACAATACTCACCTGATTTCCTTGGCAAATAACATTAGCTGAGCCAAATGGTATTTCATAATAGCCTTTGGGTACTAGTCCTTTAACACTTCGATAGAGCGCTTTGTGTTCAAAATACATCACCGGGTTTGGATCGTGGATGGCCGTAGTCAATAATCCTTTAGCGTCATATGGATTGGATGGATAGACTACTTTTAAGCCAGGTGTTTTGGTAAACCATGCCTCATTGGTTTGAGAATGAAAGGGTCCAGCGCCTACACCGGCACCACAAGGCATTCTAAAGACAACATCAGCATTTTTTCCCCATCGATAATACATTTTTGCAGCATAGTTAACAATTGGGTTAAATCCAGAGCTCACAAAATCAGCAAATTGCAACTCCATCACTGCTTTTTTACCGACTACAGATAAACCGATGGCAGTCTCTGCAATACCGGATTCACAAATGGGGGTATTTCTGATGCGCTCCTCGCCAAATTCCTCAAGAAATCCCTCCGTGATTTTAAATGCACCCCCATATTGCGCAATGTCTTGCCCCATGATCACCAACTCGTCAAATTTCTTTAAGGATTGAAACAACCCATCCCGAACAGCGTCGATAAACCTCATTTCTTCGTTGGCTGAACTGGGTAATTCAGGATGGTGTTCCCAAGGCGCATAAACGTCGTTAAGTTCTAATTGCGGATCAAAAACAACCTCCGGTTCTGCAAAAACTTCCATGAGGTCTTGCTCTATTTGTGTGGAAATAGCGTGTTTAATTTGTTCAATTTCTTGATTATCCAGAATTTTTTCTGAAACGAGGTATTGTTCAAATTGATGCACTGGATCTTTCTTACTCCATTGCTCAAACAGGTCTTTCGGAACATATTTCGTGCCACTTGCCTCTTCATGTCCCCTCATTCTAAAAGTGATAAACTCGAGAAGTATGGGTCTGGGACGTTCTCTGACGGATGCTGCTAGCGCACTTACTTGTTTATAAACTTCAAGTATATTGTTTCCGTCGATTTGATATCCCTCAATTCCATATCCTATGGCCTTGTCTACCAGTTTTGCACAACGGTATTGTTGACTAGTCGGAGTGGACAAACCATAGCCATTGTTTTCAATACAAAACAACACGGGCAAATCCCATACAGCCGCTATGTTTAACGCTTCGTGAAAATCTCCCTCTGAAGTAGCTCCTTCCCCAGTAAAAACAGCAGTCACTTTGTGATCGCCATTAATTTTATGCCCCAGAGCTATACCGTCGGCCACGCCCAATTGAGGCCCCAGATGGGAAATCATTCCCAAGATGTGGTACTCCATAGTGCCAAAGTGAAAGCTTCGGTCCCTACCCTTGGTGAATCCACTTGCTTTGCCTTGCCATTGGGCAAATAGTTTTTTAAAGGGGATATTTCTGGAAGTGAAAACGCCCAAGTTTCGATGCATAGGTAAAATGAATTCATCTGGATGTAAAGCGGCAGTTACCCCAACGGAAATGGCTTCCTGACCAATTCCGCTAAACCATTTTGATATTTTTCCTTGACGCAACAAAACCAGCATTTTCTCCTCGATCATTCTGGGGAAAATTAACTGGGTATACAGCTCTGTTTTTGTTTGTTTGGACAATCTAGCCCCTTTGAATTTCATAAATCTTATCTTGACTAAATGTATAAAATCAAGCGTTGATTTGTAACAGGACAGTCAAAAATCTTTACATTTATCTTATTTTTCCATTATGAATCACATACCCAGTGTTGATCTTCGGGATTTTTTATCCGAGGATCCAAGTCGCAAACAAAAATTCATTAATGAGATCCATCAAGCCTTTTCAGAAATTGGGTTTGTAGCCCTAAGAGGGCATTTTCTCGATCAAAAGCTTGTGGACGAATTATACGGTCAAGTCAAGCACTTTTTTACGCTTGAGGAGTCCATCAAGAAAAAATATGAAATTGCTGGCATTGGTGGGCAACGCGGCTATACCTCCTTTGGCAGGGAATCTGCCAAGGGCTCAAGTACTGGTGATTTAAAGGAGTTTTGGCATTTCGGACAATATGATGTTCCACAAAATGAGGATAAACGAACCTACCCCGACAATGTTTGGGTAGATGAAGTTCCTGGTTTTAATCAGGTCGGTAAGGAGGCATTTGCCCAACTGCAAAAAACTGCTGTTTATGTGCTCAGGGCATTGACCTATCCCCTAGCTCTTCCGGAGAACTACTTTGACGAGTACGTGCTCCAGGGAAATTCTATTTTAAGGGCTATCCATTACCCTCCCATTACAGAAGCACCAAAAAACGCAGTACGCGCGGCAGCCCATGGTGATATTAATTTGATCACTCTTTTGATGGGGGCACACGGCAAAGGTCTTCAAGTGAAAAATCATCAAGGCCAATGGATCGATGCTATTGCCTCTGAAGATGAGTTAATGATTAATGTGGGCGATATGCTCTCGAGATTGACAAATAATAGTTTGAAATCTACCATCCATCAAGTGGTCAATCCACCCCAGGAATTGTGGGGAACCTCCAGGTATTCGATACCATTTTTCATGCATCCAGTGAGCAGTATGTCTTTGTCTTGTCTGCCTCAATGCATCAGCGATGCCCAGCCCAAAGGATACGAGGATATAACAGCAGGCGATTTTTTACGCGAACGTTTGGTGGAACTAGGATTGATTAAAGGCTGATGGATCTCTCTGAACAACTCAAGAAGTTATTTCCCGACCATGTGCCGAGTGAGGATGTAGCACCCAAGGCAGATGCTGCATTGATCAGTAAGCAAACCGATCCGCTTAGCTGTATCTACGAAAAAAGAAAAGGGAAACCGGTAACCATCATCGAGGGTTTTGAGATGAATGAATCCCTGCAACAAGAGCTAGCCAAAAAGATAAAAATCTATTTAGGGGTTGGCGGAACCTACAAAGCGGGACAAATCATCATTCAAGGGGACTACAGACCTAAAATCATGGCTTATCTGACAGATTTAGGGTATAAGGTGAAGCGCGTAGGCGGCTAATATTCAGTAGTTTATATTTTTTTTGTACATTAGTAGATCCAACACTTTCTTATGGATGATCTGATGCACATTTCTGGAAGCGACCGACTGACTCATAAGATCAGTCAGCTTGGCTTTAAAGAGTCTGTGGTCACTTGGCGTGAAATTCTCTCCGAAGGCAGAACCATTCATGAGGTCGGATCTGAAAATTTTTGGAAAGAACGTTTTCTTTTTTTACACTCATCGTATGCTTGGAGTAAACAGCGTTTTGTTCAACGCACACTTCGGGAGTATAGAAACTTGTGTCGAGCAAAATCCCAAGACATCATTGCGCTTTGGTTCGATACAGATCTCTCCAGTCAAATCAATATGATGGCTATATTGAGTTGGCTTAAAACTCATCGGAGATACGCGCAGATTTTTTGGGTGGATGTTTCACTTTCTGACATGGATATTTTAGATCAATGGACTGTTGATCAAGTACGTGAAGCTTGGGAAAAAAGAAAAGAGCTCACCCAGGATGATATTGAATTTGCGGACTACACTTGGCAAATCTATTGTTCAGACAACCCAATACGTCTGACACATATCAGCCATAGTAGCCAAACTCAACTCAGTGCACTGCCTCAAACTATTTCCCAACATCTCAAAAGATTTCCTTCAGTGGTTCATGGTTTGTCAGATTTTGAATATACAGTCCTTCAAAAGTTATCGCAACAAGGCACCCATCATGTAGGTTTATTTGTCGATGAGGTACACCGGGCGCAACAAAGAACCTACGGGTACACCAAACCCCAGATTAGTCGAGTTTTACAAAAACTTTCCCCATGGCTAGCGGCAACAACCTTTGAGGTCAAAGAGCAAGGAAAAAAATTGCTCCAAGGAAAAGCTAATGCATACAGCGTCTTGAAAGATCAAGGTTATCTTGGCGGTGCATTGACCTATAACTATCTTTGGGATGCTCAAGCTGGGCGTATTCTAAAACTCTGACATGCAACATCCTGAAACGGAACTAATTCTTCACCCAACCCAGGGTGTTTACCACCTGCATTTAATGCCTGAAGAACTGGCAAATATCGTGATTACAGTAGGTGATCCGGACCGAGTACCCCTAGTCTCTAAATACTTTGATCGAATTGAGGTGCGTAAACAACACAGAGAGTTTGTCACGCATACCGGATGGTTTCAAGGAAAGCGCATATCTGTGGTCTCCACTGGAATTGGTCCGGACAACATAGATATTGTGTTAAACGAGCTAGATGCCTTGGTGAACATAGACTTTACTAACAAAACAAACATCAAGGACAGAAAATCCCTAAATATCATTCGCATAGGTACCTCTGGCTCATTACAACCGCATATTCCTGTGGACTCATTTGTGGTAGGAAAACACGCCCTAGGACTAGATAATATGATGGCATTTTACGACCAGAATAAAGCTTATGATGATCCCATGGCCCAAGCTTTACGGACTTCTCAGCTCTTGCCAAACGCTGTTGTTCCTTACGGAGTTTCCCCCAGCAAACAGTTGTTAAAACTATGGGATCCCCATACATGTATTTTGGCCAATACATTGACTAGCGTAGGTTTTTATGGCCCTCAAGGCAGAGTTTTAGGTACTTGGAGCGCACAAAAAAAGTTAATGGACGGATTAGTGTCTTTTAATTTTAATGGGCAAACTATTGATCACATTGAAATGGAAACATCGGCAATTTATGGCTTGTCATCAGTTTTTGGTCATCAAGCAGTTTCTCTCAATGCCATTTTAGCCAATCGTTCTCATCAAACATTTTCAAAGCACCCCGAAAAAACGATTAATAAATTGATCGAATGGGCTTTAGAGCATTTGTCTCAAGTATAGGTTTAATATTATCCTACCCAGTTAATCGGGGTTTTCCCTTGACTGATTAAGTACTCATTGGCCAAAGTAAAGTGATTATTCCCAAACCAGTAGCCTCTGTTGGCGCTTAAAGGGGATGGATGTCCTGACTTCAAGATCAAGTGATTTTTTCCGATAAGAGATGCCTTTTTATGGGCATGTCCTCCCCAAAGCATGAATACGATTCCCTGGGATTTTTCTGCGAGCTTGAGCAGCACTAAATCAGACCACGGTTTCCACAGAGACAGGTATGCTCCTGGGCTATTTTGGGGTACGCTCCAAGCGCTATTCATCAATAACACCCCTTGTTTGGCCCAATCACCTAAATGCCCATGTCTGGCTGTGGGTACGCGGTATTCAGCGCTTAATTCTTTAAATATATTAATCAGTGATGGGGGTATAGGTTGATCAGGGGCCACTGAAAAGGCATAACCATCAGCCTGTCCAGGACCATGGTAAGGATCCTGACCCAGCAAGACCACTTTTACCGTTGAAACAGGCGTTGATTTAAAGGCATTAAAAAGTTGATCTACCTGAGGAAGGTCTTGATTTAACTGATGTTTTTCTCTTTGAGCCGACCACCATTTTGTCCAGTTTTCCTGTGTCTTTTGGTCAAAAAGGAATTCTTTCCAATTGTCGGGTAGATCCATACAGAGTTGTATTTTTGGCTAAAATTAGTCCTTTAGATGTCCTGGAGCAAAATTCAGCTAAAAACCATTGAAGATTTAGAGTTCCCTACCGTTTTACAACAGGTATCAGAACGTTGCCATACGGACAAGGGTAGAGAACGCGCGTTATCTCTGCTCCCTTTTGTGGATAAAACAGAAGCGATCGTGGCCATGACGCAGACAGCGGAATACCTGGATAGTTTTTCCAACAACAATAAAATCCCTAACCACGGTTTTGAATCGATTGATCGAGAAGTTCAAATATTGGGTATTGATCAAATGGTACTGGATGCTCCTGGGTTTCACAGGATCGCACAGCTTTATGATACATGGTTTCAGCATCATGTCTTCTTCAAAAAGATGGGTAATTATTTTCCTTTATTATCCCAACTGAGCGCTACCCACCTACCCTGCCCTGAGTTACCTGAGCAAATTCAAAGTGTTTTCGATCGATTTGGGGAGATAAAGGATGACGCATCTCCCTCGTTGAGGATAATCCGTTTGGAAATGGGACTGTGCCGGGATAAACGCAACAAGAGTTTTTCTCAAGCGATCAGCCATGCAGTAGCTCAAGACTATCTCGATGAAATCCGAGAGTCCGTGGTAGACAATCGACGTGTATTGGCCGTTAAGGCAATGCATCGAAGAAAGATTAAAGGCAGTGCTTTAGGTATGTCCAAAACCGGGAGTATTGTGTTTATTGAACCCGAATCCTGTATGGTACATTCTCGAGCTCTTTCGATGCTAGAGATTGATGAACAAGAGGAAATACAACGGATTTTGGCGCAATTGACCGAACGTATTCGCAGGTTTGCTCCTGACCTAGTGAGGTACCAGTCATTTTTGGCCCATATGGATGTCGTCTGTGCCAAAGCGCGTTATGCTCAATTAATGGACGGTGTCATGCCACAGATAGCTGATCGGCAGGAACTTCAGTTTAAAAAAGCCTATCATCCCCTACTGTATCTAACTAATAAAAAAAACAATACTCCAACGCATCCACAAGACATTCACTTACACGATCAGAACAGAATTGTGGTGATTTCTGGTCCGAATGCTGGCGGAAAAAGTATCACCCTAAAAACCATAGGGTTGTTGCAAATTATGATGCAATCTGGATTATTAATCCCTGTGCATCCAGCGACAACGCTTTGTTTTTTTGACAAAATATTGTCGGATATTGGGGATAATCAGTCGATTGAAAACCATTTGAGCACCTATAGTTCGAGGCTTAAAAACATGAATGAGTTTTTGAAAAAATGCAACGAACGGACTTTATTTTTGATCGATGAATTTGGTACTGGTTCAGACCCTGAATTAGGAGGTGCTTTAGCAGAAACGTTTTTAGAGGAATTTTACCAAAAAGGGTCTTATGGCGTAATTACGACCCACTACACCAACCTAAAAATGTTGGCCGATGAGTTGCCTTTTGCCTCTAATGCCAATATGCTTTTTGATGCGCAGTCACTCTCCCCCACCTATCAATTGGTGTTGGGTGAAGCGGGTAGTTCATTTACCTTTGAGGTAGCACAAAAGAATGGGATTCCCTATGGATTGATTAACCGAGCCAAGAAAAAGATCGAAAAAGGGAAGGTGCGTTTCGATGCTACTATTGCCAAATTGCAACAAGAAAGATCCCAGGTTCGTGCTCAAGATAGTTTGCTCAAAGATCAATCCAACAAAGCAGAACAAGAAGCCAAGCGATTGACCGAGTTAAACGCGAAGATTAAGGACAAACTGGTGAAATATCAGCAGCTGTACGACGCCAATCAACGGGTGCTAGCCCTAGGTCAAAAAGTGGAACAGCTTGCCCTACAGTACTTTAAAGACACCAAAAAACGTTCCTTAGTCTCGGGCTTGTTACAACTCGTCGAAACAGAAAACGCCAAAAGAAAAAAACAGTCGACTGTTGTCGAGAAAAAAGAAAAACAAGTGTTGCAAGAGGTGCAACAAGAGGTTATTGCACAGTTGCCTAAGGTTAGGGCCGAAAAGAAGAAAAAACAAGCTCTAGCCGAAAAAGCTCCTGAAAAACCTATGGTGGATCTGCAAGTTGGGGATCGGGTCCGCATGTTTGACGGTAAAGCCATAGGATCCATTGACGCCATTGAAAAAAACAAGGCTACTGTAAATTATGGTGTTTTTACCACCAAGGTTAATTTGGATCAATTGGAATTTGTTTCCAGGAAAAAGTAGTCATGAGTGGACTTGTGATTTTTGATGGTACTTGTGGGCTTTGCCACAAAGCGGTGCGATTTCTCTCATCAATTCCCACAAAAACCCCATTGAACTATGTGTCCAGTCACAGTGATTTCGGAAACGATTTGCTCGTATCTCGAGGTTGGGACACACTAGCAGAGGAAACAGTTATGCTCATTCACCCATCGGGTGTTGTTTACCAGAAGTCAGCGGCAGTCCTGGAAGCTTTGTGTTTGATCAGACCGAATAACGTCCTGTTTAAGGGATTGAGGTATTTGAAAAACCCGTTATTTGACTGGTTATATGAGGCAATAGCTAAAAACCGTAGAAAGTGGTTTTCCCCCCAAAAAGAAGACTGTTTGATTCAGCTTAAATACGGACGTGTGTTGACGCAAAAATCGGAAGGGAAAATTAATCCCTAAGTTTTCCTACAGATTTTGCTACAATCATCGATACTGTGGCGTCTCCAGAGACATTAACTACAGTTCTACACATATCCAAAGGTCGATCTACCGCAAAAATAAGGGCCAGGCCTGCTTCAGGGATACCCGCCTGTGCGAGTACAATCACCAACATAACCATTCCCGCGCCAGGTACTGCAGCACTGCCTATGGAGGCCAATGTAGCCGTAGCTACAATGCCTAATTGAGCGGCAAATCCAAGTTCCATGCCAAAAGCTTGGGCGATAAAAACAGCCGCCACGGCTTGGTAAAGACTGGTTCCATCCATATTTATAGTCGCACCTATGGGCAGTACAAAGCTACTTACCTCCTCTTCAACGCCTAAGTGATCTTCTACACATTCCATAGTCACTGGAAGCGTTGCGGCACTTGAACTAGTCGAGAAGGCCAACAATTGTGCGGGACCCATACCTGATTGAAAGAACGCAGGTTTTTTTCCGGTAAATAAATAAACCAGCAACCAATAAAAAACAATCATCAAGGCCAATCCGATGACCACCGACAATGCGTACATGCCCAAGGCTTGAAACAGGTCTACGCTGGGTGCTTCTACAACCAACGCCGCCATTAATGAAAACACCCCATAAGGTGCCGCCAACATGATTAAGTCAATCATTTTCAAGATCACTTCATTGAGTGAATCAAAAAATGATTTAACTGGCTTTCCGATCTCCTCGGGAACTAGCATTAAAGAAATTCCAAAAAACAGAGCAAAAAAGATGACCTGTAACATATTTCCGTTATCGCTGGCCGCTTTGAAAATATTATCGGGTACTAGGTCCACAATAGCCTGAAGCGGGGCGGCCTCTTGTTGTGCACGAGCAGCTTCAATTTTTTGGGAGGCGTCCTGACTGTAGTTTTCAATCAATTCTAGGCGCGTGGTTTCCGAAATAGAATGACCAGGTCGAATAATATTAACCACCAAAAGTCCTAAACTGACAGCAATCACTGTGGTCATCAGGTAAAGTCCGATCGTTTTACCTCCCATCTTAGATAGCTTGGAAACATCCTTTAGGTCGGAAACTCCCTTGATTAAAGAAGCAAGTATCAAGGGGACTGCAATAAGCTTTAGCGCGTTGATAAAAATTGTTCCCCAAGGTTTAATCCAATGACTGATCCAAAGCGCCCCTGAACTCCACTGATTCATCATCAAAGCAAATAAGATCCCCATGACCATACCGATCATGATTTTCCAATGTAGGGGTAGTTTTTTAAAATTCATGTGTGCGGTTTAGTTGTGCTTTGCGTATCAGTGAAAAGTCTGCCATAACCAAGGCAGCCATGGCTTCAACAATAGGAACAGCTCTAGGTACGACACATGGATCATGCCTTCCTTTGCCATGGGTTTCTATAACTTCACCAGACTTATTGATGGTTGTGTAGGCTTGAATCAATGTAGCCACGGGCTTAAAGGCGACCCTAAAATAAATATCCATCCCATTCGAAATCCCTCCTTGTACCCCACCACTGTGGTTAGTCACTGTGGAACCATCGGTTTGGTAGGCATCGTTATGAGCGCTGCCTTTCATAGTAACGCCATGAAAGCCCGATCCGTATTCAAATCCTTTAACGGCATTGATCGAAAGCATAGCGGAGCCTAGTCTGGCGTGTAATTTATCAAAAACTGGTTCACCTAATCCTACGGGTACTCCTTGAATCACACAATCGATCACCCCACCAATGGTGTCCCCTTCCTTTTTTATCGATTTGATCAACGACTCCATTTCTGCCGCCTTTTTTGGGTCGGGGCAACGAACATCGTTGGTTTCTGTTTGCGTTAAATCCAATTCTAGGTAGGACTTATCCAGGCATACATTTCCAACCTGACTTACGTAGGCTTGAATTTGTATGGAGGGAATAATTTGTTTCGCTAGGGCACCCGCTACGACTCGAGCGGCTGTTTCTCTAGCTGAACTTCTACCCCCACCCCGAAAATCGCGAAAACCATATTTTTGGTCATACACATAATCCGCGTGGGATGGACGATAAGAATCAGCTATGTGCGTGTAGTCTTGTGATTTTTGATTGGTATTAAATATGGCAAATCCAATGGGGGTTCCCGTAGTTTTTCCCTCAAAGATTCCGGAAAAAAGTTGAACTTGATCGGGTTCCTTTCTCTGGGTAACTAAGGCAGACTGCCCGGGTTTTCTTCGGTCTAAATCTCTTTGAATGGCCTCCATGTCCAGGAGTATCCCAGGAGGAACTCCGTCAAGTACGCCGCCAATAGCCATACCATGAGATTCGCCAAAAGTTGATAGTTTTAATAGTGTTCCGAAGGAATTTCCTGCCATAATGAGGTAAAATACAAATATAACGAATTGATATCTAAGGCCAATACCCTAAGCCAATGCTTCCAAAAGCAGGGTAACCGGGTGTTTCGCTTTTTTCTTGGTTCCGTCTTCAATCTGGTGCCTGCAACTCGTACCGTTTGCCGCAATTTCAACGTGTTTTTCAGCTTTTCGTATAGCGGGGAATAACCGTAAATTTCCTATATCCATACTTACTTGGTAGTGTTCTTTTTCATAACCAAATGAACCGGCCATACCGCAACACCCGGAATTGATTAGGGCTACAGAGTATTTTTCAGGTAGGTTAAGCAGATCAAAGGTGTCTTTTGCATTTTCCAAAGCTTTTTGATGACAATGGCAGTGAACCTTGATTTCTTTGTTGGATCTGGTGAATTGTTTAGAAGATATAGTTCCTTGAGCGGCTTCTTGCGCTAAAAAGTGTTCTATCGTCATACTGGATTTGGCCAGATCAGCTACCCTAGAATCACCAGACAGCATTCGGGGGTATTCGTCTTTAAAACTGAGCACTGCAGAGGGCTCAATACCCAGAACGGGCATTGATTTGGCTATGTAGGGTGATAAATTATTTAGATTTTTTTGGGCCAAGTCCTGAGCTTGTTTTAAAAAACCTTTGGATAAAAAAGTACGGCCGCTATCTCCCTGATAGAGCTTCACTTGATATCCCAAACGAATTAACAATGCCAATGCATCCTCACCTACTGGTACATCAAGTGTGTTGGTGAACTCATCGATAAACAACACCACTTCTTTACCCGTGGGCTGATATTGAGCCAACAAGGATTGATGCATCTGGTTAAAACGCTGACGATAAACGCGTGGTATGTGCCTGGCGGGAGCAATACCCAGTGCTTTTTTTAGTAAACTGGAGAAAAAAGAGGAACCATTGACTGCATTGGCCAAAGGAGCCACTTTTTGTGCCATTTGGTTGATCACACCACTGTAGGCAAAAAACTTTGCTCTTAGCGGATATCCATTTAATTCTTGGTACTGATATAAAAACTCAGCTTTCATGGTGGTCATGTCTACGTTGCTAGGACATTCACTAGCACATGCCTTGCAGCCTACACACAAATCAAGAGAGTCCTTGACTATTTCTGCGTGATCAGGTTTTGTCATCCCCCCATGAGTTATCATCTCACGCAGTACATTGGCCCGACCTCTGGTGGTGTCTTTTTCCTCTTTGGTAGCTTGATAACTCGGACACATACCCCCCGCTGCGTGGTGGGTTTTACGGCAATCCCCACTACCATTGCAGGCTTCTGCTGCCCTGAGGATACCCAATTTGTCAGAAAAATCAAGGAAGGTGTTTACCTCTGGTTCTTCTCGATCTACTTCATAGCGCAGAGATTCATCCATTTTGTAGGCCTCAACAATTTTTCCAGGATTAAACAGATGGTGTGGGTCAAAAAGATTTTTTACAGATTTAAGCACTTCGTAATTTTCAGTGCCGATCAGCATAGGAATGAATTCTGCGCGAACGATACCATCCCCATGCTCCCCGCTAAATGAACCTTTATATTTTTTGGTCAATGCGGCCACCTCTGTGGTTATGGAGCGAAACAGCACGACGTCTTCTGATTTCTTCAAATTCAGTATCGGTCTAAGATGTATTTCTCCAGCGCCTGCATGGGCGTAGTAAACCGCATCCTGCTTGTAGCGGCGCATCAATTCAGAAAATTCCCCTATAAAAAACTTTAAATCAGCCAAGGCCACAGCTGTATCTTCAATACAGGCTACTGCTTTTCGGTCACCTACCATGTTTCCAAGCAGGCCTAAACCAGCTTTGCGCAATGTCTCTGCTTTGGTAATTTCACTTTGAGCTAGCACTGGTTGAGCGTAGCTCAGTCCTGACTCACTTACTCGGGCATTGAGTTGAACTAATTTTTGTTCGAGTTGTTCTTGATCATCTGCTCTAACCTCAAGCATGAGCACAGCGGCTGGATCACCCTCGACAAAATATCTGTTGGCTTGTTGCTCCCGGTTGTTTTTGGTGCAGTCCAAAATAACTTTGTCCATCATTTCACAACTGTACAATCCCTCTTGCATTAACGGATATACATCAGATAGGCAATCTTCTATGGAGTGATAATGAGTCACCATCATGGCCCCTACTGCAGGAGGAAGCGGGTCGAGCTTTAAGGTGATAGATGTGGTGAATGCTAGTGTGCCTTCACTACCACACAGCAATGGGATTAAATTAATCCCTGGTTTATCCCCACCCAAAAACTCACTGTCAAACAATAAATCAACAGCATAACCAGTGTTTCTGCGGTGTATTTCCTTTTTAGGAAATGCTTCAACGATCCGTTCTTGGACTTCACGAGGTGCAAGTAAGTCTTTTAAGCCACGGTAAAGGGTACCTTCAAAATTGTCTTGTTCAATTTTTTGCTTCCATTGCTCTGTAGTCAGTTCGTTTATTTGGGTGGTGCTCCCATCGCTGAGTAAGACTTCCAAGGAAACAACCTTATCCCGGGTTACACCATATTTTATGGAGGTGGTTCCGGACGAATTATTGCCGACCATTCCGCCAATCATACAGCGGTTTGACGTAGAAGTGTTTGGACCGAAAAACAGTCCGTATGGTTTTAAGTACGCGTTAAGCTCGTCTCTGATCACTCCAGGCTGAACCACTACCGTGCGCGCTTCAACATTTAATTCAATGATTTTTGTCCAATGACGTGATACATCTACTACCAAGCCTTCTCCCACGCACTGACCTGCTAGTGATGTCCCAGCAGTCCTTGGAATCAAGCTGATTTGGTGGGTTTGTGCCCAAGTCACAATTTTTTTTAGGTCCTCAATATCTTTGGGAAAAGCAACTCCTAAGGGTAGTTTTCTGTAGACAGAACCGTCTGTGGCATACATGGCCCTGGTTCCTTGATCCCATTGTAGTTTTCCCTCTAGTTGTTCTTGTAGCTGAGAAAAGATCGCGTTCTGCAAATTTGTATGGATTTGCCTCAAAAATAAGCATTTCATCAATTAAAAGAATCAACCTACCTTTACACTTCACAAAACATATATATGAACCATAATTTTTCACGATTTTTAGGCTTAACGGCTTTGTTAATTCTAGCATCCTGCAACAAAAATTCGTACACAATTCAAGGTAATGCCTCGGCTGTCGCAGACAGCACCATGGTCTATCTTCAAGTAATTGAAAACCAAACCCAACAAAAGATTATTGATTCCACTCAAGTTTTTTCAGGGGTGTTTGCCTTTGAGGGTGAGCAGGAACTCCCTGAAATGCATTATGTATTGATCGAAAACCTCAATGGGGCCATACCGGTTGTTTTAGAACCAGGAGCCATCAAGGTTGATGTGCCTAGCGATAATTTGCGGGAAGCAAAAAGCACGGGTACCCCTCAAAATGATCTTTTGCAAAAGTTTATGCAAGAAACACTTCCTTTTAGCGAGCGCGCTATGGGTATTTCTATGGACATGAGTCAAGCACAGGCTGCGATGGATCAAGAATCCATGAACGCACTCCGTGAAGAGTATGGTATTCTCCAAAACGAAGTTCAGCTTTTTGAACTAAATTTCATCAAACAGCACCCAGATGGATTGATATCACTATTGGTGTTGGAGCGTATTTTTGCGAGTATGATGTTGCCTGTTTCTGAGGTGTCTGACCTGTTTGAATCGCTGAGCGAACCCATTAAAAAGTCAAGTACAGGTGTGATGTTGGCCGAGCAGTTAAAAGCGCAACTCAACACCTCTATTGGTGCTAAAGCCCCAGACTTTGAAGGACCATCCCCTGATGGTAGCTCCATTAAACTTTATGAAAACTTGGGCAAAGTAACCCTGATTGACTTTTGGGCCGCGTGGTGTAAGCCGTGTAGAGCTCAAAATCCAGAATTAGTTGAACTCTACAACAAATACCAAAAGGATGGTTTTCAAATCATCGGCGTTTCTTTGGATAAAGAGAAACAAGATTGGATTGAAGCCATTGCCAATGACGGATTGATTTGGCCACAACTATCACATCTTCAATTATTTGACGGGCCAATTGTCGCTTTGTATAACATTCGCGCTATTCCTTCTTCGATTATCCTTGATGAAAATGGCGTCATCATCGCTAAAGACCTTAGGGGGCCAGAGTTGGTGGCTCAATTGACACAATTATTTGGCTACTAACGCCTTTTATAGGCCCAAATAAAAAACACCAATACAGGGAGCAACATCAAGGCCACAGGGCCTAGGTGTTGCTCTACTATTTTTGGGGTCATCAGTATCGGCAGAATTAATCCGAAAATCGCGCCACCAAAATGAGCTGTATGTCCTATTCGATCATTATTCTTGATCACCCCGTAAAATGTATACATCATGTAGAAAAACCCAACCCAATACGCTGAAAAAGGGATTGGGATAAATAAGATGCCCAATTGCATGTCTGGGTACAACGCTATGGATGTATATAATATACCGGTTACTGCACCGCTGGCACCGACCGCATGATACGTTGGTTGATTTTTATGTATCTGATAACTCAACCAGCTACCAGCGTATAAACTCCCTAGATAGCCTACTAAAAAGGCAATACTACCCAAGGTTTGGATTACTATTGGTGCAAAAAAATAGAGGGTAAACATGTTGAAAATCAGGTGTTGGCTATCGACATGCAACCAGCCTGAGGTCCACATACGCCAGTGTTGTCCTCGTTTTACAGCGTTTAAATCAAAGGCATAACGATCAAAGAAATCCCCATCTTTGAAACCTTTCCAACTAATTATAATATTGACAGTAAGCACTAATAAAAAAAGCAGATGCATTCCTTGGGGGTGTTGAGGACTCAAATATATCTATATTTGCCCCAATGATCCAGCGAATAATTTTTTTAACTACCTATCCCCTGATTTGGTTGATTTCAGTGCTCCCTCATCGTTTGTTTTACGGAGTCTCTGATGTACTGTCAGGTTTAGTTTTTGGTCTGATGGGTTACCGCAGCAAGTTGGTGGACAAAAACATAGCGCTGTGTTTTCCTCAGATGAGTGTTCAGGAGCGTAAAACGCTAGCTAAACAAGCCTACAGGCATTTTTTTGATATACTTTTGGAAATGTTTCGGGCAAATAAATTATCTGAAATCCAAATAAAAAAACAGTTTCACATAGAAAACCCCGAACTGCTTAAAAGCTTATTAATCCATAAAAATGTGATCGTTCTGGGTGCTCATCACGCCAACTGGGAGTGGATGTCTTCGATCACCTTGTATCATAATATCCAGGGCATGGCTGTTTATCAAAAAGTAAACAATCGATTTTACGATCAAACGATCTACAAAATTAGGAGTCATTGGGGCATGGGCCTGGTGACCCAAAAAGATTTTTTCAGAACCATTTCCGCTCAAGCCCAAGCAAAAGACCACCATTTCTTTGGAATGGTAGCCGACCAATCACCTTTGTTGTCTAAAGCCAAAATGTGGCAATCTTTTATGGGCGTTGAAGTCCCTGTTTTTGCCGGACCTGAATCTATTGCTACAGCCGTTGATGCCGCGCTTGTATTTATGGAGGTAGATCAAGTCAAACGGGGTTATTACCGGGTTCAACTAAAATTAATCACGGATGATCCGAAGTCTTTGACAGAAGGAATGATCACTCGGAAGTATTTGGATTTAGTTGAGGCGCAAATTCGTCGTCAGCCTCACTGTTATATGTGGACGCACAATCGATGGAAACATCAGGGTAAAAAACCTATCCAAGACCCAATTCACTGATTTGTCGCATCGCTGTATGGGCAAGCGCATCAGCTTCTTGTTGGGTAGATGCTTCGGTGTAAATACGCACAATGGGTTCCGTATTCGACTTCCTCATGTGAATCCAACCATGGGCTAAATCGATTTTAAGTCCGTCAATCGTAGACTTTTGTTCGTTCGGGTAATGTTGTTGCATGGATTCTAGTAAGGCATCTACGTCAACTTTTGGGTCCAACACTATTTTTTCTTTGCTCATAAAATAGGCAGGGTACTGCTTGCGCAATTCAGAAACCGAAGTCTTTTTTTCTGCCAAAAGCATTAAAAATAAAGCAGTCCCAACTAGGGCATCCCGACCGTAGTGACTAGCGGGATAAATAATTCCTCCATTGCCCTCTCCCCCAATAACCACTTGATTTTTTTTCATGGCTTCCACCACATTGACCTCTCCTACGGCAGCACTGACATATTGGCCTTGGTGTTTTAGCGTTACATCCCGGAGCGCACGAGTGGATGATAGGTTGGAACAGGTTGCTCCAGGTGTTTTTGACAAAACATAATCCGCACAAGCCACCAACGTATACTCCTCACCAAACATAGCTCCATCTTCTGAAATAAAGGCCAAACGATCAACATCCGGATCAACCACAATTCCCAAATCAGCTTTTTGAGCGACAACCTCCTGCATAATGACCCCTAAGTGTTGGGCCAAGGGCTCTGGATTGTGAGGAAATTGACCTGTGGGTTCACCGTATAGGGTAATGACTTCTACACCCAAGCGTTCCAAAAGTGCCGGAATAAAGACTCCACCTGAGGAGTGTACGCCATCGACAACTACTTTAAAACCAGCTTGTTGAATGGTTTTTGCATCTACTAGATCTAAGGCCAGAACAGCGTCTATATGTTTGTCCATATAAGTGTCATCAGTCGTGATGGTCCCTAAGTCGTCCACCTCACTAAAACTGAACGCCTCTTGTTCTACCCAGGACAATATTTGTGCCCCCGCTTCTGCATCGATAAACTCGCCAAGATGGTTGAGTAATTTTAAAGCATTCCATTCTTTGGGATTGTGACTAGCCGTAAGTATGATACCCCCTTGGGCACCTTCCATAGGTACCGCTATTTCAACGGTTGGGGTGGTAGATAATCCAAGATCAATCACATTAATCCCCATACCGACTAGAGTTTGGCAGACCAAGGATTGGATCATGGGACCAGAGGGTCTAGCGTCTCGACCAACCACCACTTTAATGCGTGTGTTTGGGTGCTTTGACTTAAGCCACGTTCCGTAAGCAGCACTAAATTTGACTGCATCCAACGGGGTTAGGTTCTCTTGTGGAACGCCACCGATGGTTCCTCGAATACCGGAAATAGATTTGATTAAAGTCATGAGTCAGATTTGGTTTCAAATATATAAATCCTCCAGCAATACTGGGTTAGGAATAATGAATCAAGAGTTGTAAGTTTAATTTAAATTGTCTGTGTATGCGTTTCTATATTACCTCCCTAGCCTGCCTGGTGGCTTTTACTGTATTTGGCCAATCCCCCGAAAGAGGGCTCATCGCCCAAAAAGCGATGGTAGTTTCCGCTAGAGCGGAAGCGTCGCAGATAGGTGCTGATGTGCTAAAAAAAGGCGGGAATGCTTTTGATGCCATGATTGCCACTGATTTAGCCCTGGCCGTATCCTTCCCATTTGCCGGTAATATTGGTGGAGGTGGATTTATGGTTTATCGACTGAAAGATGGTTCTTATGGCGCGCTTGATTACCGAGAAAAAGCCCCTGCGGCCGCACACCGAGATATGTATCTGGATGAAAACGGCGAGGTGATTCCCAATAAAAGCACTCTAGGGGCCACTGCCGTAGGTATTCCGGGCACCATCGCAGGTTTGTATGCGGTACATCAAAAATTTGGTTCTTTGCCTTGGAGCGAATTGGTACAGCCTGCGATAGAATTGGCCCAAAGAGGTATTGTCGTTACGGAACGTCAGGCCCAATCTTTATCTGGCTCTCGTGAATTGATGATCCGAGTTAATCACCCCAAAAGTTTATACGCACAGCCCTACAAATCGGGGAACATCATAAAAAACCCCGCATTGGCCCGCACGCTATCCATCATCGCCCAAAAAGGCCAGGATGGATTTTATCGCGGGGAGGTAGCTGAAAAAATAACCTCATTAGTTCAGGAAAAAGGAGGATATATCACCCGAGAAGATCTTGCAAACTACCAGGCGGTTTGGAGAAAACCAATCGTTTTTCGGTACAAAGACCTCACTATTATATCTATGAGCCCTCCAAGTAGCGGAGGAGTAACACTAGCTCAAATGTTTGGCATGCTGAAGCAAGAATCTTTTGATTCTTTATCTGGCTGGAATACTCCGGCCATACACGCTTCTGTCGAAGTAGCCAGACGTGCTTATGCGGATCGTAATTATTATCTGGGGGATCCTGATTTTGTGGCCATAGATATTCAGTCACTCACCAATCCCCAGTATTTGACGAGCAGAATGAATTCATTTGATTTTAATCGCGCTACTCCCTCGGCCCAAGTTAGTCAGGGTCAACCCCAAACACTGGAAAGCAATGAAACCACGCATTATTCAATTGTCGATGCCCAGGGCAACGCCGTAGCGGTGACAACGACATTAAACGGCGCTTATGGATCAAAATTGTTCAGTGATGACCTAGGGATGTTTTTTAATAATGAGATGGATGATTTCAGCGCGAAAGCAGGTGTGCCTAATATGTTTGGATTGATCGGAGCTGCAGCCAATGAAATAGCTCCTGGGAAGCGCATGTTGTCCAGTATGACACCCACCATTGTCGAGCGCGATGGTCAATTATGGGCAGTGGTGGGTACCCCTGGTGGCTCCACCATTATCTCGGCCGTTTTTCAAACCATTTTAAGCTTGAGAGAGTTTGGTATGGGGATGCAAGAGGCGGTAAATGCACCTCGTTTTCACCACCAATGGTTACCAGACGTTTTGGTCATGGAGCCCAATAGGTTTTCCGAATCACTGATCAATTCGTTGATTGATATGGGACACCAGGTCAATCAACAACAGTCGAGAATCATTGGTAAAGTTGACGCTATCCTCGTGTTAAAAGATGGTACCCTCGAGGCGGGAGCTGATCCTCGAGGTGATGATACGGCCCGCGGATTCTAGCGCAACACCTTTCTCATGCCCGGTAAATGAGTTAACTTAGCGACTTTGCAATACCATGGAAGTAGAACAGTTAACGATCGAGGTGCAAGGTGCCCGTGCGCACAACCTCAAAAACCTAGACATCAGTATTCCCCGGGAACAGTTGGTAGTGGTTACTGGACTTTCTGGCAGCGGCAAATCCTCTCTTGCTTTCGATACCATTTATGCGGAAGGTCAACGCAGATATATCGATACGTTTTCGGCCTATGCCCGTCAATTCTTAGGAACTCTAGAACGACCTGATGTCGATAAGATTGACGGACTTTCTCCTGTAATTGCCATCGAACAAAAAACTACTTCTCGTTCCCCTAGGTCAACTGTGGGAACGACTACGGAGATTTATGACTTCTTGAGATTGCTTTATGCCCGTGCCTCAGATGCCTACAGTATGGCCACAGGGGCTTTGATGGTTCAGTACTCCAACCAACAGATGTTGGATCAATTGATCACGCGCAACAAAGGGCAAAAAATACAAATACTCGCCCCTTTAATTCGTGGAAGAAAAGGTCATTATCGGGAACTCTTTGATCAAATGGCCAAAAAAGGATTTCTAAAAGTCCGCGTTGATGGAGTGTTGGTTGACTTATCCCCTGGAATGAAGTTGGATCGTTACAAAGTACACGACATTGAATTGGTCATCGATCGCTTGGAAGTCAACGAGACAGATACGTGTCAAACCAGGTTGTTAGGAAGCTTAAATACGGCTTTAGAGATGGGAGGAGGTAGTTTGATAGTACTTGCCCAGGATGATCCTAAACCGCAATTTTTCAGCAATCAATTGATGTGTCCGGATACAGGTATGGCCTACATGCCCCCAGAGCCCAATACATTTTCCTTTAATTCACCCAAGGGTATGTGTCCTGACTGTAAGGGTTTAGGGACTCAACACAAGGTTGTTGAGCACTTGATTTTCCCCAATCCAAGCTGGAGTATTGCCCAGGGAGGTATAGCTCCATTGGGTGCGCTCAAAAACAATTGGACGTTTAAACAATTGACCGCTATTGGACTAAAATGTGGATTTGACTTGGATACACCGATCGAAAAATTATCTGTGGAGGCCATGGAGACGATACGATTTGGCGCTAAAACTACGGTGGTCGAACCGGCGAGTTCACTTGGAGTCAAAAGGACATACGAGATTGATTTTGAAGGGATTGATCGATTTATACAACTTCAATACGACCAAGCGCCTACAGCTAGTCTAAAGCGATGGGCGGCAGCGTATATGGAGGAGGTTTTGTGTGCTAGTTGTGGAGGAACTCGTTTACAAGCGGAGGCGCTACAGTTTAAAATAGCGGGGAAAAACATCGCTGAATTGTCCAGTTTGGACCTCAGTGAGTTAATAGAAGTCATCGATCAATGGCAGGAACAACTCAGGGGCGATCAACGCCTGATTGCTCAAGAGGTCATCAAAGAAATTAAAGCTAGAATTAGATTTTTGTTGGATGTAGGCCTGCACTATTTGACCTTAGACCGGTCCGCGGCTACGCTTTCAGGCGGTGAATCACAGCGTATACGCCTAGCTACTCAGATTGGCGCACAGCTTGTTGGGGTGTTGTATATTTTAGATGAACCCAGTATTGGTCTTCATCAAAGAGATAATATTCGCCTAATTAATTCCTTAATTGCCTTGAGGGATTTAGGTAATTCAGTTTTGGTTGTGGAACACGACAAAGACATGATTTTGGCGGCGGACCACGTCATCGATATGGGGCCTAAAGCAGGAGTTCACGGGGGTAGTATCGTTTGGCAAGGTGCCCCAAAAGATTTACCTGGGGCGCAAACTATGACGGCGGATTATTTGACAGGGAAAAGAAAAGTCGTTGAAAAACGCACCTATAGAGCAGGTAATGGATGGGCCATAAAATTAACTGGTTGCCGAGGACATAACTTAAAAAACATCGAGGTCACTTTTCCTCTGGGCATGCTTTTAGGCATTAGTGGTGTTTCTGGAAGTGGCAAGTCTTCATTGGTCAACGAGACACTCTACCCTATTTTGAACAATCATTTTTTTAACGGGGTGATGACACCTCTTCCCTACGATTCTATCGAGGGATTAGCGTATTTGGACAAAGTTATTGAGGTGGATCAATCTCCGATAGGCAGAACTCCTCGGTCTAATCCAGTTACTTATACAGGTGTTTTCGACGATATCCGTCAACTATTCAGCAAAACAACTGAGGCTCAAATAAGAGGATATCAACCAGGAAGATTTAGTTTTAATGTGAAGTCTGGTCGATGCGAAACTTGTGAAGGAGGTGGATACCGAGCTATTGAAATGAACTTTCTGCCCGATGTGTACGTATTGTGTGAGTCTTGTCAGGGTAAGCGATTTAATCGAGAAACTCTGGATATCCGTTTTAAAGGTAAATCAATTGCCGATGTCCTTGAAATGACCATAGATCAAGGTGTTCAGTTTTTTGAGCCCATCCCTAAAATCTATCGGGTGTTAAAAACACTGCAAGAAGTTGGGCTTGGCTATATTCAGTTAGGTCAATCTTCAACAACCCTCTCTGGTGGAGAGGCTCAGCGGGTAAAGCTGGCTACAGAACTTTCCAAAAAAGCGACGGGTAAAACGATGTATATCCTTGATGAGCCAACTACAGGACTGCATTTTGAGGATATCTCTGTACTTTTAGGAGTTTTGCAGAAACTGGTGGACAAGGGGAATACCGTGGTAGTGATCGAACACAACTTGGATGTTTTAATGGCTTGTGACCATTTGATTGATGTCGGTCCTGAAGCTGGACGGTTCGGAGGAACCATAACCGCTCAGGGTACGCCCGAAGAGGTAGCCAATCATCCCAACAGCCACACAGGCATTTACTTAAAAAAAGAATTTAATCTCTAGAACATGACTACGAACTATACCCATAAATCCTGGAATGAAATAAAAACAAATGACTCTTGGGCATTGTTTAAAATCATGGGCGAATTTGTTAATGGGTTTGAAAAAATGAGCCAAATAGGTCCGTGCGTGTCTATTTTTGGATCAGCCCGCACCAAACCGGATCATCCAGATTATGCCTTAGCGACTGAAATTGCCAAAAAGTTAGTACAAAATGGTTTTGGGGTGATTTCTGGTGGTGGTCCAGGGATTATGGAAGCAGCCAACAAGGGCGCCTTTGAAATGAAAGGAACCTCAGTAGGCCTCAATATAGAATTGCCTTTTGAACAACATTCAAACCCGTACATCAACGAGGATAAATCGCTAAATTTTGATTATTTCTTTGTGCGTAAAGTGATGTTTGTCAAGTATTCACAGGGATTTGTGGTTATGCCCGGTGGATTTGGCACCTTAGATGAGTTGTTTGAAGCCATCACCTTGATACAAACCAATAAAATTGAGTGTTTCCCGATCATCTTAGTGGGCTCCTCCTTTTGGCAAGGACTGATTGATTGGATAAAAACTGTTTTAATAGATCGAGGAATGATTTCTCCCAAGGATATTCACCTGCTTCAATTGGCTGATACGCCAGAACAAGTGGGAGAAATCATTGAGAAATTCTATACCGAAAATCATTTGAGCCCTAATTTCTAATGCATTTTCCTGATTCATATCGAATAATAAAATCGGTAGTATTCCTTTGGATCACTACCACTCTATTGGGGTATGGACAACATATAATCGATATTAAAGCGGAGTTGGATGATTCCTCAAAGTCGCTGAATCTAAGGCAAACCATTCATTATAAAAATCAGAGCCATGACACGCTGACGCAAATTGCCTTGGTGGATTGGATTCATCCCTACGTGTCGAAAAAATCACCACTGGCCCGTCGTTTTGCGGAATCATTTAAAAAAAATCTTCATTTGGCCACGGACCGTGAAAGAGGCGGTACACAGATTAACCAGGTGCTTAATGATCGTTTTAATGCGCTGACTTGGCACAGAGACACTTTGGTTGATTTGGTGTTGGTGGACTTGGAAAAACCATTATATCCAGGTGAGAAAACATCGGTTTTTCTGAATTACAAAGTATACCTACCCCACAAGAAATTCACCTCCATGGGGTATGACCCTCAAGGCGATTATCGATTGACCGATTGGTATTTAACTCCGGCATTTAGGAATAATTCAATGTGGATTGCCTACCCTAACCTAGCCATTGATCGACCAACCCTTCCTTTTTCCACCATCAATCTATCGCTTAAACTTCCTGAAGAGTTACACATTTCGTCCAATGCTCCTTGGAAGGTCTCCCATAAAGAATATCAACTACAGGACGTTGATTTTAACCTAGTCTGGGGGAAGTCTATTGAGGTGGTGATTACCAAAGAACAACAATGTAACCTCATCACTGAACTTGGCGCCCTGTCTTGGGAAACAAATTTTTTCCTCCCAACAGCCACATGGCATGATGAATCCGCCAGAAGAGTAGGCGCATTTATTGTGGAATCATTGGGTGTGCCTAGCTCCGGCAAGATTTGGGTAACCAAGGACCAATATCAGTTAGATCCGCTCAGGGGCCCCAATGAACTGCCAAGTGTCATACAACCCTACTCTCCCGCTTTTGTATGGGAATTACAACTCCTTAAAACCAGTATAAAAAATCTGATTACCCAAGAATTTAGTTGGGATGAGCGCAACGATTACTGGTTTGTAGATGGGTTGGTGCACTATTTGATGATGCGCTATGTGGCATTGCATTATCCCGATCAAAAATTGTTGGGCAAATTCTCAAACATTTGGGGAATACGCGGTTATCGCGTGGCGCAAATGAATTTCAACGATCAGTATGAGTTGCTCTATCAGGTTGGTGCCAGAAAGAATCTAGACCAACCATTACTGACTCCTAAAAATCAATTGTTGCGCTATAATTTAAGCATAGGCCAGCCCTACAAAGCTGGGAGAGCTATTTATGGATTATCCCAGTATGTCGGCGAGAACGAATTCGAGAAAAACATTACGGATTGGTTTAAAAGTCAAAAGGGAACTTTTGTCTCTACGCCCATGTTGTCGGATTGGATGCAAAGCCATTCTACCCTACCTACCCATTGGTTTTTTAATGCCTTAAGTGCTGATAAGGACCTAGATTTTAGGTTTCGAAGACCTGATAAACGATCTCTTGATTCGTTGGAATTGCATGTGATTAATCAGTCTGAAACTTCAGCACCAGTGCTCGTTGAGGGGTACAAAGACAACCAAAAAACAGCTGCTTGGTGGACTCCTCCATTTACTGGGCAATTCGATACCATAGTCGTAAAATCCCAAGCTGATCAATGGGTGGTTAATCCGAGATCAACCTTGTCTGAGCTTAACGAACGCAATAACTGGATGCGGGTAAATCCCACCATTTTTGGAAATAAACCACTGTCATTTAGGTTTCTAAAGGACGTAGAAAATCCTGATGTTCATCAGTTTTTCTACGTACCCATAGCTCAGTTTAATGTCTATGATGGTCTTTCTCCTGGCTTGCGCTTGCACAATGACCCGCTTCTTTATCGACCATTTACCTTTGATATTGCTCCGTCATATGGTTTAAAAAGTAATTCCTATGTGGGATATGGACTGATGAAGTACACCCAGTACTACGACTATTCTTCATTGTATTCGACGAGCCTTCAAGTTTTGGCGTCGAGCTATCACTTTGATGATGACTTTAGGTATTCTACCATAACACCTTCATTTCAAGTTATTTGGAGACCTGAAGATCTTCGTTCAAATCAGAGAACATATGTATCTATGCGCTATGTGGATGTGGTTCAGTCCAATGATTTGTCTGTCATAGAATCCAACCCAAATTACCAAGTGACTAACCTGAAAATCGGGCAAAGAAATCCGGGTATTGTCGATTATTTTGCTTGGGAACTAGACAATCAATACGCTTCAAATTTTTTAAAAACAACTTTTGAAATTGAATTAAGAAAGCTGTATGACAATAACTCTCAATTTAACATTCGATTCTTTACCGGGGCTTTTTGGCGCAACAAGACATCAGATGATTATTTTAGTTTTGCGCTTGATCGACCTACAGATTACTTATTTGAATATGATTATCTAGGTAGATCTGAAGATAGCGGACTATTCAGCCAACAATTTGTTATGGCTGATGGTGGTTTTAAGTCAAAATTATCTGAACCATATGCCAACCAGTGGATGACTACCATCAATACCAGTGTGAATATTTGGAAATGGGCGGAATTTTATATGGATGCTGGTTTTGTGAAAAATAAGGGTTACCAGGCTCGCATGGTGCATGATTCAGGAATTAGACTCAACTTAGTCACTGATTACCTCGAGTTTTATTTTCCATTGTATTCCAGCAATGGGTGGGAAGTAACAGGATCGTCCTATGCGGAGAAAATCAGATTTGTGGTAGCCCTAAACCCGAGGACATTAAGCGGTTTATTTCAGCGAAACTTCTTTTGATTCTCACCAGGTTTACCGTTCCTACTTGCCGGTTCTCGTGAAAATTGATACTTTTGTTAAAACTGCCTTTTTCACATGAAGCAACAGCCAGAGACGAATACATCCATTTCGTTCGAAGACTTCAAACAGCAAATGCTGAATGACTTTCGCACAGCAACCATCAGCCGTGCATGTAGCTTAGAAGGCCGAAAAGAGGTACTTACAGGAAAAGGTAAATTTGGTATTTTCGGGGACGGAAAAGAACTCCCTCAATTGGCTATGGCCCGCAGTTTTAAGCCAGGTGATTTCAGATCTGGTTATTACAGAGATCAAACACTCATGATGGCTTTGGGTTTGTACAGTCCGTTAGATTTTTTTCACGGACTATATGCCACAACTGATATAGAAAAAGAACCCATGAGTGCCGGTAGGCAGATGGGTGGTCATTTTGTGACCCAAAGTGTCGATGAGCTCGGCCAATGGAAGAACTTGATGGACCAGCCTAATTCCAGTTCTGATATTTCTCCTACGGCAGCACAAATGCCCAGATTATTGGGGTTAGCTCAAGCTTCAAAGGTGTACCGATCATTGGGGCTCAAAGGGGTGGAAAAATTCACCGATTCCGGTAATGAAATAGCTTGGGGTACTATAGGAAATGCTTCTACCAGTGAAGGTTTGTTTTTTGAAACCATTAATGCCGCAGGGGTGCTACAAGTGCCTATGGTGATCAGTGTTTGGGATGATGAATACGGAATATCCGTTCACGCAAAGCACCACACCACGAAAAGCTCGATTAGTGCTGTTTTAGAAGGTTTTCGAAAAACAGAAACGCAAGCAGGCTTTGAGATTTTTCAAGTAAAAGGATGGGATTATCCAGCATTAATTCACGCGTATGAAAATGCGGCTGAATGGGCTAGAGAACACCATACCCCCGTCCTGATACACGTGGTTGAATTAACTCAGCCTCTGGGTCATTCAACCTCCGGCTCACATGAACGTTACAAATCAACCGAGCGACTTGAGTGGGAGAAACAATACGACTGTAATCGAATGTTTCGTCAGTGGATGCTCGATACCGCCATCGCCACAGAGGATGAGTTGCAAGAGATAGAACAAAGTGTTCTGAAAGAAGTTAAAGAGGCCAAAAAAGCTGCCTGGTCAGATTTTGTAGCCACTCATAAAGCACATCATAAATCGTTGATTGATGTATTGCAACCGTTGACCAAAGTTTCTCCCAACCATGTGTTTATCCAAGGGGTCATTCGCGAATTAAGTGAGATTAAAGAACCCATCAAAAAAGATCTGATCAGTAAAGCCCGACGTACTTTACGTCTTGTTTTGGGAGAAAATCATCCGGAAAAACAGGCGCTTGTCCAGTGGATCAATGATTTTATGGAGTTCTACCAACCTAAGTACAGCGACCATTTATACAGCGAAACCCCGCAAAACGCGACAAAAATTGAAGCCGTTGCTCCACAGTACGCTGCTGACGCGCCCTTAGTTGACGGTCGTGTAGTACTTAGAGACAATTTTGAAGCGATGCTTCAACGCGAGGAGAAATTATTAATTTTTGGCGAAGATGCTGGATTTATCGGAGATGTAAATCAAGGTTTAGAAGGATTACAAGAGAGATTTGGCGAGATTCGAGTCGCAGATACAGGCATTAGAGAAGCGACCATCATCGGTCAAGGCATTGGATTATCGCTCAGGGGATTAAGACCTATTGCAGAGATCCAATACCTGGATTACATGCTTTACGCCATTCAAACACTTAGTGATGATTTGGCTAGTTTGCTGTACAGAACTTATGGCAGACAAAAAGCACCCCTAATTATACGTACCAGGGGGCACCGTTTAGAAGGTATTTGGCATTCAGGTTCCCCTATGGGTGGATTGATTCATTTTTTAAGGGGCATGTATATCCTATCGCCCAGAAACATGACGGTCGCCGCAGGTATGTATAATACTTTACTGGCCTCGGATGAGCCAGCTATAGTTATTGAAAGCCTTAATGGATATCGACTTAAAGAGACATTACCCGAGAATCTAGGAGCTTTTAGAACACCTATTGGTCGTGTGGAAGTATTGACCCAAGGGACTGATATTACCGTGGTCTCTTATGGATCTACGCTTCGTTTAGTACAAGAAGCTGTAGGTTTACTGTCCGCCTATGGAATTGAGGTTGAGCTGATCGATGCCCAAACCTTGTTGCCCTTTGATATAGATCATCAAGTGTTGAAAAGTGTTCAGAAAACAAACCGTCTTCTAGTGATTGACGAAGACGTGCCTGGAGGCTGTTCTGCTTATTTATTGCAAGAGATCATAGAAAAACAGGGCGCCTATGCTTATTTAGACAGTGCGCCAAAAACACTCACGGCAAAAGCGCATCGTCCTGCCTATGCCACCGACGGGGATTATTTCTCCAAACCTAATGAAGAAGATATATTTGAGTCGGTTTATGAAATGATGCATGAGTCAAATCCTGATAAATTTCCAAAACTTAGATAATTTCTGATACATTTGACGAAAATTGTCAAAGATGAATAAGCATGTTGCCTTAAACGTTACTCTATTGATCTATAGGTCTGGGATTTCGTTGATGATGATGACTCATGGATTTTCGAAACTAACACGTTTGTTGGAAGGCCAGGTTTCGTTTGCAGATCCATTAGGTTTCGGCCAAACAGCTACTCTTTTACTGGCTATATTGGCGGAGTTTATTGCTCCCATGTTGATTATTTTAGGTTGGAAAACTAGATATGCCGCCATACCTGTGGTAGGTGTTATGTCTGTGGCGGCGTTTATGGTACACGCAGCTGATCCATTTGCCCAAAAAGAATTGGCCCTACTCTATTTACTTGCGTTTCTAATGGTGGTATTCGTAGGACCGGGTAAGTACTCTTTGGACAAAAAATAATTACATCACCTGATACACCAATTCCTTCAGCAATTGCTCTTGGTCAAAACCCTGAGTCCCTACCCCTTTTCCTTTGAGATCTAATAACCGCAATGAGTGGAGCACTAAACTGACTTTTTTCATGGGATAATTACGTGCGCCCAAGGCTATTTCTCCAACAAAAAATGGATTAATCCCCAATTGAGCAGCCACTGTTTTGGGCTGGTGATCATTCAAGCAATGGTATTGCATGACTTGGGTAAAAAATTGATGAACAATCGATAGAGTAACAACAAACGGGTTTTCTTTGGGATTTTGATAAAAGTATTGGATGATTCGCATTACTTGTTGTGTATTGCGCTCAGCCAGTGCTTTTTTTAATTCAAAATTGTTAAACTCTTTGCTGATACCAATATATTCCTCAATTAATTGTGGGGTTAATGTACCTCCAGCGGGTAGAACAAGTTTAAGTTTTTCTAGCTCTTTATGTATTTTCCCTAAATCTGTTCCCAGATAACTATGCAACAGATGTGTGGTTTGCGGGTTGATATGCCATCCTAAGTTTTTGACAAACTGCTCAATAAACCCTGGTATTTGATTGTCGTACAAGGGATTGAAGGTCACTACGGCATCATTTTTTGACAAAGCTTTATAAATGGCTTTACGCTTGTCCAATAACTGATACTTGTAGGCAATAATCAGTACAGTACTGGGTTGAGGGTTTTGAACATAGGAAATCAACTGGTCGATAGTTCTCGACAAATGCTGGGCCTCTCGGACAATGACTAACTGGCGATCACTGCCAAAAGGATATTGTTTCGCTAAACCAATAATTTGATCTATGGACACCTCTTTTCCGTAAAGTATATGTGTGTTGAATGCGCTCTGCGCTTCATCCATGGCATTCTTTTCGATGTACGCTACCGCCTGGTCAATTAAGTAGGCTTCAGTTCCCATCAAAAAATATACGGGTTTAGGCCCATTTATGTTGAGATCTTCGCGTATTTTTTTGAGTTCCTCCATGAAAATGTTCAAATTTGTGTATGCAGGAGCTAAACTTTCCACCCTACCCTATACGCCTCAAAAATAGCGAAAATAAGCCCTTGATTTGGGATCTTATCCGCAAAAAATATGTGGTGTTAACCCCTGAGGAATGGGTCAGACAGCATGTTTTGCACTACCTAACTCAAGCACTGAACTACCCTATGCGTCACATCCAAGTTGAGCGATCATTTCAGCTTTTCGGCACTTCCAAAAGGTTTGATGTGGCGGTATATGGACTAGATGGAACCATAAAAATTTTGGTTGAATGCAAGGCGCCTAGTGTCCCTATTAATCAGGATACCTTTGATCAAATAGCGCGTTATCAGTTGGCGTTACAATCCTCTTTTTTGATGGTTACCAATGGTTTGAATCATTACTTTTGTGTCCTAAACCAGGTAGACGGCGGTTATCAGTTTTTGCCAGAACTACCTGTTTACGCCCTTTAACCACGCAGATAGTGAAGACAGCCATTGTTGTATTAAATTGGAACGGACAGGCATTACTTGCTCAGTTTTTGCCGACACTAGTAGCTTGTACGCCAAAAGATTTGGCGGAGATCCATGTGGTGGATAATGGCTCAACTGACCAGTCTATTGATTGGATGCAGGCCAACTATCCGGAAGTTAAATTGATTTGCCTGACAGAAAACAATGGATTTGCGGGCGGCTATAACCAAGGATTAAAGCAAGTGGAAGCAGATTTGTACTGTTTGCTCAATTCTGACGTCGCCGTGTCTTCAGATTGGTTAGTTCCTGTTTTAACCCATTTCAAGAATCATCCAGAAACGGCCATTGCACAACCTAAAATATTGGATTACCTAAATCCTCATTTATTTGAATATGCCGGAGGCGCGGGTGGATTTATCGATGCGCTAGGATTTCCATATTGCCGCGGGCGAATATTTCAGACAATCGAACAAGATCTAGGACAATATAATGATGACTGCCACGTATTCTGGGCAACAGGTGCTTGTTTTTTTATCAGAAGTTCTGTCTACCATCAACTCGGTGGATTTGATGAATTCTATTTTGCCCACCAAGAGGAGGTTGATTTGTGTTGGCGGGCACAAAAACACGGCTACCGAGTCATGGCCCTAGGAGGCACTCAAGTATACCACTTGGGAGGCTCGACATTGAGCAACATGAATCCCAAAAAAACTTTTTTGAATTTTAGAAATTCACTGTACTCACTTGTTAAGAACCACAAACCAGCTAGGGCGCTGCTCAGTGTGTTAATTCGATTGCCTTTAGATGGGATTGCTGGACTTCTTTTCTTGTTTCAGGGCAAGCCTGCGCATACGCAAGCTGTTTTTTGGGCGCACATGAGTTTTTATAGACACCTGCCAAGTATCTGTGCAAAAAGAAAATTCTCAGGGAGTTATGTGCTGAATTTCAGTCAGTTATCTATTGTTTTTTCCTACTTTATTCGCGGTAAAAAAATCTTTTCTGAATTAAGAAAAGATTAACGAATCCCCTAACTAAGTGATTGCTAAAATTGTATTTTTGAATCAAATTTAAACAGCTATGAAAAAAATGCTTGTAGGGTTAATGGGAGCTTCATTGCTCTTCTCCTGCGTCCCTCAAAAAAAATACGCAGAACTAGAATCTAAACAGAAAGAAACTCAAAGTTTACTTGACAATGCCACAGTAAAATTAAACAGCTGTTTAGAAGATACAGCCCGTTTAAAATTGCTGGAAGAGCAAAATGCTTACTTAAAATCAAGTAATGCAGATTTGATCAACAACATGGGTAACTTAACTACGTTGACTACTAAGGGTGCTGAAAACCTGGAGCGCTCTTTGGAAAGTCTAAAAGAAAAAGATTTAACCATCAAAAGGTTAAATCAAGCTATTACCCGAAGAGATTCTGTCAATCTTGCGTTGGTTCAAAGCCTTAAAGGTGTTTTGGGTAACTTAGATGATGAGGATATCCAAATCGACGTTGAAAAAGGGGTGGTTTTTGTTTCTATTTCTGACAAATTGTTGTTCAACACTGGAAGCTACACAGTAACTCCTAAAGCGAAAGAAGTTTTAGGTAAGGTTGCCAAGGTAGTTAACAACAAACCAGACTTTGAATTTATGGTAGAAGGCCATACCGATGATCGCGCATTCTCCAGAGGCGATTTGTTGGACAACTGGGATCTTAGTGTAAAACGCGCTACTTCAGTGGTTCGAATTTTACAAAAAGAGTTCAATGTTGATCCTAAGCGTATGACTGCTGCTGGACGCTCACAGTATGTTCCTGTATCGAGCACTGATTTGGCAAAAAACAGAAGAACCCGTATCGTGGTGCTTCCTAAAATTGACCAATTCTACAGCATGATTGAAGAAGGAATGAAAGATCCAGCGATCAAGTAATCAATCTGTTCATCATAACTAAAGGCGTCCAAATGGACGCCTTTTTTATTCGATAAATTCTCCCTTGCCTTGTCTTAAGATTACAGGTTCATGGCCCGTTAAATCGACAACCGTAGAGGCTTGATTATCTCCATAACCACTATCGATCATTACATCAATACGAGATGACCAACGTTCAAAAATAAGTTCAGGATCCGTGGTATACTCCAAAATGGTATCGGGGTCGTAGATAGAAGTCGATACTAAAGGATTGCCTAAACGCTCAACTAAAAGCCTGGGGATGGAATGATCGGGTACTCTGATTCCTACTGTTTTTCTGTGATCAAATGATTTGGGCAACTTATTGTTGGCCTCCAGGACAAATGTATAAGGCCCGGGTAAGTATTTCTTTAACCGCTTAAATGTTGCCGTATCCATGGGTTTGGTGTAGTCAGACAAATGACTGAGATCGGCACAAACAAATGACCATTGAGCTTTGTTGAGTTTAATACCTTGTATTTTGGCCAGTTTTTCTAGTGCTTTTACTTGAGTTAGGTCACAGCCTATCGCGTACACAGTATCGGAGGGAAAAATGACAATACCCCCTTGTTTGATGAGCTGAACAGCCTTTTCAATCAACCTTTCTTGGGGGTTTTCCGGATAAATTTTCAGGTATTCAGCCATGATTGTCGATTTTAGTCAATTGAGCAAATCGGAGTAAAAGCTTTTTTGCCCCCCCATGTTCAAAGTCAATATCGGCTTTCTTGTCATTACCCAATCCTTCTAAGGATTTTACCACCCCTCTACCGAATCTAGGATGGTCTACCCACTGTCCTTGCTGGAGATCTAAGGATAGTGCATTTCCTCTGTCTACGGGTATCCCTATATCCGGTTTTATCTTCCTGAGTTTTTGTAACTGTGCTGAAGTGGGTTGGTTTTGTTTGGGTGGTATCCCAGATACAGGTTTTTGCGTTCTTAATTTATTGGTGTCTACCTCGCCAAAAATGTCTTTATCGATGATCGATTTATAGCGATAACCAGTCAATGGAACCGTGTGTTCTAGATACTTTTCGTCAATTTCCTCAATAAATCTGCTAGGCTCTGCATCGACTAGTTTTCCCCATCGATATCTGGTTTGCGCATAGGTGAGGTAGGCCTTTTGTTCTGCTCTAGTCAGTGCTACATAAAACAACCTTCGTTCTTCTTCCAGCTCTGATCGCGTGTTCATGCTCATGGCTGAAGGAAATAGGTCTTCCTCTAGACCAACGATGTAAACCACAGGAAACTCTAATCCTTTGGCCAAATGAATCGTCATGAGCGCCACGCGCTCTTCTCCATCCATATCTCGATCCATATCAGTAGCAAGCGCTACATCTTCCAAGAATTCAGATAGTGCTCCGCGGGCGTCGGCAATCTCTTGTTGTCCTTCGACAAAGTCTTTAATACCGTTGAGCAACTCCTCAATGTTTTCCATTTTGGCCACCCCTTCAGGTGTGCCATCTTTTTTAAACTCGAGTAGAAGTCCCGTTTTCTTGACCACCTGAGCAGCTAGCTCAAATGCATCCAATTGTTTTTCTAACACTTGAAAACTCTGAATCATCCGGGCAAATTCTTCCAGTTTGTTACGCGTACCACCATGTACCGAAAGCAATCCTTGATCTAAACGAATCAACACATCAAACAGAGAGATCTGTTGTTGGTCAGCAGCCAGGGTCAACTTGTCTATGGTAGCATCACCAATTCCACGGGCGGGAAAATTGATGATCCTCTTAAGTGCTTCCTCATCTTGGGGATTAACTATAAGCCTTAAATAGGCTAATACATCCTTGATTTCTTTTCGCTGATAAAACGAAAGACCTCCAAAGATTTTATAGGGTATATCTCTTTTGCGCAATGCGTCTTCAATCGCTCTGGATTGAGCATTGGTTCGATAGAGCACGGCAAAATCACTTGGCTTTTTGTGTTCCTGATGTTGCGTTTCCCATATGGAAGCGGCCACAAATCTACCCTCTTCAGCATCTGTGGGGCTTCTGTGAACAGTAATGGGTTGCCCAAGGTCATTGTCTGTCCAAACTTTTTTGTCAATTTGATTTTTGTTGTGTGAAATGACAGTATTAGCCGCTTCGACAATAGTCTGGGTGGATCGATAATTTTGTTCCAGACGATACATAGCGACACCGTCATAGTCCTTTTGAAAGTTTAGAATATTGCTGATGTTCGCTCCGCGAAATGAATAGATGCTTTGGGCATCGTCACCAACGACACAAATATTTTGGTACCGATCTGCAAGTGCTTTGACAATCAAGTATTGCGAATGATTCGTGTCTTGATACTCATCGACCAAAATGTACTTAAAACGATCCTGATATCTAGCTAAAACATCAGGAAAACGAGTCAATAACTCATTGGTTTTGAGCAATAAGTCATCAAAGTCCATAGCTCCAGCCCTAAAACATCGCTCCACATAATTCTGATAGATCTCCCCTAGTCTCGGTCTTTTGGCCATGGCGTCCGATTCCATGAGCTCGGGATTGTTGAAATATGCTTTAACGGTAATCAGGCTGTTTTTATAGGAGGATATTCGGTTCTGAATCTGTTTGTACTTATATAACTCAGTATCCAGACCCATTTCTTTGATTATGGATGAAATTAGACGTTGCGAATCTTGAGTGTCGTAGATGGTAAAATTATTCGGGTAACCCAATCGATGCCCTTCAACGCGCAAAAGTTTGGCAAAAACCGAGTGAAATGTACCCATCCAAAGGTTTTTGGCTTCAGAGGCACCTACCAAAGTCGCTATACGGTGCTTCATCTCTCTAGCGGCTTTGTTGGTAAAGGTCAAGGCCAATATATTAAACGCGTCTACTCCCTGTTGCATCAAATGCGCCATCCGAAAAGTAAGTACACGGGTTTTACCTGAACCTGCTCCAGCAATCACCATCAGCGGACCAGTTTTGTGCAGAACCGCTTCTTTTTGAGCTGTATTTAGTTCGTCTATATAGTTTTCCAAAACACCAGGAATTAGCTGTAAAATTAGCCATTATCAAGGCCAACAAAAAATGAATAGTTCATTAATTATAAACAGAACTTTCCATACAAATCATATTTCGTACATTTCAACAACAAATAAATTTTTATGAAAAAGTATCTTTTAGGATTTGCATTGTTGACATCCTTACACGGATGGTCTCAAAGCAATCATTTATCGGAACAAACTTATGCTGAGATTGAGCAAAAGGTCATTGATTGGCGCAGGCATTTTCACCAAAATCCAGAACTATCAAATCGAGAATTCAAAACGGCAGAAGTGATTGCCAAGCACCTAAAATCTTTGGGGCTTGAGGTAGAAACTGGGGTAGCAAAAACAGGAGTTGTTGGAATTTTAAAGGGAAAACACCCGGGAAAGGTTTTGGCCTTGAGGGCTGATATCGACGCGCTCCCTGTAGAAGAGAGAAACGACTTACCCTTCAAGTCCAAAGTTAAGACTACATTTTTAGATACACCTGTTGGTGTGATGCATGCCTGTGGTCACGATACCCATACGGCTATTTTGATGGGTGCTGCAGAACTGTTGAGTAAGCATCGCGATCAGATTTATGGAACGATAAAGTTTATTTTTCAACCTGCTGAAGAAGGACCACCACCGGGGGAAGTTGGTGGCGCACTAGAAATGGTTAAAGAAGGTGTTTTAAAAAATCCGGATGTCGATATCATCGTGGGGCTCCACATTAATTCGCAAACTCCTGTGGGGATGATTCGCTATAAACCAGGAGGAACAATGGCTGCTGCTCAACGGTTTGTGCTTAAAATCAATGGAAAGCAAACTCATGGTTCACAACCATGGGCGGGTGTAGACCCTATATTGATTGCAGCTAAAGTAATTGATGCCTATCAAACCATTATTTCAAGAGAGAGTGATTTAACCAATGAAGCAGCGGTCATATCTGTAGGAAAAATAACGGCCGGTGTTCGCTTCAATATTATTCCTGAATCCTGTGAGCTAATTGGTACGGTGCGCACTTTAGACTTTGCGATGCAAAAACATATCAACCAACGCATGAAAGAGTTGGCTGAGGGAATCGCAGCAGCTTACGGGGGTACCGCAGAATTGGATATCCAAAACTCAACTTCTATAACGAATAACGAACCTAGTTTAGTGAATGAGTTATTACCTACTCTTGAGCGAGTGGCTGGTAAAGATCAGGTTGTTCTGTCCAAAGCGACAACGGGCGCAGAAGATTTCTCCTATTTCCAAGAGCAAATACCTGGATTCTATTTCTTTTTGGGGGGTATGACTCCCGGTAGCACAGGGTCTTACCCTCACCACACACCAGATTTTAAAATAGATGAATCTGGATTATTATTGGGCGTCAAGGCAATGACTGAAATAAGTTTGGACTATTTAAGTAAATAGTCTGTAAAATCAACTATTTAAAGGCAAATCAATTATGGTTTGCCTTTTTCTTTTTTAGTGCTTCTAGCTTTTAGTGGAGAACTGTGGTTTTGGAATTTTTTCTGAGCATATACGCGTCCTTGTTCCCACCACTGTGCCATTTGTTGTCGATCAAAAATGAGTGCATTTTCTGTGAGTTTTGTGGGGGTATAGTACAGGTGTAGGGCGACACCATGGTGTTTGGCCATCACAATTCCCTCAGAGATATCATGGGCTTTAATTTGGTCTATCATAAATCCAAACATATGAATCAATAACGAAAATGGATTGTATCCCAAAACTTTTGTTTTATTCATGTGTTCTGACTCAAGAATCACTACATCAATTTCGGTAGCCCCACGCCTAATAGCTTCTTGAATCGGGATTAAATTCCCTAATCCACCGTCTCCATAATCGTATCCGTTTTTTTGAACCAAAGACATGAAAGGAACATAATTGGCTGATATCCAAATCCAATCAATAAATTCTTGATAGGTATAATCGCTCAGCACTTTGTACTCAATACGGTATTTGGACAGATTGGCAGTAGTCACCACAATTTCTGGTCCTTGGGTCTTTAATTGATCAAAATCTTGTGAAGAAAAGTTTTTTTCAATAGTTTTTCTGAGTGCATGACTTTCCCCAAAGGTTCTACGCCTTCTTAAGAATTGATAGAGCGTAGTTAAGTAATTAATAGACACATAAGATCGAACACCTTTTTTGCGCACCCTAAATGGATGAATACTGAAAATATCGCTTTGTTGGATATTGGTGTAAATGCCGTGTAATTTGTCTATTTGCCCTAGTGCCAAGTGAGGTAAAAGAAGGCTACCCGTAGAGGTTCCCACCAATAAATCATAACTCCTACCCTGCTCCTGAATCAGGTATTGGGCAACACCTCCAGCAAATGCTCCCTTGCTTCCACCCCCCGAAATGACCAATGCCCTCATAGGCTAAATGTACGTTCTTTGGGGTGAATCACAAACCCCAAATCGCCAGAATTTGTACCTTAGTGGGGTGAATCATTCCAGTCAAATTTTCCAAACGCCCCTAGTATACCTTAAAGGTGTTGGGCCTCAGAGAGCCAAAGTGATGGCTGAGGTATTTGGTTTGCATACTTTTGTTGATCTCCTTCATTTTTTTCCTTTTCGCTATGTCGATAAAACCCAATGGTTAACCATAGCTCAGCTTCAACCTAATTTGGCTGAAATCCAGATCAAAGGTACCCTGGTACATCTGGAAGAAGTCCCCCAAAAAAGAGGTTCAAGACTTGTTGGGCATTTTTCTGATGAAACTGGTAGCATGGAATTAGTTTGGTTTAAAGGAACTAAATGGTTGAGACAAAATTTAAAGATCGGTCATAAGTACAGTGTATTTGGCAAAGTACAGCGCTTTGGCTCCAGTTATTCAATGCCTCATCCGGATATGGAGATTTATCCTCCTGAAAAGGCTCAATTTACTGCCTCAATTAGGCCGATCTATCCAAGCAGTGAGCGTCTTCAGTCAGCTCAAATAAGTCAAAAAGTAATTGGAGGATGGGTGATGGAGCTCCTGCTTCAGTATGGAAAACACCTAGAGGAGTCGCTACCTAATTCTTTGATGGAACGCCAAGCATTAATCGGTTTACCCCAAGCGTTGTTCCACATACATTTTCCGAAAAACTTGAATCTGTTGGCTCAAGCCCAAAAAAGGCTCAAGTTTGAAGAGCTCTTTTTTATTCAAATGCAGCTATTGCGCAACAAAGCGATTAGACGCAGCAAGGTAAAAGGCTATGCATTCAATCTAGTAGGCCAATACTTCAATGAGTTTTATCAGCATCATTTACCTTTTGAATTGACCAACGCACAAAAACGGGTTGTTAAAGAAATCAGGTCAGATCTGGGAAGTAATGCTCAAATGAATAGATTGCTTCAAGGAGATGTAGGATCAGGAAAAACCATGGTCGCAGTACTCTGTTTTTTGATGGCCGTAGACAATGGTTTTCAATCGTGTTTGGTGGCGCCCACAGAAATATTGGCCCAACAACATTTCAGAGGGATTAGTGATTTATTGGCGCCTGTGGGTTTACGGGTTGCGCTATTGACTGGGTCAGTAAAAAATAAAGAGCGCACCAATTTGTTATCGGATTTAAAAGAAGGCAATATTCATGTGTTAGTGGGAACTCATGCCTTGTTCGAGGATACGGTGATTTTTCACCACCTAGGCTTGGCGGTTATCGATGAACAACACCGGTTTGGGGTAGCCCAACGAGCAAAACTTTGGCATAAGAATGATATTCCTCCTCATGTTTTAGTGATGACGGCTACACCCATACCCAGAACATTGGCCATGAGTCTGTATGGTGATCTGGATATTTCTGTAATTGATGAGCTTCCACCTGGCCGTCAAGAAATTAAGACAGTTTGGCGCACTGATGCTCATCGATTGAAGGTATTTGGTTTTATTAAAGAACAAATAGCATTGGGTCGACAGGTTTATATTGTCTATCCGCTAATCAATGAGTCCCAAGCCATGGATTATAAAGACCTCATGGATGGATATGAGTCGATTACCCGGGAATTTCCCATGCCAAATTACCAAGTTTCCATAGTACATGGTCAAATGAAATCTGATGACAAAGCGATTGAAATGGATCGTTTTGTCCGAGGAATTTCACAGATTATGGTGGCTACTACAGTTATAGAAGTAGGTGTCAATGTCCCTAATGCTTCAGTCATGGTGATTGAAAGTGCTGAGCGATTTGGGCTTTCACAGTTACACCAACTCAGGGGACGAGTTGGAAGGGGAGCCGAACAAAGCTACTGCATATTGATGTCCGCGGACCAAATCAGTGAAGATGCCAAGCTGAGACTTCATACTATGACACAAACTAACGACGGATTTGCTTTGTCAGAAGTTGATTTGAAACTAAGGGGCCCAGGGGATTTAATGGGTACCCAACAAAGTGGTGTCCTTCAATTAAAAATAGCCGACTTAACTCAAGATCAGGAATTGTTGAGTTTGGCCAGAAAAGAAGCCATGAGTATTTTACATGCAGACCCCACTTTATCACAAACAGAACACAGCGTGTTAAAAAAAGCTTTTGAAGCGGTACTTAGACACAAAAATATCTGGAATTACATCAGTTGAACGTCGTAATTTTTAGGCGTTTGAGACTTTAATTGATCAATCATTTTTTACTTTTACACACGTTGGATGTGCACTTATTTTTACATCCATCAAATCAATTTTACTCACAGATTATGGCTAAAACACTTTTTGATAAAGTATGGGACGCTCATGTAGTCCACTCCATAGAAAATGGTCCAGATGTTTTGTTTATCGACAGACATATGGTGCATGAAGTAACCAGCCCGGTAGCTTTTCTGGGCCTGAAACAGCGAGGAATTCGCGTCAAATTTCCTGAGCGTACTTTTGCCACGGCTGACCACAACACCCCTACTATCAATCAACATTTACCTGTTGAAGATCCACTTTCAGCCAACCAATTGGCGATGTTGGAACAAAATGCCCGTGAACACGGAATCAGTTATTGGGGATTGGGTCACCAGAAAAATGGAATTGTCCATGTGGTTGGACCTGAATACGGGATTACATTACCTGGGGCCACTATAGTTTGTGGTGATTCACATACTTCCACCCATGGTGCTTTTGGAGCGATTGCTTTTGGAATCGGAACTTCTGAGGTTGAAATGGTCTTGTCCACACAATGTATCATGCAGCCGAAACCCAAAAGTATGCGTATAAACATTACTGGGTCTTTGCAAAAAGGAGTTACTCCTAAAGATGTGGCTTTATATATAATCAGTCAATTATCCACCTCTGGAGCCACTGGTTATTTTGTTGAATATGCTGGGCCTGTTTTTTCTGAAATGAGTATGGAGGGCCGGATGACTGTGTGCAATTTAAGTATTGAGATGGGGGCCCGTGGAGGGATGATTGCCCCAGATCAAAAGACTTTTGATTATGTTGCTGGTAGAGAATTTGCCCCTAAAGGTCAAGACTTTGATAAGGCTATGAATTATTGGTCAACATTGTATTCCGATGATCAGGCTTCGTTTGATAAAGAGTACACCTTTGATGGCGATAAAATAGAACCGATGATCACTTATGGAACCAATCCAGGAATGGGATTGGGTATCAGTCAAAATATTCCAATGGCTCAGAGTCTAGATGGCGGTGTAGCCACCTACAAAAAATCACTAGGATATATGGATTTTAGTGAAGGTGATGCCATGTTGGGTAAAAAAGTAGACTACGTATTTATCGGCAGCTGTACCAATGGTCGTATTGAAGATTTCAGGGCATTTGCCAGCATTGTTCGCGGCAGAAAGAAAGCGGACCATGTAACTGCCTGGTTGGTACCTGGTTCTCACCTAGTGGCCCAATCGATCAAAGAAGAAGGTTTGTTGTCGGTTTTTGAAGATGCCGGTTTTACACTTCGCGAACCTGGTTGTTCCGCTTGTTTGGCGATGAATGACGATAAAATTCCTGCGGGTAAATACGCTGTGAGCACATCAAACAGAAATTTTGAGGGAAGACAAGGACCGGGAGCTCGTACCCTACTCGCCTCTCCATTAGTCGCTGCTGCAGCTGCTGTAACAGGACACGTAACTGATCCACGTACTTTATTATAATTGATTGCTATGGCATACGAACCTTTCAATACCTTAACTTCAAGTGCAGTTCCTCTGCCTATTGAAAATGTAGATACGGATCAAATCATTCCTGCACGCTTTCTAAAAGCTACGGAACGAACAGGTTTTGGCGATAATCTATTTAGAGATTGGCGCTACAACAACGACAATACCCCTAAGACTGATTTTGTGCTCAACAACCCAATTTATCAGGGTAAAATACTCGTTGGTGGTAAAAATTTTGGTTCTGGATCTTCACGTGAACACGCTGCTTGGGCAGTGTATGACTACGGATTTAGGTGTGTAGTATCCAGCTTTTTTGCTGATATTTTTAAAAACAACTGTTTGAATATCGGTGTACTACCCGTTCAGGTCACTCCAGAATTTTTAGTCGAAATATTTGCCGCTGTAGAATCTGATCCCCAAGCCACGTTTACTGTAGACCTACCTGCGCAAAAAATTTCAATTGACTCCACTGGTTCCGCGTGTAGCTTCGATATCAATGGGTACAAAAAAAACAACATGCTGAACGGGTTTGATGATATTGACTTTTTAATCAGTCAATCTCAACAAATAGATGCATTTGCTGCACAATCTCCCTTGTAATGTCCCCTAGTAAAAAAAGAACGATTGAGATTATGGACACCACCCTCAGGGATGGTGAACAAACTTCTGGAGTGTCTTTTTCTGTATCTGAAAAAAGTACTTTAGCTCAACTCTTGATCGAAGAACTAGGTGTAGATAGAATTGAAGTAGCCTCTGCCCGTGTATCCGAAGGTGAGCTTGCCGCAGTCCAAGAGATCACCTCCTGGGCACAACTACAAAACCACCTACACAGAATTGAGGTACTTACTTTTGTTGATGGTGGAGTGTCTTTGGATTGGATGGATAAAGCGGGAGCTAAAGTTCAAAATTTATTGACCAAAGGCTCCTTAAACCACCTGACCCATCAGCTGAAGAAAACACCTCAGGAACATTTTTCGGACATACAATGGACGATAGAACAAGCCCAATTCAGGGGAATACAAACCAATATATACCTGGAAGATTGGAGTAATGGAATGCGCCACAGCGAGTCTTATGTATGGGACTACCTAAATTTCTTGTCCACACAACCCATCCAAAGGGTTCTATTACCAGATACCTTGGGCGTACTAACACATCGAGAAACGTTTAGTTTTTTAGATAAAATTATCCAGAAGTACCCAGAACTTCATTTTGATTTTCATGGACACAATGATTATGACTTGAGCGTAGCCAATGTGATGGAAGCGATCCATGCAGGAATTCACGGACTGCACCTCACAGTAAATGGAATGGGTGAACGCGCTGGAAATGCCCCACTGGCCAGTGTAATTGCGTGTTTAAATGATTTCTTTCCCCAGGTAAAAACCAATATTTACGAAAAGAACCTATTTAAGGTGAGTAAATTGGTTTCCGCTTTTACGGGTATTCCCATTCCGGCCAATAAACCTATTGTCGGCGATAATGTATTCACCCAAACAGCCGGTATTCATGCGGATGGTGACGAAAAAAACAACCTCTATTTCAATGATTTATTACCAGAGCGCTTCGGACGAAAACGAAAGTATGCCCTGGGTAAAACATCCGGCAAGGCCAATATTCTCAAGAATGTACAAGAACTTGGTTTGACCCTGAACGATGAAGCGCTCAGAAAAGTAACGGCTCGTATTATTGAACTGGGCGACAAAAAAGAAAAAGTCACTCAAGACGACTTGCCTTACATTATCTCTGATGTTTTGGACCAAGTGACGGAACAAAAAAGAGTAAAAATTGAGTCGTACGTATTAACCCATGCAAAAGGATTAAATCCTACAGCCACTATATTGTTGCGCATAGATGATCAGACCTTTGAATCAAGCGCCTCTGGAGATGGACAATACGATGCCTTTATCAATGCGTTAAGAGCGGTCTACAAAAAAGAGAAAAAGGCACTCCCTTTATTGGTGGATTACGCTGTGCGCATACCGCCAGGAAGTCATTCAGATGCCTTGTGCGAAACACATATTACTTGGCTTTTTGCCGAAAAAGAATTTACTACACGCGGCTTGGATTCCGACCAAACGGTATCGGCGATTAAAGCCACTGAAAAAATGCTCAATATAATTTAACTATGAATCTAAAAATTGCCTTATTGGCCGGAGATGGTATTGGTCCCGAAGTAATTGACCAAGCAGTAAAAGTATCTGATGCAGTGGCCCGTAAATACGGCCATCAAATCACTTGGATGCCTGCCCTCACAGGTGCAGCAGCCATCGATGACTGTGGAGAGCCTTACCCTTTGTCTACCCACGAAGTGTGTCTTCAAGCGGACGCCGTGTTATTCGGAGCTATTGGACATCCAAAATACGACAATGATCCATCTGCCAAAGTGAGACCTGAACAAGGTCTGCTTAAAATGCGTAAACAATTGGGCTTATTTGCCAACGTACGCCCGACCTTTACATTCCCCTCCCTCATCGATAAATCACCCCTTAAAAGAGAGCGAATTGAAGGAACAGATCTTGTTTTTTTAAGAGAATTAACTGGGGGAATTTATTTTGGAGATAAAGGACGTACAGACGGAGGAAACACTGCATATGATCACTGTGTGTATACGCGCGAAGAAGTGCAAAGACTCGCCAAAAAAGGGTTTGAACTAGCCATGCAACGCTCTAAAAAGTTGTGTTGTGTAGATAAAGCCAATGTGCTTGAAACCTCTAGACTTTGGAGGGAAACCGTTCAAGCGATGGAAAAAGATTATCCCGAGGTAACAGTGAGCTATGAATTTGTGGATGCTGTGGCCATGAGATTAGTGCAGTGGCCTAACAGCTATGATGTATTGATTACAGAAAACCTCTTCGGTGATATTTTAACGGATGAAGCATCAGTAATATCAGGTTCTATGGGGCTCATGCCTTCCGCCTCTATTGGGTTAAAAACATCTTTATTTGAACCAATTCACGGATCATATCCTCAAGCGGCAGGAAAAGACATCGCTAACCCACTGGCTACTGTATTGTCAGCTGCTATGATGTTTGAGGATGCCTTCCAGCTGAAAACTGAAGCTCAAGCCATTAGAGATGTGGTGAATAAGTCATTGGCGGAAGGTATCGTCACCGAAGATCTTTCCGATGGGGGGAAAAGCTATAAAACCTCTGAGGTAGGAGATTGGCTGGCAGCTCATGTATAAACGAATAAAAAAACGGCCCTTAACAGGGCCGTTTTTTTTATAATAAGTAGTCGGTGTGAAGAAAGTTTGACCCCCTTTCGTCCAAAATAGACTTTAAGATTTGATTGTTGTATTCATTGTCTTTGGAGGCTACAAAAGTCCGGATTGAGAAAGAGCGCAAAGCATCATGCACACTTAAGGTAGCTACCGCAGAATCTTTACGACCTGTAAATGGATACATATCAGGTCCTCTTTGGCAGGAGGAATTAAGATTAACCCGGCAGACTAAATTGACTAACACATCTACTAGTGGGCTTAATGTTTGGGGATCTTGACCAAAAACACTGACTTGTTGGCCGTAAGGTGACTCAGCCATATCATCTAATGGGGTATGAATATCCGTAAAGGGTACGATGGGTACTACTGGACCAAATTGCTCTTCATGAAATACCCGCATTCGGTGATCTACAGGAAACAGTACTGCCGGCCAAATAAAATTAGAAGTTCGTTCTCCCCCTTTCACATTGAGAATCTTCGCTCCATGGGAAACAGCATCCTCAATAAGCCCATGAATATAATCTGGTTTATCCACTTCAGGGAGCGGGGTTAAAAACACCTTTGGATCCCAGGGATTACCAAAAATTAATTCATCAACTTTTTTAGAAAATTTTTGATTGAATTCTTCCGCAATATCTTCGTGTACATAGATAATTTTCAACGCTGTGCAACGCTGTCCATTAAATGATAGACTTCCGGCTACACATTCGGATACGGCTAAATCTAAATCGGCATCGGGTAAAATAATGGCTGGATTTTTGGCTTCAAGTCCTAAAACCAAACGCAATCTATTCTTCTTGGGATGAATTTCTTGGAGCGCATTGGCCGAAGTACTGTTTCCGATTAAAGCCAATACATCAACTAGACCAGACTTCATCATAGGTGATGCCAATGTTCGTCCCCTGCCAAAAACAATGTTAACTACACCTGGAGGAAAACAACTAGCAAAGGCTGCTAATAATGGAGCCATGAGTAATACCCCGTATTTAGCTGGTTTAAAGATCACCGTATTACCCATCATAAGCGCAGGGATCAGTAAAGCAAATGCCTCATTTAAGGGATAATTATAAGGCCCTAAACAGAGAATAACTCCTAAAGGACCTCTTCGGATTTGCGCATAAACTCCTTCATGTCTGTGGAAACGAGCCGCATCACGATCCATGTTTTTGTATTCCTCGATGGTATCATGGATGTAAACTATGGTTCGGTCAAATTCTTTTTGAGCGTCGGGAAGTGATTTCCCAATTTCCCACATCAGTAATTTCACAATTTCTTCCCTTTGTTGAAGCATTAAATCGGTGAATTTCTTCATCGCTTTAATGCGCTTCAAAGGTCTCATGGTGGGCCACAAACCTTTGCCTAAATCATAGGCTGCCCGGGCTGCATGAAGCGCCTCCATTCCAGCCTTTTCATCGATATCAGGGATGCTTCCCAAATAGGTTTTATCCCCCTCTTGGGTTGACGAAATAGTTGAGTTTACTTCAATAACAGGGCCATTCCACGTTTTGATTTCACCGCCGACTAAATATTGATTTAGTTCTAAGGGGTGATGGATACGAAATGGTTCTGGAATGAATTGACTCATAGTTTAAATTTAGACGATTGGTTTCATCGCAGTCATGGAGGCACGCAACCTGGCTCCTACCTGCTCAACCGGGTGTTGACGAATTACCGCATTAATGGCCACTAATTTTTGATTAGGAACACTATTGTCGCGCTCTTTACCAAAGGTAGCACCAATTACATCAACATCAATTTTTTGCATGAAATTTTTGAGTAATGGCTTACACGCGTGATCAAAAAGATAACATCCGTATTCAGCTGTGTCTGAGATTACGCGATTCATTTCAAACAACTTCTTACGCGCGATTGTGTTGGCGATTAAAGGTGTTTCATGTAGTGACTCATAATAAGCAGATTCAGCAATAATTCCAGAATCAGTCATAGCTTCAAAGGCTAACTCTACTCCAGCGCGAACCATAGCTACCATCAATACACCTTGATCATAAAATGTTTGTTCACTGATGTGTTCTGATGTAGCTGGTGTTTTCTCAAAAGCAGTTTCCGCAGTTTGGGCCCTCCAGGTAAGCAGATTTTTATCTTCAGCAGCCCAATCTTCCATCATTGTTTTGGAAAAATGACCACTGATGATATCGTCCATATGCTTTTGAAACAATGGACGCATAATTTCTTTTAATTCTTCAGATAGTTCAAAAGCCTTGATCTTAGCAGGATTGGACAAACGATCCATCATGTGGGTGATTCCCCCATATTTGAGTCCCTCTGTGATGGTCTCCCAACCGTATTGGATCAATTTGGATGCATAGCCGGGATCAATGCCTTTTTCCACCATCTTGTCAAAACAAAGGATGGATCCAGTTTGAAGCAAGCCGCATAAAATAGTTTGCTCTCCCATTAAATCAGATTTCACCTCAGCGACAAAGGAAGATTGTAACACACCGGCTTTGTGACCGCCTGTGGCCACTGCATAGGCTTTTGCTTGAGCCAAACCTTTGCCTTCAGGATCATTTTCTGGGTGGACAGCAATAAGGGTAGGAACACCAAAACCTCGTTTATATTCCTCTCTTACCTCCGAACCAGGTGATTTGGGGGCAACCATAATTACGGTAAGGTCTTTTCGGATCTGAGTACCTTCTTCGACGATATTAAAACCATGAGAGTACGATAAAGTAGCCCCTTTTTTCATCAAGGGCATCACGGCCGATACAACCGCCGTATGTTGTTTATCAGGAGTAAGGTTGATCACCAAATCCGCTTGAGGAATTAAGGTTTCATAGTTCCCTACGGTAAATCCGTTTTCACTTGCTTGAACAAATGAAGCACGTTTTTGAGCAATTGCCTCATCTCTCAATGTATAGGAAATATCCAGACCACTGTCACGCATGTTTAATCCTTGATTTAAACCTTGTGCTCCACAGCCAATAATGACGATTTTTAACCCTTTTAAAGCTTCTACCCCATCGGTGAACTCAGAGGTGTCCATAAATCTGCATTGTCCTAACTGGGCCAATTGTTCTCTTAGCGAAAGTGTATTAAAGTAATTGCTCATTTTATTTTTTTTGGTTGATGGTGTTTAATATAGTACTGATCGGCATGGCTTCTTTGGAAACAGCTATGCGTCCTGAACGGACAAACTGCCTGATGCCAAACGGCGTTAGTGATTCGTGAAGTTCATCAATTTCATGACGTCTTCCTGTTTTTGATATCACAAAAAACTCTCTAGAAACCGTCACTATTTGCGCGTTGCTTTCCTTGATGATGTTTTGGATTTGTCGTTCGTCAAACAACAAATTTGAAGAAATTTTAAATAAGGCAGACTCTTGGTAAATGATCTCCTCATCTTGGTGACTAAATACTTTAATCACTTCTACTTGCTTTTCTATTTGTCCTACGATGTTTTCAACCCATTTTTGGGTAGTATTTACCACAATCGTAAACTTAGACACCTGAGGAATTTCGGATGGTGAAACATTCAAGCTCTCTATGTTAATGTGCCTTTTAAGAAAGATTCCCGAAATTCGGTTTAACATTCCTACCTGATTTTCCGAATATACGGAGATGGTGTACCACTTGTTTTCCATAATCTTTAACTAGCTTAAACGAATATCTGAAACAGAACTTCCCGAGGGAATCATCGGGAATACATTTTCCTCATTCTCCACTTTTATCTCCAGAAAATAAGGTGTTTTGGCAGCAACCATTTCCTCGATAGCCGCTTTCAAATCTGCTCGTTGGTCTACACGCTTGCCGGGTATATAGTACCCTTTAGCGATGGTTACAAAGTCTGGATTGGTCATGACCGTCGAGGCATACCTTGAATCAAAAAATAATTCTTGCCATTGACGCACCATGCCTAGGTGTTCATTGTTGAGCACTACTATTTTAACCGCTGCTTGGGTTTGATAGATAGTTCCTAGCTCTTGAATATTCATTTGAAAACCACCATCACCAATCACTGTGATTACCTCTCGTTCAGGGGCGCCCATCTTGGCTCCAATGGCACTGGGCAAGGCAAATCCCATAGTTCCTAATCCACCTGAAGTTATAGTGCTCTTGGGCAATGTTTCTTGAGCGTAGCGACAAGCGATCATCTGGTGTTGGCCCACATCCGTAACAACAATGGCTTGGGATTGGGTAGCTACATTAATTTGTTCAATAACTTCAGCCATACTGATTCCAGGACCAGTTGGGTTCATTTCTTTATCAATAACTTCCTTAAACTCAACTTCATATAATTGATCAAAGGAAGATTGCCATTGACTGTGGTTGTTTTCCTTTACTAGTGGAAGTAAGGCCGCTAGAGTTTGTTTGCAATTGCCCAAAACACCCACATCCACCTTCACATTCTTATTGATTTCGGCTTTATCAATATCAAAATGAATGATTTTCGCTTGTTTGGCATAGGTATTCAAATCTCCCGTAACCCGGTCATCAAAGCGCATACCAATGGCGATGAGCACATCACACTCGTTGGTCAATACATTGGGAGCATAATTACCGTGCATACCCACCATACCTACATTGTGTTTGTGCGCGGTGGGCAATGCGCTTTTTCCCAGTATCGTCCAGGCTGCGGGTATCGTAGTTTTCTCGATAAATGTTTTAAGTTCTTGCTCAGCATTTCCCAACACAACACCTTGTCCGTAGACAATCATCGGTTTTTTGGCTTCATTAATCAAAGACGCAGCTTGATGGATACACTCCATGTCTATCTGAGGCTCAGGCAAATAAGAACGAACATGATCACAGGGTGTGTATTCGAACTCAAAAAGCTCAAATTGCGCATTTTTGGTTATGTCCACCAAAACTGGTCCGGGTCTACCTGAACGCGCTATATAAAAGGCTTTTGCTAAAATATAGGGGATTTCAGCAGCTTTAGTGATTTGATAATTCCATTTGGTTATCGGCGTAGATATACCGATGATATCTGTCTCTTGAAAGGCATCTGATCCCAAAAGGTGTCTACCTACTTGTCCCGTAATGCATACCAATGGAGTTGAATCGATTTGGGCATCAGCAATTCCGGTAACCAAGTTTGTAGCGCCAGGCCCAGATGTAGCCACGGCTACACCTACCTTACCTGTCGCTCGAGCATATCCTTGGGCGGCATGTGCAGCCCCTTGTTCGTGACGTACCAATACATGCCTCAATCGATCTTGAAATTTATACAGTTCGTCATAAAAGGGCATAATAGCGCCCCCTGGATATCCGTAAATCAGGTTGACACCTTCTGCCAACAAACAATGAACAATAGCTTCAGCTCCTGATATTTGATTGGGTAATTTTGTTGTCATGATCCTAAAATTGGTCAGTGGTGCATCCTTTTGAGGCGGATGAAACTGTTTTGGCGTATTTATACATACTTCCTTTGGATATTTTTAATGCAGGTGCTACCCATTTGGCTCGTCGTTCAGCCAATTCTTGTTCGGAAACATCCACAGTAATTGTGTTTGTTTTTGCATCGATGGTGATCCGGTCACCATCTTGTACCAAGGCTATGTTGCCTCCGCACTGAGCTTCAGGGGCCACGTGTCCTACGACAAATCCATGAGTACCTCCTGAGAATCTACCGTCGGTGATGAGCGCAACTGATTTGCCCAGTCCCGCTCCCATAATAGCTGCAGTAGGTTTAAGCATCTCAGGCATTCCAGGACCTCCTTGAGGACCTTCGTAGCGTATAACTACCACATCACCCGCTTGGACTTTTCCTTGTTGAATACCATCATTAGCGGCATACTCTCCCTCAAATACGCGGGCAGGACCTTGAAAATAGAGGCCTTCTTTGCCTGTGATTTTGGCTACAGCACCCTCTTGTGCTAGATTACCGAATAAAATCCTGATGTGACCGCTTTCCTTGATCGGTTGATCTAGGGGATAGATTACTTTTTGACCGGGTGTTAAAGAGGGAACTTCTGCTAGATTTTCAGCGATCGTCTTTCCAGTGACCGTCATGCAGTCACCGTGAAGCATATTATTTTCCAACATAAACTTCATCACAGCAGGTACACCACCCACAGCGTGAAGATCTTCCATTAAGTATTGGCCACTAGGTTTTAAATCGGCTAAAAAGGGTGTGTTGTCTGATATTTTTTGAAAATCTTTCAGCGTCCAGGGTATATCTGCTGCATGGGCTATAGCCAACATATGCAATACGGCATTGGTTGAACCACCTAAAACAGTGATGACCTTAAATGCGTTTTCCAATGATTTTTTGGTAACAATATCTTTGGGTTTTAAGTCCTTTTCGATCAACAAGCGCAAAGCTTGCCCAGCGCTTTCTGCATCAGTGATCTTTAGGTCATCGTTGGCCGGATTTGACGCATTGTATGGCAATGCCATCCCCATTGCTTCAATGGCTGAGGCCATAGTGTTGGCAGTATACATGCCTCCACAGGCACCTGGGCCAGGGCAAGCATTGAGAATAACTCCTTGATAATCTTCATCGGTAATGGTTCCGGCGACTTTTTCGCCCCAAGCTTCAAAGGCAGAGACAACATCTAATTTTTTTCCATGGTAACAGCCAGATGCAATGGTCCCTCCATAAACTAAGATCGAAGGTCGATTGAGTCGCAACATGGCCATTAATGCTCCAGGCATGTTTTTATCACAACCAACAACTGGAATCAGTCCGTCGTAGCTCATCGCTTGTACGACTGTCTCCATAGAGTCCGCAATAATATCTCTGGAAGGAAGCGAATAACGCATACCCGAAGTACCCATCGATATACCATCACTTACGCCAATAGTGTGAAAAATAAGTCCGATCATGTCTGTGTCTTGAACCCCCTTTTTTATTGATTTGGCTAAATCATTGAGGTGCATATTACACGGATTCCCTTCGTATCCGGTACTGGCAATACCTATAAAAGGTTTTTTTAAATCTTCAACACTTAATCCCAAAGCGTGCAACATAGCTTGAGCAGCGGGTTGTGTTGGATCTTGAGTTACGTTTTTGCTATACTTGTTGAGTTCCATAGTTAAATTTCAAGGACTGTGTCATCAAAAATCAAAGGTATAAGATTGAGGAAACCCAGGAAGACAAACTTAAAATTTACGCTATTTTCAAAGCCCTTTTAAGACATGTATCATATTGAAAATCAAATAAATGAATTGATTTTTTTCACATATTCAGAATTTAATTTCTCCGTGAATTTTATTCAAAATATTCATCGAGCGATCTGTATTGTAACGCTTCGTAAATATGATCTAGGTTCACGCGTTCTTGTTGTTCCAGATCAGCAATGGTTCTTGACACCTCATATAACATCGCCTGAGTGCGTATGGAGTACTTTTTCTGAGTCATATAGTGTACCCAAAAAGATTTAATTTCTCGATTGTTTTCCACGTGTTGCCACCAGGTGTTTGGCTGGTTACCCACTTGAGCCAAACGCATTTTGCGAAACTGACAACTTTTTTCAATGCGTTCATACACTAGAGAAGAGCTAGGTCCAATGGGTGCCTCAAGTAAATCTTCCTGAGGCAGTTTGGGGATGTCAATTTGAAGGGGTATTCGGTCCAATAGTGGTTTTGAGATCTTATTTCTATAGGATTTATCCCGATGCTCATCCCTATTTACTTGTTTGTTGGATTCTGTTTCCCCAATGGATCTGAAAGGACTTGGATTCATGCTAGCTATCAAGGTAAATGAAGCTGGTAGCTCTATATGATACGACCCTCGGGCCAATATGATTTTTTGCGATTCCAGTGGCTGTCGCAATCCCTCCAAGACACTTTTCTTGAATTCCGGTAACTCATCTAAATACAAAACACCTCGATGTGCTAGGGAAGCTTCGCCAGGTATCATGGGGTTGCCACCACCTAACATTCCAGCGTTGGTACAGTGATGGTGTGGTTGTCTAAATGGTCTTTGATGGTTAAGAATTCCAAAAACTTGATTTAGTCTGGAGGAATACACTTGGGTTACTTCTTGGATTTCTTGGTCACTCATTTTAGGAAGAATACCTGTAACTGATTTAGCGAGTAATGTTTTTCCCACACCAGGAGGACCCATCATCAACAGGTGATGATTTCCCACGCAAGAAATTTCCAAGACCCTTTTGGCTACCATTTGACCCCTGATTTGAGACAGATCAACCTCGGTGATTCGTTGATCCGACTGCCTAATCTTGTTCGGTTTCTCTGGTTTAAGCCACGTTCCGCCCATCAGAAAAGAAGTAATTTGTGATAAGTGTTTAGCTCCATACACCTCAATTCCATCAACCAGTGAGGCCTCTTGAATGTTTTCCCAAGGAACGATGATTCCCTTTAAACCATGACGCATAGCGCACTTGGCCATGGATAGAGTTCCGGGAACGGGCAATATACTTCCGTCAAGAGACAATGCGCCGACAATCATTAACCGCGCCAGCTGATCCGTGATCAATTGACCAGAACTCTGTAAAATACCCAAAGCTATAGGCAAATCAAACCCCGTTCCCTGCTTTCGTATATCCGCTGGTGTCAGGTTGATGGTCATTCTTTTCACCATCATTTTTAAACCACATGATTTAAGTGCGGCGGCTATACGGTATTGACTTTCGCGAACAGCCCTGTCTGGCATGCCCACTAAATGATAACCTACACCTCGATCAGCTTGTACTTCTACAGTAATCAATTCAGCATCAATACCCTTAATCGCTCCTGTAAATCCTTTACACAACATCATCCAAAAATAGTAGAGTCGCCAAAAGCGACTCTAATAAAACGATAAACGATGTAACCTATCGTTAATTGGGTACTAGGTGCAGTCGGGTAGACTGTGCCTTAATTTCGTCCCAATTCATCATCATCAACCTAAATTTTCCCTGATGAAAAAGATCGGCTTGATCGTTGTAATGCGGTGAAAAAGGATTGCCCGATTGACCAGTAGGCAGGATACTCATCGAGTGTTCTACATCGCTGAAATCAACAATTCTTCGGGTTGAAGGACCGTGATCCACAGCGTTATAGACAGAACCTGTATATTTAAAGGCCATATTGTTAATGACCTCCCTAGAACCTGTCGCGGCATAAGGACCTACATTAAACAAAGGTGCCAAAATAGAGATGCTTCCCAAGGGATGACCATGGGTTACTGTATGCACTTTTGACCACTGCCATTTTTTTGGATTACTACCTAACTCTTGGGAAAGAGCGATCATTGCCCGATCAAAAGAACGTCTCAACAAATCCGACTTAGTCTCTTTTTCCTGAGTGTTTACGTCGTCAAACCACACAGAATTGATTTTATAAGTCAATGGGCGAACTAACCGTTTGGCAAAGTGGGTATTTAAAAATTGAGAGAAATTATCGGGCCCTAATTCATCTGAAAACACAGAAGACAACCACTCGTATTCCCAACGGTGAAAAAATGCCGGCGCCAATTCTTCCAGACCATAACTCCCCTCCCACTGTTTTAAAATGCCGACCACCTGATTAGCCTCAGGAGATAAGTCCCGTTGATCCATTTGCTTCAGCCATTGGTTCACCAGTTCTGCAGTAACTGAGGAGGTATCATCAAACATCATTTCAGCCACCTGTTCTTTATCCCATTTTTTATCATTGTTCAACAGTTGGTCAATTCTTCTTGCCCTTGAATCTGGTGCGTAATAGCCAGGAAATAATACGCCATCCATAGTGGATGTTGCGTTATTGGCCGTAAAAACGTAATGACTCTCAGGATTAATTGATTGTGGATTGTTGTCAAAGGGATATAAGTTGATGTGACTGTCCTTAGTGGTCACCCCAGTTTTGATAAAATGTGGGGCAATAGAGTCGGTAGTACTGTATAACTGACCAATAGCCCACCAGGCTATATTATCGTGTTGATCTCCATACATCATGTTCAAACCCGGCGCTTTTATTTCATGTAAATGACTGGCAAATTCAGCTATATCCTGTGCATGTTGCAATGCGTAAAGCGACTTTATAGCATCAAATTCCATTTGGGTATAGACCCAATTAGAAGCGATTACCTCACGCTCAAAACCATTGGTTAACAAATCAGAAATCACCGGTCCGTGATGCGTATCCTTAACCTCCAATATCCTCGGATTTTCTTCGCCTTTTACATGAATTTCATAACGGCGTTTGCCAAAGTCTGTCCAACCCCGATCGGTTAAGTATTGTTCTGGATTATTGGGGTTTACTTTTTCTTGATAAAGATCTAAGTCGTCATTTTCAAACATAGTCAACCCATTAGCGTATTTTTTATTATGCGCTAAAAGTGGAATAGGAACTCCAGCAATATGGTATCCATATTTCTCATAATTGGGTGTTTTGATATGGGCCTCATACCAAACGGAAGGTGAGGAAAACCCGATATGAGGATCATTGGCCAAAATAACTTTACCTCCTACTGTTTTCTCAGGACCTAAAACCCATGAATTGCTTCCGATAAAACTGGGTACCGGCAATTGATTCATCGCTTGATCAATCCACTGAATCATGGCCAATGCGTCTGGTTGATCAGGCTGACCACTATGAGGGATTTGCAAATATTGATCGTCGTATTCCAGGGCTAAATCTTCTAAATAATCTTGACCTAGCGTGTTATTAATGTAAGTGATCATAGGATCTGTTCTATGACCTATGGCAAAACTAAAAGCCATGTACCCCAACGAATTGTATACATCCAAAATCGTAAAGGGTCTCTTTTTAACCCCAGTTAAATAAAACTCGATGGGTGTTGGACCGTTTTCCTGAAATTGATTGATCCCAGATAGATAAGCTTCTATTAACTGAAACTCTGGATCAGTTGATTTGAGCTGGTCGACCTGTTTTTGTGAATTTTCTTGAATACCCAGCGTCAGAAAAAGCTGATCTGTGGCCAAAGCTCGTTCACCAAAAAGGGCAGACAATTCCCCACGAGCGATCCGTCTGAGCAGCTCCATCTGCCATAGTCGGTCTTGTGCATGAACATATCCCAGGGCTACGGCAGCATCCAATTCATTTTCTGCCTCGATATGGGGGACACCGTAATCATCAAAATAGACCGAAACGGGTGTATTCACTCCATCGAGTGTTAGCGTCCCCTCATAGGCAGGCTTTAAGCTTCTCGTCCAAACATATACCCCAAGGGCCAATACACCTAATGTCAAAAAAAAATACCCCAGTAGTTTAATCGCTTTGCGCTTCATATTATGGCTTCTTTAATTCAGTTCCCTTTTTCAACCATTCAAGATACGTTTTTTTATCAGCCAGTTGTATCGGGGGTTGAAGCAGGTTGTATTCCGTGTCCATCAGTACATAAAACGGTTGCGATACCGCATTGAAATTAATGTTCTGAAATGTACCCCACTTTTGCCCTACTTTATTGATTTCTTTAATTCGTCCATTGGGAAATTGAAAAACAAATCGATCTTCTTCAGCTAAATCTTTTCGGTCATCCACATACAAGGAAATCAATACTACCGATTCATTGAGGTATTTGAACACTTCAGGATCTGTCCAGACTCCTTCTTCCATTTTACGGCAATTGACACAAGCCCACCCCGTAAAATCTATTAACATGGGCTTTTTTTGCTCGAGAGCAGCTTGATAACCTTGTTCAAAATCTTTGTAGCAATCCAATCCCAATGGGCAATCGCTGTCGGTTTGGGCCAAGGTGTAGAAGTCAGGTGGTGGAAAACCGCTTAACGCATTCAACGAAACAGCTTTATTGATTCCAGCAACTAAATAGACACCAAAAATAAAAGACAAGAGCCCTAATACTACCTTTACAGGTTTTCTAGGATCTTTTGGGCCGTAGGACTTAAATCTGTATAGCCCAATTAGGTAGGCCCCAAGTAAAAAAGCCAGTACGGCCCATATACCCAAGAAAATCTCTCTTTTTAATAGTCCCCAATGGCCTACTAAATCAGCATTAGACAAAAACTTAAGCGCTAAACCTAATTCAAGAAACCCGAGCACTACCTTAACATCAGTCATCCAACTCCCAGATTTAGGCAAAGACTGTAACATCCCTGGAAATAAGGCAAATAATCCAAATGGCAGAGCTAATGCTACACCAAAACCAAGCATACCTACGGTTAAATTCCAAGCCACAGAACCTTCCGCCAAAGCAGTTGACCCAAGCAAACCTCCCAATATAGGTCCGGTACACGAAAAGGATACGATGGCCAAGGTTAATGCCATAAAGAAAATCCCAAGGATCCCTCCTTTTTTGTTGGAAGCATCATCCATTTTGTGGGCCCAGCTGCTGGGCAATGTCAGTTCGTAATAACCAAAAAATGAAATGGCAAAGAAGACAAAAATGACAAAGAAGAGGGTGTTTAGCCAAACGTTTGTCGCCATCTGATTGAGAATTTGAGCGTCAACAGAGGCAAAAACATGAAAGGGGACACTGAGTAATCCATAAATCATCACAATAAAGAATCCATACCAAAGCGCATGGACAATTCCCTTGGATCTATTGCTGGATTGCTTGGTGAAAAAAGAGACTGTCAGGGGAATCATCGGAAATACACAAGGGGTTAAAAGGGCAATTAATCCGCCTAAAAATCCCAATGAAAAAATAGTCCAAAGACCTTGTTCCGTACCCGCAGTTTGATTGTCCGTGGAACTTAACAAGTCTTTGTTTTTTATGGGAAGTATCAGTGATTCGGTTAATGTTCGGTCGCGATCACTCACAGATCGTTGAGTTTCTGCTGCTGAATTTCCGTCTGCATTGAAAACAAATTGCTTGTCCACAGGAATACAGACCTCTTGACACAATTGATAAAACAGATCTACCTTAACCACATTTAGGTCGGCATTAATTTTTTTAATTTTCTGTTTCCAAATCAGTTCATTGATAAAATAGGTCTCGGTAACCTCAAATACATCACTGTACTTCTGCACGGTAGGCCCCTCTTCCAAGTCACCCAATAAAATGAATTCCGTATTCAATCCTGAGTAGGTAAATTCAGCAGGGAGAGAACCATTGGGGTCTGTATATGCGGAGTAGATATGCCAGTCTGGAGCTATTTTAGCGGTAAACACCAACTCATAGACAGAGTCATTGACCCGATTAATTGCCTGACTCCACTGTACTAATTCATCGACCTTTTGCCCATAAAATGTGGCTGTAATCAAAGAAAATGCAAAAAAAACTAACTGTTTAACTGAACGCATAATATTTGTTTTGTTGTTTGTTGAATCATCCACCTTCTATCTTGGCGAACTCCCACGACCCATATAATTGATCCATCAGCCTGGCAGAGCAGCCATTGCTCATTTTTCATGAGGGGGGAAAACTTTTGATCTTTATAGAATTTGTGGAGCTTTTTACTTCCATTCATACCTGTGGGATATAGGGTATCCCCAGTTTTTCGCTTGCGCAATATCAAGGGGAATTCCACTAGATCCTTATCTATATAAATGCGATGATTTTCTTCTGAAGCGATGGTATCCACCATAGACCATTCCAGAGATATTGGTTCCGAGAGACTTCCTTGAGGGCCAGCCAAATAATAAAATTCACTTTCCTCGGTTGATGGGTCAATCCTTTGTATCAGTAAGGAATTTCTGTTTTTATGAATTATATGGCTGTTTGTGTGTACCCTACTTCCTGATTGGCCATTAAAAATCCAGTCTTTCGAGACCGCTGATGGATCATATCCATAGGGCCTGAGTAACGCATGAACAAGCGTTTTGGCAAGTGGGTACTTAGTATCCGATGAATCTGTAGATACAAAACGATACACGGCTGCTAAATCTAGCTTGTTTTCCTCCATGCAATGGGTTTTAGCCAGAGTTAGATAGGCATCTAACAAAACAGAGTCCTCCCGAAGATTGTGCTGGGTTTTGGATAGATTGCTTTTGGTTTGAGGAAATAGTGTGTACCAAACAGGGAGCAATTCATTCCTCACCTTATTTCGCGTGTAGTCTGATTTAGCATTGCTTTGATCCTCTCGCCACTTCAATTGATTGGATTCGGCCCAAAGTTGCAGTTCGGACTTCTCAAAAGGCAATAAGGGTCGCCAAAAAACACCTCGCTTGGGGGGAACCCCCAGTAACCCCCTAATCCCAGATCCTCTTGCTGATTGAAGGGCAAAATTTTCTATGGAATCATCCAAATGATGAGCGGTTAATACCGCTAATGCACCCGATTCATTGGCTATTTCTTGAAACCATCGGTACCTGATTTCGCGAGCAGCTACTTGAATAGACACTTTATGTTCTAAGGCATAAGTATTTGCATCACAAGTGTATATGTGTGCGTTAATTCCGAGTTTTTTGGCGAGCTCATGGACAAATTCAGCATCCAGATCACTTTCTTTTCCGCGCAGTTGAAAATTCACATGAGCCAGCGAGAAATCTAGTTTTAATCGGCCACAAAGGTGTGCCAAAACAACGCTATCTATGCCAGAACTGCAGGCCACAATAAAATGGTTATCCAGCAGTTCATCAAAAGATTCCTCCAAATGTTTGGCCCAACGAGTTTCTAGCATTTAGGAGGAATTTTCATGTGTCTAACTGTGAATAGATCGGTTTTCTGTAGCGGCCAGTGCGGCTTCCTTAATCGCTTCTGCATAGGTTGGGTGAGCATGACTCATTCGCGCAATATCCTCGGCAGATGCCCTGAATTCCATGGCTGTAACCGCCTCGGCAATTAAATCAGCACAGCGTGCGCCGATCATATGCACCCCCAAAACCTCATCCGTCTTGGCGTGGGCCAATATCTTTACAAAACCATCTGTATCCATACTCGCTCTGGATCTACCCAGCGCGCGCATGGGGAAAGACCCAGACTTATAGGGTATTTCTGCCAGTTGAAGTTGTTCTTCTGTTTGACCAACTCCAGCTACTTCTGGCCATGTGTAGACCACTCCAGGAATCAAATTATAATTGATATGAGGTTTTTGACCGGCAATTATTTCTGCAACCAATACACCCTCTTCCTCAGCTTTGTGTGCTAGCATAGCTCCCTTGACTACATCACCTAGGGCATAAATATGAGGTATGTTGGTTTGAAGATGCTCATTGGTTTGTATTCTACCTCGGTCGTCAGTGTGAATGCCAACATTTTCTAAACCTAGACCTTCCGTGTAAGCCTTTCGACCAATAGATACCAAGCAATAATCTCCTTCAAAAGAAACTTGATTCCCCTTGGCATCGGTAGCCTCAACAACTACCTGGTCTTTGACACGGCTTACTTTGGTCACTTTGTGGCTTAAGGCAAATTGCATTTTTTGTTTTTTCAAGACCCTGAGCAATTCTTTGGAAAGTGATTTATCCATGCCGGGGATAATGCCGTCCATGTATTCAATCACGGTTACTTGTGCGCCTAATCTGTGGTAGACTTGTCCCAACTCCAATCCGATAACTCCCCCACCAATAACTAGAAGATGTTTGGGGATTTCTTTAAGCTTTAAAGCCTCTGTGGAGGTAATGATTCTTTCTTTATCAATGGCCGCAAAGGGCAAAGTAGCCGGCTTGGAACCTGTAGCAATAATGATATTCTTGGCCTCAACTTTGGTTTTTTTACCGTCTTTGTCAACTACTTCAAGGGTGTTGGCTTGAATAAACGAACCTTTTCCGTGAATCACAGTCACCTTGTTTTTATCCATCAAAAAATCAATCCCCTTGGTGGTAGTAGCCACTACTTCATCCTTGCGGGCTATCATTTGAGCTAGATTTACTTTGATACTTCCCTCCACATCTATACCGTGCTCCTTGAACTGGTGCACCGCAGTTTCGTAATGATGGGAAGAGTCCAGCAATGTTTTTGAAGGGATACAACCTACATTTAGGCAAGTCCCCCCCAACGTATCATACTTTTCAATTAAAACCGTTTTTAAACCCAATTGGGCACAGCGAATCGCAGCGACATAACCTCCAGGTCCAGCTCCGAGTACAGCAACATCATACATAAGACTAGCATTTAAATACGGTTCAAAAATAATACATTTAAATGGCTTTAAACCCTACCAACCTCGGATAAAATACCCTTGTTTTGGTGCGTAAACCCATTAATTTGTAATATTACGTTTTATAAACAATCCTATGTCTACTAACCCATCTAACGATTCAGTCCCTGCAATTTCAATTTTTGAATCTTTAGTACCTATTGTCGTACTAGTAGCCCTTTTAGCTCTTAACGTTGTGCTTTATGGAGACAGCGCCTTGGCGGGTTCTAATCAATTTGTTCTATTGCTGGGTGGTTTTGTGGCTGCTCTAGTGGGATTTCGTCGTCGTATTTCTTTTAAATACATGATGGAAAAAGTCTCCGAGAATGTTCAGTCCACAACTTCAGCCTTGTTAATCCTACTCATGGTGGGTGCTTTATCCGGCACTTGGTTAATCAGTGGCATTATACCCTCCATGATTTATTATGGGTTACAAATACTTAACCCAACCATTTTTCTTGCCGCCTGTGTGCTCATATGTTCCATAATATCTATAGCTACTGGTAGCTCTTGGACTACATCAGCCACGGTTGGAATTGCCCTAATCGGTATTGGTGATGCACTTGGGGTGTCCATGGGAATGACTGCAGGAGCTATTTTATCCGGTGCTTATTTCGGTGATAAATTATCCCCGTTAAGCGATACAACCAATTTGGCGCCTGCTATGGCTGGAGGTGAGTTATTTGACCACATTAAATACATGATGTGGACAACAGTACCCACCTATTTGGTGACGCTGATCGTTTTTGTTATACTGGGTTTGAATATAGAGGTGAGCGCCCTCGATCAAACTCAAGAGATGTTGTTTCAGATCAAGCAAACCTTTGATGTTACGCCTTGGTTGTTTCTAGTGCCCTTATCCGTAGTATTGATGATTGTGAAAAAAACTCCTCCTCTGATCGCGCTTTTGGTGGGTACTCTATTGGGTGGCGTATTTGCCCTTATGTTTCAACCTGAGGTAGTTATGGGAATCACTGGCGCTAAGGAATTTAATCCAGCTGCTGCCTATAAAGGAATTATGGACGCAATCACCATACAAATTTCAATACCTTCAGAACACCCCATTTTAGGAGATCTATTTCAATCCAAGGGTATGTATGGAATGTTGGGGACTATATGGCTGATTGTGTGCGCCATGGTTTTCGGTGGGATTATGGATGGCATTGGCGCTCTTAACCGGCTGAGTCAAGCGTTGTTGTCCGTTGCCAAAACTACTTTTGGTCTTTTTGCTAGTACAGTCGCTAGTTGTTTGGCCTTAAACTTAACCGCCTCTGATCAGTATATTTCTATAGTTGTGCCAGGAAAAATGTTTGCCAAGGCATATAAAGACAAAGGTCTGGCTCCAGAAAATCTGAGCCGAACATTAGAGGATTCAGGAACAGTAACCTCTGTATTGGTGCCGTGGAATACCTGTGGGGCCTACCACAGCGGTGTTTTAGGAGTGCCGGTAGCTAGTTATTTTGTCTACGCTATTTTCAATTGGTTAAGCCCAATCACTACACTTATTTTCGCGGCTTTTTCTATTAAAATCAAACAGCTCAGGGGATAAATTTGGCTTGTATTGATGCCATGGCCCCACTCTTTTTTTTGTACTTTAGTACCCGAATTTTGACGAACTATGGCCGCTAAATCAACGAAGGCAAAAGCTGACCTTTCCCCTAAAAAAATATTCGCTATTTCAAGGAAAAACCGAATCATCCTTGGCTTTTTCACCATGGTACTGGCCATAGCTTTCCTGATTGCATTGATTTCTTTTCTAAGCACCTGGAAAGAAGACCAAAGTATCCTGGGCGATTGGATGAACAGAAGTACGGCAGCAAAAAACACCTTGAATAAATTTGGAGCCGTCGTTGCCTACTATGCTTTATATCAAGGTTTTGGTGTTAGCAGCTTTATTTTTGGGTATTTATTAGGTATCTCTGGTTGGGCGATGATGTTTACTTCCAAAAGGTTTTCCCTTTGGTCACAATGGTTTTGGGGCCTTTACTCAGTGATTTTTCTCAGTGTAGGGTTTGGTTTCTTGTTTACTTCTGCTCCCTTGTGGGGAGGAGTTGTGGGCTATGAGATGAATTTGTTGTTGAAGGATTATGCAGGAACAACTGGAGTCGGGCTGATTCTATTATGTGCGCTCATGATTTTTGCCGTGCGTGTGTTGCAATTTGACCCGGAGAAAATTCAACTAGCTACATGGTTTACACGATTTAAGAACAACAAAAACACTGTTGGCTCAATAGATACGGAGTCACCAGTAGCACTTGAGGAGGATGAGATTTCTGTACCGCTAATTCCCGTCGACCCTGCTGAATCTGTCCTGAATGAGTCTCAACCAGTTGATTTTCCTGATGAAAGCCAGGAGGAATCCGATCAGCAAACGCTCAGTGCTGAATCCAGGGTACAGGTCCCGCTATCATGGAAGCCCGCCATGGAGGCATCTACCCTACATGAAAGCAACAAGGAACCAAGCCCAGAGGGTGATGTTCCTATAGAACTAAATGAAATCACCCAAGAAACAGAGGAAACAGATAATCTCGCTGCACAAATTAGAGATCAATTTGGGGATTTTGACCCTACACTGGAATTAAGCAATTACCAATTTCCTCCTATTGAATTGCTAGCAGCTCATGGAAGCTCGGGAAGTATTACCATCAATGAGGAAGAATTAGAGGAAAACAAAAATAAAATTGTAGACACCTTAAAAAATTACAGTATTGGTATCGCGCAAATTAAAGCGACCATTGGACCTACGGTTACTCTTTATGAAATTGTTCCAGAAGCGGGTATTCGTATATCAAAAATTAAAAACTTAGAGGATGATATCGCCTTGTCGTTATCTGCTTTAGGCATTAGGATCATTGCACCTATACCGGGTAAGGGAACTATTGGTATTGAAGTGCCCAACAAAAATCCTTCTGTGGTCTCTATGAGGTCCGTGATCGCCTCCACTAAATTTCAAAAGGCAGAGATGGAATTACCCATCGCATTTGGAAAAACCATCAGCAATGAGACGTTTGTTGTTGATTTGGCCAAAATGCCTCACATGCTGATGGCTGGAGCTACAGGACAAGGAAAATCGGTGGGATTAAATGCGGTATTGACCTCATTATTGTATAAAAAGCACCCAGCTGAAGTAAAATTTGTCTTGGTTGACCCAAAAAAGGTAGAATTAACCTTGTACAACAAAATTGAACGTCATTTTTTAGCCAAACTACCCGATTCGGCTGATGCGATCATTACCGACAACACAAAAGTAATCCACACCTTAAATTCATTGTGTATTGAAATGGATCAACGATACGAGTTGCTTAAACTCGCAATGGTTCGAAACATAAAAGAATACAACGAAAAGTTTAAGTCACGTAGACTAAATCCCAATGAAGGACATCAATTTCTACCTTATATCGTCTTGGTTATCGACGAATTTGCCGACCTGATCATGACCGCAGGCAAAGAGGTGGAGACACCTATAGCCCGATTGGCCCAATTGGCCAGAGCGATTGGTATTCACTTAATCATAGCTACGCAAAGGCCTTCAGTTAATGTGATTACTGGAATAATTAAAGCCAACTTTCCGGCCCGTTTGGCTTTTAGGGTGACTTCAAAAATTGACTCCCGTACTATTTTAGACACCCAGGGTGCGGATCAGTTGATTGGACGTGGAGATATGTTATTTACTCAAGGAAATGATGTGACGCGCATCCAGTGCGCCTTTGTTGATACCCCTGAGATTCAAAAACTAACTGAATTTATCGGATCACAGCGCGGATATGCCCAGGCACATCTTCTTCCCGAATATGTTGGTGAAGAATCCAGCCTCGATATGTCCGATTTAGGGGAACGCGACCCTTTGTTTAGAGAGGCAGCCGAAGTATTGGTGATTGCCCAACAAGGTTCTGCTTCCCTAATCCAACGAAAACTAAAGTTGGGCTACAACCGAGCGGGTAGGTTAATCGATCAGTTAGAGGCAGCGGGCATTGTCGGTCCATTTGAAGGCAGTAAAGCCCGACAAGTCCTCATACGTGACATGCAAGCGCTCGAGCAATTTTTTAATCAATAAATTCACCCTATGAGACTATTCTGGTCATTATTTATATCCTGTATATTATCCTGTCAGCTCCATGCACAAGATCAATCCAAAGCATTGCTGGATCGCCTGTCACAAAAAGTGCTTTCTCACCAAAACATACAGATTGCCTTTGATTATGTATTGGATAATAAAGATGCAGGTGTTCAACAAAAAACAGCAGGTAAATTGATTCTTAAAGGAAAAAATTATCGCTTTGAAATGTTAGGAGCCATCCAAATTTTTGATGGTATAAAGGTGTATACTATTGTAGACGACAATGAAGAAGTCACCGTTGAAGCCCCTCAGAAATCAGATGCCTCTGAGCTTTCACCTCAAGACTTAATTCAATTTTACAAACAGGGTTACACGTATAAATGGGATATTGAACAACCGGTCGGAAACCGAAAAATACAATACATCAAATTAACGCCTATTGCGTCTAAATCATCGCTTCAATCGATCTTACTGGGTATTGATACCAAAAACCTAGAGATTTACAAGGTAATACAAACCGGAAAAAACGGCACCAAAACAACGCTAACAGTCCAAAGCTGGAAGGTAAATCAACCATTATCGGCCAATGCATTACTGTTTGATCGTGCCTATTACACCAAGAAAGGGTACTACATCAGCGAATTGTGAAACGACTAGACCGTTATATCTTTTTTCAATTTCTTCAAAATTTTGGAGCATCCTTCGTTATTTTGATGGCTATTTTCATTTTTCAAATGATCTGGTTGTTTATCGACAACCTGGCTGGAAAAGGATTAGATCTTTTGGTTATCGGTAAATTTATTTTTTACATGATACCTGACCTGACAGAAAAGGTACTTCCGCTAACCGTATTGCTCTCCTCTATTCTCACATTTGGCAGTTTTGCAGAGCACTACGAGTTTGCTGCCATGAAAGCATCAGGTATATCCTTGCAAAGGAGTATGCGGAGTTTAATCGTGTTGGTTTCATTTATGGGGTTATTTACCTTCTATTTTGCCAACGAAGTGATTCCAGCAGCCAAAAAAAAATCCTACAGTCTTCAAAAAAACATTGCCAAGGTAAAACCTGCGGTGGCAATCGCAGAAGGGCTTTTTAATGATTTTGAAGGTACTGGAATGAATATTCACGTGGTCGATAAATACGGGGAAGATGACCGTATGCTCCAAGGAGTAACCATTCACAAAAAAGACAATACAGGAAGAAATAATGTCTTGATCAAAGCGACTACGGGTGAGTTCATCAATGATCCGCTTAGCAATCATATTCAACTGCTACTTCACGATGGTGTGTACTACGAAAATATTCAAACCAAAGGGATTGAACAAAACAAAAAACATCCTTGGGCCCAGGCAAAATTTGATACGTACCGATTACTCATTGATTTATCGGAAGTGTATAATGTGGATTTAGACGAATCCATCGATGTAAATTCTGAAAAAATGAAGAATATTTTTCGTTTGCAAAACGATATAGATTCTATTTATCAGAACAATCAATTAATGGTTGAGGCATTGACCAACAACATCAGAGGACGTTTAGGCGCCCCGCTCACCTACTTAAATCCCCAGGCACAAGCAGCAGAAGAATTAGCGAGCGATATAGATACCAGTAGTGTTGAGCCTGTAGTGAATATGCCAGATCTGCTCTCCAGACTAGATGAATACAAACAAGTCCATTTATATGGGGTAGCACAAAACAATATAACCAATGCTTTAACTACGATACAAAACAAAAAAGAAGAAATGTATTTTAGGTATAAAGTATACCAAGCTCATATTCTTGAGTTGCATAAAAAATATGCGTTGGCCCTGTCTTGCATCGTTTTGTTTTTTGTTGGTGCTCCGTTGGGAGCTATTATTAGAAAAGGCGGGCTTGGGTTGCCATTAATCATAGCGGTAGTTTTGTTTTTAACCTATTATTTCTTGGGGGTATTTACGTACAATTATGCTAAAGAGGGAAATATTCATCCTTATTTAGGGGCCTGGCTCCCTACAATGATCATGCTTCCATTAGGTGTGTTTCTCACGTATAGAGCTACCCATGATCAAGGCTTACTCAGTATGGGACCCATCATAGGAACTATAGAGCAATGGTGGAACAAATGGATAAAACAAAAGACAACATGAGCGTATTGGATCGAATTGAAGAGGCTATTGAGGACATCAAACAAGGAAAAGTTATCATCGTTGTCGATGATGAGAACCGCGAAAACGAAGGTGATTTTTTAGCGGCTGCAGAGACGGTTACTCCGGAAATGATCAACTTCATGGCTACCCACGGACGTGGATTAATTTGCGCCCCGTTGACGGAAGGACGCTGTAGGCAATTGGGATTGGAACGCATGGTGAGCCATAATACAGATCCATTAGAAACCGCATTTACGGTGTCTGTAGACCTAAAAGGGCATGGAGTCACTACAGGGATTTCTGCCTCCGATCGGGCCAAAACAATTACCGCATTAACTAAAGAAGAAACCCAACCTCACCATTTAAGTAGGCCAGGGCATATCTTCCCGCTCATTGCTAAAGAAGGGGGTGTATTGCGCAGAACTGGACATACAGAGGCGGCCATCGATTTTGCCCGTTTGGCAGGATTTGCCCCTGCAGGAGTCATTGTCGAAATCATGAATGCTGATGGAAGTATGGCTCGTTTACCCCAATTGCTGGAGGTAGCCAAAAACTTTCAATTAAAAATTGTGTCCATCGAAGATTTGGTTAAGTACCGGATGGAACACGATAGCCTGATCGAGAAAAAAATGGACTTTCCTGTACAAACCAGGTTTGGTTCATTCCGGTTGCGTGCCTACAAACAAACGACCAACCAACAGATTCACCTCGCTTTAACCAAAGGTAATTGGAAAAAAGGGGATCCGGTACTCACCAAGATCAGTCCTACCCAAATTCACCATGATCTGTTGAGTTCTTTAACCCAAGATCAAAACCAAATAATGGAGCGTATTTTTCAAGCGGTAGCTCAAGAAGAATCTGCTGCAGTAGTATTTATCAACCAAGACATCAATCACTTGGGGATGCTGTCACGACTTCAAATCGTAAAAGAAAACCAAAGCAAAGAAATATACCAAGCTCCCCCCATTGAAATGGATGCCAAAGATTTTGGCGTAGGTGCTCAAATCCTACATGACTTGGGAATTAACAAAATAAAATTGCTCTCCAATGCCACCCAGGTAAAACGCGTAGGAATGATTGGCTATGGTCTAGAAATTATTGCCTATCAAAAATACTAAGATTGATCAACCTCAATCACTACATCCGCTACAGGACGCCTTACTTTAGCTAATGAAGCCATAAAGTCGTCAGCAGCCCTATACCCTACTGGCATCACTAAGGTAGCTGTAAGGCCTTTCTCGGTGAGTCCAAGTACCGAATCATAACCTTGTGGATCAAAGCCTTCCATAGGACATGAGTCCAAATGGTGCAGGGCGCAAGCGGTCAATAAATTACCCAAAGCAATATAGGCTTGCTTACTGGCCCAAAGAGTTAATTGTTCTTTTGGTTTGGTAATAAAATTCTCCATCAGGTGTTTTTTGAAAGGTGCCAGCACCTCAGTGGGCGTACCCCTAACCTCCTCTACCCGGGCAAAATAGTTTTCGACAAATGCGGCATCAATGGATTGCTCGGAGCAAATAACAAAAAGAGCACTCGCTTGTCCTACTTGTTTTTGGCCATAAGAATGGGCAACAAGCTGCTCCTGTACCTTTTTATCGGTAACCACCACGAGCTTCAAAGGCTGCAACCCGTAGGATGTAGCCGTCAAGGCAAATGTTTTTTTTAACAGATCCAAATCATCTTTGGAAATGTTTCTTTGATCATCAAACTTTTTGGTGGCGTATCGCCATTCCAACTGCTCTATTAGTCCCATATTTATTATTTATTCATAGGTGGTAAACCACAATTTTAT